>Ga0208198_1000009_pt1 | contig 238243 bp, 186 predicted proteins | sample AD_JPNTR2_MetaG_FD_184446 | JGI IMG/M metagenome (GOLD analysis project Ga0208198, IMG submission 184446) | Active sludge microbial communities of municipal wastewater-treating anaerobic digesters from Japan - AD_JPNTR2_MetaG (SPAdes) (version 2) | ecosystem: Engineered > Bioreactor >...
CCCACACGGCCCGGAAATCAAGCATCCGCAGCAGCGAGCCGTCTTTCAATTCGCCGCCTGTGATTGCATAATGCGTGTAGCCGTAGAAATGATTATCATAATCCCCTGTCTCGGACACCAGCCAGAACCCATCCTCGTCATTCATCACAGCCGTCAGCAGAACCACCCCTTCCGGATTTGTCGTCGGATTCACAATCTCCTCGGCGGTTTGTTTGTCGGTCAGCGTCGAGGCAACAATCGTCAGCGTCGCGTCTGAATTGGTAAAATAAGCATACGCCTTTTGACCGGATGAATTTTTATAGTACAGGTCACTGGGTGTTATGATAATCTTGCCCGTGAAGGAGTAGTCCCAGCCGCCTCCGGCTATATGAAGACTTCCTATATCAATGGGCACTTCGCTGCTGCCGGCTGCTGTGAACAATTGAAACTGCTGAGCGGCGTTGTCAAAAAAATAACACCCTCCCAAATCCAAATCAACAGCATCAACGTACTTCAAACCAGCAGAGGTAATCGAAGAGATGATTAATACAGCCACCCACCCTCTCTGCAACACTTTCCTCATATCCATCTTTCCATCCTCCACGGCACTGTTTTGCTTCCGTTTCCGGAAGCCCTCTACCTCATCTTTCCACCAACGCGATATTATGACCAACAAAAAGAAAGAAATCAAGAAAAAAATCTAAAAGCGAAAATTTTTTTCTTGTTTTTGGATATTATGTATAGGGATAAACAACATAGACCTCCGCCGTGTTAATTATTAATCAGACCATTTGGGTCCACATCACACAAATCGTAATATTTTTGGAAATTTTCTTCTTGAGAGGTCTTCAAATTCCCGCCGTAAAAACAGGAAACGGAGTGAACATCGGCTATGTTCGTTATTTTATCAAGATTGGCATAGCCCGCCTGATACGACCAGGATTTCGTTTCTGTGGGGCCAAGCAATCCGCATTAATGGATCGCCAATCACCACTTCTTCCCAGTTCAAGGAGTGGGGGCGGCTGTCAATAAAGGTAAGCCGAAACAGTGGTTGACAAGGCCATCGGGGTCGTCGGCCGCTCCGCTACTGAGGCCGTCCTGCTGCTCCGCACCGGCCAAGCAGCCGGCGGATAACCTACAATTTTTTTATACGTACAATATTTTTTATTTTACGCAGGTATGCATCAGACGCAGAGAGATGTGTTCTGCTGATGGAGTAAGGCATTTAAAAAAGCAAGGCCGTCTCTTTTTAAGACGGCCCTGGATATCTCGCATCATGAGAAGAAGGCAATGGCTTTAGGCCGTTTTCCGCATAACAGAAACAAGCATACTGCCAAGGCCCAGCATGAGCATGGTTGCCGGTTCCGGAATCTCAGCAATCAACTCCAACGACGGCATACCGCTGTACAAATCCTGATCAAAACGAGAAATGCTGGCCGGCAAACAGGCATCAAAATCCCACACGGCCCGGAAATCAAGCATCCGCAGCAGCGAGCCGTCTTTCAATTCGCCGCCTGTGATTGCATAATGCGTGTAGCCGTAGAAATGATTATCATAATCCCCTGTCTCGGACACCAGCCAGACCCCCTCCTCATCATTCATCACAGCCGTCAGCAGAACCACTCCTTCCGGATTTGTCGTCGGATTCACAATCTCCTCAGCAGTCTTTTTGTCGGTCAGCGTCGAGGCAACAATCGTCAGCGTCGCGTCTGAATTGGTAAAAAAAGCATACGCCTTTTGACCGGATGAATTTTTATAGTACAGGTCACTGGGTGTTATGATAATCTTGCCCGTGAAGAAGTAGTCCCAGCCGCCTCCATCGATATGAAGATTTCCTATATCAATGGGCACTTCGCTGCCGCCGGCTGCTGTGAACAATCGAAACTGCTGAGCAGCGTTATCAAAAAAATAACACCCTCCCAAATCCAAATCAACAACATCAACATATTTCAAACCAGCAAAGGCAGCGGATGAAAATATGAATAAAATAATCCAGGTTTTTTGAACCGCTTTTTTACATTTCATTTTTTCACTCCTTATCTATGGTACTGTTTATTTCCGGCCGTGCTCAAAGACTTTTATGGTGAACTCTGCAGTCTTGTCAAAGGCGCGTGTTCTTACGAGGAATCCGCAGGGGGGACAAAAGTGAGAACGAACAGAAAAGGTGACTTGAAAAGGAAGGGTTTTGCCGCCATCACCAACTTCTCCTCAACAAGAATTCAACTTTCCGTCTCTTTCCTGTCGTACAGACCCATACGCTTAGGTATAGGCCTCCTCCATTCTTCTACCAAACAGAGTAACATTTTTTGTGAAAAAAGCAAGTTAAAAAAAAATAATTTTTTACAAGATATTGCCTATCTATTAGAAGGGAAAAGTTCATTTGAAAAATCTTTTCCGTTTCTGCTCATTTGGACATATTATACTCAAGGTGGAATTGAAACAGCAAAACCAATATGGATATAGTGGATACAATATGGCACTGAAAGAATCCCCCTATTCTCCCGATGCCAAGGTCTATCCGGCAGGCGAGGGCAATTTTCTGAGTATTAACGACATGCTGGCCTATTTCGAAAAAATGGGGGCCATGCGGGTTTCCGACCTTCATATCAAAGTGGGTACGCCGCCCTGCTATCGGATTGACGGGGATCTTGTTCGGCTCAAAGGCGGCATTGTAACGGAGGAAATCATTGAGCAATTGGTCTATCCGCTGCTGGGGCCTAAAAATATTGAAGCCCTCCAGCGTGATACGGCGGTGGACTGCTCCTATCGCTACGGGACGCTGCAATTCCGGCTCAATGCCTTTCTGGACAACGACGGGCTGGCGGTGGCTATCCGCGCGCTGGGGACCGAGATTCCCAAACCGGAACATATCGGCTTCCCCAATACCGCCTGGAAAGATATTGTCCGCCGCAAACAGGGGCTTGTTCTCTTTACCGGCATCACCGGTGCAGGCAAAAGCACGACGATTGCCTCCCTCGTCGAACGCATCAACGAAGACCGTGCCTGCCGAATCATCACGCTGGAGGACCCGATTGAATACATTTTCAGCCAGAAAAACTCGATGATTTCGCAGCGGGAAGTAGGACGCGATGTTGATACCTTCGCCCACGGTCTTCGTTCGATGATGCGGGAAGACCCGGATATCATCTTCGTGGGGGAAATGCGCGATGCGGAAACGGTCGCGCTGGTCCTGACGGCCGCCGAAACAGGCCATTTGGTCTTTTCCACGCTGCATACACGTGATGTGGTGGGCACCATCACCCGAATCCTTGATTTCTTTCCGGAGGGCCGCCAGGAGGAAGTCCGCAACCAGCTGTCGCTGGGGCTGCGCTACATCATCAGCCAGAAACTCATCCCCCGCAAAGACGGCAAGGGCCGCGTAGCCGTGATGGAAATTCTCAACAGCAATTATGCCGTCGCCAACCTCATCCGAAAGAACAAAATTGAGCAGATTTATTCCCAGATGCAGGTCAAGACCAAAGACGCCGCCGACGAAAAAATGATTACCTTTGAAAGCCATCTGGCCATCCTTGTCAAACAAGGGGTAATCAGTCTCCAAGAGGCCCAAAAATGGGCCAACGACCTGAAGAGTTTTCAGGATGCGATGAAAAGCGAGGCCACGATGCCCTGACCTTCCCGCCGAGAGGGCATACAGCCCTGAACGGGCGCAGATACCGCAGGCCCTCTTATCCCTCGCGGGCTTGTTCTGTTTCAAGAACATTCAGCAGCAGCGATAAATCCGCCCAAAATGGGTGCGTTTTTTTAAGGATTTGCCGGCGATTCAGGCGATTTTGTTTCGGGCTCCTGCGGCAGGCAGAGCGGTATTGTCAGCGAGAATACGGAACCCTTGCCCACTTCGCTTTCCACCTCAATTGTGCCGGCCAGCAATTCGGCCAGCTGTCTGCATATCGCCAGCCCCAGGCCGGTTCCCGGCTCCTTGCGTGTCAGCGAGCCGTCCACCTGACGGAACTTCTCAAAAATCTTTTCCTGCTCTTCTTTGGGGATGCCCGGGCCGGTATCCGCTACTGAAATCCGCACCGTCCGCTCGTCCAGGCGAAAGGCCCGAATCTGGATTCGCCCTTCTTCCGGCGTAAACTTGACCGCATTGCTCAGCAGGTTGTAAAGAATCTGCTGCACCTTGCCCGGGTCTGTCTGGACGAGGGGAAGATTCTCCTCCATCTCCAGCCGCACCTTCAGCCGCTTCTGCTCCGTCAAGGGAGAAAAGAACGCCGCCAATCCCTCGCACAGTTCAGAAATGCTCATTTTCTCCACGCGGAGCACCATCTTGCCCGATTCCGCCTTGGCCAAATCGAGCAGGTCATTAATCAGGTTCAGTAAAGAGCGTCCGCTGATGAGGATATTTTCGGCCCAGCGCCGACACTTCTCCGGATCTGCGGCGGGCTTTTCATAGAGCAGCTGAGCAAAACCGAGAATCGCATTCAGGGGCGTGCGGAACTCATGAGAGATATTCGCCAGAAATTCGCTCTTGAGTTTATTGGCCTTGTAAAGTTCGATGTTTTTTTCCGACAGTTGGGCAATCTTGGCATCCAGCTGGCGGTTGGCCTCCTGAAGTTTCCGCTGCGACTCGAGCAGGCGGTCCAGCATGTGATTGAACGCATCGGAGAGCCGTTCAAATTCATCGCCGGTTTTGATGGCGCTGCGAATCTCCAGATTGCCTTCGGCAATATTGTTCACCAGCCCGCGCAATTGACGGACCGGCCGGAGAATCACGCGCTGGGTAATCATATAAAATGCAATCACAGCACCCGTGGCGGCAATCAAGCCGGCAAAAATCACACACAGCCGATTCATCAGCGCCGTGCGGGCCATCTCCCGCGGAAAGGTGCGAACCACCAGCACGCCGACCTGCTGATTGGGGTTGAACGGGACCGCCGAGCCCTCTTTGGAATGGCACTGCAAACAGGTATCCTTGGCGCGAACCAGACGAAGATACAGATTGCGGGCGGGTCGGTTTTCTTCATCGTACCAGGCGGTATCCTCCGCCTGCTCATCCTCCATCATTTCCGCCAGTTTCCTGCGCTGCGTTTCGGTCAAAGCCGCCAGCAGAGAAGAAGTCTGGTCCATCTGGTCCAGCCGAAGCCATCGCACTACATAGTGATTCGGATCGGCCGGGCTGCCCAGTTCCGTCAGCAAAGGCCGGCCTCCCTCGCGTGCGGAAATCAGATGAAAATGCCGCTCAAAAATCAACTCCGTAACAGCCCGCCCCGCATCCAGAACGCTTTTTTCCGTCAGCTTGCCCATCCAGAAATAGGGGATGGACAGGGCCAGCAAAAGCGTCAGCAGCATCGCTCCTCCGAACAGAAGCCGGCACTTTTCCGCCAGCGACAGTGAGCCAAGCCGAACCAGATTCACTGCTCCGGCCGCCCCCCGGTACAGCGATGTAAGCAATCGCTTCATCTCCGGTTATGATTCCGTCTGATGTTTCTGCCCCCGCTGGGGTTTCAGGATGCGCAGATTCAGTTCCTGCAGCTGGGAGGGGTCCACCTCGCTGGGCGCTCCTGTCAGCAGGCACTGGCCCTTCTGCGTCTTTGGAAAGGCAATCACGTCGCGGATATTGTCGGTGCCGGTCAGCAGCATCACCAGCCGATCAACCCCAAAGGCAATGCCTCCGTGGGGCGGGGCGCCATACTCGAGGGCCTTCAGGAAAAATCCGAAGCGCTCCTGGGCCTGCTGACGGCTGATTTTGAGCAAATCAAACACCTTCGCCTGAACAGCGGGATTGTGAATACGAATCGAACCGCCGCCAATCTCCGAGCCGTTCACCACCAGGTCATAGGCCTGCGAACGAATATGAGCCGGCTCGCTGTCCAGTTTCTCGAGGTCTTCCGGCACCGGCGCCGTAAACGGATGATGCACCGAATCGAACCGGTTTTCCTCTTCATTCCACTCAAACAGCGGAAAATCCACCACCCAGGTAAAACGAAATTCATTTTCCCGTATCAGGCCGAGTTCTCTGCCCAGCCGCAGCCGCAGGGCAGCCAGTACCTTATTGACAACGGACGGCTTATCGGCCACCATCAGGATTAAATCATCCGGCCCGGCGCCAAAGCGGCTGATGAGTTCGTGCTGCTGCTGGGGCGTAAAAAACTTAACCAAATTGCTCTTCAGTTCCACACCCTGTCCCGATTCAGCGGCAGCGGTCTTAAACCACGCCAGCCCTTTTGCGCCCAGTTCGGCTGCAAAATCCGTCAGGGTCTTTTCGATATCGCTTCGGGAATACCTGCCGCCGCCCGGCGCACAAAGCCCCTTGACGATGCCGCCCTTGTGCACCGCCTCCGAAAAAACCTTAAACGCGGACGCCGCTGCGATATCGCTGATATCCTTCAATTTCATTTCAAACCGCAAATCCGGCCGGTCGATGCCGTACTCCGCCATCGCCTGCTCATATTTCATCCGCGGAATCGGCAGCGGCACATCCACATCCAGAATCGTCTTAAAAATCTCCGCAATCAGCCGCTCGTTGAGCGTTATCACATCGTCGGCGGATGCGAAACTCATCTCCACATCAATCTGCGTGAACTCCGCCTGCCTGTCCGCCCGCGGGTCTTCATCGCGGAAACACCGCACAATTTGAAAATAGCGTTCACAGCCGGACGCCATCAATATCTGCTTAAACAGCTGCGGCGACTGCGGCAGGGCATAAAACATCCCCTTGCACAGCCGGCTGGGCACCAGAAAATCCCGCGCCCCTTCCGGCGTGCTCTTGGCCAGCATCGGCGTTTCGATTTCCCAGAATCCGTGCCGATCAAAATAGTCCCGCACCAGTTTGGTCGTGCGATGACGGACCTCCAGCCGATGCTGCATCGCCCGCCGGCGCAAGTCAATATAGCGATACTCCAGCCGAAGTTCCTCGTTGACCTGCTCAGCATTGTCGAGGTCAAAGGGAGGGGTCTTGGCCGTGTTCAGAATTGTCAGCCGATGAACAATCACTTCAATCTCGCCGGTTGCCAGTTTGGGGTTTTCCAGCCCTTCGCCGCGCGGACGCACCTTTCCCTCGCAGGCAATCACCCACTCGCACCGGAGACCGCGGGCCAGACGATGGCTTTCGGCATCGCACTCCGGGTCAAACACAACCTGAACCAGACCGCTGCGGTCCCGCAAATCCACAAACACCAGATTGCCATGGTCACGATAGGAATTGACCCATCCGCATAAAGATACTTCCTGTCCGATCTGTTCCCGACCCAGTTGTCCGCAACAATGTGTTCGTTTCAAGCTGTTCACCTTTCCAAGAACGACACGTTTTCTCTGCCGTTAAAATGGGCACAATAGCCCAAAATCTATCCCTCGTCAATCTCCTTTCCCGCAAAGTTTCGCCGTCTGCCGCTATGGCAAATAATCCTTTGGCTGTCAAATCCATTTGGAAAAAATTTCAAGGCAGGGCCGCTTTTTGCCGGCGGCGGCCTCTTTTGAAAAGAAAGGAAAAACTTTTCTTATCGGACGGTAGTTCTTTTTACTATAACTCCTTAAAAAACCGTAGACTTATACTCTTATTCCCTGTAAAATAATCTCTGTAAAGTTTTTTGTTGGTCGCGTCATGGCCGCCAGGGCTTCCGTCCTCCGAGCGAAGACGCCAACTTAGGTGTTTCAGCGCAGAGTTCTAAGAAAGCAGCAGCCATTTTTTAAGGAGATAAAAATGGACCAGGCCGAGAGGTCAAATTCAAAAGAATGGAATCTGTCTGCTGTTCGGAAACGGCTGAAGGCGGCCCGAATCGTGCTGCTTTGTTCCCTCGCCGGGCTTGTCTGGCTTGCGCTGCCGGCTAAGGCCGCGGCCAAAGAAGAATTCGCCGAGCCGGAGGTCAGTCCCCAGCAGGAAGCCCTTGAAAAAATCGCTGAACAGGAAAAAACCGCTCAGCCCAAAGCCCCTGTCAAAAAAGGCAAAGTGTCCGCGGAGGCGCTGATTGCCTATCTGCCTGCGGACGATACGCCCCGCTACGCTATCCGCCGGATTCAGCTGGAGGGCAATCGGGTTCTCACGCAGGAGCAGCTGCTCAAAGATATTCCCGTCGTTTTTGATTCCTCCGGCCGCTACGAACTTCCCGCCGAGCCCAGCACTTTGTACGACTTCAGGGAACTTCGCCAGTTAGCCGCTCAGCCCGACACGCCTCGAACTCTCTCCACCCGAACGATTCAGGGATTTACTCAATACCTGCTCCATCTTTATCAGAAACACAACTATGCGGGCATCTATGTCTATGTGCCCGCCGACGCCTTTGCTCCTGAGGGTCCCATTCATCAAGGCATTCTGCCGGTTCGCATCCTTGAGGCCCAGGTTCAGACGGTCAGCAGCCGGCCCTTTACGCCTGACCTTGAGCCGGCCCCGCGTTCCTATCTGCGGATGGACCTGGTGGAGAAATGGTCTCCCGCCAAAAGCGGCACCGTCCTCAATCAGAAAAAACTCAGCGACTTCCTCAATGTCCTGAATCTGAATCCCGACCGCTATGTTTCGGCGGTCATCAGCCAGGGGACCGAGCCGAACGCACTGGCCGTCCATTACAATGTCTATGAGGCCAATCCCTGGCATTGGTTTTTGCAGGTGGACAATTCCGGCACCAACGACCGGCAATGGGCCCCTCGAGTCGGGCTGATTCATACCAACGCCTTTGGTTTTGACGACCGGTTTACGACGATATACCAGGCCAAGCCCGAACACGGCTTTGAAGACGAATTCTCCGTTTACAGCAGTTATGAGTTTCCGCTGCTGAGTCCCTTCCTGCGGGCGAGTTTCTTCGGCGCCTACAGTGAATACAACAGCCAGGGGCTGGGCGTTTTCGACTTCCTCGGACGGGGCTATTTTTACGGCATGCAGCTGCGACTTCATACCCTCCAGCAGAACGGCTGGTTCCTCGATTTTACCGGAACCCTCATTCAGGAAGAAAGCCGAAGCAGTCCTCTGCTCGTGCAAACCTCCGATGTCCGGATGAATCTGTGGGGCTGGGGTGTCGAACTGTACAAAAACGAAGACCTTGCCGAAACCTTTGTCAGTTTCTCGCAGCTCCAGACCTACGAAACCTCCGGCGACTTCCTGACGGTGCGGGGCTCCGGGGCGGCGGATGAGGACTTTGCTGTTTACACGACGGCGGTGCGCCGCAGCCGGTATCTGGATGCCGATAAGATTCATCGGCTCAGCGGCTCCTTCAACTGGACTACGTCCGACGGCCGGCTGGTTCCTTCCCGCATGTCCGCCTATGGCGGGATGTACACGGTACGCGGCTATGATGAATATGAAGTCATTGCCGACGGCGGCATTCTGGCTTCGCTCCAGTATGAATACGACCTGGTTCAGGCCGACCGCGCCCGGTACGGAGAAGACCTGTCCGGCGCACGGCAGCCCAAACCATTCATGAGAAAACTTGCTCCGGTTCTGTTTGTGGACTACGGTCAGGCCCGCATTGAAGACGCCCTGCCCTTCGAAGACACCGATACGGAACTGTGCTCAGTGGGCGGCGGACTGATTACCGAACTCGGAACGCATTTCAGCGGTGTGGTCTATGCCGGTTATCCGTTAATCGCAACTGAAAACACACGAGAAGGCAAGGGCCGGCTTCACGCCGGTTTCCTCATACGATGGTAACCCTTCGGCTGCTTTCGGATAACTGTGAAAAATAGGGTTCGCAAAATAATTTTTTGAGGGGAACGCAATGAAAACGATTGCTCATTTTTTCCGAACTCTTACGCTTCGCCAGGCGACGTCTCTTCTGCTGGCCGTGTGCATTCTTCATTTGAATGTTACATCCGCCACAGCCATGAGCGGCGCCGACCCGCAGACGGGCAATGTTTCCGTCGGCCCCATTGCGGCCGAGGGAGTTACCACCGTTACGGTCAACGCCGGAGCCGACGCGGCCAAAGCCATCATTAACTGGCAGGATTTGAACATCTCCGAGAAGCAAACACTCCAGTTTATTCGTGATGGAGGGGCCTTTGTCGTGCTCAACCGCGATATGCAGTCCAGCGCCACGCGAATCGACGGAACCATTCTCGGCAATCAGGGCCATATCATTCTTATCAACCAGAACGGCATCATCTTCGGCCCCACTGCTTCCGTTCAGGCGGCCAAATTCACAGCCGGAGCCATGACCGTCAGCGATCAGGACTTCCTCACGCAGGATGCGCTGAAGTTTGTTGTAACGGATGGGGCTGTCAAAAATCTCGGCAGCATCACCGCGGAACAGGTTGCCCTCATCGGCCGAGAGGTCATCAATCGGGGAACTATTCAAACGCCGGCCGGCGGGTTTGTGCTGCTGGCTTCCGCCGACGAGGTCTATCTGGCCGAAAGCCAAACCAGCCCCGTGCGGGTGCGTCTGTCTTCCGATGCCGATGCGCCGGCCGCCGTAGTCAATGACACGGAAGGAACCATCAAGGCCCCCGAAGGCACTATCGTGCTGGCGGCAGGGGATTTGTATGTACAGGCGCTGGACGGCCTTGGCGGTCTGGGGGCTTCGGTGGAAACCGGCTCCGGCCAGGTCGCCCAGCTCGGCACCCTTTCCGCCGACAGCGAGACCGGCGACGCCGGAAACATCGCCTTGACAGCCGGCCGGCAGGTCGTCCTCGGCCAGGAGAGCCGGACCACCGCCAATGCAGCCGGCACCGGCAGCGGCGGTGATATCATCGTCTATTCCCCGCAGGCCGCCTTCTTCAGGGAAGGCGCTCGCGTCGAAGCCAAAGGCGGCTCAGAGGCAGGCAGCGGCGGATTTTTTGAACTCTCCGGCAAAGAATATCTCGATATGAAAGGCGATATCGACCTGACCGCCGAAAACGGCGAAAGCGGAACCTTTTTAATCGACCCCAAAAATATCAAAATCGTCGCCGACGAACCGGAGGAGGGAACCTTCCACGACTCCACCGACATCTGGGAACCATGGGACGGCAGCGGCAATGACCTCCAATATTCTTCTCTGCCCATCAGTCGGCTGGAGCACTACCTGTCTTACAGTTCGGTCATTCTCGAAACCGACGATAATAACCCGCACAGCGCTCAAAGCGGCTGGGTCTGGTTTGATGCCGGACGCAGCCTTCGAAACGGCGAGAGCACATCCCTGACCGTTAACGCCGACAACTGGATTAAGATGGACAGCGGCATCCAGTTCAACCGCAACAACCATATCACCCTCAACGCCAAAACGGATATCATTGTCAATGCTCCTCTGACCACGCACGGCAGCATCAACCTGAATGCCGACAAAGACATTCAGGTCAATGCGACCCTGATAGCCGGCCTCCGTATGAACCTGACGGCCGATGCAGACCACAATGTCGCCGGAGACCTGAAAACCGCGTCGGGAGCAGCCCTTATCTCCGGCGGCACAATCGACCTTCGAGGCAATGATATTGACCTGATGGACGATGTCCTTGCCGGCGGAAGCTTATTTATCACCGGCCGAGACTGCACAGCACCCGCTCCGGTTTGGGGCAATATCCACGCCCACGGTGTCCTTGCCGCCGGCGGAAATATCGAGATTTCAGCCACCGGTGAAGAAAAGGTTTCTCAATGGGTGCCAACAGGACCGGGCTCCGGCTATTACCGAACAACCACCCAATATATCCCCGGCACCATCACCCTTGATGGGGATGTCGTCGCCGGCGGCTCCATCCTTCTTTACAATGACACCTATACCACCAACGTATCCGGAAACGGCGTAACGTTTCAGGCCGGACGGGACATCCTGCTGAAAAATGACAACGCCGGCCCCACAGCGATGGACAACTGCACCTTTCTGCGCGGCGATGAGTATCTGGCGCTGATTGCCGGCGGCCAAATTCACGCCGAAAACACCCTCATTGAAGTCTCCGGCAGCACGCTGAAACTCCAGCATACGCCTGATTTGGATCTGAAAAACTTCATCTTTGCCAACCAGAACAACACAGACCTGATTGCCAACAGCACCGGCGGTGCAGTCATCGCCGTCGATGCCGCCAACGGCGGAAAAGACGAAAACGCCGCCGACCAGTGGCAATCCATCGAATCGACCGCCTTGTCCGATATTACCCTCCAGGGCACGGACACCATCCGCACCCGCTCGCTTCATTCTTATCAGGGAAATATTCAGGCAGTCTCCGATTCGGATGACCTCCTCGGCAGCGGTCCTATCACCGCCGACAAGGGGAACATCACCCTTCGTGCGGCCGATGATATTGTCCTCTCCAGCGATGTAACAGCCGGCGGCAATATCCGGATGGATGCTTCTGATGATACCATTTCTCTGGCCGGCAACACCCGCGCCGGCGGCTATATTCACCTGACGGCCAATACCAAACTTAACGGCTTTGGAGAGCAGCTGCTTGAAGCCGGCCGATACATCCGGGCCGACGGCTTCCTCCGCAAATGCACCGCCGGCGACCTGCGGCTCCTCGGCGGGGGATTCGATGAACTGTACCGCTCCATCGATTTGCGATACAGCGGGCAAGGCCCGGCCGTCAGCACCCATCAGGGCAATCTTTGGATGCTCGGCCGATACAATATTCAGGTCTCCGGCGACATCACCACCTTCGGGCCGGACTGCACCGGTGCTCTGCCTTCTTTCGGCTGCTCGCTCTATGGTCCCTGGCCAACCGGCGGGGTGCTGATGCTTTCGACAGAAGGGCGTCTATACACCGAATACGCAGACGGCCTGAATGTGAACATCACCGGCAGTTCCGATCACTATGCCGACCTTGGGGTGCAGCTGCCGCTGGTGAATGTTGACAGTCCTTTTGAGCAGATGAACCGGCTTGCCATCGCCCTGGTCAGCGCCGACGACTTAATTCTCGGCCCGGCGGGTTCTCTGAACGCGTTCGGCCGATACTACGACGATGTCGATGACCGGCAAAGTCTCTTCCTGCTCGATGAGCCGGCGGAAATCGGAGGATACGACAGAAATCCGGGCGACGCCTTTGATGCGGCCATCTATGCCGCCAGCACCACCGGCAATGTCTTTGTGAATATGAGCACTCAGATTCTCTCCTGTTCAGATATCCCGCAGCCCGCTTCCATTCCGCCGGCCGTGCCGGCGGCGAATGGAATCAGTTTCCCGCAGACTCCGAAGGGGGCTATGGTCATCGATGCCTATGATACCGTTACCTTCGGGACAATCTTCAAAATGTCGCTGGCCGGCAACGGCATTACCAGCCGCGTCGGCGATCGCCTCGAGGTCGTCTCCCGCATCAGTGAATGGCTCAGCAGCGCCTACGGCCGCCTGCCCTATGCCGACCCGGCGGAAGGCGAAGGCCCCTTCCCCGCCGGCTATGCCTATGTCCTCCGCGGCGCCGGTCTTGAAAATGCGGACATCACCGACGGCCGGGCCTGGGTACTGGAAGGGCCTTCCGCGACCGCAGCCGCCGGCGAAGTGCCTCCGCTGTACCGGCCTGAAGAACCCCGGCTGAGCGGCTGTCCGGCCGAAATGGACGCCGCCGCTGCTGAACTGGGCATCAGTTCCGACCAAATCCACGTGGCCGTCGCCAATTCGCTGGCGCTGAATCCAACTCTCAACCCCTGCCAGGCCTGCGCCCAACTTATCACCGCCGCTACCATCCTGCGGGATATGGACGGCAGCCGAACCGCAGCGCTGGCGGCTGTATTTGAGCAGCTTGCCCCGTCCGATATGCCCTTCACACCGGAAATGGGCGCCGCTATCGCCGCCGCCATTTCCCAAAATGCCCAAGCCGACAGCCGCTATGCCTCGGCCCTCGAGTATGTGGAGGCCTTCGTCCAGTATGTTACGGTTGTTGATCGCCAGCTGCGGGCGCCTATTGATGACCCTGTGACCTTCGCGATGAACCGCTACGGGACCCGTCTGGCAGAAGCCGGCAATGAAAATATCGTCGCTTTCCTGCTGATGCAGGTTCAGCAGTAAACCAAACCATACTCTGCCCAAAAACCCTTCGGAACTCTCCGAAGGGTTTTTTTATTTCCGAAACAATCGACCTTTTTCTAAAACCCTTTGTTCCGCCTCTGCCTGCCGCCCAGCCCCGACACAAAACCCCTCCTTTCCAATCCTTCTTTATCGGACTTTTCCTTTTCTTTTTCCTCTTTATTGGGCCAAAAACAATTCTCAGATTAACCAGATTGCCTATTTTGCCGTCTGACTCATTGTTAATTAAACTTTCAATAGGTCGGGCTTTCTGCTCTCTTCCCTCTGCCAGCGCGGGGGATTAGGAACAGCAACCCTGCCCCAGCGGCCTCCAGAAAAGGGCCGGGAAAAAAGAAAGGTCTTCGGACTGGATGCAGACCTTCACTCGAACATTCCGTTTCGCAGCGGTTCTGCTTTTTGCAGCCGTCTGTTCCGCCGTCCTTTCCGCCGCTCCTCTTCAGGAAGAACTCAGCCATTCCCGAAAACTCCGCAATATCGGCCGTCTCTATATGGCCTGCGGCCAATATGACAAGGCGGAAACCTATATCCAGCAGGCCCTTGGCAAACTCGCCCCTCTCCAGCAGGCCGACAGCGAAAAAGCCATCTGCCTGATTGACCTGGCTACCCTCTATTATTATCAGGAGCGATTGGCTGAGTCCGAGGAACTTTTCCTGCGGGGGCTTGTCGCCCAGCAAAACGCGCTTGGCGCCGACCATCCTTATGCGGCGCACACCCTTCGCAACCTTACCGCCGTTTACATTCGCCAGGGACGGCTCGACCGGGCTGCCGAAACCCTCGAATGGGCCTTCGACATCATTCTGAAGCATCATCTCCCTGACAATCGCATCCTGACTCCCTTCTATATCGACCAGGCCATCCTCCTGACCAAACTCGGCTCCTATGACTATGCCGAGGTGCTCTTTACGGAGATGCTCCAGCGCATCACGTCCGAGTTCGGCCCCAACCATCCTTACCTGCTCCAGGCACGTCAAGGGCTGACTGAACTTTATCTGGAAACAGAACAATACGCCCAGGCAGCCGACGAGTTTCAGAAATTGATGAGCGTTCAGCAAGCCATCTACGGCCAAAATTCCCAAATGCTTGTCGGCTCCTATCTGCTTGGCGCCAGGATTTGCCGCCGGCAGGGGGATTTGCAGCAAATGCAGGACTATTTTGACAAGGCGCTGGCTGCCGTCGCCAACTCCGGCAATCTGATTGCCGTCGCCCGGCTCTACGAGCAAATGGAAACCATCCGCTCAGCCGACATCATTGCCGCCGTCCACTCCAGCCAGCCCGAAGACTCCGCCGGCTGACTCTTTTCCCATCGGCGGCGCTGCTGATTTTTGCTCAGTCCCATAAACCGTTTCTCAAACCGCCTCCAGACAAAATTCCTCTCAAACAACCTTTTGACCCGCCTGTCTTTTTCGTTCTATAAGTCATTTTTTATAAACATCTTATAAAAGTGTAAGCATTCTTCCTCCCGCTGATTCCGCATAAATCCCTATAAAGACAAGGGGGTTCCGATGCGATATTCACCCTATAACGAATGTTTTCTTTTTTCTGCTGAAAAATGCTTCAACAGACAAAAGGCGAGGAAGTTCAGACGTTTCAGGAGGTCTCTATGGCCCAAACGGTTGCGATTAGTCCATTGACAAGGATTGAGGGACATTTGGCTATTCATACCGAGGTCGAACCAGACGGCTCCACCGGCCGTTTCAAAATCACGCAGGCCCGCTGTGAAGGCGAAATGTTCCGAGGCATTGAAACCATCCTGCAGGGCCGAGACCCTCTGGATGCCCAGCAAATTACCCAGCGCATCTGCGGCGTCTGCCCTATCTCGCACGGTCTGGCTTCGTGCATGGCTCAGGAGACGGCCTACGGCATCAGGCCGACCCGCAACGGCAGAATCGCTCAAAACCTGATTTTTGCGGCCAACTACCTCCAGTCTCACATCCTCCACTTTTACCATCTGGCGGCGCTGGACTTTGTCGATATCACCGCTGTTCTGAATTACAACGGAAATGACCCAACCCTGTCTGCCCTTCGCAATTGGGTTCAGAATGCCCTCGACAAAAATCTGGCCTTTCCCGGGGCACCGTTCCTGCCGCGCTATGAGGTCAAGCAGTATCTCAACTCCGATGAAAGCAACTGGAAACTCATCAACAGTTATGTCCAGGCCCTCCAAATCCGCAGACTTGCCCACGAAATGGCCGCGGTCTTCGGAGCCAAACTTCCGCATTCCACCTCGCTGGTTCCCACCGGCGTAACCGGTGAAATTACCATCGAACGGGTGCTGGCTTATAAAGCCCGACTGGCGCAAATTACGGAGTTCGTTCAATCCGTCTATCTGCCTGACCTGCTTACGGCTGCCGCTGCGTTCGGCCACTATTGGGACATCGGCCGAAGTTACGGCAACTTCCTCAGCTACGGGGCCTTCCGAATGGAAGAAAACACCGGCGAAAACCTGCTTAACTTCTTCCCCTCCGGTGTGATCATTGGCGGACGTTTCCAGCCCCTCGATACGCAGAAAATCCGTGAATATGTAGAAAACTCCCGCTACAGTTCCCCTTCCAATCTGCATCCGTGGGACGGGCAGACCAAACCCGCCCCGTCCAAAGGATACAGCTGGCTGAAAGCCCCCCGCTATGACAATCAGGTGATGGAAGTCGGCCCCCTCGCCCGCGTCATGGTAACCTATCTGGGCCCCGGCAATGATGCCAGAAAAAAGGAAATCGAAGACACCTTATCTTCGCTCAGCGTTCCCGTTGAAAAAATGAATTCGGTCCTGGGCCGTCATCTGGCCCGCGGACTGGAAGCCCGCTGGCTGGCCGCTCAGTGCGTCCGCTGGCTGAATGAACTTGAATTGGACCAGCCGGCCGCCGCCGATTTTTCCCTCCCCCGTCAAGGCAGAGGCGTCGGGCTTACGGAAGCCCCTCGCGGAGCCCTCGGACACTGGCTGACCATCCAAAACTACAAAATCGAGCACTACCAATGCATCGTCCCGACAACGTGGAACTGCTCGCCGCGCGATGACCAGGGCAGAGCCGGCGCCGTCGAAAAAGCCCTCGAAGGAACCGTGCTCGAAGACCCGGCCCAGCCCATCGAAGCAGGCCGGATTGTTCGCTCCTTTGACCCCTGCATTGCCTGTGCCGTTCATTGAGGACAAAATCATGAAAACCGAATTTTCTCGTCGTGACTTTCTCAAACTCGGCAGTTTTCTGGCCGCCTCAGTGGCCCTGCCCGGAAAATGGGCGGACGTGTTCGCCGCCGGCCTGGAAAAAATGACCTCTCATACGCCTGTCCTCTGGATTCAGGCCCAGTCCTGCTCCGGCGACTCGGTTTCGCTCCTAAACAGCAGCGAACCGGGCCCGGCCGAACTGCTCACCCAATATATCTCCCTGGTCCTTCATCAAACCCTCGGAGCAGCACAGGGCGAAACCTTTATGAAAGCCCTGGACGAGGCCGCCGAACTGAACGGCTATCTGCTGGTCGTGGAAGGGTCTATTCCGCTGGAGATGCCCCGGGCCTGTGTCATCGGCGGAAGAACATCCGAAGAAATTCTTGTCCGCCTGATTCCCAAAGCCAAGGCGGTTGTGGCGGTGGGCACCTGTGCTGCTTTTGGAGGCATCCCAGCCGCCGAAGGCAACCCCGTCGGCTCCGGAAGCGTCCAGGACCTGATGAACAAACACAACCTGCCGTGGAAGGGGAAACTCGTAAACTGCCCCGGTTGTCCGACTCACCCCAAACCCATTGTCGGCACACTGGCTTATCTGGCCGCCCAAGGGTATCCGAAAGTCGATGAAACCCTCCTGACGCCCAACATCTTTTATGGAACATCGACGCACGACCAGTGCCCGCGCTATCACAACTACGAACGGAAAATCTTTGCCGAACACTTCGGCCAGTCGGAGGGCTGTCTGTTCAAACTGGGCTGCCTGGGGCCGCTGACCCGGACGGAGTGTCCCCATCGTCAGTGGAACGGCGGCGTAAACTGGTGCATCCGGGCCGCTGCTCCCTGCATCGGCTGCACTTCCACCCACTTTGCCAAGAAAAAATCGTTCCCCTTCTACCGGCTTGGGGAACGGCAGCATCCGGTTGACTATACAGACACAGACCGAAAAGGAGCTTAAAAGCAATGAAATCGTTTCAGCTTACTCTGTTCGCAAAAATGCTTCTGATTACCCTGCTGCCTTTCGTTCTGCTGGCGCTGATTCTGCAGAGCGTCAATTATGCACTGACCCGCAAAAATCTGGTCTCGCTGGTCGGGCAGTTTGAACAGTCTCTCAACCAGATCAGCGACCATGCCGTCGGTGAGATGACCTCTCTGAGTGAAGCATCCGCAAAAGACCTGCTGCAGGAAATCTATATCTCAGTCGGCAGTTCTCTCCAGCCCGGCGAAGCAGCCAAGTTTCTCGACCTGGCCCGGAAACAGGTGCAGCTGGAGCAGTTGAATGAATTTTCTTTTTACGGTCCGGACGGTCGGCTGGAACTGTCTTCAAACCCCGCTACCGACAGGCAAACAGTCCCGCCGGAGGTGTTCCGTCAAGTCAGGGAAACAAAAACCATCGTCATGGAAGGACGCGACCGAAACGACAAAACCCTTCGATTCTATATGCCTTTGTTCCTCGATGCCGATATGGTGCGGATGAATCCCACGATGGAAATCGGGCAGCTGTACGGGATGCTTTTTGTGGAAATGAAAAAGGACAGAATCCTGGACAGCATTGCCGCTCAGCAGCAAACGATTCAGAAGGCCGTTGAGGAATCGGAACAAAACAATCGTCGGATTCTCTCCAAAAGTCTTTGGCTCAGCATAGGCATTGTCGGCGCCTTCCTGGCCGTGATCGTCGCTCTGCTGGTTCCGCTGTCAGCACAAACAGTGATACGCCCGCTCCGAAAGGCCGTCGAAGCCAACCGAACCATCTCTCAATATCTGTCCTCTGCGGCCGTTCAGTTCAGTTCCTCTTCCAAAAACATCGCCGACGGAGCTTCCGAACAGGCCGAAGGTCTGGCCCAGACTACATCCCATCTGGAACAAATCACCTCCATGACCAAAGCCAACGCGCAAAACGCCCAGGAAGCCAACCGGCTGGCCGCCGAGGCCCGACAGAAAGCGGAAAAAGGCCGCCAGGCCATCGAGAAAATGAACGAAGCCATCGAAAATATTCAGAAAAGTTCCGAAGGCACCGCCAAGATTATGAAGGTCATCGACGAGATCGCCTTTCAGACCAATCTGCTGGCTCTTAACGCCGCCGTCGAAGCCGCACGCGCCGGCGAAGCAGGCAAGGGATTTGCCGTCGTTGCCGAAGAGGTCCGAAATCTGGCGCTCAAAAGCGCAGAAGCCGCCCAGAACACATCCGCCCTCATTGAAAAGGCCATCGGGCAGGCCAAAAACGGCGTGACCATTGTCGGCGAGGTGCGCCAAACCCTCAGCGACATCGGAAGCAGCGTCGCCAAAACAGCACAAATCATTCAGGAAATCGCCCAAGCCGGCAGCGAACAGGTCAAAGGCGTCGAACAAATCTTTACAGCCGTCAATCAGATCGACCAGATAACCCAGCAGAATGCCTCCAGCGCCGAAGAGTCGGCCAGTTCTTCCGTCGAATTGGAGTATCAGGCCCGATGCCTCCAGCAAACGGTTTACGACCTGCTTGCCCTTATCGACCGCCATGCCGCCTGCCAGTCTGAGTCGGCATCGCCTCAGCAGCCGGAAAAGACAAACTTAACTCCACACGCTAAGACACCGATTCCTGTGAAGAATCAGGCCTGAACCCTGGGGGGGCGATTGTCTCGCCCCTCTGTTTTTGGCCCCTTGCTTCCTCTTGATAAAACAAGACAAACCGGCTCAACTACCCTAATCCCGCCTTTTCCCATCTTTTCTCGTTTATCTTGCCCCATTCTCATTTCTTATCACATTTTCTAATATTGGATGTCGCTCTACATTGTCTGTTTTTGGCAAATCCCCGAACCTCTCTCATTTTCTCCAATATCCCATATATTGTGTATTGTCCATTCCGCCTATTTCCCCAAAAAGAGAGGATACTTCTATGAAATTGGGGTACAAGAAAAACGCTTTTTCAAAACTGTTAACGGGATTTCCTCCTTGAATAAGGGCAAAAATTTATCAAAAAAGCATTCATAAAATTCCCTCTTTTTTAAAGATTCCAACCTTTTAGCGCCGATAACAGCGTTGGTAAGCAGAAAAAGCAACTCAAACTCAGAAACAGAACATACAACATATTGTGGTCTTCTGAAACAAGAAGAAAACCTCCTCGGAAAGGACTTGAGGGACTGAAAAAACGGTCTTTTCGATAAAGACCGGGAATCAAACGTCCGATAAGGAATATCGGAACAAGATTCTAAACCTTGACAGGTGTGATTCTATGCAGAAAAAGTCTTCTCAGAACAGATGGAACAGAAACCAACTCCAGGAAATAGAACAATCTCTCCAGGATGAAGGATTGATTTTCGAACTGGACAATCCTGCCCAGGAACTCCTTTTGGAGCACCTGCAGTCCGATCCCATCGGCCGGCTGCTTCAAATAATCGCCTCTCTGCCGGAAGTCCGGCAGGAAAAAGTGCTCCGTGCCCGGCGTGAAATCGCTGAAAACAGCCCCGAAATGGAACGTCGGCTCGATGTAGCGATGGACCGCGTGCTTGAAGAATTAATTATCGACGAATAGCCGTCGTCTTCCCCCAGCCGTCTGCCGCGACCCTGTAAAGGAATGAGGGCCTCGGCCGACTGCTGAAATACCGCCTTCTCTTCCCTCTGTGTGCCCAGTCCGCCAACGCGTTAATCCGTATCCGGCGTATCCATATCAATCGGCTGATAGCCGGGCTGTTTGGATTTCTCCACTTCCTGATGATAGGCCGCCAGAATCGCATCCTGAATTTTCTTCCGACACGTCGAGTTAATCGGATGGGCAATATCCGCATGCAGTTTCATTCGTCCCTGCGGGTCCTGTTTGACCCGATTGCCCGGAAGCTTCGTGCCGCAATTGCTGCAGAACTTGGCCCTCAGACTGTTTTTGCCTCCGCACTTGGGACAATGGTCAGACATCTTTCGAGACGGCATTGCCACAAAAAGCCCCCCGGCTCCTTCGATAATCTTGATATCCCGCACGACGAACTCTTTATCGAGCGTCATCGAGCAGAATGCCTTCAGCCGATCATCCTGATTGGCCACAAGTTTGACTCTGACTTCGCTGATTTCCATAAGGGTGCCTCATGAACAAGTTACCATCTATTGCTGTTGACCATCCGGTAACGGATGCCGAGCGTCTTGTCGAGGATTTGCCGGCAGGTTTGGATTTTGGCATCGCAGGTGTTTTCAAAGAGCATGAACATCGCTGAGCCGCTTCCGCTCAGGCAGACCTTCTGGGCACACTTCTGCTCTATGGTTTCTTTCAACACAGCCAGCTCATTGTGCAGCTGGAAACAGCTTGTCTGAAGCATATTTGCGCATATTTGGGCCAGAGAATCAATACTCTTTTTTGCAAGAGCCCCATTTATTTGCTCCCGAAGCGATTGGAAAACGGCCGGATTGTGCGTGTAATTCTCGTAAACCATTTTGGTAGAAACATTTACATCAGGAACAATCAAAAGGGCACTAAAGTCCCCCATTCCCTCCAGCGGCTGAATTTTTTCCCCCCGACCGGTGCACAAAGCCATCGGTCCTTTCAGGAAAAAAGGCACATCACTCCCAAGCCGACAGGCAATGTCGTAAATAACCGATTCCGGCATTTCAAGATGAAAAAACCGGTTCAGCCCCAGGACCGCCGCGGCCGCATCGCTGCTGCCGCTGCCCAGCCCTGTCCCAGCCGGCATATTTTTCCGCAGCGTTATCCGCACGGAAAGCCGCCTTCCGACCGCCGCACAAACCATCTCCCACGCCCGATAAATCAGATTGTCAGGCCCCGCCGGCGCCCAGGAAGGACCTGTACAAACCAAATCCAGTCCGTCCCCCTCAGCCGGCTCAAACAGCAGTTCATCCATCCAGTCAATCTTGGCCATCACCGTTTGCAGTTCATGGTAGCCGTCGGGCCGTTTGCCGGCCACCAGCAAAGAAAGATTGACTTTGCCGGGCGCCCGAACCGTCAACCCCGACGGCATCGCCTCAAACTGCTCGGCGGATTTCAAATTCTCACCCATTCAGTTCTCCTTGACTTTCCACCCGGCAGTATATATCATCCGACGAAAAAGGAAAAGCCCTCTTGAGGAGCCCTATTTGAATCAGACCAACACTGCATCGAGCACTCAATCGGCCTCCTCCGTGCCCTGGTGGCACTGGCATCGCCGCCTCTACAATTGGGTCATCCATTTTGCCAACACCCCCCACGGCGAAACGGCCTTGTTTGTACTCAGTTTCGCAGAGTCCAGTTTTTTCCCCATCCCGCCTGATGTTCTGCTGGCACCGCTCACGCTCGGCGCCCCCAAAAAATGGTTTCGCTTTGCCGCTGCCTGTTCCATCGCTTCCATCCTCGGCGGCGTTTTCGGATACGCCATTGGAATGTTTCTGTGGAAGTACATCGGAGGGTGGGTTTTTGCCCATCTGGGCGCCTTGGGCTTCACGGAACAGAACTTCGCCGTCTTTCAGGACTGGTACAACCGGTTTGATTTCTGGATTGTTTTCACCTGCGGCTTTACCCCGCTGCCTTACAAAGTCTGCACCATCACCGCCGGCATAGCCAAAATCAATTTCCCCGGCTTTCTTGTCGCCTCCTTGCTCAGCCGCTCTGCCCGTTTCTTTCTGGTCGCCGGACTGTTCGGCTGGAAAGGGGAGGCCATTCGCCCCTTCATCGAAAAATATTTTAACTGGCTGTCGCTGCTCTTTGTCATCCTCCTGATTGGCGGATTCACCGTACTGAAACTAATCCATGGAAACTAACGCGCCCGCAGCCGCCGCAGGAGAAAACAGGAGAAAAATATCGGAATAAATCAGAGAAAAACCCCCTGATTCGCTGATAATCTCTCCCCCTCAAACAGCGTCCGGTTACCCTGTAATCTTTCAAGAGACCATAATGGATTGCATCGAATATTCTTGCCCCTGCGATAGGATGTTTGGTAAAATCATTGATGTTTTAATGGGTCAGCCGCGTTAGCGTGCAAATGGGAAATGTCAGTTTAAGGAGAGCGCTCATGTCTATTCAAAACAAAACAGCCCTTCCGGCAATTCTGATGCTGCTGTGTTCCGCAGGCATTGCCGTCGCCGCGGACCAACCCGAAAAAGTACCCAACCCCCTGGAAAAAAAATCTGTTCTTGTCCAGGCCTTTCTTGTAAAAGTACCGAACAAAATTCTTTACGACACCGAGGCGAAGATGCTGCCCAGCGATGAATCGCAATCTGTAACAGTACTCGGGCTTGCGGCCTGTCTTGCGCGGTCCGAAGAAGCCGCCGTGATAGATACCGCAAGAGTAGCTGTGCATCATGGGACCCACGCACAGAATAATTTTCAAACAGCCAGATATGTTGTGACACGAAGGAAAACAGGTGCAAACCGGGACGCGGCTGAGCTGGTTGACTGTACCCCCTATCAGATCGGAACACAATTTTCAGTCAATTGGAGTACGGATCATCCCGAACATGTCAGAATAGAATTTTCATACACAGCCAGTTTACTATCTGACAAACAGACACAGGAGGATATCCCGCCGACTATTGTCAGTTATTCGCAGACAGGCAGGATGTATCTGACACTTGGCAGACCTGCAATTGCGGGCAGTTCGCAGAATGGTTCAGAGAGCATTTTTCTTGTTTTGCTGGCACAGGCAGTCGATAACCCATAGCATTGAAATCACGTCGAAAAACAGCCTTGAAAAATGCTGCAAAAACATGAAAACCAAAGCGGACACAAACCGCTAATCTAACCGGCCGGCCATGCCGGCCCATAGAGGAAGAAAAGCAGCAGGGGCGGGCTTGCTGGTCCCCCCGATGAATCGCAAGGATAAGAAAGCAGAAATAGTGGAGTGTGCACAATGAGGAAAGTTTTGGCTGTTTCAGCAATGCTTTTTTTCTGCGGTTCGGCTCTGGCCCAGATGCCGGATCCGCCGGGGCAAGTGAGGCCGGGCGAAAAAGCAGTCCATGAGGCCTACCTGTTCGCCCACATAATGGAGGGTGACTACGGACGTCTCTATTACAGCGTCAGTTTAGACGGCTTGCACTGGACCCTTCTCAACGGCGGCAGGCGGGTCTTTGAGGATTACCGCGGCCATCCCGATATCTGCCGAGGCCATGATAATCGTTATTACCTGGTTGGGAATCGCGGTGATGATCGGCCGGATATTAACTTCTGGGTGTCGGAGGATCTGATTCATTGGAACAAGTACAGCGATTACCTCCCCGACCTTAAGAGCATTCCAGACTATCCTAAGGTGTTGTTGCGGATTGGTGCGCCAAAAGTATTTTATGACAAGGATAGTTCTCAATACATAGTTACATGGCATACGACGCACGATTTGGGCCAGACAGACCTTCCTGAGCCGTACTGGGCGGGCCAGCGGACGATTTACGCGACATCAAAAGACCTGAAGACCTTTTCGAAACCACCCCAAAAACTTTTCAAATGGGATATGGCAACGATCGATGTCATCATTCGTCGGGTGGGAAAATCCTATTATGCAATCATCAAAGACGAACGGTATCCGACCCTTGACTGGCCTACAGGCAAGACAATCCGGATCTGCAAGAGTCCCGCTCTGACCGGTCCTTATTCTGAACCAGGTCCGCCGGTCAGTCCTAATTTTCGTGAGGCGCCAACTTTGATTCCTTCGCCCGACGGGAAAATCTGGTATCTCTACTATGAGCAGTATCCGGGTGTTTCCTATGGATTGTCCATTGCGGCCGACTTAGAGGGTCCTTGGTATCAGGCATGCGGCGCAACCATGAAAAAGGAATGGAACAAATATGAAGTCACTCCCAAAGCTCGTCATGGTTGTATGATGACTATAAGCCGCAGCGAGTATGATGCGTTACTATCTGCATTTGCTCCTTTGCCGTAAGCACGAATCTGTTTTTATTCTCTTTAAATCAAATTACAACATCTCTCGCCTCCGCCCCGGAAGCTCGGTGCACGTCCAAAGGGTGGCGGACAATTTCTCCGCCTGTCAGGGGCTATTCCCCCGCCGGCACACGAGCGCTCACCCAATTGGCATGCTGAATTCACAAGGACCTTCTCAGTACATATTTGTCTGGGGGAGAATTGGTATGTTCGTCCCTTACCAATTTGAATCCCTTCCTCTCCTTGCTTTTTTAATGTTTCAGAGTGCTTGTAGGTGCGGCCTCGGTCCGCGTGAAAATGAACTCCTTAGAACGGGCTCTATTCTATCAAAAATCTTATCACGGAGTCAAGAATATTCTCTTCACCTGTGGGATAGCCATGGAACATCGTAACGCCCTGAAGAGTATCCAACGTACCGCAAAAACAGGTTTTGTTAGGAGCTCTTAGCTGCTTTTCAAAGTGTGAAAGACATCTTACGCTCTCAGATACAAATCGCCGGCCGCCACACAACGGAAGGTGTTTTCAGCATCCTTGTCGGTGTAAAGCAGATGCAGACCGATGACGCAATTGTCCTTTCGGCCGGTTTCGCCGCACCACGGGCAAGGGCAATCAGCTCGATAGATTTACGTTTCAAACCGCCCATCAGCCCAACAGCCAATGCTGGGCCATTATGAGCAGATCTTCAATGGCAACCGTGCCGTCCTGGTTCAAATCAGCCCCCTCACACCAGCCGTTCGCTGCATTACACACCGCAACCCACCATTGAGCCACAATCGCCGCATCCGCCAGATTAACAGAGCCGTCTCCTGTCAAATCTCCCGTCGGATTCTGGCTTTCAACCGTAACGATTATATTGTCGTAAATGGCTGAATCGTTGTCCGGTCGTACGGCCCAAAGGCGGCTAATCTCGCCGCCATCCCAGGCGAATGTGCCTGAAACCGCTTGGCCGCCGATTGGGCGAACGCTGATGGTCATATTTTGCCAGTCCTGGCTTACTTCAAATGTAACCTCGTACCAATGGCGGGGACTCCAGGTCAGCCCCAGATTTGTGCCATACCAACTGCCGGGACCATAGACCCCTTTGGCGCCGCTGACGATTCGAAAGATTAACCCTAAATAGCTGGCTGTGCCGTAACGCTGCTCTCCGCGGCCGACTTGGATTCCGCCATAACTTCCAAAATTAACTACACTCTCCGGTATGGCTGGATTCACCAAAACCGAGATTTTTACAGCCCCCATGTCCGATGTCAGCGGCGTCGGAAAGACATAGGTTACACCCGCCCAATTTTCCTCTCTGGTAATCACCAGCCCTTGCGTACCTTCGTAGCCCACCTCGGCTTCAATGCTGTGATGGGTACCATTGTACTCTTGCATCCACGGCGCCGGCGGTAACTGACCGGCCACATATCCTTGTCCATCAAAATCAATGTTCACAAAATCTGCCTGTGCCGCGATACCAAACGCAAACACACAGGCCGCCAAAACTGCGGTTAACCTATTCATAATTCATCACCCTTCATTTTCTATAACTAACCCGCCTCCGGCAGATTACAATTCTGACGGCAAAGCAGGGTCTTTACCCATAACTCGATCGACATCCGTGACGACGGATGGTTCAGAACATTACCCGCAATAATCCAAATGCGCCCCCTGTTTTATTTCAAACAACATACCATAAAGAGACCTCAAAATCAAGAAAAAAAAAGACGATGTTCGGAATGGTCAAGGGACATCGTATCGCTTGAGGAAGAATCGATTCTGCGGATGCTGAACTGTACCGCTGACCAGCCATCTGGCCAGACGCTGGAGTCATTTTTCAGGAGCTGTTACCTCCAAAATAACCGCGGCTCCGCCCGCACGCAAAAGAAGTTTGATAATTACCAAACATTTCCTTGATTTCAAAAACATTTATGGTATAATACCCCCTGTACTGACGAAGGAGCAGACATCCGGCCGCAAGGAGTTAAAGAAATCAAAATGGGCAGCAGAAGGAGCACAACCCGACACCCCTCATCCGCCTCAAGCCCCCTTTATTCCCCCTATCATTTCAGACCTTCCCTCTCCACTTCCTCTCCATTGCCCCCTCTCAGTCCTTTCCAACTGGCTCAAAAATGCGCGCCGACGCCTCCGCAGGTCCAAAATCCGGCTTTAAAATGCGCACGGCCGTTTTTAAGTGGCTTTAAAATGCGCGCCGCCTGCGCGCCGCGGTGCGCAAATTTCCCCCAAAACCCCATTTTCAGCCCAAAAACCAGGAAAATCACCCCCTGCCAGGGTGAAGACGGGCGGGCAGTCGACCCGATGGAGCGCCGCCCAGGAAATGTGCCCAAAATCCTTACCATCGCCCCCCACCCCCCTCGTCCAGACAGAAAAAGAACGGTGCAATTTATTTTCCATTACACTTTTTCCCCCTTTCCCGCCCTTATATATGGAAACTGCGTTTTTTCTGTTCGCATAACGGGGATGGTATGCCCGACAGCAGCAAAGAAAAGAATCTGGACTTGTTTGTACGGCTGCTTGCCAAGCACCAGGGGCAAATCTATTCTTACATCCTCAGCATTGTCGGCAACTATCATGATTCAGATGACATCCTTCAGGAAACCGCAAGTAAATTGTGGGTTCTTTTTGACCGGTATGAGCCGGGGACTGATTTTTTAAAGTGGTCTCTGAGTGTCGCCTTTTATCGGGTTCTGGAATACCGGAAAAAAGCCAAACTCCGCAGCAAAATTCATTATTCGGACGATTTCTTCAGGCAAATTTCGGAGCTGGCCCCCGTTCATCTTTCGAGGACACAGGAATACCTCGAAAAACTGAAAGACTGCATGGAAAGACTTCCGCCCAGCGATGCCGCCCTTATCAAACTGCGCTACAATCAGGACCTGTCGGTCAAAGAGATTGCCGCCCGGATACGCAAGTCCGTTCGAAATGTCTATTTTTCTCTTTCACGCATTCAGCATCTTTTACTGAAGTGCATGGATAATGAATAGCACAAAAAGACAGCCATGGAAATTGACGAGCGAAAATTGATTGAGGTGCACCTGCTGCTGGATCGCCTTTTTGACGGTGAAGCAGCAGAAGAAGAAGCTCTCGAAGTTCAGAACCTTATCCAAAAGAGTCCTGACCTTCAGCGATATTATTTCCGGTATGTGGAAGTCAAAGCCGGCTTGCACCAGCTTAAAGCTCTCGACAGTGCTTATTGTTCTTCCTTAGAGAAAAATTATGATGACATGTTTTTTGAGCTTGCCCAATATGAAAAGACAGCCCCGGAAATGAAACTTCCCTCTGCTCCCAAAGAACCGGAAGCGGCTGAGGCACCGGCTGAGAGCAGAAAAGAGTGTTTTCAGGTCAGCAAGTTTTCAATCTTTTTCTTACTGCTGTCGTCGGCGGCTCTGATTTTTGTGATTGTGTATGCCCATTTGGTTTCGATGAAGCAAGGCGTCGAGACAGCCACTTTGACGGACAGTTTGAATGCACAATGGGCGGATGAGAACGGGCCGCTGGAAAAAGGGAGCAGACTGTTTACCAGCCGTGACGGCCTGCGGCTCAGAGCAGGTCTGGCTGAATTGCAATTTGACAACCATACCCGAATTACGATTGAAGGCCCTGCTGAGTTTGAACTCCAGGCGGCCGACCAGCTCCTGCTGCGGTACGGCCGGCTTTATGCCTCTGTACCGCCGGAAGCAATCGGATTCAGAGTGAATACCCCGTATGCCCGCATCACGGATTTGGGAACCGAGTTCGGCGTTATTTCGAGTCCGTCGGGGGATACAGAAGTTCATGTATTCAGGGGCCGGACCGTGCTGGCCGGCGGCGGTCAGAAAGCAAAGAAATCCGTTCTGAATCTGACGGCCGGCAGCGCGGGCATTGTTTGTGATAACGGGGCGACGATGAAAACCATCCCGCATGCCGCTCATGCCTTCATCCGAAAAATTGATTCCCGCACCGGGCTGGTATGGAAAGGCGAAAGTGCGATTCTGCTGACTAATCTGCTTGCGGGGCATATTTTCACGGCAGAGCCGGACGGTATCGAGATAGATCCCGCCGCGGGCAAATATGTGGCTCATGAAAATTATGTTGCGGGGACAGAGCGGCAGGGCGGATTCTCATACCAGAAAATAAATTCTCCCTTCGCAGACGGCTGTTTCGTTCCGCAGGGCCGGCAGCCGCAGAACATCAGCAGCACCGGCTTGTCGTATGAGTTCCCGAAAACAAGCGGGCTTTTCCATTACAATCTAAGCGACCGAAAGACGGCTTATGACACAAAAACCTCATCGAATTATCCGCTGCATCTGGATCCGACTTCTTCTGAAAAACCTTCTCTCTTTCTCCACCCGAATATGGGGATTACCTTCGATCTGAATAAAATCCGCCGGCAAATCCCGACACTTGAGATTCAGCGTTTCACGGCAGAGTGCGGCATTGCTGTTTCTGTTCGGGAAGCGCTGAAGAAAATGTATCCGGACGGGAATATTCCCAGCGAAGAAACCCCCAGCGCAGACCTTCTCATCCTGGTGGACGGAAAGGTTCGCCAGGTGCTGACCGGAATTAATCTTGCCTCCGGGATATTAAAAATCGATGTGGAGATTCAGCCCGCGGACCGGTTTCTGACGCTGGCATCGACAGACAGCAATCAGAGTTTCCGGTACGACTGGCTCGTTCTGGTTCAGCCGGAGTTGAAAATCACGCCGGCGGAAGCAGCGAGGGTGGAAAATAAAAACTGAAGGTGTGTGCGTGTGAAGGCGTGATTACAGAAAAAATGCGTAGAAACAGTAAGGAAACAAACGAATCTATTTTTTGGAGGACTGAATGATGAAAGCAATGAACAAAATTGGTTTGATGGCGGCGCTGGCGGTGATTGTGTCTGTATGCCCGGCCAACACCGTGAGCTGGAACTACAACCGCTACGGCGATGCCTATGGCACCCAAAGTACCGATGTTGCCGGAGTAGGAGCGTATTCCGCTTCGTACTGGAATGACAGCTGGCTGGACGGCCGGACTGCGGACCTGCTGGACAACACAGGGGCAGCCACGACCATCGACATCAGCTGGAACTCGTTCAACAGCTGGTCGATTCAGCAGTCGCATCCGGGTAAAGATCAAGACGGATCCTACAATAAGGAAATCCTCAACGGCTATTTGAATTCCGGTCCCGCCACGTGGAATCCGCCTTTGACCTATTCGTCGGTCACTTTGTCTGAAATCGGGTATTCGTCCTATGATATCGTGGTCTATTTTTCCAGTGATGTGGCGGGCCGGGAAGGATATGTGACCGATGGTTCTACAACCTATTATTTCAACACCGTTGGTCCGGCCAGCATTGCCTCAGGCAACGCACTTTTTATCCAGGCCGCAGATACGACGGAGGCAGGGTATGAAGCAGCGGCAAACTACGCGGTGTTCAAGGGTTTGTCAGGGACCAGCCAGACCTTGACTGTCCAGATGCGTGATAACGATGAGTGGGGCGGCATTGCGGCTGTCCAAATCGTTCAAATTCCAGAACCGACCTCTCTGCTGCTGCTGAGCTTAGGCGGATTGCTGCTGCGAAAGAAGGCCTGAAACCCGGTGTCTTTCAATCAGAGAGGGCAGATGCCCTCTCTGATTTTTGAAGAACAGAAGAACTTCTGCTGTAAGAGCCGGGGTGCAGCAGAGGAGAATCTTCGAATCATTCAATTTGAGGAGAAATTTATGAAAAACGTGAAGATGGCTTTTGCTGTTATCTTGGTATGTTCTTCCCTGTCGTGGGGCTTGACCTTAAGTAATGCTGATTTTGATGCACAGACCCTCGCCGATGGTGCCTGGTCATCTCCTGCTGATATTACCGGCTGGGATCTGAACGGCGGCTGGGCCCATGCCCAAAATCTGTCTGCGGATGCCATTACGCCAGAAGCCCAAAGCGGTGCGAATACGTGCGGACTGAACGGTGTTGACGGTACGGACGGCGGTGCTTATATCTCCCAGATTGTCAAGGAAGATGACGGCACAACGCCTGTATTGGTTCAGGCCGACAAGACTTATAAGGTAACCGTTTGGGTCGGGCGCAGGTTGGGTGTACAAGGTTCCTACGCCGGCATTCTGAAAGTCTATCTCCAGGAAACCTCCGGCGCAGCCCCAACGAACATTGCAGAAGCTACCTACGACCTTATCGCCCAATCCCAGGGTACGTGGACACATCAGACATTGTATTTGTCTACCGGCCCATCACCTGCCGGCGTTGGCAGCCCGCTGCGGCTGATGTTAAGAAATGTTGGAAACCGCAGCTCCACACACTGGTATCAGCAGGTGGTTCTTGATGATGTAACCATCAGCGATCCTTATATAGCCAGAACCCCCAACCCCTCTCTTGGGGCACAAAATGTGTCGGTAACAACAAATCTTTCGTGGTCTGCTCCTGAAGCATTTATGCCGCTCAGCTACAATGTTCACTTCGGAACGGATCCCAATGTGAATGATTTTGAGGTTTTCGGGCTGCAAGCCGCAACCATCGACCCCAGCCCCAATGGAAATCTGGCTTATGGAACAACATATTACTGGCGGGTGGACTCGCTTGATCCCAATGATGGGGTTCCGGTACTTCGCGTGGGTGATCTCTGGTGGTTTCAGACGATTCCCGACAAAGTAGTTGCCGTCACAAGCCCGATTGGTCAGACGGTTCCAGCCGGCTCCACTGTTGAATTTTCAGCCCAATTTCTCAATGCTTCATCGTATGCGTGGTATAAGTCGAATGACGCGGTCGTGAGTGCAGATGATATCAATCTTGGAGTCAATTCGGACACGCTGGTTCTTTCCGATGTACAATTGGATGATGAAGGGTGGTATTATTGTGTGGGGATGAACTCCAAGCCCTCCGAAGCCGCTTCGTCTATGGCCCGGCTGATGACTCGACGTCTTGTCGGCTGGTGGAAACTGGATGGGAATCTGAATGATTCTGTTCAGGAGGTAATCGCCGGCGCACCGGTTCATAACGGCTCTGCCGCTGAGCCGAATTTTGCAGCAGGTATTAACGGCAGCGCGTGTGAGTTATTTGGAGACGGTCAAACTGTGGTTATCGAAAACAGCGGCGACTATTTCAATTTCTATCCGCAGGGCATGACCGCTAACGTCTGGGTGAAGACCCAGACCTCGAGCTGGGACGGGATTTTGAGCAAACAGTATCGCGTCGGTGATACATCCGCCAACTGGATCGGCTGGGTGATTGACATCAGCAACAATCCCAATCAGCCCCACTTTACGGTGCGGGGCGCTCATGGCGATCTGTTTGCGGCAGTAAACATCAAAGACGGCGGCTGGCATATGATCACGGCGGTTATGAATCCGGCTACTCAGCAGTCGGAGATTTATGTGGATGGTCTGCAGCGGGCTGTTTCCGCCGCTTACAATATGAGTGCACTGACTCTGTCGCAGGAACTGCTGACGATTGGTGCGGAGACCGCGGACGGCTCTGTTGGTTCGCTTACGGGGGTTGTAGATGATGTACGGCTCTGGAACTATGCTTTGACGGAAAATGCGATTGCGACGCTGTACACGGCTCTGTATTCAGCGATAGACCCTGATGTTGAGGTGTGCCCGGTCTATCCGACCTTTGACATCACCGGACCGGAGGCAGCACGGGACTGCCGGGTTGATTTGTATGACCTGGCGGCGCTGGCTTCCGAGTGGCTTGAATGCAACGTGATTCCGTCCTGCCTGACAGAACTTCCATAACTTGCACTTTCTGATAATCCGGGAAGGCCGATGCAGGTCTTCCCGGATTCTTTTGTCTTGAGCCGCGGCTCTGCTTGGGAAAGCGATACTCTACTTGCGTTATGTCGGCATAGCAGAATTTACAGAAAAACAAAAGGAATTGACATGAACAGCAGGATTCTTACAGTCGGGTTTTGGGGGGGCATTTGCCTGGCAACTTTTGTTTGGGGGGCATTGCCGGAACCCTGGCAAAATCGGGATATTGGAAATGTGGGTGCTTCCGGCTCGTGCAGTTATTCCAACGGGATTTTTACGGTGAACGGTTCCGGAGCAGATATCTGGAATATGGCGGACGAATTCCATTATGTTTACCAGCCGTATTCAGGAAACGTGCGGATTGTCTCGCAGGTTATCTCGCAAACGGCAGCTGACGGCTGGGCCAAAGCCGGTCTGATGATTCGGGAAACCCTGAACAATAACTCAAAATATGCGATGATGATTATCAGCCCCTCCAACGGAAGTTCTTTTCAATACAGGGCCGAAACAGGCGCTATTTCCTATCATCACACCCCTTATAACGGCTTAACTGTTCCCTGCCGCCTTATGCTGGTTCGTGCGGGGAATGAGTTTAAAGGTTACAGTTCCGCAAACGGGACCGACTGGACGCTGATTTCCTCTGCGACGATTTCAATGTCGGCTAATGTCTATATCGGGCTGTGTGTGACCGCCCACAATGACGGGCAAATTTCTACGGCCTGCTTTCAAAATGTTTCTGTTTTGACGGACAGCACGCCTCCTTCGCCGAATCCTGCCGCCTGGGCCAATGCTCCGTATGCGGTCAGCTCCCATACGGTTCAAATGACCGCTGTGGAGGGAACAGACCTAAGCGGTCCAGTGGAATATTATTTTGAGGAAACAAGCGGCCACGAGGGCGGCAGCAGCAGCGGCTGGATTACCAATAATACCTATATCGATTATAATCTTAAGCCATTGGAAACCTATACTTATACAGTTCGCATGCGGGATGTGATGGGCAATGAGTCCGGCGCTTCCCTTCCGGCTTCCGTAACGACTGCTCCAAGCCCGGATGCCGACGGGAATGAGACAATCAATTTGTTCGATTTCGCAAGTTTCGCCGCAAACTGGTATGACACAGACTGCCCGAACAACCTGTGGTGCTGTGGTTCCGACTTCGATCTGAGCGGAACAGTGGATAAGGCCGATTTAAAGATATTCTGCGATGTGTGGCTTCAGCAGACGGGTCCGGGCCATTTTTATAAATGGGCAGAAACGCCGCCGATGGGCTGGAACAGTTATGATTGTTATGGGTATGCCGTTTACGAACATCAGGTCAAGGAAAATGCAGATTTCATGCATACCTATCTCCAGCCCTATGGCTGGGAATATGTTGTCGTTGATTTTTGCTGGTACACTCCCGATGTCGGAACCGCCAGCCCGCCCAATCAGGATTCGAGTTTCTATCCTCATTCGAACTTTGATGAATACGGCAGACTGCTGCCGGACCCCAGGCGGTTTCCGTCCTCCGCAGGCGGAGCCGGATTTAAACCGCTGGCCGATTATGTCCACAATCTCGGACTGAAATTCGGCATCCATTTAATGCGGGGGATTCCGCGTGAAGTCGTTGCGGCGAATTTGCCGGTCAAAGGGACGCCTTATACCGCCTCGGAAATCGCAGACACCTCCAATACCTGCTCCTGGTATAATCTGATGTATGGTCTGAAGATGGGCCATCCCGGAGCCCAGGCCTACCTGGACTCTCTGTTTGAATTATATGCTTCCTGGGATGTGGACTTTGTGAAAGTGGACGACTTGAGCGTCCCTTATCATGCATCTGAGATAGAGGGTTATCGCACGGCGATTGACCATTGCGGTCGGGCTGTTGTTTTCAGCACATCGCCGGGCCCGACGCCGTTTGTGAATGCCGGCCATGTTTCAGCCAATGCCAATATGTGGCGGCTGCTCTCTGACCTGTGGGATAACTGGAGTCAGGTTGATGCGGCCTTTGGGCAGGTCTTGCTGTGGAAAGATTATTATGCCCCCGGTCATTGGCCGGATCTCGACATGCTGCCGATGGGTGTATTGGCTAAATATGGACCCGTCGGGAACGAACGCTATTCAAATCTGACAGAAGATGAATGTTATACGCTGATGAGTTTGTGGTGCATCACACGTTCTCCCCTGATGTTTGGCGGCAACCTGCCGGAAAACACTGCTTTCACGACAAGTCTGCTGACCAATCCGGAGGTTATCGCGGTTAACCAAAGCAGCACCAATAATCGTCCTGTCTATACCGATCGCAGTGTGGTTTGGACGGCCGATGCAGTCAACAGCAGCAATGAAAAATACATCGCTTTGTTCAATCGGACATCCGCCGGCATGACCGTCCAGGTCGCGCTGGCCGATATCGGCGTCAAACGATGCAGCGTACGCGACCTATGGACCCATTCGGAACTCGGAGAAGTGCAGGATACACTGAGCGCAGCGGTCAATCCCCACGGAGCTAAGTTATACAAACTTACGGTAGCGGAAACCGCCTCACCGCAGACACCCATCATTATCCTGAATAATCCTGGTTTTGACGCTCAGATATTGAATGACGGCTCATGGTCAGCGGAGGGCGATGTTTGGGGCTGGTCGGCTGATGCCGGCGGGAATTGTGTGGCACAAAACCTGACAACCTCCGATATTAACCCGGCCTCTCAATCCGGTGAAAACACCGGTGTTCTCGGTCAGCAGGCATGGATGGGACAGAATCTTGAATACAGCAGCGGCAAGCCGGTGAGCATTGCTGCGAATAAAAGTTATCAAGTCAGTCTCTGGATTGGCCGCAGACGCAGCACGGAAGGTTCCGCTGCCGGTATTTTGTCGGTGTATCTGGAAGATGCCGTCAGCAACACGACGATCGCCTCAGCAACTTATGACCTGGCCGGCCTTTCACAGGGTCAGTGGATACAAAAAACATTTATCCTGAACACGGGCTCCAACCCGCCAGGGGTTGGGAATACTCTGCGGCTTGGATTTATGAATATAGGCACGCGCGGCTCCTATCCATGGTACGGCCAAGCAGTGCTGGATAATATAACCATTACGCCATTGGAAGAAGGGGATACAGAATAAGGATACTTCAAAAGCAGGCAATGTCATACGGAGATGGAAGACGGTCCTCCATCCTTGGCTGTTCCGTGAAGGGTCGTTTTCCAATAGGAGGGGAAAAAGATTTACGAAGTTTGACGAACAGCCGCAATTGCTGGGATACGCTGTCTGATTGCGAGCGAGAGGAGTCGAACCTCCACGTCCCAAAGGACACAAGGACCTAAACCTTGCGCGTCTGCCAATTCCGCCACGCTCGCCTGTCTATCCTTTCAGCCAATCCTCTCCTCCATCCTCCTCCTCTTCCTCCTCCTCCCCAAAATCTTCCTCCGTCTTTTCCAAATCGTCCGCTGATTCTTCAGTTTTTTCCTCTTCCAGTTTCGGGGCTTCGCGGACTTCTTCGATCTGGGCAATGCGTTTTTCGGCTTCCTGCAGAATCCGCCGGCAATGCGCAATCAGACGCATTCCCTTCTCGTATTGTTCCAAACTTTCCTGAAGGGGGACCTGTCCGCTTTCAATCTTTTCAACAATCTGTGAAAGCGCCCGAATCGCCTCTTCAAAACTTAATTTTGACAGGTCGTCTTTGCCTCTGTCATTTGTCTTTTTTGCCATCGTTACTTCTCCGGCCCTGGAGAGGGCTGCCGCTCCTCTACCCGGCTTTTGAGATGCTGCTGGTCTGCTAATTCCGTCAATATCTCGTCTCCCTCCTGTACATCCTCTACCCGCCGGATGACTGCTCCGGTTCGGATGTTCTTTGTAATGCTGTATCCGCGTTTGAGCACTGCCCGCGGGTCCATTGCTGTCAGTTTATTCTCCGCTGCGGCCAATTGCAACCGCTTTTGCTCCATCACTTTCGCAAGCGACTGTCCAAGCATCGCCTGCATGCGCTCGAGCCGAATCCGCTGGCCGGCAATCAGCCGTACCGGCTCCAACCGCCGGACAACCTGCCCACACTGCTCCAGACACTGCCGGAGCCGTGCTATCTGCTGCCGCATCACACCTGCCAGGCGGAGCGAGCGCATATCCACCAGCTGCCAGGCCCGCTCTACCAGCCCATGCGGTTCGCGAAAGACCCAACTGGCCAGAATCGTCTCCAGCCGACCGTGGGCACTCTCCAGCCGAGCCCTTATCAATTGTTCCAGCCGGCGTGAAAGCATATCCAGCCGATGCAGCACCTCCCGGCGATCGGGGACAGCGATAATGCCTGCCTTCGTCGGGGTGGATGCGCGGGCGTCGGCGACCAGGTCTGCAATTGTGGTGTCAATCTCATGGCCTACCGCACTGATAATGGGGATTTTCGATTCGAAAATCGCCCTGGCAAGCACTTCTTCATTAAAAGCCCACAAATCTTCCATGGAGCCGCCGCCTCGGCCGACAATGAGCACATCGAGTTTCAGACAGCGGTTTTGACGGTTAATCCAGCGGAGTTTTTGAGCAATTTTTTCGGCGGCACCTTCGCCCTGAACCGGCACATCAAACAAAAAGAGTTTGGCACACGGCCATCGCTGGAGAATGCTGTCGGCCATATCGTGGACCGCGGCACCGCTCTTGCTGGTGAGGATGCCGATCCGCATTGGGAATTTCGGCAACGGCTTCTTATAACGTTCATCGAAGAGTCCTTCCGCCTTCAACTTAGCATACATCTGTTCAAAGGCAATCTGCAAGGCCCCTATGCCGGCCGGTTCCAGTTCATCAGCATACAACTGATACTTTCCTTGCGGGACATAAACCTCGACATGGCCGATTGCCAATATCTCCATCCCGTTTTCCGGTCGAAACTTCAATTTCTGATAACGGCTGGACCACAAAACGCACGGCAGCTGCGAATCAACATCTTTTAAAAGGAAATAGCAATGGCCGCTTTGATGACGTTTCCAGTCCATTATCTGGCCTTTGACCATGAGCCGCGGGGGCAGGCCTTTTTCAATCGCGCCTTTGATTAAGGCGTTAATCTGGGAAACCGAAAAAATGGGGAGTTTTGCACGGGCCATAGATTTATTATACCGGCTGCCGGACATATCACAATTGAACTGCTCTGATAAAAACCATAAAAAGAAAAAACTTCCCTCTCTATGTAAAAATACGTAAATTTTTACCGCCTCTATTCAATTATGCAAATAAACTGTGTTTCCCAATCAATCCTGTATTCTCCGGAAACGACTTATCTCCAGAAGGTTCCCGCCTCCGAAATGCAGGTGCCAAACCTTCACGGACCGAGACAATCGCTTCGATTGTTTCGGTTTTTTATTGTTTTTTATTCACTTGTTCAAAATCCGAACGAACGGATTGATTCTTTCAACGGGTTATACACCTAAAAATTCGTCTTTTTACCCCAAAAAACGGTTTTTGCTTCAGAAAATGTCAATTCTGAACCTCTGGCACATTCCTTGCACACTTGCCCTCTGACTGATAGTGCCTTTATGGAGAACCTATAAATGATACAGGACAGCACAATACTTAATCTTCTCGAATCGGGAATACGGGCGGAGGGCCTTCGCCAGCAGGCCATCGCCAATAATATTGCCAATCTTAACACACCCGGTTTTCGTCGTTCTGATATTAATTTTGAAGAAATCCTCAAAGAGGCCGTCAAAAAACAGGATTCTATCGATCCTAAATCATTAAATCCTGAAATCCTCCAGCCCCAAAATACCCCCTTGAATGAGTTTGACAATGATATCTCCCTCGACAATGAGGTTGGAGCAATGCTCAAAAACACCTTAAAACACAAGACTTATATGCTGCTTCTCAAGAAAAAATACCAGCAGATGGATTCGGCAATGAAGTTCTAACCGGGCGAGGATTGTCTTGAATTATGAAGATAGAAACCACCAATATGTTCAATCCTATTGACATCGCCACCTCCGGTTTGCGTGCCTATAATAAGCAAGTGGAGGTAATCAGTTCGAATTTGGCCAACATCCAAACCACCGATGCAGGGAACGGGCAGCCGTATCGCCGGCTGATTGCTGAATTTAAGACCAAAGATGAAGACAATTTATCCGGTGTCGAGCTTGCCGACCTTGTGCAGGATAAAGGGCCGTTTCAGCGGGTTTTGATGCCCGGCCATCCTCAGGCCGACAAGGACGGCTATGTGATGATGCCGAATATCAGCTGGCCTACGGAAATGGTCAATCTGAATCTGGCCAGCCGGGCCTATCAGGCCAATGCTGCAATTCTGAAACAATACCAGAAAATGGTTGAATCAAGTCTGGAACTGTTAAAATAAAGAGGGCTTGCTATGGCGGTACAATTTAACCCTAATATCCATTACCCCAATCAAATCCCTTCTGCTGTACCCAAGACCCCTTCCGCGCAAGAGCAGTCGAACGGCTCTTTCGGGGATAAGATTCTTGAATCCATCCATAAGGTCAACGACCAGCAAAATCAGGCCAATCTGTCTATTCTCGATCTGATGACAGGCAAACAACAGGATATTAACACTGTTGTGGCCGAAGTGGCCAAGGCGGATATGAGTTTTAAGCTTCTGGTGGGGGTACGGAACAAACTGGTTGAGGCCTACAAGGAAACCATGCGAATGCAGATTTAGTCCTTTTCCAACCGGCACCCTCTCAAGGATAGCAAAGCGGCATGGGTTTATTGGATAAAATCAACGCAGTATGGCAAAAAGTCGGCCTTGTCCAGCGGGCACTGCTGGCGGCACTGGTTTTGACGTGTGTTTTGACGGCGGTTCTTTTAACCCGGTGGGCCACCCGACCGGAAATGCGTCTTCTGTTCGGCAATCTCTCTCTTGAACAGGCGTCGAAAATCGCTGACAAACTCAGCGAACAGAATATCCCTTACGAGCTTCGCGGCGGGGGCACCAGCGTTTTCGTTCCTGCCGAGAAAGTGCATGAATTGCGGGCGATGGCGGCCAAAGAAGGACTGCTGCCCCACAGGGGGGAGCCCGGATATGAAATCTTCGATAATGAAAAACTGGGTGTGAGCCCCTTGGTTCAGAAGATGAATTACAATCGCGCTCTTCAGGGAGAGCTGGCGCGCACGATTCAGGTTTTTGAAGGTGTCGAATTTGCCCGTGTCCACATCGTTCGTCCGGAACAAACGATGTTTACGGGCAGCGAGCAAAAAGCAACCGCCTCTGTAATGCTTCAAATCAAACCTGGGTGGCGAATCAGCCAATCGACGGTGGCTGCCATCACCAACCTTGTCGCCGGTGCGGTTGAAGGGTTAAATCCTGAGCAGGTCACGCTGGCCGACAGCCAGGGACATATCCTTACCCAGGCCGGCAATCTCGACCCCCGTGCCGCCGGAGCGAATACCTATCTTGATTATCAAAATGCGGTGGAAGCGGAAATGGCCAATCGGCTTCAGCGTTCCCTCGAACAGGTGCTCGGGCCGGGCCGTTCGACGGTAATGGTGAAGGCAGCGGTGGATATGAGCAGCGAATCTGTTGTCCGCAAAACCTACGAGAAAGGGATTCCTGTTGAGGAAACCATCGACGAGACTTCGACCATCAAACAAACAACCGGAACCGACGAAGGAGGGAGTAATCCTCCTGCCTCCACGGAAAAGAAAGGGACTACCACCACACAGTATCAGCTGCCGGAAACCATCACCACCCAGACCAAAATCCCCGGGCAGGTAACGGCCTGGTCGGTCTCTGTTATTGTTGATTTAAGCAAACCGGCCGCCGAAAGCACTTCGACGACAGCAACCGAACAGCCGGCGGCGGAAACGCAGGCCGAAAGCAACCTGGTAATGTCGCTGGAGGATGTCAAACAGATTATCCGTACGGCCATCGGACCGGAACTTTTAAGTGAACAGAATCTGACAGTCAAACATGTGCCGTTTTACCGTCCGCCGGCCGTTCCGGTGGAGGCAGGTCCCAACTGGGACAGCATTATTGAAATTGCCCGGCAATTGTCGATGGGTATTCTGGCGCTCAGTGCGCTGCTGGTTTTGCGTATTTTCACTCGCGCTGGGGCCAAGGCGGCTGCCCGTCCTGCGGCGAGTTCCGAAATGCTCGGCGGCAGTACCCTGCCGGCTCTGCCGACGGGGATGGATTCGCCGACGGCCATGCGGCGTCTGATTGCTACTCAGATTCAGCAGGATCCTGAACAAGTACGGACTCTCTTCAGCAGCTGGCTTACTGAGGAGCAATAACCGATGCGGTTGAGAGGAATCCAGAAAGCGGCTTTGCTTCTGACGACGCTGGATGCGGCTACGGCAAAAGAACTGCTGAAAGGCCAGCCGCAGGATGTGATTCAGAAAATCGCTATGGAACTGTCTCAGCTGGATGCGCAAGGCAAGCAAAACAGCGAAGAGGCCTACCGGGTCGTTCGGGAATTCTGCGGCTATCTTCACCAGGCCCAAGGCGGAACGCTTCATATCAAAAGTTTTGTCAACTCTCTGATTCACGGAACCGCGGGCAAAGAACGGGCCGCCGAAATGCAGGCGCGAATGCAGCAGGCCGTTCGCGAAAAAGATCCGTTTCTGGTGATTGCTTCTGCTCCCGCTGCCCATATTGCGGCGGCTCTCGAAAACGAACCGCCTCAAGCCATTGCCCTGGTTCTGTCGGCTCTGCCGACTACGGTGAGTACAGAAGTGCTCAATCGTCTGGATGCCGCAAAAAGCCAGCAGGTTATCTGGCGGATGACTCAAGCTGTGGAAGTCTCTCCCAAAACAATGCGGCGTATCGGCGAGATTCTCTGCAAGCGAATCCTCGATATGACACGAGAGGAGACAATCGTTGTCAAAGAAGCCGTCCCGCGAGAAATGCTGCGGAAGGTTGCGCTGGTGCTCAGCGGTTTGGATAAGGAAAAACGCGATGCTCTTCTGAAAGAAATCGAAGGCCGCAATAAGGAAACCGCCAAAACCGTTAAGGCCCTGATGGTAACATGGGAGGATATCATCAAAATTGAAGACCGCTCTCTGCAGCAGGTTTTGCGGAATGTGGAACCGACTATTCTGGCCAAGGCCCTTCATGGGGCTGATCCGGCCATTGCTGCTAAAATCCGCTCGAACATTTCTGAACGGGCCGCTCAAATGGTCGATGAAGAAACCTCCCTGATGGGAGAGCCGCGAAAGAAAGAGGTTCTGGAAGCCCGCGAAGAAGTTGTCAAACCGCTGCGGGAAGCCAATGAAGCGGAAGAACTTCTGTTTATCGAGGAGGAAAGATGAAGACGCTGATCGTTCAGCTGCCCTCGACGGCTCCGATTTCTTCGGCGTCTATTATTGATCCGCCGAAGCGTCCGGCTCAGCCGGCCGCCCGTCCGGAACCGGCAGCGCCGAACCGTCAGATTCAGCAGGCCCTTGAGGCCCTTCGGCAGGCCGCCGAGCAAATGCAGGAAAGCGCCGTGCGGCTGTTTGCCTCTCATCGGGAACAGATTATCCGTCTGAGTATTGAAATTGCTGCTAAAATTCTGGCTAAGGATATTCACGAGCAAAATTATCAAATGGAAGCCATTCTTCAGCAGGCCATGGAAGGGATTCCGCAGGACCGGCCCATCACCGTCCGATTGAACCCGAAGGACCTGCAAACCTGCCAGGATGTGATAGGAAAAATCGGCGCCGAGCAGCCGTCTCTGATTCGATTGATTCCGGATCCGAGTGTGCAGCCGGCCGAATGCATTGTTGAAAGTGAACAGGGAATTATTGAATGGATTATCGACGAACATCTGAAACGTATCTCGGAGGCCTTGCTGGCCGGCGTTCCAACTGATGACAAAAACAGAAACGAAAACCTGCTGTCTTGATTTTGAGCCGCTGCAGGAAACCCTGCGGAAGCTGCGGCTGGCGGAACCCAAGGGCGTTGTTGTCCGGGTATCCGGTCTGATTCTTGAAAGCAGCGGCCCCTCTGTGGGGCTGGGCCAACTCTGTCAAATCCGGCTGCGGTGCGGTCGAACCATTGAAGCGGAAGTCGTTGGGTTTCACGACAGTCAGGTAATTCTTCTGCCGCTGGACAGTCTGGACGGCGTTGCGCCGGGCGATGTGGTTACCGCACTGGACAAACCGCGAATGATTGCGGTCAGTCCGGCTCTTCGAGGACGCGTGCTGGATGGTCTGGGTCAGCCCATTGATCAAAAAGGCCCGCTTCCGGTTGAAGAGCTTCGTCCGCTGCAGAACAGCAGTCCCGATCCGCTGCGTCGGAAAATGATTGACCAGCCCCTTCCGCTGGGCATTCGTGCCATCGATGGTCTTCTCACCTGCGGCAAAGGGCAGCGTATCGGTGTTTTTGCCGGCAGCGGGGTCGGCAAAAGCGTGCTGCTCGGTGAAATCGCCAACGGCAGTTCCGCCGATATCAATGTGGTCGCTCTGGTCGGCGAGCGAGGACGTGAGGTGCGTGAATTCATCGAAAAAGACCTGGGTCCGCAGGGGCTTGCACGCAGTGTGATCGTGACGGCCACATCCGATTCGGCGCCCATTCAGCGGGTTAAAGCCGCGTTTACAGCGGCAACCATTGCTGAATATTTTCGCGACCTGGGACAGGATGTGCTTTTTATGATGGATTCCTTAACGCGATTTGCCCAAGCCCAGCGGGAAATCGGTCTGGCCGCCGGCGAACCGCCGGCCACCAAAGGATACTGCCCCAGCGTATTTTCCATCCTGCCCCGGCTGATCGAGCGGCTCGGCTGCTGTCCGCATGGAAGCATCACCGGCATCCTGACGGTTCTGGCCGAAGGGGACGACCTGAACGATCCGGTCGCTGACAGTGCCCGCTCGCTGCTGGACGGTCATATTGTGCTGAGCCGCAAATTAGCGGATCGCGGTCATTATCCGGCTATCGATATTCTCCAAAGCATCAGCCGACTGATGCCGGCCGTTGTATCCGAAGACCACAAAAAAGCCGCTTTGAAGATTCGTGAAATCTATGCCATCTATACTGATGCGGAAGACCTGATTCAAATCGGGGCTTTTTCGCCGGGCAGCAACCGGCGCATTGACGGCTCGATTGCCCTTATTGACAGAATCCGGAATTTCCTGATTCAGCCGGTCCGCCAGCGGTCTCCCTTTGAACAGACCATTCGGCAAATGCAGGAAATTGTACAGGCATGGGATCAGCTTCTTTCGGAACCTTCGCCCGCCGGCGGCGCCAAACCAACCGCCAAACCCAAAGCCAAATTGAAACCATCTGCTCAGGGATAACAAAATGAAAAAATTTATCTGGAAACTTCAGCGGCTTCTGGATGTCAAGCAAAAGCAGGAACAGGCCCTGCGAAATGAGATTATTGCCCTTGCTGAACAGGCCGCCATTCTTCGGGGCCGCATGATGGCAATGAAAATGCGTCTGCGGGCCCATCAGAGAGAAATCCAAGCCCTGCCGGATGAACAGCGTATTGGGGCTCAGGCCTTTCATCTTCAATATGTGCCGGTCATTGATAAAGCCCTGCATCAGATGGCCGAGGAGGGTCGGACGCTGGAAAACCGCCGGCGGGCCAAAATGGAAGAATTTTTGAAGGTGCAGAAATTCCGCAAAGGGCTGGAACGCCTGAAGGAAAAGGCGCGGCAGGAGTACCTTCGGCAGGCCAACCTTGAAGAACAAAAACAGTTAGATGACTATACGCATATTCACTGGAACCGTCCGGTGGCCCTGGCTGAAGCGTAAGCCGCCTTCGGACAGGAGAGCGAAATTATGAAAAAAATACATTTGCTGATTCTGATAACAACCGGAATTCTCTGCTTCGGCCTGTCTTTCGGAATCGGCTGGCATTTGAAAAAGAAGCGTCTGGCGATTCCGCCTCAGCCCCCCGCTGCTTCCTCGACTGAAAGTTCATCTGCCATCGACGTGACAAGCGGTCCTTCCTACCTTCAGGCCGCTTCGATAGACGAATACACACCCGGCCTGTCCGAACGGCAGCTGCAGAATCTGATTGAGGACATTCGGGAGCGGATGCGGGAATACCGGTCAAAACAAAAACAGCTGGCCCAGGAGGAACAGAGGATTCAGCTCAGCCATCAAACGCTTCAGGAGGAAATCGACCGGCTGAACCAGCTGCGCGTCAAACTGGCGGCTCTGGCTCAAAATCTGGAGCAAAAACAGCAGCAGCTCCAGCAAAGCATTCTTCAGATTGAAAGCATCGAGCAGGCCAACTTTCAGCGTCTGGCCGCCACCTATGACAAAATGGACACCACGCAGGCCGCCCGCATTCTGGGTGCGATGGCGGCCGGACCGCAAGCCGCCGATGCTATTAAAATTCTCTATTACATGTCGGAACGAACTGCTGCGAAAGTCCTCGGGGAAATCGGAGCTGCGCAGCCCGAAACAGCGTCAATGATCAGCTTAAAACTCAAACGAATTCAAGAAATTCACTGAACGATTATGGATATAGCTACTATCATCGGGTTGATCTTGGGGTTCGGCGTAATTTTCGTCTCTATCGCGATAGGAGGGGGTATCATGGCCTTTGTCGATATCCCCTCGATTTGCATTGTGGTGGGAGGAATGCTCTGCGCTACGATGATTCACTTTTCTCTGCCTCAGTTCCTGGGGATTTTTTCAGTCATTAAAAAAGCGGTTTTGGTTAAACTCCCAACTCCCAATGAATTGATTCAGCAAATGGTCAATTATGCCGCCATCAGCCGGCGTGACGGCGCGCTGGCCCTGGAAGAGTATATTCGAAAGACCGATAGTTCCTTCCTCGCTAAAGGGCTTCAGATGCTTGTGGACGGCCAGGATGAGGAGAAAATGCGTGAACTGCTAACTCTCGAAATCGACTCCCTGCAGGAGCGGCACTCCCGCGGCAAAAAGATTCTTGAGTTCATGGGGGCTTCGGCACCGGCCTTCGGAATGCTGGGCACCCTCATCGGGTTGGTTCAGATGCTCCGCAATCTAACCTCGCCGGACCAAATCGGGGCCGGTATGGCGGTCGCTCTGATAACCACCTTTTACGGCTCCATCCTGGCCAACCTTGTTTTTATCCCGCTGGCCGGAAAACTCGGCCTCTATTCACAAGCGGAAATTACAAGTATGGAAATGATTCTGGAAGGCATCTGCACTATCAGTCGGGGAGAAAACCCTACAATTGTTCGTGAAAAAATGCAGGCGTTTCTGGCGCCCAATCGCCGTGAGGAAATCAAAGCCAACATTTAACAATGGCCCGCAAAAAAAAACAATTTCAGAATGAAGAACCCGGCTCTCCGGAATGGCTGGTTACCTTCAGCGACTGCATCACCCTGCTGCTGACCTTCTTTGTCCTTCTGATTAGTTTTGCTTCGTTTGAGAAAGAAACCTTCGAATCTTTATCCGAGTCCTTCGCTCAAGCCCTGCCTTCCATCGGCTGGAGCCGTCTGATCGACCGGGAATCATTTCAAAACAAGCAGGAGTCAAAGGATAGAGTCCAGCACACCAAAGGAACAGAAACCAGAACCAACATCACCCGGCTGACCAGCAATTATATGCAGGAAAAAAAGCCGCTGGACTTCCGAAACCTAAAGGTTTTTACAATGCCTTCCGAGCAGTTTTTTTGGGGTCAGGGAACCGCCATTTCTCAGTCGGGACGAGAAGTGCTTCAGGCCCTGGCCAAATTCCTGCATTCAGTCCAAGGCCGCGTTGTTATCTCTGAAAACGGTCCGGACGGGAAAACAGACCTTTCGCTGGCCCGCTGTCTGACTGTTCTCAAATACTTTACGGAAGAAGCAAATCTGCCTGCTGAACGCTTCAGCATTTCTCCGGCCACGACTCTGCGGACCCCGCCGCATGTTCGTCAGATTGAAATCACGCTGCTGGAACGGAGTATCTACGAATGAGCCGGAAAAAAAACCAGGAATCCTCCGGGGGCGTACCGACCTGGATTGTTACTTATTCGGACATGGTAACACTTTTACTGACCTTTTTTGTGATGCTGATCAGTATGGCAGATACTCGGGTTGAAAAACATAAATTTTTAGCAGGCAGCGCGTCCATTCGTCGGGCCCTGACCGATTTTGGGTTAAGCGGATTTCTTATTGAACGAAAAAGCGGGATGGAATTTGAACATCCCAAGCCTGCCTATAATATTGACGAAGGAAAAGAAGAACCCAAAGACCGTTCGATTGACGCCCGCACGGAAATGCTGCGGCGGATTTTGTTCGAGATAGAAACCAAAATGAAAATCTCTCCTTCCCAAATCGACGGCCTCTACAAAACTTTTCTTCCGATGAAAATCCGATTTGCACCCAAGTCGTTCACCTTAGACGAAGCGGCCAAACGGGAACTGCGTCTGGCCTGGAATCAAATCCGTCTCTCCACCATGGGTCATGAGGGGATGCTTTATATTCTTGGGACAGCCGCCGACGAAGATACTCCCAGCGGGCAATGGATGCTCTCGGCCCGACGAGCCGCCGCCGTAAAAGAATACCTTGAAAGTCTGGATTCTTCGGATACAAAACTGCCCATCTTTTGCTGGGGCGCAGGCAGCGGCGGGGAATGGACCGGCCGAAAAGGGTTAACCTCTTCGCAAACGCAGATTATGATTACTTTGATTATTGAAAAATAAGACGTAAAGCCATTTGACAGGTCGTGTCCGTTTTTCTGACGCCCTCTCTGGAAAAACAGCCCAAGGCGGCGGAAAAATCTCTTTTTGCACATTCGGCACAATTTTTGCATATCTATTCTGCCAATGCATACTCCCTTTCCTGCAGGAGACGGCTGAATGCTGAAAAAAAGACTAATTATATTCGGATTGGTTCTGGCCTTTTGTGTGTTCGGACAATGGATGCTGTCCGCTGCCCACACTGCCGAGCCAAATTCATCCCAACCCACCCATCCCCCTCTCCTTGAGAAACCGTCTTCCCCTGCGGAGTCGAGTTTGGAGCATCTGCATCAGAATCTGATTCGACAGCTCCTGATAATGATTTTCATCGTTGCGTTGTTTGGGGGCGGACTGTGGTGGTTTGTCCGAAGATACAGCAAGGGTCTTCTACCCGGCAAAGGCCGGCTGATTACGGTCCTGGAAACCGTTCCCTTAGGCCCTCGCAAAATGCTGCATTTGATTGAAGTCGGCCCCAAAAAGATTCTGATCAGCAGTACCGCTGACAGTATCCGGCTCCTGACGGAACTGCCGAGCACAAGAGAATCGGTCTCCTCGCAAAAGGAGCGGTCGGAATGAGGCATTTTCTCTCTTTTTTCTGGCTTGTTGTGCTGCTGACGGCGGCAGCGCCGGCTCAAGCCCCTGCCGCTGAAGCGGCAATCTCCAGCGAATCAACAACCCTGCCGACACTTGAAGAGCTTATTCAGATGATTGACAAGGCCTCTGCCGACCCGCAGCAGCAGGCCCCCACGCCCTGGAGCGGCCCCATCCGACTGGTTTTTCTCTTTACCTTGCTGGCCTTGCTACCCAGTGTTCTGGCGATGATGACATCATTTACGCGGATTGCCATCGTACTGGGATTTGTTCGAAGGGCTCTGGGTACTCAAAACATCCCCCCCAATACCGCTCTGCTCGGCTTAGCCCTTTTTCTGACTCTTTTTACGATGGCACCGACGTTTTCCAAAATTCATCAGGAGGCCATTCTGCCCTACCTGAGTAACCAAATGGAACTTCAGCAAAGCACTGAAATCGCTAATGCCGCTCTGAAGAATTTCATGCTTCGGCAAACGCGTACCTCCGATTTGACTGTATTTGTGAATATGGCTAAAATCACTCCGCCGGCTTATGCGGCGGATTTGCCTTTGCATATTATCACGCCGGCTTTTGTCATCAGTGAGTTCCGCACCGCCTTTGAAATTGGATGTCTGATGTTTATCCCGTTTCTCCTTTTGGACCTGGTCATCTCCAGTGTGCTTCTGAGTGCGGGAATGATGATGCTGCCTCCAGTGATGATTTCCCTGCCTTTCAAATTAATTCTCTTTATTCTCGTGGACGGCTGGGGAATCCTGGCGCAGGGCTTAAGTTTAAGTTTCAAGTAAAGGAATCTGATGATGACTGCGGATTACATTCTTTATCTCGGACGGCATACGATGGAAACGGCCCTGCTGGTTTCCGCACCAATTCTTCTTGTCTGCGCGGTGCTTGGTGTTTTAATTTCTTTGTTTCAGACGGTTACGTCCATTCGCGATATGACGCTGTCCACGGCTCCGAAAGTTATCGGCGTTGCCTTAACCACGCTGCTGTTCGGCCATTGGATGCTCCAAATTCTGATGAAGTTCACTTATGAAATCTTTACTCAAATCCAAACCTACGGTCAGTAAGGCATGGACCTGTTCAGCCCAAAACTGTTCGGCTTTTTTCTCGTCCTGACCCGAGTGGGGGCTTTTTTTGCAACGGCACCTGTTTTCAGCTGGGAGGTTCTTTCCATCCAGATGAAAATTTCCATCGCTGTTATCCTGAGTCTGTTTTTCAGCATCCTGGTTCCGCCGCCGTTTGCGGCCAATCCTTCTCTGTTTGAAGCTGTGCTCCTGCTGGGTGAAGAAACCCTATATGGGCTGGCGATGGGGATTGCGGCTTACTGTCTTTTTACTGTCGTGCAGATGGCCGGTCAATACATTGAACAGCAGATGGGGCTGAGCATGGCGGAGGTATTGGACCCGTTCAGCGGACAGGAAGGTCATCCGCTGGGTCTGATGCTTGAAATCCTGTTTATTCTTCTTCTGTTCAGCAGCAACAGCCATTTGCTTCTTTTGCAGATTCTTTCCCGAAGTTTTGAACACTATCCGCCGGCGGTTGTGCCGAATCTCGGAATCCTGACGGAAAGTATCCTGCAAGCGGGCTCGGCGATGCTCCTGCTGGCTCTTCAGATGTCTGCTCCTCTGCTGGCGGCTTTTATGCTGCTGATGGTGGTTCTGGCCTTTATGGCTCGCGTGGCGCCGGAAACCAATGTGCTTTTTCTCAGCTTTCCCCTGCGAATTGGACTGGGGCTGCTGATTCTCGGGTTTTTTATTCCCTACTTAAATGAATATCTTCGGCAGTTTGCCAACTGGCTCGGCCGTCTGCTGCCTCTTTAACTCTTATGCCTGAAGCCAATCGAACTGAACACCCAACCCCGCGACGGCTGGAAAAAGCCCGCCAGGAAGGCCATGTGCCGCAAAGCCAGGAGATGCTGTCCGCTATTACCCTGATTGTGCTGACCCTGACGACGGCCTTGTGCGGGCCGTGGTTTATCCGCTGGTCAAAGGAACAAATTGCTTTCGGTCTTTCCTGCCGGTTCGAGCAGATGGACAATCCCCAATCCTTTCTGGGGCTTGCGGATTCCCTTGTTCTTGAATCGCTGAAAGTTTTGACCCCCTTTCTGCTGGCGCTGACGCTTGCGGGCATTGCCGGAAGCATCCTGGTCAGCGGATATAATTTTTCTCCCAAGGCCCTCCTTTGGAAACTCGATCAACTCAATCCGACTCGCGGCCTGATGTCGCTATTTTCGCCGGAATCTCTCGTTCGGCTGGGAATGTCGGCGGTCAAAATCCTTTTTTTGACCGTTATTGTCTGGTTCTATCTGCACAACAAACTCGAACCTCTGGCCGAACTCCAATGGATGCAGCCCGAGGAGATTCTTTCCGGAATGGGGCAGTTGATTTTCGGAGCGGTTATTCGCATTTGTGTGGGACTGCTGATTCTGGCGGTAATTGATTTACTTTATCACCGCTGGCAATATATTGACAAACTAAAAATGACCAAACAAGAGGTCAAATACGAATACCGTGATACGGAAGGGGCTCCGGAAGTCAAAACCAAAATCCGTCAAAAGCAGATGGAAGCGTCGATGCGGCGGATGCTGCAGGAGGTCCCCAAGGCCAATGTCGTGCTGGTGAATCCTGACCATGTCGCGGTAGCCCTCCGATACGAGGCCGGTCGAACCTCGGCTCCTGTTGTAGTCGCCAAAGGAGCGGATCATCTTTGCGAAAAAATTAAGGAGATTGCACGTGCGTACGGCGTACCCATTCTTCGGAGGCCGCCGCTGGCCCGCGAGCTTTACGCCACTGTCAAGCTGGGCCAGCCCATCCCTGAAAAACTCTACACGGCCGTAGCGGAAATTCTTGCCTTGCTCTATCGGCTTCGGCATACCAGATAATACTTGCCCGCTTTGAACCAGCGGCTATACTGGGTGCAAAACGGCCTAAGGAAAGAACCCGATGAATGTCCCTGTATCAACCGCAACCATTCAAAATGGAGCCGGCTGGAGCCGCACGGAACTGCTGTTTGTCAGCACTGCGGCGATGCTGCTGACGGGGATTTTGCTGCCTTGGCCGCCGCAGATGCTTGACATTCTCTGGATTCTTCAGCTGTCTTTGACGGCAGCAGTTGTTCTCACCTGCCTGCTGGCTCAAAACAGCAGTCAGCTGGACGGTTTTCCTCTGCTGACCGCCGGGGCTTCTCTGCTAAGTTTTCTGGCTGGGGCCGGCTGTATGAAGACCCTTGTCCTTCGGGGAGATACCTGCGGGCGGCTCGTCGGGATGACCGGCCGGGCAATTGCGGCTTTTGAGCCGCTGCTGGCCTTGCTGGTGGTCTTTTTAATCGGGTTTTTTCTGCTGTATCTGGTTCATCTGGCAAGCAAACGAATGCGGCTGGCCGTGGAACATTATTTCAACCACATCCTGCCTGTCAAAAAAGCCGGGGTTGACACCGACCGCTCCCTTCAAATTCTCACCGCGGAACAGGCCCAAGTCCTTTTGAACAAAATCCGAAAAGAGGTTCGCTTTTATGCCTCCATGGAGCAGATTCGAAAACTCCTGCTGACTCAAATCACTGTCAATCTTTTTTTTGTGCTGGCCGCCTGTCCGCTGGCATGGCTGGCGGAAGCACTTCAAGCCGCCTCGGCTCCGTCCGGCAGCTCCCCTCTTCAGACCTTAGCCCCTCCATTGACCGCTGCCGCCTTGCTGTCGTGGATTCCTGCGGCCATTACAGCCATATCCTGTGCCGCTCTGCTGTCAAAAGAATCGCTCACTCTGCCGCGGCTTGACAGGGAGAAGGAAACCGCTCAAAGCCGCAAAATCAAAATCATTTCTTCCTCTTCAGGGCGGGCAGAAGAAGTTGAACTGCTCAATCCGGACTCACTGAGGATCGTTTCCGCAGCGGGCGCGCCGCTTGAACGGATTGCTGATTTTGAACCCTCTCTTCCCGATGCTGCCTCCGCGATGCTTCCGGAAATTCGCCCGGTGAATGTTCGATGCTGCTCCGCAGAAGAATATTACCGCAAGATGGAAGAGTTTTTCAGCCAGCCGGCTTTTCAGCAGTCTTTTCTTCTGCTTACGGCAGAATCAGTCAAAGACCTGCCGGTTTCTGTTGTTGTTCATCCAGCTGTACGGCTGGCCCGTCAAAAGAAGAATGTTCTTCTGCTTGATGCCGATCCTCGAAATGCCGTCGCCAAGGTGTTTGCTCTCGAACCGTCCTCTTTATCTGCACCGAGACCGGTCCCTCATCTGGAGCATCTTTGGCTGCAAAGCATCCGCCCGGAAAACTGCTTTCAGATAGCGTCAGAGCCGCCGCAGATTGATTTTCAATGCTGTCTGGCTTACGCTCCTCATCGCCCAAGGGTTTTTCCACAGACCTCAGGGCAAACCAGCGGGGCCCTTTACGTCCTTTTTTTCAGCACGGAGTCCCCTGCCCGTGTGCAGCCGCTGTTTGCCGGCATCTCCGCCATTCGGAGTGTGTATGTCATAGACCCCCTCTCTGCCGCTCTTTCAAAAGCAGACTAACCGCCCAGCATATTTAGGCCGGCCATCTGCTGCTGAATCAGCTGCAGATTTCTTTCCAAACGGGCATACTGATTTCTCAGACGTGTTTCCACCCGTTCCAGACGAGCTTCTTCATTGCTGATTCGGCTTTCCATGTTATCAATGCGGTTCTGGATGCCGTCCTGCACCAGCGGAACCTGGCCGGTTCCGGTTTTCAGAATCTTGTCCACGGTATCATACAAACTTCCGGCAAAGCCCTGCTTGACACTCACAGAGGTCTCGTAAGTACCGGACTGGGCCGTGTCCACAGTCAAAACCAGACTATACTCCGGGTTAACGGGATAACCGCTGCTGCCGGTCTCTGTACTGCCGTAGAGTGTGTTTCCGTCTATGGTCATCTCGCGTGCCGCCGACCAGCTTTCCGTGTTGAGTTTGATTTGCGCGGAGGTTACCCGGCCGTCCTCAATCGTCACCCGCACATCATACTGGCCGCCCTGTGTATAGCTGCTGGCCTGATAGAACTTAACGGTGTTCGAATTGCTGTAGCCGCTCTTCTGGGCACCAATCAACGAAAGCACTGCTTGATAATTATCCACTAGCGCTTCCTCGAATGCCGCACTGTCCAAGGTTAAGGTGCCATCCGCTTTAAATTTAAGTCCGATATCCGCCGGCTTGACAAACGTGTCTCGAGAGGTAAATCCGGACGCATTGAAAAGCAGCGGAGAACGAATGATGCTCGTAATACTGGTCAGACTGTATTCGGAAGAAAGAATGCCCGTCTTCTTTTCCTCTGCATTGTATGTGGTTTTTTCCTTCAAATAAGACACTACTGAATTATAAGCATCAACCATCGCCTGAAGTTTATCCTGGAGGGTGGTAGTATCGCGATTGAGCGTAACTGTTATCGAATTGTATCCGTCCGTATCATTGCCGGTTATACTGTGAAGGTTCAAGGTTACACCCGCTATCACATCATCGATGGTGTTGGAGCTTCGCCGAATCCAGGTATTTTCATCGGTATCTTCTCCCGGCGGATAGCCGTCAATCTTAATCATCGCATCCTGAGCGGCCTGGGTTTCCAAAAACGCGGAGGGCGCCAGCAGACTCAGATTGGAGTTAATCGAACCGCCCGCCGTCGTTTCAGTAAAGACCGGCGCCGTCCACACTGCTGAAGAACCCTCGCCAGGTATCAGCGAGAGGGAAACTGACAATTCGCTGGCCCCGCTGGTCCGGTCCGCAACAATCAGGGCTCCATCCTCCAGACGGACTTTCACGGTATTTCCAAAGGCCGCTTCGATTTCGGACATCAGTTCTTCAACGGTCGTGTACGGGTTTACCTCAAAGGAATAATCCACCGGTGTGCCGTCCCGAAGCGCTCCCTGAATCCGAATCTGATCAGCCGTTGAGCCCGTTCCAAAACCGGAGCTGCCCTCGAGTTGGGACAGTCGGGTGCTCAAGACGGCATCGCTGCCGTTAGCCGTCTTCAGTTCCGACGAAGTATGAACATCCGTGTTGCTTGTATTGATGGAAATCTGGTAATCGGAACCGCTCTCCCGACCGCTGAGAACCAGATGGTATCTGCCGGAGCCCGACTGATAGTCGAGGATGCTGGCCGTAATGCCCGGATTATCCGGATCGTTGTTAATCAAATCCACCAATTCCTGCAGGGTTGTCGTGGCCGTTGTCTGAACAACAAATTCCTGATTGTTGTAGGACAGAATAAGATTGCCTTCGCCGACATACTGGGAGACATAATTAAATCCATCATGGACCCAGCGGTTGGCTGTTGCCATCTGGCGAATCTTCACATTGTGGGTTCCCTCAAAGGCGCTGCCGCCGGCCGATACCGTCAGCATATCTTCATTGCTGCTTTTGGCTTGATAGGAGCGCAGCTGGCTCGAATCGGATAAGGCCGACAGCGCCGAACGCAAAGCATTCATCTTGGTGTTCAGTTCGGTAACCGCCGTTCTTTTCGCTTTAAGAGTTTCCAGACTTGACTGATAGCTCGCCAAGCGACGCCGCTCTACCTTCATAAGCTGCTCAACAATTGAAGCTGTATCAATTCCTGTCGAAAGGCCGGTCAATTGTATTGAAGACATGACTCGTTTCTCCCTTGTTCGGATCAGCTTTTAACGAAAATTCGCCACTTTCATTATCGGCAGAATCTATTCTGCATATAACATTTATTAAGTCTTTTTGAAGTCAACACTTAGGCAAAAGCTCATCCTCCTCCTTCTGAACGGATTCTATCTCGGAAAGGAGCGTCTGGATAGTCTGTCTGCTTTTCCCATCCAGAATAAGAGTTTTATTGGACAATGTTTCTCGACAGATTTGGGCTGCTTTTATCGGGTTCTTTTGCTCCAGGCAATTCAGGGCCAACTTTAAGGTTTGCTGAACCCCTATTTCAGACCTTTTCTTCCTATATTTGTCGGCATATTCCTGAAAGATTTCTCCCGCTCTTTCGTGGTATGTTTGGGCATGTTTTTCAAATATGAAAATTACATAGTCTAAAAATTTTCTTTCTCGTTCGCTTGCCTCTGATACATCCGCTAAAAACGGACATAACTGCTCCGGCGAATAATGTCGAATCATTTCATCCAGACATGCCGCGGTAAGGCGATTTCGCTGCTCAAAGCGTCTGCTGTTGGTGGATGAACTTCGACGATAATAATAGCAGGAGGAGCCCTGAACTTTCCGGAAGCGAATCTGAAGAGCATTGCGGGCCAGAAAATCAAAATCTTCCACATTATCAATTTCGCGGAAGAAACCGGTTCGCTCGAACATCTGACGCCGCTTCAGCGAACCCGAATTGGGAATCGGGGATGCTCCTTTTGCAAACAGGATTGCCGGCAGCAATTCGCTGTCCCGAAGGTCATCGTATTCCCAGTCGGTTCCGGTGTAATTGCCGGCTTCATCCACGAGGGTAAGTTTTTCGGGATAATAATAATCGTACTCCGGATATTGCAGAGCAAAGGCCGCCATCTTTTCCAGATAATCCGGAGCAATAAAGTCGTCCGAATCCACGCCGAGAATAAACTCCCCCTGGGCCTGCTGAATAGCCCGATTCATTCCGGCTGCGAAGTTCTTATGCTCCTGACGGATATAGCGGACTCTGGCATCCGAAAAAGACTGAGCAAGCCGGCCGGTCCGGTCTGTGCTGCCGTCATCCACAATCAGCAGTTCAAAATGCTGATATGTTTGAGAAAGAACAGACTGAATCGCCTGAACAATGCTGTCTTGGGCGTTGTAAGCCGCCATGCAAACGCTGATGAGGGGCTGGGGGGCGGCCTGCTGCATCGGCTGCTGCCGAATGGACGAATCAGGAAAGGCACTTTCAATTTCCGGATGGAAGGGCCTGCGGATAATCCGATTCTGATTCTTTGTATAAAGTTCGCGAATAAACCGGTCTTCTTGTTCCCGGGTTCCGGCGGAGCGCTCCAGACTTTTCGGATTATAATAATACAGGCCGAGGATGGCTCTGCATCGGATAAACTCGTGAGTCTGCGAAACCCGCAGGAAGAACTCCCAGTCGCCGGAGATCTGAAATGTGGGGTCAAAATAGCCGTACTCCTCGTGCAGCGAGCGACGCCACATCGGCTGCGGTCCCATGAAATTGCCTTTCAGCAGTGCCTCTCGGGAAAACGGCGGATGCCAGTCGGCCAGCCGCACAGGCGTCTTGGTTTGCCAGGTTTGGTTGGGAATTTCCGTGATGTAAAAATGCGAATAAATCGCCGCCTTATCCGGATTTTCCTCGAGGACGGCCGCCAGCATCTCGAGCATCGGGGGAGCGTGACGGTCATCTGTGTTGGCATTGGTGATATATTTACCGCGTGCTTCACGAATCCCCCGGTTCCACGCTGCGTAAATGGTCTCACGCTGCTGCGTCCGGATATACCGGATATTCGAATAACGGCTCTGGAATTTCCGGACAATGGCCCCCTCATTCTGCGGCGAGCCGCTGTCCACCACAATGATTTCCAGCAGCCCCTTCTGATACAGCGTCTGCTCGACCAGATCCTGCAGGCAGCCGCCGATAAAGGCCTCTGACTGATACGTGGACACAATGGCTGATACCATCGGCCCGGCGGACTTATCACCCGCCACCAGCGTCATCGATGGACTTATCAGAGCATGTGTAATCCTGCTTGAATCGGGCAGGGCAAAGGGATTCTTTTCCATGCGGTCCGGACAAAGGGGCTCCAGCACCTTCATTTGACCGTATATGATGCCCAGAATGAATTCGGCATAAACATAACTCTTGCGAATGAGAGATATCGGACAGTCATTCAGGAGAATCAAATGAAACAGTTTCCAGGCCTCGCGGAGTTTATACCCCAGGTTGCAGAACGGATGGCATCCTTCGTGCTGTCCGCACAGTTCCAGCAGCCGCTCAAAGAAATACTTGGCCGCAGAGTTCCATTGATTCTCATTCCAGTTGAGCGGATGCAAGATATGATAGGCGACCGGGTCCTGGAAACGAGCCAGCGGGATCTGGTTTAAAACGCACACAATCGGTACATAGTAATCCCACCAGGCAACCCCCAGGCAAAAACGGGAAGGGGGAATCCGGTCCAGCATGGCCCGGCGGAAAAAGAAAGCATCGAAACCGTTCATAAAAATTGCGGCGTTCTCATCGCCCAGCCGCTTGGCATTCATCCGGTTAACGCAAATAACAGCATCCTGCGTCTGTCGAACAATCGCGTCCAGATGAACCGGTTCCAGCGAAAGATGAATATCCGAATTAATGATCCCGACAATCTCAAACTGGGTTTCTTTCAGCGCTCCGAAAAGATCATCAATATAAATCAGCGGCTTGCCGAAAAACTCACGGCCGTTTCGAGAGGCCGGGATGAAACGAACCTGCGGAAACTGCGGACGAAGGACCGCTATCTCTTCCGGATGATTCATACTCAGCACGGCAAACCCCGCTTTCCGCCAGGACTGAACTGCCTGCTGCTGATTCTCGATATTCCGGGGCGTTAGACTGGTTGCCAAAACCGCAACCGTTTCCCGTTGGAAAAAATCACTCATTTCTATAATCCTCTGCCAGATTATCTCGTTCCCTTACCGACAGATGCCGCAGGTCTTTAGGCCTTATCCTGACACACTCTCCTGCAGAACATTCGTGGGTTCCGAGTCCGTGAACAGGGCCTGACATCGCTGCTCCAGCGAGACAATCGCCGGCTGCTCCGGATAAATCGATCGGCAGATTTCCAGATGCCGGACGGCCTGTTCACAGGCCAATTGGACCAGACATGCAGACATTTTTGTTTCTTTATACTGTTCGCCCAGTGCGACAAAGACTCCGCACACCCTCAAATGAAACAAAAACTCTTTTTGGAAACCCGTATAAGAGTCCCATCGCACGTCTGGAAACAGCTGCTGCGGCTCGAAAGTCTCCAGATACCTTTGAAGCACTTGGAAATGCATCCGGGCCTTTTCCGGCGTGATGATTCTGGAATGGGCATTTCGGCGTATTCTGCGGCAATAATACGATTTTGGCCAATGCCGGAAAATCAAGCCCTGTTTCAGGAATCGGCGCCACATATCGTAATCTTCGGCCACCCACAGTGAAGGATCATACTCTCCAATCTTCTCAAAAACGCGACGCCGAATGCAGGTCCGAAAAGGAACGATGGGAAAACCGGCCTGAAAAATCTCCTGAATCAGATAATTCGGATTTTGAAACTCCTTCCGCTGATGAACACGCAGGGCTTTGCCTTCCTCATTGAGCAGAAGTGTATCACAATAAATCAGGTCGGCTTCCGGATAGCGGTCATAAGCCGTCAGCATTTGTCCGATATGATCCGCCGTCAGATAATCATCATGATCAAGCATCACCAGAAATTGTCCCTTGGAACGGCGGATCCCTTCATTGCGGGCCGCGGACGGCCCCCCATGGTTCTGCAGAAAATACCGGATGCGCTCATCAGAAAATCTTTTGACAATTTCCTCTGTATTGTCTTCCGAGCCGTCGTTGATAATCAGCAGCTCCAAATGCGGATAATTCTGAATCAGAACGCTCTCGATGGCTTCTGCAATATAATCGGCTCCATTGTAAACAGGCAGAATCACCGACACGAGGGGGTTGTCTTTCCTGACACACGGAGGAATGATCGAAATATGCGGATTGCCGTATCGTTTGCCGACGAGATACCGCTCGTAGAGGGAATGAATCGGCCGGCCATGTTCTGCGCTGGCCGGATTATTATAATACACACCAAGAAACTCCGGCACTCGCTGGAAAGGATAGCGTGCCGCAATCCGCAGCCAGAAATCCCAGTCGCCGGCTACGGTGAGCGTTTCATCAAAAAGCCCGAACTCCTCGTGAAGCGACTTTCGCCACATCGGCTGAGAGCCGACACAGCAGCCGAACAAAAGCCGCTCATAGCTGTAATCAGGCCGAGGAATCCGCTGGCCCCAACGCGCAGAAAAACGCTCCAGAGGAATTGGAGCAATCACCTGGTCGCTGTAAACCAGAGCAATCTTCGGATTCTTCTCGAGAGTTTCTGCGAGAATCTCGAGGGCATCCGGGCGGTGGCGGTCATCGGTATTGGCACTGGTGAGATATTTGCCTGAGGCCAGCCGAATCGCCCGGTTCCAGGCCGCATAAATCGGCTCCCGCTGAGGGGTTCGCAAATACCGGATATTGGGATAGCAGGACTGGAACTGGCGGACAATCCGCCCTTCATTCTGCTGGGAACCGCTGTCCACCACAAGAATCTCCATTTGCCCCTTCTGAAAGAGAGTCTGCTCCACCAAATCCTGCAAACAGCTGCGAATAAACGCTTCCGCGTTATAAGTGGAAACAATAGCACTTACCAGAAAATTGTCGGCGGAAGGAATCTGAACCGGCTGGGACGGCTGCTGGTCTGGGAAGATTTCCAGATAACGGCTGATTTCCAGTTCTGTAATAGGCTGCGGCGGCTTTCGAAGGGGCGGGCGGCTGTGAACCGGCTGGCTTGCGTACTGCTGCAATTCCGCCTCGAGGACGGCCTCTGCTTCCTGATTATACTTTTCGATAAGCGAAGCGGTCTTTCGATTCGGCTGCATGCGAAAAGCCCCTAAGAAAGCTTCGGCTGTGTATAAGTCCGCGTGACGGAAAAAACGATTCCACAGTTCTAAATCGCCCGCTAAGCGGGATTCTTTCCATAGGAAAGCTCCGGCCTTCTCCCACAAATGCCTTCGCCAAAATGAACCTTCCTGCTGAATATATTTATAGTCTTTCGCAAGGTATCTTGCCCGGTTCCAAAAAACCGGAGCAAGAGCGGCATAGTGAATCGTCCCATCTGCTTCGAGAAGACAGACTTTTCCAGTAATCCACTGAACATCGGGCCGATTTAAAAAGATTGCCGCCACTTTTCGCAAAGCGCCCGGAAGCAGCATATCATCCGAATTAATCCAAGTGAGGATTTCTCCTGTCGAACGTCTGAATCCCTCTTCGACGGCGGCATACTGGCCGCCATCCGGCTTGCTTTGCCAATAGGCCAGATACTTTTCATATTTTTTAATAATCTCCACCGAGCCGTCCGTGCTGCCGCCGTCCATAATGATATATTCCAGATTCGGATAGCCCTGGCTCAAAACCGACTGAATGCATTCCTCTAAATACGGCGCCTGATTATACGAGGGCGTTACGACGGTAATCTTTGGAAAAGCACCGGCCGGGAGGTGCTCTTTGCTTCGAAGCACAGCGGGCACGGCGGGCAGCGATGGCGCGTGCGTTTGAGAATTCTTTTGGGGATGAGATACACGGCAGACTTCAACCGCGCTGGTGTCAATAAATTTCGAGAAGAGTTTCCAGGAGGGGCCGGATTCCGGCTTTTTATACAAGGGCTGGTCCTGAATAAAGATTCTCGGTTTAGAAGAGGATTTTTCGAATGTTTCCCGAACGGCTTCTGAGAGCACAGCCGGCTGAAGGTCCTGAATACAGTAATTTCGCTCCTGCTCATACCGGCACAGCCAGTTGCATCCGTAGCAGTCCAACGGAAGAGCGGCCAAAGTCGTTTTCGGGCTGTAGGGCATAAACCGTCCAAAATGACCGCCGCCGATGACTACCACATGGGGCACATCTACCGCCGCCGCCAGATGGGCCAGCCCCGTCTCGGCTCCGACAGCCAGGCGGCACTGTTTCAGGATTGCAGCACTTTGACGCAGACTGAGCCGGCCGCACAGATTGAAGGTGCGAATCCCTCGTTCCTTGAGCCAATCCAAATTTCTCTGATTGATTTCAAAATCCTCTTTTGCTCCTAATGCCGCCACTGCCAGCCGATGCTTGAGGGCTGTCTCTTCCAGCGCTTTTCCATAGCCCTCATAGTGCCGAAGAGACACGCGTGCGCCGGCAAATAAAACAACCAGCTGCTTCGGATTTATTTGGTTTTCTTCCAGCCATTTGTGAGCATAGGCCTCATCCTCCGGGGTCAGCCAAACAACCGGCTTGAGCGGCTGGTCATCGCACCCCAAGCCCCGCAGAAAATCCCGATGCCGCTCCAATTCCGGTTTCCAGTCCCCCTCGCTGGGAATCAGCCATGTGTACCAGCCGTCTGATTTGGCCTTCTCCTCAGGATGAATGTTGCAGCAGTCCCCTTCTATCCCGATTCGCTCGGGGATGCCGGAGGCATAGGCCAGCCCATCCATCAGAAACTGCCGGGAATAAACTGAATGAAGCAGACAATCCGCCTTCAGTGTCCAAATCCGCTGCGACCAGCGGCGAAGAAACTGCACCGGGTCATTTGTTTCCTCCGGCTGAAAACAGAGGATTTCATCCACAAACGGACAGGTCTCATAGAGGGGGGCGACGGCCTGCTGAACAAAAACTGTCAGACGAGCGGAAGGAAAACGCCGTCGGATTCTCGGCAGCATCGCCAAGGAAAGAATCCCATCGCCGATCGCATCCGGACGCAGCCATAAAATATGCTTCGGTTCAAGCGGATGCGGCTGGGGGCAGCTGCGGCGCTGCGGATCAAAGCGGGCGATGCAGAAGCCGAACTTTTCATTAGAAGAAACTAAAATCTCAAACCGGCTGTCCTTCTGCATGTGCTGAAAACTGCGATGGTGCTTAATATGGTTAATATCATCCAGCGCAAGAATGCAGGGGCCTTTGAGCCGCTCGAGCAGGTACTGAAACTCAATCCAGCCCAGATGACCGGCACTGTCCAAAAGAACCAAATCCGGCCTGCCGTCAAAGTCTGCCAGGCACTTGCCGAGCAAATCATCCGGCACATCGGGAAAATCCGTTTCCTGATAGTAGCGCTGGACCCGAACCGGCTCCGGATGGTCAACGAAAAGGGATTCGTCCTGCACGGCCGTGGTTGCCTGCTGAATTTGTTCGCAGCTGGGCAGCAGCCGCCTCGGAATCGACAAACCGCAAAGCGCCTGAACCGGATAGCCCCTGCTCTCCAGATATGCTTTGGCCTGTGCGTGATAACGAGGATTGACCTCGATGGTAAAAAAGGTGCCGTCAATGCCGTTCTGCTTCATTGCCTCGGCGATGACGGCCGTTGTGCCCTGCCCCAGATAGGTACCGGTCTCCAGAATCTTTTTCGGCCGATACTCCCGAATAACCTGACCAATCGCCTCTGCAAATGCGGAATTCTCCTGAATCATCATTCCGTTTTTGACATACTCCTCCGCCACCTTCAGATGGTTCTTCGGCTCCTGTTGATCGCTTTCAAGGCGGAGAAAGTCCGCTGCCTCTGCGGAAGGAGATTTGCTTTTCAATAGAAAATCGTTCATCACCTCCGGATGTGTTCCGGTAAAGGGCTCTGTATGGGAATTAGGGTCTCCCGTCCAGACCGGCCAGCGGCTTTCAATTTCCCGGCGGTTGGCCGGCGTCCATTTCAGAAAACACTGCTCGTACCAATCCTCCAGATTGAGATTCCACATTTGGCCCCAGCCGTAGCGGCGGTAGAGTTCGATTTTCTGACGAACCTGCTCCTTGGTGACATAGCTGTAATGAAATGGAATAATTCCCATGCGTCGGGTTGTATGGCCGTCCAGCAGCCGCATTTGTTCGGTTGTTTGCGTACTGCCGGGCCATTGAAGGGTCGGTGGACGATGGCTGGTGAAGACAGCCCCCGGCTTATATCGGAATACACGGCGGCAATGACAAGCCGGCTCAAAAAACTTCTCGGAAACGAAAAGATAACTAAGTCCTTTCCAGAAATTATCAAAGATAAAATTGACCTGCGTAATTGAAGGATCCTGCAGAAGAATCTCTTTTATCTTTTCCAGATGTTCCCGCTTATAAACCTCGTCGGAATCAATCAGCCAGACATAATCGCCGGTCACATAGCGAAGGGCTTCATTCTGCATCTCGCATTTTTCGGGCCAGCGCCCCTGAATCAGACGGATTTTACGGGCCGGATCGGGAAACTGCCGCAGGAACTCCACCGTGCCGTCTTTGCTTGAGCCATCGGGATTGGCGGCAAACATGCACTTTTCGACGGCTCCCTCGACAATGATAATCTCATGAGCAAAGTCATAGATGGACTTCAGACTGTACTGGATAAACGGCATTCCGTTGAGCACAATCATCACAAACGAAAACCGCGGCGCAGAGGCAGGAGGGGGCAGTAAGATTTCGCTGGAAGCGGAAACAACGGGAAGGGAAGAGGCCGGCTGGGTCGTCGGCTCGGAAATCCGCCGAACTTCATATGCAAAACTCTCCTCCCAGTACAGCATAACATTGAGCACATCCGCCTTCAAAAACTGCAGGGCATAGAATGCCTTTTCTTCTTCGGTTTTGGGAGCATAGACCATTCTGCCCAACACATCGCATTCCAGGCCCTTCAGTTCCTCCGGACAGTACTCTGTCAAGACAAGGCAGCGATTCAATATATCCGCAGACCACCGATGGCGGCTGACCCGAGCTGTGTCAAAAAAAATGTCCTTTCCCTTGGTTGGCATTTCAATATAGCCGCGTTTGGCAACCCGCATCAATTCACGGCAGGCCGTCTCCGGATTTTCCGTATGCTCAAGGACATGGGAACAATAAACAAAATCAAATTCCCGATCTGCAAACGGCATCTTTTCAATATTGCACTGAATAATCGGTTTGCCTGCCACATGTTCAAACGGCTCGCCAGCCCGGCCATAGCGGCTGTCTTCAATCGCATAATCCGCCAGATGTGTGGCAAAGGGAAACGGCATATGGCCGCTTCCGATATCAAGCACCTTATCCTCCGGCTGAATCTGAAAATCGAAATAACGAGCCTGATACAGCCAATAACGAGATTTCTTTTCACGCAAAATCCGATAAATCAAATCATACGTCCAAGCAAGAATCCGAATTGCCTCTTGGGGATACTCACGATACAGCTGCTCGACTAAATCCAAAGCTTCGAGATATTGCTGTCTGACCGTCAGTTCCCGGACGAGCGACAGCCCATTCTCAAGGGAAATTCCTTTGTAAGCCGCTTTCTCGCGAAGAACAGAGACCGTGGGTGTTAAAGGGAGTAAAATCATTCTATCCGTGTCCCTTATCAAATTTCATTACTGAAACAGAACTCTTATTGCTCCGCATATCTGGCCAGCGTCCGGATTCCTTCGCGAATCTGACGCAACTTTTCGGCTACTTCCTGTCGCTGGGAGGCAATTATCAGACATACATCCTGATAGAGTCCCTGAATTTTCTGCTTCTGGGGAGCATAGCAGGGCCGCTCCAGCAGACCCTCTCGGGCAACCTGCTCGGAAACGCGCTGCGATTCCTCTGCGAGGCGAACGGCGCCGTCCAGGTCATACTTGCGCAGTTTCTCCAGCTGCCGCTCCAGCAGGTCCGCTAAATAACCGAGCAGCTGCCGCTGCCGGGCTTCGTTTTCCTTCTCGTCTGCTTTCGCAGACAAAGGGGAGGTTGGTTTGCTCATAAAGAATACCCACCTTTCTGCATGGCTTTATGTTCCATTTCTTCGAGCAGCTGGCGGGCATCTTCATGGCCGGGCTCCAGCGCCAGAATATCCTTCAGGAGGTCTTTCGCCCGCTGAATCCGGCCTTCTTTGGCATAGAGTGCCGCCAGACAAAACATCACGGCCGTATCGGCCGGATGGACTTGCAGATATATCTGGAGATAGTGAATCACCTGGCTGAAGGTGCCCATCTGACAGGAGACTTGAAAAAGTCCCAGCAGTGCCGTCAGATGATTGCTGTCCAGTTCCAGACTTTTCAGATAATAATCAAAGGCCTGCTGAAGACGGCCGCACTGCTGTGCAATCATCGCCAGGCCCGCATAGGCACGGCTGCTGCAGCCGTCCAGCCGCAGCGCCACCCGAAAGGCCAGCTCCGCATCCTCCAGCCGGCCCTGCTGAAGTTCAATGACGCCGGTGCCCACATACGGCCCGGCTTCGTCCGGCTCCAGCCACGACGCCTGCTCATAGCACCGGCGGGCATTGTCATACTCACCCACCGAGGCGTAGCAGTCTCCCAGTTCTTTGAGCACATCATACCGCTGCATCCATCCCTGATCCGGATTCTGCAATGCGCCTGCGAAATCCATACACGGCTCTCCTACGATACCATCGCCGGTTCATCAGAAGCCGGCTTCCACGATGTTTTGCGTCGGGCCGGAGAAACAATTCTCCTGCACCGGTCCCTGGTCTCAAGGACCATTCGGGCCTGTTCATAAAAATCAATCGCCTGGCGATAGTTTTTTTGTTTCTGACAGATTCGGGCGGCAATCAAGAGCGATGAAACCGTCGGGCGAATTGCCTGAACCTGCTCGAGCGTCTCCCTTGCCTCTGCCAAACGGCCTGCCCGTTCCAGGGCGTGGGCCTGTCGGGTCCGCATCCAGAGTTCATTGCCGAAATGTTCGGCCAAGTATTCGTAAATTCTGGCCGCATACATCCAGTCCCCTTCCTGCTGCTTCTGTTCGGCTGCAGCCAGAAAATGATCAAACTGAAAAGGATACTCTTCAAAGGCCGGCTTGCGAATGCAAATGCCGGCTGCCTCCACGGCGCGGCGAAGCGGCAGATGGTTAAACTGCCGGCGGGCATACTCCAGTTCCGACTTGCGGAAGACCGCCCCCCAGCGGCTGTCGGTCGCTTCTGCCAGTTCGAAGGCCTGATTGGGTCGGCGGCACATCAGCAGCGGCTGGAGAGAACGCTCCAGCCAGGCCACCTCGTCCATCTCTGCCAGCAGGCCTGTCGGCAGCAGTGCCGCATACGTTCCTTCACAGACGGCCAGCATCCGGTCTATCCGCTGTTCCAGCGGCGACTGCGGCTCGACGAGAACCGGAATCACGTTCGGCACGGCCGGCTTCCAGCCCGCTGCCTCTTCCCTCGAAAGAGGCACATAAATCTGCTGCGGATAAAAAGTATGCGACCATAAATCCCGCAGGGTCTGCTCCAGCGATTCATCAAGCCGCTCCGCTAAAATCAGAACGGACAAATCCTCGATACACGGCCAGGGTTTGGGAGGCCGGGTTGTGCGGATTGTCAGCACATTCCGCAAATAGTCCTTTACATTCTTGCGGCGCTGAACAGAAATCCGATCACACTCGCCGACCGGGCCGTAATATTCACCTGTAATCTCCGGGATGTGGAGGAAATCCGTATAAAAACACAGTTTGCGGTTTAAATCCCAGTCAATCAGAACATTCAGTTTCTCGTTGTACCCGCCGGCTCGTTCGAGCAAATCCTTTCGATGGAGGACGCTTACGTGAAGCACATGATTGAATTGAAGCATCAGCATCCGGTCAAAGTCGCGGCTGATTTCAAGATTTTTTGCCAGAACAATCCGGCGTCCATCCGGCTTCAGACGGCAGTGCACTTTATACAAGTCGCTGTACACCGCGCCGCAGCGGTCCTGGCTTTGCATCGCCTCCACCAGACGCTGCACATGATGCGGATAAAACTTGTCATCATCCCCCAAATAACAGATATACTCTCCGCGGGCGTGAGCCAGGGCCTCATTAAAGGAATACGGCAGCCCGCGATTTTCAGACCGATTAATAAAGGTCAGCCGCCGATCCGAAAACCGACGCACGACATCATCCACGGCTGCTCCTCCATCCCGCACCAGCACTACCTGCAGATGCGGCCATGTCTGCGCAAAAATACTTTCCAGCGCCTCCTCCAGATACTGGGGCCGGTTGTAGGTGCTGATAAGAACACTCACCAGCGGACCATGCTGTGAACGTTTAGCCGTCATTGTTTATTGAACAGTTCCCTCTGTTGGCCGCCCTGTGTTCCATGCCGGATTCAGCCGTGCGACGGCCCCCAGCACATCCTCAGGGCCGGTCGGACAAATAGAAATAATGCTGCTTCCTTCCTTCCTCGGCCAGCAATCCCATGAATTTTTTCCAAGATATACAATTGGCAGATGAATCGCAGCCGCCAGCGCGGCGGTCTCTTCCTCTTCACTGATGAGCAAATCGCACTGCTGGAGCACCGCGGCAATCTCGCGGGCCGTCAGTTTTCCCCGAAGGTCTTTGGCTCCTTCCGCTGCCGGTCCAATCCCGCCTCCTGCATATACAAGCCCTGCGCCCAGTTTCTGCTTCAAGAGTTGAGCCAGTTCGACTGAATGAGCAGCCAGCCAGCTTTCCGCACTGTCCGAAAGCGGCGCCAGTACCACACGGGGACGAGGCACCTTTGACAACCCAAACCGCTGCGTGCGGACAAAATCAAAACTGTTCAGAATGATTTGAGGAGTCTGGTGCTCCAGCCGCACCCCCAGTTGTCCTGCTGCATCAAACATCCAGTCCATAGCGGCTCCTTTCCGCGGCTCACCCCGCAGATAAATCACCTTGTCGAACGATTCGTTCAGTTCACCGGCATCTCCATAAGCCAGCCCGCGTACTCCCGGATGTCCGATGAATAAATCGGCGTACTCATGGCAGATTGTAATCTCCCGGCTCGAAGTTTCCGCCTGCCCAAATGCTCGGATGGCCGGCTCGGCCAGCAAGACCGACAAAAGTCCCGGCGGCGGAACAATCAGCACCCTTGTGCGTTTTCCGCCACGGACGGCGGGCTTGGGCAACTCGTCTTCGGCTGGTTCAACCGCCGGCTCGGTATTTTCCTCCACTAAAAAGGGCTGGCGGACGGACTCCTTTCCGGGCTGCTGCACGCCGCCGCCCCCGCCGGTGCCGAACCAACCTTTCCTGAAAAGGATGAAAGCCGCTGGGCTGCTTCCAAGGCCTTCCGTGCCAACTCTTCAATTGTTTCTTCCATTTCTGATTCTGATGTCGAAGAAGAAGGTACGGGCGGTTCCGCCGCCGCCTTGACGGAAGGAACCGGCGAAGAAATCGGCACAGGACGGCATGCAGGAGAATACTCCGCTGAAGCCGGCTTAAAAGTCGGCTGCTCTTGTGCTTGCGGCCCGCCTGACTGGAGCATCAGTTGATGTTCCATTTCCGAAAGAACCCGCACCAGCGGCAAATAAATCTGCACGGGCGAATAATGATCGACCACCCATTCCCGATACCGCTGCGGTTCATAGGCCCCTTCCAGAATCTGCCGACAGAAATCTTCCGCCAGCAGGAACTGATACTGGGGCTCCACAAACTCCGACGCCCCCGGGAATTGATGCACAACCGGACGAAGTCCAGCCGCCATTCCGCATAAAACCGACGGCATCGCCCGTCCATCCACCGCCGCAGAAACAATGTAGTGCTTATCTTTCAGCCACCGCTGCCAGTTGCGGGGCACCCCATCGAGAAAGACCGCATTGTCCAGCCCCATCGCTTCAATCATCGATTCGACATACTGCCGGACGGATTCATCCTCAAACTCGCCGGCCAAATAGAGCCGCATATCTGCATCGAGATAGTGCAGTTTCTGCATACAATGCAGCAGAAACATCGGATTGTGATGAGCCGTCCAGGGGCCGACAGCCGCCAGGCGTTTGCCTTTCTTTCGTTCCAAAAAGCCGATCGACTCCGCATCGACACTGGGTCCGATTGTTCCAACCCGCACGGCCGAAGGAATCGCCCCCAAACGCTGCCGAATCTGTTCGGCAACAGCTGTGCAGGGGACAAACAGTGCCTGGATACCTGTCCAGTCAATCTGTTCTATTGCGGGATTGCCCAAATCTTCATAATCTAAAAAGAGAATCGAAGGCCCTCTCTGATAACGACTGTCGAGCAAAGCCCTGCTGATGCCGGCAAAAATCGATACCGCCTGCCGGCAGACTCCTTCTCCAACAGCCGGCAGATTGCCTCCGATACAGGGATAAACCCGATACCTTTCCTGAAGATAGGATTGAAGCCCTTCCAGCCGACGCTCCTGCTCCCCGTACAAAAAGACAGCCGCCCGCCTGCTTCGGATAATCTCGAGCATCGGACGCAGGATTTCCTGATTGGGGGCCAGTCGCAGCGAGTACAGCAGCATCTCAATCGCCGGCCCTAATGCATTCTTATCCACAAAACATTGGGCAATCCGATTGAGTGTGTCCACATTCAGAATGTTATGAGAGGTCATCTCATCCAGCAGCCCGACTGCCTCCTCGGGACAACGTTCTGCCAGATAGGCCTCGCAAAGATTAAAAAGAACCTGGGCAAGGATTTCCCCACGGCTCAAGGAGCGGGCCTTTTGAAAATACTCAATGGCCTCCCGCCCTCGATGAAGACAGTACAGGATTGTACCGGCATCATTGAGGGCCTCCGGATCCTGGGGATGTTCCTTCAGATAACTTTGCAAGAGTCCCAAGGCCTGTTCATATTGCCCTTTCTCCGCCAATTCTGCTGCCTGCATCAATACTTTTTTATCCGGTCCGGACATCTTCACACTCCCTAAAGAGATTAGAACTGTCTATAGTTTTTCTGGTTTTTGTGCAAATCCTATGCCCAAAGTCAATTTTGCCTTTTTCGAGCGGAAACAGAAGGAATCTTGACCCCTCGGATAAACACATGTCAAAACTTCAAACACTTCTATCCGACGCCAACTGCATCCTCCGCCAGATGGTTTGCTGCCGGGCTAATTTCCGTTTGTTCAAAGGAAGCTATCAATTCATCAATCAAACGGAGAGTGCGATGAAGCGGATAGCGCTGCTCCACAAACTCCCGGTAAACCGCCGGTTCGTATGGCTCTGACAAAATCTGTTCGCAAAACTCCTCCGGCGTGCTAAACAGAAACTCTTTGCCGTAAATTTCCTCGGCTCCCGGAAAATGATGAATGACCGGCTTGAGGCCGGCTGCCATTGCCTCCAGGGCACCCATTCCCTGGCTCTCAATCAGACTGCTGACCGCCACATAATGTTTATCAGCCAGCCAGCCCTGAATATCCTCCACCCATCCGTCAAAATGCACCGCCTGGCCCAGCCCGAGGACTTGAATCTGATGCTCCAGATACTGGCGGATAAGCAAATCATCGAGTTTGCCCGCAATGAACAGCTGATATTCCGGATCCATCTGATGAAGATAAGCCATACATTGGAGCAAGAACATCGGATTTTTCACCATCCGGCAGGAAGCGATAAACGCAATATGTTTGCCTCTTTGCCGCTGCACAAAAGGAATGGCTTCTACATCCACCCCATTGGGGATGCGGACAATTGCTGTTTGCTGACGAATATCCGGCACCCAATGCTCCAGCGCTCGAATTACATAAGAATTGCCCACCGTAACCAGCACATCCACATTGGGCCAGTGAATTTGCCTCGGCCAGGGCAAATAGGCCTCATATCGATGCAGCCGGACAATTATCCGGCAGGTCTTCGGCAGATGAGAACCGATTTGTGCCAGACCGCCGGCCCATTCAAACCAGGAAATGTCGCTCCATTCCATCAGTTCCTTCACTTCATCGGCTTGGGAACCGCTGAAGACGCGAACGGGGTATCGCGTCCGAAGATAGGCCAAAATGGGTTTCAAAAATGTATCTCCGTCAGCACCGCAGAAAAAGGCGACTTTCGGTCGCTGAACTTTCAATTGTTCAATCAACCCATCAAAAACGGCAGGGTGCTGCGAACAGCGCTGTCCCATCTGAAAAACATCCATTGCCGCTGCCGGCTCCTGCTGCCGCAGAAAACAGCCGGCGGTTTCGAGAGCCAGTGTTTCGCTCCAGCAATTCTCCGCCTTCATAGTCCGCAGCAGCCGTACGGCCTGCTGAGGCCGATTCATCTTCAGCCAGGCCGCCGCCAAATCTTCGACGGCCTCTTTCGGGCCATCCAGAAGCGAAAGGCAACGCTGAAAAAACTGTATCGCCCGCTGATAATCTCCCATCTCCATCGCCAGCCGGCCCGCCAGGTGCCAGCCCGGCCCATGCGTCGGCCTGGCTTTCAGAAACTCTTCTATGGCGTGCATGGCAGAAACGGTCTGTTTTTCTTTCGCCATCTGCACGGCCTGACGATACAAAAAAGTTGGCGAGTCCATTTGCATCTGCAAAGCCCTTTTCACTCAAGAAAATCCAGCAAAGAAGTAGAAAAAATCTTCGAAGCCGCCGTGAGCGACATTTCATAAAGCATTTGATGCCTGGCCAAATCAATGGCCAGCTGGGTAATATCCGCATCCAGCAGACGGCTCACTTCGTCTTCTGAATTGACCTTCAAATCCTCTACGCTGTCCTTCAAATTGCTGAGCGTCTCGATGCGTCCTCCAATGACCGGAAACGACCGCACCAGTTTCTGTTCGACCTCCTGCATTGAAGTCAGCGTCGCTGCCATCAGCTCATCCAGCGTCTTGTCATCCAGATTCTGATCGTTATTCAGCAAATCTCTGGCATAAATAAGAATATTGAAAATATCATAAGTTCCGGGAATCCGAATCGGCTCCGTTCCGGTCTGCTGGATGCCGGTTGCATCCACATACAGGACCTCGCCGGTCTGCGAGTTCACGACGGCAACATTGGTTTCTGTCCCGTCCACCGTCACCCAGCTGGCTCCCCCATCGATCGACAGCTGATAATTCCCCGGCGAACCAGCTACTGTCAAATACACGTCTCCCCGCACACTGGAAGTGCCGCTGCCCGCCGCCGCTCCGGTAGAGCCGTAAAACACCGGCATCTGACGGGTATCATCGCGGAAAAGTTGATCTCCCACCAGCAAAGCCGAAAGTTCCATCCCCTGGATGATTTCCACTTTCTGCTCCTGCTGGCTGCCCTGATAGTTCACCCGGACAATCTGACCGTTTCCGTCTCGCTCGACCTGATAGGGGGCCTGTTCTGAATTGGCCCCTGCAAACAAATACTGGCCGAGCCGTTCCGAATTAGCGAACGAGACAACCTGTTCCAATGCATTATTCATCTCCGTAGCCAGCGTGCGGCGCACCTGCGAACTGGTTGTGCCGGACATGGTCGAAGCCAGCGAAGCGCGGGCGTTGGCCATCTCACTCATAATGCTCTGGACGACCGACGAACTTAAGTCCAGAATGCTGATGGCTTCTTCCATCGTCTTCAAATAAACTTCCTTCTTCCGCTGATCCGACTGAAAGCCGAGAATCTGATTGGCACGGCTGGGATCATCCGATACGCGACTGAGATCCTGTCCGGTCGCCGCCTTCTGCTGAAGAATATTGAGCGCCTCCGAGTGCCGGCTGATCGCCCAATAGGTGGTTTTGAAAATGGACTCTAAGGAATAACTCATCGCTTATCCTCTCTCTTGTCTGTTTTTCGGCACTTCCTGCGCGGAAACGGCAATTCTTTGTCTGGACAACTCGCAGGCCAATGAAACTCCCTATGAAAGCATGCTCATAATCGTGTCAATCGAATCGTTGACAGAATTTAAATACTTTGCCATTGCCTGAAACATGCGCTCATACACAATCATCAGACTGGCCTGCTCGTTGATATCCACACTGCTGGCCGCATCCCGCTGCTCTTCCAGACTGCGGATAATTTCCTCCGTATTTCTGGACTGCATATCCAGCACGGAAATCTTCTGTCCGACCTCCACCGCCAACTGCTGGTAATATTCCTTTGTCGTCATACCGCCTAAGGCGGCCATTTTGCGGTCGCCCAAGCTCGCCATTGCTACGCAATTCCGATTATCTGTTCCCTCCACTCCCGTGGAAACAGCGATACGGGAGGCATCCAGACGAATATCTTCCGTTACATCAATGGAGGCCGCATCGCATCCGCTGAAAAAGCAATTGATGCCCACCGCCGCCAGAAAGCCCGATGTATCTGAGTTGGCCAGCGCCTCAATGGTAATCACATCACCGTCATTCAGATAACCCGGGCTGATTCCATTGGTCCCCAGTGTTATGAAAATCCCCTCCTCGATGGATAAAGCTGTGCCGGGTACATAGTCCGAGCCGAGCTGAAGAGTCGCCACGACAGCACCGGAGCCGTCTTTGACTTCCAGCGACATCGTCCCGTTTCCAATCGCCAGCGTCTGGTCCGGCGGATTGGTGTGAACGGTACACGTATAAGTCTGATTCGCGGTGCCGGTATATTGGCCCGAAATCGCAATCGTGGGCGGTTTCTGATTCTCTGCCGACCCAGCTCCCGCCAATTCCGACGGTATCGTCGTCGTCGGACTGGTCAGAACACCCGGCAGAAAATCAAACTGATAACCCGTGTTGGCCACAATCTGAAGCCGACCTGCATAGAGGCCGGTGGCTCCATCCAGCCCCGGAATCGAGGCCAGGTCCGCCGCAACACTTTCGAGCGTGCTGGTCTCGTTAACAGAAACCTCATAACGTCTGGAAATACCCTCCGGGTCAATCACCCGAACATAAATTGTTCCGGCGGTCACAGGCGGCACAAAATCCGCCACACTGCTTTCTGTCATCGTCCAGCCGGTCAGAGTCGTAAACGAGCCGTTCGAACTGATTCCCTGTACGTGAAGACGGTTAATTTCTGAAATCAGGGATACTGCCAGCTTATTAAGTTTGTCGAGAAAGTCCGCCAATGTGCTGTTCCGCAGTTCACAAATGGCCCCCAGCGTCCCATTCTGAAGCCCCGTCTCCAGCTGTTCGGTTCCCTCTGCTGCGATGCCCAACTTCGTCTGCCCGCCTTCCTCTGTTAATCCAAGACGAATTGCACACACATTAGAACCAATCACGATCGGAATATCCGCCACTGCCACATCTACCACTCCACAGTCGCGCTGAACGGTTCGAATATCGATATACTCGCCCATTTGCCCGATCAGCAAATCCCGCTGGTCCATCAGGTTGCCGCACTCCTGTCCCTGTACCTGGAATGAAAAAATCTCCTGATTCATCTTGGCAACCTGCACGGCCAGCTGATTGACCTTGTCCACCACCTCCTGTGCTTCCGTATAAAGCGAATCCTGGAGACTGTGAACGATGGAAGCCAAGTTGCGGAGCTGACTGGTGAGGGTTTCCGCCGATGCTGCGACCGAGGTCTGGTAGTTCACATCCTGCGGACGAAGCGACAGGTTGGACAGAGAGGCATAGAAATTGTCCAGACTTTCGCTGATGCTGCTCAGCGACAGCTCGCCCATTCCGCTTTCCACCACTCGCAGGGCATCCAGTTTGCGCGACATGGCAGACAGAGACGAGTTGTACTGGAGCAGCTGGGCTTCCAGAAAGGTATCAATCTTACGCCGTATGCCGGCAAAATCTACCCCTTGGCCGGTCATCACCCCGTTCAGATAAGAATCTTCGGCCGGGCGTAAATCCACTTCCTGACGGTGATAGCCCGGTGTAGCGGCATTGGCCAGATTATTGCCGATGACATTCAAAGCCTTCTGGGCCGCCCTGATTCCGCTCATTCCTATATCATAACCGGCCATACGTTTCCGATCCTTTTCGTCTATTTCCGGCTACAGTTTTACACTGACCAGCCCCGAGAGGGCATTCCCCTGCGGACGTCCATTCGCATCATATATCTTTCCTCGGTCGGGCTGGCCCGTGAGGATTTCCAAAAGCCGGCGATTCATTCTGGCGTATTCCCGCACCAGCAATTCTGTTGCCAAATGCTGCTGTCGAAGGCGGGCGGTCAGTTCCTTTAAGTATTCCTGCCGCTTTTTCATCCGGAGCTGCTCGCCCGGTTCCAGCCGGCTGCAAATTCGCGATAGACACACCTCCTGAACCTCACAGCCCATCACCTCCGCCAACCGCTCTGTCAGATGACGCCGGCTCTGCTCTATATGCCGGCAGAGTTCCCCTTCCTGTTCCATCCGGCGATGCATCTGTTCCAGTGCTGCTACATCCCGACGAATCAGCGCCTTGCGAAACTCATCGAGAAACTGCAGCACCCGTTCCAGATAGCCCGCCTGGCTGTCCAGATACTCCGCCAGTTTATCCAGATGCTCTTGACTGAGTGTCTTCATATCTGCTCATCCAATCCGGCTGATTTTTCCGCATTGTTTGCGGATTGCCGGCGGCTCCACTGTTCTGCCATCTGCTTCCACAACCCGATGCCTCCTTCCTGAGACACATGGTCGGCCAGAAACATCCAAAACATACTTTGAATCTGCTCGCTAAAACCGCTTTCCTCTCCATCCTCTTCTTCCGAAACCTCCAGCGAGCCGGTCGCTTCCTTCATCTGCTTAAAAACCTGCTGGAGCAGAAGTCCTTCAAACTGCTTGGCCGTTTCCTGAATCTGTCGGGTCCGGCCCGTTTCCGCCTGCTCAACCGCCGCAGACTGAAGGGTCTGCTGAGGAGCCGAGGGGAAAGACACAGGCGGCAGAAAATTGGAAATTGGCCCCACGTCCATCACATCATCTCCAGTTTGGCCTGCAAGGCACCAGCCCGATTCAGCGCATCAAAAATAGAAATCAAATCCCGCGGCGAAGCCCCGATGGCATTCAGCGCCCGAGCCAGTTCTTCCACCGTCACCGTTCGCGGCAGGGAAATCAAATGTCCTTCCCGTTCCTCGATGGAAAGGGCCGTATCATCCACTACAGCCGTTATAGCAGAGTCTGTAAACGGAGTCGTCGGCTGGGAAACATACTGCTGCTCCTTGATTTTCACTACCAAATCCCCCTGGGCAACCGCCGTCTCCGAAATACTCACTGTGCCGCCGACAACAATCGTTCCCGTCCTTTCATTGATCACCACAATACCCGGCAAATCCACCTCTACCTCCAGCTGCAGCAGGGAATCCGTAAACTTCATGATTTCGCTGTCCGCTATATTGTCCGGAATGCGCACCCGAACGGTTCCCGGGTCCTCTGCAAAGGCACAATCCGGATACAATCGGTCAATCGCCGCCCGAATCCGTTCAGCAGTCGTAAAGTTATGATGTCGAAGCGACAGCGTAATATACCGTCGGCCGCCGATTATCTGCACAAACCGAGACGTCTCGGCCCGCTCCACATAAGCACCGTTCGGAATCCGCCCAACCGTTGGATGATTCTTTGTCACCCGGCTTCCGGTTTTTCCCTCCACTGTCCAGGAACTGGTCGAAACAGAAGCCACGCGAGCGACAGCATACACCTCACCATCCAGACCTTTGAGTTCCGTTGCCAGCAGTGTTCCCCCTTGCAGACTCTGGGCAGCTCCGAGTGCAGAAATATGAATATCAATGAGAGCCCCTTCCCGATCCCACGGGCCCAGCTCAGCCGTAACCATCACCAGTGCAATATTTCCCGACCGAAGTGTCTCCGGCGACAAACTGATTTGTCCTTCCCGCTGGAGAAGACTGGTGAGCATCTGAGCACTGGGCAGCGAGCCGTCCCCGGTGCCGTTGAGTCCCACCACCAGCCCTGTCCCGAACAGAGGGTTGCCGCGGATCCCGTACACCTGCACAATATCGGCCACCCGAGCCGCCCGGCCGGCTGATGTCAGCCCAAGCAGACAAAGCCCGCAGAAAACCGCTATTTGTTTTTTCCAGCTTCTGCTTTTCATACTCCTGTCGTCCTTTAGAACGGCCAGATTATATCTAAAAACCTTCCGAACCAGCCGGGTTTGGTGAAGTCCTTGGTTACACCATCACAGAGCGAAATCATCTGAAAATTAGCTACTTGCTCACTGCGGATGGTGTTGTCAAACCCGATATCACGCGGCCGAACGATTCCGCTCACCTGAATCGTCTGCGCATCCCCGTTCATCTCGCGTGTTCGTGTCCCCAGCACCACCAGATTCCCGTTGGGATGAATATCCACCACGACAACCGTAATGCGGTCTTCGATTTTCCGCTCATCCTTGTAGTCGGATTTGCCGTTCAGACTCTTACTTGAGTCAACATCCACCTTCACCTTGCTGACACTCGGAATCACATGCCCGATTGACAAATCATCATTGCCCACCTCAAAGCTCCGTTCGCTGGTGCGGCTGGCGTCTCGTTTGACTTTGTTGTCCACCTTGTGCGTTTCACTGATTACAATTGTCAGGACATCTCCAATCTGATTGGCCTTATCGTCGGCATAAAGCGACTTGGGATTTTCGCTTCGCTTGGCCCAGATTGAACCGGCCTCCGCCGAGACAGCCAGCAGACAGGCCGCCCCTGTCAGCAGCACCCAGGCCTGCATCTTTTTCTGAAACGGCTGAATATTCATTGGTCTGCCTTTCCGTATAAGGGTCTTACTGTTCCATCCGGCATCACCTTGCCAAGGACAATCCGCTCGTCAGGCCGCTGGCCGCGTTTAATCCGAATTACCTGGCCTTCTGTTCCCTCATCGAGGGCCTCGCCGCTGGCGGTAATCAGCATCAATCCCGTATCGAGTTTGAGTACCACCTTCTGCCGGCGCTGGATAAGGACCGGCGGCGTCGGCGGCTGAAGCCACTGGGGTCGAATCGCCGTACCGGCGGAAATAGCCCGTCGAGCCGCCGCTCCTACCACATCAGAAAGTTCCACTGACTGGGGCTCCGGCGTCTCTGCGGTCTCCAGCCGTACCGCCTGCGGTGAAATTACCTGGCCGACAGCAATATCCGTCGCCGCAATCACCTGACGGCTGCGAAACCGCACTTCAAAAGGAATCAGAATCCGTTCGGTTTCTTTCCCTTCCTGCCGGATTGACAAAACTACCGTCCGTCGACCCGGCGTTCGGTCTGTTCCAAGCACCGGCACAACCTCCGCGGCCTGGTCCGGCTTGAGCAGGCAGCCGGACGGGGGCGAAACCGGCCCCACAATCACAACCTCCTGAGCGGCCAGCTGCGACTGAAGAAAGGTCTGAGCCGCCTCCACCAAAGCCGACCTATCCATCTTCTGTCCTGTTCGGGTTACTGCAACCTGCTCGGCTCCCATCAGACGAATCTTCTCCGGTGAAATTCCTCCGCCGGCCAGGCAGCTCTGGAGAGTCTGCCGGTCGAGAATAATCTGCTGACCCGGCATGGAAAAACGCCCCAACTGAATTCCGCGAACCGCCGCCGCCATCTCCTCTGAGCCCTGCAGCAGGCCAATCTGCCCCAGTTCAATCACTTCCCCTTCAATCTGAACCGTGCGGGGCAGATAAATCTCCAACTGACCGCTGTTTTGCTGAGCAGCCGTCCAAAACAGAGCACAAGACAAAATCGCCCACAGTTTCATAGTCTCACCTGTCCTGTCTAACGAATCAGCTGGCTGAGCTGCTGGAGCATGTTGTCACCCGTGCGGATACATCGAGAATTGATTTCATAACCCCGCTGGGCGGTAATCAGATTCACCAGTTCCTGAACCATCTCCACATTTGACTTTTCCAGATACTGAGACAGCAGCGTACCATATCCTTCCTCGCCGGCCCGGCCGGATACAGCGGTGCCGCTGGCCTCAGTTTCGCGATAAAGGTTATCCCCCTCCGCCGCCAAACCGGCTGGATTGGGAAAGCGATACAATTCGATCGTCCCGACCACCTGAACACCGGAAGGTGTCTGCACCGTGACCGTTCCGTCCGTCCCGATGTCCACCGCCATTGCATCCGATGGAATCGTAATGCCGGGGCTGAGCTGATAGCCGTTAGCCGTCACGATATAACCGTTGGCATCCTTCTGAAAGGCCCCATCCCGTGTATAGCGTTCTTCGCCGTTGGGCAGGGTCACTTGAAAAAACCCCTCTCCCTGAATCGCCATATCCAACTCGTTGCCCGTACTTTCGAGGGTACCTGAGGAAAAGACACGGCTGGTGGAGGCAACCTTCACTCCGCTACCGACCTCCAGCCCGCTGGGGGCGGTTACTCCCGAGGTTACCTCTCGATCCGCCTGCCGCATCTTGATATACAGCAAATCCTGGAAATTGACTTGGGACCGCTTAAAGCCATTCGTATTCACGTTGGCCAGATTATGGGCAATAATGTCCACCATCGTCTGCTGGGCATCCATGCCTGTGGCCGCTGTTGAAAAAGCTCGCAGCATAAAAAACTCCTTTCTCAGGTACTGACCACTGTCAATACGGCCTGCGAATTTTCCCGCTGCCTGCGCAGCACATTCATATTCGCCTCATACAGCCGTGACAGCGTAACCATACTTACCAGTTCTTCAACCATCTGAACATTGGAACCTTCCTGATAACCCTGTCTGACCTTCAGGTCGGCGGCCTCGGTCGGCTTTGCATCGGCTGGAGCCGTAAACACGCCGCTCCCTGCAGGAATTAGCCGGTTTTCATTTTCTCCGAAGTCCGCCAGCTGCAGCTGACCAATCTCCGTTCCGCCTGCTCGGACTGTACCATCCAGGGTTATCTGGACCTCCGCAGGGCTGACGTCCGCCGGCAGATAAATCGGCCCATCGCGGCCGGCTACCAGGCGGCCTTCTGTATCCGTCAGCTGACTGAGTGCATTCAGCTGCAGACTGCCGTTGCGCGTGTACATCGGCCCCTCCGGCGTCTGAACAGTCAGAAATCCCCGCCCCTCCAGCGCCACATCTAAAGGCCGATTGGTCTGAATCAATTGTCCCTGCGAAAAATCAACCGTCTGGCGGGTCTGGAGCGGATTGCTTTGAAGCGAGCAGCTCCCCTCCAGCGCCTTCAGCGACTTCTGATACTCCTGTTCAAAGGTAAGCACACGCCGCTTAAAGCCGGCGGTCTGGGCGTTGGCAACATTGTGGGAGACTACCTCCAGCTGCTCAACCAGTCCATTTAGCCCGGAAGCTATTTTTTCGGCGGCCAGCGACATTTATACACTTACCTCCGCTGATGCTTCTGTCTGTTCTTCATCCCAGGAATCCTCTTCATCGGAATCTGCCGCAAGTCCCTGCTCAAGGGCGGCCTGATTGGTCAGCCGAATCAGTTCGTCTTCGCTGCGGGTATCCATTCCGATCATCTCGGCTACACAGAAAGGCCCTGTTCCCGTCCGCCCCACGCGCTGCACCTCGGCAATGTCCTGCACCACACGGCCCGGTTCTACTTCAAAAATCACCAGAATCCGATCTCGGCGACTCACCTCGAGGGCCCCTCGAATGCGCAAGGTCGGCCCGGAAAACTCCACTACCTCCGCCTGCTGGAACACCGGCGGCACGGGTTTGGGGGCCCGGACAAACACCGGAAACTTTGCCGCCCACAGCGGCTGATGCAGCGGAACCCGAACAAAACGGCGGCGGTTGATATAGCGGGCATGGTCCACATGACAGACCTTCAAAGCGGCGCCCTCACAGCTGATGACCACCACATCAAACCCCCACAGCACTGAGCCAATCATATACTGAAGTGTGCAGGCATCGCCTGCCTTCAGCGGGAAGGGGGCAAGTCCTTCCAGTGTGATTCCCGTGACCTCATTGGAGACGACCTTGGCCCGATATTCCCGATTATCCATCGGGAGATTCAGCACCACCCCCACCTCTGCATCTATCGGAATCTGCCGGCTGGTTAAATACTCACTGCGGCGATACCGGCCCCCACCGGATGAATGGTTCTTAACAAAGCCGATTTTGTATTTCAGGGATTCAATAACTGCAATCTGACGTTTTTTCTCCTCTTCATTCGTCGCTGCAGCCAGCGCACGCCGCAGAAATCGAGCCATCCCCGCTTCAAACTCACGCGGGCGAAAATAAATATTGACCAGCTGCTTCATACGGGCCTGACGGGCAATCGTCAGAAGCACCTGCCGTTCTTCCGGCGTCAGCCCGAATAAATTGGCTTTTTCTTCAAAAAGACGAATCTGCTTCCGACGATTCTGTTCGCGCTGATGCTGACGGACTGCCGCCAGAATCAGCAGCAGAACAATAATCAGCGACCAGCCCAGGATAATAAACCACTTATTGGTCAGGAGGGCATTCAGGCCGCTGCGGCCGCCGCGCTCTACCTGCCGCATTGCCTCAAAGCGTTCATAAGGCGACAAGCCGGCGGCTGCCAGAAAAATCCGTTGGAACCAGATGGAAATCATTCTCTCTTTGACCTTACCGAATCAGATTGGTCAGTTCATTCAGCACCTCATTGGCCACCCGAATCGTGCGGGCATTGGCCTGATAGCCGTTCTGGGCCTGCATTAACGTCACAAACTCCGTAGCGATATCAACATTCGACTGTTCCAGACTCTGACCGGTAATCTTGCCGGCCCCGCCGCTGGCCGCCATGGTTGCAATGGCTTCCCCGGAGTTAGCTGTCGGCAGAAAATAGCCGTTCCCAATCGACTCCAGACCGCCTGCGTTCTGGAATATCCCGACCTGGAGTGCTGCAATATTGACCTTTACCCCATTGGTAAAGGTCCCCACAATCATACCCGTCTGGTCAATCGTCACATTGGAAAGTGAACCAGCCGCATAGCCGTCCTGCGTCAGAGCCGCCGCACTGGACTGCTGCGAGGCAAACTGCGTCAATCCTGTAAATTCCCCAGGCGTACCCAACACCAGCTGAATCGTCTGGATGGCAGACGGATTGTTTTCAAACTGCACCCCAATGACTGCCTCTTCACCGGGAATGGAGATTCCCTTAAAGGAGCCGTCCGGATTGAACTCAATCCCCGAGATACGCCGGTTCAGCGCGGTCGAATTATGAATGTCATAGTCGCTCCAGGAGCCCTCTATTTCTCCCGTGATGGAATCAATCACCAAATCCCAGGTGTTGGTTGCATCTGTTTTGACAAAAGTGCCGCTGAGGACGTGCTGCTCGCCCATGTTGTCATAAACCGTGATTTTGAAGTTCTTGGTGTCATTGCTGCCGATGGACACATAATCAAAAAACGTCGGCAGTTTCAGTTCATCCGAATCAGCCGGCACATAGGTCATATTCGTAATCATCGCCAGGTTATACCCCGACCGATTTGCCGTAAGGACAATCTTGCCGTCCGAATTCAGCGATGCCGTCGAATCATTGAACAAACCGGTAATCTTATCCAGCAAATCCTGCACAGTCGGCCCCGAACCCGGAGATGCTCCCGTCCAAGTAATCTCCTTATCCGTAAACACCGTCCCATCTTCCAGCACGCCGGAGATTCGAATCGTCCCTGTTTCCCCCTCCGCCAGCGGCGTCACCCACTGATCCAGGTCCGATAAAAATGTATTGGCAGTGGCCACCCGTTCTCCGTTTCCGGTGGTTAAGGCCAGATTCGACATAATCTTATTCATTGTCGCAGCTGTATCGTCGGCCGACGCTCGAAGGTTCCCGTTCAGTGCGATTTCCGTCGTTGCACGGGCGGGCATCGAAGCATCCCAGGGAATATGGATGCTCGTATCACCAGCCGTCTGGAAGCCCTCGCTTTCCCCGTAATTGCCGATTCGCTGGACGCGATAGCCGGTGGCCGGATCCACCAGCGTGTTGCCTGCATCTACGGCAAAGGAACCAATGCGCGTGTACACATTCTGTGAACCATTATTCAGTACAAAATAACCCGACCCGTCTATCGCTACATCCAAATCCTGGCCGGTTGATACAATATTCCCCTGCGTCGTATCCACCCGAATCGAAGCAATCCCCACCCCGCTGCCCATCTGCTGCGGATTGACACCGCCCAGATTGCTCGAAGGGCCGCTGGCCCGCCGCAGCGTCTGACTGAGCAGCTCCGCAAAGGTCACCGAACTGCCCTTAAAGCCGACTGTATTGACATTGGCCAGGTTATTACCCGCCACATCCAGCATCGCCTGATGGGCCTTGAGACCCGATACACCGGCAGATAATGCAGAACCCATAGCAACTCTCCCTGTTATTGAATCCTGTCTATTTCATTCAGACTAACTTGAACCATTTGGTTACTCACCGACCCTTCACTGTCGAAAACTTGCACTTGCACCTCCAAAACCGGCACCCCATTCACAAAGCGGATCGCTTGCACCGGCCCTTCCAGACTTTGCTGATAGGCCCCGCTATAAAAAGAGACGGTATGTCCAAGCAGAGACCGTGCATATTCCAGCTCGGCCATTATCATGGCCCCTGTAAAACCAAGATTCATATTGCTGATGGTTTCGTTAATGGTCTCCAGGTTGGTGTTCATCTTTTCCGTCAGTTCTAACTGGGAAAACTGGGCAAGCTGGGCCGCCATCTGCTGGTTGTCCATCGGTTCGAGCGGATTTTGGTACTGCATCTCCGTCACCAGCAGTTTCATAAAATCCAGCTTTTGCTCAGTTGCAGATTGCACGGTTGACATCTTTTTCTTCCTTTCTCAAAGCAGACAACGTCAAACGTTCACACTTTTCCGAAAGGGATTCTCTTGCAACTGCTATGCCAGATACTCAGCAAGCCCTCCTTCTTTGAACGTCTAACTTCTTAGTGAAAAAACAGTTAAAAGTTTTCTGCTGAAGATTCTGCGAGGTTTGTTCTCTGGTGAAATGAGGTCAAAAATTTCGCACCTGTCGGAAAATTATTCCACATTCGCCCTCATCCGAACCAATGCTTGCAAGAACTAAGTCCGATAACTTTTAACCCAACTCCCATTCCTCCCCCTCTTCCTGAATCTCCTCTTTTTGAATTATTGGACCGTCCCATAATTTATTAAAGTTTCCCATTTCTCCCTGCCGATGGTAGCAGTACGCTGATTCCAACTGACAATCAATGACGATTCGTACCGTGAGTAAGTGCTTATGACTTTGGAAAAAATCCTGATCGTCGGCAGACAGTCGACCACGCAGCAGATTGCCAGACTTTTCGCAAAAACCCTTTACGCAGCCGACGAGGTCGATGACCTATGGGAACTTTTGGAATCCGTCGAACCCAACCTGCTTGTCTTTGATGCCGGCATTGCCCGCGCGGATATTCTCCAGACCCTTCAAACCCTTCACCAAAAGGGCCTTTGTCAGCCGGTTCTCATTTTCGGGCCGCTGAATGACCCCGACCTGGAATCGTTCCTATCAGAATACAAATGGGCTCAGTGTGTTGAGAATGCGGAAAATACGGATCAGGTCGGCAGAGCCGTCAGCCGTCTTCTCCAAACTGAAGAGGAACCCTTTGCGGACAGCCGCTTCTTTATGGAAGACTGTCCTTCCTCCGTTTCTATTGTCGGCAAAAGCAAGGCAATGATGCAGACCCTGCGGATGGTTCGGCTGGTGGCCCAGAGCAACTGCAACCCCGTTCTCATTGTTGGGGAAACAGGCACCGGCAAAGAGCTGGCCGCCCGTGCGGTTCATATTCTCCGCAATGGCGCCCGGCAGAAATTTGTAGCCATCAATTGTGCGGCTCTGACAGCCAACTTGCTCGAAAGTGAATTGTTCGGCCACACCAAAGGTTCCTTTACCAGTGCTGACCGGGAGAAAACCGGCCTGCTCGAACTGGCCGACGGCGGAACCGTCTTTCTGGATGAAATCAGCGAAATGCCGCTTGACCTTCAGGCCAAACTCCTGCGGGTTCTCCAGGAACGCCGCTTCCGAAAAGTCGGCGGTCTGGAGGAGATTGAATGCAAGGCCACCCTTATCGCCTCGAGCAACCGCAACCTGTTGCAGGAAGTCGAAAACGGCCGATTCCGAAGAGACCTCTACTATCGTTTGTGTGTGTGCCCTATTCCGCTGGCCCCCCTTCGCGCCGAGTCCAGAAAAGAAGACATCCTCCTGCTCGCCGAGTATTTCATTCAGACCTCGACCATCTGCCCTGAAAAGAAGGGCAAAATCAAAGGATTAACTTCGATGGCAGCAGAAATGCTCACTCACTACCACTGGCCCGGCAATGTCCGCGAATTGAAAAATGTCATTGAAAGAGCCATTCTCCTGGAGGCAGGCGACCGAATCGGAACTACCAATCTTCTGCTGAATCCGGCTCTTGCTTTCGAAATGGACCAGAGCGAGGATAACGCTAACTCACTCAGAATCAAGGATTTCTCTCTCGAAAAAGCTGAAAAAGAATTGGTCAAAAAGGCCCTTGACGAAGCCGGCTGGCAGAAAAGTCGTGCCGCTTCTCTGCTCGGGATTACCCGCGCTACCCTTTACGCCAAAGTGAAACAATACAACCTTCAGGAACCCGAGAAAAAACCGCAGCCGGTTTTATGATATCGTAAGCTGAAATGCGGTTTGCGGCGATGCCGCCGCAGGTAAAATCTATTCTTCTTTCAGTACGGACCACTGAATATCTGTTGCTGCACTCTGCACAATCCCTTTTAGGGCATATTTGGCCAAACCAAAAGGAACTTTTTTATCACATCGCAGCCGGACAATTTTTGGGGAGGAGCTGTCTTGGGAAATCTCCTGATTGATTAACTCTGCAATTCCCGAAGGCACTTTCGTCAAGGCAGAGGCATCCACCGATGCGGAACCCACCTTAAAAAAAACTTGCCCGTCCTTATCTCTTCCAACTGTAACAGTAGTTATAACCTCTTGCTGCAACGGGACTTGAACAGCAGAGCGAATCGAATCCGGCACAGAAACATCCAGATTTTCCCCTATGATAAACCGATAAACAAGCAGAAAAAAGATGATCAGCAGAAACACCACATCGATAATTGGTGTCATATCAAACGAACCAACTGGTTCAAACCGGCCCTGCAGAAGACGCTGTCTCATTCGTCCGCCCCAAATTCAAGCCGGATAGGTTCTTCCTCCTCCGCGACAGGATGTTCCCCCTCGCGAAGCGATCTTCCTTCTGATTCCTGCGAGCGCTTTTGCCTCCCCTCGGTTTGGTTAAAACCGGATACAGGAGCACGAAAACAGCCCATCTCTGCAAGCCGCTCCAAAAGTGCCTCTGTTTCGGCGGCGGCTTCACTTACAAAAGATTCGATGCGCGTCCGGAAAAGACCATGCAGAAACAGAGCTGGAATCGCCGCCAAAAGTCCCCAAAATGTCGTCACCAATGCGACTGAAATTGCTTCCGCCAACTGATCGGGCTGGGGCTGGCCGCTGGAGGAACCCAGGAGGGTAAACGCCTGAATCATCCCGAAAACCGTTCCAAAAAGTCCTACCATCGGTGCTACTGTGCCGATAAGGTGGCATCCTTCCGCCCTTCGAAGCAAACCCAGTCCCTCCTCCCGCAATCCATCCGCGGCCGCCTCCCGCACTAACTCGATGTCCATTCCCTTCCGGCCGCATTTGACAAGGGCCCGCAGGAGCGCCCGGCTGAGAAAATCCGAATGGTTCTTCAGCCGTCCAGGCAGTCCATCCAGTCCACATTGCCTGGCCAATCCGGCAATTTCCGCCGCTCGACCGGCCGGCAGCAAAACCTTCCGCCGAATCCGAATCCCCAAATCCAGCCCCAGAGCAAGCATCGCCACCGACATCGGCAGCAGCACAAACCACACAATCGGCCCGCCGGCGACAAAAAACCGGTCGAACAAAGAAGCCGCATCCATCATCACAAATTCTGTCATCCCTGCAAATCCTTATTCCGCATTCTCCCGCTCATAGTCTACCGACGTAAAAGCCCCTCCGCTTCGCTCCGCCATCTGCTGGAGTATCTGACGGTCCGCCGTCGCCGTCCAAAAACCAATTGTATGAAGCACCGCCTGCGGGGCCATGTGTTTTCGCATTGCATCCGCCTGCACCAAAAAGTCGGCCGCCCCTTGGCTGTCCAAATCGAACCCATCCGTCAAAAAATAAATCAAATCGGGCCCCTGCCCGGCCGTCGTTCGCAGGGACATTGCTTTAGCCAGGGCAGAGAGGGCATCCGTCCGGCCGCCGGGACGCACTGCCTCAATCAATCGAATCGCTTCCTGTTTAGCCGAGGGTGAAGCCCGCCGAAGCCCGCCGGCTCCGGTTTCGAAATACTCCCCTGTCCCTCCGAAAAACACAATCGAAAAGAACTGGTCAGGCGTCAGCCGATGAACCGCCTCTATCAGCTGCCGGCGTACCAGCCCCATCCGGCCAAACATGCTGCCTGAACAATCCACCACAAAACAAATCCGTCCCGCTGCGCGGCGAGCCCCGAAAAAATTCACCGCAGGTTCGATCAAATCCTCTGAGAGGGTCGTCGGAACGATGGGCCCCTTTTCTGCTCTCTCTTCGGCCGCCGCCGCAAAAGTTCCTTTCTGAACGGCTGATGGTAAAGGCCGCTGAGCCCTCAGCGGCTTTAGACGAGGTTTCGGCGCTGTTGGTTCCACCTCCAAAACCCGCCCGACCGCCTGGTTCGACGAAAAAGCCCCCGCCCCCGCCTCGGCCGGCTGGCTGCCGGCGGGGGCATACACAAAGGCCAGCGACCCCAGACAGACCGCATGCACCGCTGCAGAAACAGCCCAGCAACCCAGCCCCCCCAGCCGGTGTCCCCCGCGTTTATACATTGATATGCTCTCTCCGCCCCCTCCCATTTAGTCTTCCACCCGCACCAGCGACTGCCCGCCATAAAGGAGATTATACAATTCAATCACATCGCCATTAAACAGGCGAATACATCCCCGCGAAGAACGGGTCCCAATCGTCTCCGGTTCTTTAGTCCCATGAATAGCGAAGCCGGTTCTCCCCATGGCCTCCCCTTCCAGCCCCTCCAGCCCGATCCACCGAGAACCCAATGGATAATCCGGGTCATCCGCCGCATATCGTCTGCCCGTGTCCGGATCTGTCCAGGTTGGGCGGATTAACTTATCGTTCGCCTTCACCCTCCACAGGCCGGTCGGTGTATCCCTGCCCGGTATTCCTAATCCGATTTTATATGTTTTGATATATTGCTCCTGCAGATACAAATCGAGGGTAAAGCGGCTCCGGCTGATAACCGCATGGAACGGCCCCCGAATGACTTTGATAGTCTGGCCGGCCTGAAGTGCCTCCGGCTTGGAGATATGGTTAATCTGCATCAAAATTTCGTGAGGAACTTTATATTGATTGGAGATTTTTACCAGCAAATCCCCCGGTTTGACCTGATACCACACTGTGAGCGTGTCCCCTTCGAGCACCTCTCGGCTGAACAGCCAGCGTTCGGCCAATAGAGAAAGCTGCCGTTTGATTTCATCTCGGAGGACCTCGCTCATCGGCATCTTCAGAGCTTCATTGAGCAAATCTCGCGAGCGGATAATCTTTCCGGCTTTTCGGGCCTCCACGGCCTGTTCAATCAGCGCTCGAACCTCCGGACTGGCGCTGGCATCGGCTGCAGCTGCTTCCGCAGAGAGCGAGCCGGCAGATTTCTCCTCGCTCGAAGGCGAAACCGATGGTTCTGCCTCCCCCTTGTCAGCCGGACTGACCTCAAGGGCCCCCGCCTGGGCGGATTCCGCCGGCACCGGGGTTATTTCTGACAGAGAAACAACTGGAATCTCTTCGGGAGCCGGCGGAGGAGACGATGCCTTTTTCTTGCGCAGCTGAATTGAAACCACCATCCCTGCAATTAAAACCATCAGCACAATCGCAATCAGACGATTCCGACGGTTCCCCCCTCGACTGGTTCCATAGGGTCGATATCTTCCTTTGGCCAACGTTATTGCCCTCTCGAATAAGTTGAACGATTACAAAAAAGGATTCCCGCCTCGGTGACAACCGCATCCATCGGCTCATCTTCTTTACCGGCGGGGACTTCCTCAAACACCTGAAACGAAAATGCCAGAGCCCAGCGCGGAGCCGCCAACACCGGACTCTTGAAAAAACGGTCATAATAAGCCCCCCCGCGTCCGAGCCGATTCCCGCGTTTATCAAAGGCCAGACCCGGTGTCAGTACCAAATCAATCTCCTCCAAAGGCACCGGTACGCCGCCGGTCGGATTCCGAAGACCGTGATGGCCCTTTTCCAAACCGCTGTCCAGCGACTGAATCTCCACCGGAATCATATGCTTCTGCTCCCAGAAAACCTTTGGAACTGCAACGGTTTTCCCCTGTTGCCAGGCGTGGAGAATCAGGGGGGTAGTGTCAACCTCGTGCGGCATTGACAAAAACGCCATGACGACCGACGCCGTTCGAAACACCTCCGAATCCGCTGTATGCCGGCAGATTTGACGGCTTTTCTCCGCCCGTTCCTCCGGAGTCATTTCCGCCAGTCGTGTTTGAACAATCTTTCGCAGTTCCGATTTATCCATTCCGGTTTTATTGTTCCTTGCCAGACTCTCTTTTACCTTCCTTTTCCATCCGGGCAACCTGTTTTTTAAGTTTTTCCAGATATTCCGCCATGGTCTTCTCCCGGCCGATGGCTTTAGGCACATAATACGGTTTTTCCAGCGTCTGGCCCAGATAATCCTGCTCGACATAGCCCAGCGGACTTTCGTGCGGGTAGCGGTATCCAATCCCGAATCCAAGCTTCTGGGCTCCTGCATAGTGAGCATCGCGAAGATGCGGGGGCACGGGGATTGTCCGCCCCGACTGCACATCGGAAACCGCCGACAAAATCGCCCGCGCACAGGCGTTGGATTTCGGCGCACAAGCAATATAAATCGCTGCCTGTGCCAGCGCCAGCTGCGCTTCGGGCATCCCCACAAACTCTGCGATCTGCAGGGCCGAGGCCGCCAGAACTGTCGCCAGCGGGTCCGCATTGCCCACATCCTCCGTCGCACAAACCACAATCCGGCGGGCAATAAAGCGAGGGTCTTCTCCCCCGGCAATCATCCGGGCCAGCCAGTAAACAGCGGCATCCGGGTCTGAACCCCGCATCGACTTCTGCAAAGCACTGGCCAAATCATAATGAGTATCGCCGCTGCCGTCATAGACTATCGACTTGCGCTGAATGGACTCTTGAGCTGTTTCCAAATCTATCCGAATTCCGCCTTTGCCGCTCTTTTTCTGAGACAATACTGCCACTTCCAGGGCGGTCAGGGCCTTGCGAGCGTCTCCATCGCTCATCACCGCCAAAAACTCCATTGCCGCCGGCTCCACTTTCACAGGAAGTTTTCCAAATCCCCGCTGCTCGTCCTTCAGTGCCCGCGTCAAAATAGCCAGAATGTCCTCCTTCTTCAGCGGCTCAAAAGTAAAAATTGTGCTTCGGCTGATCAGCGGGGAATTCACGGAAAAAAAGGGGTTCTCTGTCGTCGCCCCGATCAGCGTGAGGACTCCATTTTCCACATCATCCAGCAACACATCCTGCTGGGCCCTGTTAAAGCGGTGAATTTCATCAATGAAAAGGAGGGTTTTCTGCTTCCTCTCAATGAGCCGATCCCTGGCCTTGTCGATAATCTCCCGAATATCTTTTACAGAGGCGGCTGGGGCACTGAGATAATGAAAGGCCGCTTCGATATGGCCGGCTACAATCTGCGCCAAGGTAGTCTTGCCGCAGCCGGGCGGTCCGTAAAAAATCAAACTGGTTATCGTTCCCCCTTCGAGCATCCGCCGCAGCAGTTTGCCCGGACCAATAAAATGCTCTTGCCCTGCAAATTCATCTAAAGTCAAAGGCCGCATCCGGACGGCAAGCGGCGCATGAGCACCAAGGGTCTCCTTCTCCGCCCCCGCAAACAAGGATTCCGCCTGACCTTTTCTCATATCATCCGATTATAGCGGAAATTACGAAAAAGTCTATATGCTATTTTAGCGAAGAAATAAGGCGGAAAAATACGAAGCCCTTCTGCCAAAACCTTCCGCTGGTTCTGCTGAGATACCGGTTCAGAACGTTCCGGCCGATTTCTTAGAAAGGTTAAAAAGGAGAAAACAGGCAAGATGGCTTAGGTGGCTGCAACGCCTTCAAAGACCTTCACACGTCCCTTCCCTGCCTGCTTAGCCGCATAAAGGGCCTGGTCCGCTGCCTTTGTAATATCGCTGATGCTGCTGTCCGGTGAATATTGCCCAACTCCAACACTGATCGAAAGGCCAACCTGCTGCCCCTCCCACACCATCGGCGTGCTCTTGACCATTTCCACCATACGCCCGGCTACCACAACCGCATCCTCCAGCGACGTATTGGGCAAAATTATGGCAAACTCATCACCCCCGTAGCGGGCGGCAATATCAATTTGACGAATACAGGCACTGATTCGGCGGGCAATCTGCTTAATGGCCATATCCCCCGCCCGATGCCCATAATTGTCATTGATCGGCTTCAGATTATCCACATCCGCCATAATAATTGATAAATGCGTAGTATACCGATTCGCACGCCGCAGTTCGATTTCCAACTGTTCATAGAAAGTGCGGTGATTGAGCATTCCGGTAAGCCCGTCGGTTTTGGCTTGGCGCTGGGTCTTTTCAAACAGGTTTATGTTCCCAATGGAGGCACCGATCAAATGACGAAACAGCTCTACAACAGCGATATCATCATTGGTAAAATTGTTGCCCCCGATTTTTTCACTGAAATTCAAGACCCCGACAACCCGGCCGTGGCAAACCAAGGGGGCAATAATGCAGCTGCCGCTCTTATAGTTGCCGGAAAACTGACGAAGGGTATGGCTGATTTTTGGGCCTCGAAGTGATTCTTCGCCCTCGACTACCAGTAATTCCTTGCTGCGAATGGCCGCCACCATCGGCGAGGGCGGATTCTGATTGAGTGAAACAATATTATTAATCAGAAACGGATGATTATTTCTTTCCAGATGAAGAATATCGCTTGTCTCATCCAAAATATACAGGGAAGCCAGCCGAGCTCCAATCAGCTGCGGGATTTCAGTCACACATAAGTCTGCAATTCGCTTGACATCCAGACAATTTATCTGTTTAGCCAACGGGGTAATTGTAATTAAACGGCACTCATTGGCCGAACACAATTGCCCCGACGGCTTAAGATGTTCTTGCTTTTTCGACATAATTCCTCTTCTGACTTCTCCGGCCATCGTTAGCAGTTTCTCACACAGGCGGTCGCTTTCTATATCGGTGCTTAGCCCCGACAGGTTTAACCCTCCCCGAAACAAAAAAATTCTGAAACCCTCGCCTCATTCAACCAATCCAGACCTTTGAAACCAACGATTATCGGACGTTCCAAAGGACGGGCCGTCCGCCTGCCGATTATTGTCCCCTTGTTCGTTTTGAATCATCCAAGAGCACCCTCTTCGCATAAGGGATTTCCTTGCGAAAAAAATCCGGAAGCCGGTGAGCACAAAGACGCCGGCTGGAGGCATTCGCTGGAACAAGCAGATGTTCTTTCCCTGATCTTTCCCTGACTCCAGCATCAACAACTTTTTGAAGACAATAAAATCTAACATATAAAAACCTCTCAAAACGGGAAAAAAACCGCAGATAGACCCCGCACAAATAGTAAAAACGCTTTGCCGTCTCTGAAAAAAATTAAAACTTTAAAAATTTTTCTCGAAAATTAAAAAATATGTTTTACATTTTGTAAAATGTAAAATATATTCTATCGCAATGAACATAGACGTTTGAGTGAAAAGACCTAAGTCTATGTAAAAGCAAAAGTTAAGTGCTCTTAAACCGAGATTTAAACAACATGCAGCCAGACATGAACAAGCAGCGAAGCGTAACTTTTGAAGTGCCGGCCAAGTTATTTCGGATCGGTGAAATTGTTCGAAATACCCCCTTTACCCGCCAGACTATCCACAACTACACAATTATGGGACTTATCCACGAGTCCGGCTGGACCGAGGGGGGGCATCGCCTGTATGACGAATCTGTATTTGAGCGGCTCCAGAAAATTGCTGAGCTGCGCAAAACAAAAACATTAACCGAAATCCGAAAACTTCTCACAGAGGATTCAGACAGAGCCAAGCCGAATCTGTCAGCCCCCTAAGCTCAAACGGAGGAAGCAAAAGCCGGACATGAATACTATAACAGAAAAAACCGAAAATGTTACGGAACTGCTGCTGCAAATCCTCGACTTTACTGAGCAGCGGAAGGAAATCCTCAGCCGAAATATCTTTGACCGGTACAAAGCGGGGTTTATTCCCCGGGATTTGCCGACAGCCGAGTTTGCCCAGTGTCTGACGGGTGCGCTTCGTGAACATCTATGCCGAAATCGGCTGCTTTTCTGCGACAGCTCTCATGTCCGATTTGAGGCCAACGGCCTTCTGGAGATTGAACCCGTTGCGGATATGGATGCCCATCATCTGTTGCGCAATAATCCGACGCAGTATCTAAAGGTGCAAATTCAGAAATTATCCGAAAATCTTTTGAATAATCGGATTGCGGCTGAATTGCTGGCTCATCTGAAGAGCAAGCTCGAAGCCGCACGATAAAACCGCCTCTCGAGCTGACCGCTCGATGAAAAAGAGTCCTTGGACACCGGAGTTGTTTTCCGGAGAATACCCATGGAGTGGGGCGGCTCGGTTCTTTGGTAAAAACCGTGCCCCGCTTGGACAACAGGTTTCCTTGCAGCATTGAAGGCAGGGCAGAATGACAGCAGAACATAGGGAAGAGGAGAACGGCCGAGCCGTAGTGATGGCTGTTGCCAGCGGCAAAGGCGGAGTTGGGAAAACCAATATATCCCTGAACCTGGCCATTAGTTTGGCCTCTATCGGTCAGCGAATCGTTTTAATCGATGCTGATCTGGGGTTGGGAAATCTGGATGTAATGATGAACATCAGCTGCCGATATAACTTATCGCATGTGATTGCCGGCCGAAAGACGCTGGAGCAAATTACGCACATCGGGCCGGCCGGCATTGAGGTCATCTGCGGGGGCTCCGGACTGCAAGAGTTGGCTGATCTGTCTGCCTTTCAGCATCATGGGCTGCTCAGCCAGCTTCATCAGCTTCAGAAAAGGTCCGATATGATTTTAATAGATACAGGGGCCGGCATCGGCCGCAATGTTATCGGGTTTTGTCTGGCGGCTGACTATACGCTTGTGGTCACTACGCCGGAGCCGGCGGCTATTACCGATGCCTATGCAGTAATTAAGGTCCTGGCGGCCAGAAAGTATTCCGGCCGCATCATGCTCCTGGTGAATATGGCTCCTTCGTTTGAAGAAGGCAAAAAAATATGCCGGCAGATTGCCCAGGTAGCCGACCGATTCCTGGCTACGCCGATTTATGAAGCGGGTGTTCTCTGCCGAGATGAGTATTTGCAAACCGCCGTCTGCATGCAGAAGCCGGTCGTGCTGGCGTTTCCAAAGTCTCCCTTTTCGCGAGGGATTCAGCTGCTCAGCAATCGATTGACCCATACCACACCCATGCAGACCGCCGAGGAAGGGTTCTTTCGAAAAGTTGTGAATTGGTTTTTCTAAAGATGGTCGGCCTTTTTGCCGATAACTAAACGCCTCTGCGCATTCGCTGCGCGCGGCTTGAATGCAGAAGAAAGGAACCTGCTGCGATGTTATCGGACGAGGCCAGCTTATGTGCGGAAAATAATGTGATAAACATGGAGGTTTAAGCATGAAAACCACCCGTCTTGCAAATGTTGCACAGGTCTGGGACGAGTTCTTTCGAACTCGCTCCCAACAAGCACACAATCAATTGTGGGAACACTATCTGCCTTTGGTCAAATATACCGCCGAAAGAATCCTGGCCAAACTCCCCAACAAAGTCGAACTTGACGATCTCATCAGTGCCGGCAACTTCGGTCTCAAGGATGCTATCGATGCGTTCGACCCTAATCGAGGGGTTAAATTTGAAACTTACTGTACCCCTCGCATCCGAGGCAGCATTTTAGATTACCTCCGCGATGGTGATTGGGCCCCTCGTCTGGTTCGGGCTCGGGCCAACCAGCTCGATAAGGCCACCCAGGTCCTGGAAGCTCACTTGGGACGTCTTCCTACGGAAGAGGAATTGGCCGAGGAAATGGAACTGGAAAAACATGAGTTTCATCGCCTTCAGCGGGACGCCAATGCCATCGGGCTGGTTTCTCTTAACACCCATTTTAACGACTCCGAAGGGGATAAGGATATTCGGGAAATCGACATCATCGAGGACCGCCGCAGCAAAAATCCCGTCGTTGAAGCACAGAAACGCGACTTGAAAAACCTTTTGACCAAAGGATTAACCCGAGCGGAAAAACTGATTATCATCCTCTACTATTATGAGGAAATGACAATGAAGGAAATCGGGGCCACGCTCGACCTGTCCGAATCGAGGGTTTCTCAGATGCATTCGTCCATCATTGCCCGACTGAAAGCTCAGCTCAACAGTCGTAAAAAGGAGTTTGCCGTCGCTTCCGACTAACTTTTTTCAAGCCGACTCTCTTAAAGAGATTTTCCCTGCGCACTTTTGCACGCTTTGCATCTTCTCAAAACTATTACCCCCATTTTAACCCCACAAGATCGATTTTTTCATTTGTTCTTTTTTTTCGTCAATTTTCTTCACTTACCCTCTTCCCAAAGACGCACAATAACACAAAAGTGTGTCCGATATATCCCCTATTGCCTTTGGCCTGATAAAATAGGTTGATTTTTACAAACTGAAAGGTTATAATTCAGTTTTCAAACTTCGACAGTGTGTAAAAAGCATTTGAGGTTTGGGAGGTTGGGTAATGAAGGCACATGTCAACTATCTTCTTTTTCTGTCTTTTTCTCTTGTTTTCTATAACTCTTTATCTGCAAAGACTTTATACGTTGCAAACAATGGCGAAAACACAAGCGGTCTCACCTGGGAAACGGCCTTTACCACCATTCAGGCCGCCGTCAATGCCGCTGTCGCCGGCTCCGCATCTGATCCGAATGCAGTAACTATCATTGTCGGCTCCAGCGGAACTGGACACGGCTCAGGGATTTATATAGAAAACATTTCTGTCTCTCTTGCCCATCTTACCATCGAATCCGAAAGCGGCCCTCTTCAAACATTTATTCAAGCCAAATCGAATAGTACGCACGTCGTCTCCATCACCGGAAACTTCGTAACCTTTCGCGGTTTCAGCATTTACGGCGCCACGTCGAACAACACCGCCGCCATTGCCCTTATCGGGGTCAACTCTTGCACAATCGAAAACAATCGCTGCGGCTGGGACAGCACAAATAAAAATTACAGAGGCATTTTTCTGACCGGCGGAGCCAACAATACGCTGCAAAAAAATCTTTGCTTCTATAACACCAACGCCGGCATTTATCTGACCGGCACTACAGGCAACCGTATCCTCTCCAATGATGTCTCCTTTTCCGGCCAGTCAGGCATCACCGTACAGGCCGGCAGCACCCGCAATCTCCTTTTCAACAATATTCTGGAGGCAAACCATATCCACGGAATTGAAATAGATGATTCCGACCTGAATACACTTCAATCGAATACATGCCTTTCTCACCAAGACTATGCGGCTATCAGCTTGAGCAATGCAAAATATCATGTTATCAGCCAGAATCTCTGCACTTCAAACAGCCGCGGACTTGAGCTGATCAGTGCTGCCAATTACAACACCATCACAGGCAACTATTTTGAGAACAATACGCTGTACGGCATCGAACTTCGGAGCAGCCGCAATCAGTTTATCGGCAATATTATTCGAGGGAACAACACCTACGGTATTTATTGCTATGAATCAGAGCAAAATACGCTCACCCGAAATCAGTTCGATGACAACACAGCAACAGCATTTCTGTATTATCGCATGGCCGGCGGGGAAAACTGGTATTCCCAAACCCCCTTTACTTATCTTTATTCCGATGCCGTTCTCTCGAGCAAGATGGGCAATTACTACAGCCCCTATGACAGCAGCGACCTCGACGGCAACGGCATTGGAGATACCCCTTTTCTTTTGAGCGCACTCTTTCAGGACTCTTTTCCCTTGGTGGCTTCTGGGGCAAATTACAAGGTTCAAGCGTGGTATCCGGCAAGTGAAGGGCTAATGACAATGGAACCCAACCAGCCGGGTCAATGGCAAACGATTCCTGCCGGCGGTTCTGTCATTTTTCTTTCAGACACCCCTGCCCTTGGCGAAATCAATTTTGATGTTCTCTCTCCGGAAGATGGCTGGAACGGGCAAATTCTTTTCAATACGACTGTAACCGGAAGCACTTTTCAAATCCAAATCGGCTATGCTGACGCCGCTGAGGGGCTTTTTGTCGCCGGCGGGCCCTCGGCCAAACTCAGCGGAAGTGCAAATCTCTTTCAATTCAAAACCTCCGGCGCCGCTTTTGCCGTGCCGGCAGGCAATTTTCTGGCTGTCCAGATTACCAACAGCAGCAGCACCGGCCGCCAAATGTATGTCGGCGGCGGATGGACCTACATTACTCCGCCGGCAGGTACATGGGAGGCATGGCCCGGCACACCGCCGCCCCCTGCTAATCCGGCAGACCTGAACGACGACGGCTGGGTTAACATAAAAGACCTTGCCTTTCTATCGCTGCAATGGGGAATGGACAACTGCAGTGCGGAAAATCAATATTGTCAAACTGCTGACATCGATTATTCAGGCACCGTCGGGCTTGGCGACCTCCAACTCCTTGCCATATTCTGGCTGATGGGTCCCGATGACTTGCTCGGCGGCGACTTCAACAGTGATTTCAGAGTAAACCTGGACGACTGGGTCTGGCTGTCCAGCCAATGGACAGGAGATCTAAATCAGCTTATCCCCTTGTGCGAAAACTGGCTCAAAGGGGTGTTTTGAATCTCAACTGCTTTTGGGCAAAGACCTTACATTCCGCCTGAGTAGGGACAGGATTGGTTCCGGCAGGATTGGCAGTTTTCTTTGAGAGGCGATTGAGTCTGCTTGACTTGGGCAGAAAATGTGGAAAATTGCTTTTTTGTGTTTTTAGACCCACAATGTTCACATGCCGGCTTGGGCGAGCGGGACCCTTTGACAAGCACTTCCGTAATCTTGCCGCAATCCGAACATTTATACTCAAAAATCGGCATTGACAGGGATTCCTTTCTGAAAAAATGTAAATGATCAGGTTAAGCCGATTTGAAAGTGATGTCAAGCACGATATCTTTTTGAATCTCAATAAAACAGCCCCCACAAGGCCTGAATGGAGATGTTTTGGGAAAATCAGGTAAATCCGGCGGTGGTATTTTTGTAAAATTTTTCAGAATTTCTGCCGTAACTCTATTGACGAATGTGGACCAATGCGGTATAGTCCGGCCATTATTTGTGATTGTGAGCACAAATAGAAATAGAGGACAGGATAATGAACTACCGCAGGATACCGGACGAAACCATCCAACGGCTGCCGATGTACCTGCGGGGTTTTTCACTCCTCGAAGAAGAGAAGGAAGAAACCATTTCCAGCCGAGAGCTGGCCATTCGGTTTGGCTTGAATCCCCATCAAATTCGAAAGGATTTGTCCTATTTCGGAACCTTCGGCCGGCGGGGCGTGGGGTATCCGGTACAAACAACCGCGAAACGCATCCGGCAAATTCTCAAACTGGATAAAAAACAAAAAACAGCCCTGATTGGAGCCGGACGCATCGGAGCCGCTTTGGTGGCTTATCCGGGATTTTCTTCTTTTAATCTTGAAATTGCAGCGGTTTTTGACAATAATCCGAAAAAAATCGGAAAGAAAATCGGCACTTTGACAATTGAAAATGCGCACCGAATATCCACTCTGAAAAACCGGAAAATCCGGCTGGCCATTCTGGCTGTACCCGCCGAAGCAGCTCAGACCGTGGCCGACAAACTAACCAAAGCCGGCGTCCGAGGACTTTTGAACTTTTCTCCCTGTCATCTGAAAGTCCCGGCCTCTGTGAAAAAAATAGATATTGACTTGGCTTCTCAGCTCGGAATTTTGCCTTATTACTTGCAAACAAGAAAATCATAGAACAATAGGAATTGAAAACCATGAGTGTACGGAAATTCACCTCACAGCAGTTCGATGAGTTTGTCTCGGCGATGCTGAAGACCGGCCGGCCCGTAATAGCCCCTCAAGCGAAAGACGACCGCTTCGCCTTCGGCCCTCTGAGCAGCCCCGCCGACCTGCGGCTCGATTACGATGTCACCATTCTCCCTCCGAAAAAGTATGTCCTCCCGCAGGTCGAACCTCTTCTCGAGTTTGAGGTCTTCGGCCCTTATCAAAGTGTTTACGAAGGCAAACCGATGATTTTGCTGGGGGTACACCCCTATGACCTGGCCGCCATTCTTCAGACGGACGAACTGTTCAGGCAAGGTTATTACGATAAGCACTACATGGACCGCCGCAAGCAAATCACCATCATTGCTCTCGATGTGGTTAGGCCGAGCATCAATGTTTTCGCCTCTTCCATGGGTACGGCCACCATCAGCAAGGGGTATGATATTCTCCTGACGGTTCTCAAAGACGGCTCCATCCTAGCCGATGCCGCTACCGACAAGGGGCAGGAGCTTCTCCGGCTGGCCGGAGCGTCGGCCCCCGCTTCTGAAGCAGACCTGAAAGCCCGAAAAGCCGTTTGGGACTATAACGCCGCCGGGCTTAATAAGCATGTGCTTCTGTGCAAGCCCTCCTTTCTTCCCAAACTTCTCGAACAGCATTACAACCACCCGGTATGGGAAGAAAAGGCGCGTTTATGCTATTCCTGCGGCTCGTGCAATATGGTCTGCCCCACCTGCTACTGCTTCGATGTTCAGGATCAGGTCGATTGGAACTTGAAAAACGGACAGCGCGCCCGCTGCTGGGACGGCTGTCTGCTCGAACACTTCGCCGTTGTTGCCGGCAATCACAATTTCCGCAAAGAACGGTCCGCCCGTTTTCGCCATCGGCTGTACCGCAAAGGCAAATATGTACCGGCTAAAATCGAAGGGGAAATCGCCTGTGTCGGCTGCGGACGGTGCATTACGGCCTGTACGGCCAAAATCGCCAACCCTGTCGATGTGTATAATCGTTTAATCCAGGATACCCAGCTCGGCTAATCTGCCGACCGACTTAACTGAGGAGATTTCAGTATGTGTGAATGCTGCAACGGTCAAACGGATATTTACCTGCCGCAGATGGCCACGATTACCAAACGGAAAATGCTGACTGACACGGAAGTGTATATGCACCTGGAAATGGACTGCGGCCAAGACCTTGCCTACCAGCCGGGACAGTTTGTGGAGGTTTCGCTGGCAGGTATCGGAGAGGCCCCCATCTCCATTTCCTCTTCGCCCACACAAAAAGGCCTCGAACTGGTGGTGCGAAATGTCGGCAGTTTGACGCGGGCTATTCACAAACTCCAGCCGGGGGATAAACTGGGCATTCGCGGACCTTACGGCGCTACCTATCCCATCGAAGAGGCCAAGGGCAGAAATCTGGTCTTTATCTGCGGCGGTATCGGTCTTGTGCCCCAGAGGTCTTTCATCCGCTATGCCCTGGATCACCGAGGTGACTATGGCAAAATCATTGTTCTGGTCGGCACAAAAACTTACAGTATGCGGCTCTTCTGCGATGAAATTGCTCTGTGGCACAAACGCACAGATATGAAGGTGCTGGAAACTATCGATGAGGCCCACGAACAGTGGCACGGCAATGTCGGCGTTGTCACCACCCTGATTCCCAAGATTGAAAACGAGCTGGCCGGCAGTCTTGTTCTTGTCTGCGGCCCGCCGATTATGTACAAATTTGTGCTGATTTCCCTGGCCGACGCCCACGTGTCAACGGAAAATATTTACGTCAACCTGGAACGGCGAATGAAATGCGGCGTCGGCAAGTGCGGCCATTGCCAGATTAACGACAAATACGTCTGTCAAGACGGGCCGGTCTTCCGCTTCAGCGAGCTGGCTCTTGTACCGGAGGCCATCTAATGAGTAAACCACGTGTTGCTATTTTTGATTTCGCCTGCTGCGAAGGATGTCAGCTGCAGATTGTCAACCTCGAAGAAGAAATTCTCGATTTGATTAACCTGGTGGATGTCGTCGAGTGGCGCGAAGCGATGAGCGAGCAAAGTTCCGAGTATGACATTGCCGTCATCGAGGGCTCCATCACGCGTCCCGAAGATGAAACCCGCCTCAAAACCATCCGCAGCCGTGCTAAGGTGGTGATTGCATTGGGGGCCTGCGCCGCCATCGGGGGCGTCAACAAAATGAAAGACAACTTCGACCTTGAAGAGGTTAAGCGATGTGTTTACGGCAAAGACGCCTCGATGCCCCATCTGAATACGGCAATGACCAAAGCAGTCGGTGAAGTAGTTCCGGTTGATGTCTGCATTCCCGGCTGCCCCATTGACCGGAAAGAATTCGGCGCGGTCATCCGGGCCCTGCTGCTGGACAAAAAACCGCCCATTCCGGACTATCCGGTCTGTGTGGAATGCAAAGCCAATGAAAACATCTGCCGCTATGAATACAATGAAATCTGCCTGGGGCCGATTATCCGAGCCGGCTGCGGCGCTCCATGCCCGACCAATAAATTCCGCTGCTTCGGCTGCCGCGGCTACGTTGACAACCCGAATGTTCAGGCCGCCGCGGAAGTGATGGAAAAATACGGACTGACCGTCGAAGACCTCAAACAGAAAATGATTTTGTTCGGAAGCAAACAAGGATACACATTATGAGTGCAAACATCCATATTCACGTTCATCACATCACGCGGGTTGAAGGACACGGCAATATCGTTGTCAATATCCGCAACGGAACGATCGAGCAATGCCAGTGGCAGGTTCCTGAAGCTCCGCGTTTCTTTGAAGCCATGGTTCGAGGGCGGCGATATGATGATATCCAAACCATCGTCAGCCGCATTTGCGGTATCTGCTCCATTACCCATTCCCTGGCCTCCACCAAGGCCGTCGAAGACGCTCTCGGACTGCACGTATCCGAGCAGACTGACATGCTCCGCATTCTTATGCACTACTCCGAGCAGCTGCAAAGCCATACGCTTCACGTGGGCTACCTGGTTGCTCCAGACCTCTTCGGCGAAAAGTCTGTCATCCCCCTGGTTGCCAAGGCCCCGGACATTGTCAAAAAGATAATCAAGGCCCACCGCATTGCTAATCAATGGTCGGATTTACTGGCAGGCAGGACTACCCATCCGGTTACCCTCATACCGGGCGGAATGACTAAAATCCCTACGGAGAAAGAACTCAAAGACCTTCAGAAAACCCTGAAGGAATCTATCCCGGACCTGCTGGCCGTCTGCGAAGCGGTTCTCAGCGTTGCTGATCGCCTGCCTTCCTTTGAGCGGCCGACGGAATATATCTCGCTCCGCCAGGATAACCCGCCGACTTATACCTTCTACCACGGCGGCATCACTTCCAACGACTGCATCGACCAGCCGCCTGTGCCTGTTCAGCAGTGGGAAAGCGTGGCCAATGAATACGTTACTCCGCAATCGACCGCCAAATGGTGCCGCTGGCATCGCGATTCGTACGCAGTCGGCGCTCTGGCCCGCTTCAACAACAACGGCCACCTGCTCAGCCCGCTGGGACAGAAAGTCACCCAGATGTTCGGCCTCAAAAAGGGCTGCTGCAATCCGTTTATGAACAGTATCGCCCAGCTGGCCGAGGTCGCCCATGTTGTAGAGACCGCTATCGAGCTGATTGACAAACTGCTTACCAAGGGCCTTCGCGAGGAAAAAGGCAAGGTCTCTCCCAAGGCCGGCCGCGGCAGCGGCTGCGTCGAAGCCCCGCGAGGTATCCTTTTCCACACTTATGAGTTCAACAAAAAAGGGGAATGCATTGCGGCCAATATCTGCATCCCGACCAATCAGAACCACGCCAATATTCAAAAAGATTTTGAAAAGTTCGTGCCGGAGTTTATGCATCTCGGCGAAGAGGGGCTGCGGCAGGGATTGGAAATGCTCGTACGCTCTTACGACCCCTGCATCTCCTGTTCAACCCATATGCTGAATATCCAGTTTGTCAAATAAAGAGTGAAAACGGCTTTTCTAAAACCCCGGCAGACGGCCGGGGTTTTTTATTGCAGATTGCTCCCGCCCTGCTGCCCGGGTTCCTTTAAAAATGCTGCGAGCAGCCGCCTATAAATCACACAAAAGCAGCAGCCCCCTTTACTAGCTAATTGGTCAAGCCGGCGATAGCCGCCCCAACCAGCGTGGCATTTTCAACCCTGACAATTTCGGTATAAATATACTTTTTATCTTCGAGGTAATCTTTCAAATAAAACTCAATGCGGCTTTTCAGGGTCTTCATTTTATAGAATGTTGTGCCCTCCGCCACAATGCAAATCGGCCGGGTGGGGTCTTTCCCCTGACCGGATTGCAGAGCCGCACTGGAGAGATTCACAGCCGACAGTTTGGCAGCCCGCTCCGTCAAACGGTCAGACAGTCCATACAAAATTTGTACATCTTCGGCTGTACCTTCCCGAACGGCCTCGGCCAGCCGTCCCGAACCGTACGGATGCTCCAGAAAATGATTCATCTCCGTTGTGGTGAGATTTTCCAACCTTGCCAGCCCGGCAGAGGCGGGCGGACTGAAAAGCCCATCCTCACAGGCCTGCTGAACAACCATTCCCAGCAGCGGACCTAAATAAGCACCGGAAATCATCTTTTCAAACTTCTGAGAGCCCGGATTGATTGTGGATTTATCAAATCGGATATCGATTTTGCCGCGATGGCACCGCCCAAAGCCGCCGGATTCTGTGTTGACAATCTGGCTTCGATCGGGGTCTAAATCCTTTTTCTTCAAGATATTAGAGTTTTTTTCGATATAACAGCAGTTTGTCCCTGTCCCAAGAATAAAACCGATAATGCCCTCGAAAATTCGATTTTTGTAGCCCCGTCCGGCTAACAGCGTCGCCACGGTATCGTTAAGAAGGACAATATGTTTTTCTCCTACCCCTGCCGCAACCAATGCCTCATTCAGCCGACGACCAATCATGCAGCCGATAACCGAAGGGGCTTTAATTTCTTTGGAAAAACGCAGCAGCCGTCCATCTTTATTCGGGAACATCTCCACAGGATAGGAAAAGCAGAACCCCAGCCGGTCTGAGGCAGTTCCAATCTCCTGTAAATAGCCGGCCATGACCCGAAAGAACTCGTCCGCAGAAACTTCACGTTCAACACCGGGCATAGGGTAAATCTTCAGATTTTCGATAATGGGCTGGTTTTGTTCATCAAAGATAACCGTTGCCGCCCGAAAGTTCGTCCCCCCGGCGTCGGCAACAATTACTCGCTGACCCACCGGAACATCTGCTTCCACCTCCAAATAAGTCGGGATCATCTCAAGGGTACTTTTGCGTCCGGCAAGCCCCTTTCGCATTTCCTCCAAAAACAGACGTCCATTGGCGTCAAAATCCACATCAAAAACGTCCATTTGATACTTCCGCAGGTATCGAATGACCTTTTGCCGTATGGATTTTTGGTTTGCCGGTTTTAACGCTGCGGATTTTGTTTTTGCCGCCAATTTTGTGCCTCCCAATTCACGAAACAGATATTGTTTACTCCGGATAGCCGTCGGGGCGTGCGGTATGAAACTTCCAGGCACTTTCTACAATCGTTTCCAAATCCGAATATCGGGTCTTCCAACCTAACTCCCGAACGGCCTTCGAGGCGTTGGCTGTCAAAATCGGCGGGTCTCCCGGACGACGCGGGGCCTCTTCGACGCGGAAAGAACGACCGGAGACCCTGCGAACCGTATCAATCACCTGCCGAACTGAATAACCAGTGCCGTTGCCAAGATTATAGACCTGTTCCCTGTGGTTAGCCAACTGTTCAAGGGCCAGCAAGTGGGCCGAACACAAATCCTCCACATGAATATAATCGCGGATGCAGGTGCCGTCCGGGGTGGGATAATCTGTACCAAATATCTTAACAGATGGACGCCTGCCCATTGCGGCCTGGATAATTAAAGGGATCAGATGCGATTCAGGTCGATGGTCTTCTCCAAACTGGGCATCAAATCCGGCCCCGCAGGCGTTAAAATAACGAAGGGCGGCATAGCGAAGGCGGCCCGTTTCTGATTGAAAATGGCACATCCGCTCGACTGCCCATTTAGTCTCACCGTACGGATTGATGGGATTTTTGGGAAGGTCTTCGGGAATAGGAATTATGGAGGGCATCCCATAAACAGCCGCCGTACTGCTGAAGACAAACTTTTCGATGCCTGTCTTCTCCATCGCCTCCAGCAAAGTACGGGTGCGGCAGACATTGTTGTCATAATAGCGAAGCGGAACTTCCACTGATTCCCCAACCTCAATAAAGGCGGCAAAATGCATCACCGCTTCAATCCGATACTGCCGAAGAACGCCTACGGTAAAATCAAGATTGCCGAAATCTCCGTGGACCAACTCGGCATGGCGGACAGCGGCTCGATGGCCTTTGCTAAGGTTGTCAAGCACCACCGGATGATGTCCGGCCCGTACAAGCATTTCCGTCATATTGCTGCCGATATACCCAGCCCCTCCGCAAACCAAAATATTCATCCTGTTTCTCCTCGTTGAACCGTCTCTTGAATTGCACGCAGGATTTTGGCCTCCAGCGCGGGGTCTGTCCCGAGATAAATCCACTCGGCCTGCGCCAGCACATCCTTGCGCATCTGAAGCGATTGGCTGCGCGTTCCGCTGTCTGTAAAAAGCCCGCCCGCTCGGCTCATTCCCTCCAGAGGACGGTCCGGCAGACTCAAACGCCGAACCAGTACCCGACAATTCAGACAGACCTGCTCGCCTTCCGATTCAAAACGAATCTCTGCGATCCGCTGCAGGCTGTGAAGACTGGCCTCGGCGGTATCCAAAGCAACGGCGTTATCCGCCCGCCAAAACTCAAAAAACTGTGCCCCTCGAAGCGGGAAAGTGATGATTTGTCCCACCTTAGGGTCGGCTTTTTCGATGGAAAACTGCATCTTGACAAGGGTTCTCTCCGCTGCCGAAAAAACCTGATCCATCGAGACCGATTTCAAACAAACCGGCTTCGCAGGTTCTATCTGCTGGCGGGAGGCGCAGCCGCCTGCAAACACCATCCACCCCAGCCCAATCCCAAACCAAAAAGACCTCATACCTGTCTCCCTTCAAGTTAATGCGGAATTGTATCCAAAATCCTCCTTTCCCTCAAGCATACTCTTCCTGATTTTCCTGTCCAGGCAAGCTGCATTCAACCCCCCGGCCAAGCGATGCCGATAAAAAAGAGGAGCCGTTATGCTGAATGTCCAAATTCAAAACATCAGACAGCGTCTGGCCGAGCAGCCGCTTGGGAAAACAGTTGAGGACTTTCTTGACTATCTGACTGTCGAGGCGGGTCTGTCCGCCAACACCGTGCTTGCCTATGGGCGGGATTTACTTGAGTTTACACTGTTTTGCCGAAGTCGGAACATCCGGCAGCTCCAGGAGGTTCAGCCCTCCGTAATCTATCAATATCTGCAAAGCCGCCGAGGTCTCTCCGAAGCCACCCTCAGCCGCCAATTGGTGGCCGTCAAAATGCTGCTTCGGTTCGCTGTGCTGACGGGCCTTTTGAAAGAAAACTTTACAGACACTCTCGAAAGCCCCAAACAATGGCAAAAACTTCCCTCGGTATGTTCGCCGGAACAAATCTTCGCCCTGCTGGAGGCACCTAATCCGCAGGACCCTTACCGGCTGCGGGACAAGGCCATCCTTGAACTGCTGTATGCCACCGGCGCCCGTGCAGCCGAGACGGCAGCCCTCACTATCAAAGATGTGAACCTGTCCGTGGGGTATGTTCGCTGCTTCGGCAAGGGGCGCAAGGAACGAATCGTCCCGCTGGGCCGAGCGGCAGCCAAAGCCGTCCAGGATTACCTCCGCGACTTGCGGCCTCTTCTGGCGAAACCGTTCAGCGGGTCGGCCCTGTTTCTCTCACGAACCGGCCGACCTCTGGACCGCATCGAATTGTGGCGAATTGTAAAAAAATACGCCTGCCGGGCCGGCCTGCCGAAGAAATTAACCGTCCATACCCTGCGGCACTGTTTTGCCAGCCATTTGCTGGCCGGCGGCGCCGACCTGCGCTCCCTCCAGGAAATGCTCGGTCATGCCGACATTCGAACTACCCAGATTTACACCCACGTGGACCACAACCGCCTGAAAGCTATTCACCGAAAATACCATCCCCGTCCCTAACTCTTTCTGCCGGTCCCCTCGGCTGCTGAAGACTGAAGGGGTTATTCGAAGGAAAGATTGACAAAAATCGTTCCTCGGGCTACACTAATTTTGGCCAGTCTCCCATGCGGGAAAAATCGCGATCTTTGTGCAAAAGGGAACGGAAAAACACCTCCAAGGAGAGGGAAAATGGACTTTATACTGTCTACGAAACAGCCGGCTCATCGGAAAGGGTTTCTGTGGCTTTTAATTTTTATAAGTTTGTTTATCATTTCGCTTTTATGCTATGCCGCCAGCCAGATTTTTGAACTGCTCAGTTTTCTGCTATTTCCCTCCGTTCTCCTGTTTTTGAGCACCGCCGGTGTTGGGGTCATCGCAACCCTGTTGTATCTGAATGAGTTCACCGTCTGTCTTCACCGCACGATTGAGAAAATGGATCAGATCCTTGAATCCCTCGGACGCCAACAAACGCTTCTGCTGAAAATCTCGCAGGCAGTTCGCGTAAGTGACCGGGCCAAAGAAATCATTTTCCGGGACTCCGAGCAAATCGAACTGGGAGAGGCGGTTTTGAGCAAGGTTCATCAACATGATTTTGAAGCGGCCGAGGCGATGCTCAACGAAATGGCCAAAGAGCCCCGCTATCAAGAGTTGGAAGCCCGTCTGCGCCAGATGGCTGCAAAATATCGCAAGGCAACCGAAGAAGGGCGGATTAATCAAATTATCAGCCACATCAATGAGCTGATGGACCGGCATTTGTGGGCCCAGGCAGCCGCCCAGATTGAAAATCTTCTGACACTTTTTTCTTTTTCTGAAAAGGCCCGTCAAATGCCGGCCAAACTTCAAGAGAAGAAAAATGAATACAAGCGCAAACTGCTGGCCGAGTGGGATAAAGCCGTTAAAAACAAAGAGACAGACCGAAGTCTGGAAATTCTCAAAGAGCTGGATGCCTACCTGACACCGGCCGAAGCCCTGGCGCTCCAGGAATCAGCCAGCACCGTCTTTAAAACCAAACTGCATAATCTCGGTGTTGAGTTTCAGATGGCGGTTACCGAAAAGAATTGGGAGGCCGCTCTGCAAGCCGGCCGAAAGATTGTCAACCAATTTCCCAACAGCCGAATGGCCGCAGAAATTAGAAGCAAAATGGATGTCCTTCAGGAACTCGCTCACCAAAGTGCATCCGCCAACCCCACTTCTTAACCCTCCCGTTGCACACGTTCCGGCGGTCCATTTTTGTGAAAGCAAATGCTTCTCAGCCGTGCATATCGAAAAGGGACTGGGTCTTAATAATAGTCAGCTGCTCCGGGAAGGCATGAAAGGCATGAATATGAAGCTCTTCCCGGCGTGCTTCAAAATCGATATAGCTGAACGGCTCGAGCCCCTCTGCCGAGGTACCTCCAAAGGCGACAAACAACCCCCGATTTCGGGCGAACCGCTGCAAATCCAGATGGCTCTGCCGATAAAGATTGGCACTCATCTTTTCGACCTGAAAATCGGTCATATAACTCAACCCGCGACTTAATGTGCACTTATGTGTGCGTGGGCCTCGAAAAGGAAACCGCTCAATCAGACCGCGGCGGGGCAGGGGCTGTCCCGGACCGCTAATCAATTCTGTCAGGCATGCATCCACCGTAAAAACGCTCACTACGTGAGAGCAACCCGTCGCCCACAGGAGCATTTCATACCCTTCGGTTTTCAGATGTCGGCGGGCATAAATCCGAAAGAGTTCTGGATGAAGCGGACGCTGAAAGAGGGAAAATGTTAATTCGCTCACCGCCAGATTAGTTTTCGGGGCATCCATTGTTTTCCTGCCTTTCTGTGCAAATCCCTGTTTGTTGCCTCTATTATACTCCAATCTGCAAAAACAAATCAAGGGCCTTATCAATACTGAAAAACCTGTTTAACCTGCCTTATCGGACCAAATTTTTGCAAGTCTGTACGAAACAACAAGTAAAGAAGTGCAGAAAAATTGAAAAAAATTTTTATTCTTCCGAGAGGATCAACTGAACACCAGCAGATTGAGCATCGCCGCTAAAATATCATAAAAGGCGTGCGTGCCCGCTGCAATCCCAAAGCCCCGAAGGGCATAGAGGACTGCGAAATAAACTCCTGCCAGCATCCGGAATAGAAACTTGCTCAATCCGAAGGCCTCTCCCGTACCCAGCTGGCCATTCACAAAAAAGATATGATGATGAACGCTGAACAGAAAGGCAGACAAAAGGACGGCGGCGGCAATCGAAAACCGACGGCCAAGACCGAGAATATCCTGCAAAAGAAGCATCAAAATTCCAATCAGAATCAGACGAAACACCAGTTCTTCATAAATCCCTGCTCCAATGCCGGTAATTATCTGCAGCCAGAGTTCCTGCCTGAGGGTGCTGCCCGCCGTCCCCCAAAGCGAGGCCGCATTGGCCGCAACTCCCGCCGAGCGGTTGAGCAGAAGACTGAGCACAATCAGCGGCACCGACAACAGCAAACATTCTACCGTCATCGGCAGAAAATCAGGCCAGTGAATCCGCCATGAACTTCGGGAGGTCGCCTGACAAATCAGAAGAATCACCAAGGGCACCAGCGGGGTCGCCACCCAAATCATCCGGGGAGAAAACCCCAGATATTCCAGGACATTTTGCACCCACAAAAACGCCACAACCCGCGTCTGGGGCTGAGCCAGCCGTTCGGAAAGGGCCTGGGGGTCAATCAGATAGGTGCCGACTTCATAAAGCAGAATAAACCCAAGCAGATATACCAGAGCATAAATCGGCCGGCTGGTCCGATCCAGATAAGTATCAGGAACGAACGACATCAGCTGTCGAAATGAATCCGGGCGTTTTCGCTTTCGGCGCGTCATTTCAGGTTCCGTGAGGGCTTCTTCCTTTTCACAAAAACTGAAAAACAGTAAAATCCGCTTGCTGAAAAGTAAAGATAATTTATCCGCACAGGAAAGGAAAATCAATGCGCAGCGAGACTCTGATGGACCTTTATCATCGACTGTATGCCTGCTTTGGCCCCCAGTATTGGTGGCCGGGGCAGACCCCGCTGGAGATTATGATTGGGGCGGTTTTAACCCAGAATACCAACTGGAAGAATGTAGAAAAAGCCATCGACAATCTGAAAGCAGCCGGGCTGCTGGATGTCCGGCGGCTTTATCAGGTGCCGGAAGAACAGCTGGCTGAGCTGATTCGACCGGCCGGTTATTTCAATATCAAAGCCAAACGATTGAAAAACCTCATCACTTGGCTGTGGGAAAAATATGACGGAAATATTCAGACTCTGAAAACCCAGCCGACCGAGCAGCTGCGGGAAGAACTTCTGTCTATCAGCGGAATCGGACCTGAAACGGCTGATTCCATTCTTCTTTATGCAATCGAAAAGCCCGTCTTTGTCGTTGATGCCTATACGGCCCGAATCCTCGGGCGCCATCATCTGATAGCCGAAGGGGACGGTTATGCTGAAATACAATCCCTCTTTGAAAGCGCTCTGCCCAAAGAAGTCGCCCTTTACAATGAATACCATGCCCTGCTGGTGCGATGCGGCAAGGAGTTCTGCAAGCCCAAGCCGTCCTGCCGGGGCTGTCCGCTGGAGGAGATGCCTCACGAGAGCGGAGCGGATACTTTTTGATTAGTTATCCAGCGATGGTGAAGGCGCTGTTTCCGGTCCAGGCGGCGGTGATTCTTTTTCCTGCTGTTCAAACTGCTTCAATTCCTCCTGAATCTGACGGACGGCTTCCTCTTCCTGGCGGGCCTTTTCTTCGGCTTCCGCCGCTCGCTGTTGGGCCTGCTGGAGCTGGGCCTGTTTGAGGCGAGCTTCGTCAAGTGCCTTTTGAACTGCTTCGGAAAGATCCGTCGTCTGCTCCTGCTGGGCTTTTTGCTGCTGTTCTGCTGCCGCAGCTGCCTCTATTGCCTGCTGAGCTTCCTGCTGGGCCTTGACAGCCTGCTCCTGCAAAGTCATGGCTTCCTGACGCAGTTTCCTGGCTTCTTCTACCGCAGATTGGAAATGGCGTTTTTCCTCCTGCAATCGCCGTAATGCTTCTTCCCGCTGTGCCTCTGCCTTCACGCGGCGGGTCTCAAGTTCAGCAGCGCGTTTTTCGATGACCTGCCGGTAAGAGCCCCCCTCGAACGGTTCCAAAAGATTCCATTCCTGAGCAGACTCCAGAGTTGGCTTTTCAAATTTTCTGCGGATGTCCTCTGTAGCCACCTCAAAGGGCTTGCCGCCGCTGGAGATACTTGGTGTGAGAATAAAGAAAATCTCCGTTCCTTTCTCCTCAAAATCCTTGCTCGAAAACAGATAGCCGATAAGAGGCAAATCCTTAAAAAAGGGAACTCCGCGCACTACGGAGCGTTTCTCGGTTTTCCGCATTCCGCCGATAATCAGACTCTCGCCCGGGCGAACCCGGTTTTCCGCAATCTCAATGGAACGTTCCGTAATAATCGAACGCTGGACCACCCCTTCTGGTTTTGAGCGGGAACCGATTTTAATTGAAGTCGCCAGTCCGACCGAGCCATCCGAGTAAACCGTGGGGGTAACCGTAAGGGTATCCTCCACCCAAACATACTCCGTGATATTATACGCATCACTGGCGCCCCCAAGTCCGGTTTTCACCTTTTCGACAGGGGTATAATCGCGAATCATTACGGTGGCCTGCTTGCCGTTGACAGTTTCCAGTGTTGGATTGAGCAGAATCTTCAAATAGCCGCGAGAAACCAAGACATCCAAAACTGCCCGGACCTGATGACCGGGCTTTCCTCGGTTGATCCAATAGCCAAAATCCCCGCCAAAATTGGCTCGTTCGGTTTCTCGAAGCGACGCCCCCGGAAATGCCGGTTCCAGAGCAATCAGTTCTCCCGGCTGATAGTGAAGGCTTGGGTATTGCGCAGGGTTAATTTCAAAAAGTTGACCATTTCGAACAGCATAATGCTTGCCGCCGCTTTGTCCTTCGTAAAAAGTTGCCAGCTTCTCGCCAAGGGTCAGATTTTCCCCAAGAAAGTTCTCAATAAACACAGAAGTTTCCCAGTCCATCGTGACATCACCGAATCGCTCGAGAATCAGACAATCCACATTCACCTGAACCGGAGGCACATCTACTTTTTCCAGATAGGCCAGGACAGCATCGGCCTGCGAATGATCGCCGCAGTACAGTATCAACTGGTTGGTTGCCCCATGCGGTAAGGCCTGGATATCCATCTGCTCGCGAACCAGCTGCGCCAGATAGTCAGCTGAATGATGATGAGTAAAATAAAAGACCTTTACGCCCTCCTTAATCTCCAGGCGGCTGGGCGGCTGCAGATAAAGATCCGGAATCGGATTGTCCATTTGGGGCTTCGCCTGAATTTCACGCAGTTCTTTGAGAACACGAGCCGCTTCCATTTCGGTACTGCGCTTCTCAAAAAAACCGCCGCAGCCGGCACATCCCAAAATTATCAAAAGCGCAATCGTTCGGATTGCCCTTCGGAACCGGTGAATGGATTCAAAAGGCCGATATTTCTGAAAAGCAATGGCCGTCCTATTTATCTCAGGACTGTTCATCCGTTCCTTGTTCTTCCTTTTCAATAAATTCCATGGGAGCCGTCTCCGTTTCCGTCGGCGACTTGAGAGATTGTTCCTCTTTTTTCTGCTCCGCTTGCCTCTGCTGCTGTTCCTGCTTCTGCTGGAGCTGTTTCTGCTCTTCTTGAATCCGTTCCTGTTCCTGGCGCATCTTGGCGGCCTGTTCAGCGGCCTGGGCGGCCTGCTGTTCCATTTCCGCCGCTCGTCTTTGGGCTTGCCGAGCTGCTGCTTCCGCTGCTTGGGCCTGCTGTCTGGCCTGTTCGATCTGCTGCTCCAGCTGCTGGCGAAGCGCCTGCTGCTCCTCTGTTGTCATCTGGTGTGAGCGGGCTTTGCGAAGGGTTTCCTCAATTTGCTGACGGGCTTTTTCAATCTGCTCCTGTGCCTGTTTCCGCAAAGATTCGAACTCCTCCGCCTTTTGACGAGCCGTCTGGGCTTGCTGACGATACTCTTCCGCCAGACGCTGAGCTTGGGCGGCCTCCCGCTGAGCTCGAATCATGGCTGCTCTTGCTTCAGCCGCCTGCTTTTCGAGCAGATTGGTGTATATTTCGGCACCCATCAGGTCGCCGACAATCTCCTCGAGAGTCTGTCCTCGCGGGGGAGCTTCATATTTGCTGCGAACAATCTGGGCAGCTTCGGCATAGGGAATGCTGCCCGAGGAGATACTCGGCGTCAAAATATAAATGATTTCGGTCGCTTTTTCTTCATAATCCTTGCTCGAAAACAGGATCCCCACAATCGGCAGGTCTTTCAAACCCGGAATGCCGCGGATAACAGAACGGTTTTCACTCTTGCGCATACCGCCAATAACCAAACTTTTACCAGGTTCGATGCGGTTTTCCTCCACATCAATCTTGCGTTCTGTAATAATAGAGGTTTGCACAACCCCTTCGGGCTTGGATTTTGAGCCGATGGTAATAGAAGTTTTCAGGCCGATAGAACCGTCTGCATAGACTTGCGGGGTGACCGTCAAAGAATCGGCTACCCATTTGTAATCGGTCAGCGTGTAGGTAATCGTGTTGTTCTGTTCTGAAGAACCCTTGGCTGTAACCTGCAGTTCGATTGGAGCGTTATCCCTAATGGTGATTGTAGCACCTTTTCCGTTTACTGTTTCAAGAGAAGGATTCAGCAGAATTTTCAAATACCCGCGGGATTCAAGCAAATCCACCATCAGACGAATCTGGTGGCCATCGACCCCTTTCTTATGCCAATACCCGAAATCCATCCCAAACTCCGAGCGGCGGCTCTCCCGAAGGGAAGCACCTGGAAAAGCCGGACGGGGATATTTGGAAGCCCCAAGGGTCACTTCCTCGCCAAAAAGATTCTCTATCAGCATGGAGGTCTCCCAATCCATGGTAATATCCCCGAATCGTTCGAGAATGAGGCAGTCAATATGGACCTGAATAGGGGGCACATCCAGGCGTTCAAGAAATTCAAGAACCTGATCACATTCAGCATCATCCGCACAATGGATAATCAGCTGATTGGTCATCAGATTAGAACTCACCTTAAAACCAAGCTCGCGCAGGGCGCCGGCAAGAGCGTGAACTTCCTTTTCTTTGACCTTATCCTGACTCTTGAAGGAAAGGTCGCCGGAGGAGTGGTATTTGGTAAAATAAAAAAGTTTTATCCCATCGGGAACCTTCAGCCGAACAGGAGGCTGACGATACATCGCCGGCAGAGGGTTGGCAATATGGGGATTTTCACGGACCTGGGAAAGTTCGTTTAAAATAAGGCGGGATTCAATTTCTGTTGATTTTCGCTCCAGGAATGTCCGTATCTTCTGATCGGCAGATTCCAACGATTCTTCCCGGGCACAGCCCATCCCCAGACAGAATAACCCCAGCCAAACAATGAAAGACATCCTTTTCGGGACGTTTCTCAAACTGTTTTTTCGAAAAGTGTTCCGATATTTTTCGAAAAACGTCATCCCCACTCACGGTGATTTGTTCTGTCATTATTTCTCTGTTTCAACGCTTCTTTTATCGGCGGTAAAAACATTTTTTCTATAAAATTAAAAATCTTTTTGCAGAAAATCTTTTTAGGAAAATGACCATAGGAAACAAAGGAAAGATATGATACCCTGTTTGAAATGAACAATCGTTCGATTTCAAACAGACCCACAACCGTCGGCTTGGTATCGCTGGGCTGCCCCAAAAACACCGTGGACAGCGAGGCAATGCTTGCGCAAATAGGGCAGGCCGGATTTATCCTCACCGGCGACCTTCAGGCCGACATCGTGATTGTTAATACTTGCGGATTCATCGAACCGGCCAAACAAGAGGCCCTTGAGGTGATTCGGCAGGCCGTCAAACAGAAGAAAAAAGGCCGACTTGGCAAACTTATTGTCGCCGGCTGCCTGCCGGAGCGAATGGGAACCGCCCTGCTTGAGGAAGTCCCTCAAATTGACGCCATTATAGGACTTGGTCAAAGAGACCGCATCGTCTCCATCATCCAAACCCTGCTTGAATCGTCCGATAAAAAGCCGGCTGGGCGAAGTTTTCTCCAGCAAGCCGACAGCTCTATCTTTGACGACAGAGAGCGTCTCCTTATCAGTCCCTCTCATTGGGCCTATCTGCGCATCAGTGAAGGATGCAGCCGACACTGCTCCTTTTGTACAATTCCCTCGATACGAGGAAAATTCCGGAGTAAACCGCTCGATTTAGTTTTGTCGGAAGCCCGGCAACTCGCTGAGCATGGCGTTCTCGAACTGAATTTGATTGCCCAGGACACCACCTCCTACGGCCGAGACCTTGGCATGAAAAACGGCCTGGTAACACTAATAAACGAACTTGGAAAGATAGACAAACTCCGCTGGATACGGCTGATGTACCTTTATCCTGCCGCTGTGGATGAGGCATTAATAGACGCCATTGCCGCCGGCCCCAAGGTCGTTCATTATATCGACATCCCGATACAGCACATCAACAATACAATCCTTCGGGCAATGCATCGGTCTGACACAAAAGAACATACGGCCGATTTGATAACTCTGCTTCGGAAAAAAATCCCGGATATCGTTCTGCGGACCACCCTAATTGTTGGATTTCCCGGGGAAACCGACGCTCAATTTCAAGAATTGCTCGATTTTATCCAATGGGCCAAATTCGACGCCCTGGGCGCTTTTCCTTATTTTGCGGAAGCAGGAACGCCGGCTGCGGAATTGCCGCAGCAAGTACCCCCGCCGGTCAAACAACAGCGATTGGATACGTTGATGCTTACTCAGCAGCAAATCGCCTTCCAGAAGGCACAGCAGTTGGTCGGACAGGAGATAACCGTTTTGGCAGATGGAAGAGATGAAAACGGTAATCTGATTGGACGTTATTACGGTCAGGCCCCTCAAATCGACAGCGTCTGCCTAATTCAAAGCCCTTCCATCGAACCCGGACAATTCATCCAAGCCCGCGTAATCGGCCGGCAGGATTATGACCTGATCGTCAAAACAAAATAACCCATTGTTGACATTTCCCCCTTTTCTTCGGTATAGTCCGTTTACTGTTATGTGGGTTAAACTGAAAAAATGGGGTTTGATTTCAAGATGCCGCAAACCGCACAGGGAGAACTACAATGAATCACAATGCAATCATTTGGAAAGCAGCACTCCTTCTTATGTTCAGCACAGCACTTGTTATGGGGCAGGAAACCGCACCTGACTGGGAAAATCCGGCTGTTTTTCGAATTAACAATGAGGCCGCGCATGCGACACTGATGCCGTTTACCTCAATCGAACAGGCCCGCACGCTCGAACGCGCTCAAAGCCCCTATTACCGTTCTTTGAACGGAAAATGGAAGTTCCACTGGTCCAAAGACCCGCAGAGCCGTCCGGCTGATTTCTACAAGCCCGAGTACAGCATAGCCGAGTGGGATGATATTTCCGTTCCGTCCAACTGGCAGATGGAGGGCTATGATATTCCAATCTATACCAATGTGACCTATCCATTTAAAAAAGACCCGCCGCGAGTGATGGGCACTCCGCCGGAGCATTTTACCACGTTTAAGACCCGCAATCCCATCGGCTCCTATCGAACCGTCTTTACGATGCCGGCGGAGTGGAAAGAGCGGGAGGTTTTTCTTGTTTTCGACGGTGTCGAGTCGGCCTTTTATCTGTGGATTAACGGCCAAAAGGTCGGCTACAGCGAAGACAGCCGCACGCCAGCCGAGTTCCGCATTACTCCCTATCTGCAGAAAGGAGAGAACATCCTGGCCGCCGAAGTCTATCGGTTTTCAGATGGTTCTTATCTGGAAGACCAGGATTTCTGGCGTCTGAGCGGCATCTTTCGTGATGTATATCTGTATTCGACTCCCACGGTCCATATTCGGGATTTCTTCGTTAAAACAGAACTGGATAAACAATATCGCGACGCAGAACTGAAGGTAACTGCAAATATTATCAATTACAGTCAATCAACCCTCCCCCTGCCGAAACTCAACGGCATTCTTTTGGATAAGGACGGCAAAGAAATCGTCCGCCTGAACTCCGACTCAAAGCCCATGCAAATAGAAGCCGGCAAAGAAATGGCTGTCGAAATGACTGCCGCCGTCAAAAATCCGCTTAAATGGACTGCCGAAACCCCCCATCTTTACAAACTGGTACTCTCTACCGAAAAGGAGGCCGTCAGCTGCAATGTGGGCTTCCGCAAAGTGGAAATTAAAGACGGCGTTCTGCTGGTTAACGGCCAATATGTCTATCTCAAAGGGGTTAACCGCCATGAGCACGACCCGGAAACGGGCCATACCATCAGCCGAGAGTCGATGATCCGAGATATCTGCTTAATGAAGCAAAATAACATCAACGCAGTGCGTACTTGTCATTATCCCAATATTCCAATGTGGTACGAACTGTGCGATCAATATGGTCTTTATGTGATTGACGAGGCCAATATCGAATCCCACGGCCTAATGAACTATTCCAACCTGTTCGATTCCCTCGGCAACAAACCCGAATGGAAGGCCGCCCATCTGGACCGCACAATTAATATGGTAGAGCGGGACAAGAATCATCCGAGCATCATTATTTGGTCTCTGGGCAATGAAGCCGGCGATGGGGTCAACTTCGAGGCCACCAGCAGATGGATTCATCAGCGTGACTCAAGCCGGCCTGTTCAGTATGAGCCGGCCCATGAGCGTCCTCACACCGACATTGTCTGTCCGATGTACGCTCGGATTCATCAGATTGAAGCGTACGCCAAACGCGACAATATTTACCGCCCGCTGATTCTTTGTGAATATTCGCACGCTATGGGCAACAGCTGCGGCAATCTGGCCGATTACTGGGTCGTCATTGAAAAATACAGGGCACTGCAAGGCGGCTTTATCTGGGACTGGGTCGATCAAGGCATAAAGAAAGTTGACCCGGCCAGCGGCAAAACATTCTGGGCCTACGGCGGCGACTTCGGCGATCAGCCCAACGACGGCAACTTCTGCTGCAATGGTCTGATTCAGCCCGACCGTAAGCCCAACCCCCATTTGCATGAAGCCAAAAAGGTCTATCAGAACGTTGCTGTTCATCCGGTGGACCTGGCCAAAGGTCTTGTTGAAGTGCAGAACAAGTACGTCTTTACCAACCTGAAAGACCTTTTCCAGGCCGACTGGGAACTCACTGAAAACGGCTCCGCCATCGCACGCGGCTCGCTGGGTGTACTGGACATCGAACCCGGCCGGCAAAAAACTATTACCGTGCCGATTGGCGAACATGCGTGGAATCCGGCCTGTGAATATCATCTGATGATTTCTTTTCGACTGGCAAAAGACCAGCCGTGGGCATCGGCAGGATATCGGCTGGCCTGGGAGCAGTTCCTGCTCAAAGAACGTGTTCAGCCGGCTGTTCTGCCCACACCGGAACCGCAAAAGCCGGGCTTGACAGTCGAGGAAACCGACGAAGTTATCCGCATCAGCGGGCAGGGCTTTGCCGCCGGCTTCAGCAAGTCAACAGGAGCACTGGCATCCTATAAACTGAACGAACAAGAATGGATAGTCGAGCCGCTGGTGCCCAACTTCTGGCGTCCTCCAACCGACAACGACAACGGCAACAGGATGCCGCGGCGGCTTGGAGTCTGGAAGACTGCGGCGCAGCAGCCCAAGGTTGATTCCGCCGAAGTCAGCAAAACTGATGACGGCCAAGTCGAAGTGCGATTCGCCCTCACCCTCAAAGCCGGCCAATCCAAACTGGCCCTGCGCTATCGGGTGTATCCAGGCGGGCAGATTCTGGTCGAAAACCGCTTTACGCCAGGGGACAAATTGCCGGAACTGCCGCGGTTTGGCATGCAGATGAAAATCCGCCGGCAGTTTGATACCCTCCGCTGGTATGGACGCGGGCCCCACGAAAGCTACTGGGATCGGCTGGCAGGCGCGGCAGTCGGTCTTTATGAAGAAAAAGTTACTCAGCCGCAGCACCTTTACATCCGCCCGCAGGAGTACGGCAATAAGACCGATGTCCGCTGGATGACGCTGACTGATGCCGGCGGAAGCGGAATCAAGGTTACAGCTCTGCCGCTGCTGTATGTCAGCGCCTGGCCGTGGTCAATGGAAGACATCGAGAAGGCCCGCCATCCTGTCGAGCTGCCGGAAAGGGATTTTATCACCGTCAATATTGACTATAAGCAGATGGGCGTCGGGGGTGATGACAGCTGGGGAGCTCAGGCGCATCCCGAATACACTCTGCCTGCCAAGCAGTATGAGTACAGTTTCTTGATTGAACCGCTGGTACCTTGAGAGCACCTCAGGCCGGCTGCGAAAGAAGTTAACCCCCTAACAACCAAGCAGATAAGGAAGAAAAATGAAAGCCAAATGGTTCGTGAAGGTGATGCTGATTGCGGCGGCTGTGACCAGCGGCTGCGGAAAGAATGCGGAAGCAGACGCTCGACAAAAAACAGCCCTGGGACAATGGGAGTTTTGTCCCGACCAGACACCGGAAGGAGCAGAGCCGGTCTTCCCCAAAGAAGCTGTCTGGGAAACCGTCACCCTCCCGCATGCCTTCCGCCTGTCGGGTCTGAATGAACATTCCTCCGGCTGGTATCGCTGCACCTTGAGTCCTTCGAAGGAAGAGCAGCACAATCGATTTTATCTTTTTCTCGAAGGGGCCGGCTCAGTGGCAGAAGTCTTTGTGAACGGCACTTTCACAGGCCGTCATCGCGGGGGCTTTACTGCGGCTGCCTTTGACCTCACTGATTCTCTGCAATTCGGCACAGACAACGAACTTCTGGTCCGAGTCAATAACCGCCTTTCGGAAGCCGCCAATTGTTTGTCTCATTCCAATCTGTACTACACCAACGGCGGACTCTACCGGCCGGCCTGGCTCATCAAGACTCATCCGGTTCACATATTCCCGGATATGGGTTCGACGGGGGTATATCTGACTCCCAAAGATATCACCGATGAAAAGGGCCGTCTGCAGGCGAAAACCATTCTCCGCAATACCTCCGGCGAACCGGTCCAGCTTCACATCCGCCATCTGGTCTTCGCACCGGACGGTAAGCCCGCCGGCCGATTCCAGACCTCGGCCGAACTGCCCGCAAACTCTGTCCAGAAAGTCCTGGCTGAAACGGAGATTCCCTCTCCCCAGCGATGGGACATCGGCAAACCCAATCTTTACACCGTCCGCACGGAGATTCTGCTGAATGGAAAAGTAATTGATGAAATCACAGAACGAACCGGCTTTCGCACCATCCAGATGAAAGACGGCTGCTTTCTGCTCAATGGAAAAGAACTGCTCGTTCGCGGCGTCTGCAAGCATCATCAGGATGAACACACCTGGAACGCAATGACCGACAGCCAGCTCCGCCAGGAATGGGAAGCCATCAAGGATTTGGGCTGCAATACCGTTCGGCTGGCTCATTATCCCCATCGGCGATTTGAATATCATCTGGCCGACGAAGGCGGCTTCGCCGTCTGGGCGGAAAACGGACTGGCCGGACAGAAATGGGACCGAGGCGTCAAATACGAAACAACCCCCAACGAAGACGGCGAGCGAGTCACTCGTGAAATGGTCCGCCAGAACTGGAACCATCCGAGTATCCTTTTCTGGAGCAGCGGCAATGAGACCTATCAGGAAGTGGCCTCCCATTACGCCGACATTATCCGTCAGGAGGACTCCACCCGTCTGATCACCTACGCCTCCGCAGGCGAAAAACCCGCCAACGTGGATTTTGTAGCGGGCAATACCTACCAGGGCTGGTACGGCGGCCATTATACAGACTTTGCAAAAATCCCGGACAATGCCTATGTTTCTGAAACCGGCGCCGGCTCCTGGCTGACTCATCATGTCCCCTACGGCACCATCCGCTGGGATGTCGATAAATTCGAGCCGGAAGAATACAATGAACTGTTTGCCGAATTCCGCTTCCAGACTATTTTCCGCAGCAATCCAAACGCCCACAAAATGTTCCTGTGGTGGAACTTCCGTGAATTTTACAACAAAAAATTCAAAGGCAACCGCAACACGAAGGGCATCCTCACCCTGGCCGGAATGCCGAAGGATTTTTATTATCTGTTCCGTTCGTTCCTGCGTCCGGATGAGCCGGTGCTTCATCTGTGCGGACGCCATCATTTTTATCGCCAGTTTGAGCCGGATAACGGCGTTAAGGTTTTCTCGAATGCCGAGCAGGTCGAACTGTTTATTAACAGCGTCTCACAGGGAATCCGCCAAAACGGCCTCTATACACAACCGGACTCCATAAAAAAGGAAGGCAGCAAAACCATTCCCGTCCAAGGGATTGCCGTCAACAATGTTTTCTTCTGGAAGGCCCCTCTTCAGCCCGGCAAAAATATCATTGAAGCGAGGGACAACCGCGGTCTGAGCCGCTCCATGGTCATTTATCAGAAGGCGGCAGACGGCCGGACGCTGCCGGCGGCACCGGATGCACTGGTGAGCGATTTGAAAAGTTCCAATCCGGACAATCCGGCAATCTTCATTGACCGGCCCGCCGAAAGTCAGGGACCGTTCTATTATGAGGTCGGCGGCCAGTCGGACAACACTTTTGATGAATTGCCCAAAGAAGTGGAGGGGGCTTGCTGGATTGCCGCCAAACGGCTCAGCCAGGAACAAAACAAGACCGACTTGTCCTTCCGGGTTACCAGGCCGGCGGCGGTTTATGTGATGTACTCCCTCGGCACATTCCCGAAGCACACACTGAAAAAACCTGATGAAAAAGCAAAGGTAGCGGCAGCCGAACTGGAACAGGCCCTGCGGGCGGAAGGGTTTGCCGATACCGGCATCCGCACCACCTGGCGCGGGCATGACCTTTGGCTGGCAGACTGTGCTCTGATGAGCCGGCAGATGCAGGCCGGCCAGACCCTGACAATCGCCGGTCAAACATTGGATTATGTCGTTCTGGTCAAACCGCTTTAGTCGGTTTTGCTCCCTTCCCTGAAGGGATAGCAGAGGCAAACCACAGAAGAGTGGCCAGCAGCATTATCCTTTTGACAGCGGGCAGGTCCATCGCCCCCGCCAAAAATAAAATTGACGGGGCCGTCAGCAGAATCAGAGAAAACCAGGATATGATTTTTAATACGGCTCTCATGCTTCCTTTCCTCGGGCAAGGGTGATAAGACCTGCTTTTTTCTGAATGACTGCGCTGCAAATGATATAAAGCAGCGCAGCCATGAACCAGCCGGGCAGCGAAACAAAATAAATCTCTATGCGTCCGCTCAGCACCAGCCAGGTGCAAACGGCCAGCGTGACAAACCAGGCCGCCGCAGCCGCCCAATGAAAAGACAATTGATGCTTTTCGGCATAATCGCTTTCCAGCCCGAACTTTTTCATCAGCCAGAAATCGACAAAGATAACCGCTCCCATCGGCATAAGAATCAGACCCCAAATGGCCACAAAATCCAGCAGACGCATGGTAACTTTGGGATAGACCGCGGCGGCCAGTGTAGCCACAAGGCCGATGCCGAGCGTTACAGAAAAGCGGCTCCACTTCGGGATAACAGATTGAAAAGCCAGTCCGGCCCGGTAAATGGTGGGGTTCGCCGTCGTCCATCCGGCAATCACCACGCACAGCAGACCCGTCAGACCAACCGCCTCATAAGTCATCGGACCCGGGTGCACATCGCTGTGGGCCGGATTCTGATGAAGTTGATACGCATACAGCAGCGCAGCACATATCCAGGCCGCGAAATGGCCGATATACATCCCCGCCGCCGAGGCCACTGCATACCAGGACTTCCTGGCATAGCGAAGGACCGACAGATCGCTGAGACCAATGTGCCAGGCCATATTGCAGAACCACGCAAAAAACATAACATGCCAGAAAGTGAACTTGACTCGCCCTTCCAGAGGCGCACCGCCCTTCCAGATAGAGGTTTTGCACAAGGTCCAGACGTCGGCAAGGGAATGGATTTCCGTCTGGGTAGCATCAACAAAACGGCGGAAGGTAACGATGCCGAAAACCAGAAAAACCAGCACCATCCACGGGGTGGCGATATCAGCAAACCGGCTGATGACCTTGAAGCCGAAGGCGGCACAGACAGCAAACAAAAGCCCCGTTACAACAACGGCGGCAACCCACCCCCAACTGGTCGGCGTGGTGTCGTTAAGGCCGGGCATCTCAAACCGGAACCAGACACCCAAGGCAGTCGCCGAAACAGTAATCATGGCACCGGCAAGAATGGTAAACATCGTGCCGTTGGCCAGATTATAGGTGGTAACAAGTTTTCGACCGCAGATTTTCTCAAGTTGATAATACAGCGTCAGTCGGGCCCGCGTTGCAATGGGAGCACAAAAGAGCATCCAGCTGAGAACGGCCAGCGCATTGCCGACAAGCAGACCGACAATCAGGTCAAAGGCCCCCGCCCCATGAGCCACAAACAGCGGCCCAAGCATTAGTTCTGTGCCCGCCGTATGCTCGCCGGCATACATCCCAAGAAAACTCTTAAATCCAAGCAGCGCACTTTCGGGCACGGGCCGGCGCTCAAATTCATCAGCCGGATGAAAACCGCCCTGCTCCGCGGGCGGCGAAACAGCAGAGTCTGGCTGGCTCAGCTCCATTGGAATCTCCTCTCAGGAGGGTAAAATCATCTGCACCATAGCCGCCTGAGATTCGGCAGGCGCTTTTTTCTGCTGGCCGAGATAACCGCCGTAACCGGCCGCCGCAGCAGAGACAATCAGCAAGACCAGACCAGCAGCCAAAAGCCCGGCGGTTTTGGAACTGGTGCCCTTCCATTCGCCCAGCAGAAGACCCAGCAATTGGCTGAAAAGAATCTGACTGGCCATCAGCACAGCCCAACCGACATAGGAGGTCTCTCCCATCCGCGGCTCGCCGGTTTTGAAGCAGATAAATTGAGAACACCAAATCGCTCCCGCCAGGCCGGCAAACACAAAATTGGCCAGCAGAACATGCCCCTCAGGCCGGATGTAATCGCCGGCGGTTTTGTTTTTGAGATTCAGCAGGACGCACCAGATAAAATTAATAGTAAAGCCGCCCAGCAGCACAATCACAAGGACGGGCATCCCTTTCCAAATTACAGAAGCAGACGGCGACATAGTCAAAGCCAGCTCTTCGATACGGGCTCCGCCCTGAAGACCGAAACTCATCGCAGAGCTCATCAGGCCGGAGAACAGCGCCGCCAGGATCCCTTTCTTGAAATTGAACTCGGCCACCGCTTTTTTCTTCTGTTCCTCAGACAATTCCCTTTCCTTGGACATTCCTGCCAGACCGACAAAAATAATGCCGATGACCGACAGACAAGCAGCAAGGACAGAGACACGACCGGCCGGCGTCGTAAACATCGCCTCAATGGCTTCTTTGCCCTTGAGCATCGGAGGAATCAGCGTGCCGGCCGCCGAGCACAGCCCGCAGCCCATAGCCAGCCCCAGCCCGACGCCGAGATAGCGAATCATCAGCCCCCACGTCAGTCCTCCCACCCCCCAGGCGGCCCCGCACAAATAGCAGTACCACAACTCCTGTTTTGGAGCGGCCTGGATGATGTCAACCACATTGGGACAGACGGCAAAAGCCAGCACCCACGGCACAATCAGAAGGCCGAAAAGAGCATAAACCAGCCAGTAACTTTCCCAGGCCCACTGGGCTACCTTTTTGAAAGGCAGGTAGAACACAGACCCGGCCAGGCCACCCAGCATAAAAAGCACAATTCCAACAGCCGGCTGGCCGACATCAGCAAGCACAGCGTTCATAGGGCTCTCCTTTCAGAATACGATGGATTAGCGTTTGGACAAGACATCCTTTTCGTATTGTTTGACTTCCTCAAACCAGGCCATTCCTGCAGGTACATTCTTCTGGAGACAATAGTAATCCCATACGGCTGTCCAGGGAAGCGTTTTAAGTTCTTCCATCATCGCCAGCCGCTGGGTAAAGTCCATCTTCCGTTCCATCGCCTGAAGGGTGTCGGTCGGTTCGAGCAGAGCCAGCAGCAAGGCCTTAAGCATATTGCGTGTGCCGATGACCCAGGCAGCAATGCGGTTGATGCTGGCATCGAAGAAGTCCAGACCGATATGAATGCGGTTCAGCTGACCGCTGCGCACGATTTCCCTGGCAATATTCTGCAATTCATCATCCAGAATCACCACATGGTCGCTGTCCCACCGCACCGGCCGGCTCACATGCAGAAGCAGCCCGGGCACAAAAAACAGCACCGAAGAAATTTTATCGGAAATCACTTCCGTCGGGTGAAAATGACCGGCATCCAGACAAAGCAGTTTCTGCCGTGAGACGGCATAACCCAGATAGAACTCGTGCGAACCGGCGGTATAACTTTCGGCACCAATGCCGAACAGTTTCGATTCTACCGCATCCAGATGGTATTGCGGTTCGAGCGATTCCTTGAAGACGGCATCGAGGGCGTCAGCCAGACGCTCGCGCGGACCGCGGCGGTCCGCCGGAATGTCCTTATAACCGTCGGGAATCCAGACGTTGGTCACCGTCGGCGTGCCCAATTGACGGCCCATTTCAGCACCAATCCGCCGGCACAAAATCCCATGCTGAATCCAGAACCGCCGGATCGCCTCATCCGGATGAGTCAGAGTAAAACCGTCATTTGCCTTCGGATGCGAAAAGAAGGTCGGGTTAAAATCCATTCCCATCTTCCGCTCTTTGGCCCAGTCAATCCAGCTTTGGAAATGCCGCGCCTCAATCTGGTCGCGGTCAACAGGTTTTCCGCCGTGGTCCAGATAGCATGCGTGCAGGTTCAGCCGGTGTTTGCCCGGAATCAGCGAAAGGGCCTTATCCAAATCCATCCGAAGTTCTTCAATCGTGCGGGCCTTGCCGGGATAGTTTCCCGTCGCCTGAATGCCGCCGCCGGAAAGCTGGGCACCAGCCCTTTCAAATCCGCCGACATCATCTCCCTGCCAGCAGTGCAGCGAAATCGGAATCTTGGCTAACTGCTGAAGGGCCTTTTCCGCATCCACCCCGGCTTCGGCATAGATTTGTTTAGCAATTTCATAGGCCTGTTCAATTCGTTTTTGTGCTTTCATAAACCGCTCCCTTTTTCACTGTATCTGCCGACTTCGATAGGTTTCCACTTCCCAGCCCTCGATAAACCGCCGGGCTGCCTCACTCATATACTCCACGCCGCCGAAGGCCTCGGCCAGCCGCACAATCAGGGCCCCATTGGCCGCCAGTTCCAGCGCCAGCGATGCCTTTTTGTCCGAAGAACCCACACCAAACACCGCCGGGCCCCACACAAGAATCTGCGGACTGCATCGATACCGCTGCCGGTAATCAGCGATGGCCTGCGGCGTCGGCTCGCCGATGAAGGGATAGGACCGGGCATAGACAATATGGTCCGGCGTCAGCGGCCCTTTGGGCACTTCAAAAAAGCCCGCCGCGACAATGCCCGCCGCATCCTGCCCCAAAACCGCCCGAATCTTCGCAAAGGCCGCCTCCTGGTCCAGTTCCGCCGGCACAAAAGGAATCTCAAACTGAGTCGAAAGGCCCGCTCGGCGATATTCCGCTTCAAGCCGTTCAAAAATCTCCCGATACAACTGGTGTATTTGTTCCGGCGTATCTGCGGCGACAAAAACCCCGTGATTTTTCAAAAAAATCATCTCCGGCTGGCGCCCATGCATTTTCTCAAACTGCTCTACCTGCCTTCTGACCGCCAGACAAAGCGTATAACCCGGGTCCACATAATCCATCCAAAGCGCCTCTGGAAACAGGCGCCGGCAGACCGCTCTGCCGTCTCTGGCGCACGTCATCCCGTTCACCACAGCCGGATGCGTATGCACCACATACCGCGCCGAAAGGGAATCATGCAGGGGGGATTCCACCGAAGGGCGCCCCTTCGCCCCGGGCATCATCGCCGCCGTCATAATTTCTTTGACCAGCTGCTCGCGGGCAGAGGCATCCGGCGGCGGCTCAGCTGTATAAAGCATCGCCAGTTTGCTGCGGGAAAGGGGCACAAATGAGTCGCCCTTCAATCCCGCCAGTGCCGTACCGGAGGGCTTCACCCACAGCGTTGTCTCGGTCTTGACCGACGTATTGCCGCCCCCCCCGCAAACATACACAGGGCCTCCAAACGCGTGGGAGAGTTTTGTAATCTCCTCCAGCAAGATAGATTCTGTTTCGGTCACGTTAGATTTTTCCTCCGCCGGGAAACCCCTTCAAGAACGTCTGCCATCTGTCGGCGTCTTTCGGCAGGTATTCTTGAATCTCGAAAGACCGGCCGATGATTTCCCTTCCTTCGGCCAGAGAATGAATTTGTCCGCCGGCCTTGGCCTGCATCAGCACATTGCCCAGCACCGTCGCCTCCACCGGTCCGGCCAGCACCCGCCTGTTGGTAGCATCCGCCGTCAGCTGATTCAGCAGTTCATTTTGTGTGCCGCCGCCGACCAGATGCAGCACCTCGACGGATTGGCCGGTCAGTTCTTCCAGACAATCCAGCACCTGTCGATAGCGAGCCGCTAAACTCTCCAGAATCACCCGAATCATCTGTCCTTTGTCCTCGATAGACCGCTGTCCGGTGGACGACAAATACTGCTGGACAGCCGCCGGCATATCCTGCGGCGCCAGAAATCGAATATCATCCGGATCCACAGATGCCGTAAAGGGACGGGCCGCCGAAGCCATTTTCGTCAGTTCCGCAAAACTGAGCGATTCTCCCTGCAAAGCCCACTGCCGCCGGCACTCCTGCACCAGCCACAACCCCATAATATTCTTTAGAAGCCGTATGGTGTTTTCCACACCGCCCTCATTAGTAAAACTCAACTCAAAGGTGCGCTCATCGATAATCGCCTCAGGAATCTCCACCCCCATCAAGCTCCAGGTACCGCTCGACAGATATGCCCACGGACGGCCCGTTGTCGCCGGCACGGCCGCCACCGCCGAGGCCGTATCATGTGTGCCGACAGCAATCACCGGAATCGGCCCGCACCCCCAGGCCTGCTGAAGCGATTTTTTCAGCACACCGGCATGTGTACCCGGCTGAACAATCTCGGGCAGGAGAGCCGCCGGCAGGTCAAAGGCCTCCAGAATCCGCTGCGACCAGCGGCCCGTCTTCATATTCATCAATTGCGATGTGCTGGCGATAGTATACTCTGCATCGCCCTGCCCCGTCAGAAAATACATAACCAGATTGGGCATAAACAGCAGACGTCGGGCTTTTTCAAAGACATCGCTGCTTTGCTCCCGATAGGCCAGCAGCTGATAGAGACTGTTAATCGGCATAAACTGGATGCCCGAATGGAAATAAATTTCCTTCTTCGGCAGAATCTCGGCGGCTTTTTCAACCATCCCTTCCGTCCGGCGGTCCCGGTAATGATAGGGATTTTCAAGCAAATTGCCTGCCTCATCCAAAAGTCCGAAATCCACCCCCCACGTGTCCACGCCGATGCTCTTCAGCTTCGGCTCTGTCCGCAGGGCTTTGCGGATACCTTCTTTGACCTGCTCAAACAAACGCTGAAAATCCCATCGCAGTGAGCCCTTTTCTTCTATGGGGCCGTTTTCAAACCGATGAACTTCCTGAATGCTTATCCGGCCTGCTTCGAGCGTCGCCAGCATGACACGACCGCTTGAAGCGCCCAAGTCCACCGCCGCGTAATGTGTTTTGCGCATCTGGGGCCTCCTAACAAGCTGATTTTAACAATTGACGTTCCGCTTCTTTTGTCCAGATACCCTCCGGCATCTTCTCTGCTATATCCGGGTACAGCCGACACACCTGCGACAGGGTCAGCAAAGGCATCTTCTCCAGCGATGGATAGACAACAATCTTTCCCGACAGGGTACGGTTTTTGACTGCCAGGATTCCATCAATGGCCCCGGCCATTCCGCTGACGGCATCGACCGAACAATTGGTATCCAACCGTCCTGAAAGCAGTTTGTCCAGAACAATCTGCATATCCCGCAGACGGGAGCCGCTGGTACCGAACAGATAGCACTGGTTGGCAATATACCGGTCCAGGTCGATTTCCTGCCGAACCGCCGCGGGAATGCCGGCAAAAACATTTATCCGTGTCCCCGGCCGGCTGCGGGCCACAGCATCCGCCGCCAGCGCCCCAATCGGCGCCATCAGAGCAAAATAACTGTACGTCTCGCTGTCCGGCTTTTCGCGGGTGAGCACCGACCGGTACCGGACCGTATGCGACTTCAGCAGCGCTCGCACCTTCCTTTCCAGTGCCGCCAGCCGCCCTTCATCCAAATCCGTTGCCGTCACCGACAAATCCCTGCAGCCGGAGCAAATCATCCGAATCACATGCATCTGACCCATCGGCCCGCCGGCCCCGACGACCACTGCCCGCTCGCCGTCGCGAATCTCGCCGGTCGCCGGGATGGCTTGATAACTCTCCCGCGCATCCGGTCCGGTTGTCCCAATCCATCGGGTCATCCCGTAATGAATCCGCCCCACACCGATAGAGACCGGCTGTCCAATCCGCCGGCTGTCCAGGACAATATTCACAATTCCACCGGCTGCCAGTTTGTCATTGAGCCGCTCAATCATCTCCCTGCGGCAGCCGAAATACACAATATCATCATACGCCCCGTCTTCCAGTTCGTGCAGCCCCTGGACCGTCCGCAAGGGAACCCCTCCCGCCCATGCTGACGGCTGCTGCTCGGCACCCAGGATAAAAATTTGAGCCGGCGGCTCAGCGCCGAAACTTTCCCGAATGCCGCGAACCGTCCCTCCCTCATCGGCAACCACCAGCAGCCGCCCGCCCGGCCGAATCGTCCGCCGCTCCTCGGTTACATACGAACTTTCCACGCACGCCCACGGCTCCACCAGCGCCACAGCAGAAGCAGAAACATCCGCCTCAACCGGAATCAGAAAACTCTCGCCGCTTTCCGGCTCCACATAGACCCGCTCATCAAACAGAACATACTGCTGAAGAGCCCCTTCAAAGTTATATCCGACAGCCGCATTGGAACCGGCGGTTTTGAGCCAGCGGTAATCCGTCTGCACCAGAACCCTCTGGCCGGGCCGGCAGCGGCGCACCTTCTCGCCGACGGCTTCAATCACACACGAAATCTCATGTCCGGGCACTGTCGGCCGGCTGCCGGGGCAATAACTGGGAATCTCCGACAAAATAGACCGGTCAATCCCTGACAAAATCTCCCCTTTTCGCGGGTGCTTGTCAAACTGCGAAAGCAGTTTCAAATCTGAAAAGCAAAGCCCCACCGCCTCCACACGCGCCAAAACCTGATACGGGCCTGGCGGATAAACGGATTTGGCCGGATTGAGACGAAGCTGGTCCGGTCCAATCAGCTCCACGGCCTGCTGATGTGTCGGTATTGCCATTGTCTGCCGCCTTTCTTTAATGAAGCATTACCTGCCCGCCCGTCACCGGAAGGGCCTGGCCGGTTTCGTATTCCTGCTCGATCAAATAATAAATCGCCTTCATCACATCCGCTGCCGTACAGCCGCGGCCCATCGGAATCATCGCCTCATAGGCCTTCCGCACATCTTCAACCGTCTTGGCTCCCCGCACCTTGCCGGCTCGAAGATACTGCACAAACAGACCGTTATTGGGGTCGGACCACAGCGGCCCATCAAAAAAATTGCCCGGACAAACCGAATTGACCTTGATGCCGTCCTCTACCAGTTCCAGCGCAAAGGACTGAGTCAATCCGATGCCGCCGAATTTGCTGCCTGCATAGGCAAAATTGCGGTTGGAGCCGCGAAGTCCCGATTTGGAATTAATCTGAATGATATCGCTTCGATAAGAGGGGTCGGCCTTATGCTGAGCTGCCAGAACCGGCGAAGCTGCCTTCACACAAAGAAAATACCCCTTATAATTGACCGCTGTGACAAAATCAAAATCCTTCACCGGCTGCCGCTTGACACTGTCGGCCTTCAGCACACCCGCATTAGAAATCAAAACATCAAAACCGCCGAAGTGCCGCACTGTCTGATGGATCGCCTCCATTACCGAGTCTTCATGGGTCACATCCACCTTCAGCGGCAGTGCCGTTTCAGGACCGTATTGGCTGCGAAGTTCCTCCGCAGCCCGCCGGACTCCTTCCTCGTTAATATCCATCATCACCACAAGTGCCCCCCGGCCGGCACAATCCTGTGCAATTTCCAGCCCAAAGCCCTGGGCCGCCCCCGTCACCAGGACAATCTTGCCGGCAGCTCGTCCTTCCCCTGGCCGGGGCCATGGCAGAATCTGAAAACACCCGACCCCCTGCACGCAAACCGTCTCCAGACCACCGGAGCCGACACGCCCCAGTGTCTTGCGAATTTGGGCGGCCGCTTCTTCGGGCCTGTCCGGATTCACCTCCACAGAAAGTGTACAGGAAGGGCAGGTTTCCGCATAACGAACCAGCGGATACCGTCCATCCTGTTTAAGAATGATTCGAAGCAAAGGGGCAATCTGATTGATTTTTTTCGCATCCATAACCATCATTAACCTTGATTATACCGTTGAAAATACTGCGCCAGCACCGCCGCTCCCAGCCGCGCGAACCGCTCAATCCGGGCTGCTCGTTCGCGGTCGGTAAAATCACCACCCCGGCTTCCAAATCCCTCCCGCCCGTGCGCCGACAAAAACTGATGCCCCGCCAGCACGCAGGCACCCTCCCAAAACAGATTTTTCAACTCTTCTGAAAGCGGCACGCCGTTCAGACACCGCGGCTGAAGCGGCAGCATCTCAAGCGTATTATGTTCCGTCCCCACCGTTACCACAATCCCCGCCGCACGAACGGCCTTGGCATATTGGGCCAGTATTTGAGCATCATTGCGGACAGAAATAAACTCCACCATTGGATATCGCCGCTGCCGCAGCGTCTCCACCAGATGCTCCGGCGATGCTTCAAACTCACAAATCGGATGAGCCCCGTCGGCCAGTACCGGATAACAGACAATCCCGCCCAGATGTTCAATCAACTCCTCCGCCTCCGCGGGCGAAAGGAAAGTCTCCGGCACAAAACAGGGCTTGCCCGCCTTCATCAGATGTGAGCGAATTTCATTCTGAATCCCGACGGCATCCTCCGGCCCGGATTTCGGCGGCGTCCCAAACAGCGCTGTCAGCTTTTCCGTTCGCTGCCCAGGCGGGACTTTCTCAAAAAAAACCTCCTGAAATGCCTGCGCCGCGTGCCGCTCCTGCAGCGTAACCGTTTCCGGACGGCATCGATGCCTTTTGACAACGCGCGCAATAATCGCCTGGTCATCCAGATGCACCGGCACTCCCCGCTCGCAAAAATAGCGGCTCATCTTTTCGATCATCTGCCGCATCCGCTGAGCATCATTAAGGCGGATTTTTTCCAGCAGCCGCCTTCCCTCCGGTCCAGGATCGGCCAATCGGCAAATCCCCTTGCCGCACAGATACATCTTGCCCGGATTGCCCGGGTCATTGATGCGAATCCCCTGCCGGCGAAGCGGCTCATCAAGCGTAATAATCTCCGTATTAAACAGCGGAAAAATCCCATGCTCGCAGCACGCCTTCGCAAAATCATCATAGACGGAAAAATCGTAGTAATTGCCTGCCCCCAACACCCGCACATTCTCGCCGGCCGCCCGCTCCACGGCCTCCTGCACCGTTTCAAAGGCCGAGAAATTCGGCGGCAGATGAATATGCGTATTCAAAGCAGGAATGCACGTCGGCGCTTGTCCCCGCCGGGCGGCTTGCTCCAATGCCTCTGCTGAACCAATCTGCCGGATAATTTCCAAAGGGTCCACGACGGCCTCATTAAACAATCGCTTCGATTTGAGCTGCCATCCGCCCTACCTTCCGAGGCGGAAGATGCAGCGCTCGCTCATACACATCTTCGGCGGCCTCCTTGACGGCTTCACCAATCGTCGGATGGGCAAAAATCATCTCTCCCAAATCCTCCGCTTTGGCTTTGAATCCAAGCATGGCCGCTGCACTCTCGATCACCTCGGTGGCATTATGCCCAAGCATATGCACCCCCAGCAATCTTCCATCGTCCCGACGGCAAATCACCTTCACAAAGCCGCTCTCTTCGCCGATTGCCATGGCCTTGCCCAGATAGCCGATTGGAAACTGCCCCAGCCGCACCGGAATATTCTCCCGCTGCGCCTGTCGAGTGGTCATTCCCACAGAGGCAATCTCCGGAAATGTATACACAGCGTTGGGAACCGGCAGGGAATATTGGGCCGACTTGCCAAGGGCATTTTCTGCCGCCACAACCGCCTGCGCACTGGCTGCATGAGCCAAAAGACACCGCCCGTTGGCATCCCCGATGCAGTAAATCCCTTTTACCTGGGTTTCCATCCGCTCATTGACTCGAACAAATCCCCTCTCTGTTTGCAGTCCCACCGTCTCCAGCCCTAAGTCTTTTGTGTTCGGCCTGCGGCCTGTCGCCGCCAGCACTTTGTCCGTTTCAATGGTCTGACCGTTGGACAGCAAGACCGAAATCTCCCCATCTCGAAGAGATAAATCTTCCACTTTTGTGCCTGTAAAAACTCGGATGCCGCGCTGGGCAAAAATCTGATGCAGCCCCCTTCCCAAATCCGCCTCCATCTCCGGCAGCAATTCCTCCATCATTTCCACAACGGCCACATCGACACCGTATTCTTTCATCATACAGGCAAACTCGCAGCCGATGACCCCTCCGCCGACAATCAGCAGCCGTCGCGGAAGTTCCTTCCAATGAAGGGCCTCATCCGAGGTGCAGACACGCTGGACATCCTCCGGCCAGCCGCCGATGCGGGCCGGCGACGAGCCGGTTGCCAGAATAATCCGCTCGGCCGTAATCTGCTGCGTCTGCCCTTTCCCGTCCGTAATCCGGATCTTTCCCGGCCCTTCCAGCACACCTGCCCCTTCGTACAGATGCACCCGCCGAGCGGCAAAAAGCCCTTTGATGCCGCCGCGCAACTTAGCCAGCACCTTATCCTTGCGTTTCTGAATAGCCGGCCAGTCAAAACAGACGGTTCCCTCCACTTTCACCCCCAGCGATTCCGAACGGCGAATCTTATGCAGCAGTTCAGCCGAGGCCAGCAGCGCTTTAGAGGGAATGCAGCCGTAATTCAAACACGTGCCGCCGAGAAGGTGCTTTTCAATCACCGCTGTCTTCGCCCCAAGCTGAGCGGCCTTCAGCGCCGCAACATACCCGCCCGGGCCTGAGCCAATCACAGCTACGGTAAAATGCTCTGCCATAGATTCTCCTGTTTAGGATTCCAAGAGCTGCCGCGGATTTTCGAGCAGCCCTTTAAGGGTTTGCAAAAATCTGGCCGCCAGCACCCCATCAATAATCCGATGATCACTGCTGAGTGTCATCGTCATCAGCCGCGTCGGCTTGAGCTGACCGTTCTCCGCCAGCGCTCCTTCCCGAATCGCACCCACCGCCAGAATCGCCGACTCCGGCGGATTGATAATCGCCGAAAACTCTTCCACTCCAAACATCCCCAGATTGGTGATGGTAAAGATTCCCTGTCCAACCCCTTCCAATTTTCCCTCTCGCGCCGCAGCAGCCAGCCGACGGCTTTTTTCCGCCAACTCCGACAGACTCAACTGGTCGGCCTTCAGCAGGACCGGCACCGTCAGCCCTTCCTCTGTCCCAACGGCAATCCCGATATTCACATCCGCAAACTCGATGATTTCGTTCTCCCGCAACTGACTTCGAAAGGCCGGATACTCCCGAATGGCCTTCGCACAAGCCATCACGACAAAATCATTCACGCTGCAGGGAAACTTCTCCTTTGTCTGTTTGTAAGTCTCAAACAACGGCTGAGCATGAATCGTGAGTTTGGTATAAAAATGGGGGATATGCTGCTTCGAATAAAGCAGATTGTTGGCGATGGCCTTGCGCATCTTGCTCAGGGGCCTTCGAATGCCGCCTGCCGTCGACGGTTGAACTTTCTCCACGTCCTGAGAAAGAATTCGTCCACCCGGCCCCGACCCAAACGGCACAGCCGCCAAGTCAATTCCTCGCTCAGAAGCAATTTTCCTCGCTGCCGGCGAGGCCTTTATTCGCCCTGCCTGGGTATGCGCTGGCGCAGTCTGAAGACCCTCATAGCCGCCGCTCTGTGTCGCCTGCTGTTCTTCCTCCGCCGGCGGGGCGGCCTGGGAAGTCGTCGGGTGAGCGGCTAAATAGGCCTCCACATCTGCATCGTTTTCCGCCAGGTAGGCCACCGGTGTCTTAACCGGCACGGTTTGCCCCTCTCGGACAACAATTTTTGCCAGTCGGCCCGCATCAACCGCCTCTACCTCCATTACGGCCTTGTCCGTCTCCATCTCAAAAATAACCTGCCCGACGGCAATCCGGTCGCCCTCTTTCACCTTCCAGGCCAGCAGCGTCCCTTCCTCCATTGTCTGTCCGGCCTGCGGCATCAAAATAGGAATAACCTTCTCGGCACAGGTCGTTGGTTTTGAATCAGGAGCCATTTGAACCTCTTTTGGGGGGATAGATACGGGGTTTTTCTCCTCTGCAACCTCTTGCTTTTTTTCAGAAGACGGCTGCAGCGTCTTATCCTGAAACACCTTAACCGAAGAAGCATCCTCCCCTTTTGCCCCAACAATTGCCGCAACCTGCCCTCGGCTGACAATTGCTCCCTCCGGCTTGGAAATCTGGAGAAGAAAAGCGTCTTCAGGACATTGAATCTCCACAATCTCTTCAGCAGTCTTTAAAACCAGCAGCAAATCGCCCTTTTTCAGCGGATCCCCCTCTTGAATAGCCCATTTCTCAATCACAGCTTCCGGCGACTTCATCTTCTGGGGTATCTTTATCGAAAACATCCAACATCCTTTTCGAAAGTTTATTATTTTGCAAGAATATATCAGAATCCATCATATTTCAAGCATATTCTTTCAAATTTCTGTTGCTTTTATGAAAAAATGTGGTTTAATTATACTAATAAAACGGTGTTATTGCGAACAAGGCAAAAAAATGATTCCAACCATTCAGCAAAGACGAGAAGGCATTCTGGCCCTTGTTTATCAGGAGGGTCACGCAACTATTCGTCAGCTGTCCGAGCACCTGAAAGTTTCCGAAGCAACGGTCCGGCGCGACCTGCACGGCCTGGCCGCTGAGGGTCTGCTCGAACTGTCACGCGGCGGGGCAGCCGTCGCTCGAAACTCCGACTACTCCTTTCTGTCCAAATCTATGCGCAATGTCGAAGCCAAGCGAGCCATTGCGCAGTTAGCGGCCAATCTCGTTCAGAATGGCGATCAAATCTTTATCGGCTCCGGCACAACCTGTTTCGGGATGGCCGGCTTCCTTCGCGGACGCAAAGGACTTTCGGTGATCGTCAACTCCGTCCGTACCGCCCTGGAGCTGCAGACGCCGGGCATCCATGTTCTGCTGCTGGGCGGTCAGTACCGCCCTGAACGGATGGACACCGTCGGACCCTTGGCTTCCGAGGCCATCGAGCGGCTGCGCGGCTATCGGGCCTTTCTCGGCACTGATGGGATCAGCCAGGATTTCGGTCTGACCTCCGTCGATATTGAAAGTGCCCATCTGCTGCGGCTGGTCGCACGAAACGCGAGAGAATGCATTCTCCTGGCCGACTCAAGCAAGTTTGATCATCCGGCTCTTTACAAAATCATTGATTTGCAGATGCTCTCCACCGTTATTACCGAAAAAAAACCGGAACCGAACTGGTTAGACTTTTTTTCTAAACATCACATAAACGTATTGTTTCCAAAACTGTAAACGAGGTCTGGACGTATGCCTAAATCAATTCGTATCTGCCCCAAACAAAACCGAGCCCCCGGCTGGATTCAGTTTCAGCCCATTCCGCTCAATCAATACCGTAAAACCATCTCTGAAGAACTGAGCCGATACAGCAAAGAACAGCTGATTCGGATTCAGCGGGATATGATGATCATCCGCACCTTCGAAACGATGCTCAACGAAATCAAACTTCGAGGTTCCTATCAGGGCATCGAGTACAATCACCGAGGCCCGGCCCACCTGTCCCTGGGGCAGGAAGCCGCCGCCGTAGGGATGGCTTTTCATCTGACGATTGAAGACCATATTTACGGCAGCCACCGCAGCCACGGCGAAATCCTCGCCAAGGGCCTTTCCGCCATTGACCGGCTGGACGAGTCGACCCTGATGCGGATTATGGAAACCTATTTTGACGGGCAGTGCCTGCGCATCGTCGAAAAGGATGCCGAAGGCACAGTCAAAGATCTGGCTGTTGATTTCCTAATCTACGGCACCCTGGCCGAAATCTTCGGGCGAGAAGCCGGATTCAACAAAGGCATGGGCGGCTCCATGCACGCCTTCTTCCCGCCGTTCGGCGTCTATCCAAACAATGCGATCGTCGGCGGCTCCGGTGACATTTCCGTCGGCGCCGCACTCTACAAGAAAATCAACCAAAAGCCCGGCATTGTCATTGTCAACATCGGTGATGGTTCCTCCTCGTGCGGGCCGGTCTGGGAAGGGATTTGGCTGGCAGCAATGGACCAATACAAAACCCTCTGGCAGCCGCCGTACCGTGGGGGCGTGCCGATGATTTTCAACTTTATGAATAACTTCTACGGTATGGGCGGTCAGCCGCAGGGCGAGACTATGGGCTTCGGCATCCTCGCCCGCCTCGGCGCCGGCGTCAACCCCGAACAGATGCACGCCGAACGAGTGGACGGCTTCAACCCGCTGGCCGTAGCCGATGCCATCCTTCGAAAAAAGCAAGTCCTTGCCGAAGGCGGCGGGCCGGTGCTGCTGGACACAGTCACCTACCGCTACAGCGGACATTCTCCTTCCGACCAGAGCAGCTACCGCGACAAGGAAGAATTGCAGGCCTGGCTGGAACAGGACCCGACCGTTCATTATCCCAAAGGGCTGGTAGAGGCAGGAATTTGCTCCCAGGAAACTATCGACGCCATTCGACAGAAAGCCGAAGACTTGATTCTGAAGGCCTGCCGAAAGGCCGTGGACCTGACTATCTCGCCCCGCGCCAACCTCAAGCAGCATTTGTGCCTGCTGGACCGCACTATGTTTTCCAATCAGAGAATTGAATCGATGGACCCCTCCCGAAAACCGGAAGTGCTGCTGCCCAAAGAAGAAAACCCGCGTCTTCAGGGACTGCGGGACAAGAGCCGCAGCGCCTTCGATGCCGGCGGCCGCCGGCTCAAGGACAGCCGCTGCGTAGTCTTTCGTGATGCCCTCTTTGAAGCCATTTTAGACCGCTTCTATGTGGACCCAACGCTGGCGGCCTACGGAGAGGAAAACCGCGACTGGGGCGGAGCATTCGGAGTCTATCGCGGTCTGACGGAAGCCCTGCCGTATCATCGGCTTTTCAATACCCCCATTGCCGAAGGAGCCATCGTCGGCTCCGCCGTCGGCTATGCCCTCGAAGGCGGCCGGGCCCTGGTGGAATTGATGTACTGCGATTTTCTCGGCCGAGCCGGCGACGAAGTATTCAATCAGTTATGCAAATGGCAAGCCATGAGCGGCGGGCTGCTGAAAATGCCGGTTGTGCTGCGCGTCTCTGTCGGCAGCAAATACGGTGCCCAGCACAGCCAGGACTGGACCTCCCTTTGTACCCATCTGCCCGGTCTGAAAGTTGTCTTCCCCGCCACCCCCTACGACGCCAAAGGACTGATGTATTCGGCCCTGACCGGCTCCGACCCCGTTGTCTTTTTCGAAAGCCAGCGGCTTTACGGCATCGCCGAAGAATTCCACCCAGGCGGCGTCCCGGAGGGCTATTATGAGGTCCCCTTTGGTCAGCCCGCCCTGCGCAAGCAAGGCAAAGACCTGACCATTCTGACTATCGGCGCCACACTCTATCGCGCCATCGAAGCCGCCCAAATCCTCGAAAGCCGCTACGGGCTCAGCTGCGAAATTATCGATGCCCGCTCGCTGGTTCCCTTCGACTATACCCTCGTGCTCGAGTCCGTCAGCAAAACCCGCAAGATTCTGCTGGCCTCCGACGCATGCCAGCGCGGCAGTTATCTCCATACGATGGCCTCGACGATTTCCCAACTCGCCTTCGACGAACTGGACGCCCCGCCGGCAGTCCTCGGCGCACGCAATTGGATTACCCCGCCGGATGAAATTGAAGACGCCTTCTTCCCCTATCCGCCGGACTTTCTGGATATAATTCACGAGCACATCATCCCCCTTCGGGGCCATACAGTCCAGCGGCCCTGCGATCGGGAAGAACTGCTTCGGCAAAATCGCGAAGGCGTCTGAAAATAAGTTTCAACACTCTCCGCAACCCCCCCTCACCCATTCATGGGTTGGGGGTTTTTGTTTCCGGGCTGGTCGGCAGGGTCATCCCCTCCCCCAGATAAAATCCCGTCTGGGTCGGCTGGTTATAGCCGACGTTCTGCCAGGTCGCACTCAGACGATAAATCGGATCGTGCATCAGGGTAGAAAAACGATAGTCCGTAGGAATCGCAGATACAAAAATACGCAGCTGGCTTCCGTCCCGTGTCGGCCAGATCACTTCCTCGCGCCAGTCGCCCAGAATATCCCCATAAAAGGAGGGCGTAGACTTGGAGCCGTTGACGCGAATGCACTCATATTCCCAGCCATCCAGCAGGACTGTTTCGGTTTCGTTCAGGTAATCCCACTTGCTGATAATCACACCATTGAGCAGTTCTCTGAGTAAATCGCCATCCCACCAAATCCCCATATTGCAGGAGCGGGGCGCTCGCTCAGCAATCTTAATCCCCTTGCAGTTATACAACCCCCGCAATCCCCTGCCGAATGCCCAGCATTCATATCCTCGATGCCGCGGGTCAATATCCATGGCAACGCCGCGCACCACATCATCGGACTGAAGTCCCCAAAGCACTTTGCCCGTCGCTGCCTCCCGCAGATTGGCTCCGTATGGATGACGAGGATTTTCGTGGATGCTAAAGATTTCCAGCCCAGGATGGTCAGGGTCAATATCGGCCAGGTGCATCGCATCTCCGTGTCCCAGGCCGGTCGAATACAATCCTTTGCCGTCATCATCAATTGCACAGGCGCCATAGAGAATTTCATCCTTGCCGTCGCCGTCCACATCGCCGACTGCCAGATTGTGATTGCCCTGTCCGCGAAAGGCGCGATTGCTTTCCGGCCCCTGCTCACTATCGAATGCCCAGACCAGCGGAAGCTTTCCGTCCCGCCAGTTCCACGCTGCCAGCACCATTCGCGTATAATAGCCGCGGCACATTATCAGCGAAGGCCGCTTGCCGTCCAGATACGCCACGCATGCCAGAAAACGGTCTGCCCGATTGCCGGTCGTATCGCCCCAGTCTGCCGCATTCCCGCGCGGCGGAACATAATCCGCCACAGCCAGCTGGGCCCCCGTCCGTCCATCGAAAATAGTCAGATATTCCGGCCCTTCCAGAATCCTTCCGTCGGAATTGCGATAATCAGCATTCGGGTCGCCGATGACCTTGCCGCAGCCATCCACCGTACCATCGGCGGTCCGCACAGCCACCTCTGCCCGGCCATCTCCATCCAAATCATACACAATAAAAGGAGTATAATGGGCCCCTTCGCGGATATTCTTTCCCAAATCGATTCGCCATAAAAACCGGCCGTCCAGATCATAGGCCTCCAATTTCGTCTGGCCGGTCATTCCTCGATGGGAGTTATCCCGCGGGCGCATTTCCTGTTTGATGACAATTTCATAGCGTCCATCCCCATCCAAATCACCGACTGCGGCATCCGAGGGCCGGTGTCCCGGCAGTGTCTGAAGCGGTATCGAAAGATAGGGCTGGACGGGGGCGGCGGCCTTCAATTCAAAAGGACGGCTGGGCGGCTGTTCTTTTCCATCGATGACGGCCCGTACAAAATAAGAATTGGCGACAGACAAATCGGCCTTTTCATCCAAGAACCACGTCCCGCCCGTCAACGGTTTTTCGTTTAATCGAACCGGCTCCTGCGCTCCTGAGCGGCGGTAAAGATAAAATCCGGTCGATAGCGGCTCCGTTCCCAAAAGCCGCCAGCTGAGAAACACGCGCCCCGGCGCTTCAACAATTCCCACCAGTCCGCGATCCAGCGTTTCCATCTGACGTTCCAAGCCCCAGACACAAGACGCCTCCCAGAGCCAGACAACCCCCCAAAAAAGCCATCTGCGATTCATATCTTCCTCAAAAAGATTATCTTTCTTCCGCGGCTGCCTTCGGCTCGGAAGAGAAAAAATAACTCAACTGCGGCGGATAAAAATAGCCCATCGAAACCATTGCCACATCCAGCCGATAAATCGGATCCTGCATCAGCGTGCAGTGCCGGCTGGAGGCCGGGTGAGTGGTTGTATAAATTCGCAATTCGCCGGGCACTGTTGTTATCAATTCCTCGCGCCAGTCGCCCAAACAATCGGCTGCGGCCAGAATTTTTCCTTCGTATTCGTCCACCACCGGCCCTTTATAGCGGCGAATCTGTCCGCCGTGGGCAAGCATCTTCAGCGAGCCGTCCAGCCAGTACAGCGGTGTCGGCGCCAGCAACTCCATCGGTTCTTCAGACAGCAGCCGCCCATCCACGCTGTAGGTCCAGTGGGCCGAGCGGTCCTTCTCGCCGGTATAATACTCCAGACCCGGATTGTCCGGATCAAAATCCCCAAACAGACCCTGGCTGTGAACATGTACCGTCGGATGAGAACATCCCCACAGGATTTCTCCGGTTCGTGCATCGACAACGCAGATACCGTTTTTGGGCTGCGGCGGTTCAATTCCATAAATGATTTCCAGCCCCGGCCGCTGCGGGTAAATATCCGTCACATAGCAGCCGTCCGGATGTCCCAGTCCTGTATTCCAGAGGATTTTTCCGTCGTCATCGAGAACCGCCGCCCCAAGAATAATTTCATCGCGTCCGTCTCCGTCCACATCCGCCGCATGCATCCCGTGCATCCCCTGGCCGCGTACCGGAGGTGTTTCATCATCGCCGCACCAGCTCCAGAGCTTCTGGAGTTTGCGATTGACCACATTATAGGCATCCACCTGCATCCGCGTGTAGGTGCCCCGCAGGACCAGCAGACTGGGGCGAACACCGTCCAGATAGGCGACGCCAAGCAGATGACGCGAAGCGCGATTGTTTTTCTCATCGCCCCAGTCCTCCACCCGCCCGCGTGCCGGCCAATCCGCCCGGTCCAGATCCCGGCCTGTCAGCCCGTCCAGAAGTGAAATATATTCCGGCCCCGTCATTACCCGCCCGGGATAAGGATGGTCATCGGGATTGCGGTAATCCGCATCCGTCGGCGCTGTCTTGAGAGCTATCTCCGCCCGGCCGTCTCCGTCAAAATCAAAAACCACCATCGGCGACCACCAAACCCCCTGCTCGATGTTCCAGCCGAGGTCCCTGCGCCATAAAAATGTGCCGTCACTCAGATAGGCCTCCACCTTAAATGTGTCTGTGCTTTTGCGCCACACCCCCGGGTCGCTCACCTGATGCGGCTGCTTGATGACAAAATCGTATCGTCCATCGCCATTCAGGTCTGCCAGCGCAACTTTGCTGCAAACATAGTCTCCCTGGAATGGAATTGAAAAATAGGAACGCACCGGCGGATTGGCCGGCAGTTCAACACTAACCCATTCGGCCTGTTCTTTTCCTGCAACGACTGCATGAAGCCGCCATTGATTGGACTTATCCAGCGGCGCCGTCTGATCTATATAATTGGTCGAGTCAGCAATCGGTTCCGAATTAAGTTTGACCGGTTGGCCGTCTTCGGTCAGCCGGTAAACATTGAAGGATAGCGCATCGGGATCATCCTTGAGCAGACGCCAGCCCAAATAGACCTGCGAAGAAGACTTGACCACCGCAATGAACCCCCGATCCAGCGTCTCTGCCGGGCGGCGAGCCGCTTTTGCAGTACCCGCGTAAAAAATCAGGGCGGCAATTCCCGCAAACACAATCTGCTTCATCCGTTTCCTTCCTTTACAAAAAAACAAAAGATTTTCTCTTTCCAGAGAAGACATTCCCGGTACTAACTGTATTGCATCCATTCCCATTCTTTCAAAATGAAATGCAAAAATAAATATCATCCTAAGGCCGTTTTCAGAATGCTGACCTTTTGATGGGCCAGACGAGTCGGCTCCGGCAGACGATAGCGCCGACAGCACTGCAGGACAAGTTCAGCCGCTTCTTCCAAAACAGCCCGATGGCCCACGGAAACAAATAAAGGCCGTACCTGACAGCGGGTGCGAAGGACCATCCCCACCACTTCGCCATTTTCCCAAAGAAGACTCCGGCTGCCTTTGGCGGCTGCCGGCTCTTCAAACACACCGCACAAACGACTTTTAGCACAGCCGATGGTCGGACGATTCAGAAAAAGCCCAAGATGAGACGCCAGCCCCAGCCGACGCGGATGCGCAATCCCCTGCCCATCCGCCAAAAACACATCGGGAATCTGACGGAGTTTACCGGCTGCCTTCAGGCACACCGGCGCCTCCCGAAAAGAAAGAAGACCCGGCACATACGGAAACCGGACTTTATCTGACGCTTCCGCAATTTCCACCACTTCGAGTGTCGGAAAAGAGAGAACTGCAATCACCGCCGCAATGCGCCGGCCATCTCGGCTAAAGGCACAATCCAGACCGGCTATGGTTTGAATTTGAGACGGGAGCGGACAAATCTCAACCTGCCCGGCCAGCTCCTTTTGAAGGACCGCCGCTTCTTTCGGGCTGAGGTGCCATGAATGCAAGTGCTTGATTTCCATCCAGTTGCCTAACGCTTCCCCAAAAAAGGTCTTCCGCCCTATTGTATCGGTACCATTCATCTGGTACAATACTTAGTTTGGTGTATTGTTTCGTTTTTAAACATGGATAACATGGATTATATCGCCCGGAGTCATAATCGCAGCATAGATGGCCCGTCCGCCTCGATACGTCTTGTCGGCGTCGCCGAGCATAATCTCAAAAACCTGACGCTGTCGCTGCCCCGCGACGGTCTTATGGTACTGACGGGCCCGAGCGGCAGCGGCAAAAGCACGCTTGCCATCGACACCATTTATGCAGAGGGTCGCCGCCGCTACGTCGCCTCGCTGAGCCCTTACGCCCGTCAGTACCTTGAGCCGCTTCCCAAGCCGCACATTGAGCACATCGCGGGTCTCCCGCCCACCATCGCCATCGAGCCGCGGCGCCCCACGAGCAATCCCCGTTCGACGGTCTCAACCTCGACGGAATTGCACGATTTCTTACGCCTACTCTTTTCCCGCATTGCCACTCCGATATGCTGGCTATGCAATCGCCCCATAGTCGCTCAGCCCGCTACCCAGATCGTTGATTCCATTCTCTCCTGGCCTGAAAATACGCGCATCCAGATTTGTGCCCCGGTCATTCGCGGCCAAAAGGGTGAACATCGCGATATCTTTACTCAGATTCAGCGGCAAGGGTTTGTACGGGCACGCGTGGACGGTGTCATTTACGACATAAAAAATGTCCCCAAACTGGATAAAAACAAGAAACACGATATTGCCGCAGTTGTTGATCGGCTCATTCTGAAAGACAATATCCGGGTTCGTTTAGCCGATTCGATTGAAACCGCCCTGAAAATCGGCGACGGGCTGGTTCTGGTTATGGTCCAGCCGCCCGAGGAGAAAAAAGACAACGGAGGGGAAGGCCAGTGGCGGGATGTGCTTTACAGCGAGAAATACGCCTGCCCCGAACACCCGGAGGTCTCTCTGCCGGAATTGTCCCCGCGGCTGTTCAGCTTCAACAGCCCCTATGGGGCCTGCCCCGCCTGCGACGGCCTGGGTACGATCCCTGAGTTTGACCCGGACCTGATTGTACCGGATAAAAATGTCTCACTTGAAAAAGGTGCCATCGAGGCCTGGCGCAAAGGCGGCAAGCGAATGAATATCTATTACAACCGGCTCATCAGCCGCTTCTGCCGGCAATTCGGCATCAGCAAAAGCGAACCGTTCAGCAGTATCCCGGCTCCTATCCGGCAAATCCTGCTTTATGGAACAACACCGGAAGATGAATCGCGATACGGCATATCATTTGAAGGGGTTATCCCCAACCTCCGCCGGCGATGGGAAAACACGGAGAGCGAATTTGTCAAAGAACGCCTGCACGGGTATCTATCTGAGTCGCCCTGCAAAGTCTGCAAAGGCACACGTCTGCGTCCTGAAGCGACCGCCGTTTTATTGAACGGCAAAAACATCAGCGAAATTACCAGCATGACGGTTCGGGAGGCCCACAAGTTTTTTTCAGAACTTCCGCTGGATCCGGAACAGAGCGTCATTGCCGAACAGCCGCTTCAAGAAATCCGCGGCCGTCTCCAGTACCTTCTCGATGTAGGGCTGGGGTACCTGACGCTCGACCGTCCCAGCCGAACTCTATCCGGCGGTGAGGCCCAGCGGATTCATTTGGCCGCACAACTCGGCAGCGGACTGGTCGGATGCTGCTATGTACTTGACGAGCCCACCATCGGCCTTCACCGTCGAGACAATGACCGCCTGCTGAAAATCCTGAAGCAGCTGCGTGATATAGGCAACACTGTCCTGGTGGTTGAACACGATGAAGAAATTATCCGCCAGGCCGATTATATCGTTGACATCGGGCCGGGTGCCGGCCGATACGGCGGTGAGGTTGTTGCGACCGGTACTGTGGAAGATATCTGCCGATGCCCGCGCTCACTCACAGGTCAATATCTCTCCGGAGCCAAACGAATTGAGCTGCCGGCTCAGCGGCGAAAAGTTAAAACGTCCTACTGCATCGAAGTCCGCGGTGCTGCCGAGCACAACCTCAAAAATATCAACGTTAAGTTTCCTTTGGGCGTGATGACCTGCGTAACCGGCGTTTCCGGCAGCGGCAAAAGTACCCTGGTTAACGAGGTTCTCCTGAAAGGCCTGAAACGCCGACTCTACGGTTCCCGCGAAAAGCCGGGCAAACACAAAAATATCCTTGGGATTTCCCATATTGACAAGGTTATTGAAATTGACCAAAGCCCGATCGGCCGGACGCCGCGCAGCAACCCGGCCACATATACAGGCGTTTTTGACTTAATCCGCCAACTGTTCGCGATGACCCGCGAGGCCCGTCTCCGCGGCTACAAGCCCGGCCGCTTCAGTTTTAATGTAAAAGGGGGCCGGTGTGAGGCCTGCCAAGGCCAGGGGACCCGTCGAATTGAAATGCACTTCCTGCCCGATGTTTATGTAACCTGTCAGACCTGCCAGGGTAAACGCTACAACCCCGAAACCCTCCAGATTACCTACAAAGGCAAGAACATTTCCGATGTTCTGGATATGGAAATTGATGAATCACGCCAGTTTTTTGCCAGTTTTCCCAAGATTCTCCGTCTTATCAAAGCCCTCTGCGATGTTGGGTTGGGTTATATGACGCTCGGCCAGTCTTCAACGACTATGTCCGGCGGTGAGGCCCAGCGGGTCAAACTGGCTGCGGAATTGGGCAAGCCCAGTACGGGTCATACTCTGTATATCCTCGATGAACCGACCACCGGTCTGCACTTTTCCGATATTGACAATCTGGTAACTGTTCTTCGACGACTGACCGATATGGGCAACACGGTTATTGTCATCGAACATAACCTCGACGTAATCAAAATGGCCGATTATATCATTGACCTGGGCCCCGAAGGCGGTGAGGAAGGCGGACAAATCGTCGTCGAAGGAACCCCAGAGGAAATTATTAAGAATACCGCTTCTCATACGGCCCGTTACTTACGGGAAAAACTGGCCCAAGAGACCTCCCTTGAACCAAAAAGCGGATAATTTGCCCCTGTAATCCCTGTTTTGTCTGGTTAATTGAGTCGAGCTCTTCTTGACGCTTAGCCGATATTGTGGGATACTACTTTGCTTATGGGAAAACGCGTTGCGATTCTTGGTTCTACCGGTTCGATCGGCCAAAATGCCCTGCAAGTACTGGCGGCACTGGGGCCGGAGTATGAAGTGGCTGCGCTGACTGCCCACAGCCGGACAGACCTGCTTGCGGAGCAGCTCCGCCGGTTCCAACCGAAAATTGCCGCTATTACCCATCCTCGCTGTTCCCCCCAAAACACCCCTCCTCCGGATGGCTTTCGGGGTGAGCTTCTCTTCGGCCCTGACGCTCTGATTGAAATTGCCTCACGTGATGATATTGATATTATTCTCTGCGCGGTTGTGGGAGCCGCCGGTCTTCCGGCCCTTCTGGCCGCTGCCCGCAACGGAAAACGGCTGGCTATCGCCAATAAAGAACCTTTGGTTATCGCCGGAGAACTGCTCACCCGCCAGGCCGCCGGCGGTGGTGCGGAAATTCTGCCTATCGACAGCGAACATTCCGCCGTCTTTCAGGCCTTGCTGGCGGGAAAGCCCGAGGAAGTCCGGCGCATTGTTCTGACGGCCTCAGGCGGGCCGTTTCTCCACAGCCGACTGGAGGTAATGGAAGAAGCAACAGCCCAGCAGGCCCTTGCTCACCCCATCTGGCGGATGGGCCCTAAAATTACAGTAGATTCTGCTACGATGGTTAACAAGGCCCTTGAAGTAATCGAAGCCCGATGGCTTTTCGGGCTGCCTGTCGAGAAGATTGATGTTCTAATTCATCCGGAATCAGTCATTCATTCCATGGTTGAATTCATCGACGGCTCCGTCATCGCCCAGATGGGCACACCGGATATGAAAACACCGATTCAGTACGCCCTTACCTATCCGCATCGGAAACAGGGACTGTGCAGAGGTCTCAAACTTGAAACTCTCGGACGGCTGACCTTTCAGACGCCGGATTTGCAGCGTTTTCGGGCATTGGCAATCGGTTATGAGGCCGCCCGGATCGGCGGTTCTGCACCGGTGGTTTTCAATGCAGCCAATGAAGAAGCCGTAGCCGCCTTTCTTGAAGGCAAAATCCGTTTCGGAAGAATTATTGAACTGATTGAGCAGTGTCTGGAAGCACACTCCATTCAGAAAGACTTGTCGCTGGAAGCCCTCCTCGAGATTGACCACTGGGCACGAGAGCAGGCCCATCGATATTTGGAATGTACAAACACAATCGAATCCCAAAAGGAAAGACGATAATGACCGACAAACCGCTATCCGATTCCAATTCCTTTACCCCTGCCCCTTCCGACTTCCAGCCGGCTCCGGCGTCACCGTCTTCCGGCCCTGGGGCCCCGCAGGTTCCGCCGCCTCAAAGCCCTTTAAGCAAAATGCTGAATTTGGTTGTTGCTCTCGCCCTTGTGAGCGCTGTCATTACTTTTATCCTGCTGGCACCGGGGGTGGCCGGGACAACGGCACTGGTGTTGCTGGGCTTCGGGGCTGTGATTTTTGTTCACGAATTGGGACATTTCATTGCCGCCAAACTGGGGGGCATTAAAGTAGAGGCCTTTTCCATCGGCTTTCCACCCACTATTCTTGCCGTTCGAAAACTTCGCAAGGGTTTTCGCGTTCGTCTCTTTCCCCGACCCAGCGACCAGGAACCTCTGGAAGAGGGCGACTCAGAAACAGAATACTGGCTGGGGCTGATACCCTTCGGCGGTTTTGTAAAAATGCTCGGCCAGTCCGACTCCGGTACGGCTGAAAAAACCGACGACCCTCGTTCCTTTGCGAACCGTCCCATCTGGATACGCATTTGTGTGGTAGCGGCGGGGGTTATCTTTAATGTTCTTAGTGCTGTTATCCTGTTTATGGGCCTGTATCTTTACGGGCTCCAGCAGCAGCCGGCCGTTGTTGGCGGCGTTATCCCAAATTCTCCTGCAGAAGCCGCTGGTCTGCGAGCCGGCGATCGAATTATTGCCATCGATGGAAAATCCTTTGTAGGTGACTTTGTAGATTTTACAATGATTTCTTTGGCTGGAGCGCTCGGACCCAAAGGCAAACCATCGGTGTTTACCGTACGGCGGGAGGACGGCAATGTAGAAAAACTCAAAGCCGTTTCTGAGGTTGCTGCCGGCGATCCGCAGCGACTGCGCCAATTCGGCATTGAAAGTGCCTCCACTCTGGAGGTTCCCGTGTGGGAGGATCCTAAGTATCAGCAATTGCTGGCTCAGATTGGCTTTAAGCCGGGGGATATCATTGCGGCTGTGGACGGAAAAACCGTTCGAACCTCCTGGGAGCTGAAAGAAACCCTTCGACAAAGCATCAAACCCGAAGTGAATTTGACCGTACGGCGGAAAAGCAACCCTGCCGGTGAGCAGCTGGTTACGGTGGCCGCTGCCCTCCAGCCGAAAGTGCTTTATCCGAATTTTCGGGTCGAATATGACCTGGCTAATATGTACTCTCTTGTTCCGCGTCTTCAGGTGGAGCAGGTCTTTGAGACAAACTCCTCAGAAGGACTGATTCAGCAGATTAGGGATTGGTTCTCTACTGTGATCCTCCGTAAATCTGTTCAGAAAGAAACCCAGCCCAACCCGTTCCAAAAAGGGGACATTCTCCTTCAGGCAGGCGATACGCCCTTGCCTACCTTTCTCGAATACAGACAGGCCATCGAAAACTATAAAGATAAACCTTTGCAGGTCATGGTCCTCCGAACGGAAGCCGACGGCGAAAGCCGCACTCTTTCCTTCAGCGTCCATCCCTCCGTCCAGCCCGGCACTAAGAATCGGTTGTGGATGGGCATCTCGCTATGTCTGGATATGAATCATCCTGTTGCAGCTCAGACCATCGATACCGTATCTGTTGACGCCCTGCCAATCCCCCGCGGAGCCAGAATTGAGCGGGTGGACGGGCAGCCCGTCAACTCATTTTATGACATCGCCGAAATCTTCAGCAAAAATAACGGACAGCGAATTGGAATTGATTATCGGCTTTCAGAGACACAGGCCGGTTCAACTTCCCTGCTTATTCCGAAGATTGAAGGGCTGATGCATATGTGGTCTGAAACTGTTCATCCTATTCCTTTGGTTGTTCTGGAGGAAACAGTCAAAACCTCCAACCCGGCTCAGGCAGTTGTCTTAGGGACTAAGAAAACCTGGTACTTTGTCGCAACAACCTATTTGACACTCAAAGGTCTCTTTACACGAGATGTGCCGACTTCCGCCCTCAGCGGGCCGGTGGGGATTCTGTCTATCAGCTATCAGGTAGCCCGAGAGTCATTTATCAAATTTCTCTACTTTATGGGGTTAATCAGCGCCTGTATTGCCGTTATGAACCTGCTGCCTATTCCTCTGGTTGACGGCGGCGTTATTGTTCTGCTGCTGATTGAAAAGATTAAAGGCAGCCCTATCTCAGAAAAAATACAGGCCGTTATCACTTATGTCGGCCTGGCTTTCCTGCTGGCGGTCTTTTTGTGGATAACCTATAACGATATCTATCGCATTTTCTTCGGTTCCTAATACAAGAATACCGAACCAAACGATAAGGTGCACAGCAGTCAATCATCTGAGTTTTCAATCGCAGACGCCGGCTCCGGGGCCGTCGGAGGTATTAGCGTTGTTATTCCTGCTTATCAGGCCCAAAATGTTCTTCGGCGAGCGATTGATAGTGTACTGAGGCAAACTCTGCCGCCGCAGGAAATTATCATCGTTGATGACGGCTCTACCGACGGCACCCGCCAGATTGTTGAGGAATACGGTCCCCGGCTGCGATATCTCCATCAAGAAAACCAAGGTGCCAGCACTGCTCGAAACACAGGCGTTCTGGCTGCTTCCTGTGAATGGATTGCCTTCCTTGATGCGGATGATGAATGGCTGCCTGAGCGGCTCTCTCGACAGGTGCGGCTGCTCGAAGAATCTCCTGAACTCAACTGGGTCACTGGCAATTTCTACCGCTGTCTGTGCCGCCGCGGGCACCGACAAACCCCTGATATGACCAGCCGGCAGAAGCAGAAAGCCCTCGATTTTCTCAACGGCAAGCCGATTTTTGACAGCTATTTTACGGCTCACCGGTATAATGCAATGGGCTGTACGGATACAATGCTGATTCGGCGCCGGCTTCTTCTGGAAGCAGGGCTGTTTCTGCCCGGCCAAAAACGTATCAACGATGTGGACCTGTGGCTTCGCATTGCTTATCGGGATGTGCCAATCGGCTATGTATTCGAACCGCTGGCTGTTTATCATCTCGATGTAGAAGGCAGCATTCTCAAGGCCCACCGTCAGAGGGAGCATATCGACGGGTTTCTCCAGCGCCATTTTGAGCTGGCTGAACAAGCCGGCATGCTTGAAAAGTTTCGGCCTTGTGCGGCTGCCATGCTCGGATGGTGGCTGGGACAACGGATGGAAGACGGCGACGGCAGACAAATCCGCTTCCTGCTCAAAAAATATCGCAGCCTGTTTTCTCCTTCCTCCTGGCGGCAACTGTATCTTATGTCCTTTTGTCCTCGAACTGCGGCGCTGTATAATCGTCTCCAAAAATACCTGAAGGACTTTCTGGAGAAAGATGCCTGATGAATCTGGTGGATGTCATTATTCCTTTATATAATAAGGAAACAACCATTCTTCGGGCCATCCGCTCCGTCCGCCAGCAGGAGTATCCCCACTGGCGGCTGATTGTGGTGGACGACGGTTCCACAGACAAGGGGCCGGACTTGGTAGCGGAGCTGAAAGATCCGAAAATCCAACTTATTCGACAATCCAATCAGGGACCCGGTGCCGCCCGAAACACAGGGCTTCAGGCCGCCACGGCTCCCTACACGGCTTTTTTGGATGCCGATGACCAGTGGTATCCTTCCTATCTGCAGAACGGCGTTACAGCGCTGGAAAATCAGCCGGCCGCCTTTGCAGGAACTATGTATGAAGAATGGCCGCGGCAAATTGCAATGACCGGCTACTGGCGACGCCGCGGCATTCGGCCTGGACTGCATCGGCTGACAGGCCGGGAGCCGGTTCCCCTGGCCGAGGCCATGCTGTTTTTCTTTCACGTCGGCACCACCATTATCCAAACCGAGATTGCCCGCCGATACGGGGGCTTTTATACTGCTGACAAGTGTACATTCGGTGAAGATACGGTTTTTTTCGCCCGACTTGTCTTTAACGAACCGTTTTTGATTCTGCCGGAGGTGACTGTGCGGCATAATCGGCAGGACAGTTCCTTATCCAATGATCCTGCCAAGGCGATTGCCCCCATTCTTTGGCAGCCGGAATTGCTGCTGGACTTCTGTCCGGAAGAAAAAAAAGAACTAGCCAAAGGGGTTTTGTCGTATCTGGCCCTGCGAACGGCTCATCATCAGGCGCGCAACGGTTTTTCGCATACAGCTGCAGAACTGCTGAGGCGATTTCCGGATGCCCGCCGGTTTCAAGGATTGTATTTTCGCTGTCGGGCTGAAATTGTGCTCAGCCCCATGCTGAAATACTGGGTTGCTCTCAAGCGATACGGGGGCTTGAAGATTCGACCGCCCATTCAGCGGTTTTTCCGCAGGGTGCTCGGCCGCCCTCTCCGGGACCCTGACCAAGGTTAGGATTGGCGATGAAAATCAGTGTCGTAATTCCTGCCTACAACAATGAACGCCGGCTTAGCCGGGCGATTGACAGCGTGCTGGCCCAAAGCCGCCCTGCCGAGGAAATTATTGTTGTCGATGACGGTTCCACCGACGGCACCAGCCAGGCCGCCGCTGCCTACGGCAGCCAAATCCGCTATATCCGCCAAAACAACGCCGGCCCCAGTGCTGCACGAAATACCGGTATTCGGGCCGCCAGCGGTGACTGGATCGCCTTCCTTGACGCCGACGATGAGTGGCTGCCCGAAAAACTGGCACTGCAGACAGAGCATCTTGGCCGCCATTCTCACCTACGATGGACGGCAGGCAATTATATCGAATGTCTCTGTCAGAGCGGCCGGCAGGCACCTGCTCTGACGGAATCCAAATGCCGAAAGATGCTGGGCTGTCGAGAGGTTTCGGACGATTATCTGCGAACCTACGCAAAGGGACTGACTGGTCATACCGACACAATGCTGATTCGCCGGGACCTGCTCGAAAAGACCGGCGGCTTTCGATCCGAACAAAAACGGTTCGAAGACCTTGATTTGTGGCTTCGAATTGCCTATTTGGAACCGACTATAGGATATCTGGCTCAGCCGCTGGCTATTCATCATCTGGAAGCAGGTGAGCATATCTCGGTTCGCTATCAAAATCCACAAATCTGTCTGGAGATGATCGAGCGGCACCGGAAGCTGGCCGCTAAGTTCGGGCGGCAGGATGCCTTTGAGCCGCTGGCGGTCTTTCTGCTGCGCCGCTGGATGCGCGGAATGCTGTTTGACCCTGCCCAGGCCGCGGCCATTCGCACCATACTGAATACGTTCTCTGAGCTGCTGCCTGTCTGGACCCAGCGGCAATACCGCTTGCTGACAGATTTTCCGCACATTACAGCAGCACTTTGCCACGCGGCCTCAAAAACAATTCGTCTGCTGGGGTTGCGGCGAAGGGCCGTGCGAAAACCGGCCCCCCTTTTCTGTAAACGTGGAAACCTATGTCCGCAAAACCAATCATCCGAATCGCCGCATTGACCGGCGGGCAAAATACCCCTTCCACCCGCTTTCGCGTGCGGCAGCATATCGAGCCGCTCCGGGAGCAGAGTCTGGAGGTGACGGAATATATCCCCCGCTGGGGTGAAAGCTGCGGGCTGCCCAGTCCTTTCAAAATGGTTTCTCGTCTGCCGGGTGTGGTTGGATGCCGCCAAGCCGATCTGGTCTGGCTCAGTCGCGACCTGGTGCAGGGCTATGCTACCTTCGAACGGATGGTTAAACGGCCGCGAATTTTAGATGTGGATGATGCCATCTGGCTGAGCCGGCCTTTCGGACGATGGGCCCAGCCATGGATTGCGAAGGGAATGGACGCGGTGATTGCCGGCAATGACTACCTTGCCGAATATTACAGCCGCTTCTGCCGCACAATTTTTGTCGTGCCTACTGCTATTGATACTCGCCGCTTTGTTCCCCGCCCGTCGCAGGAAGACTCCGCAGAATCAGCGGAGTCCTTTGTCATCGGCTGGACAGGATTATCCTCCAATTACCGATACCTCGAAATGATCGAACCTGCCCTCAAGCATTTTTTAGACGACCACGCCAAGGCCCGGCTGATGCTGATTTCGAATCGGCCCTGGCAGCCGTCGCTGATTCCGGCAGAGCGGATTGGCTGGCATCCGTGGACACCGCAGCAGGAGGCCGCTCTTCTGTCGGAAATGACGGTCGGGCTGATGCCCCTGCCGGATACCGCCTGGACGCGGGGCAAATGCAGCTTTAAGATGCTTCAGTATATGGCCGCCGGTCTTCCGGTTGTTGTTTCGCCGGTAGGGATGAACCGGCAGATTCTCGAAAAAGGCCCTGTCGGACTGGCCGCGATAACAAGAGATGAATGGTATCAGGCCCTTGATACACTCTGCCGAAATCGCTCTCTCCGCCGGACGATGGGGCAAACCGGCAGAAAAATTACTGAGCAGTTCTACTCGGTCGAAGTAATCAGCCGGCGTCTGGCTGAAATTTTCCGGTTCATCGCATCCAGCGCTGATACCACAGATTAAACATCATCACCGACCAGATGATTCTCGAATAATCGGAGACGCCTTCCTGATGCCGCTTCCACATCTCCTCCAGCATAGGCCGATCAAAGCAGGTGCGGCATTCAGATGAAAAAAGAATCTCCTCTGCCGCCGATTTGAGTTCCTTTCGAAAATAATGGACCAGGGGCACCCCAAAGCCCTGTTTTTTCCGCCGCACAATTTCAGCCGGCAGCATCGGCGCAAAGGCCTTTTTTAAAATGTATTTTGCGGTACGTCCCCGGAGTTTCATCTTTTCGTCGATACGGCAGGCGAACTCGGCAAATTCATAATCCAAATACGGAAGCCGCACTTCCAGCCCAAAGGCCATAGAAGCCCGGTCTTCCTTGGGCAGCAAACAATTCGGCAGATACTCCTGCAGGTCGCAGGCCAGCAGATTATTCAGCTGATTATTTTCGACAAAGTATTTTTTCATCTCAGCAAAATCCAGCACCGAACAAGCTGCTTCTTGCGGCGTTCGAAACAGATAGCTGAGCAGCATCGGGTACAGTGCCCAATCGGGCAGCTCTTTCTGGAGAAAACACCGAAGTTTATTCCACTGGTCCGTCTTCCCCAGCCGCCCAAGGCCGGCTGCTGCTTTATCCAGCAGCCATCGTGCCGCCGCCGGAAGATGGTTGAGCCGCTTCAGAATCTGAAACTGGTGATACCGCGGATAGCCGCCGAACAGCTCATCGCCGCCGGTGCCCGACAGACACACCGTCACCTGGCGGCTTGCCGTCGAACATACCAGCCACGTTGGAATCATGGACGGGTCGGCAAACGGCTCATCATAATGAACGGGCAGCTGCTCCATCAACTCCTGCACATGACGGGCTGCAAATTCAATTTCATAATGCTCTGTGCCGAAATGAGATGAGACAAGCCGGGCATAGCGGGATTCATTGAAATCCGGCCGGTCAAAGCGAATTGAAAAGGTTTTCAGCTGGCGCACATACGGGCGCATCAGTCCCACGAGAATTGAGCTGTCCAGCCCGCCCGACAAAAACGCCCCCAACGGCACATCACTGATCATTTGCATCCGCACGCCGGCTTGCAGTTTTTCTCGCAGCTGCTCGACTATCTCTTCTTCCGTCCGCCAGAAGCCGCGAGCAAAGGAAATTTGCCAGTATCGCTCGAGCCGCTCCAGACGGCATTGGTCTAAGTCAAACACCAGATAAGACGCCGGCGGCAGCGGCGAAATCCCTTCAAAAATCGTCCGCCCAGTCGGCATATAACCGAAATACCAATAATGGTTCAGCGAGGCCCCATCCAGCCGCTTGCCGGCTCCAGCAGCCGGAAGGGTCTTTATCTCCGAACCAAAGGCAAACCGCCCGCCCTCTATCCAATAATAAAGCGGTTTGATGCCGAATCGGTCTCGTGCAAGAAAAAACTTCCGGTTTCTCCGGTCCCAGATGCAGAAGGCAAACTGGCCGTTCAGCCGGCTCAGCAGGTCTTGACCCCACTGTTCATAGCCGTGTACAAGCACTTCAGTATCCGAGCGGGAGCGGAAGCGGTGCCCAAAGGCCTCCAGTTCTTTTTTGAGCAGTTCAAAATTAAAAATCTCCCCATTGCAAATTACCGCGATTTGACCATCTTCGCTGTACATCGGCTGGCGTCCTCGCTCGCTCAGATCCAGAATCGACAGCCGCTTATGCCCCAGACTGACCCCTTCCCCCACAAAAAAACCTTCCTGATTCGGACCGCGATGCGACAGCAGGGCGGCCATGTCCTCGATACGCTTTCGATCTTCCCAGTTCAGTCCGGCAATTCCACACATAGGTCAGGCCTCTTTTTTGACCGACGGTTCTTTCAGACACTTTCGAAGCGACTCTTTGTACCGCTCCACCAGCACAGAAATGTCGTGATGCTGCCGTACGTACCGCAGACCGTTCTGTCCGATTTCAATATATCGGTCCTGTTCGAGAAGGAATCTCAGCCCTTCCGTCAGCCGTTCCATTGTTCCTCCGCAGGCCAGCCCGCACTGCCAGCGTGTCAGGAACCCATCTGGATTGACCTGCCAGGATAAAATCGCCGTTCCGGCTGCCGCTGCCTGGATAAAGGTGTTGGGAAACCCTTCCGCATCGGACGTATTTACAAACACCTTTGCCGCCGCAAAAAACCTGTCCAGTTCAAAAAAATCCACATCTGAATAAAAGGTGAGGTTGCCGATTGTCCCCGCTTCCTTCTGAAGCGCTTCATAATTCCGGTCGCCTGCTGCCGGTCGGCAAACCATCACAAACTGCTCCTGAACACATCGCCGGGCCAATTCAAGAAACCGCTCCGGATGTTTGAACTGGGCTGAACGACCTACCCAAAGGATATATTTTCGCGGCTCCGTCCAGCACTGACGCAGCCGATGTCCGTTGGCAATCACTTCCGCTTCCACGTGTGCCGTTTCTTTCAGCAGGCGGCTGTCTTCTTCATTTTGAGCAAACACCCGCGCCGCCCCCCGCAGCGCCCAATAAAAAAGCCGCCCCCAAATCGGGTGCTCCGCCCGATAGGTGCCGTCGCATTCGTGCCGATGGGCCGTCCGGTAGAGAAATCTGCGGCGATGCAGCCGGCAGAAGGCATAGACCAGCGGCACTCCCGGCGAAGCCGTCTTGCACAAGTAAAATTGAGCATCAGCTCGTTTTAAAGTTTTCCAGATTTTCGCGGCTCCCGAAAGCGGATTTTGCCTCCAATCCAGACTCTTCAGAAGACGCACGTTTTCCCGCAACTCTTCAGCCGGCTGTCCATAATCGGCAACAAGAAAGGAAACGGCAAAGGCCGGATCCTTCGCCAGTTCTGTCGCCAGCATATACATATCCACCTCTGCCCCGCCGAAGTTCGTTTTGACCGTCGGCTCAAACAGCCCGTACGCCTTCGGCGAAACAAAACAAATCGAAATTGGTTTTCCCTTCTCAGACTTCATCCTGCGGGTCCTTGTCTTCGCTTTTCAGCGGCTGCATTGACCATCTGTTCAAAAAGTTCTGCATACTGCCGGGCCACTCCGCGCCAGGAAAAATGTTCAATCCGCCGGCGGGCTTTCTGCGACAGTTCGCAGCGCAGCGATTCATCCGCAATCAGACGCAGCAGTGCTTCTTTCAGTTCCTGAGCATCGCGCGGTTTGACGTACAGCGCCGCAGACCCGGCCACTTCCGGACAGCCGCCGGCCGAGGTGGTGATGATGGCACAGCCGGCCCCCAAGGCCTCCAGCAGCACCGTTGGAAAATTCTCCTCCTCCGACGGAAAAACAAAAATCCAGCTCGATTCATAGAGCTGCTTAAGAAGCGGATCATTCGGAGAAAGCCAGCCGTGAAAATGAATGTTCACGCCGCTTTTTTCGGCTTGTTTTTTCAGTGTCGGCAGGTAGGGCCCGTCTCCTGCAATATGAATCTCCCATTCCGAAGGAAGTTCTTTCGCCGCCTCCACAAGATATTGAAACCCTTTTCGGGGAAGAATCCGGCTGCAAGCAAGAATCTGAGGCCGTTTGGGTACGCCGCTGTCAAACCGGTTTTCATCAAAGCCATTCGGAATAATCCGGACCGAAGCCGTCGGACACCACCGGCAAACCAGTTCTTTCAGATGGCCGCTCGGACTGACCAGCTGGTCGACTTGATGAACCAGCCGCTTCCAGACAGGCAGAAGGCACTTGTGAGCAAATCGAAAACGGTCCGGATTGTAGCCGGGTACATCGCTGCCATGCATCGTAATCACGAGCGGACAGCCGGTTTTGTTCTTGACCTGCACCCCCAGCGGGCCGGCAGGAATAATGAAATGAGCATGAATCAGATGATATTGTTTCTGCTTCAGGAGGCCGCTCAAAAAAAAACGAGCCCCTATCAGATACGATGCCATTTCGTGGATTCGGCATAAGTCCGGCCGGCGGCGAAGGGCCGGCACCCTGTACACTCGGACGCCCTCTATCATCTCCTGCCTGGGCAGATTTCCGAAATGCATTGTAACCACATCCACCTCGTGGCCCAACTGCACCAGATGCCGGGCTAAATGCAGCGTTACCGGTGCGGCCCCGCCCCCAATCGGCGGAAATTCATGGTTCAGCGTTAAAATATTCATCGATTCAACAGTTCAGTTTGTTCCCTTGCTTACCCGCTCGAGGAGCACATGACTGTAAGGGGAAGACAGTTCCGGCACAATCCGGTAATGGCTCATCACATACTCCCGCAGGGGCTTGATTGCATCAAACCGCTCGGCCTCCTCGGGCCCGTACTGCTTGGCCAAAAACGCCCGATAGGAGCGTTCATACGATTCAATCACCGTTGGTTCATTGGGCACAAAAACCAGCTGGACGCTGCCGCCCTGCTGCGTCTGTGCCACCGGCCATAACTCGAGCGGCGGACGGTCAAACGGAAAATGCCGCTTGCGCGTATCAACAATATACACCGGCGGCTTTTTTTCAAACTGCGCAATCAAATATTTCACCTGGCCGGCCAGTATCTGTGGCGGCTGTGTATGCATCTCCGATTCAAACGCCTTCGGTATAGGCGCCTTCCGCTGCGCCCGCACATAAATCCCTGGATACCATCCCCAGACATAAATGGTGTCTTCTTGGCGGGTGTGCTCCCGAATATAATCGCCGATTCGTTCCCACAACTCTGTCCGACGCGGCTGCTGGAGGGCCTGCCAGTATCCGCGCTGGCGAACAGGATGACGTGTCTGAGGGTCCTGATAGGGCTGACCGGAATAAGGGCTTGCGGAAAATCCGAACACCAGCGGCCAGACCATTCCAATTGCCGCAATGGAAGCAATTGCTCCTCCGAGCCAATAGAGCGCTCGAAAGGCACTTTGCTCCAGCCCCCGCAAAAACCGCCAAACAGCATAGGCCCCTGTCATCGCTCCCGACGCACACAGCGGCAGATAATACTGCTCATAGGAATGGGGGCTTATCCACACAAAGGCCATATCGAGTACCCACCACATCCCCAGCAGCCAGACTATTCTATCTTCCAGCAGGGCCATGCTTTGCTTCCTTCGTCTTGCAGAGAGCTGACGAACCAAGGCCGTCCCGATAGAAGCCAACGCCGCCGCGATCGGCAGACTCACCGAGGCATAATACCGGAGAACAATCGGCGCCTGTCGGGAAAACGAGAAAATCCGCCGACTGTCGACCACATACGGTGAATCAGTTCCCGCAGAGCGCACAATCATTCGCAGGAACCCCATCGTCCACGTCCACAGCTCCGATGGGATCCTCACGAAAAAAAGCCGGTTCAGATAGGACAAAACATCGCCCGGCTGTCGAGCTTCAAGATATACTCGCACACAGCCGAATGCCAAAGCCGCTACCAGCACAATCCCCCCGACTATCCACACACTTGCACGCACTCGGCCGGCCCAGGCGGACAAATGCCGCAGTGGATGAAGGCGCCGCAATCCGAAAAACAAAACCACCACCACCTCCGCCAGGATAACGGCTTTCAGAACCATCACCGGAAAACTGTTCCAGAGCATCGCCCATTGCTGCTGCCAAAGGAAAAAGATCACCAGCGGCACCAGCCCCGCTGCCGCCCCGCCAATCAGCAGCCAAAGTTCCTGCTGAAAACGCCGAAATCCCAGTCCGCCCCGCAAGCCGCGAACCAAAAAATAAACCGAAAAGGCAATATCAATTGTCAATCCGGTGGCCTTAAAGTAATACGGCCAAATCAGAGCGGCCCCCGTTAAAACAAGCCATCGCTTTCTGCCGCTGTGTTCATAAAAAATCCAAAAGGACGCGGCCAGCACCATAAATGCAATCATGTACTGCTCTTTGGTGTTGCCGAATTTGGCAAGATGCGGCGACGACAGATACATTGCTGCCGTCGTCACGGAAAAGATGGCGGCTGCCTTGCCGTACAAACGAACAACCGCAAAGAACATCGCTGTCAGTGCCGCAATCTGAAGAAGCGTCTGAATTATCTGCGGGCCGGTTTCGCTGAACCCGAAACAGGCAACCCCCAGGACATTTACCAGCAGTGTTCCCGGCTGTGCCGAAGGTTGTTCATCAATTCCCAGCCGGCCTCCTTCCAGAAGACGCTTCGCCGAATATACATAGGCCCCGCTGTCAAACGGATCGTCCTGACGAAACTCGAGATATTTGCCTGCTGCAAAAAAAGCCGCCGCCGGCAGCAGCCACAGAAGAAACCAATACCGCCCCCGCTGACTTTGTCCCGCTGCCTTGCCGGCCGCGGAAGGAAGAAAATCTTTCCGCTGGCGGTTAGACTTGTTTGGCTTCAACTCGTCCGCTCCCTCGGTGATGCTGTCGGCTCCACAATCTGTTCAATCACATACGTCGGCCGATTCTGGGATTCGTGATAGGTTCGCACCAGAATCTCCGCCAGAAGCCCCATCAGCACAAACTGGACTGCCGTTGTCATCAGCATTGTCGAGACAATCAGCAGCGGATTGCGGTTCATCGAAAAATTCATAGCCGCCTTCATATACAAAACCACCGCACCCGCCACAAAAGACCCGAACAGACACAGAAACCCCAGACCCCCGAATACATAAATCGGCTTGGTTGAAAAAGACTCCAGAAACTTAATCGTAATCAAATCCAGCAGTACTTTAAAAATCCGGTTCAAGCCGTACTTGGTCTTTCCGTGCTGACGCGGCCGATGGTTGACTGCCAGTTCAGTCACTTTTCCCCCACCCCAACGCGCCAGCGCCGGGATAAACCGGTGCATCTCCCCATATAAACGAATGGGCTTGAGCGACTCGGCCCGATACGCCTTCAGCGTGCAGCCGTAATCATGCAGTCGAACCCCCGTAATCTGCCCAATCATCCAGTTGGCAATTCGGCTGGGCAGCGTGCGGGTTACCGTATTGTCTTTCCGCTCTTTTCGCCAGCCGGAGACGATGTCATAGCCCTCCTGCAGTTTCTCAAGCAAGCGCGGAATATCCGCAGGGTCATTCTGTCCGTCCGCATCCATCGGGACAATCACCCGGCCGCGTGCATAGCGAAAGCCGGCGCTGAGGGCTGCGGTCTGCCCGAAATTCCGGCGAAAGCGGATAATGCGAAGATGCGGCTGGTGCTGCTGAATTTCCTTCAGTTTTTCAAAACTTTTATCGGTACTGCCGTCATCAACGGCGATAATCTCATAGGTTAGCCCAAGCCCGGAAAGCACCGCCTCCAGTTCTCGATGAAGAGGTTCCAGACTTGCTTCCTCGTTAAATACCGGAATCACCACCGATAAATCCAAACTTAGTTCTTCCATCATTGGAGCGATTATACCTTCCAACATCTATCTAAACCAACATTTTATCTGACCGGCGGCTTTTCAAAAATCTTTCCCTTTATCGGCTATTGAAAAAAGCCGATTTGATTTTTGCCATCCGGCAGAGTATGATAAAAACGTTTTTGAACTGAACAGAAATTTAATTTATGAAAATCGCCAGACTGAAACTTCATCGGCTCTTTTGGGCAGGATCTTTGCTTCTTTTGTCGTCCCTCGTCGGATGCAGCCAGCCGGATATGCCGCGCCGCCGGCTCGGCGCCTTCTTCGGCGCTCCGGGCGGCATTTATTTTCCAGAACCCCATAATCTTGGCAAACACTGCTATCGGAAACCCTGCCGCGAAAAATTAGGCATGGTCTATACCTGCCGGGGCGGTTTCATTGATATCGGCCACGTCCGCGAAGCCGCGGACCGAACCGCCTATCTCCAGAAACTCCTCTACAACAGCATCCTCGAAGGAAAACCGGAAATTTCCTATCGCATTATAGAACCATCCCGCTACCGTGTGCTGATTTCCTATCCCCCTGGCTGGCATACTTTGCCGGAGGAACAAAAAAAGGAAGCTGCCTTTGAAACCTCTATTCAAATGGCGCAGACCTTTACCCATTGGAGTCTGGTTTGGCACGAAATCCTTACTTGGTTCGGTTTTGCCTCCAGCGGGCTGTTTCCTGAACAGATTTCGGCATTCTCCTGGGAAGATACTTACTCTGACCTTCTCGGCATCACCCTGGCCGGCGAGGTTCTCCGCCATGATAAATCCTACAACCAAGGAATGACACGGCGGCTCAATGAGGCCCTGGCTGAGTTGGAAGTTCAGCCGGCTGCGGTCGCCCGAAAAGCTGCAAAAGAAATTGAAGGCAAATGGTACACCGGCGGCTTTTATTTCTTCGTCGAAATGAAAAAAAGAAATATTTCAACCGGTCTGGGCTTTCAGCCGGTCACGCCCTGGCTGGTACCGGATATCTGCCCCGACGCAACTCCCAAACCGCTGCCTGCTCCTTTGCTGCCTTCTCCTACTCTGGAGGGATTTGAGGCCGACCTGCTGATTTACCCTGTGGAAGTCGAACGCTGGAAAATCTATCGTATCCTCAACCTTGACCCTGACCAGCCCATCCGCCCGATTCTTCATTTTCCCCCGTTAATCGAGGCAATCCGCAGCCAAGCACGGGCTCGGTATTCTTCCCTGGCAGACGTTCCTACTCTTTAAGCACTGTTTGCTGTTCAGGATGCCGCCGGAGCTCCCGCGGCTGTCTTCGAAACCTTCTCGTCCGCCGGTGCCCCTTTCCCGCGAAACACAATCGCTTTGGTTGGGCATTTTTGCCGGGCTGTTTCCGCAGCTTCGCTCGGCTGATATCGAGCGTAATCCACCCGTGCCAAATTGCCCTTGACCGTAAAGACATCAGTCTGTTTGGCACAAAGACCGCACCCAATACAGCCCACCGAACACATCGCCCGGGTCATCCTGCCGTTTTCCTTACTGCTGCAGGCCACCACCATCATCGGCTCCTGGGTAAACGGCACCATCTCAATCAGACCACGCGGACAACCCGCCACGCAGGCCCCACATCCCGTGCACTTGTCATAATCGACTACCGCAAGCCCATCAATAATATGCAAAGCATTGAAGCGGCACCGGCGAACACACCCGCCGAACCCCAAACACCCAAACGCACACGCCTGCACAATCGGCTGAGCATTGGCGCTCGTACAGCCGATAATCCCCCGATATTCCCCATAATATGTCTTGTCCTGCTGACACGCCCGGCAATGAATAATCGGGCGTTTCGGTGCCCCGCCCTCGGATATCTGCAAATTCAGCACCGCCGCAATTTTTGCCGCTGTCGCCGCACCGCCGGGAGAACATCGACCAATCAGAGAAGGGTCTTGGGCCACCGCTTTGGCATACGAAGCACAGCCGGCAAAACCGCACGCCCCGCAGTCCACATTCGGCAGAACAGCGTGAATCTGCTCCACCTTCGGGTCTGTCTCCACCTTCAGTTTAATGCTTGCCGCCAGCAGCATCACCGAAAACAGCAGCCCCAGTACTATCATCAGCAATGCTGAAAAAATAATCGTTTGCATGCCTGTTGCGCCTATCATCATAACCGTCCTGCCTTTTGGTCTTATCGAATCATCCCTGCAAACCCCATAAACGCCAGCGTCAGCAGACCTGCTGTAATCAGCGTAATCGGAGCCCCGCGAAGTGCCGCCGGCACATCCGCCAGTTCCAGATTTTCCCGAATTCCCGCCATGATGCAAATTGCCAGCGTAAAGCCCAAGCCCGCACCTACACTGAGCACCACCGCCTCCGGCAGATTGTCAATGCCCCACAAATTAATGAACAGACACATCCCCAAAATCGCACAGTTGGTCGTAATCAGGGGCAGAAAAATCCCGAAACTTTCATACAGTACCGGAAAGAACTTGCGCACATACATCTCCACCAGCTGTACAGCTCCGGCAATCACCAGAATGTAGCACACATACCGCATCACATCCAGCCCATACGGAATCAGTACCAGATAATCAAGCGTCCACGTAAGCGCACCGGCCAGCGTCACCACAAAGGTCACTGCACAGCCCATCCCGAAAGCCGTATCAATCCGGCCCGACACGCCCAGATAGGGACAGGTGCCCAGAAACTTCGTGAACACCAAATTGTTAACAATCATAATCCCTATAAATCCGAGCAGCAGTGATTCCAGCGTTTGCATCGGTTTGCTCCGTCCTTTTAAGTTCGCTTGGTTGTCAGCAGTTTCACCAGTCCCAGCATCAGGCCCAGCATCAAAAAGGCCCCCACCGGCATCGCCATCCCGGCCATCCGGAACAGCGGCACATCCGGCAGACGAACCAGCGTAAAGGACCTGCTGAATGTAAATACAATCTGCCCGGTCGCCAGCAGTTCCCGGATTACCGCCAGGACTGTCAAAGCTCCGGTAAACCCCAGCCCCATTCCAAGCGCATCCGCCAAACTCACCAGCAGCCCGTTCTTGCTTGCGCACGCTTCGGCCCGGCAGATGATAATACAATTGACAATAATCAGCGGAATGTACGGTCCCAGTTTAGCACTCATCTCCGGCTGGTAGGCCTTCAGAAACAAATCCGCAATTGTCACAAATGCGGCTATCGTCAAGGTAAACATCAAAATCCGAAGATGCGGCTTAAGCAGATTGCGCATCGCACTGACCACCAGATTGGAGCAGATCAGCACAAAAATCACGCTGGCTCCCATCGTCAGCGCCGCCTGCAAACTGGTCGTCACCGCCAAGGTCGGACACATCCCAAGAATCAGCCGCAATACCGGATTTTCGTCCCACAATCCGGCTAAAAAACTCCTTCCTACGCTCGTCTGATTTTCTGCCATAGACTTTTTGTCCCGTCATTCAGTTCAGCAGACCTTGTTCCTTCAAAGCCGACCGAATCGCCAATACATACATATTTAAAATATCCACCACGGCCTGGCTGGTCACCGTCGCACCGGTGATGGCTACAATCTCCGCATCAATCTGCTCCGGCCGGCCCGTTTTTACCAGCGTCAGTTTATCCGCCGGCGCTCCCACAAACTGCTTCTGAAAAAATCCCCCCGGAATGGTAATTTTATCCCCAAAGCCGGGCGTTTCATTGCTGCTGAGCACGCCAAAACCAGCCAACTTCTCAAAGCGGCCGTCCACCCCCACTACCAGTTTAATTTTATCGGAAAAGCCCCCTCCCTCGCAGGCGAAAGCCCATCCCGCCGTGCGTCCCTGCTCGTCCAGACCGCGATACACTTCCACTTCCACTGTCTTGCCATTCGACGCGGTCACCGCAATCTTCGGCTCCACGGGTTCAAATCGTACCGCTTCCGGCAGCATTCCGCCGGCCAGCCGCGTGAATTTTTCCGTTTCGTTGCGCTTAATCCGAGGCGCCAACGCTGCATCAGCCATCGCTAAAAGCACCCCGAAAATCAGTGAAGAAACCAGCAGCAGCCAGCTCTGTTCCCAAAAAAAACGGAGTTTAGACATTGGGCTTTCCTCCTGCCGGCACGGAATGACACAGCCGGTCAATCAGCGGCGTCAGGGAATTCATAATCAGCACGGCAAACATCACTCCCTCCGGATATTCGCCCACCACCCGAATCAGCATAACCAGAAACCCCACTCCCGCACCAAAGAGCCATTTGCCCAGCACCGACAGCGGCGCTGTGACCGGATCGGTCGCAATAAAAAACGCCCCGAGCATCAGCGCTCCGCTGAACAGATGAAAATCCGGCCGCGCAAAGACCTGCGGTTTCAGAAGCCAGCCGACAAGAGCAAAAATCCCTGTTGACAGCAGCACCGACAGCGGAATATGAAAAGTTATGGTTCGCCGCACAAGCAGATAGAGCCCTCCCAACAGCAGTGCCGCCGCCGAGGTTTCGCCGATGCATCCGCCCACATTCCCCCAAAAGGCCTCTCGAATCTGGCGGTTCACCTCTTCGGCCTTCGCCTGTCCCTTCAGCGCCATTTTGCTCCAGGCCAAGGGGGTTGCCTGCGTGACGGCCTCTACATTGGACGGCTTGATTTCCGGCATTGTCGGATCCACCGTCGCCGGCACCTTCCAGGTCGTCATAGCCACCCCAAACGAAGCCGTCAAAAAAACACGCGCCGCCATCGCCGGATTGAAAACATTGTTCCCCAGCCCCCCGAAGAGCATCTTTACAATCACAATCGCAAACACACTGCCGATTACAGCAATGGAATACGGTACAGCCGGCGGCAGCGACAGCGCCAAAATCAGCCCCGTTACCACCGCACTCAAATCCCCCAGCGAATTGGGCTTGTGCCGAAGCCGATTGCACACCCACTCGCTCCCCAGACAACTGAGTACACAAACGCCGATTACCGCCAGTGCCCGATAACGGAAAAAAATCCCCGCTGCAATCACCGCTGGCACCAACCCGATAATCACATCGGCCATCAGCCGGCGCGTCGTCAAGTTCTCACTGATATGCGGGGCTGGTGATACAATTATTTTGCTTAACATCGCTTCCAAAACCCTGTATTTATGCCAGTCGTTTCTTTTCACGGGCTTTGAGAAGTTTGCCCGTCTTGATATAGCCGGCCAATTCAATATGAGCCGGACAAACATAGCTGCAGCATCCGCACTCGATACAGGCGCTCAGATAATACTGTTCCGCCTGCTCCATGCGAAAATGCTTGACTGCATGAGCAATCCTGGTCGGATTCAGCCCTTCCGGACACGCCATCAGACACCGTCCGCAGCGGATGCACGCCGTCTGCTGCAGGGCATATTTCGGCTCTGTTACATCTTCTCGCGTCAAAATCGTCAGTGCGCCGGTTGTTTTCGTCAGCGGTGTACTCAAATCCGCAATCGCAAACCCCATCATCGGCCCGCCCAGGACAACCTTGGCCGCCTGCTCTGTCAGGCCGCCGCAATGGTCAATCAAATCCTTCACGCTCATCCCGATCGGTACATAGTAATTGCCCGGACGTGCAATCGCCCGGCCGGTTACCGTCACCACCCGATGGGTCAGCGGCTGCTTGAAAACAACTGCTTCGGCAATCGCCGCACAAGTGGCCACATTCAGAACACAAATCCCAATCTGCGGCGGAATCCCGCCGGTAGGAACCTGCTTGCCCAGCACGGACTTAATCAGCTGACGTTCCCCGCCCTGCGGGTACTTGGTTTTCACCACCACCACCTGAATATCTTCGTCAGGGCAGCTTTGTGAAATCGCCTCTTCAAAGGCCTCTACAGCGGCCGGCTTGTTATCTTCGATCCCGATTCGAATGGTTCGGCAGCCCGATGCATGCGCCGCCAGACGGACCCCTGCCAACACTTGCCAGGTCCATTCGATCATTACCCGATAATCGCAGGTGATATACGGTTCGCACTCGCAGCCGTTGATAATCAGCGTATGCTTCGGCATCGCCGGATTCGGCTCAATCTTGACCCGTGTCGGAAAACCTGCACCTCCCATTCCGACCAGTCCGGCCTCCTGGATCGCCGTGCAAATCTGCTCCGGTGAGTAATCCGCCGGCTCAAAGGCGCTGCTAAACTGTCCGGCCGTCGGCTGCCGCGGCGGATTGTTCGCCGGCAATGGCTCCAGATACACCGCCATGGTCCGACCGATGACCGGATGCGAAGCCAGCGCTATATCCTTCACTGTGCCATAAACCGGTGAATGAATGGCCGCCGACACATAGGCGTCCGCTTTTCCCACGCACTGGGCGTATTCTACCTTTTCTTTTTTCTGTACGATCGGCTGGCAGGGTGCTCCAATATGCTGAACCAAAGGCAGAACGATCTGCTGGGGCAGGGGGACAGGCTCAATCGGACAGAATTCCGTAAAATGTTTATTTTCGGGCGGATGCACACCACCCTTAAAGGCCTTTCTTCTCATGACATCCATCCTGGACCTTTCCGCTGCTGCATCCTCTTTTTCTCCAGGCCGGCACAGCCAGCCAAACCACGGCTGACGCCAGCCCGCCCATCGCAGCCGACAAAAGAAAAACCGCCGCCGTACGAACAGACGGCTGGAGAATTCGATTTTTCAGCCATTCATCCAAACAGGCCGCCGCACATGCAAAAACAATCAGCGGAGCCAGGAAAATAAAAATGGCCTTCCAGAAAACAGACGGCCCCTTGATCTTTCCAAGGGCCTCATAAACGGATTGACAATCACCTCGCCGACCGCAGCCGTGACAGGATTCATCTATTATTGTTTTTTCCATTGTTTTTCCCGCAAGGACTGACCTTACAAGAGCAAAAGAAACCAGACCCTTCAAAAGTCTGAATTCCCAGCCGCTGGGGAAATCCAAAAATCGATACTATAAAAGAAACTTATATAGCCAATTATCCGCTGCGCAGCAAGAAAATTCTTTTTTCTTCCACTCTACCACAAGCCGTCCGGCTTGAATCCGGCTAGTTCCAAAATCCGTGAGGGAAGCTCCGGCATCCCTGTTTTAGCTGACAAGTACGCTGCTTCCAGCACCGCCATCGTCCGCAAATCCGTCTCCGGCGGGGGAAAAAGCGGATATTGTTCGGGCTTTTCCAAATGCTGCACAAACATCTCCAAAAGGTGCTGCGCCCATCCATTCCCGCCGTTGCGGAGTTCTCGTCTTTCCAAAAGACGACCATCATGACTGCAAACTGTCAGACAGTCCTTTTCGAGCGTCACATATCGCTCCTTGCCGTGAATCCGAAGATACTCTGCCGGCGGCCCCAAGGTCCGGCTGGCCGACACCACAGCCACCAGCGAATCCGAAAAACGCATCACGGCTGCGGCCGTATCCTCCGTTGTACTGAGGCGCTGCTGACGGTCCGGTGCCTGATTGGCACGCTGCATATATACCTGCTGCGGCAGCCCAAATCCCAGCAGCATTTCATCCAGCAGCCAATAGGCCTTTTGAATCAGGACACCCCCGCCCGCCAGCGACGGGTCATAGCGCCATCGCTCCTCCGCCTCCGCAGGCGGCTGGGGAACATGGCAAACCAGTGAAATCAAATGCCAGTAATTGACATCTTCCTGATCCGCCATCTCCCAAAACACTTCCGTCAGCCGGTGAAACCGACGCGGTTCAATAAGAATAAACCGCCGCCCCTGCCGCATACACCCCCGAATCCACCCTGCTGTCTGCTCGAAGGCCAGCCCGGCTGGACAGGTTTTGAAAACATGGCACTGTTTCTCAATGGCCAGCGAAATCCATTCTCCGCAAAGATGCGTCGGCCCTCCCGCCAGAAAAATCTGCGGTTCCGTCTGGACAAGCATTTGCCGGACATCATCATACGCCGTGCATTCATACCGCCGCGCTGAGGCAGATGCCCGCTCGGGGTCAGCATCCGCTACACCCGCTATCACAAAGGCCTCCCGCATCTCATAGGCACATTCGAGCAGCAAATTAATCTGCTCGCACAATCCAAATGCAGCCACTTTCAGCGGACGCTCCTGCATAGGCACTTCTCCTGACACAGCGGCTTACCCTGCCGGACGAAACTCCACCTCAGGCAGGCCTTTCTGCGAATATCTCAGGCACTGGAAACTGCCTGCACAAATCCTGAACTTGCCGTCCTACCTGCTCAATCACAGACTCATTTTCCAGATTTTCCGCCACTGTCCGAATCCACAGCGCAACCTGGTCCATCTGCTCTTCCTTCATACCGCGAGTCGTCGTCGCCGGCGTGCCTAAACGAAGCCCGCTCGGATTAAACGGCGGTGCCGTATCCCCCGGAACAGAGTTGTAATTGCATTCAATGTGAGCTCGGTCCAGGGCCTTAGCCAGCGGCTTGCCTGCCAGTTTCTTATTTCGCAAGTCAATGAGAATCAAATGGTTATCTGTTCCACCGGAGACCAGATTAAACCCGTATTCCATCAATCGCTCCGCCAGCCGCCTGGCATTTTTGACAATCTGCTGGGCATAGGTCTTAAACGACGGCATCGACGCTTCTTTCAGGGCTACCGCTATCGCCGAAATCGTATGCATATGCGGACCACCCTGCAGCCCGGGAAAGACCGATTTATTCACCGCCGAGGCATATTGCTGTTTGAACAGAATCACGCCGCCGCGAGGCCCCCGCAGTGTTTTATGCGTTGTCGTCGTTACGACATCTGCATACGGAATCGGGCTCATATGCACACCGCCCGCTACCAAACCTGCGATATGGGCCATATCGCAAAGATGATATGCCCCCACCGCCTTGGCAATCCGGTCAAACTGAGCAAAATCAATCTCCCGCGGATAGGCACTCGAACCGGAAATCAGAATCTTCGGGCGATGCTCCCTGGCCAACTTTTCAATCCGGTCGTAGTCCAGACGTCCGGTCGACGGGTCCAGTTCATACTGGACCGACTTAAAAAACTTGCCCGTATAGCTCACTTTCCAACCATGCGTCAGATGCCCGCCATGCGGCAGAGCCAGTCCCATAATCGTTTCACCGGGTTCCGCCAGTGCCCCATAAGCCGCCAGATTTGCCTCCGAGCCGGAGTGCGGCTGCACATTGGCCCCCTCCGCCCCAAACAGCTCCATCACACGCCGGCACGCCAGCAGTTCAATCTGATCAGTAAACTGCTGACCTTCATAATACCGCTTTGTGGGATACCCCTCCGCATATTTATTGGTCAGGCAGCTGCCTGTCGCTTCCATAACCGCTTTGGAAACATAGTTTTCCGAAGGAATCAGCCGAATCGAGCCGGCTTGTCGTGCTTCTTCACCCTTGATTAATTCATAGACCTGAGGGTCTGTTTGTTCCAGTGCTGAACACATTGTTAATCTCCCGAATAAACTTCTGATTCCAGCAAAAAGGGTCTTATACCATATCAATGACACTTTCACAAGCCGGAACTTCTTGACAAAACACCCCTCTCATCCGATACTGTACAAGAAACAAAAACCGATATACTCAATCAGGAGAATGCAAATAGACGCCCAGGAAGACCAGTTTGAACGCAATCTTGAGAAGGCCCGTGCTTTTTTCAACAGGGCAGAAGAGGTTGCCAGCGCAGACAATTTCGATTATGCTATCGACCTTTATCTTGAAGGACTTCGTCTGTGTCCAGACGCCCTCGAGGACGGCCATGCCCCCCTGCGGCGGCTGGCTCTCATACGACAGGCCAAAGGGGGAAAAAAGCCCTCTCTTTTAGAAAAAGCCAAGCGGCTGGCTCACAAAAAAAACCCTCTCGAGCAAATGCTCAACGCCGAATATCTCCTGGCCAAAGACCCTGATTGCCTTGCTTATGCAGAAGATATGCTCAAAGCTGCCGTTGCGGGCGGCTACCATCGCACGGCCGAGTGGATTGCTCAGCTGATTTTTGACGCCAATCGTGCCAGCAGCAAACCCTCATTGGCGACCTATCTTCTCCTGAAAGATTCCTATGCCAAAATGGGCCTCTACAGCAAGGCCGTTGCCGCCTGTCAACACGCGCTCGAACTCAATCCAAACAATGATGCCCTTCGCGACGAGTTCAAAAATCTATGCGCCAGCATGACACTGGAAGAGGGGAAGTACGGACAAAAAACCGATTTTCGAAGCTCAATTAAAAATAAAGAGTTTCAAGATCGTCTTCACAGCCAGGAGCAAGCCGTCAAAAGTGCCGAATATAAACAACGAGCCGTTCTCGAAGCCAGAAAACTGGTCAAACAAGACCCTACTGTCACCAATATCCTCCAGCTTGCTCAGGCCTTAGCCGACCTTGACACGGAAGAAAGTTGGGCCGAAATGACCCAGCTCCTCCAAACTAACTATGAAAAAACCCGTGATTTCACATTTAAACGGAAACTCGGCGAACTCCAAATCCGGCGTCTGAAGGAACAGATTCGTCAAATCTACCAAAAAATGCAGGAAAAACCCGATGACGAAAGCCTTCGGAGCCGCTTTCAGGCCCTCACTTCCCTGCTGGACAAAACCGAACTCGAACATTACAGGGAATGTGCAGCAAATTATCCAACGGACTACCAGGTTAAATACGAGTATGGCCGATGTCTTCTCAAAAACCATCGCTACGATGAAGCCATCCCCTTATTTCAGGAAGCTCAGCAAAATCCGCGTTTGCGTGCAGCCGCCTTGGATAAAGCAGGGGTGTGCTTTCTCCTGAAGGGCTGGTACGAGGATGCAATCGACCTTTTCAAAGAAGCTCTCAAACAGTGCGCTCCTCAGGAAACCGCCCTTGCAAAAGAGATAACATACAATTTGGCAAGGGCTTATGAAGCTGCTGGCCACACCGAACAGGCCCTCGAAATCTATCGGAAACTGGCCCAAACCGACTTTAACTACAAAGATGTCAGCCAGCGTATTGACAAACTTCGCTCCAAAAGGCATAATGATTAGTTCTTTATGTGCCGGCCATTCAGAAAAACCGGACTAATAAAAACCAGATTTCAGGAGTACAAAACGTGGCGCATTCTTTATCTGCCAAAAAACGAGTACGGCAAAATGAAAAACGCAGGGCCATTAATCGGGCCCGCAAGAGCATGGTCAAAACCCAGAGGAAAAAAGTTCTGACCGCTGCAGCAGCCGGCAATCCGGAAGCCGCCCAGCAGGAATTTAAAATCCTTGTGCGCAAACTCGATAAACTCTCCTCGACCAGCACCATGCACAAAAACACAGCCGCCCGCATTAAATCCCGAATGGCACGCCGGCTCAATCAGCTGCAAACCAAGACCAGCTGAAAAAAGGCCGGGTAGAGGTCTGCTCTGACGGAAATGGCAAGGCCGTCCCTCCAAAGACGGCCGTTTTTTATCCTCAGACAGAACAGTACCGCCGGCTCTTTCAGGAGAAAACATATGCCGCACCTGTTCATCAAAGACATCCAGCCCGGACAGCAGATTAATGATATCTATTTGGTAACTCAGCCCATTCTCCGCAATACCGCTCGCGGCGACCTTTATATCGCCATGTTTCTCTCTGATAAGACCGGCAAAATCAACTGCCGGATGTGGCAGGCCACTGAACAGCTCTACCAGCAAATCCCCTCCGAAGGATATATTCAAATCCGCGGCAAAAGCGAACTGTATCAAGGGGCTCTGCAAATTGTTATCAACGACTTGCAGGTTGTGGACTCGTCTAAAATCAATCCGGCGGACTATATGCCGCGAACTGACAAAGACATCGCCACTATGTATCGGGACATGCTCGAAATCCTCGCCTCCATCGAAAATGAGTCGCTGCGCAACCTAGTCTCGGTCTTTGTCAAGGACACCGACTTAATGAAGCAGTTCTGCACCGCGCCGGCGGCTATGCAGATGCATCACAACTATCTAGGCGGGCTACTGGAGCACACCGTCAATATGCTCAAAGCGGCTCAAGTTCTTTTTCCTCTTTATCCCAAAATCCAGAAAGACCTTGTTCTGGCCGCTATTTTTCTTCACGACATCGCCAAAACACAGGAGTTGTCTTACAATGTCGGCATCAGTTATACCGACCAGGGCCAGCTGCTCGGACATATCATCCAGGGATGCCAGCTGATTGCCCAAAAAGCCGACCAACTCGCCAAACAGGCCAAACCCGTACCGCAGGAAATCCTCGACAACCTGCTCCACATCGTTATCAGCCACCACGGCCTGCCCGAGTTCGGTGCGGCGAAAGTCCCCGCCACGCCCGAGGCCTTTATGGTACACTACATTGATAATCTCGATGCCAAGATGAATCAAACAACAGCCCTCATCGAAAACGACCCAGGCGAGGGCAACTGGACCTCCTACCAGAAATCCCTCGAAACCAAACTCTATCGCAATCGGGTGCTCGAATCAGATAAGGCCTAACGCCGGAAAGTCCGCAGCAGAAGCCCTTTTCCCGTTGTTCAGTATCAGCACAAATCCCCTTGTGAAAAAACATCCGATGATGCTTTTTCGTTTTGTTATCACGGATGCTTTCTCCTGCTCCTGCTTCAGTTTTGGACCGATGCGATTTTCAAGACAGATCTATCCCAGCGAGCAAGCCATATTCGGAATATTCCGGCATAGATATATCGGAAACAAAATAAAAAACGCCGCTTGCCAAAACAAAAACAAACTATATAATTGCTGACACCTTTTTTTGACCCAAGGAATCTGGAAACTTAAAACAGCAGGAGCCAGCGATGAACACTCATCGAAAGAGTTTAAGAAAACGAGCTCGCACACAAGGGTTTCGGGCCCGGATGCGGACCAAAAAGGGCCGCCAGATTCTTTCGCGCAAGCGCCGCGCCGGAAGAAGTGTGAATATTAAACGCAGCTTCAGCTGAACTGCCGGCAAAATATCAACCAGTCTTCTGCCAACCGGCTTCGGCTGCTGTTGAGTCTTTAACGGTCAAAGCGGGCAGGGTCATTTTCGGGCGAGAGGTCAGACTGCGGCGGCCTGTGCAGATACCCTCGCCGATACAGCCAGCGCATAAGCCCTCGCCGCAATCGGTGAAACGGACTGCTCACCAATCGATGAATTCGAATCCATGGACTTTTGCAGCGGCTTTGCTCCCGCTCCTGCGGTGTCATTAAATCCGGTCGCAGACGCCGTTTATGTTTGAGCAGATGGTACCGATCCTCACGCTGAAACAGCCGACACAGCCAGCCCGAACTTCGAAAGACTAACGAAATCTGAAAATCAATCAGATACGGCCGCCCATCCTGCCCAACAAGAATATTACCCCGCTTGTTCAAATCTATATAACAAAGATTGTTCTGATGAATCCGCTCCAGCAGCCGGGCCAGCTCGTCGAAAAAATCATCAGGTATCGTCGGTTTTTCATCCAACGAAAGACCTGGGATATAATCATACACAAACCCGTTTTCGTCCCAGCGGTCAACCAGATGCGGCACCTGGTCCAAATCCTGCAGACGCTGGAGAATCTCCACTTCCCGCCGGCACAGCCAGCGCCCCAGCCAGCAAAGCGGAAGCCCCAAAAACGGCTGCGTTCGGCTTACTTTAAGCACCTTCAGCGTGTCCGCCTCTAACGCCTCGGGCTGGACCGATTCATAGAGTCCTGTGGCTGCAAAAAAATCGTGCTTGAACGTGCGCTGCAGCCGATGCTGCTCACCGTTTACAGCGATTTCCTTTGGCAAACCATCAAAACCGCAAGCATATAAATCTGATTTAAGTCGTTCAAACATAGAGACATTCGGCCCCGTTCCACCGGCTGTTCTGGCAAATATTTCTATTTCCAGCGGGCAAGTTCGCTTCGCAGGGCCTCCAGCAGATGCTCCTGCGGCACCACCGCCGTCCGAACCCCCCGCCGATAGACAAACCCTTTGCCTTCGGCGGCGCAGACAGCTACATCCGCATCAGCCGCCTCACCCGGGCCGTTGACAATGCAGCCCATCACCGCCACCCGAATGGGCTTGTCCACATGCTCCAGTTCTTTTTTCATCTTGCGGGCCAATGCTGTGATATTGATACGGCAGCGGCCGCAGGTTGGACAGACAATCAGCTGCGGCCCTTCCGGCTTCCGGAGACCCAGTGCCTGAAGAATTTGTTTGGCAATTTCTACTTCGCAAACCGGGTCGCCGGCAGCACTGACCCGAATGGTATCGCCGATTCCCTCCGCCAGCAAGGTCCCCAGTGCTGTCGCCGACGGCACCGCAGCATCCTCCGGCAGCCCCGCGTGTGTAAGTCCCAGATGAATTGGATAATCAAAATCCTCTGCCAGCGCCCGGGTGATTTCAATCGTCCGCAATGTATCGGCGCTTTTAGCGCTGAGCACAAGATTATCAAAACCCTTTTTTTCAAACAGACGCACATAACGAGCCATCTGACGGCGCATCAGCCCTACACGCCGGCTGACGGGCACATCCCCGCTTTTCAAATCGCGGATGCTCGCTTCATTGACGCCGATACGGATGGCAATCCGATGCTGCTTAGCGCAATCGATAATTCGGAAAATATCCTGGCGGTTTTTTATATTTCCCGGATTAAGACGGATTTTGGCAGCACCGGCCTCGATGGCTTCCACCGCCCGTTCGGCAGAAAAATGAATATCCGCAATCAGCGGAATAGAGACTTTCTGCACAATATGGGCCAGGGCCAGGGTATCACTTCGTGTCGGCACCGCCAGCCGCACCAGCCCGCAGCCGGCTTCCTGGAGACGGCGGATCTGCCGGACACAAGCCGCTGCATCCGTCGTAAACACCTTGGTCATCGACTGAATAACGATCGGATATCCCGACCCCAACCGTACTGAACCTACCCGAACGGTCCGAGTTTTTCTTCGAGGAATCATTCCTGCAGGATAACAACCCAAAGGCCTGTTGTCTATCTTTTCTGCCGAAGAAAGCAAGTCCACAAGGGAATAAAGAGAACAACAAGGTCTTTATTCATTCCGGAGGGCCTTCAAGAGAGGTCCGGCCAGAGCTGCAGAAGCCGCCAAACGAATCCACAGCCAGCCGCTGAAAACAATCAAAACCAACTCCGCCAGCAGCATCCCTGCCGGTGCCGGCTCAATCCTGCCGGCCAGCGCAGGCAAAACCGCCGGCATCGCCGTCAGCATGCCGCCGAGCACGCCGCCAGCCAAAAGCAGCGTATGTTCCTGCACAAGCATCGCCGCCAGCATCTGCCGCCGAAACCCAACGGCCTGCATCATCGCCAGCTCCCCGCGTCTGTCGAGGATATTCAGCCAGAGAATCCAACCCATCCCGACGGTGCCGAGCAAAAGTCCCAGCCCCCCCAGCACCAGAAAAACGGAAAGATAGGTATTTTCAACCGATTGAAAAAGGACCAGACGTTCCCGCGTAGAGACTACTTCCAACCCCCATCGGCGGAATGTTCGACTTAATGCCGCAGAAAGATGCTCCGCTTTCTCCGGAACAGCATCTATCAGGAAGACACGGTACCCTGCCGTCGAGTCAAACCGCTCCAGAAAGGCCTTTTCAGAAATCAGCAAATTGCCCTGAAGTACAGAGGGCTTGAGCATCGCAACAATTTTCAAAGAAAAACTCCTGCCTTGCTCATCCTGCTGCAAAAGCGTATCGCCAACCTTCAGCCCCAGAGCCCAATAGACCGTCGCCGCATCGCCCACCGCCGGGACAATATCCGGTCCCCAATCGACATCCAGCAAATGCCAGGCGTTTTCGGGAGTTTCTGCTGTACCCGGCAGGACCTCCTGAAAGGAAAAAGCCCCCCGCTGGGCCAAGGCCGCGGGGTCCACACCCAGCAGACGGGGCTGTCGTGCCCGATTAAGATTCAGACAGCCGGCCGGCTCGCCTTCCTGCAAACGAAAAGCAACCGATCCTTTCAGACCGAGCAGCGACCACGAACAATCAGGATTATATCGGACAGCCGCTCTCTCGAGATTTTCGAGAATCGGCAAGCCGCTTTCAGCCAGCAAAACAAATCCGCCGGCAGCATTGCGGCGGTCCAAAATATTTGTCGGCAGTGATTTTTGATTGAGACCCACCGCCGTCACAAGGAAGACTCCTGCCGCTGTCATCGCCGCCACCCCCATCGAACGGCCGGGTCGGCGTGAGGCATTGCGGCAGGCCAAATCAAATAGACTGTCGGCAGCACCTCTCAAAAAAAACCATGCTGACGCCGACAAAACATAACGGACAAATAAAAGAAATGCCCCCAGCAGCAAAACTCCCGAAACAAAGAAAACCGCAGATGCTCGATGAATCCCTGCCTGCAGCCCCCAGCCAACCAGCCCCAAGCCGGCCAGCAGAAGCACGACAGATGCCGGCAGCCATCCGGCTCTTTTGTGCGGAACTGTTATTTCCGCCGTCCCGCTTAGAAGAAAAACCGGCGGTCGGCTCAGCCACCATCGCAGCGCTGCCGCCATGGAAAGCAGCGAAATCACAACCCCTGCTGCAGCCCCTCCAGCCAGTGTTGAAAGATGGAAATTCAGATCAATCGGAGCCCCAGCCACTGCCCACGACCAGATTCCTCTCAATCCCCAAATCAGCAATTGGGTATAACCGATCGCCAGAACCATTCCCAAACAAGAACCCGCCGCAGACAAAACAAATCCTTCAAGAAGAAACAAAAACCAAATCCGCCCTCGGCGAAAGCCCAGGGCCTTCAACAGCCCTATCTGCCGGCTGCGGCGTTCCACGGCAAAGCGGAAAAGCAAGGCCGTCAGAAGCAGCGACGAAACCAGCAAAAACAAACTCATTCCGAAAAAAAGTGAACCGAAATCGGTCGTTCCGACAGATGCCTGCCGGGCACGTTGTCCCACCGCCTCGAAGGTCAAGCCGGCCGCTGCCGGGTTCAGGCAGGTCCGAAGATTCTCGGCCAGACGCTCAGGAGTCATTGCCGGCGGATACCGAACGGCAGTTAAATTGCCGAAACGGCCGCCCCATATCCGCTGAGCAGCCGGCAGCGAAATAAATGCCTTCGGGGCGCCGCGGTATCGGTCCCAATAGGCCTCATCCTTCGGCCGAATACGACCCAGGTCAATTGGAATACCCGGCTTCCACTCCCGACAGTTCTCCACCTCCGCCAACTGCGGAAAAGCCGGCATCAGCGAACTATCTGCCCCCAGTCCCTCCATCGGAATCACCGCACAAACACGAAAAGATGCCGACTCCTCCGTCAGAAGCCGTCCGCGGGCATTCGGAACAAAATAACGCAAGGTAAGTCTATCACCGACATCGGCCTTTAAATCGTCAGCCAGCCATGAATTAATGATGACTTCATCATCGGCCAAAAGAGAAAAAGGATTCAGCGAAGATGGGTTGGCTGAGCCGACGGAGGAAACCAGCGAATAAGGACAGCTGCGCCCATCCTTTGTGATTTCGTTCACAAAGTAGGTGAGAATCCCGACAGCATCGGCATCCGCTGCCAGCAGGCAGTCGGTTATCGACTCTTGAATAAACACACGGCGGCTCTGAACCTGAATCCCTTTGGAGTTTGCCGGCTGCTGGAGCAGCAGCCCGACATCTGCAGGAGCAAAGGTCTCCCGAAGCATCCGCTCGGCGGTTTCCAGCCGACATTCTTCCGACAGAAGAACGGCATTAACCAAATCCGGCTGCCCAATCCAGCGGGAAAGTTCGCGTCGGCTGACAAAAACATTCAGTGTACCGGCAGAGTCCGCCAGCAAACTGAAATTGCCGAATGCTTCGGGCTCGGCCACCGCCGACACAGGCAGGCGAATAGAAGACAAAAGCTCCTCTTCCGGAAACAAAACTGACTCCGCAGACAGCCCGCCGACTTTTTCGAACGTGAGCACCACCTCATCTCCTGCAGAAACGTTCAGACGAGCCGCAAGGGCCTGATTAAGAACCAAACCTTCTTCGAGGAAAGAAGGCCGGAAAACCCCTTCAGAAGGCCCCAACCGGCCAAAAGATTCATCAACACCAATAACAGAGACGTGTCTGGCACGAGCAGTCCCATCCGCTCTTTCTGCCCAGCCGTTCAAAAGCAGCACCGCCGCTGCCGGCTGATCTAACTTGTCCGATAGTTCCGCTGCCAGTTGGGCACGAAAAAGAGTTTGCCGGCCGCTGAGCACCAGCCCCACCCGGCCCAGACGAAGCCGGTTTTGATAAGCCAGCGAAAGACGCACCGAATCGCCCACCAGCAGCGAACCGGTCAGGACAGCAGCTGCTGCCGCCGCCCCCAGCATAATGCCCAGTCCGATGCGTCGGTCAAAGACCAGCGTCCGAATCAGCCACTTCCAAAGATTCATTTTAGCGCCCCGCCGCCACGGGGTGGAGAATACCATAAGTCAGTTTAAACCGCTGCTGCATCCGTCCGGCCAAAACCGGCGAATGAGTCACTACAATGAGAGTAACACCGTACTCATGGTTTACCTGCTCAAGCAGATTCATCACGGATTCGGCAGTCTGTTCATCCAGCGAGCCGGTTGGTTCATCTGCCAGCAAAAGAATCGGTCGCAGAATCAAGGCCCGTGCCACGGCTGCCCGCTGGCATTGACCGCCGCTGAGACGGCCGGGAAACTCGTCGGCCCGCTCCGCCAGCCCCACCTGCTCAAGCAGCTGCATAGCCCGCTGCTGAAGAGCGGTGCGGTCCTTTATTCGCCCGCCGGCCAGTGTCGGCAGCAGAACATTTTCGAGAACTGTACATGCCGGGAGAAGATGATGCTGCTGAAAAACAAAACCGACCCGGCGATTGCGAAAATCAGCCAAAGCCGGTTCATCCAGCTGTGTCAGGTCTTGACCATCCAGCGTAATGGTGCCTGAATCGGGCTTGTCCAGCCCCCCAATAAGATTCAGCAGAGTACTCTTACCGCAGCCGGAAGGTCCAACAATTGAGGCCGACTCGCCCTGCTTCAGCCGCAGCGCCACTCCCCGAAGCACTTCAATCGGCCCGGCGGACGTGTGATAGCGTTTTGTTACATCCGTCAATTCGAGCATAAGACTGCTCCTTATCCAATATCCCCCAGAGATTCCCGCTCGACCCTTTTCCCCTCGAATCGCCCAAGCAGGCGCCGGGCCGTTCGCCGGATATCAAACTGCTCCAGCACCGCCTGCCGTCCCGCTGACCCAAGTGCGGCGGCCTTTTGAGGTTCCCGCAGCAATGGCTCAAGAACTTCACAAAGCACTCGCGGTTCATTGGGCTCATAAAGCAGCCCGCCGCCAGTGCACTGAGCCCACTCCGGATACACACCGCATCGAGGAGCCGCAAAGGGCACCCCGCACGCCATCGCCTCCAGCACATTCATAGCATACGCCGGCTGAAAGCGGACCGGCGAACATAAAACTGTCAGACGCTGCAGAAACAAAAGCCGCTGGGACTTTTCAAAACGTTCCAAAAATTCTACCCGTCCAGACAGCCCCGCCCGTTTCAATTTGTCCCTCAGACGGCGAAGCTCGGCCTCATCAGCCGCATTTTTCCCCCCGCATACAAGCAGTCGGCATTGTTCAAGACCTTTCGAAGAAGCCAGCGAAAGAAAGGCCTCTGCAAGGATATCCAGCCCATTGACAGCACTCATTCGCCCCAGAAAACCTATCGTCGGCACCGCCGGCGGAGATGGAGCCGGCTTGTAGTCCGACATCTCCAGCCCGGGCGGACAGACAAACATTTTCTCCCGCGGTATCTCCAGCCGCTGCTCCATCACTTCTGCATAATAACGGCTGACCGGAAGAAAAAAATCGAAAACCTCAGCCAGCTGCTTCAGCCGATTCCAGACTTGTTCCGTCCACGGCGCACCGAGAGCATCTACAAAACCGTCTTCATCCTGCAGCCAGCAGAGCACTTGGCACTTGAGCCGCTCTTTCAGATGCGGGGCCAAGCCGGCTAAAAGGAGATTTGATAAAACAATCGCATCCGGTTTATTGGGAAGTGCGGACAAAAACTCCCCCAGACGCTCCAACTCGGCGGCCTGACGCCCGCTGGGGCCGTTCAGCATCGACAGCGTCATCTCGCCCAGCTGACGGGCACTGGTCATCCCGGCACGTTTGCTCACATGCCGAAGCAGCGACTCCGAATCCAGCCACCGCCGCAGCCAATCAGGAAACCGCCCTGCTAACCCGAACTTCTGCTGCAGATAAACTGAAACGCCGCCGAAAAAAATCTCGGTCCGTTCCAGCAATTCATCACCATCCAGCGAAAGCGGCAGGTACATCGGCACCAGCACCACATCAACCCCTTCCGCCCGCAGGGCTCGAACCAAAGCCGCATCCCGAAGGCAGTTTTCACAATAAAACTGATCCCCGGAACCCGGCGTAATCTGGACAAGCCGCATTTGACTTACTCTTTACTTTTCCTTGGGATGATGGTGCTTCTCCTTCTGATGATGAACCGCCTCAGTCACTTTCCTTTCCATTGCGATGGTTCTTTCTTTGACACTTTCTACCACCACATAAAAGACCGGTATCACAAAAACGCCGACAAGGGTAGCCATAATCATACCTCCGAAAACGGTTGTGCCGATGGCCTGACGGGCAGCAGCACCGGCTCCGCTGGCCACCATCAGAGGTACCATGCCAAGCCCTGTCGTCAAGGCCGTCATCAAAATCGGACGAAACCGAACCCGAGCGGCCTCCACCGCGGCCTCCCGAATCGACATCCCTTCTTCGTGCATCTGCTTGGCAAACTCCACCAAAAGAATCGACGTTTTGCAGACCGTGCCCACCAGTAAAATAATACCCATTTGTGTATAGATATTATTATCAAGGCCTTTTAGCCAGGTAAATAGAGCCGCGCCCAGCAGCCCCAGCGGGACAGCCAGCACAATGGCCACCGGGACGGTCCAGCTCTCATACTGAGCCGCCAGAAACAAGTAGGCAAACAGCGAGGACAGCAAGAACAAAATCATCATCTTTCCGCCGGCCTTAACTTCCTGATAACTCATCCCAGACCATTCATATCCCATTGACGAAGGCAGCGACTGTTTGAGCAGCTCTTCCACACGACGAATCGCCTGCCCTGTACTATAACCACTCTGCGGAACTCCTGTAATGGTCGTGGACGGATACATATTATAACGCGTAACCGCCTTCGGTCCGGAAATCTCCTGTACCGACACCAGCGTCCGCAGAGGGATCATCTGCCCGGTACGGTTTCGCACTTCCAGCCGTCCAATGTCATCCGCCGTATTTCGAAATTGCTGCTCGGCCTGAGCTTCCACGCGGAATGTCCGACTGAAGATATTAAAATCATTTACATAGGTACTGCCTAAATATGTTTGCAGGGCATTGAACACCGTATTCATAGGTATATCGAGTGTTTGGGCTTTGACGCGATCGATATCCACATAGATCTGCGGAGAAGTCACAAAGAAACTATTGTTCAGACGCGTAATAACCGGGTCATTCCTCGCGTTAAAAATAAAGTCGCTGCCGACACGGGCAAGGGCTTCGTAACCAGCTCCGCCGCGGTCCTGAACGCGTACCTCAAATCCGCCGGCCAGGCCCAGCCCCTGAATCGGCGGCGGCAGCAGGGCCAGGCAAAGAGCGTCAGTAATGGAAGACAGTTCTTTCTGCAATCGTTCCGCTATCTTTGAAACGTGCATCTGCGGGTCCTTCCGCTCCGACCACGGCTTTAAATTGACAAAAATCGTGGCTCCATTCGAGGCAACCGCCATATCCATAAACGAAAATCCATTGATGGCTCCATATTCATGGACTCCCTCTGTGCGGTCCAATATCCGAGTGATTTGATCGACTACCTCTTTCGTCCGCACAAGAGATGATCCCTCCGGAAGGCGTACTCCAATCAGGATTGATCCTTCATCTTCATCGGGCAGAAAGCCGGTCGGCAGCTCGCCGAAACCTATCACCGACAGGATAGTAACAACGATAAACAGCAGCAGGATGAGTGCGGTCCGACTGAGGAGAACCCTCACCACATTGGTATATTTTGCCGTGGTACCGCGGATAAACTGGTTAAACCATAAAAACACACGACCTTGCTTCTGCTCCTCCGTCTTCAGCAGAAACCGGCAGAGAACCGGACTGAGGGTCAAGGCATTCAACGTGGAAAACAGCACCGCCACCGACAAGGTTATAGTAAACTGCCGATAAAGCCGCCCCATAATCCCACCGCTCAGTGCCACAGGAACAAACACAGCCAGCAGCACCAGGGTTGTCGCTATCACGGGTCCGGTTACCTGCTGCATCCCTTTAATCGCTGCATCACGCGGTGAAAGTTTTTCGTCTATAACCAGACGAGAACAGTTTTCCACAACTACAATGGCATCATCCACCACAATCCCGATCGCCAGCACCAACCCAAACATCGAGAGGGTATTAATCGATATCCCAAGAGCCATCATCACCGCCAGAGTGCCAATCAGAGAAATCGGAATTGTAAGAGTAGGAATCAGCGAGGCCCGCCAGTCTATCAAAAAGACATAAATTGTCAGAACCACCAGTGCTACCACGCCCAGCAGACTCCAGAACACTTCCCAAAGGGATTGAATAATGAATGCTGTCGGATTGTACGGTTCCGTATAGTGCAATCCTTCCGGGAAAAACTTTGCCAGTTCTGCCAGGGCGGCTCGCACTCCGCGAGCTACCTCCAGAGCATTGGCGCCGGGAATCGCATAGACAGCCACCGCTACACCGGGCTGGCCGCTGAGCTCAAATTCCTGGTAATAGCTCTCCGCCCCTAACTCCATTCGGGCTACATCCTTCAAACGCAGCAGCCGGCCGCCCTCCTCTACCCGAAGGATGATGTCGCCAAACTGTTCCTCCGTGCTCAGGCGGCCCAGGGTCTTGACTGTAAACTGAAACTGCTGCTCCGACGAACTGGGGGGGCCCCCAACCTGACCGGCGGCCACTTCAACATTCTGCTGACGAATCGCAGTGACCACATCATCGGTGGTCAGCTGACGAGCCCGAAGTTTCTCCGGGTCCAGCCAGACGCGCATCGCGAATTTTTTCGACCCCATCACCTCCACTTCACCAACCCCTGGCACACGAGCCAGCACATCTTTGACATTCAACTCAATATAATTGCTGAGGAAGACCACATCATGAGCCGGATCGCTGGAAGAAAAACCCAGCAGCATTGTGATATTAGACGAACGTTTCTGTGTTATAATACCGTTGCGTCTGACCTCTTCCGGAAGCCGCGGCTCTGCCTGGGATACACGATTTTGTACCCACACTGTTGCCATATCCACATCGGTACCCACATCAAATGTAACAATAACCACCACAACCCCATCATCACTGCTCATCGAGGACATATAAATCATTCCCTCGACACCATTGATGGACTCTTCCAGCGGCGTGGCCACCGTTTCTGAGAGCACCTCCGCATTGGCTCCGGGATACAATGCCCGAACCATCACGGTTGGGGGGGTAATATCCGGCGTTTTTTCCACCGGCAGCAGCGGAAGCACAATAAGCCCTGCCAGCACAATAACAATCGAAACAACCCAGGCAAAAACCGGCCTGTCTATGAAAAATTTGCTAAACATGGACTGTTCTCCTCGAGACAGACATCCGTATCATTAAAGCTTGGCTGATGAAGAATCTGGTTTGGCAGCCGCAGAAGAAGCAGCTTTCTCGGCTGCAGCCTTCTCTTCCGGAACGGGCTGAATTGGAATCCCCTGCCGAGCCAGATGGAATCCGCTGGACAAAATTGTTTCGCTGCCGTCCAGCCCTGACAGAATCACTCGCATCAATCCCTGCGTGGCTCCCAGCGTAATCTGCCGCCGTTCCAAAACATTATCGGGGCCGACCACCAGCACAAATTTGCCGCTTAAGTCCGTCTGAATCACCCTCTCCGGAATCAGAACCGAATTCGGACGCTCCTGAACGGGCACCCGCACCCGAACAAACATCCCGGGCAGCATCTGCTCTTTTTCATTCCCTATCTGACCCCGAATATAGACAGTACCTGTTTTGGGCTCCACCGTATTATCCACATAACAAATCTGTCCTCGGAAAGGATAATCCGCTTCATCGGCAAATCCAATCAGAAACGGCATCTGTCCTTCGTCCGTTGTACCGCGAAGCCGACCGATAAAATCCCCCTTCATCAGCGACTCACTCATATAGAAGAAAACATAGATGGGCTCCAACCGTACCAGCGTTGTCAGAATCGGCCGGGAAGTCGGCCCGACCAGATTGCCCACATCCGCCAGATGCCGCCCAATGCGCCCGCGGAAGGGGCTGCGTATCTGCGTATAACTCAACTCCAGTTCCGCTTTGTCCAGGGCGGCCTGAGCGGCCATGACAGCCGCACACGCCGATTCATACGCTGCCCGTTTTGTGGACAAATCCTGCTGGCTGATGGCATTGCTCTCAATGGCCTTTTCCGCTCGCTCCAAATCTACCTGTGCCCGCTCTCTTTCCGCCTGGGCAGCCTTCAGCTGGGCCATGGCCTCATCGCGAATGGCCGCATAGCCCTCCTGCTCAATCGTAAAGAGCAGCTGACCTTCCTCCACAATCTGCCCATCGGTAAAATGAATCCCTTCCAGGTATCCCTCCACACGTGCCCGAATTTCCACGGAATCTACCGCCTCCGTGGTGCCGGTCGCTTCATAAAAATCCGTCACATCCTGAATGGTGCACTTTACCACAGGCAAAGGCATAGGACCTGCCTGCGCTGCTTCCTTCGGCGCCCGACTTTTCACCCAATGCCAAATCCCTCCGGCAGCGGCCAATACGATCACCAGAAAAATTACCCAGGAAATCCCATTCTTGCCTTTCATAGTAAGAAATCCTTTCAAAACTCCGTGGAGAATTGATTTACGATTGTTTTTCTTCCGAAATAGACAGCGAAATCTGTTCTTCTATTTGGGCTGCATCCCAGCCGCCGCCCAGCGCTTTATAAATTCGAATCAAATCCAGCACAACCGTTCCCTCGCTGACGGCCAAACGGTCCTGCTGGCTGTAAAGCGTCCGCTGTGCATCCAGAACATTCTGAAAATCCGTCAGGCCGCTGCGATACAAAATCTCCACCAGCCGTACGGTGTCTTCCGCCGCCTGCACCGAACGCCTCAGCGCCAGCAGGCGGATTTGCTCTTGTCGATAGGCCGCAATGGCGTTTTCCACCTCTTCGGCCGCCGTCAGAACTGTCTGCTCATAGGCCTTGCGAAGCTGCTCAGCACGGGCAGTTTCCGCTTCAACCAGACGGCGAAGACGACCCCCTGCGAAAAGATTCCAATCAATCGACGGACCCAGCGAAAATGTTCGGCTGGACCACCGGCCTAAATCTGAAAAATATTCTGAGGATAATCCAAATACACCCGATAAAGAAAGCGAAGGATACAGCTGTGCCTCTGCTACACCGATTTGGGCGCTCTGGGCCGCCAGCAAACGCTCCGCCTGGCGGATATCCGGCCGACGCCGGAGTAAATCCGCCGGAACGACGGGCGGCAGCCCCCCTTCCGCCGGAATCGGAATCAAATCTGGACGAGCAGCCCCGACTTCAAAATCCCGAGGAAACCGCCCCAGCAAAACTGCTAACCGATGTTTGGACTGCTGCTCAGCCAGCTGAAGCAGAGGAATCTCCGCTTCCGTATTGGCCAGATTTTGTCGGGCTTGTGCTACATCCAGCTCCGGAGCGAGCCCCGCTTCAAACCGGCTGTAAGTCAGTTGAAGCATTTCCTCCTGTGCCTGCAGATTTTGCAAAGCATATCGAAGCTGCAGCTGCGACGTCCGCAGTTCCACATAGGCCGCCGCCACTTCCGCACACAAACTCACCTGCACGGCTCGATCGGCCTCAATCGTCGCTTCCAGCGACGCCTGCGCCGATTCCACCGAACGCCGGATGCCGCCAAACAAATCCAGCTCCCAAAAAGCATCGATGCCTGACGAATACACCCCATGCTCCCTGTTAATCCCTTCTGTCGCAAAAGGGATGTTTCGGCTTTGCCGGCTGCGAGTATAAGAACCCGAAGCCCAAACCGAAGGATAGCGATCGCCGGCCACCGCATCCCGCAACGCTCGCGATTCCTGAATACGCAGATACGATTCCTGAAGCGTCAGGTTGTTGTCAAGAGCTTGCTCAATCAGCCCTTCGAGCACCGGGTCGTCCAGCAGCGTCCACCAGTTTTTTAGAACATCCTCGGAGGGAACCAGCCCTTCTTCCAATCGAGTCCAGGCCGCCGGCATCTCCAGTGTCGGCGGCTCGTAATCCGGTCCCACTGTGCAGCCGACCATACCCAACAATCCCGTCACTACCATAAGAAGTTTTGTCTTGGATGAATCCATTAGGCATTCCCTTCCACACAACCACGAAGACCTGCCGCTCCGAAACGAACAATATGTTCAGTTAGTTCTTCAACCGTAAAGTCCGGCAGCAGCAATTCCGAAAGCTTCAAGAACAATATAGGATGCAGTACCAGAGACTCAAACGAAAACACTGCCCATTGAGCGGCTCTCCGTTCCAAGCCGGGGATTAATTGCTCAAAGGCCTTCGCCAAGCGATCCAGAAACTGAACCTTAATATCATCTACAATTTTGTCAATCTCCACCCGATGGTGCAAGGCCTCCCGGACCAGAAGCCGAATAATCCGAGACCAGGGATCCTGCCGTCGGGCGGACTCAAGAACAGGCCGAACCAGCTCTCGCAGAAGCGTCTCCAGCGTCGGATTTTCCCCGGAACAAACACGGTCAATCACCTTTGAATGGGCCTCCAGGTTCTCCAGAAGGCGTCGGCGAAACATCTCTTCATAGAGTTTTTCTTTTCCGCCGAAATGATAGTTGACAGCCGCAATATTACAGCCGGCCTCAGCTGTAATATCCCGTATGGAAGTTCCCTCAAAACCCTTCTGGCAGAAAAACTTCTCGGCAGCATCCAGAAGCCGTTCACGTGTATCGAAACTGATATCCGTATTTTTATCAGGATTTTGCATACAGTCAGTCAGTACAGACAGGAAGAGAAATCAAACAAGTGTTTGAAGCGGGGATATTAAACGGGCATTTGAATTAAGTCAACAAGAAAAATTTTCCCCCACTCGACTGATTCGACAGCTAAAAACACATAAATGTTTAAGACAAATCGGGTTTTTTGACTCAAAGGAAGTATTATTAAGAAAATATTTTGGTGAAAATTTTTTGCAAAAAATCGCTTCTGGATTTTTTTCTGCCGGCATTCACACAAGGAACTTTACGAAATGAAACGAAGGGGGCAAATTTTTAGGCCAGATGCAGCAGATGAAATGCATAAAAAAAGAGGATAATCCCGAAGGGATTACCCTCCTTCTCCCAACTTGACAGAAATTATATCCAAAAGGTCAAAAAAAACAAAACAAAAAAGTGGAAATAGGGAAAATACACAAGGCAAATTTGACCCGTTTTGTCCTGTTATTTCATAAGACATTATTTTACAAGAACTAATAAAATCTCCGACCGGATATTTTTGACCAACCTTTTCAAAAAAATTTTTTACCAAAGCCCCGATTTTTCGTATAATATTCAAGAGTGGATCGGGCGGTTGCCCTGCACGAATAGAAATAGAAACAGATGCTGATTCAAAAGCATACCTGATTTCTATCATCAAGTGCAGGGAGGAAAGTCCGAGCAGGACAGGGCACGGCGACGGCTAACAGCCGCCCGGGGCAACCCGAGGGAAAGTGCCGCAGAAAACAAACAGCCGATGGCCCCGCACCTGTTTTGAGGGCAAAACTGCTATGCGAAGAAAGGCAGCATTCTCACCCTCTGAAAACAAATGCGGGGTACAGGCAAAGGTGAAAAGGTGCGGTAAGAGCGCACCGCGCCGCTGGCAACAGCGGCGGCACGGCAAACCCCGCCGCCTGCAAGACCAAATAGGCCGGAGCCTGGCCCGGGCAATTCCGGCGGGTAGGTTGCTTGTCTGCAGGGAAACCGACAGACAGAGCCGATTGGCAACAATCGGTCCAGTGTAATAACCGCCTCCCGTACCTTGATACGGCAGACAGAACTCGGCTTACAGATCCACTCTTTTTCCTCTTTTTTATGCTGTCTGTTTGTTAATTATTTATCAAAAAAATTAGTTGATTTATTCCCAAAAACATCTATTCTGAATCTTATGGCACTGGGAAAAATCATTCGCCAAAAGCGAAAAGAACTCAAACTGACCCTCGACGAGGTAGCAGAGAAGACGGGTTTTTCCAAGCCCTATTTGTCCACCATCGAAACAGAAAGCGTCAACAATCCCCCTTCCGATGAATTAATTGCAAAACTCGAGAAAATCCTAAAGTTCAAGAGCGGCTATCTCCTCTATTTGGCTCACAAAGAAAAACTTCCATCAGATATCCGACGGGAACTCGAAGCCCTTCATGCTGAAAATCGCAAATACCGTTCCCTTCTCCGAAACATACTCAAACGAAAACAAAAAGTGTCTGACATAGGCCGCATCATCAGCGACCAGGATTTTCAGGATACCAAAAAGCGGCCGCCGGGGAACTGGATACCAATCATCAACAAAGTAGCCGCCGGCTATCCGCGAGATTTCGACGACTTGGGGTATCCCGTCGGTTTTGCAGATGATTATGTCCTGGCCCCAGATTTGAATGACCCCAATGCTTTTGCTGTCCGGGTTGTGGGTGATTCAATGGAACCTGAGTTTCGCCAGGGAGATATCGTCATTTTCTCCCCCGCCGCATCCGTTCAGAGCGGCTGCGACTGCTTCGTTCGTTTTCAAAACCCCTATGAAGCAACGTTCAAAAGGGTCTTTTTCGATGCAAAAAACCAGATTCGGCTTCAGCCCCGCAACGAAAAATACCCTCCTCAGTTCGTAAAACCCTCTCGGATAAGCGGCCTTTACAAGGCCGTCATTCAGTACAGGCAGCTGTAAAGCCCCCGCTGACCCTCCTCTCCGAAGAACTCCAAATATTCGCTTTTTTGTCTGGAATCGACCTTCTGAATCGATATAATTGCCAATCTTGAAGAGGCGATGTTCTCCATTGAAAAAATGGCAGTAAAGTCTGGTTCGCTTCCGGAAAGGTTTGGCTCATGCAAATTCGAAGGATCGGTTGGCTTTTCTGGCTGTTTGGAGCAGCGGGGATGCTGTCTGCACAAACCAGCAGTCTGTTTCCGGCAGGTCAGGACTTGCATTTGTCTGCTCACCGGCTTCGGCGGGCCCAAGCAGATAGACAAACAGAGAGCCGATTTATCCTCGAAACGAAAGTGGAAGGCGCCATCGGAGATAATCAATTCTCAGCCGATAGGGCTGTTGTCCTGCTTAAACTTTGCGGCGAGCCGTCCGGCCTTTCTGAAGGCCAGTATTATGAGGCCCTTTTGTATCTCGAAGGCAATGTGACACTCAAACGGGGAAGCCGTTCTAAGATGGCGATTATCTCAGAGCCGGTTGCAGAAAATGCTCATTGTCTGGCAGTTCGTTTTTTTGTCACCGGTCAGGTTTTCGTCAGCGCCCGCCAGCAGGAAACCCTTACCAGCAAACTGTTTGACAGCGAGCCGCTCTACACGCGGGCTGTCACGATATTCCGCCAGATGCAAGCCGGTCCCGTTCCTCCGCCAACGGCCTATGTACCGCGGATAGAAGACCGTTTTCTGCCGCCGCACAGTCTAACCGTCAAAAAAGGGGCCGCGGCTGCGGCTGCGGCTGAACGCCGGCAGCCCGAAGTCGCCGCTGCCCCCAAGGCCGCCGAAAAACCCCCATCTTCCTATCCTATCCATATCAATGCCCTTTGGGAACCGGCACCTGAGATTGAAAAGCGAACCCTGCCGGATGGACGACAGGCCGCTACAATTTCGGGCCGATTTTATCTCTGGCAGAAGCGGGAAGACGAAGGACTCCTGCTGGAGTTCCTGGCTGACAGCGCCGTCGTTTATTACAGCGGCGATTCGCTAACCCAAACCCGCCCCGGTCCCGGCGGCAATGAAATCGCCTCCGGCACCATTGAAGCGGTTTATTTAGCCGGCAATATCGTGATGACCGAGAGGAATATGACCATCCGGGCTGATGAAATTTATTACGATTTTCTCCGTCATCAGGCCCTTGTCGTGCAGGCCGAACTGCGAACATTCAGTCCTTCCCGTTCCCTGCCGGTGTACATTCGTGCAGAAACCCTTCGCCGAATCAACGAAACCACTTTCGAAGGGGAAAATGTTCAGGTAACTGACAGCGAGTTTTATCTGCCCCAAATTTCTGTCCACGCCGCCCGGATGGTGCTGCTCACACCCCAACAAATCGAAGAAAGACAGCAGGAGCAGCAGCCGACCGACACTCAGCCCCAGGCCTGGCTGGAAGATATATCATTCCGGTACGGCAGCCGGACTCTATGGAAATGGCCCCGCGTCCAGACCGATTTCCGTCGACCTGAATTTCCCCTCAACCGAGTACGCCTCGGCAATGACAATGAATTCGGCACCACTCTGGAGAGCCGATGGAACCTGGCCCGTCTGCTCGGACAACCTGAGCCGGAAGGGATGAATACTGATTTGCTTGTTGACTACTACAGCGACCGCGGCGTCGGCGGAGGAATCGAGTCGGAGTACAAACGCCCCGATTCCTTCGGCGAACTGCTCGGTTATGTTATGAGTTATCGGGGAAATGATGACCTCGGACGAGTTGGAAGCGACCGGCGAAACCTCGACCCCGACCAGGACGTTCGCGGACGGTTCAGCTGGAGACACCGCACTTATCTGCCCGAAGACTGGCAGCTGACCATTGAGGTCGGCTATCTGTCTGACCGCTATTTCCAGGAGTGGATGTACCGCGGCGAATTTTATACCGACAAACCTCAGGAAACGCTCGTTCACCTCAAACGGCTGAAAGACAACTGGGCCTTCTCTATCCTCGGCAAGGTCCGCATTAATGATTTTGAAAACACCATCGAAGAATTGCCGACCGTAGAATATCACCTCAAAGGGGCTTCTTTCTGGAATCATCAGCTCACCTTCTACAGCGATACGCAGATTGGACGGCTGCGAAACCGGTTCGATGAAGACCTGGCTTTACCGCCAACAGACGAAGATTTTTATACGCTGGCCTATACCCGCAACGAAGTCGATTGGCCCCTGATGTTCGGCACGCTCAAGGCAGTTCCCTTCGCGGCGGCTACCTTTGCCTATGAAGATCACGACGAGTTTAATCTGGCTCTGGACGGTACCCCCGTTTCCCCAGAAGAGCAGCCGTTTCTCGGCGAATACGGCATCCGAACCTCTACCATGTTTTGGAAGGTGGACCCATCTGTCCAAAGCCGGCTGTGGGATTTAAATGGTATCCGGCATTTGGTCAAACCGCATTTTGAAGCTACCTTCTATGAAGATAACAGTGCTGCGATTGAAATGCGGAATATGTACAATCTCGGCCTTTCCCAGCGATGGCAAACTTACCGGGGTCCGGAAAATCAACGGCAAATTGTGGATTGGCTCCGCTGGGATCTGGATGCCACCTGGGTCAAAGACCCTGCCGATGAAGACATCGACCCCTTCGGACGCTACGGACCGGCAGATTTTCTTTTCAATGACTCCGCTATCCCGCTGCGAACCCGACGGAACAACAGTTTCTTCGGCCTGGTCCGCAACTCAATTAACAGTGATATAGAATGGAAAGTCAGCGACACCACGGCTTTCCTCAGCGATCAGGATTACGACCTGGACAGCGGCCGCCTTCAGCAGTTGGACCTGGGCATCAGCCGTTATGTGTATCCGGAACTGAGTTATTATATCGGCAGCCGCTATCTGCGGCCGGTGCAGGTAGATATCCCCTCCGAAGGGATTCACGAAGAGGGTTCTCATTCCGTAGTAGCCGCTCTCACCTATTCGCTGGGCTCCCGCTACACAGCTGTCCTGGCGCAGGAATACAATTTCGAATACAGCAAGACCGTGCGCAGCGAACTGACCTTGATTCGCCGCTATCACCGTCTGTTTTACGGTCTGAACTTCTCGCTGGACGAGTCACTGGGTCGCCAATCCATCTCGCTGAGCATTTGGCCTCAAGGTGTTAAAGAATTAGCTATCGGACGCAGATATATGGGCATGACCGAGCCCGTGCTCGAAGAATAAATCCTATCGACCGCTCGAATGCCCGCTGTGTACAGTCGCATAAAAGAAAATAAGGATTGAAGAAAGGAACTGCTATGGCTTTAGTAACGACAAAAAAGATGTTTGAGATGGCCTACAAAAACGGCTACGCTATTGGGGCGTTCAATGTTAATAATATGGAAATCACCCAGGGTATTGTAGCCGCTATCGCAGAAGAAAAGGCCCCGCTGATTCTGCAGATTTCCCGCGGCGCTCGTGAATACGCAAAAATGAGTTATCTGAAAGCCATTATCGATGTTGCTGTCGCGGAAAATCCAGATATCCCGATTTGCATGCACCTGGACCACGGAGACACCTTCGAACTGTGCAAGCAGTGCGTGGACGACGGATTTACGTCGGTGATGATTGATGCGTCCCATCTTCCCTTTGAAGAAAATGTCAAGATTACCAAACAAGTGGTCCAATACGCCCACGCCCACGGCGTTGTCGTAGAAGCCGAACTGGGCCGGCTGGGCGGCATCGAAGAAAATGTGGTCGGCGTCGATGACGTCTCCGCTCATCTGACCGATCCGACCCAAGCCGAAGAATTCGTAAAAAGAACCGGCTGCGACTCGCTGGCTGTGGCCATCGGCACCAGTCACGGCGCTTATAAATTCAAAAGCGAACCCAAAATCGCCTTCCATGTCATCGAAGAAATTCAGAAGCGGCTGCCCGGTTTCCCGCTGGTCATGCACGGAGCCAGCAGCGTCCTGAAGGAATTTAAAGACCTTATCAACAAGTACGGCGGCAAAATGCCCGATGCGATGGGAGTACCGGAAGAAGCCATCAGCCGGGCGGCTAAAATGGCTGTCTGCAAGGTCAACATCGATACCGACCTGCGGATGGCAATGACGGCCAAGATTCGTCAAGTCTTCGCAGAAAAACCCAGTGAGTTTGACCCGCGCAAGTATCTGGGCCCTGCCCGTGATGCTATCAAGGAAATGGTTAGGCATAAACTCCATGTGCTGGGCTGTGCCGGCAAGGCCGCCGAATGCAGGTAATCAAGACTTTCGGGCTTGACGGATAGAAAATAAATCGGCCGGACGGCTTTGCCCGTCCGGCTTACATAGAATAACCCAATCTCAGGATTGTTATGAATCTGCGAATTCAGAAGGTTTGCAAGTTGGTTGTCTGGCTATCGGCAGCGGTGCTTGTTTTGGGGCTGGTGTTTGCCTGTGAACCGCGAACACCCCCTCTTCCATCAGAGAATCAAACCGGACAGGAAGGCACCTCGTCCTCGTCCGAGTGTTCGCTGCCTGTTTCCCTGAAAGCCGCTTCCGCCATCGAGTTTTTCTGTACCGGCAATGTGGCAGCTGTTCAGGAAACTCTGGACAATGCTGCCGGCGAAAACGGCGTTTTAGAGTCCCTTCGGCAAATTCTCCACAGTTGGGAACAAATGCAGCAGCGCAGGCAGATGCTTCGCGACAAAGTCTGGCAGCAGCAGCAGGAGCGGCTGGCTGAGCTTCAAAATAAGCTGTCTGACCTTCTGAATGCAGAAAATGCTTCCGTCCAGCTGCCGCCGGAAGACTCAGAGGCCCCCTCAGAGGAAAAATTGGCAGACAACTATCCGCCGGCAGACGCTAATGGTCTGGAGGGCGTGCTGGCTGCCGCCATTCGCCTGCGCGACCTGGCAACCGAAGAGGAAAAACAAGCCCTGCTCGAGCACCCCTTCATTCAGAAGGCCGTTGAAACCGCTCTCCAGAGAGCTCGCCTCTACGAAGAGCAGGGACGCTGGACCGATGCCTATATCCGCGTCTATTACTGGCTGACTGCTCTCGACGAGGACAATCCTGAATATCGTAAGAAAGCCGAAGAACTTTCGGAACTGCTCGAAATCGAACTGTCTCTTAAAGACGGGGCCTGCGATGATACTGTCCAGCAGCGCTACCAGGATATAAAACCGGAAATGTTTGAGCGGGCTTTGTATTTGCTTGATAATAATTATGTCCGGCCGCTGGATTATGCCGAAATGATCCAAAAGATATTTCAGCGGTGCCGTCTGCTCGTTCGCGTTCTCGAAAAATCCTCCTCTGATATCGCCTTCCAAACGGATGCTCAAACGGCCTCTCAATTTCTTGAAGAGCTCAATGCATTGGAAGCTGAGTTGAACGCCAAAGATGTCAAGCAGGCCTCCGACTTAAACCAGCTGCTTCGGTCGCTGCTCGAACTGAACCGCCGAACGCTGCATCTGCCGGAGGAAGTGGTAATCGCTCACTTTTCTCATGCCGCCCTCTCAACTTTGGATCCTTTTACCGAATTGGTTTGGCCCTGGTATGTCAAGGATTTCGAAAAAAGTCTCACTCAGCAGTTCAGCGGCATCGGCGTGGAGATTTCCAAGGCCACCGGCGTATTGACCATCATCAGTCTGCTGCCGGATACGCCAGCTTATCGAGCAGGTTTGGATGCTTACGATGAAATCCTGGCCGTCAACGGCGAACCGACCGAAAAGATGACCATTTTTTGCGCCGTCAGCAAGATCACCGGCCCCAAAGGCACCAAGGTCACACTCACCATTCGCCGGCCCTCGACCGGTGAGGTGAAAGACTACACGATCATCCGCGACCGTATCGTTGTCCAGCCCATCCGCGGCTGGCAAAGAACTGAAAGCGGACAGTGGGATTACTGGGCGGACCCGGTCAATCGAGTCGGCTATGTGCGGCTGACTTCCTTCTCGGAAACCTCTCGCGATGAGCTGGACCAGGTTCTCACTCAGCTTGAAAAACAGGGAATGCGGGGCCTGATTCTTGACCTGCGGTACAACAGCGGCGGCTACCTTAACAGTGCAGCCGAGGTTGCCGACTTGTTCCTGAGCAAGGGCGTCATTGTCAAGAGCAACCCGCGGCACGGCTTTGCCACGTATGAAATGGCCCATGAAAAAGGAACACATCCCAATTATCCGCTGGTCATTCTGATCAACGGCGGCAGTGCCAGCGCCTCGGAAATCGTAGCCGGTGCTCTGCAGGACCCCAAATACCGGCGGGCCACCCTCGTAGGCACCCGCAGTTTCGGCAAAGGGTCTGTTCAGGTGGTCACCCCCTACACCGGCGGCGGCTCTCAGCTGAAGTACACCGTCGCCTATTACCATCTGCCCAGCGACCAGCAGGTCAAAAACCGCTACGAGATGGAAAAAATCGGACGCAAAGATTGGGGCATCGCCCCCGATGTCGAGGTAGAACTGTACAATCACGAAATCCGCCGGATGCTCGAAGTCCAGCGTAAAAATGATATTCTTGTGCAGGCCTTCCACACCAACAGCAGTCAGGAGCGGCGCTACACGCTGGAGGAAACCCTGGTGTCCGATCCCCAGCTGTCCGCCGCCCTGATGGTGGCTCAGGCCAAACTGCTCCGGGAGGGCTGCCCCATCCAGCCGCCGGACCCCCAGATTTGGCAGCGGCCGATCGACCCCAATGAAGTCTTCTAAAGGATTCAGAAATTAAAATGAATAAACTCGAACTCAAACGAAGAGAAAAATTACAGCAGATTCAACAAATTGGAATTGACCCTTACGGCGGGCGGTTTCCCGATACAGAACCGGCGCAAGCCGTCAAAAACCGCTACCAGGACCAGCAGGAAGGCCAGCGTGCACGCTGTGCCGGACGAATCGTGCTGCTCCGCGATATCGGCAAACTTATTTTCATCACGCTGCGGGATTCCAGCGGAACCATTCAGCTGGGGCTGAGCAACAAACTGCTGGCCGACCAGTGGGAACTGGTGAAGCGGCTTGAGTTGGGCGACCTCGTCGGTGCCGAAGGAATGCTCGGCAAAACCAAAACCGGCGAGATTACCATTTGGGTTGAGCGGCTGACGCTGCTGGGCAAGGCCCTGCTGCCGCCGCCGGAAAAATTTCACGGCCTGGCCGATGTGGATTTACGCTATCGCCGCCGCTATGTGGACCTTTGGGCCAACCCCGAAGTCATGCAGCGGTTCCTTACGCGCAGTGCCATGCTCTCCTCCATTCGTTCCTTCCTTGAGGAACGCGGATTCATCGAAGTGGAGACCCCGATGATGCAGACCACCGTGGGGGGAGCGGCGGCCAGACCGTTTATCACTCATCACAATACCCTCGATATCGACCTGTACTTAAGAATCGCCCCGGAATTGTTTCTCAAGCGGCTGCTGGTGGGCGGAATGGAAAAAATCTTTGAAATCAACCGCAACTTCCGCAACGAAGGCCTCAGCACCCGACACAATCCGGAATTTACCATGATGGAGCTCTATCAGGCCTATGCGGATTATCACGATATGATGGACCTGACCGAATCGCTGGTGGATTTTCTGATTCAAAAGCATTGCAGCAGCCGACAGCTCCCGTTCGGCCGGATGGAGATTGATTGGAGCCGGCCGTGGCAGCGGCGGCGCTATGCCGACCTGCTGAAAGAATATGCCGGATGCGATACCGAAGACCTAAACGCCGTCCGGGCCAAAGCACGCCAGCTGGACATCGACGAAACACAGATGGACGACGCCGTTGTCATCAACGGGGTCTTCGAAGCTGCTGTGGAATCCCATTTGGTCAATCCGACCTTTGTACTGGATTATCCGGCGGCACTATGTCCGCTGACCCGGCCAAGCAAGGCCGACCCTCGCTACGCCGAACGATTCGAACTCTATGTCGGCACGATGGAATTGGCCAACGCCTATACAGAACTGAATGACCCGGATATTCAGGAAGCCAATTTCCGACGCCAGCTCAAAGGTCAAAGTGCGGAGGAAAGCATGGCTCGGATGGATGAAGACTTTATCATGGCTCTGAAATACGGAATGCCGCCGGCTGGCGGGCTGGGCATCGGCATCGACCGATTGATAATGCTCCTGACAAACGCCGTAAGCATTCGCGATGTGATTCTGTTCCCGCTGCTCAAACCAGCCCCAGCCGGCCGACCTCCGGAAGAAACGGAGAACGAAGAATCCGCCTCATCTTGACAAAACAGAACTACCGGGAGCAGGCAGTGTGAAGCATGTATCCGTTTTTTTGTGCGGGCGCTATCTGCGTCGGCGGCGAATGATGCTCCTGAGCATCACAGCCGTCGCCCTCAGCTGCGCCCTGCTGCTGATTACCGCCAGTCTGTTCACCGGCTTTATTACAGCAGTGGAAACCAGCACAACCCGCCATCTGGGCGATATTGTCCTGGAGGCCCCTTCCGGCCAGCTGATCACTGAATTTCCCGCCCTGATTGAAAGTCTTGAATCCGCCGCTGCTGTCAAAGCTGCCGCTGCCGTCCTCAAGAATCAGGGGCTGCTGCTGGCCGCTCCCGGCCAGGTGCGTCCGGTCCGCGTCTGGGGAATCCAGCTGCCTCAACGGCTGGCCGTCAGCCCTCTTCAGGACAGTTTGCTCATACAGAAAGGGAAAAACACTGTCTCCTTTGACCCGCAAAATCTCGGCGGACTCGGCGGTTTTGTCGGCATCGGCGTCCTGACGGAACCTGATGAAAAAACCGATGAATACAACATCGCAGAAGTAAGTCGCTATGTAGGCCAGCGTATGACCCTGACCACCGGCTCCATTCAGCCCTCCGATGAAGCAGCCGGCTCGCAAAACATCCGGTTTCAGCGGCGGGTCCTCCATTTTACCTGCACCGACATCATGCAGACCGGCGTATGGGATTTGGATGAACAAAATGTCTTCGTACCCTTGGAGGCACTTTCGGCACTGCTTTACCCCGACCTGCCGGAGCCGGTCGCAGATATTATCCAGATTCGGCTGGAAGACGGTGTCCCAGACGAGGTAGGTCTGGCCATTGTTCAAGGCATCTGGGAAAACTTCGCCGGCCCCCGTTTTCTCTGGGCCCATCTGGCCTCTATCGAAACCTCGCGACACCTTCAGGCCCGTCTGATCGCCGAATACCGCAAGCAAATGGGCGTGCTGCTGCTTGTGTTCGGACTGGTCAGTCTGTCTGTCGTTCTGCTGGTCTTCTGCATCTTTTCTCTGCTGGTGATAACCAAACAGAAGGATATTGCCATCTTGAAAAGCTGCGGCGCCGGCGCTGGCGACGTGGCAGGCCTGTTTCTGATATTCGGCTTTCTCAATGGGCTGGCGGGAGCCGGCCTTGGGATTCTGATGGGCTGGTTCATCACCGTCAACATCAATCCGATTGAACACCAAATCAGCCGTCTGTTCGGGCTGAAAATCTGGAAAGCAGGCGTTTATATGTTCACGCAGATTCCCAACACGGTTGATTGGCCTGCGGCTGGATGGATTCTATTGGCTGCTGTACTGGCTTCCGTAGCAGGCGCGCTTCTGCCGGCTATGCGGGCGGCCTGCATTCAGCCGGTGCGGCTTTTGAGGTATGAATAACCAATGCTCTCGTGGAAACTGGCCATCCGTTATTTTCTGCATCGGCCCAGCTCCTGGCTGGCTGTGCTCGCTGTAGCGCTGTGCAGTTTTATTGTCGTTGTTGTGCTCACCGTAATGAACGGCCTGGCAGCCGATTTTAAACAGAAAAACCATCTTTACGTCGGCGACTGTATTCTCACAACCAATTCGCTGGTTGGTTTCCCCGAGGACCCAAACTGGATAGACCTGCTCCAGTCTCAGCCCTTTATTGAGGCCGTCTCTCCATCCATTTTCGGGGTAGGATTGATCACCCAGGCCGGAGCCGACTGGAATATTGCCGTCCAGTTTCTGGGCATAGACCCCGTCTGTCACAGCGCCGTCACCGGCTTCGGCCAATCCCTGTATTACCGAAAAAATCAGCCCCATCTTGCCTTTGTTCCCGAATATGCCCCCCATGAAGCCGGCTGTGTCATCGGTATTGACTTAGCCGGAATCAGCCGCACCTCGCAGGGACAGTACATTCATTCCTCTCGTCCCATTCCCATCCGCATTATCCTAAGCAGTTTTCCACTCACAGCCCGCGGGGCGCTGGCGCGGGGCGGAACAGACTTGGTAAGCAGCAAAACTTATTATCTCGCCGATACCAGCCATACAGGGATTCCCCAGATTGACGGAAATATGATTTATCTTCCGCTCAAAGAGGCCCGCCTGCTCACTGGAATGGACAGCCCTTTCCCTCGAATCAGCTCCATTCATATCCGATTCAAATCCTCCATTCCCCTTCAGCAGGGTGTCGAACAGGTTCGCCAATTATGGACGGCGTACCTAAAGAACCAAAAAAATCATCCCTATTTTAACCTCTTCGAGTCTGTGCGTGTGCAGAGTTGGCTGGAGAATCGCCGCAGCCGAATCGTCGCCATCGAAAAAGAACAAACCATGCTGATTCTTCTGTTTCTGATGCTCGGAATCATTACTGTCTTCATCGTTTTTGTCATTTTTTATATGCTCGTCGGCCATAAAAGCAAAGATATCGGTATTCTCAAAAGCATTGGAACTCCCAAATTGAAAATTGCCCAGGTATTCCTCAATTTTGCCGCGATTATCGGCATTTTTGGTGCACTGCTCGGCAGTGCGGTCGGCTGTTTATTCCTGATTTATATCAACCCAATCGAAAACTGGCTTTTTGAACATTGGAATTTTCAACTGTGGGATCGAAGCATTTATGCGATTGGCGAGATTCCCAATCAAATTAAAACTGATTTCCTGCTGGCAGTCGGTCTTTCAGCGGTAGCGGCTTGTCTGTTGGGGGCGTTGGCCCCCGCCGTCCAGGCCGCCCGCAAGCAGGCAGTAGAGGTACTCCGTGTCAGCCAGGTATAATCCAGCGGAAAGAACAAACAGGAAAAAATATGAACGCACTGATAGCCGCCCGCAACATTCATAAGTCCTACCCCATGGGCAAGCAAATGCTCCACGTGCTCAAGGGAGTATCCCTGCAAGCACAAGCCGGCTCTTTTATTGCCATTGTCGGTGCATCCGGAAGCGGAAAAAGCACCCTGCTCCATATTCTTGGGACGCTGGACAAACCAGACCAGGGAAGTGTAGAATTTGAAGGAAAAGACCTTAGCCGACTTTCGGCGGGACGGCTCAATAAATATCGGAATCGGTCGGTCGGCTTCATATTCCAGTTCTATCATCTCCTCAATGAGCTGAATGTCCTCGAAAATACCTTGCTGCCGACCATGATTTCCAACGGTTCTGCCGGTTATTTACGAAGAAAAAAAGAATTGCAGGACTCGGCAGCAGCGCTTTTAGAACGCTTGGGGCTTAGCGGTCGGCTCCGTCATCGTCCCTTTGAGCTTTCCGGAGGCGAACGGCAGAGGGTGGCCATCGCACGGGCCCTAATGAATAAGCCGGCGCTTCTGCTTGCAGACGAACCCACAGGAAACCTTGACTCGAAAACAGGTTCTGGTATATTAGAGATTTTAAAAGAATTGAACCGGGCCGGACAAACTATTATCCTGGTTACCCATGATGTTCGAATTGCCCAAGAGGCCGGAGAGATAGTTCGCCTTGAAGATGGAAAAATTGTCCAATAATAGACAAAATAGAGATAAAAAAGATTTGGAGCACCTATGGGTTTAAAAATCTGGCTGAATGACAAATTGGTCGAGCAGGAGGAAGCAAAAGTTTCTGTATTCGACCACGGTTTATTGTATGGAGATGGAGTTTTTGAGGGGATTCGGGTCTACAATGGCAAGGTTTTTGAACATGAGGCCCATCTCATTCGTCTGTATAAATCCGCCAAAGTAATCCGCCTGACAATTCCAATGGATTTGACGACCTTGAAAAAGGCCGTAGAGGAAACGGTCAAAGCCAACCGCATCTACGATGGTTATATCCGCCTGGTTATCACCCGCGGCCCAGGGGATTTGGGAATGAACCCCTTTCTCTGCAAGCATGCCTGTGTAATTATTATTGTTGACAAAATACACCTTTATCCGCATGAACTCTATGAAAAAGGTCTGAAGGTCATCAGTGTTTCAACGATACGCAATCATCCAATGAGTCTGCCGCCTCAGGTGAAAAGCATGAACTATCTGAACAATATTTTTGCCAAAATTGAAGCGGTCGACGCTGGTGCCGATGAGGCCATCCTTTACAACCACGAGGGCTATGTGGCCGAGGCCTCCGGCGATAACATCTTCATCGTCTCCGACGGCACACTTTATTCACCGCCTGTTCAGGCCGGCTCTCTGGACGGCATTACCCGACAGGTAGTAATCAAATTGGCTCGGCAGGAAGGGATTCCATTTGCTGAAAAGAACCTGACGCGGTTTGATTTGTACACCGCCGACGAACTCTTTCTGACCGGCACCGCCGCAGAAGTCATCGGCGTAGTGGAAATGGACGGACGTATCATCAGCGATGGACGTCCGGGACCCATCACGCAAAAACTGCGTGAAAAATTCTACACGTATGCTCGTGCCTGACTTACAATCCGCAGCGGCTTCGGAAAATCAAAACTGGACTTCCATTGCATTTCCGGTCGAGGCGGAACTTCAGCAGGTGCGTAAACGCATTCGACAGGTACTTGCCGCGGACCACCCGCTGCTTCATCAGCGACTCCTTACGCTTGCGGAAACACCAGGCAAGATGCTGCGTCCGCTGGTATTTCTGCTCAGTGTTCAGACCTGCGGACAAGTCAAGCCAACCCATATCGACTTGGCGGCCGCCGTCGAATTGATTCACATGGCCACTTTGCTGCACGATGACGTTGTCGATCAAGCCGTTCTGCGCCGAGGCCGCCCCTCCGCCAATTTTCTCTGGGGCAATACCGCTGCGGTTCTGCTCGGTGATTTTCTTCTCAGCCGTGCCTTTGCGATCGGCAATCAGCTCTACCGGCCGGATTTAACTGAACAAGTCGTCCAGACTGCCCAGCAGATTTGCGAAGGGGAACTTCTCCAAAATCTCCACCAAGGCAACTGGGAAATGAACGAGGAATTGTATGAACACATTATCGAGGCCAAAACAGCAGCCCTATTTGCCGCCAGCTGTTCCCTCGGGGCACAATTGGCAGAGGCAGATAATTTTTCTGTGCAGGCCCTGAATCAATACGGACAAAAATTCGGCCTTGCATTTCAAATCTGTGACGACTGGATGGATCTGTTCGGCAACGAAGAAAAAACCGGTAAAACAATAGGGACCGACCTGGCAGAAGGAAAACCGACCCTGCCGGTCATTCTTTGGCTGAAAAATCTTTCTGAATCGGACAGAAAAAAGGCCCTTTCTCTTCTGGCCGATTCAAAAAAACACCGCTCTTCCATAGCAAAAAAAATCAGACAATCAGAAGTCATCAGACAGATTCAGCAAAAACTCCTGGCGCTGCAGAAACAGGCCCAAGAGGCCCTTGCTCCGCTTGCGCCCTCCACTGCCAAAACGTCGCTCTGCCGACTAGTCGAATCCATCACTGCCAGCGTTAATCTGTCCCGTCTGCCCCAATAAAAAAGGCCGGGCAAAAACCCGGCCTTTGGATATTCGAATAAATCATCAACTTTTAGAATGCAAAGCTGTAGGAAATTGTGCCCCAGTACTCATCGTTTTTGTTGACTGTATCCTCAAAGGAGTTCTGGAAGTAGAAAGCCGGCACAATCTTGGCACCCGTAAACGGGCAGGTCAACTTTGTCTCCAAACCCCAGACCATGTGCGACCAATCGTGATCGGAATACATCGTACCATCGTTGAACGCAATGTCCCACGAGAAGGTCAGCGGCAGATTGGGAAGCATCTCTTCGGTCGGCAGCAGATAAGAAAATCCCATCAGATAAATAGTTCCGGAACAATCATCAATCTGTGAATCGCCTTTGCTTGGCCAAATCTGATATATGCCCGCATGCGGAATTAACGGCGTACCGGTCAGCTGCGGCATTTCAAATTCGAGAAACACTTCCTGCTTATCCAGCTCTTTTGTGGCGCGCCTAATATAATCATAATACCGCCAGCCGATTTTGTAGTTGGTTTCGAAGCAGTCGCCGGCAAACGCCTTTCCCTTATAGTACACCGTGTAATCGTACTCAGCCATATCGGCACGGCTGTCTATACTCCCAGTTGAGCCGCCGCGTTCCGCATACGACATCCACAGCGTGGCACCAAGGCCGCTTGAGTGCAAGAAGTCCACGCTGGGCTGGAAGGCACCGGCATTATCCAGAACATCATAGCCGCGCCAGATGTACCGGGAGGTGTAGCTCAAATCCACCGTTGTCGTCCAGTCCTTTTCTTGTGCAGAAACGGCTGCCGCCAATCCGCACAGCACCAACACAATCATCGTCTTCTTCATAGTTCAGTTCCTTTCCATTGCTCCCTATACGATTTCCTTATCTTGTTCATGTCCAGATCTGAAACTTGGCTCTATTCTGCTCGAACACTCATCTCCTGTCAACCCCAAAAATATAAAAAAATAGCACGCGCAAACTTTTGTTAAAATAGGCAAGATACTTCTCGCCTTTCGATGTGTCTAAACAACCATTTGAGCTTCGAGCTGTTCTTTGGCCTGTCCGACCAGATAAAAACTGCCCGTGATGCAAATCAAATCTTCTCGCGTAACAACACTGTTGGCAATGCGCACGGCCTCTCGAATCGAAGGAGCCGTCTGGCACATTTTACCGCACAACTCTGTGTAAAGGTCTGCCAGCTCCTGCGGATAAACTGCTTTGGGACTGTCGCTGCGCGTAAAAATAACCTTATCCGCTCCATACTGAAGCTGCATGAGCATCCCCCGAATATCTTTATCTTTGTTGCAGCCGAAAATAATAATCATCGAATCATACGGAATATGCTGGCCGATGGCTTGAATCAGAGCCCGTATACTGGCGGCATTGTGTGCGCCATCCACCAGAATCCGCGGGTCATTGCAAATCATCTCCATCCGCCCAATCATCGAAACATGGTTGAGTCCTTCAACGGCTTTGCTGTCATCCACCGAAAAGCCGCGCTGTTTGAGCTGGTCCAGCATGGCCAAAGCCAGTCCGCAGTTAATGGCCTGATGCTCTCCAGGCAGCGGCACTCGCAGATGCTCGTAACGGCTGTGCGGCGTCGTCAGACAGATGCGGTTGTGAAGCCCATATTCACGCGACGACTCAAAGCGATACGAAAAATCAATATCTTTTCCCGTAACACACAAAGGCGCTTTCATCGCAGCGGCCTGTTTTTTGAGTACCCGCATTGCTGCCAATTCCTGCGGCACCGTGATAACCGGAATACCTTCCTTAATTACGCCGGCTTTTTCACGGGCAATGCTGTCAATAGTCGAGCCCAGCAAATTCATATGGTCCAAACTGATGCTTGTAATGCCGACCACCTCCGGAGTAATCACATTTGTGCTGTCCAGACGGCCGCCCAAGCCGGTTTCAATCACAGCGATGTCTACCTTCTGCTCAAAAAAATACAAAAACGCCATCGCTGTGAGAATCTCAAAGAATGTCGGCGGTTCTCCCTTCTCAGCCATTTTCTCCACGATTGGATGAACCCGGTTGATCAGATCGGTCATCGCCTTTTTGGAAATCATCTCCGAGTTGATCACAATCCGCTCGTGCAGGGTCATTACATGGGGGGAAGTATAAAGCCCCACTTTATAGTGGTTGGCCTCAAGCATCTTAGCCAACATAGTCGCCGTGGAACCTTTGCCTTTGGTACCCGCAATGTGGACACATTTTGTCTTGGTATGCGGATCCCCAAGGGCTTTCAGGAGATTATTCATCCGGTCCAGACTAAATGTGGTAACATTATAGCGCAGCGTGTTCTGCTTCTCGTAGTCTGTCCGATCAAACAGGTATTTTATCGCCTGTTCGTATGTCCGAAACGCACCTCTGGTACGTTTGATTTTCTCGACAGCAACGGAGGAGGTATTTTTGCTTGGTTTAGACTGCGTCCTTGATAGTCGTTTAGCTGTTGTCATAGTTGTTGTGAATAATAACCTAAAAAAGATTAAAAGTCAATCAATTTATGCCAAAAACCATCAAAAAAGAATGTGTTTCTTTCCGTTTGTCTTTTCATAAGATATTGAATATAAATAAGTTACAAAACACAAAGAAACCACAGTTTTACACAGAAAACAACAAATCCTTCTAATGATTCCATAAGCGAATCTTATAGAAAAACTCACAAGGCCCGAAAAATAAGAACCAAAAAACCCTTGAAACAACCTTCCCAACCCTATAAAATACGGTTCTTTTCAAATTTGTTTCATAAAATCTTTACAATTTTCGAGGTTTTTTATGGCGAACACAGGAGCGACAGGCCTATCGGCCCTGGATATGAAATGTGTAGAAACCATCCGTTTTCTGGCCTTAGATGGGGTACAGGCAGCCAATTCCGGACATCCAGGAATGCCGATGGGGATGGCAGCCGCGGCATATGCACTCTGGATGCGGCATCTCCGGTTTAATCCGGCAGACCCCAACTGGCTCAATCGAGACCGCTTTGTCCTATCCGCCGGTCACGGCAGCATGCTTCTGTACGCCCTGCTTCACCTTTGCGGATTTGACCTGCCGCTGGAGGAACTCAAGCAATTCAGACAATGGGGCAGCAAAACCCCCGGCCATCCTGAATACGGCCATACCCCAGGAGTAGAAGTCACTACCGGACCGCTTGGACAGGGCGTTTCCAACGCGGTCGGAATGGCCATCGCCCAAAAATATCTGGCTGCTCGCTATAACAAAGAAGCATTTCCTGTCTTCGACTATAGAATCTATGTCATTGCCGGTGACGGCTGTATGCAGGAAGGAGTCACCAGCGAGGCATCCAGTTTAGCCGGACACCTTGGGTTGGACAACCTGATTGTCATCTATGATGACAATGGGATTACCATCGATGGCGAAACCAGTTTGTCTTTCTCGGAAGATGTTGCCCTTCGCTATCAGGCCTACGGATGGAATGTCGTTTCGATCGGAGGTGACGGCCACAATATCGCCGAACTTGACAAGGCACTCGAGGCCGCCAAAGAGCCCAACGGCAGACCTACTCTCATTAAGTTTCGCTCCCATATCGGCTATGGAAGCCCTAATTTCCAGGATACAAGCACCGCCCATGGCGCTCCGCTGGGCGTCGAAGAATGCAAACTTATCAAGAAAAATGCCGGCTGGGACCCCGACAAAACCTTTGTCGTGCCCGAAGAAGTGGCCGCCCACATGGGAAAAGCCAGGGAAAAAGGTGCCCGCCTTCAAAAAGAATACGAGGAACTTTTTGAAAGATATGCCAAGGCCTATCCGCAGGAGGCCAAAGAAATTACCGATGCTCTTGCCGGCCGTCTGCCGATCGACATTGACCCCCTGCTGCCGAAGTTTGAGGCCGGCACGTCGGTTGCCACCCGTCAGGCCTCCGGCAAAACACTGGATGCCCTGATGCCGCATTTACCGATGGTCATCGGCGGCTCCGCAGACCTAACACCCTCCAACAACACCCGCTTCAAAGGGGTGACCGATTTTCAAAAGAACAACCGCACCGGCCGCTATATCCGCTACGGTGTCCGCGAACATGCGATGGCCGCCATTATGAATGGGATGGCCGTCAGCCGGCTCATTCGCCCCTATGGCGGAACATTTATGGTTTTCTCGGACTATATGCGCGGGGCGCTGCGGGTGGCCTGCATTTCTAAGTATCCGACGATTTTTGTCTTTACACACGATTCCATCGGCCTGGGCGAGGATGGACCAACCCACCAGCCCGTCGAACATTTGGCGGCTCTCCGGGCTATCCCCAATCTGCTGGTCATCCGGCCGGCTGACGCCAACGAAACAGCCCAGGCGTGGAAATACACACTTGAACATCGACAGCAGCCGATTGCACTGGCTCTGACCCGTCAGGGCATTCCGGTGCTGGACCAGAACAAATACGCCAGCGCCGCCAATCTCGTCAAAGGCGCCTACGTGCTTATCAAAGACGATAATCCCGATGTGCTGCTGCTTGCTTCCGGCTCCGAGGTGCATATCGCCCTCCAGGCACGGGAGATTCTGGCCGCCGAAGGCATCCGCTCTCAGGTTGTGTCGATGCCCTGTTGGGAACTGTTTGAACAGCAGCCGGCTTCCTATCGGGAGAGCGTTATTCCCCCTGCCATCAAAGCCCGAGTCGGCATCGAGGCCGCTGTGCGGCTGGGCTGGGACCGCTGGATAGGCCCCTGGGGCGAGTTTATCGGGATGAGCACTTTCGGCGTATCGGCACCGTATAAGGTCTGCTACAAAAACTTCGGCATTACCCCCGAAGCCGCTGCCGCCGCCGCCAAAAAATCCATCGCCGCGGCCGGCAGGCAATAACCCTTTTCAAGGCCCTCTTCAAAGACCCCGCTCATTCGGGGTCTTTTTTTGTTAAAGGCAATCAAGCCAGCCGGCAGCCAGGTCTTTAAAATCACCCAGATCGGCAGCGCCGCTCCGGTCTCTGTCGGCACCCAGACACCAATCCGGTTCGGCACAGCCCTCAGCCAGCCAGAATTCGGCCAGCACGGTCAACCCCTCCATCCCATTGCCCGGCAGGACAATAGTCTGCGGCGGGGTCAGGACATTCAGCACACCTGCCTGACAGCGGCTGTTGATAATCGCTCCCAGATTGGTAAGTGTATCAACCGTAATTTCATATCCGTTCAGGTCTAAGACCGCACCCGCCTCAATCGTCAGTTCTGTTGAGGTCGGCAGTGCCCAATCTGTACCTATCTTCATCGTTCCTGCCAAAATACGCGTCCGGCCGCTATAGGTGCAGGTGCCGGCCAAAGTCAGTGTACCGCCGCCGCCTTTGGCAAAGTGGCCTTCGCCGCTGATTGCACCGGCCAGAACCAAATCACCCGATTGAGCGGAAAACAGATATCTCCTCCCATCCGACAACTGAAGCGGCAGCAAAATCGTCTGTTCATAAGGCGATTCATTGACGATATCACCCAGCAGAACAATGCGATTGCCGGCAAGGGTAAACCCGCCCGCCGTACTCAGAAAACGAATCCCGTTCACTTGTCTGTCAGCCGCCAGATTATTATTCACCGCCGTCTGAAGCGTCCCGTCAAACAGCAGATTGTCCGCTCCGTACGACGGCATGTCCCAGTTGGCCGCCTCTGACCAATTGCCCGTGCTGCCGCCGCCTGTCCAGGTACGCACATTGGGCGAAAGTGCCTGCTGCGGAAACGTCCACTGCTGAGCCCGGGTATGAAGCCAGCGCTGCTGCCGCGTATAAGAACCGCTTGCAGAATCGGCCGCAGCAATCACCTTGGCTGTAATTTTGTTCAGGATGCGAAAGGAACCGTCGGTAAGCGGCTCAACGGCCCACTTCTGCGCATCGTTGTTGAGGTCGGTATATTGCCGAATATACTCCCCATCCGAGAATGAGCCGTTCCGCAAGTCAACCGGCAGGCCGCTGGCGACATTCACAATCTTCGTATAACCGTCAAACGTCGGAACAAAACGCCATTTCTGAAGATTCGAGCCGGTCCAGTCGGCGACGGTCAGCCGTGTACCCGAACTGGTATTGGCCACCGTTGCCGGCAGGCCGCCAAACTGCATCTCCATCGAATAAATCCCCGCCGGCGTCAGCCAGAAACACTGATGACCCGGCTGGGAAGAATCCCAGCTGCCTACATCGACAGACACCCCAACAGCATTCTCCGCTCCGGCCGCCTCCAGCACCATCGACGTCGCCGAATTAATCATCCGAAACCCCCGATTGTTTGTCTGCACGACATACCATCGGTGTGCGGTATTTCCGCTGTTATAGGTCACCAGCTGCACCGGCTTGCCCGCTCCGTAAATATTGTTCGGATTGCTGTCGGGGCTGACTACCGCCAGCACCTTGCCGTTGGCAAGGCAGGAGATTTTGTACTGGTTGCGTCCCACTCGCGTAAAGTTCCAGATTTGGTCGGTTCCTCCCTTCCATCGGTTCATCTGAATCCTGCCGGAATAGCCGTCCGCCGCCTCCAGGTACAATCCTCCCGCCGGCGCGTCGGCCTCGCGGTTCATCCCGCAGACAATCGCATAGTTTCCATCCGGCAGATTCCAGCCCGCTCGCGGCCAGCCGTCATCCCCCCAAATCAGTGTCCGAATGCCGAGGGTGGCATTGCCGCGATTGCCGGCATCATAGAAATGAAATGAAAACATCTCCAGACCGTCCTGCGCTGTAAAAATCCCAATATGTCCGGGCCCAATCTCCCGCCCTACCGAGCCGCATTCCGGCTTCGGATTGCCATAGGAATAATAATTGGCATCAAAATCGCGGCCCAGAAACAGCGAGCCGTTATTCTGCACAAGGACATTGATCCCTTCTCGGTCAAAGTACGGCCCCGTGATATTCGCCGCTCGCGCATACCGGATAAAATACGTGCTGTCCGCACCGACACAGCATCGCTCCTGATTGAAAAACAGATAATAATAGCCGTTCTTATAGTAAAGATAAGGTGCCTCAATCCAGGCCCGTGCAATCTGAATCGGGCTGCTTCCGCTTTTGACCTTGCCGGTTTCGGGGTCAAGTTGGTAAAGCCAGATGCCGCCGTAATTCCAGCCGTAACCGCTCGGATGTCCGAACGAGCCGGCCGCCAGCCACAAGTTGCCCATCTCGTCAAACAGCAGCGACGGATCAATGCTGCGCCGGTAATCAGTACACAAAGCAGTCCGCAAAACAGCCCCCTGGTCAACCCAATCCCGATTAAGAATACTCGAACCAATCGCCAGACCGCAGACAGACTGCTCCGTGCAATCACTATCCAAACACATATTGCGGGAGTAATAGAGATAATACAAATCCCCCACCTTGATAATCTCTGGTGCCCACAGATTCCACGGCCCGCTGCCCTCGCACGTGGACAGATATTCCGCCATATACGGCGGTACACCCGCTGCATAACTGAACGGCTGAGTTCCCCACGACCAACTTACCAAATCCGTAGAATAGCGAAGATTTAAGTTGTTGTTTGTCGAGAAGCACCAATACCGGCCGCCTTGATAGAGAATCGTGGACGGGTCATGGCAAGAGGTAATAGCCCCTGTGATTTCAATGGCTTCCGATGAATTGACAAGAACACATAAGAATACCCCCACAGCCGCAGTACAAAACGTTCGCAACATCCCCATCACCCTTTTTTGTTCCTTCGTTTGAACAGCAAAATACCCTTTTTATCGGAGCAGCGGCCTTCCAATCCTGTGATATCCACTAACCCCCACTCTCGAAAGTCTATCAAAAATCCAAGATTTTTTCAATACTTTTTCCAAAAACCCTTTTTAAACCCATCTTGTAATTACACTGATTTTCGATACACTCTACACATATCCAATCAGGAAAGGGCCTGACAATGGCAAAGAAAATCAAACGAATTGCTGTGCTCACCGGCGGCGGAGACTGCCCGGGATTGAACGCTGTTATTCGCGCGGTCACCAAAACCGCCATTAACAAATACGGCCTGGAGGTTTACGGTGTCGAGGACGCTTACCTCGGGCTGATTGAGAACCGCATTCGTCCCCTCAGCTTTGATGATGTGAGCAATATTCTCACCTTAGGCGGCACAATCCTCGGCTCTTCCAATAACACCAATCCCTTTGCCTTTCCAATGCCCCTCGGCAAGACTGTCCGCAAACGGGATGTCTCGGACTTGTGCATAGCCAATCTCGAAAAACACGGCATCGAGGCGATGATTTGCATCGGAGGAGACGGAACCATGTCTTCGGCCGCTGCTTTTGCCAAAAAAGGCCTGACCGTAATGGGAGTCCCCAAAACCATAGACAATGACGTGTACGGCACAGACCTTACCTTCGGTTTTAATACAGCCGTTACAACCGCCACAGAAGCCATCGACAAAATCCACACCACCGCCAGTTCACACCATCGTGTAATGATTGTCGAAGTGATGGGACGGTATGCGGGCTGGATTGCTCTGCACGCCGGCACCGCCGGAGGGGCGGATATCATCCTGATTCCTGAGATTCCCTACGATCTGGACTGTGTGACCGAGGTGGTGCTGGCTCGCTCCCGCAAAGGCAGACGCTTCAGCATTATCTGCATTGCCGAAGGTGCCAAAGCCAAAAGCGGCAAAATGGTCGTCTTAAAAAAAGAGGCGGACAGCCCCGATCCGATTCGGCTGGGCGGCATCTCCTATGTGCTGGCCGAACAGTTGTCAAAACTAACCGGACTGTCATGCCGGGGCGTCAATCTCGGCCATCTCCAGCGCGGCGGCACACCCACGCCTTTCGATCGGAATATGGGAACCCTGTTCGGTTATTATGCTCTCGAACTGCTGATGAAAGGGGTGAAAAATCATCTTGCCGTCTGGAAGGACGGCAAGCTCGGCTCGATTCCTCTCAGCCGTGTCGCCGGAAAAATCAAAACCGTTCCCCGCAACGACCCGCTCATTGCCGCTGCCAAGGCCGTCAAAACCAGTTTCGGGGTCTAAGTCCTGATGGCTCCAAAGAAAAAAATGAATGTTCTGATTACTGCCGGCGGTACACGGGAGTACATCGATCCGGTGCGGTTTCTTTCCAACGCCAGCAGCGGACGAATGGGATTTGCCCTGGCCCGCGCCGCCCTCCGTGCCGGACATCGGGTTACCCTGGTTACAGCCCCGACCGCTCTAAAACCCCCTGCCCAGGCCAGGATGATTCCTGTTATCTCCAGCAATGATATGTTTCAGGCAGTCAAAACAGAGTTCGCCCGCTGCGACTGTTTGATTATGGCAGCAGCTGTGGCTGACTACACCCCCCTCAAAAAAGCCAGGAAAAAATTAAAAAAGGGAGACAACCTCCTTACCCTTTCTCTGAAGCCAACCGCGGATATCCTCGCCTGGGCAGGCCGGCACAAAAAGAAAGGCCAGATGCTGGTTGGCTTTGCCCTCGAAGACAAAAACCTCCGCACAAACGCCGAGCGAAAACTCAAAAACAAGAATCTGGACTTGATTATCGCCAACACGCCGGCGGCCATCGCTGCCGAGCGTTCAACTATTCATTTGAAAGCCAAAGAAGGCCCCTGGCAAACCTTTTCCAATACTCCCAAAAGCCGCCTGGCCGCTCATATCATCAAAACCATCGACCGCCTCAGGCAATCTTGCTAACCTTCAAAGCCCCCGCTGCCGGAGTATCTGAATTAAACTTTACAGAAAGTATCGTCCGGTTTTTTCTCCAGAACGACCCATCGGAGCCGGCGGCATTGCGGACACCAGCGAAGCCGATAACACCTGCCGGCACCCCCGATGCGAATGAACCCTGCTTCGGCGGCATCAACTGTCCAGCCGCACTTTCGGCAGCGCACCTGCCAATTAGGTGCATATCCTTTCATCTTGATTTCCTGCTTATAACCAAATGGCCTTACTCCGTAATACCCAGGTCTTCTTTAGTCAGAATGCTTTCAAATAAATAGCCGGCAGCTTCAATGTTCTCGCGGGCACCTTGCTTGCGGTCGATGACACAGACTATCCGGTCCACTTTCGCCCCGGCTTCGGTGAGAATCTTGGCCGCCTCAAGCACCTGCCCGCCGGTGGTGGCAATATCTTCCACCAGCAGGACCACATCGCCCGGTTCCAGGATACCTTCGATCATCTTGCCAGTGCCGTAGCCCTTTTTGCTGTTGCGGACGATGAGCCAGGGCTTGCCGGACTCCAGCGATGCTGCCGCCGCCAGTGCCACTCCGCCCAGCTCCGCACCGGCAATCCTCGACACCGCCGGGGATAGGTGTTTGCAGAACTCCTTGCCCAGCGACTTAAGAATATCCGGCTGCGTTTCGAACAGATATTTATCCAGATAATAGCTGCTCCGCTTGCCGCTGCGCAGCAGAAAATCTCCTTCCAGATAGGCCGATTCTTTAATTCGTTTGGCCAGCTGCAGTTTGTCCATAGATGGCTCCTCTATCGTTTCAGATTTATACTTTCAGATTTGCCTGATGAGTGAGATATCGTCGATACTTGCGGCGGATGGGAGCAACGACCTCGATGAGAAATTCATCGACCTGCTGCGGCGCACAGCCAATGTAGTCCTTCGGATTGAGAACCTTGCGGAAATCAACCTTGGCAAAGGCCAGGTCTGCCTGCAGCCGCTCGAGCAGGTCGTTTTTCCGCCCGTGCTCTTTGACCTGTGCGGCAGCGGCCTGCGAGTGCACCCGAATCCGCTCGTGCAGTTCCTGCCGGCTTCCGCCTGCTTTTACACCGGCCATCAGGATGTTCTCCGTCGCCATAAACGGCAGTTCCGCGGCCACATGGGCAGCTATCACCTTCGGATATACTACCAGTCCCGACGCCGTATTAATCAAAATCTCAAGAATGCCATCGGTCGCCAGGAATGCCTCCGGCATCACCACCCGCCGATTGGATGAATCATCCAGCGTCCGCTCCAGCCATTGGACCGATGCGGTCATCGCCGGACTGGTCGCCAGCGAAAGCACCAGCCGCGCCAGTCCTGTCGCCCGCTCGCACCGCATCGGGTTGCGCTTGTAGGCCATAGCCGAAGAGCCGACCTGCGAGGCCTCAAACGGCTCCTCAATCTCCTTCAGATTGGCCAGCAGCCGAATATCATTGCACATCTTATGCGCCGATTGAGCAATCGACGCCAGCACATCCACAATCATCTTGTCAAGTTTCCTTGGATAGGTCTGGCCGGTCACCCGACATACCTGCGAAAAACCAAATGCCCGTGCAACCATTTTTTCCAGCCGCTGGACTTTGGAGCGGTTTCCGTCAAACAGCGACAGAAACGAGGCCTGCGTGCCCGTCGTACCCTTGATGCCGCGAAACGGAAGCGTCTCAATCCGCCGCTCCAGTTCTGCCAAATCCATTGCAAAATCATACGCCCACAGCGTCGCCCGCTTGCCGACCGTGGTCAGCTGTGCCGGCTGAAAATGGGTAAAGCCCAGCGTCGGCAGGGCCCGATACCGTCGGGCAAAGCGTCCCAGCCGATCAATCAGACAGGCCAGTTTGCCCGCCGTAATCTCCATCCCCTTGCGAAAAATAATCAGGTCCGCATTGTCCGTAATATCGCAGCTGGTCGCCCCCAGATGAATGATGCCGGCGGCCTTCGGAGCGGCCTGACCGAAAGTATGGATATGCGCCATTACATCGTGGCGAAACTTCTGCTCAAACGCAGAGGCCTGTTCGTAATCAATGTCATCCAGATGCTGAGCCATCTGCCGAAGCTGAGCATCGGTAATCTTCAGTCCCAACTTCTTCTGCGCCCGGGCCAGCTCCAGCCACAGCCGCCGCCACGTCCGAAACTTCGCATCCGCCCCGAATAACTCCGCCATCTCTCGCGAAGCATTCCGCTCCACTAACGGACTTGTATAGATTGATGTTTCTTTCGGCATTTTGAATACCTTTCTCTAAAATCTCTCCATCACCGGCAAACCGCCGTCCTTCAGGAATTCAGGATTTTCTCCACTTCTTCCCAAAGTGATTCGGACAATTCTGCTTCAGCAGCCGGCGCAATCTCGCGGATTTGCCCCTTGCGGCGCGCCCCCACAATCGCCGAGGTAACCTCCGGCTTCCGCAGCACCCAGGCAACCGCCAACTGGCCGACTGTTATCCTCGCCTGGGCTGCAACGGCTTTCAGCCGCTCGATGATTCGCAGATTGCGGCCAAACAGCGGCTGGCGGAAATTGGGGTCGGTCTGAACCCGATGGTCATCCGGCGGCAAGGTTTTCAGGTATTCTTCTGTAAACTTGCCTGTCAGCAGTCCTTTCTGAAGAGGACTGTAAACCACTACTCCGATTTTTTTCCGGCCGCAGTACGGCAGCAGCTCTGCTTCAATATCCCGCTGCAGCATACTGTAAGGCGGCTGCAGCGATGCCGGCGGAGCAATTCTCTCAATCCGCTCCAGCTGCGGCACCGTAAAATTGCACACCCCTGCATACCGCACCTTGCCCTGCTCAACCAGGCGAACCATCGCCTCCCAACCCTCCTCAATCTGCTCCTCCGGCTGGGGCCAATGCATCTGGTAAAGGTCGATTACCTCTACCCCCAGCCGTTTCAGACTGGCCTCGCACTCCGCTGTGATGCTGCGGGCATCCAGACAGCTGATTTTCTCCCGCTGTGAATTCCACAGCAGACCGCACTTGGTTGCCACCAGAGGCCGAGGCCGAAACTGCCGCAGTGCACGGCCCACCACTTCTTCTGAATGACCGCAGCCGTAAATCGGGGCCGTGTCAATCCAGTTAATCCCACACTCAAGGGCCTCGCCAATCGCCTCCAGAGAATCTCGATCTTCCTGCGGCCCCCACCCGTACTGCCACGGTCCGCCGATGGCCCATGTCCCCAGCCCAATAACTGTCAGATCCAAATCCGTCTGTCCTAATCTTCGTGTTTTCATCAGTTTCTCCTTCATCCATAAAACGCAGGATATCCCCAATAAATCAAGTTCAGCAAACCAACAAAAGCCGGCCGCAAAATCCAGCCCAGCAAAAACCACGCCAGCAAAAAAGCCGTCAGGCGAACAGGCAAAAAACTCATCAGCGACTGGTAATACCTTCGCCACGTCGCCGGCAGAAGCAGTTCCAGCCACGCCCGCCCGTCCAGCGGCGGCACCGGCATCATATTGAACAAAAACATTGCCAGATTCAAACTGAACAAAATGCTCACCAAAACCGACAGCCCATACGGCAGCCCATCCGAACAGCCGCTGGTCACCTGAGCATAGTTAACCACTTCCGGCGGATAAAACAACTCCGCTGCTGTCCCCAGTCGAATACAACCGGCAGCCGCCAGAGCCAGCAGCAGATTGGCCGCCGGCCCGGAAAGAAACATCAATGCAGCACGCTTCGGATACGTCCTCGCCCAGCGAACATCATACGGCGTACTCGCCCAGCCGATCATCCAGCCCCACGCCGAATACGACAGCCACGGCAAAACAATCATCCCCAGCGGCTCACGCAGAATATGCGGCAAAGGATTCAAAGATACCTGCCCTCCCTCCAAAGCTGTCCGATCGCCCAGCCGCCAGGCCGTAAATGCATGCGCCGCTTCGTGGAAAACCAGCGAAACCAGCAAAACTGCATACCATACCACACCCTGTATCAAATCATCCTCAAACATCCGGACTGTTTCCTGGTTTCCGCGGCGGATTGCATTTCATTCAAGATAAATCATTTTTCGGGTCATCCCGCCGTCGATCACAATGTTTTGGCCGGTAATAAACTCCGCTGCAGGGCTGCACAAATACAAAACCATCTCCGCCACATCCTCCGGTCTGCCGACCCGACCGGCCGGATGCTGCGCATGGTCTTGAGGACGAATCGTCCACGGCGCAGGGGCCCCGTGCAGATAAGCCGTTGTATCAATCCAGCCGGGACTGATGCAGTTGACCCGCACGGCCGGCCCCAGACTGATTGCCAGTGCATGCGTCAGGGCCGTCAAGCCCCCTTTGGTTGCTGAATACGCCTCCGTATTCGGCTCACTCATTATCGCCCGCGTGGAAGCAATATTCACAATGGCTCCGCGCGACTGCCCCAGCAGCGGCGCACAATGCTTGGCACACAGAAACGCCCCAGACAAATTCACATCAAGCACCCGCCGCCAATCCTCGTACTTCAGTTCCGACACCGGCACGTTTTTGGCAATCCCTGCATTGCACACCAAAAAGTCGATCCGTCCAAAGCGCTCCGCTGTCTGCTGCACCATCGTCTGAACCGCCAACTCGTCGGAGACATCCGTTTGGAAAAAAGCCGCCGCCGAGGAGTTTAGAAACCCAAGCGCTTTCGACTTCAGCTCCGGATCCGCCTCTGCCAGCACCACCCGAGCACCCGCTTCCAGAAAAGTCTTGGCGATGCAAAGCCCGATTCCGCGTCCTCCGCCGGTGATGATGGCCGTTTTATTTTGAAATCTTTCTTTATTCATACCCTTTTTATACCCGCCGACGCAAAACGACTCCAGAAGATTCTGGATTCAATCAATTCGTTGCGGTACAATCTTAACCAATTGTGGATAGACAATCAGAACTTCTGCCCCAGGCAGCAGACAGAAAGGAACAGCATGAATAAAACTTCCGAACGCTTTTTACAGGAATTGCTCGAAACCCCCAGTCCTTCGGGGTATGAACAGCCCGCCGCCCAGCTGTGGCGCGAATATGTCAAACCCTATGTCGAGCAGCTGCTCCCCGATGTCCACGGCAACAGCATCGCCGTTCTGAACCCCGATGCGGAATTCAAATTCATGCTCACCGGCCATATCGACGAAATCGGCCTGATTGTCACCCATATCGACGACAAAGGATATCTTTATACTGCCCAAATTGGCGGAATGGACCCTGCTTTGCTGATTGGCCAGCGAGTACAAATCCGCACCGCCAACGGCCCTATCCTCGGCGTGATCGGACGCAAAGCCATCCACCAGATGACCCCCGACGAACGCAAAAAGGCCGTCGAAATGGAAAACATCTGGGTAGATATCGGTGCCGGCAGCAAAAAAGAAGCCCTCAAACGCGTGGCCATCGGCGACCCGATGGTCATCGATGTACCCTACCGCCGACTCAATGGCGACAAAATCGTCTCCCGAGCCACAGACGATAAGGCCGGTGCGTTTGTCGTGGCAGAAGTGCTCCGGGCTCTTTCCCGCCGGAAACTGAAAATCTCCGTCATCGGCGTTGCCACCGTTCAGGAGGAAATCGGCCTGCGGGGAGCCATCACCTCCGCCTACAAGGTCCATCCCCACGCCGGCATCGCTGTAGATGTCGGCTTTGCCAGCGACCATCCCGACACAGACCCCAAAAAAACCGGCCAGGTCGCCCTCGGCAAAGGCCCCGTGCTCCATCGAGGCCCCAATATCAATCCGGTTCTCGAAAAAGACCTCTTCAAAACCGCCAAAACCCACAAAATCCCCACGCAGATAACCGCCGAGCCGCGCGGAACAGGTACCGACGCCAACGCCATCCAACTTTGCCGCGGCGGTGCGGCAGCTGCTTTAATCAGCATCCCCAATCGCTACATGCATACGCCGGTAGAAGTGATTTCCCTGAAAGATTTGGATGCCTGCATCAAACTGCTGACGGAGTTTTTGGCCGAGCACCCCGCCCAGCGAGATTACAGGCCTTAAGAAACTGCCCCCAAAAGGTCAAAAGGATCCGCTCCTATCCGCCGGCGAATCGATCGTATCCCCGTCTGACTCCAGACGGCGGTACTCCTCCACCGTCTCCAAAAGCCGCTCCAGAATCGCCCGACCTTCTAAACTGATTTCCAAACCAAGAAATTCAATACCTAAAGAAAGGCTATAATTTTCTCGGTCTTGCCGGATATGGCGAAGCTGACCTTCCACTAAAATCGGTTTCTCATAACAAATCGGTGTAAACTGAATCCCGAAAAGTTGCCCAATGAAAAAACAATCCCTCTTTTCCAACCCTACAGCCACCCGCATCCCCCCTGCTGAAATATTTTGAAGCTGACCCTGCCAGTAGCAATCCACCGGCATCGAACCAGCCTTCTCCAGAAATCCCCGATGCCAGAACAGCACCCTTACATTCATATCCTTCGGAACCGGCTGTCTTTGATAAGCCCGCCGAGGTACTTTCTGAATCCTTTTCGGAAGTTCAATTAAAACTTTTCCATTTTGTCCCCCCAGAATCGACAAATCAATTCCTGTCACTGTGCTTTCACAAATGTACTTTGAAAAATCCATCCGAAAAGTCAGACCAACCGGTTGGTTTATTCTAATGTTTTGCGATGCAGTTTGACCATTCGAAAGAACGTCAAGAACAATTGTCTGTTCATTGCATTTCAGAAGGACCACCCGAACAGCTTGCCATCTGCCCGATGCCAGGAAAGTCATCACCCCTGTTTTCCGCTGAAAGGCCGCCAAAGAAATCAAGTTAACAAGACCATCTCCCTCCAGATATTCCACTTGATACGCCATCGTGTCAGTGAACATATCAATCCCCCTGTCCTGGCTGGAAACTCGCTTTCGAATCTTGCTCAATATCATATCGCTATTTTCGGCCAAAAAAGATGCCCCCTTAAAATCCAAATTCGTCAAATAACACAATTCGTCAAATAACACAAAAATCGTTTCGAAAAGGCAATTTGTTGATTTTGACGTCTGATAATCTATCTGAACTGCCCTCGAAAAAGTTTTCAAACACCTTCTCAATTCGGCATTTGCAAACCCTTTCTTATCCCGATAAGATACCCTCCTATGAAACCAAAAACCTTCGAAAGGACATCGCTGGCAGCGGCATTTCTGCTGCTTCTGTTTGCCTGCGGACTGGGCCTGGCAATGCTGCTGGTCAAAGTCCGTTCGGCTGTTCATCTGTCTGCTCCTATTCCCCTCCCTGGCGAAGGCCTTTCAGTAGTTCTTCCATTCGGTTCGGGCTGGGAAACTCTCACAGAATGGAGCTATGAACAGGACAACAGTTTTGCCCTCATTGCCACTTTTTCACCTGAGGGAGCACCGCTTGCCGAGGTCCGCTGGCAATATCGGCTGGCCGAAAAACCCCTTTCCGCCGAAGAACTGCTCAAACAATATGCCGTCCGCTTCAGCGGCACGGTCAGTAGTATAGAAAAATTTGAAGGCCAGCTTTCTTTCTATTGGCTTTTTTTATTTCCTCATGCCGACGAAGAACGAATGCTTCTGGCGGCGGCTGTCCCCCGGCAAGGCCGTGCCCTGCTGTTCCAGATAAAGGGTTATTCGGATCCGCTTTATCTGTCCGAGCTCTTTGAACGACTCGCCGCCCGTGTGGAGTTTCACCCTGACCCTCGCCGAGAAGTCTCTGACCGACTCTTTGGAGACATATCCGAACGGCTTTATCCCCAATGGCTCCAAAAACTGCAGCGCCAGCCCGATACTTTCCTGCTCTACTCCACCGCAGGAACCCCCTTAGGATATTCCAGAACCACAATCCCCAACTCTGCCGGCAAACTGGAGACGGCTATTGAACAAGAACAAATCTTTCGTCAAATGGAGCTGCCCCGAACCCAAAGCCGTTTTGAGGCATCCGCCGCCCTGACGGAGTTTGTCTGGACGACCATCCGCCAGATCCGCCAACGCCCCGTGCAAACCCTGCTGCAGCGCCTCCCCGACGGCTCGGTCCAAGTAGAGGATTCCTATCAGCGAAGGGTTATTTGCTGGCCTCTCAAAGAAACCGTGCCGGAGATTTTAATGCCTCTGCTGGCTCGTGCGATGCTCGACTGTCCGCAGTCCGAAGCCGTCATTGACATCATCGCCCCTGCCGGCCAGGTTGTCCCTACCCTGATTTCCAAAAAGACGGCGGAACAGGCCGCTGAACCCATCGACCGGACTCAATATGTCGTCAAAGTCAACTTTCTCCATCACCCGGACAACTATGAAGAATATTATTTCGACGACCAGCAGGTTCTGTTAGGCCGCTTAGAAATGCTTCCCGGACAAAGCCGCCGACTTTGGAAAACCGCCGACAAAGTTGACCTCAACCGCTTTCTAAATCCCCCCTTCTCAAAACCAGACCAGATTGTCCAAAGTCCGGCCACCCCGATGTTCCCTGCCGCCGGACAAAAAACAGAATCAGACTCCAAAGGATAAACGAATATGACGGACTATTCAGCAGACTGCCTCATCATCGGAGCCGGTCCGGCCGGATTGGGCGCTGCACTCTATGCCGCTCGTGACCGCTTCAAGACCATCATCCTCGAAAAGTTTTACCCGGGCGGACAAATCCTCACCACCGACCGAATCGAAAACTACCCCGGCTATGTAAACATCTCCGGGCCGGACCTGGTTCTGAAGATGGTAGAGCAGGTTCAGTCTTTCGGCGCCGAAATCAAAAGCGGCCAGGAAGCCGTTCATCTCCAGCGCCGCCCGGACGGCCTTATCGAAGTCCGCACCAGCCGGGATACCTATTGGTCGAAGGTGGTTATCCTGGCCCCCGGCAGCTCCTATCGCAAACTCGGCGTCCCCGGCGAAGAAGAATTTCGCCAGGCCGGCTCCGGCGTAAGCTACTGCGGCACGTGTGATGCTCCATTTTTTAAGGACAAAGTTGTTGTCGCCGTCGGCGGCGGAAACACCGCTGTCGAAGAGACCCTCCATCTGTCTAAATATGTCCGCACCGTTTATCTGGTACACCGCCGCAGCGAGTTTCGGGCCTCTAAAATTCTTGTCGAAGAATTGATGCAGAAAGCCGCGCAGAAAGATTCAAACATCCGTCTCAAACTCAACACCATCCTCACTGAAATCAAAGGCAGCAGCAAAGTAGAAAAAGTTCTCCTCAAAAATGTCCAAACCGGACAGATGGAAGAATTGCCCTGCGACGGCGTATTTATCTTCGTCGGAATGGTTCCCAATACGGCCTTTCTGAAAGGTTTTGCAGATTTAACCGAGACGGGTTTTATCCGCTGCGAGCCGGCCTGTTTGCGAACCGCTGTGCCGGGGGTGTTTGCGGCCGGCGACTGCCGAATTGGTGCGGCCATGCAGCTGGTCACGGCTGTTGCCGACGGCGTCAATGCCGCTATCTGGATGAAGCACTACCTGCGTGACCCCCAGTGGTGGCACCAGCCCCTCACCGAGGCACTGCACAGCACCTGACAACCAGAGTTAATACAAAGCAATTTGTTTGCGCTTGCTTCCCCGCTTCAGCACGGAGGGAAAAAGATTTTCTATTTGTGATTGTGAATACAATCTTCAATTAAAACTGCATCTACAGAACATCTGTGCTGGACATCCCCATACTCTGAGCCAGCCGCTCAAACTCATCCAGCGAATAGTATTCTATGATAATCCGTCCTCGGCTGCCTCTTCGGCCGGGTTCAATTCGCACTTTCGTACCTAAAATTGTTTCCAGACGCTTTTCCAGATCGAGAATGTAAGCAGCTTTTTCTTTTTTCTGCTGGTTAGTTTGCTGGTCTCGCTGCAGAAGCCGGCGCACGATCTGCTCGACCTCCCGCACACTCAGTCGCCCTGCCATCGCCCGGTTGGCCAGCTTTCGTCGGACTTCTTCGTCCTGCAAAGCCAGAATAGCCCGGGCATGGCCCATACTCAGCTGGCCGGCCTTCAGCATCTCCTGCACATCCGCCGGCAAATCCAGCAAACGAAGGTAATTGGAAACGACCGAGCGGTCTTCGCCCAGACGCTGCGCGGCCTCTGTCTGGGTAAGCGAAAAACTCTGGATGTACTTCTGGTAGGCCTGAGCCCGTTCAATCGGATTCAAATCGGCCCGGTGAATATTTTCCACCAGCGCCAACTCCAGCATCTGCTCCTCCGTTGCCTGACGTATCAGAACCGGTATTGCCGACAGCCCAGCTATCTGGGCCGCCCTGAAACGTCTTTCCCCGGCAATGATTTCATATTGTCCGTCTCCCGCCGGACGCACCAGAATCGGCTGAATCACTCCATTCTGCCGGATCGACTCTGCCAGTTCTTTCAGCTCATTTTCATCCCAAAATTGACGGGGCTGATACGGATTCGGACGAATCGAAGACAGGGGCAATTCTGATTTTGATTTCTCTAACTCCTTGTCCCGAGGATACTTATGTTCATCTCGGACGACTGGTACCTGCTCTTGTTCGCTGGGGCCTACTGTTATCGGACCCAAAAGTGCTTCCAGCCCCCTACCCAAATGCGGCCTTTTCGCTTTCCCGCTGCTCATAAATATTCCTCCATAAAAATAGTATCTTAACCCATACAAATGGTGTCGGCAGTTCTAAAAAGAAATCGATAAAAAATCCAGAAAAAAATGTTTCACGTGAAACAAAACTTACAAACCACCTCACTCCTGTTTCACGTGAAACATTCTGCAGAAAACCCTGCTGCTAATTGCTAATTGATATTGGAGGAATTTGGAATGCCGTAAAGCTGAAAAATCATCTGGTTTATCTGTTCAAAATTGTCTTTGGAGATAACCACGGTCGGGTAATTCATCTCAAACTCGACAACATGGAAGGGGGATTCAGGAGCGGCATTCAGGGCAGTAAGGATATCGGACATCTGCTTGATTTCAACGCCGTTAAACGTCTTTACAACGATCCTGCCCATGTTTTGATAGCCAAGATTGATTTCAGCCGGCAAAACAAAACTCAAGATAACAACCTCTTTGCGCCCTTCCGGCGGATTCATTGACAGATTCCGATAGTAATTCAAAAGATGAGGGGGCACCTTTCCCTGCCAGTTCTCACCCCAAAGACGCAGGTAATCAAGCGTAAGTTTCTGAAAAATATAACCGCCGGTTATGAAATATTTCGGCTGTTTGCCGTATTCCTGGTAGGGCACCAGCATATCCGCCGAATCGAATCGGGATGCCGTCGATTGAAGTGTGAGTTCTTTGCCCTCCCTGAAAACCGTAAATGTGATCGGCTCTCCCACTCGATGTCTCTGGATAAGATATTCATAAGAAATATCTTCATAGACAGGGTGCTTGCAGCGGCCGAAGGCATCAATCGGATTGCCGTCAATTTCAAGAATCACATCCTGGGGCTTCAAAACTTCGCTTCCAGTCCCCTTCGTGTAAACCACGGAGACAAAGCAACCGTCTTTTCTATCTTCAGGCATTTTAAGAAACTTGCGAACAGCAGGATCCACCAGCTCATAAGTCTCGTATCCAGGTGTACCATATCCTTTATATTCTGTATCTTGCCGTGCTTCGGTCAAAAACAGGTTAATTGTCTCACCCGGCAGCAAAACCGCCTCTGTCTCGGAGCCGTCAAAAGCAATACCGAGAGCACTCCCTTTGGAATCCGTGTAAAGTTCTCCTCGGGAGGTTTGTCTGGAAGTGCTTGTCAATACAAAAGTTAAGATTTTCTGATAAGAAGTAGGGCACCTGCGTACAACCGCCCTGTCCAAGAAACCTCGCGACGTTTTGACCAAAGCATCCGAAGACAGCCAGCGGCCGTTCAGCTCCAGTCCCTTCCCGAAGTCCTTTGAAAAAGGAACAGCAAGCAGGGGGGCCACAAGTTGCTGCCTATCGATTTGAAGAAGGCAAAGATTAAGGTCATAATCGATCGCCTTTATCCTGGCCGGAATATATTCTGCCGAACGATGAGTTTTGACCTGGACAAAGGAGGCATAGGCAAACGGCTCGGCAATGGTGGCAATTTCATCAGGGCCGACAGCGGTGCCGCAGCAGAAATTTGTTTGGGAAGGAGAACGTTTCCACGGCTGCAAACCGTCAAACCAGCTGCTCGATATCTGTATGGAAACCAAAGAATCCTCGAAACTTCCCAACACACGGTGGGTATTTTGAAAAGTTTTTTCCGCATGTCGGCAAGAACCGCATAGTCCGATAAAAAACAGACCAATAATCACTAAAGCAGGTTTTTTCATAAAGACTGCTCCGGCAGGGGGGTGATGGGAACATCGTATTTTTCGAGTATTTCCAGATGCTTCTGTCTCGCTTTGACCGCATCAATAATCATCGGCGTAGGGTTTCCCAAAAACCGGATTACCCAAAATCCATCCACATCCTTTGCAAAAGCAGAATCCAGGTCATCCAAGGATAAAATAGGAAGACCGTTAACACTCTCCACAGGTTGATGGACAAAACCGCCCACATAGGTCGTCAATTCATCCGGTAAAATATCCGACAGCACTACATACTCTTTTCTTGCCGGATTTGTATTCAAATTCTGGACGTCATAAAACAAGTATCGAAGATAGAAGGGGATGTCTGTAATCCAGTTTCGCCCCCAAGACTCAAGAAAGTTGCGATTCAAGGTGACAAACGTCAGTCCAGAAAAACATCGATAGCGGGGCTGAATATCAAATAGCCGACGAAAAGTCAGAACCGGTTCATTGTGGTCAATCTTGACGGATGCCTGATTGCAGACGCCATCTCGGTAAAAAACGACTTCAATTGTTTCACCGAGCTGCTTTTGCTCAATCGCTTCGGACATATCAAGCATCAGACCGTAAATTCGGATCATTCCATCATTATCAATATCAAAATCGCCGATTTTCGTCAGAACATCATTTCTCTGAAAAACCGACGCCCCAGTGCTGTTCAGGACCAAATCGAGCACGACCACGCCTTCTCGGTCTTCCGGAACCTTTAAGTATTGTCTGAGTGCGGAATTATGAAGACCTTCAAAGGTCAGAACCCCCAAGGAGCCAAAACCGTGATATACCCCATCTTCAATGTCCTTAAGAAAATGCTCAATCACAGGTGTCGGAATCATAAATCCAATATTATCAGCCATTTGAATTCCCTGAAATGCTACCCCGACGACTTTGCCGTCCTGAATGACCGGCCCGCCGGAGTTGCCCGGATTAATGGCTGCATCCGTTTGAACAAGAAGATGGGTATCCGCCTGAGTATGACTGTAAATGCCTACTTCTATTCGAGATACAACTCCTTTTGTCACTGAAACTGTCTGTCCTCCGAGAGGAAAACCGCAGGTTTGAACGGTGGAATTGACCTTCGGCAGGGGACCAAATTCAAGAGGTGCCATGTCGTTATAAAAAGCAGGATCATAAACGGATACAATCGCCAGATCGCAGTCGTGGCCGACAAAGTCAACTTTTGCAGGATACCGCTTGGCAACATTCTGCTTTTTAACTTCTATGTATCTGTAATTACTCACGTTATGAGCATTGGTAAGGATTCGATTGCCGGCAATGACAAACCCGGAACCACTCCCGCGGCTCATCTGAGTCTTCTTCCACGGGTTTACATAATCGTATTCCTGCTGAACAACCGTTAACTGAATGACCGATTTCTCATAGGTAGCTTCCTGAATCGGCGATTCTGTCTGGGCCGAAAGTGAAAAACTCCAAAGGAATACATTTCCTGCAAGAAACATAAACTGGAAGGTTCTCATTGCCGAGGTTCTTTCAATATTCGATTTTTCAGGGGTTTTTATAAAACCTGCACAACTTAACTTATTGTACCAGCAGCCCGGATATTTAGAAATTGTTTTTTAACCTGAAAGCAAGCCCCCTCAACAAAAGGAAGGAAGATATCTTGCGGCAGGGCGGCTGAATATGGTATAAAAAGGGCCGTTGAAGGCCTATGCACGGGAAAAACAGTGGTTGCTGACTCGGCGGAGGTCCAAACAATGATAAAATGCCGCAGTTTTGACGAGGTGCTGGATTTTGCAATCCTGCAGGAAAAGGCAGCCCAGCAGTTTTATACCAAGCTGGCTGGTGAGGTTCAGGACCCAGCCGTCGGAGGTTTTTATCGGCAACTGGCAAGCGAGGAAAAGGAGCACGAAAACCGCCTGATCGCTTTGAAGGGTTATGCCTATGCCTTGCGTGAGCCGGACCTGCGAGACCTGGCCGAAAGCGGCTATCTGGATGCCATGCCTGTGCCGGCCGATGTGACATTGAAGGAGGCGATTGTTCTTGCAATCCGCAAAGAGCGCTCCGCGGAGCATTTATACACAATTCTGGCAGATTTGGTCCAGCAGGAGGAACTCGAGCAGCTCTTTCGCGTATTGGCAGGGCAGGAATTACAGCATCGGCAGGCCTTCGAGAAGAAACTGGCAGCACCGCAGCAAGACGAGAAAGAGGGGCCCTCGTCGGCACAGGAATGAAAATACCCCAAATAAACTTGACACCTGCGAAAGCAGGCCGTTAGGATGGGGCGGTTGGGGAACTACTCTGCTTTTTCAGGAGATATACGGTGAAAGAGTATGTCAAATTGGCTCGGGCAGCAACACTGACGGCGGTGGTTTGGGTAATTTTGGGCTGTTCCGATGACCCGGCTCATCAGACTCAGAAGAAGATTTATCAAAAAACTTCCGAAGCGGCAGCCACGCTCACTTATAAGGGCGATTTGGAAGGAGCCCGTACGCAGCTGGAGCAGGCCCTCTCTACGAGCGGAACTCCGACGGTGCGCGAGCCGGCGTATCTGACACTGGGTGCTTTGGAGGTGGACAATCTGCAGCGGCAGGCAGCCCAGCTGGAGGCGGCCAAACAACCGACGCTGGACTCTCTCTTGCAGATAACCGAGCAGATTTATCGGATTGAGAAACTTAAGGCAGAACAGCAAAGGGTTGCCCAGCTGATTGAATCCAACGAAAAGGAAATGGAGGAGCTTCAGCAATCCTTAGAGGGCGGCGGCTCGTTTGGTCAGGGACTCCGAAGCGAGCTGACAAAGGCCCAGGAGGAACTGGCGGCTTTGAAGGCAAGCCGAGATGAATGGGCGGCCAAGGCAGCCGCAGCCGATGAGCAGCTCTCTTTGCTGCAGGCGCAGGCGGAGGACTATTTTCAGAAAGCCAAAACAGCCGGACCAGACAAGCGGGCAGAGTTGGAGAAGACCGGCTACGAGATTCTTCTCCAGAAAAAGGGCTTTTACTCAGACAAACAGGAAGCCGTCACGCAGGTTGCCATGTTGGAGCGGCAGATTGCCCTGCTCGAACCGAGGGTGCAGCGATTGGCCCAGGCGGTCGAAGATATCCAAAACAAACTGGAAGCGCTGCGGCAGTCCGCCCAGCTGGCTCAGTTGCGGGTTGCTCACCAGCAGCTGGCCGAACAGATTCAGCAGGAAATGGCGACACTTCGTCAGATGGTTTCTGCACTTCGGGGGCATATCCAGTCTTATCAGCAGCAGCATGAGCAGGTCTCGGCGACTCTGGAGAAGGTGCTCGAAACCTATGAGCAGGTCCGCTCACCAAACACCCTGCCGGCTGTGCTCTACAGAAAAGGACAGCTTCAGTCTTTGGCTGGTCGGCTGGCCGGCAGCCGTCTTCAGTTTGAACTATCGATGAGTATGTCGATCGAGCGGCTGATTCAGGCAGCCGGCGAGGATGCCGATGCCGCAGAGATTTTGCGCGAAGCCGTCCTCACTGTAGCAGAAGACGAATGGCTCAGCAAAGCAATGGCTGCTTTCGACCAGGCCGATGAAACCTTTGGGCGGGCTTTGACCGAAGCTCAAACACTGGGAGGTGAAGCCGGAAAACGGTTTGCTGCGAATGTAACGGCCAGCCGTCTGCTTAATCTTCATTCCAAGATGAAACTGGCTGATTCACTGGATCGATATGAACTGGCGGAAACGACGGAGGCGGCTCTAAAAGAACAAATGCAGAAAGCAGCCGAGCTCGGCCCGCTCTTGACACAGTCGGAAACAATGCGGATTCTCGAAAAAGGGCTCCAGTATCTGCCGCAGATGCCCTATGACAGCGAGTTGTTTTTTGAGTCAATTCGACCGCAGCTGACGGCCTGGAAGCAGGCCCAGGGAACACCGCAAGAGCGGGAACAGGCCGCCCGTCAGGCCCTGACACTAATCGAGCAGTTTGAGGCCAGCGCCGATGAAAAACTGCGCGGCCTGCTGCAGGCCGAAAAGGACGCCGTCAAAGCGGCTATGGCGCGGGGATTTGAAGAACCGACTATCGCACCGGTAACAACCAATGAGCCGAACCAGTTTTAGTAAACTCTTAGTCAACAGCAGGGAACAGAAATGAAACTGGCAGAGCTGCTGAAACCGGAATGTATTCAGACCGGCATGGTTTTTGAAGATAAGGCCATTGCGTTGTGCGAAATTGCTTCTTTGGCCAAGAAAAACCCGATTTGCCGGCACGTCTCGGAAGAAGATATTCTGGAGGCGCTTCAGGAACGAGAGACACTGGGCACAACAGCTTTCGGCGGGCAGGTAGCCATCCCGCACTGTCGTCTGAAATCAATCTCGGATTTTGTGATTGGAGCAGTGACAGTTCCGGATGGAGTGGATTTCGAAGCGGCAGATCGGCAGAAGGTCCGGCTGATTGTCTTTATCATTGCTCCGGAGAACCACGCCGATGCGCATATTCGTCTTCTCTCGTCTATTTCACGGGCAATTCAGAACCCCAAATGGGTCGAAAAGATGGTCGCCGCCAAAGATGCTAAGATGCTTCGTCAGATGCTCATTCGATATACAGGAGCCGAGATTCCCCTGGAGGTATCCAGCCAAAAAAGTCTGCTGCATGTGTTTGTGCAGGATGAACGTATTTTTGAGCAGATTCTCAGCGCTCTTTCGGGAATGGAAGCAGCTTCGCTGGCAGTGCTTACCGGCGAGAACAGCCGACAATATCTCTCCAAGATTCCGCTGTATGCGCAGTTTGCCGGCAATGAGAGCAGCTCGGTGTGTCGAGTGATTGCGGCTGCCGTCGAGCAGCGTTTGGAAAATGAAATTATTCGTCGGATTGAAGGGATAACCGGCCCGCTTCAGAACTGCAGCGGAGTGATGTTGACCATTCAGAATCTGTCTTATGCCGCCGGTTCCCTGGAGCCGTAGTCGATTCCGCCAGAGAGAAACCCCGGCTTAAAAGGAAGTCCTGTGGCAGATCCGAAAATTCATTTCTATGAGAGTTTGTCCACCCTGCTGGAGGCCGGTGTGCCGATTTTGCGGGCCTTGCCGACAGCAGCACAAACGCTTCACGGCCCCTGGAGGCGGATGGTCCAATCCATCGAACAGGACCTGCGCCAGGGCCGCTCGCTGGCGGACAGTATGGCTCAACAAAAACGTTTTTTTGAGCCGCTCGAGGTCGAACTGGTTCGCACCGGTGAACAGACCGGACAACTAGCCGAAATCTTTGCTCAGCTGGCCCAGTGGCGGCAATTCCTTCAGCAACTGAAAAAAACATTCTGGTCCGGAATGATTCTGCCCATTTTTATCCTTCACGCAGCGGCACTTGTGATTCCGCTTCCGCTGCTGGTGAGACCCTTGCTAATGAATGAGGGCAGCATCTCTGACTTTTTCTACTCTGCGGCGGGGATTCTGGCTTTTTTCTATGTGCCGGCCATTGTGATTGGAACCCTTGTGCATCTGACCCCTTCCCAGGAACTTTTCAGAAAAATGCTGGATGCCTTTGTGTGTTCAATTCCCCTGCTGGGTAAGGCGGCAATCAATCTGTCTCTAAGCCGATACGCCCGGACTTTTGCAATGCTGTATCGAGCCGGCGTACCAATCGTCCAGGCCGCCGAACAAGCTACCCGAAACTGCGGAAATTGGGTTGTCCAGCAGCGGCTCAAAGGGGCCTATTTGAATGTCAAAAAGGGGGAAACGATGAGTGCCGGCTTTGCCCCTGCAGTGGATCCGGAGTTTCGGGAGATTTGGCTGGTAGGGGAAGAAAGCGGAGAGTTGGACCAATGTGCTTATCAGCTGGGCAATCTTTATGCAGAACGGGCAGAAAACACAATGAAGGCCTTCGCTCGCGGCTTTCCTGTAGCAGCTTATTTGATTCTGCTGGGGGTGCTGGCCTTTTTGGTGATAAGAGGATTTTTATCAATATACGGCAAGGTTTTGAATCCGCTGGATTATTAGAGACGTCAGCAGCCTCAGAACAAATGGCTTTTTTCCCAGCCGAAAAACGGTAATATCAATAATATCTTGATGCGGAAGAAGTTGTTTTGGCACGTTTTTTATTTCGAAAACCGCAGCGTCTTCGCAGCCAAGCGGATTTCCGCCGGGTAATAGGCAGGCATTTATGTGCCCGCCGCGGAATCATGGAGCTTTATATGGCCCCCAATGAAGCAAAAAGACCGCGTTTTGGCGTATCGGTTAGTCGTCAGTGCGGCAAGGCACACGACAGAAACCGCCTGAAGCGATTGGGGAGAGAGGTTTTTCGCCTGAGCCAGTATGAGATTCCCGCGGATTTTGACTATGTTTTAATTTTTAAACCAAAAATGTCGAAAAAAAGAAGAGGTCAAAACTCCATTGAGCGGCTGACCTTTGAAGAAGCCAGAAAAGCGTTTTTGGATATGGTATATATATTATCCTCAGGAGTTTCGGCATTCAAGGATGATGAAGAATAAGCTGTTCACCATCGGTCAAGCTGCCGAAAAAGCCGGTGTATCTCGCCAGACCCTTCAGTATTATTTGATGGTGGGTTTGCTGGAGCCGACAGAACAAACCGCAACCGGCAGACGTCTATTTGATGCAAAGGCGGTGGAAAAGATTCGTTTGATTCGAAAAATGAATGAGACCGGATATACCCTGCGGGATATTCGTGAAGTGTTTTTGGAAAAACGAAAGAACCAGGGGAAAGGACCTGTGAAATGACGGATTTTGCAACTCAGCAGCGTCGCCGAAATATGATTGTAGGCACGTTTGTGTTAGCGGGGCTGTGTGCCTTATTCTGGATGCTGATGATTTTCGGCGATTTACCAATAGCTGTCAGTAAGCTGCGTTCTTATGAAGTGCTTATTGAGTTCGAGAGTGCCCCCGGGATTGGACGCGATACGCCGATACAATACTGCGGTTATCAGATTGGGCGGGTTTTAAAAGTCTCTCCTCCCTTTCTTGTAAAAGACCCGGATGGAAAACCTCTCGGTCATCGAATAAGAGTAGTATGCCTGATTGAGGAGCGATATCGGGATATTCCATGGAATGTGGATGTAAAACTGATGCGCCGCGGTCTGGGCAGCAGCTATATCGAGTTTACGTGGGACCCCAAAAAGCCGCTGGTTCCCAAATATCCGGACAATCCGCGTTCGGTTTATCTGATGAGTCAGATGGTCCTTTCTGGAACAACAGGTTCGACCAGCGAATTTTTTCCGCCGGAGGTTCAAAAGAAACTGGAAGATTTGGTGGATGTAATTACGGCACTGGCGACGAATGCGAACCAGATTATCGGGGACAAAGACAACCAGGATAATATCCGCAAGACCCTTGCGGCGGTCAGCGAGGCCACTGCTCAGGCAACAGAGACTCTAAAATCACTTCAGCAATTTACCGATGTGGGTAGTGAGCAGCTCGTTCGGATTGCGGACAATTTGGACACGGCATTTTCTGAGTTTGGACATGTTTTTGCCCAGATTAACGCCGGACAAGGCACCGCCGGCCGACTGATAAAAGATGACCGGCTTTATGAAAACCTCGTGGATAGTACACTCGAGCTTCAGCTAGCGCTCGACCAGATTAAAAAATGGGCGGCAGACGCCAGAGACCGCGGCCTTCGCATTAAATGGTAGCGGCGGCGAAACATCCAGCCCGGTTCTTTTGAATCAGGACGCAAGGAAACTCTGCACAGACAGAATAAAATAAAAAAGCCGCAGAGTCTCTGCGGCTTTGAATTTTCCAAGTCTGGATTTTATGACGTCAGTTTGAATGGACTTATGAACGAACCGTACTGACGTCGGGCCTCTTGGAGACGCTGCTGGACGGCCTTAAAAGTATCATAAACAATCTGCGGGGTATCCGGCACTTTCTGGCGGTAGATTTTTTCAACCCGGTCAAATTTCTCAATGAGTTTATCCACACGAACCATAAACTGCTTTTCATACGCTTCTTTTGTGTAAACTTTGTTGAGTTTTTCTTTGAAGAGAGGGGCTAAGTCTTCATATCGGGGAATCCAGCCGGTGGGGGTCTTAAGGGCCTGGACCTCACCGTGAACTCGACGCTCGGCCCAGAGCAGCCAGACCATTTTGTCAAGCTTGCCGGTCAGAAATTGGTGATTTTCATCTCGCAAGAAATAGTTTACAGAAAAAATGGGAGGCGGATTCTCTACCTCATTGGCAAAATCCAAATTATTCTGAATATACCGGCCTAAAGGAATAGACACAAAATCCTGATTGGCCATAATATTAAATTTCGGGACACCGGCCTGACCAATAGTCGCAGCAGTGGTTTCTGATTCGATAGAGGCACCTTTGGTGATAATCCCTTCGACCCAGTTAAAGGCCTGTTCAATGGGAACGAGAGTATTGCTGTCGCGTCCGCCGTAAATGATCCCGCCAACCAGGACCCCCTCCGGGTTTTCTGCCTGCGGATCCAGATTATCCAGCGCCGATAGGCGGATTGTATAGCGGGCATTTTTGTGGGAAGGCGGGATTTCTTTCCCTTCGGCGTCCTTTTTGCCTTTGTACCATTCCCCCTGAAAGTTAATGCCTCGTTCCGGAAGCTCGCAGCCCATGCCTTCCCAATACGGTTTTCCATCCGCAACTAAAACATTAGAAAAGATTACTTCACCCGGGCTGACCAGGGCCTTATAAATCACGGGGTCATCAACCGGATTGACATCGCAAATAATCCCGAAGATACCCTGTTCCACATTGGCACAATACATCTTGCCCTTGCGTTTGCGGAAATAGGCAATATCGTCGCCAATAATTGTTTGTCCGGGGAGCATCGCCGTCGAAGTTTTCCCACAGGCCGAAGGGAATGCGCCGACAAAGTAAGTGGTTCGGCGCTGGGGACCCTTGACACCCATAATGAACATATGCTCGGCCAGCCAGCCCTCTCTGCTGGCTTTCTGAATCGCCAGCCGAAGAGCCAATTTTTTCATCCCCACCGTGTTGCCGGCATACTGAGTATTGACAGAATAGACGGTATTTTCGATTAAGTCGATATATACCCTCCGTTTCTGCCAGTGAATACTGCAGCCGTTTTCATCGGTTTCACCCTCCGAATGGAGAAAACGGAAGAAATCAGCATCCTCAGGAAGTTTTTTGAACAGTTCGCAGCCCGGACGGCACAGAATGCTTTCGCTGTGGGCTACATAAGGAGAATCCGTAATCTGAACACAAGGGATAGAAAAATCAGAATGAAGCGGGCCAAGGCACCAGAAGCAAATGAGCATCGTCTTGCCTCTCATCGAGCCCTTCAGAAAGCCCTTTACCTCGCCGAGCCCTTCGGTACGGTCAATTGAGTTCAAGCTCGCACCAAGGTCCATATCTTTGGGCAAAAGGTAACGGGTGCTGAAGGGATCTCGTCCCTGGTCATTCGGACCATCAAAGTGATAGGTGTGACCTTCCATTTTGAGAGGATGTTCACCGCCTCCGTTGAGAGCCAGCCGGCGAATCTTGGCAATGTCTTTGGAACTGTCACTGAAAACGCGGATTTTGTCCGGTTCGGTGAGATTGACCGCCTCTTCAATAAAAGCATAGAGGGCTGGATTGCGGATTTCCTCGAGCAGCCGACGGCTTGCGGAATCCAGTTTTTCCCTGACAATTGCAGCGATGGGTGTCATTTTTTTCTGCCTCTCGATGAAGTTTTTAATATACCCACAAAAAACGGCGAGAGTTTAATTATGCTATTCTTCGAAGTCAATCAAAAAACCCAATGTTATTTTTAGAAATAAATTTGCATTTTCAGATAGAGTATGTTCCTTATATGATTTGCCTGTCAGGGTGGCAGGATTTTTTCGGTGAACAAAAGGTCGGGCCTGTAATTTTGTCAGGGAACAAGCCCGCTGAAAATTGATTTATAACTTACTTTATTAAAAAGAGATGGGTATTTTTCAGAATATCTTTCTTGTATTTGGTACATTTTTTGCTCAAATGCTCCCTTCGTAAATGGGTTTCTTGGAAGAGACCTTGTGGCGTTAAAATAGAGAAAAGAAATTTTTTGGGAAAAAGGAGTCGACGGCTATGAAGATTCGGCCCTTAGCGGACAAAGTACTTGTTCAGCGAGTGGAAGCAGAAAACAAGACAGCCGGCGGTATTGTGCTGCCCGATACGGCCAAGGAAAAACCAAGAAGAGGAAAGGTGATTGCTGTCGGAGAAGGCAAACTTTTGGATGACGGCACGCGAGCGGAAATGTCGGTCAAGAAGGGGCAGGAAGTACTCTTTAACAGCTATGCTGGCACTGAAATCAAAATTGACGGCAAAGAATATCTGATTCTGGACGAGTCGGATATTATGGCCATCATCGAACCGTAAGCGAGCAATGGAGAACCCAGAAGACACAGGAGAAAGGAACTTATGGCAGCCAAAAAAATAGCATACGATGCAGAAGCACGTGCGGCTATCCGAGAGGGGATTCGGAAGCTGGCTCGTGCTGTTAAAATTACGCTGGGCCCGTGCGGCCGCAATGTAATACTCGAAAAATCGTTCGGGACGCCGACCGTAACCAAAGACGGCGTAACAGTCGCCAAGGAAATCGAGCTGGAAGACCCGTATGAAAACCTCGGTGCCCAAATGGTCAAAGAGGCGGCTTCCAAAACCTCCAGTGTGGCAGGCGATGGAACCACCACAGCCACCATTTTGGCAGAAGCCATTTTCGAAGAAGGACTCAAAAACATCACGGCCGGTGCCAACCCCATGCAGGTCAAACGCGGCATTGACAAAGCAGTCGATGCCCTCGTGGAAGAGCTCCGCAAGATGTCCATTCCTGTTGAGACGGGCAAGCAGATTGAACAAGTGGCGACCTGCTCGGCCAATCATGATGCCCAAATCGGCAAGACCCTGGCCGAAGCAATGGAGAAAGTCGGCAAGGACGGCGTGATTACCGTAGAGGAAGGCCAGTCGCTCGAAACAACCGTCGAACTGCTCGAAGGAATGCAGTTTGACAAGGGCTATCTGAGCCCGCACTTTATCACCAATCCCGAAGAGCGGACCTGCGTCCTCGAGAAGCCCTATATTCTGATTCATGAAAAGAAAATCAGCGCTGTCAAATCGCTGGTGCCAATTCTTGAAAAAGTAGCCAAGCAGGGCCGTCCGCTGCTGATTATTGCCGAAGATGTCGAAGGCGAAGCCCTCGCTACGCTGGTGGTCAACAAGCTTCGCGGTGTGCTGCAGGTCTGTGCAGTGAAGGCCCCCGGCTTCGGCGATCGCCGCAAGGCCATGCTGCAGGATATCGCCATCCTGACCGGTGCAACGGCCCTGTTCGAGGATTTAGGGATTCAACTGGAGAATGTATCGCTCAGCCAGCTTGGTCAGGCCAAACGAGTCACTGTAGACAAGGACACCACCACCATTGTGGAAGGGGCCGGCAAGACTGAGGATATCAAAGCGCGGATTGAGCAGATTAAGAAAGAAATAGAGGACTCCACCAGCGAGTACGATATCGAAAAATTGCAGGAACGGCTGGCCAAACTGGCCGGCGGTGTCGCCCAGATTAATGTAGGCGCGGCAACCGAGGCCGAGATGAAGGAAAAGAAGGCCCGCGTAGAAGATGCCCTGCATGCCTGCCGGGCCGCGGTGGAAGAAGGGATTCTGCCGGGCGGAGGCGTCTCGATGCTGAAGTGCCTGCATGCACTCTCAAAAATCGAATGTGTCGGCGATGAGTCCATCGGTGTCGATATCGTCCGTCGGGCGGTGGTCGCTCCCATCAAGCAGATTGCCATCAATGCCGGGCTGGACGGCTCGATTGTCGCGCAGAAAGTGCTTGAGTCCAAAGACAAAAACTTCGGCTACGACGCCATTCGCAAGGAATACGGCGATATGATTAAGTTCGGCGTCATCGTGCCGACCAAGGTCGAGCGTACGGCTCTGCAGAACGGCGCTTCGATTGCCTCGCTCCTGCTGATGACCGATGCAGTTGTCAGCGAGATTCCTGAAAAGAAGGAAACGCCTGCAATGCCGCACGGCGGCGGAATGTACTAAACCAAATGGGCCCCGCACAGGGGCCCGTTTTTTTTCAGGAAGGGAAAAAAATGATTCGCTTTTTCTTTTCTACTGATCCGCTTCGTGATACCGGACGGGCAATGGCCGCCGGCGCCTTGCTGGTAGGACTGCTGCTGATTGGATTCGGCCTGCTGGTGTTTATTCTGAAGGATTTGTTTGCCTTTCTGGCGGCGGCCGTGTTTTTTATGGCTGGTTTTTCGGCCATCATCTATGCCGTCCGCATCTACTGGCTCACCCGCAAAATCAAGCCCCCCTCCGACGACTACCGCGAGAACGTCGAGATTCATTATCCTGATTTCTTCGAGTAATTTTTCCCTCGGCAGGAAATAAACCCTTGCCAGACGATTCTTTTTCCTCCACAATCATTGCCGTCTTGAAATAGTACAATCACAGATCTGCAAACACGCAGGAGAGCGGCAATGAAGGCAAAAACACTGGAAAGTTATTCCATGGGCATCGGAGACCGGTTCGGGCATCAGGGCCGCGCCCAGCTTCAGGCAATGCTTCAGGCCCGCGCCGAAGGAATAGAGGTCGTACCGGTCTGGAACAAATCATTTCGCGAGCATTCCATCATCGGCACCAAACCCTCGGACGTCCGCACCGAGGCGGACGAGGCCGTTGCAGCTCTGCGCTGGACCGCCGGTTATTATGTGGATGCCGACCATATCAATTTCAAAAACGTCGAACCCTTTATCGCATGCAGCGATTTTTTCACGCTGGACGTCGCCGAAGAAATCGGCCGCCCGGCATCCCCGGACGCCGCCGAGGCCTTTATCCGCTCCTGCCGTGATTTTCTCGGCACGCTGAAGATTGCCGGCATCGAACGGCCCATCGTCATTAGTGAAAAAACCCTCCAGGCCGCCGCCGCCAAATATCTCCTGGCCGTGCAGAAGGCGGGCGAGATATACCGCTATCTGGTTTCCCGAAAAGGCGAAGGACAGTTTATCACCGAAGTGTCGATGGATGAAACCGACCAGCCGCAAACTCCTGTAGAACTGCTGCTGATTCTGGCGGCCGTCGCCCGCGAGGGCATCCCCGCCCAGACCATCGCCCCCAAATTCACCGGCCGATTCAACAAAGGGGTAGATTACGTCGGAAATCTGGAGCAGTTTGAGAAGGAATTTAATGAAGATTTGGCGGTAATTGCCTTTGCCGTCAAGGAGTTCGGCTTGCCGGCCAATCTGAAACTCTCGGTGCATTCCGGCAGCGACAAGTTTTCCATTTATCCTCCAATCCGCAGGGCCATCCGCCGTTTCGGCGCGGGGCTTCACCTCAAAACAGCCGGCACCACCTGGCTGGAGGAACTCATCGGCCTTGCCGAAGCAGGCGGCCATGGCCTCCAAATCGCCAAAGAAGTCTATGCCAAGGCCTTCGAAAATCGCCAGGAGTTTTGTGCTCCCTATGCGACGGTGATTGATATTGACCCGGCCAAACTGCCCCCCATCGACGAAGTAAACCGATGGGACGGTCCGCAGTTTGCCGCCGCCCTCCGACACGACCCGGCCTGTCCCCGCTATAACCCCCATTTCCGCCAATTGCTGCACGTCGGCTACAAGGCGGCCGCACAAATGGGCAGGCGGTTTACCGACGCCCTCGAGCAGTTTGAAGACCAAATCGCTCCCCACGTTACGGCCAATCTGCTCGAGCGGCATATCCGGCCGGTATTCGGCGGCCGCTGAGCCGGCCCCTTACGGTTCCTCCGGCAGGAACTCAAAGGGTTTGCGGGCCACGGAGAAGGGCCGATCCTGCCCGATACTGTTGAGCAGCCCCAGCCCGATAAAACTCGTCAGCAGACTCGAGCCGCCGTAACTGATAAACGGAAGCGTCAGCCCCGTAATAGGCATCAGCCCGACGGCCATCGCTATATTGAAAAACACCTGCACCGCAAACATCGTCGTAATCCCCACGGCCACCAGCCGCCCGAAGGGGTCGGTGTTGCGCCAGGCAATCTCCATTCCGGCGGCAATGATGACCCCGTACAGCAGAATCACCGCCGCACACCCCGCCAGCCCGAACTGGTGCGCAACCATCGCAAAGATAAAATCGTTGTGCTTATCAGGCAGAAAGAAAAAGTCATCCTGCACATAAGGCCCTCTCGCAAACCCGTAGCCGGTAACCCCCCCGGCGGCGATAGCCTGTTTGGCCTGCAAAAGTTGATAGCCGCCGCCTTCTTTCCAGTTGTACAGCCGCTCCGGCCGGCCCACAAGAATCCGCGCCAGCGTCGGATGATGGCGGGCCATCGTCCGGATTTTCTGGTTTTGCAGCACCAGACTCGAAATCCGCATCCGCTGATAGTCCCGCATCGACATCCACAGAAGGGGGCTGGTAAGCACCGCCAGTCCGATAATCAGCAGAAGATGCCAGCCCTTGGCCCCGGCCGCAAAAAGCATCGCAAACAGGATAGGCATCATCAGGATTACCGTCCCC
>Ga0208198_1000010_pt1 | contig 229105 bp, 172 predicted proteins | sample AD_JPNTR2_MetaG_FD_184446 | JGI IMG/M metagenome (GOLD analysis project Ga0208198, IMG submission 184446) | Active sludge microbial communities of municipal wastewater-treating anaerobic digesters from Japan - AD_JPNTR2_MetaG (SPAdes) (version 2) | ecosystem: Engineered > Bioreactor >...
CCGTCCCGGCCAGCACGGCAACCACCGAAATACCGATCGGGATGGCGTTGGTGAGGCTTTCCGGACAAAACCGCAGGTAGGTCTGGCCTCCGCTGACCCAGTAGGCCAGGCCGCGAAGGATCAGCAGCGTGCCCAGGGTCACAATGAAGGAGGGAATCTGCAGAGCCACCGAGAGCCAGCCGTTGGCCACCCCGCAGACCGTCCCCGCGGCAGCGCAGGCCCCCAGGCCGGCCAGGACCGTCGAAGCCTCCAGCGTGCCGCCCCCGCCGTCTCTCAAGAGCATTCGCACGAAGATGACGTTGCACAGGGCCAGCATGGCCCCCACCGACAAGTCAATCCCGCCGGTGAGGATGACGAAGGTCATCCCGACCCCGAGGGTCAGATTGATGGCCGCCTGTTCGAGGATCTTTTTCTGGTTGTACGTATTGAGGTGCCGGGTGACCTGAACCAATCCATCCGGCCCGGTGGTCCGCTTTTCCTCCAGGAGAAATCGGGGCAGGTCAAAGGTCCAGCTCGATGGCCGGAAAGGCTGGCCATGGGTATTGATGCCCGACAGCACGGTCATGGCGGCATAGACGCCGACCAGCGTCAGGATCAACTGGCGATAGCGTGAGAAGCTGCTGTTGATGGCCATACCCTTTCAACTGCTCTCTGACCGTACGGACGCGATAGCACGTGGAAGGATAAGAGATCAGGGATCAGAGATAAAGGGTCTGGAAAGGAAATCAGATGCCGTTGTTCGGCCGCTGGGCCCGGTGAATCGCCGACCGAACGCGCTCATGCAATTCGAGGGGGTTGTTCACGTGCGTCCAGGAGCAGCCGATGCCATTCGCCGCCGTCGCGAAGGAGATCGTCCCGATCTTCAATATCCGCTCGTACCAGGCCATGGTCAGGAACGTGCTCTGAATCTTGGTCAACTGACATTCAAACAGATCGACGTTGAAGATCCCGGTCAGGCGCAGGATCCGGCGGTTGGTCAGGATGTACAGCCGGGAGACCCATTGCATGAGGGCCAGGCCCACGCGAGCCCCCGTAAGGGCCACGGCAGCCTGGGTGATGACCGCCTCGCTGATCGGCAGCGCCCTCGGATCCAGCCAGTGCAGGGCCAGGAGGGTCAGGACCATCCCCACGATCCAGCGGGAGGATTTAATCACCACATACCAGAGCGAGGGCTTGATGGCCAGAATGATGATCTCGCCGCCATCCAGGATCTCGGCCGGAACAAGGTTCGCGGCGTCAATGGAGCCCGAGTCGGCGCCGGCGCCGGTCCCGGCATCGGGCAGTTCGGAGAACTGCGGGGCCCCGCCCGGCCTGCCGCCGGCGGACCGGGAGGTGTGAACATGCAGGGAGGCACCGTCGCCCGGATGGGAGGACGAGGCCGGCGGGGAATCCGCGGGAGCATTCCCCGTATCCCTCGGGCCATCTTTCAGAACCTCTCCCCTGGGCGGGCAGTGAGTCCGCCAGGGGTGAGTTGTTGACGCCGTTTCGGCGACAACGGGCGCCGTCCAGCACGGCTCAAGAGCAGCAGTGCCCGCCCTTCGGGGACAGGCCCCCGGATTCGCCTTGACTCGGTCGTTGGACATAGGGCACTCCTGAGGCCCTGACAGGGTCACGTCATGTAGAGTTCCCGCCGTAATACACCAATGTCCGGCAGGTTGCGGTAATGATCGTTGTAGTCCAGTCCATAGCCGACCACAAAGGCGTCTTCGATATCGAAGCCGACGAAATCGGCCGTCACGTCCGGCGGAGCCTTGCTGGGCTTGCGGAGCAGAACGCAGATACGGATGGATTTCGCCCCCGCCTGAGCCACACGCTCGCGGACCAGCCGCAGTGTCCCGCCGGTATCAAGAATATCATCGACCAGCACCACGTGGCGGCCCTTAACATCTACATTCAAATCTTCCAAGAGTTTAGAGCCGGAAGACGCGGTCGTCGCGCCGCGGTAGCTGGAAACCGTGATCAGGCCGATTTTCATCCGCAGAGGCAACTCACGGATAAGGTCGGCCAGGAAAATCAGCGAGCCTGAGAGGATGGTCACAAAAGTGAGGTCATCATCTTCAGTGTCCGCATACGTCCGTTCGATTTCCCGGGCAAGCTCTCGCACACGTTGGGCGATGCGTTCGCGCGGAATCAGGATGCGAGCCAGGTCGGAGTTCATGGATGAGGATTATAGTCTTGACGCTCGGAGGTGAAATCCTACAATAAACCGTTTCCGGGGGCCGGCTTACCGGCCTGCCGCGACTGCGGTAGAGATGACGACCGTCCTACCAGAGGCGGGCGAGACGCCTATGCCCTTGGGCAGGGGCTGGATGCCCGTGTTACGAGGCGAGTGGATCATGCTTAAGTTACTGGTAGCTCTGATTTTAAGCCTCGCTCAGCCGTCTGCGGGCCCGATTGAGGACTACACGACGGCTACCCGGCCCTCGATCGCTCCGGTGTCCTGGGAGCTGAAGTTCCGGTTCCAGGACCCCCAGCGGGTGTCGGTGATCGTTCCCGGGCAGAAAGAGCCGGTGCTCTACTGGTACATGCTGTATACTGTGGAGAATCCGGGCCGGTCGGATGTGGAATACTTGCCGCATTTCGAGCTGGTGACGGACACCCTCAAGGTGATCCGCAGCGAGGTGCGGGTCAGCCCGGAGGCGTTCCAGGCCATCAAGCGGCGGTCTAACGATCCCCTGCTGCTGCCCCCGGAGAAGATCGTGGGCACGCTTCAGCACGGGGCGGACCGGGCCCGCCATGGCGTGGCGATATTCAAGGATTTTGACCCAAAGGCCAAGGCTTTCACGATTTACGTCTCCGGCCTGTCGGGTGAGGTGAAGCGGGTCAAGAACCCAGGGTTTGATAAGTCCAAGCCCGAAGGACCGGATAATCTCCGGTACCTGGTTCTCCGCAAGACGCTGGCGATCCCTTACCGGTTTCCCGGAAGCGAGAGCGTTCGCACACAGGCGATGCCGGAACGGGTGGTCAGCAGCCCGCTAAAATGGGTAATGAGATAGGCGAACGCCAATACAGGGAGTGATAAACTTTGGCTCATAAAAAAGGACAAGGCTCAACTCGAAACGGGCGCGATAGCAACCCGAAATATCTGGGCGTAAAGCTCTACGGCGGGCAACAGGCTCGCGTCGGCGCGATCATCGTTCGGCAGCGCGGCACGCCGTTCAAGCCCGGCCGGTTTGTCGGTCGGGGCCGGGACGACACGTTGTTTGCACTGGTTGACGGCACGGTGGTGTTCAATGGTCGGAAAGTGGACATCCTGCCGGCCGCAGCCGCCGCGGCCACGACTGGCTGAGGCGAAGCGTGACGCTTTTTCGTCACGCCATCCATTCGCCCGCCTCTTAAGTTCCGTAAGCGTTGAGCCTGCCGTGCATCGGCAGGCTCGTTTTTTGGCTGGACCCAAAGCGTATGTTCATTGACCGGGCTGAGATTTACGTGCGAGGGGGCAAAGGAGGGGCTGGCTGCGTCAGTTTCCGACGCGAGAAGTTCATCCCCAAGGGTGGGCCGGACGGCGGTGATGGCGGACGGGGTGGAAATGTTCGCATGGTCGCCGACGAAACCATCACCACCCTGCTGGATTTTGCCGGCCGGCATCACTGGATCGCCGAAAACGGACAGCACGGCCAGGGTCGGAACATGAGCGGCAAGGCCGGGGCGGATTTGATCATTCGCGTCCCCCCGGGAACCATCATCTACGACCGCGATACCGGGCGGTTGCTCAAAGACTTGGATGAACCCGGCAAAGAGGTGCTGATTGCCAAGGGCGGGCGAGGCGGCAAGGGCAACAAGCACTTCGCCACCTCGCGTTACCAGGCTCCGCGCTTCGCACAACCCGGCGAGCCCCCCGAAGAGCGCTGGCTCCGGCTGGAGTTGAAGCTCATCGCCGACGTGGGCCTGGTGGGCCTGCCCAATGCGGGCAAGAGCACGCTGTTATCGCGGGTCAGCAAGGCCCGGCCAAAGATCGCGGACTACCCCTTCACCACGCTCGAGCCACAGCTTGGCATTGTGGACCTGTCCCGCTATCGGCGGTTCGTCATGGCCGACATCCCGGGGTTGATCGAGGGCGCTCATGAGGGCGTGGGACTCGGGGATGATTTCCTGCGGCACATCGAGCGGACGCGAATCATCGTGCACATAGTGGACGTCCATCCACTGCCGGGCCAGCCGACGCCGGCCGAAGCGTACCGGATCATTCGCAACGAACTGCGCAAGTATTCAGAGAAGCTCGCGGAGAAACCCGAGCTGGTAGTGGCCAACAAGATCGATCTGGCGCCGGACCGTTCGGCCGTCGAGGAGCTGGCCGCGAGCATCGGCCAGGAGGTCGTGGCCATCAGCGGCGTGACCGGGGCCGGGCTGAGCGATCTCGTCGAGCGAGTGTGGATCATGGTGGAGGAGAGCCGGAAACAACCGGTGGAAGCCTTCGCGGTCGGCGCGTTCGACGATCCATTCAGCCCCGAATACCATGAACGAAACCAAGGCGCTGAGGTGGAACCGGTCGCGGCGCCGAACACGGAAGAGGCGGATCCACCAGCGAGCACAGGCGGAAGCGTGGAACAATAAAAAATGGCGGGCAAACGAGCGTTCCCGCCAACCCGATATGTTCCTGGCCGGCGAGATCTCGGCGCCGCACATAGATGCCACACATAGAGGCTCCTGATGACAACCAAGAATGGAAAGACTGACTCCGGCCTGGTGCTGCTGGACGTGGGCAACAGCCGCCTGGCGATGGCGCGGTGGTCCAAAGACTTCCGTACCGCCGCCCAGCACGTAGCGCACGAACCGATCGACACGGTCGTGGAACTGCTGCAACGGCAATGGGATGAGCTGTCCGCAGCGACTGACCGGGCCGTGGTGGCCAGTTCCGTGAATCCACCGATGCTGGAGAAGCTCGAAGCGGTAGCCGTGAAGCGCGGCATCGCTCCGTTCCTGGTGATCGGCCGGGATATCGAGCCCCCCATCGAAGCGGACCTGCCCAACCCGGAGCGGGTGGGGACCGACCGGCTATGCATTGCGGCGGCGGCGTTCCAGGGTTTCAAATGCGCCTGCGTGGCCGCCGATTTCGGTACCGCCCTCACCGTGGACCTGGTGGCGGACAATGGGGTGTTCCTGGGCGGAACGATCCTGCCTGGGTTGAATCTGTGCGCGAGGGCGCTTCATGAGCACACCGCCCTGCTGCCGCTGGTGGACTTTGAGGCCCACGATAACGCGACCCTGGGTAAAGATACGCGCAGCGCGATTCGCAACGGAATTCACGCGATGATGATCGGCGCACTGCGCGAGATCACCGAGCGGTATGCCATGGAGATCGGAAAGTGGCCGCCGCTGGTGGTTACGGGCGGGGACGCGGAAATGATTGCCCGCCACTGCGATTTCGTGGATCGCATCGTGCCGGACCTGTGCCTGGACGGACTCGCATTGGCGTACAAGCTCCATGTCAACCCAGACCAGGAATGAATTGACGACCGCCGCCTGCCTGACGCCCCCTGCCGCTGGCGGGATCGCAGTGATCCAAGTGGTCGGCCCTCGCGCGCCTGCCGTCGTCAATCCCCTGCTCAAAGGCCGGCGCCCCATTGACGTGAGCAGACTCGAACCGGACGAGCTGCGCTTCTGCCAAATCGTGGATCGCGGCGAAGTGCTTGACGACGTGCTGGTGGCATCACGTCGATCGCCGGACGGCGTTTACATCATCGACATCAATCTCCACGGCGGATCGCGAATCGTTCAGCGCGTGCTGCTGGCGTTGAAGGCGGCCGGGGCTGCCGTGATCGAGACCACCGGCCAGCCGGCGGCAAACTGGCCGGTGGAGAACCACCTCGAACAGGAGGCGATCGCGTTGCTGGCCCGCGCCAAAACGCGGGCGGTGGCGTCCTGGCTGGTGCGGGCCCCTGGTGCGCTGGCCGCTGCGGCCGGTGAGATTGAACGGCAGATCGCCGACGGCCGGCACGAAGCGGCCCGCGCGGCTCTGGCCGACCTGGTTCACCACAGCGTGGAGGCCAGATACCTCATTGACGGCGTGCGGGTGGTTCTGACCGGCGAACCGAACTCAGGCAAGTCTACATTGGCCAACGCCCTGGCCGGCGTCGAGCATTCGCTGGTCAGCCAGGTGCCGGGGACCACGCGCGACTGGGTGGAACTGCCCGCGGCCATTGAGGGTCTGCCGATAACGCTGGTGGATACGGCCGGTGTCCGGGACACGGACGACCCTTTGGAGCGTGAATCGATCCGCCGGGCGCACCGGCAGGTGGCAACGGCGGACGTGGTCGTACACGTGGTGGACAGGTCGGCCCCCCCGCGGGAGCCGGCACCCCCGCCAAGTGAGAAGCTCACCGGCCGGGAAGCCCCTGACCCGAGTCAGAAGGCGGGCCAGCCATCCGCCTCCCCCGACAGCGAATGTGACCCTGCGGGGGCGGAGCCGGAAGGCGACTGGCCACGGCGTCGAGAACCGGCTTGCCTGCGGGTGTGGAACAAGAGCGACCTGCCCCCCCATCCGGCTCACGGCGTGCATGAAGCTGCCGGCGAGGCAGATGCCGGCCGGGACACGCTGGCGGTCAGCGGACTGACGGGTCAAGGACTGGCGGAACTCCGTCTACGGATTCTGGCCGCCGTGGAGATGACCGATTGGGCCGCACGGCCAGCCCGGCTCTATACGCGTCGGCAAGAGGCCCTCTGCCGGAAGGCGCTGGCGGCTCTGGCGGGACACCTGGAGGCCGATCCGTCCCCGGCATTGCGGGCATTAGCCGCGCCAATGCACCAGCTTTTTTGAACGGGACTTTTGCAAGATGATATAATCTTTATGGTAGAAGTATGGAGCGGCCCGAATCGGCGGCAAATTTGGCCTGTGTTCGAGTTGACCGCCGTGTTCGGACGGTTAGATTACGTCGCTTCGATGGCCGTATGCATGGATCCATGACCTCGGAGCAGTCGCCCCGGTCGGAGTTGGCATCATGGCGGATAGTATTGGTGACTCCCTGGTAGGGAGGCTGGCCACGGAGCGCAAGCTCCTGACCTCGGCGGAACTGAGTGCCTGCCAGGCCGAGCAGAAACGACTGCTCAAGGAAGAAGGCAAGCGCCTGCCGCTTTCGGAGGTCATGCTGCGACTGGGTTACATCACTCGCTCCCAGCTCCAGCGTCTCGGTGGGGACATGGATGATTCCATCACCACCCGGGCGCAACAGATTCCCGGCTTTCAAATTCTGGAACGGCTCGGCTCGGGCGCGATGGCCACGGTCTTCAAAGCCCGGCAGCTCAGCCTGGACCGCCTGGTGGCTATCAAGGTTCTCTCCAAGAAGCTGGGAGAAAACCCGGAATTCGTGGAGCGTTTCTATCGCGAAGGGCGCGCCGCAGCGCGACTGAGCCACAACAACATCGTTCAGGCCATCGATGTGGGCGAGGCCGGCGGCTACCACTACTTCGTGATGGAACTGATCGACGGCAAAACCGTCTTCGACGATCTGGCGGCCGGGAAGACTTATTCAGAGAAAGACGCGCTCAACATCGTCATCCAGGTGGCCCGCGCGCTGGAGCACGCCTCCGAGCGCGGCTTCGTGCACCGCGACGTCAAGCCCAAGAACATCATGATCACCAAGGATGGCGTGGCCAAGCTGGCAGACATGGGTCTGGCCCGCGAAATGTCCGACCGTGAGGCCGCCGAGGCCGAGGCCGGGCGGGCCTACGGGACCCCCTACTACATCAGCCCGGAACAGATCAAGGGCGAACGGCACATTGACTTCCGGGCTGACATTTACTCGCTGGGGGCCACGTTTTATCACATGGTCACCGGCAAGGTGCCTTTTGAGAGCAATACGCCGGCGGCGGTGATGCACAAGCACCTCAAGGAACCGCTGGTTCCGCCCGATCATCTCGTTCCCACGCTCTCCACCGGTCTGGGCGAGGTCATCGAACGAATGATGGCCAAGGATCGCAACGAGCGCTACTCCTCGATGGCCGATCTGATCGCCGACCTGGAAGCGATTCAGCGCGGCGAACCGCCGCTGCGGGCCAGAAAACGCTACGACCCGAACATTCTGCAAAGCCTGGCCGACAGCGGCGAGGCCGTGGAGAACGAGTCATCAACCGCAGCGGAGGAAGCCCCCCCACCAACCAAGTTGCTCATCTGGCTGTTCGTTCTGGGTACGCTCTTGGGCATCTCCGTCATTGCAAACATCCTGCTGCTGGTTTCGGTGATGTCGTAGAACGCCGGCCGGCAAACTCAGTGCACCCATCACAAACCGCGCCCAGAAGTTGTCACTCCGCAGAGCCATGACGGAAACACGTCGATTGGCCTTAATCTGGCCCTGTGTCGCGCAAATCCTGCGCGTCGACGCAGTGTGAATCATTGTGTCGACGACTGTCGGGGCCTTGAACCGCTTTTTCCCTTGACAGAGTTATGGGACATGTGGTACATAGATAATGTGAAACGACTCGGGCCTGAATGCCTGCGAGTCCCGTCGGCAACCGGAGCGCTCGATCAGCGGAAGCAGCCGGGCGGGATTTTGAGGAACACACATCCCAGGTCCGCGATTCACGATCGACTGAAGGAGTAGTCGATTCGTCAGTCTCGGCACGGAGGCCACACACCTCGCCGAGACACCAAACCGTCAAGTTGGAACGCGCTGGTGGGTCACTGGCTCACCGTGTCCTTGTGTTGGGCTGGAGCACGCGCGAGGACAGGCGTTCGACGCGGGAGGCCGTGTGGGTGGCGGCTTCTTGAGTGTGGGTTGGTTTATGATCTCGGGAGGTCGTCGATGTTGAAGGCGCAGCAGAATGACGATAGCCGGGCGGTCCAGGCTCTATGGAAGAAGTACCTCAAGACGCGGGATGACCAGTATCGGAACGCCCTGGTGGAGAAGTACGCGCCGCTTGTTCACATCCAGGCCGCTCGTTTGTCTCGCAAGTTGCCCGCCCAGATTGGTTACGACGAAATCTGCAGCGCCGGTTACGACGGCCTGATTGAGGCTGTCGAGGGTTACGATCCCAGCAAGAAGGCGAAATTCGAGACCTTCTGCCAGCAGCGCATCGTCGGCGCGGTCATGGACTGGCTGCGCAGCCTCGATCCGCAGTCGCGAACCGTGCGCACCTTTGAGAAGAAGCGCATGAGCGTGCGCGAGATGCTCGACGCCCAGTACGGCCGTCCGCCCATGCACGACGAAATCGCCCGCGAAATGGGCATCTCCCAGGAACGCTACGATCAGCTCTCCCGAATCTCGCAGCTCGGCCGTGAGGTACACTTCTCGGCCATGGACCCGCGCAACGGCTCCGACTCGCGCGGCCGCTCCGGCGAGCGGGCTTGGGACATCGGCGACCCCCATCAGACCGACCCGGCCGCCAAGCTGACCCGCAGCATGCTCACCGAGTATGTCACCCGGGGGCTGAGCCGCGAAGAGCGGCTGGTACTGGTCCTCTACTACTTCGAAGAGCTGACCATGGCTGAGATCGGCGTTGTGCTGGCCCTCTCCGAGTCCCGTGTCAGCCAGATCCACAAGGACGTTATCGCCCGCCTGCGGAACCGGTTCCGGGACAAGCACCTGGAAGAGTTGCTCACCTGATGGTCATCCGCCGCGGATGCTTGTGCTCCACAGCCGGGGCAGTTGAAGGGGGCTCGGCAGCAATCTACAATCCGTCGTATGCGCAACATTCGTCTGCTCCTTGCCTATGACGGCACCGATTTCCACGGCTGGCAGAAGCAGCCGGGGCTGCGCACGGTGCAGGATTCGGTGGAGCAGGCCACCCGCCGGGTGGTCCGGCACCAGGTGCTGGTGAACGGATCGGGGCGAACCGACGCCGGCGTCCATGCCAGCGGGCAGATCGCCAATTTCGAAACCACCTGTGGAATGCCCTGCGACAATCTCCGGCGGGCGATCGGCGGACGACTGCCGAAGGATATCTCCATCATCCACACCTGTGAGGCCCCCCCGAATTTCCAGGCCTCGCGGCACGCCATCTCGAAACTGTATCGCTACACGATCTATAACGATCCCAACCGCCCCGTCGAGCACCAGCGGCAACGCTATGTCTATCACTTCTGGCATCCGCTGGACGTCGGCCGGATGCGGGCGGGAGCGGAATACCTGATCGGCCGGCATGACTTCGCGGCATTCGCCAGCGCCGGGCATAACCGCGAAACAACCGTCCGCACGGTGTTGGGCATCCGCATATTCCGTCATTTTGAGGAGATTCGCGTCGACGTGGAAGGCTCGGGCTTCCTGTACAACCAGGTCCGCAACATGGTCGGCACGTTGATCGAGGTCGGCCGGGGACACTGGGAGCCGGAGTACGTGCGGGAGATCCTGGAAAGCCGCGACCGAAGCAAGGCGGGGCCGACCGCCCCCGCCCGAGGGTTGTGCCTGCGATGGGTTCGCTACGACATGACCCGCGTCTACGAGCCGGACCCCTGGAAGGTCGCACAGGGGGCTTCCCGGCCAGTCCTTTCCGGCGAGCCGGCCCCATCTGATTCCGAAGCGGAAGAGACGAGTCTCCCGGAATGAACATCTGCCACATTATCACCCGGCTCATTATCGGGGGCGCCCAGGAAAACACGCTGCTCACCTGCCAGGGCCTGCACGAGCGCGGCCATCGCGTCACGCTCATCACCGGTCCGGAAGCCGGCCCGGAGGGAAGCCTCCTGGCCGAAGCCCGGAGCGGCGGCTACCAGGTGGAGGTGATTGCCAGCCTCCGTCGGGCGGTCCGGCCGTTCACCGACTTGCGCGCCCGCCGCGATCTCTGCCGGATCCTCACGGCAATCCGGCCGACGATCGTCCACACCCACAGCAGCAAGGCCGGCGTGCTGGGCCGGATCGCCGCACGCGACGTGGGCATTCCGGCGATCGTCCATACCATCCACGGCCTGAGCTTCAATCGCACGCAATCAGCACCGGTGCGATTCCTGTATCGCGGCCTGGAACGCTACTGCGCTCGTTTTACCGACTGTCTGGTCAGCGTAGCCGACGCCATGAGCGCCCAGGCGGTGGCCGCGGGCATCGCGGAACCGGATAAATTCACGACCATCTATTCGGGCATGCGCACCGAGCTGTTCTCGCCTGAGCGCTTCGACCGGCAGGCGATCCGCCGAAGCTGGGGCGTCGGCGAAGACGAAGTGGTCATCGGCACGGTGGCCCGGCTGTTCCGCAACAAGGGCTACGAGCAGCTCATACCAGCCATGGCGGCGGCGGTCCGGCAAGATCCACGGCTGCGATTCGTATGGGTCGGGGGCGGAGCCCAGCGCGACGAGTACGTCCGGCAACTGGACACACTGGGGCTGCTCCCGCGGGTGGTGCTTACCGGGCTGGTCCCGCCGGAGCAGGTGCCGCAGATGTTGGCCGGCATGGACCTGCTGGTGCACGCTTCCCAGTGGGAAGGTCTGCCGCGGGTCGCCGTGCAGGCGCTGCTGATGGGCGTGCCGGTCATCAGTTTTGATATTGATGGGGCCCCCGAGGTCGTCATTCCCGATCAGACGGGGATGCTGGTGCCGCTGAACGACGTGACCGGGCTGGCAAAGGCGATGGTGACGCTGGCCGGCGACCCTGCCCTGCGGGCGCGTTTCGGCCGGGCCGGGCGGGAATTATGCCTTCGTCGCTTCGACTGGCATGTGATGGTGGAACAACTCGAAAGACTCTATTCGAACCTGGTACGCCCGCAGGAGCACGCGCAAGATTCAACGCGAATGAGCCGAAGCGAATGAGAAAGCAATGCGCAAGAATGAGTGATGAGTGACGAGCGGCCCGCTATCGCCACTCATCACCCATCACTCATTACCAATTACTGCTCGCTGATTTCTGCCCGCTGAAAGCTGACCGCTGAATGCTGATCGCTGATCGCTTCCTTCGACCAATCAGGCCTTGGGAACCATGGCCACGAGCTTATCGAATGCGGCCGGATCCTGAATAGCCAACTGGCTGAGCATCTTGCGATCCAACGAGATGGACAGCTTTCGCAGGCCATTCATGAATCGCGAGTAGCTGATCCCACGGGCCCGGCATGCGGCCGTGATGCGCGTGATCCACAGGGCGCGGAATTCGCGCTTCTTGGCCCGGCGGTCACGGGTCGCGTAGGAGCGCGACTTGAGCAGGGCCATCTTCATAACGCGGGTGAGCTTGCTGCGTCCGCCACGGAAGCCCTTCGCTTCGGCGCGAAGGCGGCGTCTCTTGCGGGCGGTTGCCGCTCCACTGGTTGCACGGGGCATTGCATTTTCTCCTACGGCCCCCCTGGCCGACGTTCAGGGCGTTGGCCGCCCGGGCCGGGGGTACTGATGCCGCCTGGCAAGGCGGCGATCGTCCATCCATTTACTCGCCCAAGGCCCTCAAGATGCGCGGGGTCTCGCCTTTGAACACCACCGCCTTCTTATGCAGCTTGCGGAGGCGCTTGCTGGGCCGCCCGCTCAGCAGGTGGCCGGTGAAGGCCCTGGATCGGACCACCTTCTTCTTGGCGGTCACCTTGACGCGCTTCTTAAGTCCCTTGTGTGTCTTCGTCTTCGGCATGGAAAGCCTCGGGTCGTATCTCAAAAACCAAAACAGTCGAGCCCGGCATTTTAAGGGCTGGCCTTGCTGGAAGCAAGCTCAATAGCGAACCTGGAAATCGTAGAACTCGCCTGTGGCCGGAGCGGTATCCACCTTCCGATCCTGGATGTAGCCGCTCATTTCATTCTCGACGGCCTGCACAAACCGTTCCAGTTCCTCAGGCGCCCCCTCGGCCACGATCTCCACCCGGCCATCGCGGGTGTTCCGGACGTACCCGGTAACCGAAAAACCGCGGGCGACCAGGCGGGTGGTATAGCGAAAACCAACTCCCTGCACGTGCCCGGAAAACAGAACCGTCCAGCGAACCTTATGGGACGCGGTAGACATTGGAATTCCCTCTTCAGCCTGGTCAGAACCGGCCATAACGCCCCCGTCGCCGGATTAAACCCACATTGTAAGATCGTAACGGCCGGGCAATTGCCCCCTTCTTCGGGGGGCGGGCATCCTGGCCGCCTCAACGCCTAGGGAGGGCGGGCATCTTGCCCGCCTCGAAGGCCAAACCATGAAAACCCTGGCCGCAACAAGCACCAAGTGCCTTTACGCCAACCCACAGATGCCTGGGAGCCCACCCCCGCATGGTGTCTGTCACTGCACTTGAGCAGTGCGGGACTTCAGCGCCGCCCATGCACGGCTCAAGAGTCGCGGCACACAAGCCGTGGCACACAGGGCCGTGGTAGACGAGCCGTGCCGCAGACCATCTCACCATTCGCCCTTGGGTTGTCTGCACTGTAATCCTGGAGGTCGCCGGATTAAAGACGGTAGCCCAGGTGCCCAGCAGGCGGCTGAAACCGCCGGCCGGACACCCGGGCACCATTTTGGAGCACACCCTTCAAGGGCCGCTCAGCTCACCGAGGCCAACACTGGGGCGTGGGCGTCCAGTGCTGCCGTTGGGCTGCCGGCCGGCTTGTCGCTCTTCACAAAGTCATCCAGCTTCTGCTCAAACTTCCTGGCCTGATCCTCCTTGAGCAGGAAAACCTTCTTCGTGCCGACCACCACCGCATAGCGGCTCTTGTCGGTGTCGTTGGCCGGACCGGTCTTCGACAGGAGGATTTCCGTTCGTTGACCATTTTCCTGGCTGATGACGAGCCGTTGGGCGTCATCACCGAGGCCATATTTAGCCAGATCGGCCGCCGCATAGTCGACGTAGCGGTGGGTCTTAATCTCCCGCAGGCCGTTCAGCACATCGGTGACCTTCTGCTTGTCGATGGGGAGCAACGGGTCGGTCACGTAGCGCCATTCCTCACCACTCTTGCGGAAGGTCAAAACGCCCTTCGCGTCTTCGAACGAGAGTTCGACGACGTTGGGCACCTCGAACTTGACGATCTGGTGCTGATGCATCTCCGTGGTCGCATCGTCGTAGATGCGGTTGTCGAGCTCCCAGATCATCTCGCTCCCCTCAAGGGCGACGTAGGTCTTGTCGTCCTTGCGGGCCAGGAACAGGCGGCGCACCTCCGGTCCGGTGGGCCGGGTTGCCGTCACCTCGGCCGCGGGCTGGGTCGCCGCAGCAGCCACGGCCGGTTGGGTGGCCGCCGGTTGGGTGGCCGCCGGCTGAGTGGCGAGATGGGCATACGCCGGCTGCGTAGCCGCCTGGGCCAGCAGTTCATTGAGTTGCTGACGAAGCATTTCGGTCGCCAGCTTGTTTTCGGTCTCGGGGTGCGTGCGCTGGTATTCGAGCAGATCCTGGACGTCCTTGATCTGGGTGGCCAGATCCTTGACGGGCCGAGTGGTGGCCGGACGCGTGGACGCCGCCGGCTGGGTAGTCGCCGGCTGGGTGGCGGCCGGCTGGGTGGTCGGAACGACAACGGTGTTGGGCTGATCGGTCAGCCGATCGATCCACACCGCCAGGGTCACATCCGGCTTATCCAGCCCGAATTTCGCCTTATCGCCCATTCCCGCCACGCGTTTGGCCTGGAGGGTCGTGATGTCGCCGAGCAGGTTGCGAACGGCATCGTTGTCGGCCGGCGCCTCAATGGGCGATTGCAGCGACCACTGGCTGTTTCGGTTGACCAGAGTGACTGCCGGAGCATCCTTCCGGGCGATTTCGATCTTGCTCAGGCGTTCACGCGGCACGCTGAGCACAAGGCGGTCGCGGTAGGACACCGGCGGGAGCAGCAGTGGCGCCACGACGTCCTCGTTAACGGCGGCCACGGGCTCCTCGGCGGCGTTGCGCACGTACACCATGCGCCCGCTCGGGGTGGGCCGGCCGACCAGAAGCGTGATAGGCTCAGCCCGCCCTTCCTGCGTGAGGGAGACCCGGGCCCGCGGTTTCGTCCAGTCCTGGACCTCTCCCTGATCGGCGGGATTGACGAAGCTGGTCGCCTTCATCTCGGCGACGGCCCTGATGAGATCATCGACCGCGGCATTGTCGGCCACCGTGCCATCGGGGAAGGTCCATTTCTGATCGTCGCCGCGGGTCAGGGTCATGCTCTCGCCGTCGGCCTGGACTTCAACCTTCTTGACCTTGACCTGCTCGACCTTGGCCAGGGTTTTGTCCTGGAGATCGGCCAGCGGGGTCCGTAGATTCTTGACCGTGTACTCAGCCAGCGAGAACACCCAGGGCCGGGAATCAAGCCGGGCGAAGTAGGTCGGCGTGGCCGAGCCGGTCAAACCGCCGATCGCAATCGCGTACGTTCTGGTCTCGGTGGAAGGCTGCGTGTCGGCCGGACGAGTCGCCGCCGGATCATCGGGCTTGTACTTGGCCGGCACTTCGACCTGGGTCTCGACAGTCACCTTGACGCGCGGCCGATCGAGCCCGAAGGCGTCATACGTGACCGGATTGTCGTCCTGCCAGTGCTGAGCGTACAGGTTGCTCATGGCTGACGCGAGCGAGTTGGCCTTCTCCTTATCCGCCCGGCCGCGAACCGGCGACTCGATGGTCCACTCGTCGCCATCCTTGGCCAGCACGTAGTTATGCTCGCCCTCGACCTTGATCCGCCGGACGTCCTTGGTGTTGAACTTGACCACGACCTTGTCGCGGTACGAGTCCAGCCGCTTGTTGAACGTGGAGACCAGATTGGAGGTGGATTCACGGATCTCGTCCGTGCCGGCCAGGCGAATATAGGTGCCGGTGCCGGTGGGCAGCGGAGACCCGACGGCCAGATCCGCCTTCAGCTCGTCGCCCTTATACAGCTTCACCACGATGGGCTTGTTCAGGCCGGATGTGGATTCGCTGGGGCCCTTTTCGCCCTTCTTGTAGGCGCGATCGTACTTGAGTCTGGTCACGCCATCGACGATCTGGTCGACCTCGTAGTTGTTGGCCGGCGCATCGAGGGGCTCGGTCATCTGCCACTTGTCGCCCTCTTTCTTGAAGGAGCGACGTTCGCCGTCCCGCAGGACCACTTCCACGCGATCAATGCCCTCGAGCGGGGTCTCAAACAGGGCCTTTTCAACCGTCTCCGGCTTCTTCGGCGCGTCTTCGACCGTCTTCCAGGGCTTCTCGGAAACTGCCCACAGGAGGGTGGCCACGAGGGCCGCCAGTGCCAGAAAGAGTGTTGTTTTCAGGTTCATGTGCGTCTCACCGCCAGCAGTTATCAAGCCTTTGTCATCAGGCGTATCACGGGCAGGATGCCCGGGTTACCGGAACAGGCTATCACCGTCTACGAATGAACATCACCGCGCCGCCAATGACCAGCACGGCCAGGGCCCAACCCATGGTGATGCCCCAGAGCCGTTGCTTGCTGGCCTCGGCGATGGGACCGACGATAGGCACGTCCGCCGGGCCGGCGGCGATCAGTTCGGTCTTGCCGCCCAGCCAGTACAGCGCGTTGGTAAACAGCTCCACGTTCTCGGTCGGCGGCGGGTCGGTGACCAGCCGGACCTCGCCCTTGGCGTCGATCCGCGGCACCGCCGCTTCGAGGTAGTTCTCCAACAGCGAGGCGCCGGTGCCCATGACCACCACCCGGCTGTTGGTCTTCTTGTTCTCGGCCGCGACGATCACCGGGAACGGCGGTTCCTTCACGTCCGAACTCTTGGCGAACATGGTGTCTTTGCTGCGTTCGCGCAGGGCCTTGATGATCGGCGCGAAGTCGCCCTCGGCCCACATGTCCTGGGCCTTTTCAGGCACCAGCAGCACGGGCTCGACCACCACGTCCTCGGGAATCTGCTCGGCCGGAATCACCGGGCAGGCGTGCAGGAAGAGCATGCGCCGGGACCGCAGCGGCTTGCCGATGGGCTGCTCGGTAAAGTGATTCAGCCGCATGTAGTGGAACTGGATCGGGTCAAAGCTGTACATGCCCGGCTCTTTGGCCGAGGGTACGGCGCGCATGACCCGGTGGCGATGCTCGACCTGGATGCCCCAGTCCGTCTTGAGCATGTCCGCGTAAGCGTACGTGGAAGGCGGCGCCCCTGGCGGGCGTGGCGAGCCCAGGGCCAGGAAGATGGCCTTCGCACCAGGCTTCTTGATGGCTTCGCCGACCTTCTTGAGCTCCGCGTCGCCGAAGGGCTTGCCCTGCGGACCGAACATGCTGATGGGCGGCTGCTCGGGTGGCGGAAGCAGTACGTAGATCGGCTCCGTGCCCTCTTCGGGCGCGGGCGGCTCAGGCACCGCGGTCGACGTCTGCTGATCCGGACCGGACGACTCGGGCGCGAGGTTCCACTCCCGCACGGCAAAGTTGGCCCGCTCCAGCCGCTCGCGCAGGAGCCGGAACTCTTCCATCGGCAGCGGCCCGGTCGTCGGGCGCTGCCCGAACTGCCGCATCTGCGGCGGCGGCTGGGTCTCGTAGCTCACGAAAATGACCGTCGCGAAGGGCTTCTCGTTCTGCATATCGAGCAGCGCGTTGGCGATCGCGCTGTCGCCGTTGAACTCGCGGCGGTTCCGCTGGGGCTTGTCCGTGTCCCGCGAGGAGAACTCGCCGGCCCGCCGATCCACCAGCGGCCAGACATCGTCGAACGGCAGGATGCGAACTTCCTTGTCGCTCTCGACGACGATGATGTTGTCCTCTTCGAGGCGTTTGCCCACTTCGTCCATCTTCTGCTCGGGCAAACCCTTGATCTTCGTGCCGACGTCGTCCAGGTCCTTGAACAGGTCCTTGAACGCATCTTCGCCGCCGGCCGCGGCCAGGAACTGTTTGCTGGCCTCATCGATCTGGGCGGCCTCGGTAAACGGAGCCACCGAGTTTTGCATCCAGAGGCTCAGGTACTGGGCGCAGACGGCGCTCACTTCACGGGTGCTCCGAACGCGCCTCTGGAGCACGTCCTTGGGCGCCTGCTGGGCCAGTTCGGTGCGAACCTGCTGCACCTGCGAGGTCAGCGTGCGGGCCGCCAGATTCAGCGTTTCCGAGAGTGGCGCGATCTGGGTCAGGCCGATGCGCGGGTCCTGGATCTCCATGATCCACTTGGAATAGTGGTTCATCGTGGGATACTGCTTGACGAAGGCGTCCACCCGGTTGAGTTCTTCGTTGAGCAGATCGGCCAGCGGCTTGGCCAGGTCGCCGAACTTCTTGAGCACCGGGACCGGATCGTCGGGCACATTGGTGTCGCTGGGGTCGCCCACCGCGCCCTGCAGCAATTTGAGCATCCCGGCAATCTCTTCGTTCCTGGATTGGGTCGTCTTCAGGAACTCGGTGTTCGGGTCGCTCAGCACCTTGGCCAGCTTGTCCATGTTCCGGGCCCAGCTCTGGAGCTCCTGGAGCACGCGCTTGGCCTCGTCGTCGAACGAGGTGATCTTGGGGTTGGCTTCGCTGTAGCGCGGCAACATGCCCTCGCCTTCGACCAGCTCCTTGACCTCGCGGGTCGTGTCTTCGAGGTTCTTCGCCAGGTTCCTGATCGCGCCGGATTGCCCGGCCAGCGAGCTGAAGCTCTTGAGCCAGGAAGCGCCGCCCATCAGCGCATCCAGGGCCTTCCGCTGCTCATCGAGCGTCCCCTTGAGCTTCTCCCACACCACCAGGGCCTGGTCGGTGGCCTCCCGGTTCGTGCTGGTGGCCGAGCCGAACTTCTTGCTCACCCGGTCGCGCAACTCAGCCTGATCGTCGGGGGCGGAGATGTGCTCGATCTTGATGCCGCGCTGGTAGCGGGCGACCTCGTCGCAGAAATCGCGCAGCTTGGGCAGATACTCCTTGTGGTTGCGCTCGGGGTCGTTGGAGGTATACACCGTCGAGATGGTGATCTCCGTGCCCGCCTTGGCAACCTCGTCAAGCACGCGCTTGGTGCGATCGGACAGTCGATGCCCGGTCAGACCGCCGGACAGATCCTTGTGCACGTTGTATTTGTTGGCCAAAACATTGACCACGATCGCCAGGAACACGACCAACAGGACAGCCAACGTCACGTTGGTGCCCCAGAACAGACGCCGCCCCAGGGACGTGGTGCCTTTTGTGGTGTTGTTTACCGCCATCGCCGAGACTCCAGAACCTTGACCGCCAGGAACAGGAACAGGGCCGTCCCGGTCAGGAAGAAGACCACGCTCGCCAGATTGATAGAACCCTTCGCGAAATCGGAGAAATGCCCGTAGGCGTTCACGTAGGCGCACACCTTCCGCCAGTCAATCACCCGGCCGAGCACCATGGTCTTGCCCAGCACCAGGCTGCCCTGGTGGGCGGCGAAGGTGAACAGCGAAAGGATGCCCATGGCCAGCGTCGCGGCCAGCAACTGGTGCCGCGTGCAACTGCTGGCGAAAATGCCCACCGCCAGGAAGAACGCCCCCACCAGAACCATGCCGAGATAGCCGGAAAACACCACCGCGCCGACCGGCGTCGCGTACCTGACCATCAGCACGACGTGCAGGGCCGTCGCCGCCAGCAGCAGCAGGTAAAACCCGAGGGCGCCCAGGAACTTGCCCAGTACCACCGACGTATCCGTCACCGGGGCGGTCATCAGCGTCTCGATCGCGCCGGAGGAAAATTCGTCCGCGATGGAACGCATGGTCAGCAACGGCAGAGCAATCACCAGTCCACCGGCCAGCCATTCCAGCAGCGTTCGCATGCTGGCCTCGTTGCCTTCCACCAGGGTGCCGGTCACAAACGCGTAGCCGGCCAACCCCAGGAACACCGCGCCCACGATGTAAGCGATAGGAGAAAAGAACAGCGACGCCAGCTCGCGCTGCATGATCGCGAGCATCGCCGTCCCACTGCCGACCTTGCCGGCAGCCGGCCCTTCCGCGATCAATTGCGACAGCTCCCCGGCTGTCACGCCCTCGCGGGCCGCCGTTTTGGCTTGTGTTTCAACCGCCATATGCTTTCCTCTGTATTGGCCTCGTTCTGTCCATTCTCACCAGTGATCGGCGTAAACGGGAACGGGAGAAAGGGCGAACGTGAGAATGTGGGGAAGCAGGAACATAGGCAAGTCCCAATCTTGCCCGTCGCACACTCTCTTAACCTGCCCACATCCTCACCTGCCTCGCATCCTCTTTCTCCACCTTCTCGCCCATCTTTCGCCTCCCCCCCCCTCCCCTGCCTTTTCACTTTCTCACTTTCCCGCTTTCCCACCTACCCCCATCCGGCCAGCCTACGCTGCCGTGCCCCGGCCCCGTGCCGTATGAGATTCGGCCGTGATCTGAACAAAGTATTCTTCGAGACTGCCGACCTCCAGCCGCAGTTCACGCAGCGGCCAGTTATTCCGGGCGGCCAGACCCGCGATGTTCTCGCGGACGTCCTGGCCCTCCACCACTTCCATGCGGATGCGATTCCACCCATCCACCGCCGTGGCATCCACGGACCGAACGCCGGAAACGCCCCGAATGGCCGTCTCAACCTCCTGCCGGGGTCCGCGAATCTCGGCAATCAGCCGCGAGGCCCCCTTGATACGGTCGCGAATTTCGTTGAGTGTGCCGGCAGCCCGGATCTTGCCGCCGGCGATGATGATCGCCCGCTGACAGACGGCTTCGACCTCCGGCAGAATGTGCGAGCTCAGGATAATGGTGTGCTGCCGGGCCAGGTCGGAGATGAGCTTGCGGGTTTCGCGGATCTGGGTCGGGTCCAGACCGATGGTCGGCTCATCCAGCACCAGCACCTTGGGGTCGTGCAGGAGGGCGTCGGCCAGGCCGACACGCTGCTTCATACCTTTGGACAGGTGACCGATGGGCCGGTCGATGAACTCGCCAAGCCAGCAGCGATCAGACACCCGCTTGATCGCGGCGGCGCGCTGATCGCGGGCCATGCCTCGCAGCTTGCCCCGGAAGTTGAGATACTCGCGGACCCGCATTTCCGGGTAGAGCGGGTTGCCCTCAGGCAAGTACCCTATCACCCGGCGGACCTCCATGGACTGGGTGAACACGTCAAATCCCGCCACGGAGGCCGCCCCGCTGGTGGCGGGCTGATAGCAGGTCAGAATGCGCAGCGTGGTGCTCTTGCCGGCGCCATTGGGCCCCAGAAAGCCCACGATCTCGCCTTCGCCGACCTGGAAGCTGATATTATCAACGGCCAGGTGCGGCCCGTAGTACTTGGTGAGATTCTTGACTTGGATCATGCCCAGCGTCGTTCCTTTCGTGAAAGCGACACCCTCTGGTATCCCATACTCGCTACCCGACACACGAGCCGAGATCACTGTAATCTCTTAGTACGACTATCGTTATCTTCAAGGTTGCCTTCCCGCCGAGAAGATCGGCGGGTTGAGACGCCACCCTCAGCTACGCTTAATCTACGACGTAGTTGAAAGATGGGTTCAGCCCTGCGGGAGTGCCGTAAATCCCCTGCGGGATTCACCCGCCAAGCCTGGCCGTGAAATATCAGTTTGCCGGTCAGGTGTCAAGCCCCTTGCCGAGTCACTCATACCTGGGGCATAATAATCTCAAGGCAAGGAAGCACGCCGAAGCCGGTGGGTCTCTCTCTTGGCGCGGGAGGCCCATTCACGGCGACCGGGAAGGCGAATGAAGAGCCTAGTTATTGTCGGCTGCCCCGACCGGGAGTTCACTGGGAATTCCTGGCGGGTGGTTCATGATCAGTGCGGGAGGACGTACGCGGTTGTCTTTAGCCCGTCCCATAGCCAGTGCAGATACCCTTTCAGTTCAGCCCAGTCGGTTATCGGCCTCGGAGAAGGATGATTACGTGAATTTGAAGCTCCCCGACGGGTGGACGGCTCGGGTAACTGTGTCCAATGGCCGGACAAAGGCCAACGGCCAGTACTTGACCCCGGCCCAATGGCGGCAATGGCTCAGCCGGCCGCTCCAATGGGTTCAGCAGGTCGATCGACGGGATCTCTTGAAGGCCTCCTCGACGACCACGGTCTGCCGGGTCCGCTTGCCGCTGGCCGATGGTCAGCATGTTGACGCGGTCTGCAAGCGCGGCCGATCGCGTTACCTCAGTAAACGTATCCTGAACGTCTTTCGCACCTCCCGCCCTATGCGCACGTGGCGGCGGGCCCACATCCTGCTCAATTGTCATATTCCGACGGCCCGTCCCCTGGCCGTGGTGGAAAAGCGGCGTTTCGGGCTGCTCTTTGACAGCCTCATTCTCACTGAATATCTGCGCGACACCGTAGACCTGGAAAGCCTGCTCACTGTCCACATGCGCGGCCTGAACGAGCACCAGGCCTATCTGCGCAAATTGCAGGTCAGCCGGTGTCTGAGCGACTTCCTGCTCAAGATGCAGGCCTCCGGCCTGTACCATCGCGACTTCAAGGCCCTCAACGTGATCGTCCAGGGCAGCCGTCAATTCGATTCGCCCCGGATCTGCCTGGTGGATCTCGACGGCGTGAAGCGAGTGCGATTCGCCCGGACGCGGAGCTGGATGCGCATGCTGATGCGACTCAACGTGAGCGTGGACGGTTTTCGCCGGGTAACGCTCACCGACCGGGTTCGGCTGCTGCGGTCCTTCCTGCGCGGGATCGGTTGCCAGGAGGATTGGAAAAAGATCTGGCACAAGCTGGCGGCCATGTCCGAGCGCAAGCGACACATCCGCTCAAAACGACAGGAACGGTCGTTCAAGAAGTACGGACGATTCTGACCACGCAACGACAAAACCCGAATGACGAGCAGGCGGCACCGCCCCTGTTCGTCATTCGGGTTTCGTCATTTGTTGAAGTACCCGCTTCAGTCGCCCTCACTCATTCGTCATTCGGGCTTCGTCATTCGTCATTCACCACAACTTCAGTATGTCCTGGAACGTCACCCAGGCGAAGATGCTGATGATCAGGACCAGGCCAATCACCTGGGTGGCCACCTGAACGCGCAGACTGAGCGGTTTGCCCTTGATCTTTTCGATCAACAGGAACACGAACAACCCGCCGTCCACGATGGGCAGCGGCATGAAGTTGATTACCGCGAGGTTAGCCGAGATCAGCGCGAGGAAGTAGAGCAGATAGGGAATGCCCAGGTCCGCGAAGTCTCCGCCCAGCTTGAAGATCCCCACCGGACCGGAGACCTGGTCCATGCCCACGGAACGGGTGATGAGCATCCGCTGGGCCATGATGTACACGTGCTCGACGAAGTAATACGTCTTCCAGATGCCGACCATCATGGCCTTGATGGGGTTGCGATGCTGAATAAGAGTGACCTTGGGCCGGGCGATAACGTCGATGCCCGTGGGGGCGATCCGCTTGGTCCACGCGTCAAGCATCTCCGGCGCCAGGGCCACCTTCTCGGTCTTCGGGCCCGGATCCAAAATGATCTGGTACGTGACCTCCGCCTCCGTGATGCCCTGATCCAGCAGCTCCTTGAGCACGGCGCGCTGGCCGATCGCCGAGTTCACATCGTAGGAGTCGCGGCGGCCGTTCACTTCCACCTCGACGCGGCTGCGACCGTTGATCGCGGTGATCGCATTCCCCACCGGCAGCCCCAGCACGGTCTCGAGCGTCTTCGGAACATGAATAACCGCCGACTGCTCGGGCATGCCCTCGTATTCCCAGCTTACCTTGACGTCCTTGCCGGCCAGCTCTATGAAGCGCCGGGTCAATTCCGACCAGGAAGCGACCGGCTGGTCGTCCACTTTCGTCAGACGCGAGCCGCGCGGCATGACATCCTTCAGGGCCGCGGCCGGCGTCTTCAGCTCGGGGGTGACCTCGGTGACAATGTCGGCAATGGTCGGCGCCCCCATTTCCTGCGTCCAGAAGTTCACCGTCAGCAGCGGCTCCACCGTCCGCCCGAAAGCGGAACGCGCCCTCGGCCGGACCGTTACCACCTGCTCCTTCCCTTCGCGCAGCACGGTGACCTTTATGTCCTTGCCGGGGTTATCCTCGATGCTCTTGCGGATCTCGCTCATCCGCGGAGCCAGGATGCCGCCCCACCGGACAATGACGTCGCCCCGGCGAAGCTCTGACATCGGCTTGGAATCCGGCTCCAGGAGTTCGTTCCACTGGCGCCGGGGCACAAACCCGAGCAAATTCTCATCCTGCTCGCCGGCCTTACCGGTCGGAATGAAGAGCAGGCGGGCGCGCATTTTCGCGGTGACTTCCTTCGGTTCGCCTTCCGGCTGAGGACGGAGAACCTGCATATCCACCCAATCGCCCATGGCATTGGCGGCCACCAGCGCGATGGTGTCGAAATCAGAGACCGGCCTGCCCTCAACCGAGAGAACCACGTCGCCCTTCTGAAGCTGCTGATCGGCCGGCAAGCTCGGATCCGGCAGCGCCAGGGCCACTTCCGTGGTGGCCGGCGCGGCCACGCCGATCTTGAGCGTGTCGTCGCCAGGCAGGCGTTCCGGGCGGATTTTCTGCTGGTATTCCTTCCACTCCCCGGTGGCGGAATCCTTGCGTTTGAAGACCACGTCCAGCTCTTCATCCGGATCAGCCAGCACCACGGCGCCGACCAAATCGCCCCGGTCGGAGATGGAGCGCCCGTTAATCCGGGTGATCACGTCGCCCATCCGCAGACCCGCCCGATCAGCCGGGGAGCCGGGCAACACCATCCCGATCTCGGCGGACGGCGCCTCCATACCCCACATGAAAACGATCATGAACACGAAGGCGGCAAACACCAGGTTCATGAGCACGCCGGCGGACACGATGAACATCCGCTGGCCAATGGGCTTATGCGTGAAGGCGCGGGGATCTTCCTTCACCTGCAACTCGCCGGACTTGTCAATCGCGAAGTCCTCCTGGCCGAGCATTTTCACGTAGCCGCCCAGCGGGAGGATGTTGAAGCAGTATTCGGTCTCGCCCAAGCCCAATTCCTTGGCCGCCCGCGCCAGTTCGGAGTCGGTGGGCTCGAGTTTCTCATGGAGCTGTAGCTCTTTCGCCCGGTTCTCCTCAACGCGTTCGCGCAACCGCGCACGGTACTCCTTTTCCGTAGGCCCCCACCGGAACCCCATTCCCTTCCGCCAGGACGCGATCGCCCGGCCGAACCCGACAGCGAACTTGTCGATCCGAACGTCACACCACTTGGCGGCCAGGAAATGTCCCAGCTCGTGAACAAAAATGACGGCCGAGAAGCCAATGAAAACCAGCAGGAAGTTCTTGGTCGAGACCAGCCACTCCATGGCCGTGGCCAGAACACCTGCATCGAACGACGCCATCAGAAACTCAGGCATGCTCTATTCACCTTTGCTTCGTTATCCCCGCCACCTGCTCACGAGCCCAGGCATCCGCTGCCAACAGGGTCTCCAGGTCCGGGTCCTGCACCACCTTGTGCCGGGCCACTACCTGGGCAGTTAACTCTACGATATCTGGAAAGCCGATTTTCTCCTCCCGGAAAGCCTCAACCGCAGCTTCGTTGGCGGCGTTCATGACGGCCCCGGCCGTCCCCCCGGCCCGAGCCACTTCATAACCCAGCGTCAAGGCTGGAAACCGCGCTGGATCGGGCGGCTCGAAGTTCAGCCGCCGAAGGGTCGAAAAATCCAGCCGCCGCGCACAGCCCTCCAGCCGTTGCGGGTAGGTCATGGCGTATTGTATGGGCGTCCGCATGTCCGGCGTACCCAACTGGGCAATAACCGAGCCGTCGCGGAATTCCACCATCGAGTGAATGATCGACTCAGGATGAACCAGGACTTCAATCGAATCCGGATCCAGATCAAACAGCCAGCGGGCCTCAATGATCTCCAACGCCTTGTTCATCATTGTAGCGGAGTCAATGGTGATTTTCGGCCCCATGCTCCACGTGGGGTGCCGCAAGGCGTCCTGGAGGGTGGCCTTGGCGATGTCCTCAGCGGACCAGGTTCGGAAGGGGCCGCCGCTGGCCGTCAGGTAGATCTTCCGCACCTCCTCCCGCCTGCCGGCCGCCATGGCCTGAAAGACGGCCGAGTGCTCGCTGTCGATGGGCAGCAGCGTGGCCCCGGTGCGCCGGGCCAGAGGCACGATCAGCGAACCGGCTACGACCAGGGCCTCTTTGTTGGCCAGGCCCACCTGCTTGCCCGCCTCAACCGCCGCCACCGTCGAGGGCAACCCTGCCGCTCCCACAATGGCCGCCACGATGAAATCCGCCTCGGGACGGCGGGCCAATTCCACCAGCCCCTCCGGCCCCACCAGCAACTCCGTGTCCTTGTTCAGCACGGCCCGGAGTTCGCCGGCCAGCGAGGGGTCGGCAATGGCCACGGCAGGCGGACGCACGGACCGGGCCTGTTCCGCCAGCTCGCGCCACCGCCGGCGGGCACCCAAACCAACCACCCGATAGGCAGGCCCCAACGCGCTGGTCACATCCAACGTGTTCGTCCCGATCGAGCCGGTGGATCCCAGAATAGTGATTCGCTTACTCACGCCTACGCTCTATAAAAGGAAGCTAATATAGGACTTGCGACACAAACTGACAAGCCAGCGAGCCTTCACGGCAGCCGGGCCGACCGGCTCGACGCATCCCATTCCGGCAACCGCCGAAGACACGACCGATAATGTATAATGGTACCTTGCAGAGCTGGACCACACCCGGCAGTGGCCCGGGCGGTGTGCGGGTCCACTTTACCGCCGGGTTCAACACCGGCCTAACATCTGAAGGAAGGGGGTTCCATGAGTGATGTTCTGCTGACCGCCCGCAAGTTCCGGGTCGAGCGAAAGTCATACGAGATCCCGGGACGCGGTCAGGTCAGTCGGGAGCTTGTGGTCCATCCGGGGGCGGTTTTGATTCTACCGCTGCTGGACGATGGAAATGTCGTTTTGATCTGGAATTATCGTTATGCAGCCGGAGCGGAACTCCTGGAGTTGCCGGCTGGAACACTTGAGCCGGGCGAGGCGCCGGCAACGTGTGCCGCCCGCGAACTTGAGGAGGAAGCCGGATACAAAGCCGGCCATCTGGAGCCGCTGTGCACTTTTTACACCACTCCGGGTTTCACGAACGAGTTCATGCATGCGTTCGTGGCTACCCGGCTGGAAAAAACGGTGCAACGATTGGAGGATAACGAGCAGATCCGCGTCCAGATCATGCGGCTGAGCGAGGCCCTGGAGGCGACCGTCGATGGCCGGATTATTGACGCCAAGACGATCGCCGCTTTGCAGGTCTATCATTATCGTGTAGTGAGGTCCTTATGAGTTGGCGGGATCGACCTTATTCAGGCGACGAAGGACCGGAACTGCGACTGGCGTTCCGCAAACCCAGCACGGCTGTGACGTGGCTGATCATCGCCAATGTCGCCGTCTTCGTGGTCGAGCTCATCTCCTTGAACTGGTCCGGGATGCCTGCCTTCGTCAGGATTTTCGGGCTCAGCCTGAACGGGATCAGAGAGTTCTACTTCTGGCAGCCTCTGACCTACATGTTCCTGCACTCTCCCGACAGCGTGTTCCACCTGCTGATGAACATGCTGGGCTTGTACATCTTCGGCTCGGAGTTCGAGCGGACCTTCGGGCGGCAGAGATTCCTGCAGTTTTACGGCATTTGCGGCGTCGTCGGGGGCATGGCTTACCTGGTTCTGTCCCTGCTCAGCCCCGAGCATCAGAATATGCCCCTGGTAGGCGCCAGCGGCGCGGTCTTCGGGCTGCTCGTAGCGGCGGTGATCTTCTTCCCTCACATCCAGGTGGTCCTGCTGATCTTTCCCATGCCGGTCCGCGTATTCGCCCTGATCTGGGCTGGCATCCTCCTGCTGCAAATCCTCAGTGGCAGCGTCCAGAACGTGGGCGGCGAGGTATGCCATCTGGCCGGGGCCGCCACGGGAATCGTCCTGTTCTACGCCTGGGGAACCATGCCCCGCATCCGTGTCGGCAGCGGCCGGCTCTCCAGCCGCCTCCAGGAAGGCGCGTGGGCGCGCCGGCAGCGTGAAGCGGCCGAGGAGCAGGCCGAGGTGGACCGCATCCTCGCCAAGATCCACAGCGAAGGCCTCAACAGCCTCACCCGGAAAGAGAGGAAAACCCTCGCCGAGGCCACCCGCCATCAGCGCGAGCGCGAGCAGGAATTCGGCCGCCTGGACAGACTGTGAACCGAAATGACCAATATCCAATGACCAATGACTAATGACTAAAGAGCAACCAAAGCCCCAATGGCGAATGCCCCAGAGGGGCTTTTTTCATTGGGATTTGGTCATTGAGGCCTGGGCATCGGTCATTCCCCCCGGTCGGTTGCAGAACCATACTCTCTCCGCTAAAACTTAAGAATGAGCTCACAGAACTTTGCAAACACAACGACCGATAAGGCCTTCCAGGTCTGCATCAATCCCGATTGCGGGCGTCAGTTTTCAATCGGCGAGGTGATCTTCTCCTGTCCGTCCTGCGGCTCGCTGCTGGATGTCGAATACGACTGGGACCGGCTGGCCGTGCCCGGCTCGATGGAGTTCTTCGAACATCGCTGGAGCAGCAAGGGACTCAAGGCCGAAGGCCGGCTCGACTTCTCCGGCGTGTGGCGGTTCCGGGAATTGCTGCCCTTCGCGCCCCACGACCAGATCGTCACCATCGGCGAAGGCCGCACCCTGCTGGACGAATGCAACCCCCTGGCTCGCGAGATCGGCATGAAGCCCGGCCGGCTCTTCCTCCAGTATGAAGGGCTGAACCCCTCCGGGAGCTTCAAGGACAACGGCATGACCGCGGCCTTCACCCTGGCCCGCATGCTGGGACGCAAGCGCGTGGCCTGCGCTTCCACGGGCAACACCTCGGCCTCGCTGGCCATGTTCGCCCACAAGACCGATCCGCCCATGCAGGGCATCGTGTTCATCGGCTCCGGCAAGATCGCCTACGGCAAGCTCTCCCAGGCCCTCGACTACGGCGCGCTGACCCTCCAGATCGAGGGCGACTTCGACGCCTGCCTGCGCCGCGTCCGCCAGGTCTCCGACCGCCTGGGCATCTATCTCATGAACTCGGTCAATCCCTACCGCCTGGAAGGCCAGAAGGCGATCATGTACCGGGTGCTGGAAGCCATGAACTGGCAGGTGCCCGACTGGATCATCGTCCCCGGCGGCAACCTCGGCAACTGCAGCGCGTTCGGCAAAGCCTTCCGCGAACTCAAGCAGCTCGGGCTGGTCAATCGCGTTCCCCGCCTGGCCGTCATCAACGCCCACGGCGCCAACACGCTCTACCACGTCTACGAGCGCGATGGCGTGCGCTGGAACGGCGGCCGTTACGACCAGAACAAGGTCAAGGCCCTGTACGCGGCCATGGACGAAGCCCACTTCCTGCCGCACACCGTGGCGTCGGCCATCGAGATTGCCCGGCCAGTGAACCTGCCCAAGGCCCTGCGGGCGCTCGACGTCATGAACGGCGTGGTCCGCGAGGTGACCGACGAAGACATCCTCGAACACAAGGCGCTGGTGGGCAAGTACGGCTTCGGCTGCGAACCGGCCAGCGCCGCCAGCGTGACCGGCCTGCGTCAGCTTATTCGCGAGGGAGTGGTTTCGCCCGACGAGCGGGTCGTCTGCATCCTCACCGGCCACGAACTCAAGGACCCGGACGCGACGGTGATGTACCACACCGGCATCAACATGAAGGCCGTGCAGCCCCCGCCGGCGGTCCCCCCCACCGGCCGGTGTGCAAATCCGCCGCGAAAAGTGGCCGACGACCTCCAGGCCATCTGCGCCGCCCTGGGCGAAAAGCTGCCGGACTAGAAATCAGAAAACCGCAAAGACACAGAGGACGCAAAGAATTCTTTATCTGAATTCCTTTGCGTCCTCTGCGTCTTTGCGGTTCAGATCAATTGCTATCCGCAATGCTAACGGCCGCGTTGCTCCATGGGCACATACGAGCGCAAGGTCGGCCCGGTGTAGATCTGCCGGGGGCGATAAATGCGGCTGTTGGGATCCAGGTGTACTTCGCGCCAGTTGGCGATCCAGCCGGGCATGCGCCCGATGGCGAAGATCACGGTGAACATGTTCACCGGAATGCCGATGGCCCGCAGAATGATCCCGCTATAGAAGTCCACGTTCGGATAGAGCTTGCGCTCCACGAAATACGAGTCGTTCAGCGCGGCCTCTTCGAGCTTCTTGGCGATGTCCAGCAGCGGGTCCGTGCGCTTCAGCTTCTCCAGAACCACGTCGCAGGCCTTCTTGATGATCTTGGCCCGAGGATCGAAGTTCTTGTACACGCGATGGCCAAAGCCCATCAGCTTCATCTTGGAGTTCTTGGCTTTGACCTTGACGATGATCTGCTCAACACTCTCGCCGCTCTGGTGGATCTGCTCGAGCATCTGGACGACGGCCGTATTGGCTCCGCCGTGCAGCGGGCCCCACAGGGCACACACGCCCGCCGATGCCGAGGCCCACATATTCGCCTGGCTGGAGCCGACCATTCGCACCGTGGAGGTCGAACAGTTCTGCTCGTGGTCGGCGTGCAGCGTCAGGATCAGGTCCAACGCACGGACAGCGTCCGGGTCCGGCTCGTAAGGCTTGTTGGGCCGGCTGAACATCATGTGCAGGAAATTGGACACGTAGGGCAGGTCGGGGCGCGGATAGTTCATGGGCTGGCCAACCGATTTCTTGTAGCTGGCCGCCGCGATGGTCCGCACCTTGCTCATGAGCCGGGCGGCGGAGTCCATGAAACGCGCGTCATCCTCCGGCTGCAACAGCACCGGCTGGAACGAATTCGCGGCGTTGATCATGGCCGACAGTGTGCCCATCGGGTGGGCGTTGGGCGGGAAGCCCTCGAAATGATGACGCAGATCCTCGTGCAGATACTCATGCTCGCTGAGCAGCGCGCGGAAGTCGGCAAGCTGCTGGGCCGTGGGCAGTTCGCCGAAAATCACCAGGTAGGCCGTCTCGACGAAATTCGAGTGTTCCGCCAGCTCCTCGATGGGGTAGCCGCGATAACGCAAAATGCCCTTCTCGCCATCGATAAAAGTGATGCTGCTGCGGCAGGAACCGGTATTGGCGTAGCCCTCGTCAAGAGTAATCAGCCCGCTTTGGGCCCGGAGACTCTGAACATCGATGGCGATCTCGCCTTCCGTCCCGACAATCACGGGCAGTTCGTAGGTCTTCCCGCGAAACTGCAAAACAGCCTTTTCGCTCATGCTCGCACTCTCAATTCATCGCGTCAACGAGGTATGCATCCGCCGGGCACGCCCGTGTTGCCTGGCGTCCCGACACACTATTCTAGTTTACGACCTGAAACCGGCCCGTTCGCGGCTCAGCCGTTATAATTACAGGGCCACGGGCTCGGGGTCAAGGGGGACCACCTTGCCGGTACCCTGCGAGACAGCCTTGATGGAGGCAGCCGCCAGGGTCGGAACCTGCACCGGGGGCGTGTGGGCGGTCAGGGACAGGCGAGACACCGCGGGAGCGTGCACGACCGACACCTCGTACAGAATGTGCGGCGAAATCAGCCCCAGTCGCGCCATCTGCCGGAGCTGACGCCGCTGCATCCGGGTGTACGCCAGGGCGGCGTTCCCGTTCGGATCCTCGTAGCAGACCCGCGACTGCCGCCCGTTCTTGAGCACATCCAGGATCCGGTCCAGGCATTCGGCCCGGTACTCGCGCATAAGCTGGTCGGACAACTGCCAGCGAGACAACCGAAGCCAGCTATCCATGGCCCAGCGCAGCGTATGGCGGCTGACGAACCGGTTGACGCGGTAGAACAGCCGCCAGTTCAGCGAAAAAGGCAGGAAGGTGTCCGTCAGCCGTGCGGACAGCACCTGCCCGTGCTCATCGAATACTTCGCGCAGGACGCCGCGCAGCTCGCTCCAGTAGTACGGTCCGATAGTCGTGTCCGCGCGCAGTTCCCAGTACAGGTGGCCGAAGGACATCGTGGTCCGGGTCAACGTCATCTGGCGGGGCAGAAACTTCCCATGGGCCACCGTGTCGGCGGCCAGATGAGAGAGATACCCCAGGGCGAACGCCTTGCCCCGGTCGGTGGTCGCATCTGCCAGGATGGCGAATCCGGTCGTCCAGTGGTGACAGACCTGCTTGATCCGGCTCAGCCGCTTGGCCACTACCACGTCAGCGGCGATGTTGCCGAAGATGTAATCCTTGCGATAGCGGGCCAGGATGGCGGCGACGGCCGCGGGCAGAAGGGGCAGGCAGCCCAGAACGTCGGAAGCCAGTTTGACATGGGTGGCCGGTCCCCAGGCGTAGGCCTCAGCCGGCCCGACCAGGACCAGAACCACGAAAACGATCGCTATCAACCCCCGCTTGGACATCCTTAATTTTGCCACATCCTTCGGCCAACTCAGATCACATTGCCAATGATAGCCCGGCAGGACACCAAAAACCAAGCCCGAAACCTCGACCGGATTGTGGGTTGACATCCCCCATCGGAAGAGCTTTAATCTCTATCGAATTTAAGGCGCTATTGCACTTGCGTGGTGCGGGAGTTCCTCACATGCCGGATATGCCGGAGAGTACGCTGAACCTCAGGATCCGCAAGCAGAACGACGTGTGCATCGTCGAGTTCCTGGACCGCAAGATCCTCGAAGAACACACCATCAACCAGATTGGCGAGCGGCTCGGCGAAGTCATGGAAGACGAGGCGCAGCCCAAACTGCTGCTGGACTTTCGCAACGTGGAGCATCTTTCGAGCGCCGCGCTGGGCATGTTGATCACCCTGAACAAGCAGCTTGGCGAGCGGCAGGGACGCCTCGTGTTGGCCAATATTCACCCCCAGATCTACGAGGTCTTTAAGATTACCCGGCTCAATAAGCACCTCAACATCCAGAGCAGCACGGAAGATGCGATCAAAGCGTTCGCATGACCAGACGGGCGGGCCGGTGCTCTCCCACGCCCGGCCATTGCCTCACCAGGCCGTGATCCCCAGCGATCTCTGTGCCGCGCGCGAGATCGAGGAAGAAATCCTCCGCCAGGCTGAAACCTGCGGCTACAGCCCCGAGTGCGGCTTCGCCATCCGCCTGGCTCTGGAAGAGGCCGTCGTCAACGCCCACAAACACGGCAACAAGGGGGACCCTAACAAAAAAATCGTGATCAGCTATCGCGTCGATCCGCACTGCGTGGTGGTGCGCGTCCGCGATGACGGACCGGGTTTCGACCCCGCCAGCCTGCCGGACTGCACGGCGCCCGACCGGATCGACCTGCCCTGCGGACGCGGTATCATGCTGATGAACGCCTACATGGATTCGGTCACCTACAACGAGCAGGGAAACGAGGTCCAATTAATCAAGGAGAGGTGCTGATGGGCTCTTTCTCCTCTGAGTCACCCTGTTCGCGCGAACTCCGATTGGAAGTGGAGCGCCGCGGCAGCGCGGCGATAGTCAAGCTGGCCGGCGCCGCCCACATGGACGTCTTCAATACCCTGCGGGACCAATTGCTCAGCCTGATCGACGAAAGCACGCCCCAGCTCGTCCTGGACTTAAGCGACCTCGATTTCATCAACTCGGCGGGCCTGGGAGCACTCATCGCCGCCCACCGGCGCTGCCAGCATCACAAGGGCGCGGTCAAGCTCGTCGCTCCGCAACCGGCCATCGAGGAAATTCTGACGGTCACCAAACTCACCAGGATTCTGCCCGTCCACCCGTCCGTCGATGCGGCCCTGGCGTCGAGCTGAAATATTTCAAAGCGGCGGGCGACTGCCCTCGTGGGACTTTCCAGAGCCGGCGGCGCTGCCGTACCGGCTAAATCAAAAAGGCACATCGGCCGAGGAGATCGAACCGCGCCTCCGGGCCAGGTCGGCAGATCCGGCCTCCGGGGGTATCCGGCGTTCGGGGACACATGACTTCAAAAATGCCACTGGACAGCCCGGCCCGGGCCTGCTATCTTACCCCCCTCACGAGCCGGGTTTGGCCCCTCTGGTGGTTTCTACCGGCCGTGCTATAATGATCGACGCAGGGGGCGTGTGCCCGAGTGGACAAAGGGGACGGGCTGTAAACCCGTTGGCTTCGGCCTTCGGTGGTTCGAATCCACCCGCGCCCAGTATTCCTGTACAACTTTCCTGCACGACGCTAAGGTAAACCCTTGGAAGTCGATGTTATTCTCTTCGATTGGGGTGGGACCTTGTCCCAGGTCGTCCGCCAGGATGAGCTGCTCCGGCGCGGGGCTCAGGCGGCTGCGCGCGTGCTCTGCGAATCTGGAATCGAAGAGGCCATCCCCTGCCTGATCGGCAAAGTCGAGGCCATGGAGAAGGCAGCCGCCAGCCATCCCGAGCTGCGCGAGGCCGACTTCTCGGACGTGCTGCAGGCCTGGGCCCGGGAGTTTGACGGGCTGGTGCACATTGACCGCATTCCGGCCGCCATTGAGGCCATCGGCCGGGAGTGGATCGGCTCCCTGGAACCGTTTCCGGGCTCCGTTGAGGCCGTCAAGACGCTGCACCGCCATGGAATAAAACTTGGCCTGGTGAGCAACTGCATGCTCCCGCCGGTCTACTGCCGTCAGGAATTCGAACGCCACGGCTTTGGCGGGCTTTTCAATTTCACGCTGTTCTCCAGCGAGATCGGCTACCGCAAGCCCTCTCCGAAGATCTATGAAGAGGCCCTTCGGCGGGCATTCCCCCAGGACCGACCGGCGGACCTGTCCCGGGTGATGTTCGTGGGCGACTCGCCCGCTTTCGATGTGGCCGCCCCGGCCGCTCTGGGCATGAAAACCGCCCTGGTCACCTGTTACAAGGGCATCTGGTCCGCGGAGGACTACGCCCGGGCCAAGCCCGATCTGCGAATCGACGCCGTCGCCGAACTGCCCGCTCGACTGGGCATGGCGTAGATCCCCGTCTTACCCGAAAAAGTCGAACTCATCATCAAACGGGCTGTTGCCGGTCTGGAGCGCATCGACGATGGGCGTCAGGTCGCACCTTTGCCCCGAACAGAGGCACAAGACCAGGATTACGGCAAAAACGAGCCGAAGACCGCGCACAAGCAACTCCTCACCCAAATTCTCAAGGCCCCGGCCGGGAGCCCACAGAACGGTAATACGCCTCCAGGACCGATCGGTAGCGCGGCGTGATTCGCTGCCGACCGACTTCCATCAGCTCGCGGGTGCGATCCGGCGCCCGCTCGTGGGTCGTATGAAGCGTCCGCGCGGCAGGATCGACCACTGCACCGCCGCGCAAGACCTGATTGTCGCCTCGGCGGCCCTCCTCTGTTCGTACCTGCTGCGGAACAGCCGTCCGCTCCACCTGCCGCTGACCGGCAACCTTGGCCCGCCTATAGGCTTCGACAAACTGCTGTGCCTCTGGAAGGGTCCACTTCAGTTCCGCCAGGAGCGATGGATCCACCGTCCCCGCCCGCAACTCGCGTTCGAAGAGATCCATCAGGCGATCCAGACGGCCGCTGGATGAGACCGGGGCGGCAGGATCTGCCGGCGGCGGTGCGAGTTCCAGCGGCCGGTCAGGTTCGGCGGCCTTCTCAGGAATAGTCAACGGCTGCGCTGGGGCAGGTCGGCCGCTCCCACCGTCCCCGGTCGAGCCGCCCTGGAAGCCCTGGGTACTCTGCTGGCTCTGTCTTGTCCACCGGCCTCCGCCCTGGCCTTGCCCTTGGCCCCCTTCTTCGCCCAACGCCGTGCTTTGACCCCCGCTCTGGCTTCGATCCGGTTCCGGGCCTTGGGCTTGCCCATCTCTTTCACCCTGCCTCTGCCCTGTGCCCTGGTCTGAACTCTGGCTTTGCCCCCTGCTTTGGCCTCGGCTCTCACCGCCGTCCTGGCCCGGTCCCTGGCTCAGACTACGCCCTCGGCCCCTTGCCTGCCCGTCTCCCTCTCCCTCGCCCTGCTGTTGACCACGCCCCCCACTCTGACTCTGGCCGGCTTCCTGGTTCTGCCCCTGACCCCGGCCCTGTCCTCCACCCTGCCCCCGAGTTTGGCCGGTGTCCGGGCCCGGACTCAGGCCCCGGCCCTGTCCTTGTCCACGGTCATCACCTTGACCTTGGCCTGATGCCTGCCCCTGGCTCTGGCCTTGACCCTGATCTTGACCGTGCCCCTGCCCTTGGCCCTGGCCTTGGCTCTGCTCCTGCCCCTGACCTTGGCCTTGGCCCTGCTCTTGCTCCTGGCCTTGGCTCTGACCGTCACTCTGGCCCTGCTCCTGGCCTGGGCATTCCCCCTGATTCCCGCAAGCGTCCAGGCTTTCGCTCTCGACTTCGTCTTCACCTTGCGTTTGGGGCTGGGCCCGTGCGGGAGCTTGCCCTGGTCTTTGATTCTGCGGTTGCTCCGAGCGTGGCTCCGGCATCGAGTTTCGGCTCTGACTTTCGCCCGGAGTCCGGCCTTGGCCGGTACGCATTGCTGATTGCCGAGTGCTGGACGCTGAACGCTGCTGACTCTCGCGCGGGGTTTGGCCCTGGCCGGCACGCCGTTCCTGTTGACTTTGGGCAGAGCGTTCACCCTGTTGTCCTTGGGCAGGGCGTTCGCTCTGACGCCGGGATTGTGCTTCTGGAGGCTCCTGGGCCGGCATCGTGCTTCGGTGTTCGAGGCGCTGCTCGCCTTCCTGATCTTGCTCTTCCCGTTCGCTCGATTGCTCACCCTGCGGATCTGACTCGGACTTGCCGTCTACGCCGGGAGCCTTTGCGTCGCCGTTTTCAGTTGGAGACTCCCGTGGTTCCGTAGCGGCCCGGTCGGGTGCCTGACGAATGCCGGGCGTCGGCGGTTCTTCCGAGGTCGTTTGCTGAACCGTGGAACCGGCGTTCTCACTCCTTGGATCGGCTGGTGAGTCGGCCGCTGCGTTCTGCTTCACCGGCTGGTCGGGACGAGCATCTTCCGCCTGTCGTTGCTGAGGAGCGCCGGCTACAGCTTTTTCCTCTTTGGCCCCGCCTTTTTCCCCTTTGGACTCAGCTTTTTCCCTGGGCCCGGCGCTGGCCTCTCTTCCAGGCTGCCGGTCCTCGCCGGGTTCGGCGAAATCGTTGCCGGGTTGCTGGCCCTGCCCCGGCCGCCCCTCCCGCTGCGCCCCGGGTGATTGATCACCCTTTGAGCCCGAGGGCTGGCCAGATCTTTCACTTGCAGTGCCTTGACCGGCCGGGTCGCTCCCCTGTCGAGACGATTCACCCGGCTGTCCCGCTGCCGCCGCTCCCTGCTGCGCCGCTGGATCGGCCTGGGCGCCGGATTTGGAACCCTCCCCGCCGGCTTGTGCGGGAGCGTTTTCGCTCCTGGTGCCGTCAGCCCCCCCGGAACCCTGCGCCTTGCCGGGCGCCGGACTGGCGTCCTCCCCGCCGGAGTGACCGCCCGCATTTCCATCCTTGCGGCCTTCGCCGGAGTCCCCGGCAGCCTGCTGCGCCCGTCCGGCGGATTGGGCTGAACGCCCTTCGGAACTCGAACCCGATTCACCCGCCGAGGACGTCGCCTCGCCGGAACCTGGTTGATCGGAGCTCTCCTGTTGGCCCTCACTTCCGCCCTGGTTTTGGCCAGAGCCGGATGCAGATGCATTGGCCCTGCTCCGGCCACTCTTGCCGGACTGGCCTTGGTTCGCGTTGCTCCCAGCCCCGGTCTGGGCCGCCTGTTGGGAGGCGTTCTCACTGCTTGCAGCTTCCGCCTGTTGTTCGCCCTCGTTTCCACCCGACGCCGGCTGATTCGACGCCTGACCGGGGCCGGTGTTGCCTCCCTTTGATCCCCCTTGATTCCCGGAAGCAGCCTTTCCCCGTGATTGAGCGTTGGCCTGCTGCCCGGCGGCAGCGCCGTTTTGCTGTGCGCCCTGGGCGCCATCGGCCGGCGTTCCGCTCTCGGTGAGATGCTTCGCGATCGTCTCCAGCTCCTGCTGATGGTCCTTAAGAAACTCCTCTAATTGCTTCTGAGCCAGTTCCGCTTCAGCCGGTTCGTCCCCCTCCGGCTGGGCGCTTGCGACAACGGGCTGCTCACCGGCCGCGGATTCAAGGGCCTCCTCGCCCGGCTCCGGCATCTTTTGATCCTTGTCAACAGTGCTCTCCCGGGCATCATGGCCATCGGCGAGCGTTTCCGCCACGGCTTGCGGGTCTGGCGAAGGCGGGGCCGGCTCTTTATCTCGTTCCGCATCCGCCGAAGCGGAGCGCTCGGAAGCCGGCCGGGATTGGGCCTGGCTGGCATCGGCCACACGCGTCTGCTCAACCGACGGCGCCGTTGTGGTGGATTCATTCACACGATCTTCCATCCGATCGGCCGGTGCGGTTGACACGGAGGGCACATCCGACGTCAGGTGCTTCCGCTCCCCCGAAGCCATTACCGGCGCCCTGGTCACAACGATCCGCCGAACCTCGCTTTCCGTTTTCTGCGCGTCCGTCTGGCCCTGCGAGTTCTCGCGGTTATCCCACACGCAGACCCACCACTCAACGAAATCGCCGGGCCTGGCCCCAACGGCCTCCAAGTCGATCTGACCGCTGATCTCTCCCGACCGTTCGCCCGGCTCCGCAACTACCGACAAGGGCAGCTCCCGCGCCTGGCCGATCCCGTTGAGCCTTAAGGCCACGGCCGCGCGTGTGATCCCGAAATCGTCCTCCACCCATCCGGACACCGGCAAAGCGCCGGCATGGTCAACCTCGGTCACCGGACCCGGCTCGCGCACGCGAATCACCGGCGGGACGTCCGGCCGGGCACGGATCGTGTAGCGGATCGGATTGCGGCTGGCCTGGCCCCATGCGTCGCGAAAATGCACCTCGTAGGAATCGTCCTTCTCCACCAGCAGATCAGCGGCAATCTCGCTGGGCCGGGTACTCGGCGGAGGCGGCAGAATCCGCCTGCGGTCATCCGGCGGCATGCCGATCACCAGGATCGCGTCGCGCACCGGCACGTTGGCCAGGGCGGTGATGCTCGCCCGCGTGCCGACCAGAGCGTCGATGTCGCCGCCCGGCTGCGTGCTGGGCGGCAGACGTGTGTAACCCGGCGGCTCCAGGTGCAGTTGAACGGTGGTAATGACCGGTATCTCGCGCACTTCGAGCCGGCGCGGCACGGAAGCCGCGTCGCCAGCCACCACCTGCCAGAGCATCGACTGCTGCACGTCCTGCCCGGCCTTGACTCCCTGCCACGCGCCCGCCTTCCCGTCCGCCGGGGGCCGCAAATTGAGCTGCTGCCCTTCGACCCAGGTCTTGCCGTCGTCCAGGCTGAACCGCACACAGGCCGACGCCGGCGTCCGGCCGGCCAGCCAGGCCGAGAACCGCACCGGGTCGCCGCGAAGCACCGATGTTCCATCGGCCGGCGAGACATCCATGATCCGCGTCCACGTGGGAGCGGACACCTTCGACCCAAACGCACGAAGCAGGCTGGGCAGGAGCGGCTTGGGCGCAAACAGCGCGTAAATGAGCAGCCCCGCCAGCAGGCAGCCATTCAGAATGGCCACCTGCCGAAGCCGCCGCGTGGGGACGCTGCGAAGATAATCCACTTCGGCCAGTTCGCCGGCTGCGCGCTCCACAATCGCAACCCGCATGGATCCCGGAAGTTCACTGTGCCCCCCCAGTTGCACGGCATCGGTCACGGTATTGTGGAACTCAGGATAGGAATGCTCGATCAATCGCGAGGCGTAGAGGTCATGGATGCGTTTTACCAGCGGCACGCCGACAGCCAGCACCAGCCAGGCCAGCGAGCCCAGCCCATAGATCATCCGCGCCGCCCATCCCGCCGACCGGGGAACCCCACCAGGGATCCAGTGGTCTCCCACCACGAACAGCAGCAGGAAACCCACCGTTCCGGCCAGCCACGCCCCCAGGGCCGCGTAGACCCAGATGCGCTTGATCCGCTGCTTGGTGGCCTTCAAAGCCACGTCCAACAGGCTGTTTTCCGGGGAACGCTCATGAGCATTGGAGTGATTCATGGTTCAAACCTGCTCCAGTGCGTGTCCGCCAAGTCTGCCCTCGGCAATGCCGGTCGGCTGCTTCAGCCCCGGTCGGCTCCCCCGGCCATGGCCTCACCCCGATGCTATTCCCCGCAAGGCTCGCCGGCCGTTACAGCCTTGCGCTGTGGTGCTCTGTTTCTATCATACATGTTCGGCAGGGTTAAAGCTATGCGGGAGCCACTTCAGAACACGCCGCACTCGCCGCACACGCCGGTCATTAATGCGGCAGCGTTGCCGGGAGGCGGGCATCCTGCCCGCCTCATAGGCCGAAGCGCGAGACTCCTGACCGGGAAGGGCACTAGAGACGCGGATCAACCGGCTCGCTCTCCAGGGCCAGAACACCGAAACTGCATTCGTGGACCCGGTGCAGCGGCTCGTACCGGACAAACCGCTCCAGGGCCTCAATGCCCAGGGCAAATTCGCGCAGCGCCAGGGACCGCTTCACGCCCAGGCTCCGCTGACGCAGCCGCTCCAGGTGCTCCGGCGTGGTATACTCCGGGCCGTAGATGATCCGCAGGTACTCCCGGCCCCGACACTTGAGCGCGGGCTGAACCAGGCCCCGGCGACTCTTGACCACGAAATCGAGCGGCTTAACCACCATGCCCTCCCCGCCACCCGCGGTCAGCTCCTTCCACCAGGTAATCGCCGCCTGTTGGCTGGCCTCATCGGTCACGTCCACCACGCAGTGCCGCGTGGCCAGGAGCAGCTCCTCATCCTGGCGACAGATCCGGGCCAGGGCCTCCATGTGCCAGAGGTGATCCTTGTCGATGTGGACCTTGCCTTCGGTCGCCAGCAAGTGGAACGGAGCCAGCTTCAGATCGCCCAGCGACTCCACCGGCCAGCAGTACCGCCGGTAGGCCCGGACATAGTTGTTCAGCACCTCGGCCCGGTCCCGATGCCGGGTGAGCAAGGCCTGTGCCTCCGGCTGCCACGAAGCCGCCTGCTCCAGAGCGGCGACGACCTCCCGCAGTGCCGCGCCACCGGCCGCTCCCACCGCCGCGTACTGGCCCCGAAGCAGTTCCTGGGCCTTGTGACTCCAGGGCATCAGTTCGCAGTCCAGGCAACACCACGCAGTCTGATACTCCTCCCAGAAGCCCGCCCGACTCAGCGCATCGCGCAGGCGAGCGAGGAACTCAGTTTCCAGGGTCTGATCGGTGAAGAACCGCCGACCCGTTCGGGTCAGAACCACACCGGCGCCCTCGCCAGTCACGCCAAAACGCTGGCCGGCGGCCTCCTCGTCGCGACAGACGATCACCACCGCCCGCGAGCCCATGTGCTTCTCTTCGCAGACCACCCTGGGCACCCCATGTTGGCGGAAGTAGGCAAACGCTTCGGCCGGGTGCTCCAGCAGGTCGGGCTCCCGCGAGGTCTCGGTAGGCGACATGGTCGGCGGCAGGTAGATCAGCCACTTGGGGTTGGCGCTGAAGCGGCTCATGACCTCCAGCGCGGCCATGGCATTGCCCTCGCGAATGGTGACGTTGTGATGCAGGCGGGTGGAGATGATCCGCTTGCCGGTCACATCCGCCAGATCGAGGACATCATCGTGGGCCTGTCGGGCGGTCAGCGCGGGGGCCTGCTGCTCCAGTGGAATAAACGGCCGGGCGGGCTGGCAGTAAGTCCGGGCGGCGGGCACGCTGACCAATTCCCGCTCCGGGTAACGCAGGGCGGTCAACTGGCCACCGAAGACGCAGCCGGTGTCGATGTTGATGGTGCGATTCAGCCACTCCGGCGTCTGCACGGGAGTGTGGCCGTAGACCACCATGGCCCGGCCGCGATACTCCTGGGCCCAGGGATACCGCACCGGCAGGCCGAACTCGTCCGTTTCGCCCGTGGTCTCGCCGTACAGCGCGAAGTCCCGCACTCGTCCCGACCCGCGCCCCTGCATCTCCTGCTTCATGCCCGCGTGGGCGACCACCAGCTTGCCATCGTCCAGCACGTAGTGGCTGACCAGGCTGTCCAGGAACTCCACCACACGCGGAGTGAACTCCGACGGTTCCTTTTCCAGTTGGGCCAGCGAGTCGGCCAGGCCGCGGGCGATCTGGACGTTCTTGCCCCGCAGCTTGCGCATCAGCTTCATGTCGTGGTTGCCCGGCACGCACAGGGCCGCGCCGCTTTCCACCGCATCCATCACCAACCGCAGCACATCGGGAATGCGCGGTCCGCGATCCACCAGGTCGCCCAGGAAGATCAGCTTGCGGCCTTGGGGGGGCTGGACATGGAACTTGCCATCCGGTGACTCCCCGGCAGGCACAACCTCGTAGCCCAGAGTCTTCAGCAGGGCCAACAATTCATCGAAGCAGCCATGCACATCGCCGATGATGTCGAACGGGCCGTGCTCGTGCTTTCTGTGATTCCAGAGCGGCGTGCGTTCGAGGATGGCGGCATCCACCTCCTCCGGCGTGTTCAGCACATACACATGTCTGAACCCCTCACGCTTGAGCCCGCGCAGCGACCGGCGAAGCTGCTGGCACTGCTGCCGGATGACGTGCGAACCGAAGTCACGGTCCGGCCGGGTGCGATTGCGTTCCTGGCAGACCTTTTCGGGCAGGTTCAGCACGATGGCGACCGGCAGGCAGTGATGCTCACGGGCCAGGGCGACCAGCGGCTTTCGCGACTCCACCTGCACGTTGGTCGCATCCACCACCGTCAACCGACCGGCCGTCAGTCGCTTGGCGGCGATGAAGTGCAGCACCTCGAAGGCAGCGACGGTGGCGGTCTGATCGTTCTCATCATCCGAGACCAGCGCCCGGCAGTAGTGGGAGGTCAGTATCTCCGTCGGCTTGAAGTGCTTGCGCGCAAAGGTGGACTTGCCAGAGCCCGAAGGGCCGACGAGAATGACAAGAGAGAGCTCTGGGATCTTGATTATCATCATTCCACGGATTACTTGTCTGATGCAACCTCGCTTGAGACGAACCCACTTCGTAAGCGTGTGAAGTCCTGGTTTTTCTTCTCCAACCAACGCCTTTGCTCAAGGAAATCTTGAAAGATGTCTGCACGCCGCTGTCACACGCTCGTACTGGTCCGTTGTTAGCTCGATGTGCTGATCGCAGCCAAGCGCATTTCGGGTGATGCTGTACTTCATCCACTGACCTCCTCAAAGACAGCCATCTGCGTCGGTGCCCCGACCACAGAATCCTCCGGCCCTACCGGCAGGAACCGCACGCTGTAGCCGAAGCGGTCGGCCACGGCCGTGGCCCAGGAGCGAAACTCGTCGCGGGTCCACTCGAAGCGATGGTCCCGATGGCGGAACCGGCCGGCGGCCAGGGACTCCCACTTGCTGTTGTACTCGCGATTGGGGGTGGTCAGAATCACTATTCCCGGCCGGGCAAACTCGAAGAGCACCCGCTCGAAGGCACTCAGGCGGGCCGGGTCGAAATGCTCGACTACCTCGATGGCCAGGGCCGCGTCGTATCCGCTCAGCCGGGCGTCGCGGTAAATCAATGACCCGTGCAGAAGCTTGATTCGCTGCTGCTGGCGCGGGGGAAGCCGATCGAGGTGCAGCCGTTCGCGGGCCATCTCCAGCGCCCGGCAGGACACATCCAACCCCACGATCTCCTCGAACTGCTTCTCGGCCAGCAAGGCCTCGAGCAGCCGGCCTTCGCCGCAACCCAGGTCCAGGACCCGCCTGGCCCCGGTGCCCTTCAGCACCGAGAGCACCGTGCCCATCCGCTGGGTGTTCAGGCTGATCTTTTCCTCCGCAACCGCCTCCTCGGCGTCGTGTTCGGCCCGGGCAGCATCCGGGTCAGGCGTTTCTTCTGCTACCAAGCGGGCCAGCGCCTGCCGGGCCAGGCTGGGTTGATGCTTGAGATACCGGCGGGTGATCCGTTCCCGTTCGGGGTGATTTTCAAGCCACCCCTGACCGTGGCGCAGGAGCTCCTCGACCTCGTCATCCCCGACCCAGTAATGCTTCTCGTCATCCAGGACGGGAATGAGCACGTACAGGTGGCTTAGCAGGTCGCGCAGACGGCAGGTCGCCCGCAGCGTGACCGTGAAGTACGGGCTGGGGCCCCAATCGGGATATTGCTCGTCCAGAACATGCCGCTGGGCCTCCACCTCGTATCCGAGCGGCTCGAACAGCGAGCGCAGCAGGTCCGGCCCGCCCCGACAGGGCAGCACGGCCAGGCGTGCTTCCAGCGGGATGGGCGAGTCTGCCAGTTCCTGCCGCTCCCTGCTGCGTCCACCCAGGGCCGCACCCAGCACCTGGGCGATGGCCACGCTCATGAGCGACGAGGCCACGTACGGCCGGTCGTTGACGTACTGCTCCAGGCTTCCCGCCTAGCCGGCCGGTCCCCGCCGTCCGCGCACCAGCCAGACCGGGTCCACGTCCAGCAGCAGGCCGGCCGTGCAACGATCCTCCGTGGCCTGCGGATAGAAAACGTGGGCCTGCCCGAACGACAGCGGGAAAGACTGCACGCGAGCCGGATTCTTGTGCAGCAGGTAGCCCAGATCGGTCGCGGGACGGTGCGTGGTCGTGATGGTCAACAGCATTCAGAAGGGATTCCGTATCTGTCGCCGGGAAGAGATTGCCCCATCCGGCCGGTGCCCAGAGTGACCACATTCTATCGGTCCCGGCTTCAACGGGCAAAGTCAGATAATCGACATCAAGCGGTGAACCAGTGTTTCGGGGGCGAGCGCGCTTCGCCCCCCTGTTGCGTCCTCCACTTTGCCGTCCATCTGTCCCGTGCCGAGGCCGTCTTCTGACGTAAGCCTAATCTGTGCCACTGGATATGGTCAGGCAAGGCCCGGTCAAGAAGAACCATCCACCGGCGAGCACGGCTCGATTCTAACGGGAACTTGTTGATTGAATTGAGCCCATCAGTTTGTTAATATGGCAGACACACTTGCTTTGCCGCCGCTGCGGAGGCCACTTCCATGCTTCCGAGGCGGCCAAAGATCTCATCGCGGAGACAGCCATGAAATCAAGTCTGAGGGTGAGTGCGGTTTGTGTGATTATGGCCATTTTTTCGGCCAGCGCGTGGGCCGAAACGGTCAGTGTCTGGTTTTATAAGGACTCACTTCTGACCCTTGTGCAGCGGGACATCGGTCCCGTGGAGCCATCGCCAGAAGTAGCCCTGACCGCCCTGGCAGCCGGTCCCACCGACCAAGAACAGGTCGCGGGATTCACCACCGCCCTTCCAGCGGGGACAACGATCGTAAATATTGTCCGGGTCGGGCCTTCCATCACAATCGACTTTTCGGCTCAGATGCTCGCCGGCCTGACCGAAGTGCGGCTGGAGCAGATTTATCGCCAAGTCAAATGGACGCTCCATCCGTTCGATCTGGATGCGGACATCCGGCTGACCGTGGCGGACAAGCTCTTATCGGCCTATCTGCCCGCCCCGCCAACGATCAAACCGGCAGCCCAGAAACAGGATGCGCCGGCCGTGCGGAAGCTCAGTACGGGCCTGGCCGGTCGGAGCATCACTCTCTCTCCCGGCCACGGCCGCTATTGGAACGGCAGCGGCTGGGTCACGGCACGCCCGCAATACTGCGCGCCGCTTAGCGCGGAGGACCTTCATAACCTCGAGATGTGCCAGTACCTCGAAACTTATCTGCGGGCGGATGGCATGAACGTTTACATGGTGCGTTGCACCAATAAGGCCTACGGCAATCACTACACCGGCCACCCGTGGTGGCAGATGGGGGCCTACTTCTGGCTCCAGCACTTGGGTTATCCGTGCAGCGTGTACGCCAGCGTCACCGGCGACTGCAACCTGGGAGTGGGCGCAAGCGAGGGATCCGACGACGTACGGGCCCGACCGCTGGCCTCCAATCTCGACGGGACGGACATCTACATTTCCGTCCACACCAACGGTCTGAACGGTGATTGCCGGGGCTCCAACTGTCCGACGGGGACGGAGACCTACTACGATGCCAGCGAGGAGCACGCCGCCTGGGGCGCGGTCAGCCAATCGCTGGCTACCCATGTCCACACCAACATCATGGAGGCCCTGGTCAACCATGTGAATCCGACCTGGGTCTGCCGGGGCGCCTGCGTGAAGAACTCCAACGGCGCCTACGGCGAAATCCGCGTTCCGCACCGGGCCGCGATTCTCAGCGAAATCGCCTTCCACGACACCTGTGACCGGGACGCGGACGAATACCACCTGCGCGACAACTTCTTCCGCTCCGCCGCCATGTGGGGCATTTACAAGGGCGTCTGCGATTATTTCGAGGTCACCCCGACGTGGGACTTCTATTCCAGCGAACTGGTGAACGATACCATTCCCACCACCATGGTTGCCGGTCAGACCTACGATGTGAGCATTACCTTCCGCAACCGCGGCGTTGTGTGGAATGGGGCCCGCTCTTTCCGCCTGGGCGCGGTGGATGATTCCGATCCGTTCACGCTCTTGAACCGCCTGGATATTGCCGGCGAGGTGGGGCCGGGCAACACCTACACGTTCTACTTCCAGATGCGTGCGCCGGGCGGTGGTGATTATGTCAGCGACTGGCAGATGGTTCGGGAGGGCTACGCGTGGTTCGGCGAGACGCTCAGCAAGCAGATTCACGTCATCGGCCTGCCGCCGGACTTCAACAACGATCTTCACGTGGACGCCATCGACTTGAACTATTTCCGAAGTTGCCTGGCCGGCCAGGGCGTACCGCCGGATGCTGGCTGCGAGAGTGCGGATCTGGATGAGGATGGCGACGTGGACCAGACCGACTTCGGCCTGTTCCAGCGCTGCATTACGGGATCCGCCTTCCTCGATTTCTCCTGCTGGGACTGGCCGTCAGAGTGAGTCAGGCGGTGACTTGAGAGTCTGTATCGGTCGGGTGCGGGCCGCCGCTCCGGCTGCGCCCACGGGGCTTGCGCAGTGTTGAACCACCGTTCCCCGCCGCCGACTTGAACTCGAAGGCGGCAGCGAGATCGCGGCACGATCAGAACGGCGCCGGCTCCTCGCGCGGCAGGCCCGGCCCGTCGCTGGAGTACACCTCCGACGGCACGTAATACGCCGGCTCACTGGTGACCGCCAGGTTGTCGAACCGGGTCAGCGCCTGGTTGAAGAAGAGCTTCACCGTGCCGACGGGGCCGTTGCGCTGCTTGGCAATGATCACCTCGGCGATGTTCTTCAGTTCCTCGGGGCAGTTCTCGCGCTTGTAGTATTCCTCGCGATGCAGAAGCAGGATGACGTCGGCGTCCTGCTCGATGGCGCCTGACTCGCGCAGGTCGCTCATGCGCGGCTTGTTGTCCGTGCGGCCTTCCGGATTGCGGTTCAACTGGGCCAGAACGCAGACGGGGATGTTCAATTCGCGGGCCAGGGCTTTGAGCCCCCGGCTGATCTCGGCTACCTCCTGCTGACGGCTGTCCACCCGGCCCGGCGAGTGCATCAACTGGAGATAGTCGACGAAAATGACCTCGATGTTGTAACGGGCCCTGAGCCGGCGGGCCTTGGCCCGCAGTTCGAGCACGCTCATGCCCGGGGTGTCGTCGATGTAGAGCGGCACGTCGGCCAGTTCGCCGCAGATGGCGGCCAGGTGCTGGATTTCATCATCGGAGAGCATGCCCCGGCGCAGCTTGTGCGAATCGACCCGTCCCACCGAGCAGAGCAGACGCTGGGCGATGGCCAGCTTGCTCATTTCCATGGAGAAGAAGGCGGCGGGCAGCTTGGCCCGGGCGGCCACATGTTCGGCCACGCACAGGCCGAAGGCGGTCTTACCCATGGAGGGGCGGGCGGCGATGATGATCATCTCGCCCTTCTGCATGCCGCTCATCAGGTCATCGAGCTCGGTGTAGCCGGTGGGCACGCCGGTGATGTAGTGGCCCTCGCGCGATTCGATCTGACGGAAGATCTCGTCGAGGTAGTCGCGCAGGTGTCCGGCCTGCTCGGTGATTCGCTGGTCGGTGACTTCGAACAGGAGCTGCTCGGCCCGGTCGAGGATCGTCCGGGCATCCTCCCCCTGGCGGTACCCCTCTTCCATCATGCGCCCGGCAGCGACGATGAGCTCGCGGAGCAAGGCCTTGTCGCAGACGATGCGGGCGTAATGCTCGGCATGCAGGTGGGAGGGGACCGACTCGGCAAGTTGAACGAGGTACTCCACCCCGCCCACTTCTTCGAGCAGGCCCCGGCGCGACAGCTCGTCGCGCGTGGTGACGATGTCGATCGGGTCGCCCCGGTCGTACATGTCCACGAGCACTTCGAATAACCGCCGGTGATCGGGCCGGTAGAACCGCTCCGACTCGTTGCGATGAATAATCGGCAGCACGTCGCCGATGGCGTCACGGTGCAGCATCATAGACCCCAGCAGGGCCTGTTCCGCCTCCAGATCCTGAGGCGGGATGCGCTCCGTGAGCGCAGCGCCATCCCGACTAGAGGTCGGTCTCGAGTGCGTCGACTCCGCCGCCGTATCCATATTTGCGTGCCTCCCTGTCCCGCTCCGATTCCTCAGGCGGCGGCGCAGCTTCGGCTTCTTCCAGTTCGCCCGCGCCCGCCTCGCGGACCACCCAGACCTTGACCTCCACGGTCAAGTCGTCGGCAAACTGCACCGGCACCATCTGGGTATCCAGCGTGCGGATCGGCTTGAAGAGCTGCACCTGCTTGGCGTCCACCTCGTGGCCCAGATCGCGCAGAGCCGCCGCCACTTCGCGGGGGCCGACCGAGCCATAGAGATGCCCTTCGGGGTTGGCCGCGGCCGCGATCGTGACCTCCACGTCGCGCATTCGGGCCGCCTGGGCCTCCAGGGCCGCTCGCCGGATCCGACGTTCTTCCTCGGCGATCCTCTTGTCTTCCTCGATGGCCTTCATGTTGGCCTTGGTCGGTTCCAGGGCGAGATGGTGCGGGATCAGGTAATTGCGGGCGTAACCCTCGCTGACCTCCACGACGTCACCAGCCAAACCCAGCTTGGGAATATCCTTTCGGAGCAATAGCTTCATATCGGTAACCGCCTTGCCTTGAGCTTGAAGAGTTTACCAGCCTGGGCCGGCCGAGGCACGGGCTTACAGGCCGATTCAATCTTTTTACAGGTTAATCCTTGTCCTATCCACCAAACGCGACCATCCCGGCCACGATCATAAACCTTCGCCACCGCCTTGTTTAACCGAGCCGGGCCCGGTTGCTCACAGGCCGCCGCCCGGCGGTGGACAGTCGGCTGCGAACGGGCGAAAACGCCAACGGGTGAAAGTGACAACGCGCGAAACCGCCGGGTCACTTTCTTACCGTCTCCACCGACTCACGTTCTGCGCCTTGTCGCCTTCTGGCCTTCGCGTTTCCACCCTCACGGGTTCCGCTGTCGGCTCAGAACGGGATATCTTCCTCGCGCGGCGGAGGCCCCTCGTCTTCCAGGGGCGGGGGCTCCTCTTCGGCCGCCGGTGGCGGAGGAGCGTATTGTTGCTGCGGTGCCGGCCGGGCCGGAGGCCGCTGCTGCCATCCGCCTTCGCGCGGGCCGCCCGGACCACCCGGTCCGCCAGGCGCGCCGCCGGTTCGCTGGCCGCTGCCGAGGAAGGTGAAGCCCTCCACCACGACATCGAGCTTCGAACGATTCTTACCTTCCTTGTCCGTCCATTGCCGGTAACTGAGCCGTCCTTCGATCAGGATCGCCTGGCCTTTGGTCATGTACTGGTTGATGGTCTCGCCCTGGCGGCCGAAGGCGGTAAGGTCCACATAGCAGACCTCCTCCTTCGGATTGCCGTCCTTGTCGCGATACCTCCGATTGACCGCCAGCCCGAACTTGCACACCGGGGTTCCGCTGGGCAAATAAGAGAGTTCGGGATCTCGGGTGAGATTACCGGCCAGGATGACCCGATTGAAGCTTGCCACTGGTTATTCCTCCGGGGCAGGGACTTCGGCTACGCTTTCGGCCTCGGCGCTGGCCTCGGCCTCGACGGTTTCAGGGGCGCCCTCGCGCCGTTTCTTGGAACCGCTCTCGCGGCCGCCACCGCCACGCGTATCATACCGTTCCGCGTCGGCAGCGGAATGGTCTGGCGGCCGGGCGGCCAATTCCTTCATCTCCTCCTCAGTCAGATGATCGGCCTTGAGCACCAGGCAACGCAGGATGGCTTCCGAAATCTGCGCGTCCCGCTCCAGGGGGGCGATCTTGGAAGGATCGGCCTCGAAGTAGGTCAGCGCATAGATCGCGCGCTTGCGGCCGCGGATCTCGTAGGCCAGCCGGCGTTCGTCCCAGCGTTGCATGACGATCACGCGCGCCTCGGCGCGCTTCATCAGCCTTTCCAGTTCGGCCTGAACGGCTTCCCAGTCGGTGGTCACCGCCGGGTCGAACAGGAACATTCCTTCGTATTTCATTAAACTCATACCTCCAAGTTGCCTTGCGGGACGCTACCGGCCCGCCTGGTCTTCACTCTTATTGAATCGGTTCATGGCCGTATCCATCCCGTCGGCCAACCAGCATTCCACCGCATCGGCCGCTCTCGCGACCGCCGGCCCGATGACCTCTTCCTCCTGCGGCGTGAACGGGCTGAGCACATGCCCAACCATCCGTGCGCCGGACACCTGCTCGATCCCGATCCGCAGCCGGCCGAACCCATCATCGCCCAACTCGGCAATGACGCTGCTCAGTCCGTTATGCCCGCCGGCCGAGCCGCTCTTCCGCAGCCGCAACCGGCCCAGCGGCAGGGCCATGTCATCACTGATCACCAGCAGGTCGGGCAGCTCCAGCTTGTAGAAGGTCATGGCCTCGCGGACCGAACGCCCGCTCAGGTTCATGAACGTTCCCGGCTTGAGCAGCAACACCGACTCGCCGCCGATGCTCCCTTTGCCGGTCAGCCCGCTGAAGCCCGTCCGGCTGACGTCGATCCCGTGCCGCCGCGCCAGTTCGTCCACCACGCGGAACCCCACGTTGTGCCGGGTCGATGCATACTTGCCGCCGGGATTACCCAGGCCAACCACCAATTTCATGGTTCTCGTTCTCAGTTCTCAGTTCTCAGTTCAGAACAGCCGGCCACCAACAGGACCAACTGATAACTGATGACTGAAAACTGACTACTACTTCTCCTTGCCTTCGCCTTCCTCTTCGGTCTTCTCGCGGCGGCTGATGATTTCGGGCTCCGCAGCCTCGGCGCCTTCCTCGGCGGCCTCAACGGCCTCTTCGGCCTCCTTGGCCCGCACGGCGCAAACAATGGCGTCCGGCGCCGCTTGGGCGGTCACATTCGGCGGCAACTGCAGGTCGCGAACGTGAATGGCGTCGCCCAGCTTCAGATCCGCCACGTTGACCCGGATCATCTCGGGAATATCCGTCACCGCGCACTCGATCTCGATGTCGGCCATGGGCGACTCGAAGATGCCGCCTTCGTTGGTGCCCACCGGCACACCCTTGAACTCCAGCGGGACGGTGACGGTCACGCGCTGATGCATATCGACGCGCATGAAGTCCACGTGCACCGGCGTGGACGCCAGGTGGTCATACTGCACGTCTTTGATCAGAACATGCCTGGTCTGGCCGTCCAGGTTGAGCTGCACCAGGTGCTGACCGTGCTTGATCGCGCCGGCCAGCTCGCGGGTGGAGACCGCCACGGTTACAGGGCCCTCGCCGTGCCCATAGACAATTCCAGGGATCTTGCCCGTCCGGCGAAGCCGTGCGGCCGCCCGCGAACCGCCCGCCTCGCGCCGCTCCGCCTGCAGTGTCGTCATATCCATCGTCGATCTACTCCTCCGGCCCGTTCACTCTTGCGCCGGTTATCCTTTAACTCGTCTATCCTGTTCCATACCGCCAATCTTCGTCGGCGTTTCTTGTCCTGGTCGCCGGTCCCCCGCCGGCCGGCCTCCTTACATGCTCCCCCTGGCTACGATGCCGTTGGCAAACATCGCACTGACCGACTGGTTGTAGTGGATCCGGCGGATCGCGTCTCCCAGCAGCGAGGCCACCGAGAGAACCTGGATCTGCGGCAGTCTCTCCCGGACGCCCTCGCGCAGTGGAATGGTGTCCGTGACACAGATCCAGTCCACTCCCACTTCCAGAAGCCTCTCCACGGCAGGTTCGGCGAACACCGCGTGCGTGGCCGCCAGCAGGAACTTCTTGGCGCCATGCTTGCGGAGAATTTTGATCGCCTCAGCGGCGGTGCCGCCGGTGGTGATCATATCGTCAAACATCAGCACGGTCTTGCCGCTCACGTCGCCGATGACGCGCGACGCCTTGATGACGTCGCCGGCAATGCGGCGCTTCTCGATGACCGCCAGGCTCGTGCCCAGCCGTTCCGCATAGGCGTTGGACTGCTTCACGTTGCCGACGTCCGGTGATACCACCACCGTGTCGCCCAGACCCAGCGACTGCACATGCTTCAAGATCACCGGCATCGCGGTCAGATGATCCACCGGCAGATCGAAGAAGCCCTGGATCTGGTCCGCATGCAGATCCATGGCCAGCACCCGGTGAGCGCCCGCCTGGGTGATCAGGTTCGCCACCAGCTTCGCCGTGATGGGCGTTCGCCCCTCGGCCTTGCGATCCTGCCGGGCATAGCCGAAGTACGGAATGACCGTGGTGATCCGCCGGGCCGACGCCCGCCGGAGGCAGTCGATGAAGATGAACAGCTCCATGCAGTTCTGGTTCACCGGTGGACAGGTGGACTGGACCACAAAGCAGTCCCGCCCGCGGACGTCGTCCTCCAGCTTGATGATCGTCTCCCCGTCGGGAAACTGGCCCACTTTGGCGCGGCCCAGCGGAACCCCGGCGGCCTCAGCGATGGCCGCGCCCAGGACCGGGTTGCTGGAACCGCTGAAAACCTTCGGTTCCTTCTTACTGCCTTCGGCCGCGCTATCGCACTCGCAATCGTTCATGCTTTACCATCCCGCTCGCCCCGGACGACGGACCCGTGGGCGATGTGCTGCTTTTCCGGCACCGTGATCGGCGCCACCAGGATTGATCCATTGCCGACGTAGGTCTCGTCACCAACGACGCTGCGATGAATCTGCCGGCCGTCGAAGTTCGCAAAAATCGTCCCCGCCCCGATGTTCACCCGTTCGCCGATGGTGGCATCGCCGATATAGCTCAGATGGCGGACCCGCGAGCCGCTGCCGATGCCGGTATTCTTGATCTCGGTAAACACCCCCACAACAACATCATCCTTGAGTTCGGTGCCTTCGCGCAGATAGGCGAAGGGCCCGACGGCACAATGCCGGCCGATCCGGACCCGCCCGTGAATGTAGGTGAACGGGTAAATGACCGTGTCCTGGCCGATCTCCGCGCGGATGTCGATCCAGGTGTTCGGCGGATCCACGATGGTCACGCCGTTCCGCATCAGGTTCCGCTGGATGCGGTTCTGCATGATGCGGCCGACCTCGGCCAGTTGCTCGCGGCTGTTGACGCCCATGGCCTCTTCGGGCGCCACGGCCCGAATGGCCAGCGCCCGCAAACCCCGCTGAGCCAGGATCTTCAGGACGTCCGTCAGATAATATTCGCCCTTCACGTTATCCGGCTTGATCTCTTCCAGAGCGGTGAACAGAAGCTTCTTGTCGAAGCAGTAGTAGCTCGGGTTGATTTCCTTGATTTTCCGCTGCTCGGGCGTGCAGTCGGTTTCCTCCACGATCCCCTGCAGGTTGCCGTATTCGTCGCGGATGATGCGCCCGTAGCCGGTGGGGTCTTCCAGGATGCCGGTCCCGATGGTGACGGCCGCGGTTTCCCGCTCATGGGTCTTGAGCAGCAGATCCAGGGTCTCAGCCCGCACGAGGGGCATGTCGCCGGCAATCACCAGCACGTGTCCGTCAAAGCCCTCGAGGGCATCCCGGCACACCTGGACGGCGTGGCCGGTGCCCTTCTGTTCGCGCTGCTCGACCCAGGAGAGGTCCGGCTCATCCTTGAAGGCCGCGATGACGTCGTCCTTCTTATATCCCACCACGCAGACGATCCGCTTCACACCGGCCGCACGGCAGGCGTCGATCACGTATGCCAGCATCGGCCGGCCGCACACCTCGTGCAGCACCTTGGGCATGTCCGTGACCATCCGCGTGGACTTCCCCGCGGCCAGTATGATTGCAGCAGTCGGCTTAGCCATGAGCGTTTACCACCAATCACTTCTCGGCTATCCGCCAACCGTAACACAAGTGGCTGCCGGATAACAACTTGCCTATCCACGGCGGCCTGCTGACAGGCAAAAAACCTGCCTCATCAGGTGCGGCACCAGACTCTTGCCGGCGGGAAAAACCGCCCGGACGCCCGCGCCACCTGAGCCTGCCGGGACAGACTCTGAACTACCCGGCCTGGACTCGAACCAGGAATACCAGGACCAAAACCTGGTGTGTTACCGATTACACCACCGGGTAAAGCGGAGCGATCCCGCATCCTCCAACTGAAAATAAATATTGACAGAGCAACGATTTATCTGCGTTTTCAGAATGGTCGCAGCTCTGGCTGGCCAAGCCGAGGCCTGAGTTCCCGCTGCGAGCCGGAAACCCATTCCCCCTCAATGAGGGAGACGCCCCATGGGCATGGCGATCCGGCTCCAAGCCGGAAAGAGACTAAGCATAGCCGTCTTCGCAATCTGCGTCAATGCGGGCGGATTGGTGTGTGCCACTGCTCCAGAGTCGTGCGGGGATACCCCCGAGACCTGTGTGCCACGGCTCCTGAGCCGTGCGGGGACGACATAGACGTTCCCCCCTGCTCAAGCGCAGTGGCGTACATGCCGGGACGACTCCGGTGTTCCGCACTGCTCAAGAGCAGTGGCAACGCATGGGAGCAGCCGTACAGACAGGCTGGCGACGCCCCCAACGCGGGTCGCAGGATCGCGCACGGTCATGCGGAGTCCCAACCGTCCGCTTCAGGCTATAATGAAGTTTTCGCCCAAGGTGCCAACATTATGAAAGCTCGCGAACTCCATAACATGGGCTTTCCGAAGGGGCCGGTCACCCTGACCGCGCTGGCCACCGTGGGCAACGCCCGCGTCTCCGGCCAGTCCAACGCCCAGGTGCGCAGCAAGCTCCATGCCCTGCTCAGAAGTCCTGAGCGTTTCAAGGATGACCCGCTCTACGGGAAGCTGGCCAACGCCCTGATCGAGTCCAAACCATTCTCCGGCTCACCCGAGCACGAGTGGGAAGAGCACCCGCCGCTGGAATACAAGGTCTGGGGCAACGACATCGACGAACAGGCCCACCAGCAGATGCGCAACGCCTGCCGGCTGCCCATCTCCGTCGCGGCCGCGCTCATGCCGGACGCTCACGTCGGCTACGGACTGCCCATCGGCGGCGTGCTGGCTACCGACAACGCGGTGATCCCCTATGCCGTCGGCGTGGACATCGCCTGCCGGATGATGATGACCGTCTTTCCGCTGCCGCCCAAAGAGCTCCAGGAGGACACCGACCGCTTCAAGCGCATTCTGGAACGCAACACCCGTTTCGGGATCGGCGCGGAGTGGAAACCCCGGCGCGATCATCCGGTCATGGACGAGGACTGGAGCGTCTCGCCCATCACCGCCAAGAACAAGGACCTGGCCCATCGCCAGCTCGGCACGTCCGGCTCAGGCAACCATTTCGTGGAGTTCGGCGAGTTGGAGGTCTTGGAGCCGGTCAAGGGTCTGGCGCCAGGGAAGTATCTCGCCGTCCTGTCCCACAGCGGCAGCCGGGGCACGGGCGCCAAGGTGGCCGACCACTACAGCCGCTGGGCCATGAGCCAGCACGGCGGGTTGCCCTCCGAGCTGCGGCACCTGTCCTGGCTGGATCTGGCCGGCGACGGCGCGGAGTACTGGGCCGCGATGGAGCTGATGGGCAAGTATGCGTCGGCCAACCACCACGTGATCCACCGCCAGATCGTGGAAGCCGTCGGCGAGGACCCGCTGCTGCAGGTGGAGAATCACCACAATTTCGCCTGGAAAGAGATGCACAACGGCCGGGAGGTCATCGTCCACCGCAAGGGCGCGACCCCCGCGGCGCCGGGCGTGCTGGGCATCATCCCCGGCTCGATGGCCTCGCCCGGCTACGTGGTGGAGGGCAAGGGCAACCCCGAGTCACTCCACTCGGCCGCGCACGGCGCCGGCCGGCGCATGGGCCGCAACGTCGCCAGGAAATCCCTCGACTGGAAAGACGTGAACCGCTACCTGCGGGAAAAAGGCGTCACCTTGCTTTCCGCCGGGCTCGACGAGGCCCCGTATGTCTACAAGGACATCGAGGAGGTCATGGCCGCCCAGCATTCGCTGGTCCGCCCGCTGGCCAAGTTCATGCCCCGGCTGGTAAAGATGGCTCCCGGCGGCGAACGGCCGGAGGATTGAATTGCGGATTGTGCAAGTAAAGAGCCGTGGGCTTCAATCCGGCGAAGTAACTAATCCGTCCGAACTCTTCGCTTCCAGTAATCCGGATCCCTGTGCAGGTGCATGACGGCGATAACCTCGACCTGCTCTGGTTCAACCCGGTATAGCACTGCGTAGGGAAAAGTCCGCGCCAGGCAACGACGAACATCTGCGTCTACGACACGGAAAGAAAGAGGGGTAGCCTGAATTCGACTGATGGCGTCCTGGAGTGAAGCAAGAAACCGTCTGCCGAGAGCCTGTTACTGCAACTCGTAAAACGCGGCAGCCTCAATCATCTCGGCTTCCGCTTCGGGATGAAATCGAACGGGCTTCATCCGAGTGCCGCGTATGCTTTCGCGAACACGTCCTCGGCATCGCGCAGTTCCACGAGGCCTTCGTCAATTTGACGGCACCGTTTGCTCACTTCTTCCCGCCATGCGGGAGAAAGCTCGTCGCCCGGCTCCGCGTCCAGACTATCAATGAGCTTCTCAGCGACAAAAGCGCGCGCCTGCGCGGAAGCTGCAGAGCTTCTGAAATGATCTTATCGACTGGCGTACTCATATCGTCAGGATATCCCAGCCGGGCGCAGTCATCAAGCTTGGCAGAACAGATTGTAAGGAACTCCGCCTCCAGAAACATATATGGTAAGATACCCTGCATCCCCGGGAGCGAGAACATGGATCATTCGCAAGACGCTGCGTCACCCCAGAAGAGGCCCCGCCGTGTCCGCCGCTGGATCATCCTCGCGCTCGTGTTGGCCCTTGCGGTCTGGTTCGGCCGGTTCGCCTACCTGCGCATTACCCTGCGCCCCACGCCCCGGCCGGAGTACTGGCTGGCCCAACGGGATGCGTTGAACCCTCTGCCGGCGGGCGCCCTGACGTTTGCGGAAGTAGAGGCACGTCTCGACGACCGACCGTGGGAGACTAATGCGAGGCCGGGAGCCGGGCACTGGCGTTACGATCGCGGGCCGGCAGACAACTCCTACGAGCCTCTCTATGCCGATGCCAACGCGTCACGCGAGTTTCAAAAGGTTGAATTCCAGAAGGCGCGCGCCGCCGTCATCGAGGCCGTGCACAAGGGTTGGCAGGCGGATCCGAACACGGGTATGCGGATCTACGGATTCTACGGCGGGTACACTCATTGGGGTGGAGCCCTGATCCGGCATGCGCGCTGGTCGCGAGAACAGGCCGCGGCCGGGCGGAACGACGAAGACGGTGCGTCCAGCCTGACGGCGGCCCGGGAAGACTGGCTGGCCGTGCTGCGCATGGGTCTGCATCTCCAGAGGGAACGGCGATCCGTATCCGCTCATATGTGGACACACATCGAAGAGCGCCTGGCTGATGACGTGATGCAGGCCGCCCGGGACTCCCTTCTCGTTCTCGATGCTCGTGCGCTGGCCTCGGAGGTGGACGCCCATCGGTTGAAGGTAGACCGGCCCAGCCAGTACTTCGAGGGCGACCGGCTCGCCCTGCATGAAGAACTTGAGCAGGTCTATGTTCGGGAAGGTGGCAACTGGATCGACGTCAGCGCGATGGTCTCGCGCCGAGCGCCCTCATGGTGGGGAAGAACAATTCAGGCCCCTTCGCGAATCTGGAATCTCACCTCGCCCGTGTTCCATACGTTCGAAGAGGCAAGTGCGTATGTGGACAGCCTCTTTGAATCACTGGACCGCCCCGGCAACGTGGGGGAGATCCAGCGATTCGGCTTCTCGTACGGGCTCCACCGGTATTCTACTGCGTGGCGGGTTCAGGATACCCTGCGGCGGATACAATTCTCTCACACGCTCATGGATGCCGCCTTGACGGTGCTCGCGCTTCGCATCTATCACGACCGCAACGGCCGGTACCCTGAACGGCTCGAAGAACTCGTCCCTGATTACCTGCCCCGGTTGCCCCTGCAATACCGCGACGGCAAACTACTGGAATACCGCCGGACCACCACCGGCTACGAGATCCGTGGCGTGGCCCCACCGCTGTATCGCGAGGAACCGTGGGGGCGCCCCCCTGAGCCCGCGTATGACCAGGCCGTGCTGACACCCGAGGGCTTCCAGGAGGTTCAGCCATGACGCCGCCTGTCGATCCATCACTGGCCATTGCCGGAGGCCCGGACACGCACGTGACCGCCTTGCTGCCGGCCACCGCCCCCCCGCCGGAGCCGGCCCGGAAGATCAACTTTTTCAAGGCCCTGCTGCTTTACTGGCTCCTGCCTAAGCGTTACGGCCCGCACCTGGCGGTCGGGAGCTGGAAACGGGCCCTGCTGGCCCAAGTGTTGTCGGTACTGGTATTTCTGACCGCGCTTCTGCCGGCCCTGCCGGGAAGAATCAGCTTTTTCAGCTTGGACGATTGGCGTGAGATGGCCGCGGCAAAAGTGATCGATATGGCCACTGAAACTGCCATGGGCAAAATGAGTTGGATTTCCGTCCTGCTTGTTCTCCTGAGCATCCCCTTGGCCGAACTGGCCCTGGTCTTGCTGTCCATCCTGATCATGCCCTGGTACGCCGGCGGCGACCGGGCGGGGTCGGTGTTCAAGCGCAGCCTCAAGAGCGTGTACTGGTCAACCACCATTCTCATCCCGCTCACGCCGCCGGCCTGGCTGTTTACAGCATACAGGGTCAATCCCTATCAATGGGTGGATAAGCACGGGGAACCGCTCGCCGTCGGCGTTTTGCTTCTGGTGGTCGGCCTGCCGGCTGTGCTGTTCATGCGCATGCTATTGGCCGGCGGGACGCGGTACGTGGGCGCCCCCGAGGGTCCGGCCTTCGCTCCGCGCGAGCCCCGCTGCGACGACTGCGGCTATCTCATCATCGGCCTGCCGCTGGAGGCCCGCTGCCCGGAGTGCGGGCTGGAGGTGCGTGAATCGCTGTCCGGTGGCCGGCGCCGCCCCACCGTCTGGCAGGAAAACGAGTTCAAGCCCACCGGCTTTGCCGACCTGCTGCGCCTCCAATGGGTGGTGCTGACCCGCAAGGATTTCTTCAAACGGCTTCCCGTCCAATCGGGGCTGGCCTCCGCACGGCACTTCTGGTGGGGCACCTGGTGTCTGATGGTGCTGGCCACGTTGCTGGCGCTGCGGTTGCTGGCCGTGTTCGTGGAGAAGGAGGACGACTTCATAGGCATGCTGATGACCGGGGCGCTGGCCGTGCTGATCCTGCCGCTGCTGCTACAGGCGCTGATGATGTTCACCATGTGTCTGCACGGCCAATTGTGCCACGGCCTCCGCGATTACCGCGGCTCCGCGGTGGTCTGCTACTACGCTTCGCCCCTGATGTGGCCGGGGCCGCTGCTGCTGGTCCTGGCCCTGGCGCCGATGGCCTTGCCGGTGGAGCGGCTGTTGCACGAGATCGCCGTTCCCTCACCGCTTGGTGGTTGGCTCGACGGCATGAGCCTGTACATGGTCGGCGTCCTGCTGGCCTTTCTGATCAGCCTGCTGTGGTGGGCGCTGCGTCTGAATCGGGCCCTGCGCGACATCCGCCACGCGAACGTTTGATTTTGTTGCATGGCGGGTCTTACAATGGCTTTAAGTTGTTGAGCTTTTGGTGATCCCGGGCCCGCTGTGTCTATTTTGCCTCGCACCAGGACTTCCGACCGTCGGCTCCGCAGAGACCTGCGGACGCTGGTGTGTTTTATCGAGTTTTATTGCCGGCACCGGCACGCCGATGCCCCTAAGGGGCCTCCGCCGTTCGAGATCCCGGAACTGACCGCATCCGCCGGTCCGCGCCCGCCGTTGTGTGCGGACTGCCACAAGCTGCTCTCCCATGCCGTCTACAAGCGGCTGCGCTGCCCCATGGATCCCAAACCGGCCTGCAAACACTGCCCCACCCACTGCTACCACCCCACCTACCGCCGGCAGATCCGCGAGGTGATGCGCTACTCCGGCAGAGGGCTGCTGCTGAGAGGACGAATCGATTACCTCCTGCATCTACTTTTCTAAATCAGGAAAGCATGAAAAACACGAAAGAGATTTGCCAACTCAATACGCTGACTGCTTTCGCGCTTTCGTATCTTCGCGATTCAGGACCCGTGACCGGCGGCCGGCGGCATGCAACTTCCTGTTCCTCCCAGTCTTTTGGCGCTTATAAACAAATGAGCAGATTCTAATTGCGACGCCTGCCTCCAGGCTTTACTCTCCTCACCGAGCAACAACCGGGGTACAGCACCTGGCGAGGCGCGCGGCCTTGCGGGCATCGACGGTTCCGGCGAAAATAGCCGTAACCTGTCGCGTTCGGGGGCCACGGTCACGTGCTGGTTGCTCATGCTGGCAGAAAGGGGTGAACCGTGCTGTCTGCCCATTTGCTGGCCCAGGTCGAAGGGCTCTTCGTCTGCTATAACGCTGTATTCGTGGTTCTGTTCGCCGTCGGTTTCTTCTTCACTTTCCTGCAACTTGTTGGGCTCGGGTCCGGCTCGGGCGCGGAAGCCGATGCGGACGTGGATGCCGACGCTGACGTGGACGCCGAGGCCGAGCTCGACGCCGAGGTGGATGCGGAGGCCGACGTGGATGCTGATGCCAACGCCGACGCGGAAGCCGACGTGGGCGCGGAGGGCGACGGGCACGTGGATACGCACGGCCCCGTGGCGGCCGGGTCGGCCGTTGGTTTGACCGGCGTGTTCGCGCAGCTCTTTGCCCTGGGCAAGGTGCCGCTGTCCATCTCGCTGATGCTGCTATGCTACACGATGGGAGTCAGCGGCTGGATCGCCAACCAGCTTCTCCAGCCCCGGCTGGGCGACCCGGCGACCTTCTTCCCGGTCAGTCTGCTGCTGGCGTTGTGTGCCGGCTTCCTGGTGCTGCGGTTCGCCGGGGCCCTCATGGGCCGCTACCTGCCGACCGTATCCACCACCGCCGTGCAGAAGCGGCACCTGGTCGGGATGACCGCCCAAACGACTCTGCCGGTCAACGAGCGAATCGGGCAGGCGTGCCTGTACGACAAACACGGCACGCTGCACATGATCAATTGCCGTGTGCGGGCCGGCGCCCCGGCCATCGAAAAGGGTACATCCGTCGTTCTGATCAAATACATCCCCGACCGGGACATGTTCGTGGTCGGGAGGGCATGAGAGCATAACGAGTCTCCAGTCACCATTTGCCAGTTTCCAGTCAGTCTGGCGGGAACTCAAACTGGAAACCGGCTACCGGTGACTGGCAACCAAAAGGAGGCTGCGACATGCAAGTGTTCTCAGGCATCATCCTGATCGGATTGGCGCTGATCGTGCTGCCCATCATCTTCGGCGACCAGCTTGGCACGTATCAGTTCGTCCTCATCCCGCTGGGCGCCGTGCTGCTGGTGCTCTCCACGTTGGCGATGATGATCGCGCGTTTCTATCGCAAGCCGGCGGCCAACCAGGCCTACGTGCGCACCGGCATGGGCCAGGCCAAGGTCATCCTGGACGGCGGCTCCTTCGTGATTCCCGTCGTCCACCAGCTCGTGGAGGTCAGCCTGGAAACCATGCGGCTGGACGTGAAGCGTGCCGGCCAGGACGCCCTCATCACCCGCGACAACCTCCGCGTGGACATCGCCAGCGAGTTCTATATCCGCGTGGACGCCAACAAGGACGCCATCCTCCAGGCGGCCCGCTCGCTGGGCGACAAGAGCGTGGACGCTCAGGCCGTTTCCAACCTGGTGTATGAGAAGCTGGTCAGCGCCCTGCGCAGCGTGGCGGCCACGAAAGACCTGCTCGAACTGCACGTAAAACGCGACGAGTTCGCCACCGCCGTGCTCGAAAACCTCAGCTCCGACCTGCTTCAGAACGGCCTCAAGCTTGAAACCGTGACCATCAGCCAGCTCGACCAGACCCCACCCGAGAGCCTCAACGAGCGCAACGTCTTCGACGCCCAGGGTTTGCGCAAGATCACTGAGATCACCCAGGCCCAGAACGTCGAGCGCAACCGCATCAACCGCGATGCCGAGCGGCTGATCAAGGAGAAGGACGTCAACGTCAGGAAGGAAGTGCTCGCCCTGGAGAAGGACCAGGCCGAGGCCGAGGCCTCCCAGGCCACCGAGATCGCCAACATCAAGGCGGCCAAGCTCCGCGAGCAGCAGGAATACGAGATTCAACAGCGCCTCGCGGTGGAGCTGGCCGCCGTTCAGAAGGATGAGGCGGTCAAGAAGGCCGACATCCTCAAGAACCAGGCCGTCCAAGTGGCGGACGTCGAGCGCGAACGGCAGGTCAAGATGCAGATGGTCCTGCGCGATCAGAAGGTCCAGGAGGCCGAGGCCGCCCGCCAGCAGGCCGTGGAGGTCGCCAAACGCCTGGCCGAAATCGCCATCGCCGAGAAGGAAGCCGCCCGGGCCGCCGCCGAAGCCAAGGCCAAGGCCGCGGAGGCCGAGCGTGAAAAGGAGGCTCAGCGCGTCCAGACCGTGGCGGTCACCGCCGAAGCCGACCGTGAGGCCCAGAAGAAGATGATCGAGCAGAAGCAGGAGGTGGATGTCAACCAGTATCGCGAGAAAATCGCCGCCGACGTGGCCGCCTACACGCAGGTCAAGAAGGCCGAGGCCGCCGTTCAGGCCGCCGAAAAGCAGAAGCTGGCCACACTGGTCCTGGCCGAGGCCGACTCCCAGGCGGCCATGAAACGGGCCGAGGGCGAGCAGGCGGTGAAGATGGTCGATGTCACAGTCGACCGCGAGCGGGTGAACGTCGAGCAGGCCCGCGTCGACGTCGAACGCCAGGAACTGGAAAACAAGCAGACCTTCAGCGAGGCGGCCCTCAAGTTCGAGGTGCAGAAGCTTGAAATCCAGGCCAGCGCGGAGGTCCAGAAGGCCTTCGCCCAGGCCATGGGCGAGATGCTGGCCAAGGCCAACATGCAGATCTTCGGCGACCCGACCACGCTGTCGAACATGGCCGCCCGGTTCATGCAGGCGGCCGGTTACGGCCAGATGCTCGGCGGGCTGCGGGCTACCTTGCCGGATGGCGTCGGGCAAATCGCCGGCGGAGTCCTGACCGGCCTGGGGGCCCCTATCGCCGCCGCCCTGCAGAAAATCACCGGTCAGGCCATTGACCCGGCACTGATCGAGAAGGTCGTCGCCCAGGTAGCCGCCGAACAGACGGCCCCGACCAAGGGCAACGGGCACAGCCCCGAAGCCGCCGCTACCCCGCCGGCCAACCCGGCTAACCGTCTGTCGGCCGATAAGAAAGAAAAGAAGTCCTGAGCCAGTTCGCGGCGAGAAAGCTCCGGACCAACCAACGCCAAGTGATGCGAACCGCGGCCCGGCCGGGCGAAGACTCGACCGGGCCCACGGTTTGCAGTTGACGCCGGATGCGGACGGGGTGGTGGCAATTCTTTGCGGCAGGGTGGCGCGGGGCACCGGGGGGCGTGCATCTTGCACGCCTTTGAGGCGGGCAGGATGCCCGCCCTCCTGATGCGCCCGGCCGCTTCACCATAATCCTTTGCCGGACCCTGCGGACGGAGATAGATTCAGTCCGGCCTTGCACAAGCTAGATTCCAGACGGTACAATGAAGTGTAACAGCTCCAGTCTGCAAGCCCAATCATGTTGACGGGGCGGTCCAATAACAGCTTTGGTCTTTCCTTCGAGGTGCGGGAATGAGGCATTATCCGTCCATCGGGTTGCTTTCCTGCTGCAGCCTGCTTGCTGCCATGCCGTTCTTGCCGGCCGTGCAGGCCGCCCCGGTATGGGGAGAGCTGTTTGAGCACCATCAGCCGGATGGAGAGGTCATCCTGGTTCGCATCTGGGGTGACGAATTCTACCGCGTCGTCGAGTCCCTGGACGGCTACACGCTCGTTCCCGACCCGAAGACCCGGGCCGCCTGCTACGCCCGGCTGAACAAGGACAGAACCGAGCTGATTTCCACCGGCGTTCGCGTCGGACGGGGAAAGCCGGCCGACCTGGGGCTCACCCGGCGTGTCCGCATCCGCCCGGAAGTGGCACGGTCCAAGGCTCTGGCCGCCAGACAGGCCGCGGCGGCAGAAGAGGCGGCCCTGTTGAAGGCGGCCGGCATCCCTCTGACCGCCAAGGCCGCGGCACCAACTACCGGCCAGATCAAGGGAATCTGCCTGATCGTCGATTTCTCCGATTCCCCCGCCACCATGCCGCCCTCGTCCATCGAGGCCTTCTGCAACCAGGTCGGCTACACCGGCTACGGTAACAACGGATCGGTGCGCGACTACTTCTACGACGTCTCGGACGGGCGTCTGATCTATACCAATTACGTTCCCACGACCTACTATCGAGCCTCCAAGCCCAAGACCTACTACGAGGACGAAACCGTCTCCCACGGCACGCGCGCCCGCGAGCTGATCATCGAAGCCCTGCAAGCCCTGAACAACAGCGGTTTCGATTTCAGTCAGTATGATTCCGATGGAGACGGCTACGTGGACGCGCTCAACTGCCTGTACGCCGGCCCCTGTCGCAACGCCTGGTCCAAGGGGCTTTGGCCGCACGCATGGACCGTCGCCTTCAGCGCCGACGGCGTATCCACCAGGAAATATCAGATCAGCTACATCGGCAGCAGCCTCACCCTGGGGACTTTTTGCCATGAGAACGGGCACATGGTCTGCGGGTGGCCGGACCTGTACGACTATGGGTATGAATCCCGCGGCGTCGGCTACTTCTGCATCATGGCGTTCGGCTCAATCAGCACCAATCCGGTGGAACCGTGCGCTTACATGAAAGCGATTGCGGGGTGGTCCACGGTCAACATTCTCTCGACCCCCGCGACCGGCCTGTCCGTGCCGGCCAGCCGCACCAACGTCTGCTACAAATTCCCGAGGCCCGGCAAGGCCAACGAGTACTTCCTGATCGAAAACCGGCAGCGAACCGGCCGGGACAGCTACCTGCCGGATTCCGGTCTGGCCATCTGGCATATCGACACCTCTGGAAGCAACGACTACGAGCAGATGACCCCCACCCAGCATTACCTGGTCACCCTCGTCCAGGCCGACGGGCGGTGGGATCTCGAAAGGAATGAAAACAACGGCGATTCCACCGATCTGTGGGCCGCCCCCACCTATACCGCCTTCACTCCGGTGTCGACGCCGAATACCAACTGGTGGGACGGCAGCCCTTCCAATATGTACATTCAGAATATCAGCGCCAGCGCCCCCACCATGACCTTCGATTTCCTGCCTTTCTGGGACTGTAACGAGAACGGCTACGCCGACAGCGAGGATATCAGCTCGGGCCGCAGCCAGGACTGCAATGGCAATGGGAACCCGGACGAGTGTGACATCGCCGAGGGGCTCAGCCCGGACTGCAACGGCAACCTCGTGCCCGATTCGTGTGAGCCCGACAGCGACCAGGACGGCCTCATCGACGTCTGCGACAACTGCCCAACAGTGGCCAACGCCGACCAGGCGGACAACGACCAGGATGGCATAGGCGACGTCTGCGACTCGGATGATGACAACGACAACATACCGGACACCATCGACAATTGTCCGCTGGTGGCCAATCCGGACCAACTGGATACGGACGGCGATGGCGTGGGCGATGCCTGCGATATCTGTCCCATAACGCTGTCGGGCCTCGAGGTTGACGCCAACGGATGCTCGGCTTTCATTCGTGGCGACTTCGACCGGGACGGCGACGTGGATCAAACCGACTTCGGCCATCTGCAGGCCTGCATGACCGGAGAGTTGGTGACACAGACGGACCCGAACTGCCAGGATGCGAAACTGGACGGCAACGACGGCATCGGCAGCGGTGACCTGGCCGTGTTCCTCAGATGCCGATCGGGCGCGAATATGCCGGCCGACGCGACCGATCCGAACTGCCTCCAATGACCGCCAGCCCGCCCCCGAGCGGACTTTGTCGCCAAGCCAACACAGAAGTGTGCACAATGCGGGAAACGACCATCAGGCCCGCCGCCAGGCAAACGATGCTATGACTCCAGACGCTGCCTGCCGATCCGGCCTTGTCTCCTGAGGGCAGCCGGGGGTGGCAATTCTTTGTGGCGGGATGGTGCTGAGTTTCGGAGGGCGCGCATCTTGCATTCCTTTGAGGCGGGCAGGATGCCCGCCCCCCGATTACCCGGCATGCCTTTGACGCGGGCAAGGAAGTCCGCCCCCCCGATGCGCCCGGCCGCTTCGCCATAATTCTTTGCCAGACTCAGGCGTCCCTTTCCTCTCAAACGCGGTTGGCCCGGCAACGTCGCATCTGCTACATTACCCGGAGCGGAGTGACAAACAGCTTTGACTTCAATCCCGCGGTTCGTGAACCCCGCCACCGCGCACGGAGGGTTTTGTGCAGAGAGCGATTTATTGGACGCTGGGCCTGTTCATGATTTGCGGGTGGGCCGGCCGGACGCTCGCCGACGAGTTTCACGGCATCAATGCAGGCGCCCCCATCTGGGACGGCGTCATCCAGTTTACGAAGGAGAAGGCCGCCGCCATTGCCGCCACCGGTTGCCGGGCGGTGCGTATCAATTTTCGGCTGGACGGGCACGGAAGCTGGGATGCCGATCTGCTGTCGCAGTACGACACCGTCATTCAGCACGCCCGGAACAATCACCTGGTCGTCCTGGGGCTGATCTGCAACGAAGCCCGGCCTGTGGGGCAAGCACACTACAACGACGACCCCGATGGCGACGGCCTGAACGCGTACGTCCACGATTTCGCCGCCACCGCCCTGCTGCTCGTGGATCGCTACAAAAGCGACATCAAACGCTGGGAAATCTGGAACGAGCCGGGGGCCTGGACCAATCCCAATTGGGCCAACGACCCCAGGAATGCCGGCGGAACGTACATACTCCCCGCCGTCTACGCTAACCTGCTGGCGGAAACGTATAAGCAGCTCAACCACTACAACGGCCGGACCATCCTGACCACCCACGGCATCAAGCTGGTCAGCGGCGGCCTCTTTGCCCACGATATCGGCGGGAGTTTTTCGACGGGCATGGATTACATGCTCAGGGTTTACGATCAAACCGCCGTGTGGGACGCGCTCGAGGCAGCCACCGGGCGTCGCTACCCCTGGGATTATTTCGGCTATCACTTCTATCTCAATGCCGGCGAGCCGGTCAGCACGCAGGAGATCGGCGACTACCTCAATGACGTGCGGACCGGGCAGGCCGCTCGGGGCGACCATTCGCCTCTGCTGATCACCGAGTTCGGATGGACGACGGCCGGCCCGAGCGAAAGCCTGCAGCGCGACAACATGCGCGAGACGTACACGTTCCTGGAATCGAGGCCCTTCATCGCAGGCACCTACTGGTACCAGTGGCAGGACGAATCGCCCACCGTCAAATATGGTCTTCTGCGCGCGGACGGCACCCTCAAGCCTGCTTACGATGAGTTCGTGCTCCGAAATATGACTTCGCCGCGGCGTATACCGGGTGACATGGATCAGGATGGCGACGTCGATCAGGTGGATTTCGGGCTTTTCCAGGCCTGCTTTTCCGGATTCGCTTACCCCCAGAACGACCCCGCGTGCGCGAACGCGAAGCTCGACGGGGACCACGATGTGGATGCGGATGATCTCAAGATATTCCGAAGGTGCATGTCCGGCGCCAATGTGCCGGCCGATCCGGATTGCGCGTAAGCGCAGTGCTCCGTTTTCCATGACCGCTGATGTTCGACGCCAATCGAGACACGCCCATTTACCGGCCTTTACTTCTTGTCACTGGTACAGGACCAACGATACTTCTACGACGCGCCCCGGGGACACGCCGCTCTCGCGTCCGCGGATTTTGAGCCCTTGAGCGGTTGATGTTCACCACGCGTCTGGGGTACATTGAAGATGTTCTCGTGGAGTTTTCTAAGGGAGGAGAAGTGATGCGAATGATGAAAATGGCCTTGACGGGCGGGGTCCTGGCCGTCTGTCTGCTGCCGGCTTCATTGTCGGCTGAACCCAGGATCGTCGTAACCCAGGGCGAGGAGGCCGACCTGGGGGCCACGTTCAGCTCGATCGACCTGATCCAGGGTCTGATCCCCCAGGCATTACCAGGTGATAGAGGCTGGCACCCGGTGAACACCGATCCAGCCGACCAGCTTCCCGCGTTCACCGATGGCGCCGGCATGCGCGCGACCGGCCTGACGGGTCTGCTCAACGATTTCCCGCCCGCCGGCGAGCCCACCAAGCTGATCCGGTACGATCTCCCCCTGCCGGTCGACGTGGAGGAAGTTCGGGTCTTCACCGGCAACAATGATCGGGATGGGCGCGTGTTCCACACGTACACGATTGCCTTCTCCAGCGATGGCGGCGAGACGTTTTCGCCTGAAATTTACGTCCAGTCTCATCCTTCCGGCACCATCAACAATACTCAGTTCAACCAGTGGCGCGTCGTCCTGTCGCGGGTGACGGACACGTCCGGGCGGCTGGCCACCCGAGTCAACAGCATCCGCTTCCACTTCTACGCAGCCGACAATTCGGAGGGCCAGACACGCGATCCGTTCGACGGCGTCAATCCCTACACTGGCCGCGATGACGGTTTCAACGCCCCAATTTCCTCGCCCCTGATCTGGGAAATCGACGTGTTCGGCGTTCCCAGCGAAATCTGCGACAACGGGATTGACGATGACGGGGATGGCGATGTTGACTGCCTCGATTCGGACTGCACAGGCAGCTCCGAATGCACGTGCAATGATCCCTTCGCCGATGCCGATGGCGACAACGATGTCGATCAAAGCGACTTTGGCATCTTCCAGTCCTGCTACGGGGGCGAGTTCGGCGGGATTCTGACCACCTCGCCGTATTGCCACTGTTTTGACCGCGATTACGGCGGGCAGGGCGACGGGGATGTGGACATGGAAGACTTCAACGCCTTCATAGCCTGCTTGAGCGGTCCGATGATTCCCGCGGACCCGGCCTGCGACGACAACTGACCGGCATCCGCTTCCGGCAAACCAGTTTCTATCTCAACAGTCGCATCGACGTCCCGCATGTGTCTGCACCGGCGGGACGTCGATGCCATACTTGCCGGGATGAGTGTTATGGGCCAGGCTCGGCGGCCTCCGCGCATCGGCAGCGCGCCGTGGGAAGGAGTCGGCCGTTTCTGATTCTGCTAACGATTACAGAGCCGCGAAGTTGCGCAACATGGTCAGGCCAGCCTGCTGGCTCTTTTCCGGGTGGAATTGCGCTGCGAAGAGATTGTCCCGCCAGATCGTGGCGGTGAACTCGTACCCGTACTGGCAACGCCCATGCGTGACCGCGGCGTCGGTCGGGACCACGTAGTATGAATGCACGAAGTAGAAATACGTGCCGCTGTCCAAGCCGCGCATCAGCGGACAGGGCTTGTTCCAGACAAGCTGATTCCACCCCATGTGCGGGATTTTCAGATCACGGCCGTTGGGCAGCTTGCTGAAGTCAAAGCGCACCACTTTGCCGGGGATGAGGCCCAGGCCGCGGTATTCGCCATCCTCATAGCTGACCTCGAAGAGCAATTGCAGCCCCAGACAGATGCCCAGGAACGGCCGCCCGGACTCGACGGCTTCGACGATCGGCGCTTCCAGGCCCTGCTCACGGATATGGCCGATCGCATCGCGAAAGGCGCCCACGCCCGGCAGGACCACCTTGTCCGCCTGCCGGATCTCCTCGGGCGTGTGCACGATACGGGCCTCGGCGCCGACGCGCTCAAAACCCTTCTGCACGCTCCGCAGGTTGCCCATGCCATAGTCGATGATGGCAATCATGCGAGTTACCAGTTGCCAGTCTTCAGTTTCCAGTCGTCCGTCTTCAGCCCTGCCACACCGCCAAACTGGCGACTGGAAGCTGGAAACCAAAAACTTCCTAAGCCTTCACGGCTCTCTTGTTCAACACGTGGTCAAGCTGCCGGATGGCCTGCCTGAGCCGCTGCTCGTTTTCCACCAGGGCGATGCGCACGTAGCCCTCGCCGTTCTCACCGAACGCCCGGCCGGGCGCCAGGGCGACTTCGGCCTCCTCCAGCATACGCATGGCGAAATCGATAGTGGACTGGCCTTTCAGATGCTCATCCTTGACCCGGGCCCAGACGAACATACCCGCCCGGCAGCGATCGGCCTTCCAGCCGAGCCGCTCACAGCCGGCAATGACCACGTCGCGGCGATCCTGGTAGATCTTGGCCTGTTCTTCGACGAACTGCTGGCAATGCCGCATGGCGATAATGGACGCGATCTGCACCGGCTGAAAAATGCCGTAATCGTAATAGCCCTTGATCGTGGACAGGGCTTCGATCATCGTGCGGTTGCCCGCGCAGAAACCGATGCGCCAGCCGGCCATATTGTACGGCTTGCTCATCGTGGTGAACTCAACGCCCACGTCCTTGGCCCCGTCGGCCGCCAGGAAGCTGGGCGCCATATAGCCATCGAAGCAGGTCTGGCCGTAAGCGAAGTCGCTGATAACGGCCACTCCGTAAGCCTTGGCCAGTTGGACCACCTGGTCATAAAACGGCGCTTCGACGGTCATGCCCGTCGGGTTGTGCGGATAGTTGAGGATCAGCACCTTCGGACGCGGGTAGAGGTGCTCGACCACATAGCGGATGCGGTCGAGAAACGCCTCGTCGTTGCCCAGGCGAACGGAGATCACGTTCGCCCCGGCCAAGGCCACGCCATAGACGTGGATCGGGAAGGCCGGGTCTCCCACGACGGCGGTATCCCCCGGGCCGAGCATGGCCAGCAGCATGTGGCTGATGCCTTCCTTGCTGCCGATGCAGGCCACTACCTCGGTCTCGGGATCCAGTTCCACCCCGTACCGCGAACGGTAGTGGCGGGCGACATCCCGGCGAAGATTGAGAATCCCGCGTGAAACGCTGTAGCGATGATTGCGCGGGTCGCGGACGGCCTCGCACAATTTTTCGACGATGGGCTCCGGCGTAGGATCGCTCGGATTGCCCATTCCCAGATCAATGATGTCCACCCCCTGCTGGCGTTTCTGATGCTTAAGGGCGTTGATACGCGCAAACAGGTATGGCGGCAAACGACGGATACGTTCGGATGGTTGAACTTCAAAACTGCGCATAGGCGGAGAATTATAACCAGTTTTTCGGCCGGCGAAATGCCCCCTGCGCTTATTTCGATTCGCGCCTGCCGCCGGCGTCTTTAATGAGGCGGGCCGCGGCGTTATTGGGGTCCTGCTTCAAGATCCGCTCGGCGGTCTCCAGAGCGGCGCCGGCCTGGCCAAGCTCTCTTTGCCGCTGGGCAAGCGCCACCAGCAGGTCGAGACTTGCATCAGCGGCCTTGGCCCCCTCGCTCAGGAGACGCACTGCCTGATACTCATGCAGGTGCCGGCTGAGCTCCCCTAATGCGCTGACAATCTGGGCCAATTTCACCCGCGCCGCCGAATCCAGCGGCCGGGTCACGGCCTGCGCGGAAATCACTTCAACGAGCCGGGTGCCGTTGGCGAGCACGAGTTGAAGTCTGCGCCATTGTTTTTCATCTTCCGGAGCCTGGGCGACCGTATCGCGCACTAACTCCACCCCTCTGGATATATCATTCACCGCGAGGTCGACTTGTCCGGCAGCATCCGTGTTGAGCACCAGGCTTGCGCGGGCCAGATAGGACTCCGGATCGTTGGGGTCGCGATTGAGGGCCCGGTTGACCGCTTCCAGGGCTTTCTCGGGCTGCTGGCCGGCCAGGTAAGCCCGCGCCAGTTGGCGTTCGGCCGCCGCCCCCCCACCCGCGGCCAGCGCCTTTTGAAGGACCTCAATGGCCTGACGCCAATAGCCTTCACCCACCAGAAGCTGGCCATAGGCAATCTGGGACTCCAGGTCCGCCCGACCTTCGGGGGTATTTATGTACTCCTGGTAGTAATGAATCGCCTGGGTGGCGGAAGTCTTTGCGACCAGTGGAGCCAGCGCTGCCAGGGCTCGCACGTTACGCGGGTCGTAACGTAAGACGCGTTCCAGAATGGATTGAGCGCGAGGATCCTCCGCCTCCAGGGCCAGTGTTCCGGCCCGCAGATAGCCTTCAACGGCCTTGTCCCGGTACTGGCGGTAAGTCTTGCGCAGCTCAGGATTTTTGTCCCCCGCGATCTCGAGAGCCAGCGCGTCGTAAGCTCCCGCCAGATGAAGCACGACATCGAAGCCGGCCGATTCCGAAGCAGCCAGCGGCTCGAGGATCTGGATCGCCTCCCGGTAGCGCCGGTCGGCAATCGCTTCTCGAACCTGGTCAGGAACGGTCTCCGCAGCGGGCTGACTGACGGCGGGCGCGGAGGCAGTGGCTCCCTCGCTTGGCGGTGACAACTGAGCAAACGCCGGCCGTAAGGCCAGGACCACAGCAGTCGCCCAACACAAATATAAATATCGCTTCATTAGTGCCAACCTCGACCGCCCGGGAGCACGGCCAGCATCTGGATCCACTCTCGTAACACGAGTAATACGAACTGGGAGCGAATATAGGTCGGGAAACCGGGATGGGTCAACTGTCGGAGCACGGCGGGACGGCCAAGCCGGCCGCGACGCGCTTCCTGGACGGCAAGGGGAGTGGTCAGCCTTGCACGCTGAGCGTGCCGTATTCCGCTTCCACCGATTCCGGCGAGGGGCTGGCGGGCTCATTCGTGCCGGCAGCAGTCCCCGTCCGCTCCTCCCGAAGCTTCTCGATCAGCATGACCCAGGTCTCGCGCTGATATTCAAGCAGTTTGAGCGCATCCCGGGCCGGGGCCGGATCCCGCTGCACGCTGGACTCTACCAGCTTGCGATAAATGAAGTTATAAAGGCTGGCCATCCGCCGACACAACACCGGATCGACCTTGTAATTCAGAGAGTTGAGCATCTCCAGGACGATCTTCTGGGCTCGGCTGAACCCGTTGAAGGCGCTCTCCAGGTTCTTGCTCTCCAGGCCCTCGATGCCCTGCCGGGTGAAACGAATCGCACCATCGTACAGCATGAGGTGCAACTGCTCCGGCGGGGCCGTCAGTACAGCGTTGCGAAAATATGCGTCAGATGCGTTCGCCATAGTCGCTGGTGTTATCGGTTGCCAGGAGCCTCATCTTCAGTTAGCCACGGGAAAGTCGCCAACCCATGCGTTCGCTCCCCTTTGTGGCATATCACACGGACAAAGTACCACTGCACGCAAGCCATTCTTTCAACGGCTCGACCCCTGGGGGGATAAAGCGGCAAGCTGGCTGGACAGCGCCGATAGCGCCGACTGTTGGCTCTGCAACTTGGCCAGGGAGGCCTCCATGGCCTGGAACTGGGCGTACAGGCGCGCTTCTTTCTTGTCCAGCAGGGCCTGCAAATCACTGACCCGTTTGGTATAGAGATCGACCCGCTCCTGGAGCGCATTGGTCTGCATGGTCAGCAGGCCGGTGGACGAACTGGTGATATCCTCCAGGGTCTGGCGAAGGTGAACCGCGATTCCCTGGTTCACCGGCTTGTCGTTGCTGTCCTTGGTCACCAGGGTGAAGAATTTCTGCACCGCGGCCGCGTCAGTCTCAAGCACCTTCCGAAGCTTATCCTCGTCCAGGGTCAGCCGGGCGCCCGAGCTGATGCTGACGCCGAGCTGGCTGAGGCTTTTGTATTTCAGCCCATCCGCGCGGACCACGCGCGTCACTTCATTGTAGAGTTGGTCGCGCAGCCGCCGGACGGTGTGATCGCCCAGCAGTATGCCCTTTTCCTGCGTTTCCGGAACATACTTGGTCAGCTCACCAATTCGATCTATCGTGTCGTTGAAGGCATTCACGAATGTCTTCACATCCGCGATGATCGCCTCCAGGTCCTGCTCAACGGTAACGCTGACCGGCCGGGAGCTGACCGCGGTCAGGTTCAGCGTAAGCCCATCTATCACCCCGCTGACCGAATTGGTGCTGCTGGAGATAACGATGGGATTGAGCGTGTTGCCGTCGGTCACCGCCACCACGGCATCGCGGGCGACGGTCATGGTCCCCAGCGAAAGGCCGGTTGTGCCGGTGCTGTAGGCGATTTCGCCCTGCTTGCCGCTGAGGTTCGAGGAGATCACCAGCCGGTACGGCGCGAACGGCGAGCCGTCATTGATGACACGGGCGGTCACGCCGACATTGGCGTCATTTATTTTCTGAACCAGCTTGTCGAGGGTATCGCCGGGGCTGATGGTTATGGTCCCGGTGAAACTGCCGGTGATGACATTGGAGCCGATCTGAGCCTGGCCGGCCAGGCCCAGGCTGGCGGCGGTTCCCCCGTTACCCTCTTCCGTTACCTTCAATCCCCCCCCGCCGCCGGTGTTATCCACCAGCTCAATCCCGTCGCCATCGGCGTTGATCCGGGCCACCACATTCATGTTCAAGGCGTTAATGGCCTTCAGCACATCGCCCACGGTCCGCTGAGACGACTCCGAAAGCGTAACCGTGCCCGTGGCTCCATTGGCCGCGGTAATACGGAACGTGCCGAATTGAATGCCTTTGCCCTGGTGCAGCTCGGACAGCAGCGTGTTTTCCGAGATGTATTGACGCTTCAAGTCGCCGCTGGCCAACCGGTCGGCGGCGGCAGAGGTCCAGTGCAAATCCGCAGCGGTCGTGCCGGAGATGTCACGAGCAGACAGCGTACCCGAGCCGACGGCCAGGTCCGTGATCACGATGCCGATCCCGCCTTCATCAATACTGGCCGAGAGAGCGGGCTGGCCGTTGGCATCCCGGGCACTGTTGATGCGATCGATTACCTCCGCGAGCGTTGCGGCCCCGGTGAAATCCACCTCAACGGTGGAGCCATCCCGCCGGGTGAACTCGACCCGTCCGACATTCACGCCGCTGCCGCCGTTCAGGGATGACAGCAGGACAGTGTTCAGGCCGGCCATGAGTGCGCGACCTTCCATCCGGTTCCCCGTGGAACTACCCAGAATGCCCAAATCGCGGGCGGCCAGGGAGTCGTTGAGTGCTTCGACGGTGAACCCGCCTGACCCGGTCGTGTCGATAAGCTCGATGCCGTTGCCGTCCGAGGAAATCGCGGCGATCAGGCCGCCGTTGTTGCCCTCGGCATACTGGATGGCCCGCAGGACTGCGCCCACGGTATCCACCCTGTAGAGGGACCCGCTGGTAACGGTCGCATCGGCCGTGTCCGCCAGAATACCCAGGTCCGCGGCCGCCGAGCCCGTGACATCCTCGATCTTCAGGTTGGACACCTTGCCTTGCGAGACATCGCTGACGACCAGCTTGGAGCCCGCAATGGATACGGTGACGCCCAGGCCTGAGTCGTTGATCGCCTTCACCACGTCGGTGATGGTGGTGGCGTTTTCCAGCGAGATCTCCGCGGACTGACCATTGTGATTGGTGATCCGGATGGTGCCCAGGTTAACCCCCCGGCCGTCATTCAAAAGGGCCAGCGGGGTACCGCCCTTCGGGGGGTCACTGGATGCAAGTTGCAGATTGCTGGACAGGCTGACTGTAAACTGCCGGCCATCGGACAGGGTGAACCTCATGTCATCACCCAGGCCGGCCGTCCGAATCCCCAGGCCGTCGTTGAGCAGGGAAAGCCGGGTGCCCGCAACCAGTTGCACCAGGTCGCGCCCGACCAATTCACCGGTGCCGGACGTGCCGGCAATGCCCAGGTCCGCGGCCGTGTTGCCGCCCCCCAGGTCCTGAACCGCCATGACGCCCGCGGCCCCGCTCACATCGGTGAGCACCAGGCGTTCCCCGTCAATACGCGCGCGGACGTTGGCCGTGGTCTGCGTGTTAATGGCTTTAATGACGTCGTCGATGGTAACGGCGGCGGTAAGGTCCACATCCGCTGAACCGCCCGCGGCATCCGTAATGCGAATGACTCCCCGGCGAACACCCTGCACGCCATTGAGCACCGCCAGCGGGGTGGACGTATCCACCCGGGCCTTGCCGGTCTTAAACGTCAAAGTGCCGGCGCTCAGCGGGGTTCGGTCACGATCCACGAATCCGGTCGAAACGAGCTGGTGCGCACTGGCCAGCGAACGAACCTGGAAGGTGTAGACGCCGGGGGGAGTAAACTCATTCGCGGTCGCGGTCAGGACAGATTCGTCAGAGCTGCTTGCGGTACGGACGCTGAAAGCCCCCGGCTGGGCCAGCCGGCGGACCGCTCCCAGCGCAGCCATCAACCGGGCACTGAGCTCGGTATAAGCAACCTGCTGCTTCTTGACTGCCTCGATCTGGCTCTTGACCAGATTCAACGGCCGGGCCTCGATGGCCATCAACTGCTCGACCACCCCCTGGATGTCCATCCCGGAAATCAAGCCAATACTGGAGGATATCGTGCCCATAAACCACTCCCGGCGCGCGGCATCACGCCTCAGCGGTAATCATCGGCCTGGAGAACCATAGGGCTCGATAAAGGGATCCGATTATCGGACCTGGACACGACAAAATTAAGTGGAAAGCGTGCCGGAGCCAGGCGTGCGAGAGGGATTCACTTCCACGCGTTCCCGAGCGGCGTATCTCCGGCCATCTCATGAACCGTTGAAGGCAACCGTTCCAGCGACTCCGGCGGCGGCTTGTTTCCAGTTCCTACGGTGGGTGATGTGTACCAAAGAAAACACCGGGCGTCCGAAGACGGCCCGGCGTTTTCCGGAGGGGAAAAGCACTATGGGATCCGCATGAAGCGGGCAAACCTCACAATCATGAAAGGGGGAAGCGCATCATGACCGTTTCGTCACAACGCGATGGAGATTGGCCTCTCTCTACTCCCACCCTTTCCACGCGCTCACCTGACGCCATGCATAGCATACCCGATAATCAGGGCTTTTGCAAGCATAATCCTGAGAAATCGTGGGGACAACTCCCCATCCGCCCGCCCCCCTGCCGACATCGCACCTCATATCCCAGCATCGTGACAGGCCAAAAGGTTAAGGTTCGATGGCCGGAGAGCCTCAGTGTCCCAAATCAGCAACAAAAACAGGCTTCCGGACCGAGCGGCGCCCGCGGCAGGCTGGGCCCCTGAACAATTCCAAACCGCCCGGACGAACGCACCCGGCGTCTGCTCTCGCGGAGCCGCGGCGGGTTTCATCCCCGAAAAGAGGCTCGCCGGCCTGCCGCCCCGCACACCCTCAACCCGTCCCCCGCCTCCTATAATTCCCGCGGCACGCTGAGCTTATTCACAGCAAGGGGTGAACATGGCCCGTCTCCTGATGTGTCGCCCGACATATTACAACATCGAGTACGAGATCAATCCCTGGATGTCGCGGGCCCGCGGCGCGGTGGCGCCGGTCGCCCAGGCCCAATGGGAAAACCTCTATCGCACGCTGACGGAGCGGGTCGGGGCTCAAATCGAGCTGGTCGAGCCTGTGCCGGGCCTGCCCGACCTGGTCTTCACGGCCAACGCCGGGTTGGTCAAAGGCACGAAGGTGATCCTCAGCCGTTTTCGCTTCCCGGTCCGCAGCCCCGAGGAGCCGGTCTTCGCGGCGTGGTTCAAGGCCCACGGGTTCGAGGTATTGGAACTGCCGGAGGGTCTTTTCTTCGAGGGAGCCGGAGATGCCCTCCGATGCGGCGAACACCTTTTTGCCGGTTATCACTTCCGCAGCGAGATCCGGTCCCACGCGGCGATTGCCGAGATGCTCGGCGAGCGGGTGCTGTCGCTCCAACTCGTGGACCCGCGTTATTACCATCTGGACACCTGCTTCTGCCCGCTCACCGGGGGAAAGCTGATCTATTACCCCGCGGCCTTCGACGCTTACGCGCGGCGCGTCATCGAGCAGTATGTCCCCGAGCGTATCGAGGTCAGCCCGGAGGACGCCGCCCGATTCGGCTGCAACGCGGTGTGCGTCGACAACCACGTGGTTCTCTCCACCGGCTGCACAAAGCTCACCCACGAGCTGAGCGGCTGGGGGTTCCAGGTGCACGCGGTGAACCTCAGCGAATATCTCAAGAGCGGGGGTTCGGCCAAGTGCCTGACCCTGCGGCTGGATTGAAAAAAGATGGAGAGTGCCAAGCGGGTTGACTCGCTCGCACTCTCCATCAACGCATGTCGCGAAAAGGCCGGGGGTTTCATGTCGCCCCGTCAGGCGGGGCTTCCACCCGGGTTTAAGAAGGAATTCCCTCTCAGCCGCCCGCCTGGCCGGAAACGGTCAGGGACGGGAAGGCCTCCTGCTCCTGCTCTTCCTGGATGATGATCTTGGGTTTGATCAGCATCAGCAGGATGCGCTCATCCTTCTTCCGCTGGCGATTGGTGAAGAATCGTTTAAGACCGGGCAGCTTGCTGATGACCGGCACGCCGGCCTCCACCTCAACCTCACCGGCCTGCTTGAGGCCGCCCACCAGCAGTGTGCCGCCATCAGGCACGGTGCCATAGGTCCGCACCTCGGTCTGATCGTACTCGGGCACCTGGATCGTGCCGTTGGCCGTCACGAATGGAGAGGTCCGCACGTCGTTAAACTCCGGATGAATCTCCATGGTGACGTATTTGCGGTCCGCGGACACGTAGGGGGTAATTTCAAGCGTTCGCCCGCGGTTGAGAGTCGCCAGGGTCGGCGGCACGCCGGCCGCGGCCTGACCACCCACGCCGCTTCCCGACGCGGGCAGAGAGCCAGGCGAAATCACGAACGACACCAGGGTCTGGACCGCGATGAAGGCCTGCCGCCCGTTAAACACGACCAGCCGCGGCGCATCCACGATGCTGCTGCGCGCGTCCATCTGGGTGGCCCGCATGAGGAAGTCGACCTGGATGTTGTCCAGGAAGCTTCCGAACACCTGGAAGGCCGGAGCGCTGGCGCCAATGGTGCCCGGCACGTTCGTGGTGTAGTTCTGAGCAAGCTGCTGGGTGAGAGCCAGCGAGTTGTTCACGATCGGAACCGGGGTGGTGTGACGGCTCCACCAGTTGCCGGGATTGCCCGGCGGAACCAGGGCCACATTCTGGTACGGCTGGTCCAGCGTAATCACCTGCGTCAACGGCTGACCGAAGCCAGGCGCGGCCGGTGTGAAGCCGAGTTGCGTAAACCGCCTCGGCTGGAGCATGGTCACGCCCGTGGTCGGGTCGCGAACGATCGTCGAAACACCCGTGAGCGGATCGGCGGCCAGGGCCGGGTCCAAGCCCGCGTTGCCCTGGTTCAGCACGATGTCGAGGTCAATACCAATCTCCTCCATGAAGTTGCTCTGGAGGGTGATGAAGCGGGTTTCGACCGCCACCTGGAGATCCTTGGAGGCTCGCAACTGGCGGAGCAAATCGACAATCTGGCGATGCACGCTGGCGGTATGCCGCACGATCAGCCGGTCGTTCCAGACATCCACCGAACCGAGCTCGCCTTCGGGAGCCCATGTACCCGGCTCGATGTTGTTCATGATCAGGTCGATCATTTCATCGACGACTTCCTGGCGTGCTTCTTCGCTTTCATCGTCGTCATCATCGTCACTTCGTCCGCCGCCGTAGACCCCCCCGTAGCCCCCCCCCATCATGCCGCCCATCATGCCTCCGCCCATCATGCCGCCCATCATGCCGCCGCCCATCATGCCCATGCCCATCATGCCGGCGCCGCCGAAATTGTTGTCGGTATCAGGGGCCCGGAAGCTTCTGATGCGCACCAGCAGGTCGCGGATGTCGTAGACGCGCACGACGGTGCGGGTATTGAGATCGTCCTGGGTGGAGATGCGAACCACGCCGTCGATCACGTCGTAAGCCGCCCGACCGATCGCACCGCCGGCCTGGCTGGCGTTATCGAGGATGAGGTCCAGCACCGTCTCGATCTTCACGTCGCGCAGGTTGACACCGCCGATGTCGGTCGTGCGCTCAACGTTGATCAGCATCAGGGCTCCCCAGTTGACGTTGATGGCGATCTTGCCCTGAAGCTGCAGGAACTCGATGGCGTCGGCCAGGGTGGTACCGTCAGCCAGCTCGACAACGGGGAGCACAGTAGCCAGCTTCTGGCGAGCGACGCGATCCACTTCGCTCTCCCCGCTGACGCCCGCGCCGAACGGATCCCGGCGGGCAATCATCCGCCACTCGCTCTCCTCGGGATAGCGCAGCAGTTGCCCGCGCCCGACGGTCACCGGCGCAAGTTCGTCGGCGGCCTCAAGCTGAAACTCCTGGAACTTGTTGCGCAGCCTTCGGTGGCTCTCCTTCGTCTGCGCGATCACATTGGCGTCCTCGATGACCCGCTTCATGAACTCGGCCCGATCGTAGAGCGGGTCAATCAGCAACACTTCGTTGAGGACGTCAATCGCTTTCTCGTACTGGCGCTCTTTCTGGAACTGGACCGCCTGCTCCATGAGCTGGGCGATGCGTTCGTTGCGGTCCTTCTGGTCCTGCAGGAAACGACGCATTTCGGCTTCCCGCGCTTCCCGCGTCTGGATACGGGCCTGCTCTTCGGCGAACTCCTGCCGTTCCAGCTCGATACGCCGGCCCAGGCTGCTCAACTGGCTGTTCCAATAGGCGTATCGGTCGGCCGGTTCGGCGTCCCGACGATATGCCTCCAGAGTCTGGCGAGCTTCATTCAGCCTGGCTTGGGCCTGGTCAAATCGCTGGGCGTTGAGGTGGGCCCGAACGTCCTGTTCCGCGGCCCGCAGCAGGGCCTCCGCCCGCTGCCAGCGTACGCGACGAGCCTGCTGGACACTCTCGATGCCGGGGGGCCGGTTCTCAACGCCCCGGCGCTGCTCGATCAGCGCCAGGCCTTCGAGGGCCTCCGGGTGATTGGGCACCAGTCGCAGCGCGGCCTGGTAGCGCTCCGCGGCAACGTCATATTGGGCGCGATCCATGGCCTCGTTGCCTTCGCGGATGAGTCCGGCCGCCGTGGCCCGGGCACGCTGAGCCTGCGGGCTGCGCGGGTCTACCGCCGGTGCGGGGGTACCGGCCTGGGGCAGTGCCTCTTCCAGGAGCGGCATTTCCACCGCGGCCCGGGCGTCCCCATTGGCCGGGCGAGTCGCTGCCGGGCGGGTGGTAGGACGCTCGCCCAGCTCACGCTGCAACCGACGCTGCCGCTCCAGCAGGGCCAGCCCTTCGCGAGCCCGCGCCTTCTGCTGACTGGTGGCATAGTCGTTGCTTTGCACGGCGCGATACAACCGCTCCGCCCGACTCGCATCGTTCGTCTTGAGGGCCTGGTCGGCGTCTTCCAGGTTCTGCCGCGCCCGGTTGGCCTGGTTGATAGCTACTTCGAGTTCTTTGAGCAGTTCGTCGCGGCGGCCTTTTTGCTGCTCGTCGAGCTGCTCGCGATCGATCGTCTGCAAGACCTCGCGGGCCTCGACGTACTGTCCCTTGTCGAACAGTCCGCGAGCCCGGTCAAGCTCTTCCGCGGGGGTGGCTGCCAGGGCGCCCAGCGCGCACCACCCAAACCCGATGCAGATCGCCGACCAATGCGCCACGCTCTGACCTCGTCTCACGAAAGACCTCCTTTAGGCTCCGTCCGCCAGTGCGGAGAGGCGGGCAGCCCGCCACCGGTGGGTTGTTCTCGGCGGGTTGCTACTCCCGGGTCACCGTCAAAGTCACCGCATCAGAACCGCTGGAATCGCTCGGAACCTTCCCCGCTCAGGGGTCGCCAGACCCTGCGGAATGCCTGCGGATTCGATATCCTCCTTCGCAACGGGGTTGCGCCATCATCCTGGCCGCGCACCAGTCCTCCCCCGCTGCGAACTTCCTGCTGAGGCAAAGCTTACCTCAGCCGTTGAGGAAATACCAGTCCCTCACAGAAAGCAACGTAAATTTTTCGTAAGATTAATCCGCGCCGCCACGTCTATCCTTAACTTCCCGATTCGAAAGGCTTTACGCAGAGCCTCCGGTTACGCGGAACCCAGGGCGTCGGCCATTCCGGACACCGAAACGGCGCTATCCCGTCACCCGGCGTGGAGAACCTTCGCATCAGGACCGACTCGTCGACTGTGTCAGGCCTGATAAGGCTCCGTCAGGGCGGCATTTCCTCAAGGCCGCGACGCCCGCCACGCCTGCCACCACCGTCAAACCCGCCACCGCGGCCCCTCATCGGCGGCCCATCCATACCGCCCAGAGGCACCGGGGCAGGTGCGTTCAAACCTGCGCGAGCCGGAGTCGAGATCGGCTGGGCGAGTTCGGAAGCCAGAAGTCGCTTCTCCTGACTGACCCGGTCGCGATGATCGCGAAGCAGATACTTGTCTTCCTCGGCCACGCGCTCTTCGATCTGGCCCGCGACGTTCACCAGCGTCAACACATCCGTGCGTACAGGCGCTTCCAGCGCGGTTCGGCCGCGGGGGCGGAATTGCCGCCCATTTTCGATGCCGGCAATGATGGCCGCCGGGCCGTCGCCCGGGCTCCCCGTGCCGTCATATTTGAAGGTGTCACGGCCCTTGGTGAACATCAGCGGCTGACCCACTTCAAGATCGCTGCTGCCGTCGCGCCACTCGCCTCTGATCCACTGCGAAACCGTCAGACGGGCCTTTGAGCCGTCCGAGGCACCGACAAAGAACACGTGCACCGCCGGGTAAATAGTGACCGGCTCGGACCAGTCGGACCACTTGCCGTCGATGATGACGCGCTCGGCGTCCTTCGGATCCTTGAGCAGACTCAGCTTGCCCGCGAGTTCGTTGAAGGCCGCCAGCCGAATGCGGTATTGATAGGTCCTGCCGGGTTCCACGGTGATGTCAGTAACCCACAGAGGCTCCTGATCTTCGCCCAGCTTGACGATGCCCAGGGCCTGGTCCCGCTTCTGTTGATCTTCCAGGCGGGTCCTGGCCACGAGGATCTCGGCCTGATGTTTTGTGAGCAGCTCTTCGGCCGTCTTGCGTTCCTTTTCCGGCAGACTATTGTCCGCGACAATCTGCTCAAGCAGTTCGGCCGCCTTCAGGAGATCTCCTTTCTGAAAGGCCTTATCGGCCTGGTCCTGCAGCTCCCGAGCACGTTTTCTCGCCTCCGGGTCAAAGCCACCCGGAGCACCGCCCCCCTGGGGCGCGTTCGGCCGATTACCCGGCTTCGGTCGCCCCCCACCCTCGACGGGGAAGGCAATACCATATTCCGCCAGCTTGAACTCAAATCCCGGCAGCGTCTGCGGGGGCTGCCAAGCCAGCGGTTTTTCCAGGAAGGGCTGGAACGCCGGCCGGAGAATCTCATCCTGGGCGGCCGCCGAGTACAACTGGGCCCGGTACTGTTTCACATAAGCGTGCTCCGTCTCGGCAAAGACCAGTTGGTTTTCAACCATCTCCGGGCGAATCTCTGTCCGCCCGGTCAGGAACCGCTCGGAGTACCCGCGTACGAGCACCGGCTCAGACCACGTCCCGTCCGGCTCAAGCTGACGCCGCTCGACGTCCACCCGGGCCACGATGAGCTGCTGCCAGACCTCGTCATACCTGGCTTTCGCGAATTCCGCCTTCTGGGCCTTGCGGTCCACGGCCGCTACCAGCAGAGCCCAGTGATAATCCCTCGGAATGGCCACGCTGTTGGGAGGGGCGACTGCCCCCGCGCCAACCTCAATGACCTGCTGAGGGGGCAGCGGAGCGTGGCCCCGGCCGGTGAGAACAGTCAACGCCTGGGGGGGCAGAATCTCGGCCAGAACGCGCTCGCCCATCCCCCCGTCGCCCTCGGTCATGGGCACAGCGGGATGCGGCGGCACGACCCCCCACATGCCGTCCAGGGGCACGTTGCTCCTGCCCCCTCGCTTATCCGCCAGGAGCGGCAATTCCGGCGGGGACACACTCTTGCTGCGCATCCTGTTGCGCGCGGATTCAGCCTGCTCTTTCAGCCTGGCGTAGAACTCCTTCGGCCCCACCTGTTCGCCACCGATCTCCACCCGGTTGGGGCTGCTAATCCCGTACAGGGCAATAGTGCCCAGGAGGATCGCACCGGCGACGCCCAGCGCAAACTTCTCAGCGTGCCGCTCAATGAATGTCACGTTTTGTTTGGCCATAGCTCGCTCTCCTGGGAGTGAGTCATCATCAGTCTGCCGTCACGGCGCGAATTCATCCACGCCTCTGCGACCGCCGCCGCCGCGCAACATGGGAGTCGGGGCAATAGAACCCGGAGCCCCGCCGCCGCCCACCGGGCGCCCCAGCTTAATGGCCTCCTTCACGGTGTCAGGCATGAGGGCCTCGTATTTCTTGTTGGTCCGAAGGAAGGAGCCCTCGACCAGCATCCATACCTTGATCACCGGCTTCGAGCCGTAAATGTAATCCACCAGCTCCAGGTTCGGCGGCACCGCCTCGTAGCTCACCTGGAGCACGGTGTAGAACCCGCAGTTGGAGATCTCATTGATGATCACCGGCAGCGATTGGGCCTCAACGATCATCTCGATGGTGAACTGCACCACGTCCACGGTGTCAGTCGTCCCGTGTTTGGACATCACCACCGAGCTGTCCATTGGCGGCGGCCCGCTGAAGGCATCCTGATTCGGATTCGACGGGGCCCCCCGGCCGGGCATGGTCGGCTCTACCTTGGGCACGTATCCCCCGACGATAAAAGCCAGCAAGCGCTTAAAGGGCATGTTGCCCACCCAGCGGTCCTTCTCCGCCAATTCCGCCGCCCGTTTCTCATTGACCCGGTGCAGCGCTCCCAGGATGTCCTGCTGGACCCAGAGTGACATCTGGGCATACCACATGTCCTCAAGAGTCGGCCGCGGCACTTCCGTAATCGCCGGCCGCTGATCCAGATTGGCCTGCGTCGCGTAGCACCACAGCCTGCGGGCCTTGTTCACCGCCGCGCGGGCCGCGGGCACCTTCTGAACGCGTTCTTCCGCGGTGGGATTGGCGCTGAGCTGAGGAAGCGCAGTGGGGGTGCCGCCGGGCGTGGCGGGCATCAAGCCGGCCCCGCCCATGACGCCCGGCACAACCACGTTGCCGACCGCTTTGGGCCGCTCCGCGGGGTTGCTCTTTTCCAACTGGGCCTGGGCATGCCGACGTATGATGTTGTCGGCCTCAGCGGCGATCTCCGCTTCCGTTGGCGGCCCCTGGGCTTTGAGCATGGCCAGCAGCGCCTTCTGAGCGGCATCAAACTCCCGCTTAAACTCGAAAGGCGCGCTCTGGGCACTGGGATTCTCTTTGGGGAAGAGATCCTTCGTCGCCGGCAACGGCTCGTGGTTGCCCTGCTCCGCGTATTTCTGAAGCTCTTTGGCCAGCTTCTCCCGATGCTCCAATTGCTGATTCCGCAACTGCTCCAGGGCCCCACGGGGAGCGCCCTGGGGGTTCTGCAGCGAACTGAGCAGGGACGCATCCTGGTTCAGCGGCGCGGCCACATCGGGAAGCAACACTCCCAATATGAGCCCCACCAGCGCCAGCAGGCTCACCGTGCCGGCGATCACCACGTTGAGATGGGCTTTGATCCACTGCATGTGTCAGTTCCTTATTCAAAACCCCAGGTCGGGGTCAGCCGGGGCGGCCGGTGGCGCCGACGAAATCGACTTGTCACTCAGCACGGCCACGAACTTGATCTCGAACACATGATCGGTCTTCATCGATTCGCCCGTGACCGGGTCCTTGCTATCGTCGACCTGCGCGGCGGCAGCCATACCGCCCCCTCCCCACGGAGGAGTGATCCCCACATGCCCGGCGACGTTTCCGAAAGACGCCGGCTGGCAATTGAGCAGACGCACGCGATCGAAATAGATTTTGGAGTCCAGATCCTGGGCCGCGCCGGCGTCATTTCCGCCGGGCTTGGCCTCCTTCTTGGGGCCCATCTGGTTGAGCCGGGCAACCAAGGTGCTGTCCACGAACGCAAACGCCCCCTCGTTGGGCGTGCGTCCCTCAATGGTGATAACAAAACCGGGCAGCGGCGGACCACTCGATGTATCCGTCGCGCCGGGTTGACCGGCCATCCCGGGGGCAGGTCCTTTGCCCACCGAGGCGTTAAACAGCGACATCACATCGTCGGAATACTTGGCGTACATCCTGTCGATGGTGATCACCCTGCGCTTCCTGCGGTCGCGGAACGGCTCCTTGGCGATGGCCGCCAGGTACTGCTCCGGCCCCTCCGCCATCGCCCTGGTCAACTCGTCCTGCGGCAGAGCCGAGTGGATCATGTGCAGCAGCTTTGGCCAGACCGCCTTGTAGGTCTCCAGGTCCGCAATGTCCTTGACCTTGCGCGCCTCGTTGTCGTTCAGGGAGCGCAGTTGCTGCTCGACCTGGGACAGGTGCTGGCTGGCGGCGACCACCGCGTTGGCGTAGCCCAGCTCGTTGGTGGTCGAAGGACCCCTTTCAAGAATGTTGAGCGCAGCCTCCGCCGGCTCGGGCACCTTGACGCCGTTAAACTCTTTCTCCTCGATCGGGAAGGAGGGCGGGCTGGTGGCGGCGGGGTCCTCTCGCACCGCCGCAATCGCGCTGGCGTCCATCAGGGTGCGACTCCACACCAGCCCCGAGGCCAGCACCAGGCACGCCGCCGCCCCGTAGAACCACGGCGTTTTCTTCCGCCAGACAATCTGCTTGGCGATGTCCGGCGGGAGCAGGTTGCTGGTGATCTGAGACTTGCCCAGGCCCTGAAGGGCCAGGCCGTAAGCCACCCCGAACGAGCCGAGCTGCTTCAGCAGATCCGGGGCATTGGGGACCTCGCTGGCCGACAGCCTGCTGAAACTGTTCGGACGCACCACGTCCATCCCCAGATTCTGCTGAATGAACTTCACCATGCCCGGCAACTGGAAGGCATTGCCCATCGCAATCACCCGGGCCAGTTTCACCCCACGGTGTGAGCCGGTGAAGAACCCGATGGAACGTTGGACCTCCGCCACCAGGTCGGCGAACACCGGCCGCATCGCCTGGAAAATCTGGCGCGCGTACTTGCTGCTGGCCGCCGTGCGCTTGAGATTCTCCGCCTTGTTGAACGACAGCTTAAAAGTCTTAACCAGGGCTTCCGTGAAGTGATTGCCGCCGATGGGGATGTTACGGGTCCAGAGGCTATCCCCGGTACAGATGATCAGGTCGCTGTTCTGCGCCCCGATGTCCAGCACCGCGGTGGCCTCGTCGCCGATGATGCCGTCAAACTTGAGGGCGCTGTACAACGCCAGCGGGGCCGACTGCACCGCCAGCGGCTCCAGGTTCAAATCGGACAGGAACCGGAGGTGATCCCGAAGAACCTCGCGGCGCATGGCGAAGATGCCGACCTCGGCCCCCTCCGCCGAATGCGAGAAGATCTGATAGTCCCAGATCACTTCCTCCATGTCGAAGGGAATCTGCTGCTGGGCTTCGTACTTGACGATGTCGGGAACCTTCTTCTTGTCGGCCGGGGGGAGTTTCACAAACTTGGCCAGGGTGTGCTGGCCGGGAACGGCCACGACGATCTGTTCCTTGGACAGGTTATGGCCATCCAGGAACTTCTTCATCGTCTCCGCGATCATGCCGGCTCGCGCGGCGGGATCCTGCTGCGAGGACAGGATCCGGGCATGCTCGATGTAAGCGTACTCGACGGCTTCGACCATGTCGCCGGCCGGACGCAGGCGAATGGCCTTCAGGGCGTTCTGCCCCAGGTCGATACCCCAGACCGGTCTATTCGTCGCCATTGGTGGCTCCTTTAGTAGCTCTCGCGGCCCCTGGCACGGGTCGTGGGCTCACAGACTGCCTGTAACTCGCACGTCAGTCGTCTACTGGTGGTACGACAACCAACACAGCGTCGTTTGGCGGGACGGCTTCTGAAAATCGCATCGGCAACGTCGCGATCCCTGAGGCACTATGAGGCATGAATGGATGCGTCCGCGACCGACCCCTTCAGGCCGGACGGAATACACCGTCTATTCATAGTATTGACCGGGCCGCCACGCCTGTCAAGCGCGCATGCAAAGGGGACGAGAGACGGCTGGCCATCTCTCGTCCCGGCTCATTATCCATGGGCGTCACCGCTTACCGGTTCAAGCGGTTCGTGCCGGTATTGTTGCCGTAAATCAGGTACGCCTCACCGGCATCCGGACGACGCTGCGAGGGCTCAAGGGGGTTAATGAAGTCGGCCTGGCTCACGCCCACCAGAAGATCGGTGAACCCATCGCCGTTGACGTCGCCGGCCGAAGCAATCCAGTCAAGCGGCGCCTCTTCGGCCCCCCCAACGGGGTACGGGCTGACAATCACCACGCCCGGCAAATCGGGGGTGCCCACCTGCGAGAGGAAGAAAGTCCCGCCCGCCAGGTGCGGGCCGCCGAAGATCACGTACCCGACGCCACGACGATTCAGACCGTTGACCAATCGGATCTCATTGGGAGCATTGACCAACAGGTCATCGATGCCATCCCCGTTGAAGTCGCCGGCATTGCCGACCACGGCCCCGGCATGTCCGCCGGGCTGCGTCCCGAAGATCTTAAATCCGGGCAACTGGGGGGTACCAACCTGGTTGACGGTGAAGATGTTTTCGCCGGTCAGACGCCGTCCGCCGAAGATCACGCCGATGAAGCCCGCATCCGCGCCATTAGGCCCGTCGGCATACGGGGAACCAAAGCCGATATCCGGCACACCGTCCTGGTTCACATCCCCCACCACGGTCTGCATCAGGCCGAACCGATCGCCGGGATTCGTGCCGCGGATTTCCATTCTGGGTGGATTGGTGGTCTGCAGATCCAGCTCATTCGGGGGGAAGTCCGGCCGGCCGAACAACACGTAAACAATACCAATCTGCGGAAGCCCGTTGCGTTCCGCATCGGGTGCTCCCATGAGAATGTCATGGTTGCCGTCCAGATTGAAATCGCCCGCGCCGGCGGCGTATCCCAGGTGATCGCCCACCGCGGCGCCAACGATCCAGGAGCTCGCGGGGTAGACCAGGGGGCGACCGATGCCAGTGGAACAGTCACCCGATGCCGCGTACCACGGGAAGGACTGGGCACCGTCCCCGTTTTTCCGGGTCCAGTCACCACCCCGATCCAGGATGACCAGCCCACGACCGCGATAGGCCAGCGGTGAGGAGATCAGCAACCGCGGTCCATATCCGGCGGGGCTATCCAGAGAAGCGTCGGTCATCACCGGCATGCTGTTGACCGTCTCTCCGAAACGATTGTCGGGGATAATCGCAAAGGGGCGAATCGTCTGGCTGTTATCCGGCAGATCGTTCCAGGGGCCGCGCCAGCGGGCACCGAAGGGGCCACCGCCGCTACGGCTTTGGCCCATGGCGCCCAATGAGAACACGTTGCTCGAAAGGGTGCCCAGCTCATTACGGCTGCTGACCAGAACGACGTAACCGCCGTTGATTGGGGTCGCCTCCCCCGGGTCGAGATCGTTCGAGCAGACATACGGAGCGAATAGCTCCCGGCAACCGCCCGATCCGCAATGCCCGTCGCGGTCTTGAAGCGCGTCGCTGTCCGTGCACACGCCTGGCTCCCCCGAGAACGGATTGGGGTACAGGTCGCCGTAGCAATGCACCTCCACCTCTGTACTGCTCGGGTCCGGGCACGAACAGTGATGCATATCGTCCTGCAGGTTATCCCAGAACCGTTCGACGTAAGGCAATCCAAACGCGATCTCAGGAAGCCCATCACCGTCGACGTCCGATACCCGACAGACGGAAGCGATCCCTTCGGTTTCGGTTTCGGTGGTTCCCGGCATGTACAGCATGGAGCCGCGGTACAGGGTCCCAATGCTGTTGAGCGAAATCTCGCTGCCGAACTTCGCGCCCGGGCGTCCCATGATGACGTGGGCCGATCCCACGTGGCCGGTCTCGAATGGGCGACCGAAGCGGCTCACGATGACCATGTCGTCGGCGCCATCGCCATCCAGGTCTCCCACGCCCGTGGCACGCCAGCCCGTCAGGCCGCCCGCGTCAAAACCGTAGAATTTCGCGCCGCTGATGGTCCGGCCGACCTGGGCCAGATCGATGGTTCCCGCGCCCAGCGCGGTGATGCTGATGTTGCCTCTCGAATAAGAATGCACCGGCGGACTGTTGTGATCCCACATGGTCACCCGCGGCCAGTACGGCTCGCCATCGATCCGTGGCGGGATCTGGCTGACATCCACCGTCAGCGGGAAACCCGTCGGATTGTTTACGCCGGCGCAGTCGTCATCCTTCGCGCAACCCAGCACGTAAACGCCCTTGACCAACCGCGGGAACCCGCCCGGCGAACAAACCGCCAGCAATTCGTCCTCGCCTTCCGGCCCGGCCAGGAGCAGATCGTTGGTCGGATCCTGGTCCGTATCGAGCAGGATCACGATATCCGGAATAATCCCATTGGGGCCGTCGTCAGGGTCCCGACCGCAATAGGCGAGTTGCGTGGTCTCGCCCTGGGCCACGGCCACATTTGTATCCGGATCCGTCATGGTGATGATCGGGGAGATACTCCCCGGAAGAAGCCCGGCGCCAAAGAGCACCAGCCGGCCCGGGGCAACCACGATCAGTTCCGGGTGCTCGTTGTCATTCACGCGAGCCACAATGCGATAGGTGGCCTCTGGAAGCGACGAGGTATCCAGCAGGAAAGAGTTGGCAGGATCATCTTCCATGACCAGCGGCAGGATGACCCGCTCGTTGCCATTCCCGAAGATATTGTCCGGGTCGACCAGCAGCGTGATGGCCGCATTGCTGTCGGGATCGCTGTCGATCCAGGTAATGAGCAGCGTATCCCCCACCTCTGCGGAGACGTCCGTCAGCGGCTGCAGGAACTGGAACGTCGGACTGCCTCCCGCGCTGGGATCGGACCCCGCCGGTTTGGGAACAACCGGCAGAAGCCCGCCTCCGGAGCACATCTGACCCAAGGTCAAAGGAAGGCTGAGGATACACATACCGACCAGCGGTAGGCCGAAGCGGGTGCTCCGAGGATTACGTGTCATCCGAATCACGTCCTTTTGCTGTGTTTCCTGTACTCTTGCTGTAGCTGGATCCGTCAGCACCGAGTACCACGGGCGTGGGCTCGCAGTCTCTCCTGTCAGACTTTCCGCGCGGAAGACGACTCCGCGGCCGCATGGCTCGGCCATTCTAGGTGGAAACAGAGAGTCTGGTCAAGCAAGCCCCCCCACCCCATGGGCTCGCTGGCGAGATTACGTCTATATATGCATACGCCGACCTGCGACCACCCGCTCCCGGCCTTCCGCCTCCGATCGCCCACTTTAAGGAAATCACCCCGTGGCCGCTTAAACCTGGGAAGAGCGACCAGCGGCCTCGCGGGCCAGCCCCTCCAGCTCGCGAACCGCTGCTGCCGGGTCTGGCCGGCCAAAAACCGCCGAACCGGCCACCAGGGTGTCCGCGCCGGCGGCCGCCACCGCGCCGACCGTGTCAGGCCCGATGCCCCCATCGATCTCCAGCCGCTGGTCCGGACGCAGGAGCGGCCTGAGTTCGACCAGCTTCTCAAGACCCGATGGAATGAACTTCTGTCCGCCGAATCCCGGCCAGACACTCATCACCAGCACCATGTCCACTGCGGGCAGGGCCTTCCGGATGGCGGCCACCGGGGTCCCGGGGTTCAGGCTGATGCCCGCACTGGCCCCCAGGGCGTGAATCTGATCGGCGATGGTCTCCGGGGTGGACGTCACCTCGATGTGGAAGGTGAGGTGATCGCTGCCGGCCTTCACAAAGGCCTCCGCGTACCGGGCCGGGTCCGTGATCATCAGGTGGGTGTCAAAAAACAGCCGGGAGCGCGGCCGGAGCTTCTCGATCACCGGGATGCCAAAGCTGATGTTGGGCACGAAGTGGCCGTCCATGACATCCAGATGCAGGATCTCGGCCCCGCCGGCCTCGATCCGGGCCACTTCGTCAGCCAACCGGCTAAAGTCGGCCGCCAGCAGCGAGGGGGCAATGCGAATTCGAGGTTCTGAAAGACGCCAGTTGCTTTGAGCCATTTGAACCAACCGCTTTCCGGCGGATGGCCCACCTCTTCCAGAGTATGCGTCAGAACTGGCAGTGCCGCCTCTGGGGCGGGCGTCTCGCCCGTCTGGCGATCCTGATGCCCTCCAAGACGGGCGAGACGCCCGCCCCCAGAGTAGGCTGCCGTTTTTCACACACGTCCTTTGAGGCGGGTTCACGATTCCTTTTCCTCGGACGCTCAACCAATTTCCGTATCAGCCGCGTCCGCGGGCTTCGAAATCGTGAGCCCAGGTTCAGAGAACCTGGGCCACCCTGTCCACGATGACAACGGGCTTATGCCTCGTCGAGGATCTCGACCGCCTTGAAGGGCTTGCCTTCCATGAACTCCAGGCTGGCGCCGCCGCCGGTGCTCACGTGGGAGACCTTCTCAGAGAGGCCGGCCTTCTCGATGGCCGCCGCGCTGTCGCCGCCGCCAATGACGGTGATGGCCCCCCGGGCGGTGGCCTCGACCAGGGCCTGGGCGATGGCGTAGGTGCCCTTGTCGAACGGCGGCGTCTCGAACACGCCCATCGGGCCGTTCCAGGCCACCGTCTTCGCCCCGGCGATGATCTTCTTGTATTCCTCGACCGTCTTGGGCCCGATGTCGAACCCGCTCAGGTCGTCGGGGATATCGCCTTCGACCGTCGTGGTGGCAATGCCCGGCTTGAGCTCCTTCGCGCAAACCACGTCCACCGGCAGCTTGAGCTTGTCGCCACCAAGCTGCAGAAGCCGCTTGGCCTCGTCAACCTTGTCCGGCTCGACCAGGCTCTGGCCGGCCTTCAGGCCACGCGCCAACATGAAGGTGTACTGCATCGCCCCGCCGATCAGCACCGTATCGCACTTCTTGAGCAGGGCCTCGATCACCGCGATCTTGTCCGACACCTTCTTGCCGCCCAGGATGGCCACGAACGGCCGCTGGGGGTTGTTCAGCGCGTCGCCCAGGTACTTGAGCTCCTTTTCCACCAGGAAGCCGACCACCTTGGGCTTGCCGGTCATCTGCTGGGGCACGGTCAACATGCTGGCATTGTCCCGGTGGCAGGTGCCGAACGCGTCGTTCACGTACACGTCGCCGAAGGCCGCAAGCTGCCGGGCGAAGCTTTCCTTCTTCTCCTTGAGCGCCGGGTCGTTCTTCGCGTTCTTGTCCTTGATCTGCTCGGCCTCGTAGAAGCGCACGTTTTCGAGCATCAGCACTTCGCCGTCCTTCAGTTCCGCGACGGCCTTCTCCGCCACCGGCCCCACCGCCTCGGGGGAGAACTTGACCGGCTTGCCCAGGAGCTCACCGAGGCGCTTGGCGGCCGGCTCGATGGTGAAGCGTGCATCCGCGTTGCGATCCTTGCCCTCCGGCCGGCCCAGGTGGCTCATCAGGATCACCCGTCCGCCGTTGTTGAGCACGTGCTGAATGGTCGGCAGGGCCATGCGGATGCGGCGGTCGTCGGTGATCGCGCCCTTGTCGTCCTGCGGAACGTTGAAGTCCACGCGAATCAGGACCCGTTTACCTTTCAGGTCCACGTTTGCGATGCTTTTCTTGGCCATAATGCGTAACTCCCTCTTAGTAGCGAAGCTGCCTCTAATACGACCGTGCGCGACTTGCGACACGCCGTGGGGCACGCCCCCACACGGTGTGTGCCACTGCTCTTGAGCAGTGCGGATCTTCACGCCGCCCAGGCACGGCTCAAGAGCCGTGGCACACTCATCGCGCGCCGGACCGTTCACCATCGCGCCCGGTCATGTTGCCGGGCGAAAACAGCCCGATTGTGAACGGTTCCTCTGCCATTAGAACGATAGAGCGGCTTGTCCCCATGGTCGACTCGAACTGCATTCGAGGATCGAGTTGAAACATGGGGCCAAGCCGCTGGGAAATCTCAGAAACCTGAACGTTTTCGAGCTGAACAACGAGATCCGCCGCCCTTGTCGAACGGGAGGTTCCGTAGTCGTCACTCGAGAGCGCACCTGCTTACCGGTCGGATGCTCTTACAGCAGTCCGTCCTTGCGGGCCATGTGCTTGATCAGGTCCACAACCCGGTTCGAGTAGCCCCACTCGTTATCATACCAGCTCACCAGCTTGAAGAAGTTCGGGTTCAAGCCGATGCCGGCCTGGGCGTCGTAGATGCTCGACAGCGGGCAGCTCACGAAATCGCTGCTGACCACCTGGTCTTCGGTGTAGCCCAGGAAGCCCTTCATGGTCGTCTCCGAGGCCTTCTTCATGGCCGCGTTGATTTCCTGCATGGAGGTGGCCTTCTCGGTCCGCACGGTCAGATCCACCACCGACACGTCCGGCGTCGGAATGCGGAAAGCCATGCCGGTCAGCTTGCCCTGGACCTCGGGAATGCACAGGCCGACCGCCTTGGCCGCGCCCGTCGAGGCCGGAATGATGTTCTGGGCCGCGCCGCGACCGCCGCGCCAATCCTTCTTACTCGGGCCGTCCACGGTCGGCTGGGTGGCCGTCATCGCGTGCACCGTCGTCATCAAGCCCTCGACAATACCGAAATTGTCGAGCACCACCTTGACGATGGGGGCCAGGCAGTTAGTCGTGCAGCTCGCGTTGGACACGATCTTGTCCGTGGCCGGATTGTACTTCTCATGGTTGACGCCCATCACGAACGTCGGGATGTCCTTGTCCTTGGCCGGCGCGGAGATGATCACGCGCTTGGCCCCGGCGGTCAGGTGCTTGGTGGCGCCTTCCCGGGCGGTGAACAGGCCGGTGGACTCAACCACGTAATCCACATTGAGATCCTTCCACGGCAGTTCGGCCGGATCTCTTACCGAGAAGCACTTGACCAGCTTGCCGTTGACCAGGATGCCCTGCTCGTTGGCGGCCACGTCCGCCTTGGCACGTCCGTGCGTCGAATCGTACTTGAGCAGGTAAGCCAGGTTATCGGGCGGAACCAGATCGTTGATCCCCACAAATTCCAGGTCCTGATCCGTCATGGCCGCGCGAAAGACAAGCCGGCCAATGCGACCAAAACCATTGATACCAATACGTACCGCCATTGCGACTTCTCCTGATGGTGCAAGAACGCCTGTTATGTTTTGCCGGGAAGACAAACCCGCGCCGGCTACATTCGAACCCCTGACGATAAAAGCTTACGCCGGTCCGGTCAAGACGGCCTGAAAAGGGGCATTTACCCCATGCCCGATAACCAGTCCCCGACCGGCCCTGGAATTAAAGCATAGCCCCGCCTTTGGCCGGTCCCAACCTCAACCGTTGATTCAGAAGCGACCTTTATCGCCCGATAGAAAGGTCAATCGCGACGCCCCCGGAAATTGACGGCGCCGCCGTGCGGAAACCGGCTTTCCGGCTTTGCCCCGGCCGGCTAGGCAATCGTAGGTTCTTGATAGACAGACCGTCGCGAGAGAACTGCGAATGGCCGACCTACTCCTATTTACCGGCTCCAAGTGGCGTCACGTGCTCAAGTCGCACGGGTTGCTGAGCCTTCAGTTCAAGGCTTCGCTCCTGGTGGTGCTGCTGTGCCTGCTGGTCAGCGTGACCGGCGTGACCCTGAGCCTGCACCTCGCGCGGAACGCCCTGCTGGAGAACGAGTGCCACCGGGCCCGCCAGTGGGCCGTCTCCCTGGCCGCCAGCGAACACAAGGAAGTGGCCAAACATAACCGCGAGGCATTGCAGTCGGCGGCCGAGTCCCTGGTCCAGATGCACGGCGTGGCCTATGCCGTTTTCACCGATCGCGAAGGAACCATCCTGGCCTCGGCCGAGGCGTCCGAGGGGCTGCTGAGCGCCACGGACCATTCCGCCGGCCAGGAAGAAGCCGGCCGCTTCGTGCCCAAGGTCCTGGATCAACCCCGGTTCGACCGTCATCCGGCCACCGGCATCAGCTATATTGACATAGTCGTGCCCGTTTGGGCCAATGGCTCGACCATAGACGCCCCGGTGCAGACCGATCGGGCGGTCGGCTTTCTGCGGTTCGGCACCGACATCACCGCGGCCAGGGCCAAGCTTCGGCGCATGGCCAGCCAACTGGTGCATACGGCCTTCGGAATTCTCCTGCTGATCGTTCCATGCAGCTTGCTGGCCACCCGCCGTGTGGTGGCTCCGCTGCGCCAGCTGGCCGGCACCGCCCACGCCCTGGCCAACGGCTCGCTGGACGCCCGCACCCCCATCACCTCGGACGACGAAATCGGCGAACTGGCCCGTTCATTCAACTACATGGCCGACCAGGTCGCCCGCACGCAGGGCGCCTTGCTCGAACTGAACGCCGAGCTGGAACGCCGCGTCGCCCAGCGCACCCGCGACCTGGAGGAGCAGGCCGCCCGGGACCCGCTCACCGGCCTCTATAACCGGCGCCACTTCAGCGAGGTCATCACCCGTGAGTTCGCCGCCGCCGAGCGATACGGCTCCGACCTGACCTGCCTGATGTTCGACGTGGACCACTTCAAGCACGTCAACGACCGTTACGGCCATCGCACCGGCGACCGCGTGCTCATCGCCCTGGCCGAGTCCATCTCCGCGGAGCTGCGCAGCTCGGACGTGGCCGCCCGCTTCGGCGGAGACGAGTTCATTCTCCTGCTGCCCCAGACGGCCGCCACGCAGGCCTCGGTCCTGGCCGAACGTATCACCAGTCGCTTCGCCGTGCAGGTAGCCGAGGTCGCCCCGGGCGTGGACGCCACCCTCTCCATCGGCGTGGCCAGCCTGCGCACCACCCGTGCCCGCTCCTCCGAGGCCCTCATCCACGAGGCCGACGTGGCTCTCTACGCCGCTAAGAACGCCGGCCGGAACAAGACCATGGAAGCCGCCAGCGTGGCATAAAGGGAATGGAAGCAACATAAGACGGCATCCATGCGGCATAAACCGCATGAGCGTGGCTCCGGCGTCTCGCCGCTGAAGGGAAACAGACGTCTCGCCTGCCTTCGGGCATCAGAAGTGCTGGCCTCCTGTCCGTCTCAGTGGGGTTCAGGACCCCGGCTCCAGCAGAAAGGCAAGGCGGCATGGCCGATCAGTTCGATCCCCCCTTTCGCGGCCGTAAACCCAAAGGCATTAAACACTAACTGCCTTCTCTTACTGCCAGTGGCGCACTGAATACAGCATCTTACACAATTTTTCATCTATCACTTGCAACGCAGCCTGAATCCCGTAGACTACTCGGACATAGGGAAGTGGTCTCGGGAGGGGCCAGCGACTATCTGGGGGCTTTGGGCGCCGGACAGTTCGGCGCTCGCCGGGGCCGGAAGCGGCGATGCCTTGGAGACGAATTTTCGTTTCGCGCCAGCTCTGACATCCCGACTGGTGCTTTCTGACGCCACTTCTGCTTGCTTTTGTGCGTGGTTTTCAACGGGAGGCATGGAAGTGAAGCGCTTTGCGGCAACAGCTTTGGTTCTTGCAGTCTGGTGGGCGATTCCGGGCTACGGCCAGCCCGTTCTTCCACAGCAAAGCCGGAGCGGTCCGGAACCACCGCCAGAAGCAGGGCCGAAGGGCGTCTGGTTCGGACCCCATGGACCCGACGGCGAGGGAGTCACGCGCATCATCGCGGGCGTGCCGGGGTACGCGTGGCAGCACGGCTGCGGGCCGACCGCGGTGGGGATGGTTATCGGGTATTACGACACCCACGGCTTCTCCGACTTGATTCCCGGGGACGCATCCACGCAGACCGTCAACGTCAACCAGGCTATAGCCTCGCAGGGCAGCGGAGTCCGCGGCAGCGGGACACAACGTCACTACGAGGATTACTCGCTGCCCATGGATTCGGGAGAGCCGAGCGTCATCCCGGACAGCTCCGCGACGTATCCAGACGGCTGTCACGTGGACGACTGCATCGCCGACTTCATGCATACCTCCTGGAGCCGGGACGGGAACTTCTACGGCTGGAGCTGGTCCAATCGCATCTTGCCGGCCTTTACCTCTTACGTGAAGATGCGGAACAGCGGATACAACCCTTCCTGCACGCAATACTACTGGAGCGGGTTGAGCTGGTCAGTGCTGACCAACGAAATCGACAACAACCGGCCGATGGTTTTCCTCGTGGACAGTAGTGGAGACGGCGCGACGGACCATTTCGTGACCGTGGTCGGCTATACCGACAGCCCGAATCAGCAATATGCCTGCCTGGACACGTGGGCCCCGGCCACGCAGATTCGGTGGTGCCAGTTCCGGCCGCTGTCATCGTCCTATACCTGGGGCGTGTGGGGAGGCTGGTCGTTTTCCATTCAACCGGCCAAGCCGGTTAACCCGAACCCGGCGCACCTGGCCACGGAAGTGTCATTGACCGAAACGCTAAGCTGGTCCAACGGCGGCGGCGCGACCAGCTTCGACGTGTACTTCGGGACGAACCCCTCGCCGGGAAGCGCAGAGTTCAAGGGAAACCAGACGGGCGTGACGTTCAACCCCGGCCGGCTTTGGCATAGTACGACTTATTACTGGCGGATCGACGCCAGGAGCGACTTCGGCACGACCACCGGGGATGTCTGGATGTTCACAACGACGGACGTGCACGTCCCCGGGGACTTCAACAACGACGGGTGCATCAACAAAGCGGACGTGAATCTGTTCTTGCCTTGCATGACGGGCGCGGGGACAGGTCCACCGCCGAGCAATTGCGCCGCTATGGACCTCGATGGCGATGAGGACGTTGATCAGGATGACTTCGGGATTCTTCAACGCTCGTTCACCCGATTAATCCCGCTGAGTGGATGAAGCTTTCGCCGCCAAGGTTAACGCAGCCGCGATGAAGCCGGGCACAACCCGGTCCGGCTTCACGCGCGAGGGGCGAGGGACCAACGCCGAGGGACGAGGGCCGAGGGGCGAGGGGCGAGGGGCGAGGGATGGCGGTGAGGAGCCGTGATGCAGTTGATTCTTTGAATCGCCTGCTGCAAGAGCGGGGGAGCGACTGTTGCGAAGCCCCCTGGCAATCGCTCCCCCACCCTTGATGACGTTTGCGGATCTGGTTGGGGCAATGCCGGCGCCTCTGCCACGCTGCTTCCAGCGGCTTCAGGCCGGTGCTTGATGATTTCTGAGAAACCAAACCGGTGATGGTGGGCAGGGCCGGCTGAAGCCGGCTTCAACCGGACAAAATAAGAAAAAGGGCATTGAGCACACCACAGACCGCCACCTTCAGGTGGACACACGCCCCGCAGGGGCGGCGAGAAAGTAGCCAAGGGTGGAGCGAAGGCAACCACCAGTTCCGCTTCGCTTCACTGGTGGCTACTCTCACCGGGCCCCTCTCGGGGCCGCGGGCAATTCCCTGAGCGACAAACACATCTCCAGCCTCAGATGCACTTCGGCTTTTAGCCGGGCTTGCGGTTGATGCCATCCACACCCTCATCGGTTGTCCAAATCGTGAACCCACCTCTGGAAGAGGTGGGCCACCCAGCCTGCCATGGCCCGGTTAGAGAATCAAACGTCATCAGCGAGAACAGCCCGTGCACAACCCAGCCGCTACAGCGAAAACGGCCGGTACAGAGCCCGGCCGCTACGGAAAACTTAAACTGCCCCATACGCTTGTGATTCCCATTGGTCACGCTAAGCTTATCCGTCGTTGATACCTGCCATAGAACGGGAGCCAGCCCCATGAACTACGCATTCCTCGCCTCCAGGCTTGTGGCCGTTACTGTCGCCTTGCTTGTTCCGCTCTGCGGACCCGCGCTTGCTGATTCCGGCCTGCGGCTCGACTACAAGACCATCACCCTCGACAACGGGCTGAAAGTCATCACGCTGGAGGACTTCACCACCCCCATCGTCAACGTGCAGCTCTGGTACCATGTGGGGTCCAAGGACGAAGACCCCGAGCGGCAGGGCTTTGCCCACATGTTCGAGCACATGATGTTCCGCGGCACCGACCGGCTGGGGCCGACCGACCATTTCGACCTCATCCGCCGGACCGGCGGCACAACCAACGCCTACACGTCCTTCGACCAGACCGTCTACCACGAGACCCTGCCGGCCAATCAACTCGAACTGGCCCTGTGGCTCGAATCGGAGCGGATGGCCTGGCTCAAGATCGACCAGCAATCCTTCGACACCGAGCGGCAGGTAGTCGAGGAGGAACGGCGGCTGGGCGTGAACGGTCCCTACGGCACTCTGCCGGAGAAGCTGTTGGCGGAAGCGTTCAAGGTACACCCCTATCGCTGGTCGCCCATCGGCAACATCGCCCACCTGCGGGCCACGGCCGTGCCGGAGCTGCGCGCGTTCTGGACGCGCTACTACGTGCCCAACAATGCGACACTGGTCATTGTCGGGGCCGTCACCCATCAGCGGGCGCAGGAACTGGCCCACAAATACTTCGGCTGGATCCCCCGCTACCCCGACCCGCCGCGCATCACCGTTCGCGAGCCGCAGCCGACCGAACCAAAGTCCATGGTCATCAAGGAGGACAACGCCCCCGCCCCGCTGGTGGGCATCGGCACACGCACGGTGCCGGCCGGCCACCCGGATGAAATCCCCCTGCAGCTCCTGGGCAGCATACTGGGTGAGGGCAAAAGCAGCCGGGCCTATCGCGAACTGGTGGCCGAGAAGGAGCTGGCGGTGATGGCCATGGGCGGGGCCGAATCGCTCGAACACGACGGGTTTATCGGCATCGGAGCGGCCTTGTCACCTACCGGCGGCGATCCGGCCAAGACGCTGGCCGCCCTGGAGGCGATCCTGGAAAAAGCGCGAACCGAACCGGTCAGCGAACGGGAGCTGGAGAAGGCCCGCAACCGGATGCTCAAGGAAATCGTGGAGGAGAGCCTGACCGCCCAGGGCCGGGCCAGCGCCCTGGGGCGCGCGGCGGTCCTGGAAGGCGACGTGGCCAAGGTCAATGCCCGGCTGGAAGCGGTTCGCCGGACGACGGCCGACGACCTGCTGCGCGTCGCGCAGGAATACCTTGCACCCCAGCGGCTGCTGAAAGTCACGGTGGAGCGCAACCTCATGGGTACACTGGGCGGACTGCTGGGCTTCAAGAAGCGCGAAGAAAACCCGCCCATCACCGCCAAGCCGGAAACGGATCCGCCGCCGCCCGGCCGGCCCGGCCTGCAGCGACCCGCGGGCTTCCCTACCACCGCCCCGGTGGCGGAGCCAATCACATATGACCCCACGCCCAGGTACGAGTCGTTCACGCTGGCAAATGGCCTGAAGGTTTTGGTGATCGAGAATCACAAGGCCCCGCTGGTGACCGTGCAGCTCGGCCTGCGCAGCGGGGCTTGGTGCGAGGAGAAGCCAGGGGCGGCCTCGATGGCCCTGCAGATGCTCACCAGGGGCACCGCACAGCACAGCGAGCGGGAACTGGCCGACGAACTTGAAATCCACGCCATTTCCCTGACCGGCCAGACGAACATGGACGATAGCACGGTTACGGCGAGCTGCCTGACCGAGCACCTCGACCGGGCGGTTCAACTGCTGGCCGAGGTGGTTCGCACGCCGACGTTTCCGGAGAACGAATTCCGCAAACTTCGCCGGCAGGTGCGTACCGACCTGGCTATCTCCACGGCCGAACCATCGTACATCGCCAGCCGGGAGTTGCGCCGACGGCTTTACGGGCGGCATCCTTACGCGCGCACGGCCACCGGCGAGATCGAGGATGTGGACGCGCTCCAGGTAGCGGATGCCCGGCAGTGGTGGCAGCGTTTCGCCCGGCCGGATATGGCGGCCCTGATCTTCGCGGGCGACATCACCCGCGAACGGGCCCAGAGGCTGGCCGAGGCGACGTTCGGCGATTGGCGGGCCGAGGGGCCCGCGCCCACGGTAGCCTTGCCACCGGTGCCGGAGCCGGGGCCGACGCACATTTACCTGGTGGACCGGCCGGGCGTGCAGAGCCAGATCCGCGCGGGACGAAGCCTGGATCTGACGCGAAACAGCAAGGGGTATTTCGTGAGCCGGGTGGTCAGCGAGTATTTCGGGGGCGCGTTCAGCAGCCGGCTCAACGAGACCATCCGGGTCAAAAAGGGCCTGACCTACGGGGCCTCTGGCGGGTACAACGCGCGGCGGTTTGCCGGCGGGTTCACCCTCTCCACCTTCAGCCAGACGGCGCGCACGCCGGAAGCGGTGCAGGCGATTCTCGACGAGGTCCGGCGGTTGACGGCCGAGCCCCCCTCAGCCCGGGAGTTGGAGACCATCAAGTCGTACACGCTGGGCAGCTTCCCGCGCGAGCGGGAGACCCCTGCGCAGATCGTCGACGACCTGTGGCTGATCGAGTCATGCGACTTGCCTGGGGATTACCTCCAGAAGCTGCTGGCGGGCGTGGCCCGCGCTGACGCCGCGGAGTGCATGCGGCTGATCGGCGAAACGGTCGATCCGGCCCGGCTCACAATCGTCGTGGTCGGCCCGGCCAGGGAGTTGCGCAAGGAGCTGGAGCAAATCGCGCCGGTGACCGTGGTGGGGCTGGATACGGCGGCGAGCACGCCCGGCACGCGGGCAGAGTAGGCGGCGGTTGAGGGATGAGGGGAAGACACGGAGACACGGAGACAAGGGGACAAGGAGACAAGGGGATGCAGGTCAGAGCTCCGAGCACAAGCGGGGTCGGCCGGCGACTGCTCGCCCCTTGGCCCTCATCCCTCGTCCCCTCGCCCCTCGCTCCTCGTCCCTCGCCCCTGCCCACTCATTCCAACAATCCCGCCATTTTGGAATCGCCCCCGCCCGGCGACCTCGGGTACAATGGATGGACCATGGGCGAGGGACTGGTCAAATACCTGAGCAGCAAGGTCATCGGCATCGTCCTGCTGGTCTGCGGGACGATCATCGTCATCTGGTACCTGCGACTGACGGACGAACAGCGGGCTACAATGTGGAGTGTGGCCCGCGGTACGCTCATATGGGCAGGATGCGTCGCCGCTCTGCCGTGGGCGCTGTTCTTCGTGCCAGCCTGGGTGATGCGTCTGGAGAGCAACCTCGCCAGTGCGGCCATGCTGGCCGGGTTCCTGCTGGTGGACATTGCCCTGGCGCTGATCCTCAGCGGACCTGTGCCCCACACCTGGCAGAAGGCGGCTCTGCTGTTTGGCTTCCTTTGTGCAGCGGCGTATAATTTTGTCGTGTGCGAATTCCTGGCCCGGCGATCAGAAGAGCAGTGATGAGTCATGGGTGATGCGGGATGGGAAGACCGCCAGCCCGTGTCTTTACTCATCGCTCATAACTCATCACTTATTCAGGGGTGGACGCGGTTATGAGCACCTGTCAGGCCGGCGATCGGATTAACAACTACCTGCTCGAGGAGCAGATCGGGACGGGTACGTTCGGGCAGGTATGGCGCGCCCGCCATCACATGTTCAACGAACTGGTGGCGATCAAGATCCCCACCGATTCCCAGTACGTCCGCCACCTCCAGCAGGAGGGCATGGCCATTCACGGCCTGTCGCACCCCAACATTGTCCGGGCCATCGACCTCGACCCTTACGCCGACCCGCCGTACCTGATCGTGGAATTTGTGGACGGGCTGTCGCTCAAGCAGCACATCGAGCGGCATCCGGGGGGTCTGCCCATCGATACGACGATCGCCATTCTCTACGGCGCGCTGACCGCCCTGGACGTCGCCCACCGGGCCCATTTGATCCATCGCGACATCAAGCCGGCCAATATCCTGATCGCCGGGGGGCCCGAGCTGGAACCGATGCTGCCCAGCCGGGTGAAAGTGACCGACTTCGGCCTGGGCCGCCGGTCGGAGGAGACGGGGTCAGTCTGGCAGTCTGGTTCGCTGGCAGCGGAGGCCCACCACTTGGTGGGCACGTTGGCCTACATGTCGCCTGAACAACGTGACGGCGCCCCGCTCGATCCGCGCAGCGACCTGTATTCGCTGGGCATCGTGCTGCACGAGATGCTGACCGGCGTGTTGCCGCAGGGCAGCGATCTGCCCAGCTCCATCCGGCCGGACGTACCCCGCTGGCTGGACCGGTTGTTTGAACGATGTCACACCGGCCGCGACCGCCGCTTCGCCTCGGCGGCCCAGATGCGCGAGTTCATCGAGCGGTACGCCCCGGCGGCGGCATCCTGGAACCGTGCCGGCGACGTAGGCGGACCGGGGCTGCGCCAGGTAGGCGACCGATGGCAATGCGTCCAATGCAACGGTCAGGTGAATCCGGCCGATCAGTTCTGCATTCACTGCGGGCGACAGCTTGTGGAACATGTGCCGCGTTGCCCGACGTGCCATGCCTACGTGGGGCGGACGGATAATTTCTGTATCCTGTGTGGGACGGACTTACGAATTCGAGCATGAGGCCGGCTATGCGCTTGCTCTTATTACTGGTGCTGATGCTCGCCTGCTTCGCCATGGGGCCGGAGAACCCGTTTTGCTTCTTGATCGGGTTCGTGCTCATTGGGTGGCTCGTGATCGCCATGATGACCGGAAGCGTGCGCTGGCTGTTAAGCCTGACGACCGCCCCGCCGGCCGGGGGGGACCGGCAGGCAGAGCGGCTGCCCTCCTGCTCGGACTGGAGCCACGGGACGGCGGCGCAGAGCCGCGTCTGCCCGGACGATCGGTGCGGCCGGGTGAATATCGAACAGGCCCGGTTCTGCGCCCAATGCGGAAGGAGGCTGGTGTGAAATCACACGCGGCCAAGGCGGCCGAACTGGAATCGGCATTCCTGGCCGGCGCGGAAGCGAACCTCAATCAGGCCAAGGGGCGACGTCTGCACGGCTCGCGATGGACGTGGAACACGCGAACCGAAGAGGACCGCCTCCGGACCAGGCTGATCGAGCAGGGCCGGTACGACCGTGAGTTGTTGCGCAGCCTGCCCAAGAATACCGCCCGTTGCCTGACCGGGTTCGTGCCGCGATTGTTCTTCGGCCAGCGAAAGACCAGCGTCGCCATCTGCTCGGTGCTTTCGCCGCTGGAGCATTTCGTCGATCCCGACCTGGCCGAGCTTCCCCCCCCGCCGGTGGGGCTGTCCACGCTGGTGGCCCACGTGAAGGAGCTGGTCGGCGATGCCGACGTGCCCCACCTGATCGGCGTTTGCAGCCCCAGCGGATTCACCGAAGACGTGAAACGCGGCGGTCTGGAACTGCCACGGGTTACGCTGGTACTGATCGAGCCGCGGGACGACGGCGGCTGGACCGTCATTCCCGGCAGCCCTGATGCCACCCCCTCCGACTGCCGGCTCTTTGATCCCGAGGCCATGGCCCAGAAACTGGCCCGCGTGAAGGAAGAGATCAACAATCGCGGCGCCGACCTGGTGAGTGGCGGGTTGAGCGTATCGGTCCTGGCCGAACGCCTGGGCCTGCCCCCCCGGCTGGTAGCCGCCGCTTTCGAACAGGCCGCCGCGGCCGACCCGGAGCTGAGAATCAGCCGGCAGAACGACGAAATCCTGCTTTATCGCGGCGCCGCCGCCTCCCTGGAAGGTGACACGAGCATGGTGGACCGTATTCGAGATTTGTTCAGCGGAAAAGGCAATGAGGCGCGCAAGATCAACGCGCTCTCCGAGCGGCGGGCCCTGCTGGTGCAGCGGCGCGACCGCATCTACGACGATTTGAGCAAGCTCGAGGCCCGCGAGGCCGACCTGCTCAAACAGGGCCGCGAATCTCCCTCGCCGGCGGCCAAGCGGCGGGTAGCCTCGCAGATCAAGCAGCTTCGCGACGACATGGACCGGCTGCAGGCCAGCGCCCGGATGATCGGCCAGCAGGTGGACGTGATCAGCACCCACATCCATAACCTCAGTCTCATCCAGCAGGGCCAGGCGGCCAAACTCCCGCCGGTGGAGGAGATTACCGAAGATGCGGTCCGCGCCGAGGAGATGATCGAGCAGCTCAACGCGGACGTGGAGCTGGTGGGCAATCTCAGCATGGGCGTTACCAGCCAGACGGCCACGGACGACGAGCTGGCCATCCTGGCGGAGCTGGAAGCCCCCGTTCCGCCCCAGCGCGAACCGGCCGCCGCCCCGCCGGCAGGCGCCCGCGCGCCAGAGCGTGCCCCGGCGGTCGAGCGCAAACCGCAGCCGGAACGGCGCGAGCCGGAAGCGACGTGAAAAAATGGTCCGTTGTGCTGGTTGATCGGACCAATCCGACGGATCCGACCGATCGGCCCGATCGGAATTTTCCGGCGGCTCCGGCAACTGACCACTGACAGTTTCAAGGAAAGAGGACATGGCCCTACTGGACTGGTTAACAGGGAAAGACAAACCGCTCTCCAGCATGAACCGCCAGGAGCTGCGCCGCCAGGAGCTGCTGCTGGAGAAGGAGTGCACCCAGCTTCTCAGGCGGATCGAGAAACTCGGTCAGGAGAAGCAGGCCCTCTTCGAGCGCGGGGCGGCGGAGAAGATGCCGGAAGTCCGCCGCATGCTCGCCCAACAATTCGAGGTAAAGACCTCCGAACAACTCCTGCTCTCGCGCCAGCTCAATATCCGCAGCAAGGAAAGCATGACCGTCACGCGGCTCAAGCTGCTGCGCGAGAATGCGGAACGGGCCCGGCTCCACGGCAACAAGCTCGGCCTGGTCAGCGAGAAAGACCTGCTCCGCCTGGGCAAGCTGATCGAGAATGACGCCATCACCGCGGAGATGTACCAGCAACGGCTCGACGAGGTGCTCTCGCTGGGTGCGGAGGTGGACGAGGGCGCGGCCGGCCTGAGCGAGGCCGGCAAGCAGGTGCTGGATATCTGGGAAAAAATGGATACAGGGCTGATTTCGGACAAGGCGGAAGCCTTCGACGAGGCCGACCGCCGCGTGCGCGAGCAGCAGTCCGCCCAGGCTGAAGGGTGAGGAGCAGAAACATGAACGAGCCGGTGAAGCAACTTCGGAGAAGCAGGGATAACGCGATGATCGCGGGCGTGTGCGGGGGGCTGGGCCGGTATTTCGGGATTGATCCGACGCTGGTGCGCGTGCTGTACGTGGTCGGATCGATCGTCTCGGCCGCCTTCCCGGGGATCCTGGTTTACATTCTGCTCTGGATCATCATTCCGAAGGAAAACGATCACGGCCCTAACTGGACCGGCTGGTAAGTACGTCAACGCGACAGGAACAGCACATGGCTCTTTTCAAATCCAGCGAAGAACGCCGCATCGAGCGGGACATGAAGATCCGCCAGGGCATCCGGCGGATCGAGCGGGCCATCCGCGAGCAGGCCAAGTTCATGGACGAGTTCATCAAGAACGCCCGCCACGCCCGCGCCATCGGCGACCACAAGCAGTATCAGTTCATCCGCAATTCGCTCAAAAAGACGGCCATCATCCGCAAGGTGCTGGAGCGGCAGTTGCTCTCGGTCAAGAACGCGATGCTGATCAAGCGCCAGGCCGAGGCCAGCGCCGACTTCACCCAGGCCATGGCCCTGATGGCCGCCGAGATCGGGAAACTGTTCGGGGCGACCGACCTCGTGCGCACGCAGGCCGAGTGGGAAAAGGCCATGGTCCAGTCGCAAACCATGGAAGAGCGGATGAACATGTTCCTCGACTCCATCGAGGACATCGCCGAACAGGACTCGCAGATGACCACTTCCGAGAGCATCTCCGATGAGGAGATCGACCGGATGATCTCGGCCGAGGCCGAGGCCGAGCACGCCCAGGAGATGGACAAGCTGGCGGAGCTGCGGGCGGAACTGGAGGCGTTGAAGGGCAAGGGAGAGAAGCAGAAGTAGTCAGTTGTCAGTTGTTCGTTGTCAGTTGTTGGGGCACTTGTCCTTTGGTCAGTTGTGGGAGCTGGCAATGGTGGCAACTGTCTAAAGAGTCTGATCCCTCTGATCGGTCGGATCCGTCAGATCGGTCCGATCAGCCACTACAACTGACAAAAGGACCACTGACCCAACAACTGACTACTGACCACTGACTGCTCCAGGGATGAACTAAATGCCGGTTTCCTTTTCCACCTTCGAACGCCTCAAGGACAAAGGCATCGCCGCCTATCGCAAGGGCGACTATGCCACGGCCAGGCCTTACCTGATCCAGGCCGCCGAATGCATGGTCGAGCTGGCCGCGCAGGCAAAGAACGACGAGGTCCGCGCCCAGCACGAGGCTTATGCCCGCGAATTGATCGACCTGGCCAGGAGCTGCGACAAGGCCGCCGCGGAGGGCCGGCCGGGCCGGGCCAAGGCCCGCGAGGGCGAGGACGGCGGGGCCAACGCCTCCGACTGGATCGTCCGCGACAAGCCCACCATCGGCTTCGACGACATCGCCGGGCTGGAAGAGGTCAAGGACGAGATCCGCCTGAAGATGATCTACCCGTTCCAGCACCCCGAGCTGGCCACCCGTTACGGCGTGCGGCCCGGCGGCGGCATGCTGTTCTACGGCCCGCCGGGTACCGGCAAGACCATGCTGGCCAAGGCCATCGCCCACGAGATCGACGCTACCTTCTTCCTCATCAGCCCCGCCCAGGTGCTCAGCAAGTGGGTCGGCGAGGCCGAGCAGAACATCCGCAAGCTCTTCGACGCCGCCCGGGCCGAGCCGCAGGCGGTCATCTTCATCGACGAGATCGAGGCCCTGGTCCCCCGCCGGCAGACGGACACCTCGTCGGTCATGCAGCGGGTGGTGCCCCAGATCCTGCAGGAGCTGGAGGGCTTCGACCGCAAGGACACCCGGTGCCTACTATTTGTTGGAGCCACCAATCGTCCATGGCTGCTGGACGAGGCCATGCTGCGCCCCGGGCGGTTCGACTCCCGCGTGTATATCCCCCTGCCGGATGCGCCCGCGCGTTACCGATTGCTGGAAATGTACTTAGTGAAAGGCCGCCCCTTGGCCGACGACGTGGATTTAGGGGCCCTGTGCGACCGGCTGGAAGGCTACAGCGGAGCCGACATTAAGAGCATCGCCGACCGGGCGGCAGCCATACCATTTATGGAGGCCATCGGCGGAGGCGAGCCCCGGCCCATTTGCATGGCCGACCTGACGTGCGTGATCGAGGATACGTTGCCGTCGGTGCATCCCGGCGACCTGGCCCGCTACGAGGAGTTCGACCGCACCGGGCAGTAAAGGTCGTGTGCCGCCACTGCTCGTTTTTGTGCCGCTGCCCTTTGTGTGTCGCTGCTCTTCGTCTGTCCGCCGCGGGAACTCAGAGGATGGTGAACTCATGCTGCAATCCAAGAGCTCACTCGAAACCCTGCTCAAGACGGCCGGCGAGGTGGCCCGGGTGGTCGCCGCCGATAAGCTCTTCTCCTGGATCACGCGCTCCATCAGTCCGCCGCTGGGTTGGCTGGCCTGGGCATTGCGCAGCGAGCAGGATCCGGCCATTGTTCGGCCCGGCGGGCGCTGCGAGCGCGACGGCGTCACCGACGTGGTGTTTGTCCGCCTCTCCAGCGTGGAGTGCGTCATCGAGGATTCCGGGCTGCAATCCTCCGACGGCCACGAGTTCACCGGCCGGCTGCGCCTCAAGGTGCGGGTGATCCCCGAAACGGCCGAACTGGCCGCCTTCAAACGGACCGTGCTGGGTGCCAGCGAAACGCTCAGCAAGGCGGACCTCGAACGCTACTTCCAGTGGCAGGGCCGCACCGCGCTGGCCGAGCTGGCTTCTGCACACACGGCCGACGAACTGCTCGGCAGGCTCAACAGCGAGGAGGTGCGCCGGGTCGTCGATAGCCGCCTGGGCGCCCCCTGCCTGGCCGGTGGTTTGGCCATTGACGAGCCGGTGATAGCGGAATTCGAGTCGGATGAATACCTCGACCATCGCCGGCGGACTTCCCTGCTTGATCGCCGGAAGAAAGAGGCCGACGCGCGCACCCAGATCCAGCAGGCGCTGGCCGCCGCGCAGAGCCAGCGGCTCAATCATCTGATCGGCATGCTCGAACAGATGCGCGAAGCCAGCAAGGCGCACGGCGAGCGGACGCTCATGGATCTGCTGCAGGCGTTCAACCCCGCCGAACGCGGGCAGATGTATTCCGCGCTGTGGCGACTGGCGCCAACGACCAGGCGTACCCGCTACGTAGCCGCCGTCTCCGGACAGGAGCTGCTGCTGTTCGACCCCGGCGATCTGCAGCGACCGGCGCGACGGCACCGGCTGCCCGAGACGCTGGGGGCATTAAGGTCGGTCAGCATGGACGTGCGGTCGCGGGCGGCGGGCGTGCTGCTGGTCGGGGCGGCCACCGGCGTGTATGTCGTGGACCTGGAGACAGGCAAATCGATCCGCCAGCTTGCCGCCGGACATGATCCGGCCATCAAGGTTCGCGGGGGGTTCAATGCCGCCGCCATGAGCGATCAGTGGATTCTGGCCTCACACTCCGAACTGGGGATTGCGGCCTGGCCGGGGGCACAAGATGAAACGACGCCTTGGGGATGGCATGCATCTTACGCGCCTTCGGGGGGGCGTGCATTTTGCACGCCTGGAGGCGGGCAGGATGCCCGCCCTCCAACGCCTGAAGGTGGCCAAGATGTCCGCGCACCTGTGGAGGCTGGCCGGGCGGTGCTGCGGGAGTTGACGGCTAACGCCGAGACGGTGCGCTGCCTGCAGGTACATGACGATACGATCTGGGTGGCCGTGGACAATCGGGTCTTGTCCTTCCCGGCGGCGGACCTGGACGATTTCAACCTGACCTCTTACGCCGGCAGCCATTCGCCCATCTCGGCCCTGGCAATCACGCCTGATGCGGTCTTTGCCGGCAATACGGAAGGCCAGATTCTGCGCTGGCCGTTGGACGATCCGGCCGAGCCGTCCATCGTCCGACGGGCGACCGGGCTGCCGGTGGAATCAATCGACATCGTGGATTCCGGCGGGGTCGATTGGCTTATAGCGGCCGATGGGCAGGACGCGCTGATCACCACCGTGATCGGTGACAATCACGCCTGCCGTTACGAGACGGGCGCTGCCCGCGTACGCCGTGCGGCCGCGGCCGAGGACCTGTTCGTGGCCATGAACGATAATCGCGACCGTCTCATCGCCTGGCAGCCGGACAAGCCTTCCGCCCCGGCCGCCACCGTAGTGGTGCCATACCTCACAGGCCGGAGCATCCAGGATCTGTGTCTGATACGGGCATAGCTGTCAGCGGTCAGCTTTCAGCAATCAGCAATCAGCTATCAGCGATGAACTTCCACCTGCTGAACGCTGACCGCTGAAAGCTAATTGCTGACCACTGACCGCCTCTCTACAATCCTCTGCAATGCGCCTCACACGTGAGATTCGCTTCAGCGTCGGGGAGTCGCCTGACTTGCCGGTGACCAATTCCTGGGCCGGCTGGCCGACGGCAACCGGCGTACGGCCGTATCTGGTACTTCGCGTTGCAGTCGAAGGCCGGCCGGATGAGCGGACCGGCTACCTGGTCAACATCCGCGACCTCGATCGACTGCTGCGCGAGCGGACGATACCGCTGGTCAACCGGCTGTACGCGGCGACCGATCCGCCCGCCTCGTTGACCGGCGAGCGGCTGATCAGCGCCATCGCCGGGGATCTGGCCCCACACGTGCCGGCCGGGGCGCGCTGGGCCGGTTGCCGGGTGTACCTGACGCCCTTCCTCTATTACCAGATGCAAGGTGGTGAGATGATCGAGGTGACCCAGAGCTTCGAGTTCGCGGCCGCGCACCGGCTGCACTGTGCGGACATGAGCGAGGCCCGGAACTATGAGATCTTCGGCAAGTGCAACAATCCCAACGGCCACGGGCATAACTATCAGCTCGAAGTGACGGTTGCCGGCCGCCCGGACCCCGCGACGGGCCACGTCATTCCGTTACGGCAGATGGAAGAGATCGTCAACGAGCGGGTCATCAACCGTTTCGATCACAAGCATCTCAACCAGGATTGCCCGGAGTTCCGCACGTTGAACCCCTCGGTCGAGAATATCACCCGGGTGATCTGGGGCCTGCTCGAAGGGCAATTCGGCGCCGCCCGGCTGGCGCGGGTGCGGGTGTGGGAGACGGCAAAGACGTACGCGGAGTATGAGGGAAGTGAGAAGTGAGCTCAGAAACTTACTCCCCTACCGGACCGCCTCCCGGAACAAGCCCTCGTCCAGGCGGTGACGGGCAAACTCCCGGCCATCGATGTGGATGACCGGGACTTCATGGTCGTATTCGTCCAGCCAGCGCTCGTTGTCAGGATCGTCGATGTTGATGCACTCGAAGTCGAAGGGCGTCTGGCCGCGGACGCGCTCGATGATCCGGGCGGCGGCTTCGCAGAGATGGCAACCGTCGCGCGTGAATAAGGTGACCTTTCTCACTGGTCCTCTTGCACGCTTACGATTCGGCGATGACGGCCTTGAGTTTCTTGATGGCTTCGCGTTCGAGCTGGCGGACGCGTTCGCGGGTGAGGCCGATCTTGGCGCCGATCTGCTTGAGCGTCATGGGCTCCTGGTCGTCGAGGCCGTAACGGAGCTTGAGGATGGTGGCCTCGCGCTCGTCGATCTGGGAGAGCAGCCGTTCGATGACCTCCGAATCGGCCCGGCTGAAGACCGCCTCCTCCGGGGTGGGCTGCTTGTGATCGGCCAGCATGTCGGTCAGGCCGAAGGTGCCATCGGCCCCGGACGACTGGGTGGGCGCGCTGAAGGCCTTCACCGCACGGCGGATGATGCGAACCTTGCGCTCGGAGAGATTCATGTGCTCGGCCATCTCGGCCAGCGTGGGCTGGCGGCCCAGCTTGAGCTCCAACTCGCTGGAAGCCTTCTTCCAGTCGGCGATCATGGCCACCATATAAGCGGGAATGTGGACCGGCTGGACGCTGTTGATCAGGGCCCGCTTGATGGCCTGCTTGATCCACCAGGAGGCGTAGGTGCTGAAGCGGGTTTCCTTAGTGGGATCATACCCTTCCACGCCGCGGAGCAGACCGATGTTGCCCTCTTCGATGAGATCGCTGAGGGTCATTCCGCGGTTGAGGTACTGCTTGGCGATGTTGACCACCAGCCGCAGGTTGGAAAGGATCATCCGGTCGCGCGCTGCGGCGGCCTTGGCCTCCGCCTCCTCCTTTTCCTCCAGCGAGATTTTCCCCTCGCGAAAGAGTTCAGCGGCTCGGGCAGCGTACTGGATGGTGCTGCCCAGTTCGCGTTCCTCCTCGGCCGTCAACAGCGGAGCCGAGTCGATCTGCTTGAGGTAGTATTGGAGTCCTGCTTCGGCAGCGATGGCTCAACCTCCCATCCGTGGCCCCCTGATCAGTCCGTACAGGTCCGATAAAGGGCCTCAATCGTGCAAAGGTCGCCCGGGCGGACTTATCGCCCGCCCGGGCGGCTTAATCCACTCAGTTGATTTTATCGGCCAGATTTCAGCCTGGCCTTCGTATGCCACACAAACGAGGGCCCGCCTCGCTTGCGTTTCGAGCTCCACAGGCGGCGGGACGCCGGCCTCCTCGCCCTGCGCCCCTCACGGGAGCGGTGATCGGCGGCCTCAGGATTCCTGCTCGCCCTGCTCGGCCTGCTCACCCTGCTCGGGCTGCTCGACCTCGCGGGGACGGAACGGGAAATCACGGATGATATCCGTGGAATCCTCGCCCGGCCCGTGCAGACCGCCGCGGCGCGGCTTGGGCTTGCCCTCAGGCCGCGCGCCGGTGGCGCCTTCTTCGGCTGCCCACTCGGCCCGCTTCTTGGACAGGCCGATCTTGCGATCCTGGGCGTCCACGCGGAGGATCTTGACCTCGATCTCGGCCCCGACCTTGACCTCGTCGTGCGGGTCCTCGACCTTGTGGTCGGCCAGTTCGCTCACGTGCAGCAGACCCTCCAGATCGGGCTCCAGCTCGACGAAGACGCCGAAGTTGGTGATCTTGGTGACCTTGCCCTTGACGATCTGGCCGGGGATGTAGGTCGAAGGAATGGCGTGGAGCCACGGATCCTCGGTGAGCTGCCGGGTACCCAGGGCCACGCGCATCTTCTCCTGGTCCACGGAGAGCACCACGCAGCGGACCGTATCGCCCTTCTTGAGCACCTCGGACGGATGGCTGATCTTCTTGGTCCAGCTCATGTCCGACACGTGCAGCAGGCCGTCGATGCCCTCTTCGATCTCGATGAAGGCACCGTAGTTGGTGAGGTTGCGTACCTTGCCCTCGATGATGGTGTTGGGCGGGTACTTCTCGGCCACCTTGGTCCAGGGGTTGGTCTCGGTCTGCTTCATGCCGAGACTGATTTCCTGCTTCTCCTTGTCGATCTCCAGAACGACCACCTCGACCTGGTCGCCCAGGCTGACCAGTTCGGAGGGGTGATTGATCCGGCGGGTCCAGCTCATCTCGGAGATATGAACCAGGCCTTCGACGCCCGCTTCGAGCTTCACAAAAGCGCCGTAGTTGGTGATGTTGACCACCTCGCCCTTGATGCGCGAGTTGACCGGGTAACGCTGCTCGATGTTGTCCCACGGGTTCTCGGTGAGCTGCTTGAGACCGAGGGCGATCTTCTCCTTCTCGCGATCGATGTTGAGGATTTTGACCTCGATCTCCTGATCGATCTTGAGCATGTCGGACGGATGATTGACCCGGTCCCAGCTCATGTCGGTAATGTGCAGGAGACCGTCAATGCCGCCCAGATCGACAAACGCGCCGAAGTCGGCCAGGTTCTTGACCGTGCCCTTGCGGACATCGCCGACCTGGAGCTCGTTGAGAACCTTTTCCTTGGCCGTCTGACGCTGTTCCTCAATGAACTTACGGCGACTGATCACGATATTGCGCCGCTCGGTGTCGATCTTGAGGATCTTGGCGTCGATGTCCCGGCCAATGAATTCGCCGATATCGCCGGGGCGGCGGATGTCCACCTGGCTGGCGGGCAGGAAGACGGGCACGCCGATATCCACCAGCAGGCCGCCCTTGATCTTACGCATGACCTTGCCGCGGACGGTATCGCCCTCGTGGGAAGTTTCGACGATCCGCTGCCAGTTGAGGATGCGATCGGCTTTGCGCTTGGAGATGACCACGAGTCCGCTGTCGGATTCGACGGTTTCGAGCCAGACGTCCACGGTATCGCCGGGGTCGATGGCGGAGCGATCATCCCATTCGCTGATGGGCACCACGCCCTCGCTCTTGAGACCGACGTCAACAATGACGTCGTCGCCAACCGTGCCGACGATCCGCCCCTTCAGGATCGTGCCGGACTGGAAGTTCCCGATGGTCTGATCAATCGTTGCGGCAATCGTTTCGTTCGTGGCATCAGTGCCGAACATGGCCGCCAGTTCGGCATCGAGGCTGCTGTCGTCTGCAATAATGGAATTCAAAAGTTCGTTATTCGCCATACATTCCTTCGCTTTGTTTGGGGTTATGCATCCGAAGAGGTGAGACCTGCGTCAACCCACAGGTGGGTGGCACGCCGGATACGTGCCTATGAAGCCCCCCGGCCACGGAGCATGAACCGCTCACGCCCATCCATCGAGCCGGACCATGAAGTATAGACGATACGGGGGCACATGCCAAGCCGGGCGGGTGGAGCGGGAAGGTGGGAAGGTGCGAAAGTGGGAAAGGAGGGGGGGCGGGCGCGGCAAGGGACAGGATGGGGACGACCGGGAGACGGGGCGGGGACGACAAGGAGACAAGGGGACAAGGGGATGGGAGAGCTTCGGGAAGGGAACAATCGGAACGTACAAGTTCTTAATGCAGCGATATTTACGAGTCATCGGCAGGCCTGGAGCCGGTTGCAGAGGTGGCCGGCTGGTGGTTCGACCTGAGCCAGGATGAGGCCTCATTGTCCCCTTGAATCGGTGATCCCATCCTTGCCGGTATTCGGTATCGGCGTGCCGCATTCCGGACAAATGCCGGAGACATTGCCGGTGAGGCCGTAGCTGCAGGTCAAGCAGACGTTGCTTCGGGGGTCAAAGGGCCGCTTGTGGGCGTGCTCACGCCAGATCACTTTTGTTCCGGCCCAACCATCGCCCCAGCGTGGACCCTTGTTCATGGTATATGCCGCAATCAGGACAGTGAGAACTTGGATACATGGAATGGACAGGTGAATGTTTCGCTTGAAGGAGGCCATGAAACCGGCGGGCCGCAGGGTTGACTTCTCCACGACCTGGAGGCCGAGGACGTACTTGCCAGGCGACATCCCCCGAAACCCATCTTTGAAGGCAAAGAGGAGGCTGACGACGCAGGTCAGGGCAAGCACTCGCGCGACGGTCAGCGAAGGCATGTTGAAGCCCCGCACATGCGCCAGGGCGCGCATGGCAAGCATCCACAGTACCCAATCTATCAGAAAGGCCGCCTGGCGACGGTTGATGAATTTGCCCCAGCAGCGTCGGCAGACCACCAGGCCATAGGGCCTATATCGGAGCCAGCCGCATACTTCGTGGCCGCAGATCGGACAGGAGGCATCCATTCCAGCAGCCGGCGAGAACGGGGATGCATAACAGATCGGAGGCGGCGGCGATGGGTGGTCGGCCGTGGCCATGATGGCGGCAGGATAGCTCTTCAGCCTTCCGCGAGTCAATGAGCAACGAAGGCATGAACTCACAACTTCAAAGGAGTCCCCCGCTGATTACCATGCCGGGAGCCAGACTGCCAGGGCCACGACGAACAGCGCGGCGCCGAGGAACATACTGGCGAGGCCCAGGGCGAGGCTGGGGGGCGGGTAGTCGAGGTAGGCGCGGGCCCAGGGTGGGATGCGGCGGATGCGGAGCACCTGCGCGCCCAAGGCGAAGGCGATGATCCCCGCCCCCATGGCCAGCGTCCTGATAAAACAGGAGACCCAGCCGGTGCCCAGCAACACGAGCGGGAGCACGATGGCCCAGCCGAAGGCGGCGCATTTGAGGCCGGTCTTGGCATCGCGGTCGGCGTGGCGACAGGCATTGACAGTAGACCAGATCCGGCCGGCCCGGCGGCGAACAGTCATCCAGTCGAAATGCCGGCCGCATTCGGGGCAACGGTTGCCGGACAGGCCGGTGAGATTGTATTGGCAGACGGGACAGGTCGGAGGAATGGAAATCCGCCAGTCGCGGCGGTCACGAATCCTCTCCATGTCTTCCCATGAAAGAGTCATAGCACGAGAATGACCAACGACCAGGTCCCAATGACCAAGGGATGACGAGTGACGAAATCAGAATTCTGAGATCTCAGACCCCGGGCTCTGATCTCGGCCCCAGGGCCTCGAGCAACTCTCTCGCGGCCATCTTTGGATCTGCCGCACCGATCACCGCCGAACAGACGCAGAGACGACGCGCCCCTGCCTGGACCAGTATACCCGCGTTGGCGGCGGTGATGCCACCGATGGGGACAATGGGGATCCGCGTTTCGCGCACGGCCAGAGCCAGCAGGTCGGGGCCGGCGATGTGATCCTGCGGCTTGGTGGCCGAGTCGAACATGGGACCGACGGCGATATAGTCGGGGGCGGCGGCAATGGCCTCGCGAAGTTGCTCCGGCGTGTGCGTGCTCAGGCCGATCAAACGGTCGGGACCAACGATCCGGCGGGCATCCTTGAGAGACAGGTCGGTCTGGCCCAGGTGCACGCCGTCGGCATCGGCCAGGACTGCCAGGTCGGGCCGATCGTTCACAATGAACAGCACGCCGTGCTGATGACACAATTCGCGCAGCCGGCGGGCGCGGGCCAATAATTCGCCGGCATCAAGCGATTTCTCGCGAAGTTGGATGCAGTCGGCGCCACCGGCAATGGCCGCGGCGGCGACTTGGAGCCAAACAGGCGGGGATGATTGCCCCCCAGCAGCACCGGCCGGCCGTTCTGGAGGGCGGGCATCTTGCTCGCCTGAATTACTCGGAGGGCGAGCATCTTGCCCGCCTAACTCGCCGAGAGGCTGGTATGCTGGAAACGACGCGGGTTCAGGCCTTTGTTCGCAATGCGAAGGCCAAGCCGCTTGCTCACCCCGTTCCCCCCCTGCTGAGGATGCGAAAGCATTCCTCGCTTGCGCTTCGGGCTCAGAGTGCAGTTGAGAGGCCTGTTCCCCACCTGCACGGCTCAAGAGCCGTGGCACACCAGGCGGGCAGGAGGCCCGCCCCCCCGCCGGCGGGGCGATGGTGCCACATGCTGGTGGGCGGCACAGGGACTCGGTGATGAGGACATACAGGCGTGTGCGGGCAAAGCGGGCACTGCGGTCGCCACGGAGGGCAAGGCGCTGCTCCAGGTCGTAGGCGCGATAGCGAAGTGATTCGACGGCGGCCGAAAGGACCGGGTCAACGGTCTTGGCATACTCTTCGATCGTCCGCAGGGCCTCGGGCAGACGCTTGGCCGCGGCGGTAAACACGTCGGCGGCATCGGAGCGGCGCCGCTCGCTTTCAGTGGAGATGGCCATGCCCACGTCCCCGGGCGTGTCGCGGCCGACCAGCAGGGCTTCGGCCGGCAGGCGGCGGAGGCATTGGGCGAGGTCGTGCCGGAGACGCTTGATCACTTCACACCCGGCCGGGTCGTCCAAGACGAAGCGGGCATAGTCTTCCATAACGCGCAGGGCTTCGCGGGCACGATTGAAGTTGGCGTCGAGGATGCGGAAAACGGGAGAGTTCATATCGTGTTCGAAGCCGGTGGACGCAAATGTCAGTTGTTAGTTGTCAGTTGTCAGTAGTTGGGTTTTGGGTCCTTTGGTCAGTTGCACTGACTGATCGGACCGATCGGACAGATCCGACCGATCAGACGGATCGGACTCTTCCGGCAGCTCCCACCCTTGCCCCCATTCCAAGCTGACAAGAAGACAACTGCCCCAACAACTGACAACGAACCACTGACAACTGACAAAAACTCACAACTCACTCAACAAATGCCCCAACTTCTCCTTCTTCGTCCTCAGGTACGCCCGATTCATCTCGTTGGGCGGGACGCAGATGGGGACCTGTTCCGTGATCTGCAGACCGTAGACCTCGAGGCGGCTGACTTTCTTGGGATTGTTGGTCAGGATGCGCAGCTTGCGCAGACCGAGGTCGCGGATGATCTGGGCCCCGACGCCGTAGTCGCGTTTGTCGGCGGGGAAGCCCAGGCGTTCGTTGGCCTCCACCGTGTCGTAACCCTGGTCCTGGAGCCGGTAGGCCTTGAGCTTGTTGTGCAGGCCGATGCCGCGACCCTCTTGGCGGAGGTAGATCAACGCCCCTTTGCCCTCGGCCTGGATCATGCACAAAGCGTCGTGGAGCTGGTCGCCACAGTCGCAGCGCAGCGAGCCCAGGATATCGCCGGTCAGGCACTCGGAGTGGACGCGGACCAGCACCGGCTCGTCGTGCATGATGGGCTGGCCGTCGGCCTTGCGTTCGCCCACGCCACCGCAACACAGCGCCAGGTGCAGCTCGGGATCCACCAGCGAACGGTAGGCGTACAGCATGAACGTGCCATAGCGGGTGGGAAGCTGGATGCTCTCGACCCGCTGAATCAACGTCTCGCGCTGCTGGCGATACTCGATGAGATCGGCCACGGTGCACATCTTGAGACCGTGCCGCTGACAGAACTTCACCAGGTCGGGCACCCGGGCCATGGTGCCGTCGTCGTTCATGATTTCGATCAGGGCCCCCACCGGACGAAGGCCGGCCAGGCGAAGCAGGTCCACCGTACCCTCGGTCTGGCCGCTACGGACCAGCACCCCGCCGTCGCGGGCCATCAGGGGGTTAATGTGGCCTGGGCGGTTGAAATCGTCGGCTTCGGCGTCCGGGTCGGCCAGGCGGCGGATGGTGGCGGCACGGTCGGCCGCGGAAACGCCTGTGGTCACGCCGAACTTGGGTGCCGCATCGATGGTCACCGTGAAGGCTGTGCCCAGGGTGGCGGTGTTCTCCGGGGCCTGGGGCTGAAGATCCAGCCGGTGACACAGGTCGCGCGGCAGGGCCACGCAAAGGACGCCGCGCGCATAGGTGAGCATAAAGTTGACCATGGCCGGCGTGATCAGCTCGGCCGCACAGACAAGGTCACCTTCGTTCTCACGATGCTCATCATCGACGAGGACGACAAACCGGCCGGCACTCAGTTCGGATAGCGCTTCAGGGATGGTACAGAAGGGTCTAGCCATGCGAATCCTTAAAGGTCAGTGGCACGCGTAACAGTCGTGTATGCTCCATTGTAAGCGGTTCAGACACGCGGCGCAAGGAGAGGGGCAGAGGGGTTTACCCCATGCCCTGGAACAACGAGGCCGCCAAACAAGGTCGGCGTTACTCCGGCTGCGTGGCGGGCGCGGTGGACAGCGGCTTGACCGCCGGTGGTTTCACCAGGATGGGAACGGCCTCCTCCAGAACGTAGACCTCGGCATCCGTATCTTCTTGTGGGAAAAGATCTTTTCGCACCTTGGCGAGGATCTCGTCGAGGATCTCGGCATCGGCCGGACGGGTTCCGGCAGCCAGCGTTTTCCGCCACTCCTGCCCGACCTGTAACTGGACCACCCCAATCAACCGTGCCCGGGCGCGTTGACGGCTCGTCCGCTCGCGGGGGAACCAGTCATCCACTCGGGCCCGCATCTGGGTGGTAAGGGCCAGGGCCGCCGAGGGCTGACCCTGGAGCAACAGCATCCGGCAGCGCAAGACTCGGCTCAGAAAGTCGTAGCGGGTGTCGGGCTTGAGCAAAGCTTCGGGAAGGACTTTCATGGCTCGCTCGGCCCGGCCGGCCTGCATCCAAGCCATTGCCTGCCATAGAATTGCGGCTGATCCGACCTGAGGGTTGTCGGATTCGCGGGCCTCGGACAGCGCGCTGGCGGCTTCGGCCCAGACTTCCCGACGATCGTCGGCCTCGGTCGAAGCCCCCGCCGCCGCAAAGACCTCCGCAAAACCCTTCAGCGTGTTCACGTCAGCAGAGAGTCGTCTCCGGCGAGCCTTTTCGCTGCTCGAATCGGCGTCGCCCTCTTTCAGCAGCCGTTCGGCCGTGGAGAGGTGCGTGCGGGCGTCGGCCGCGGATTCGGCCAGGATGCGGCGATCCTCGGAGCGATCCAGCCCGAGGACCCAGCGAGTGGCCGGGCGCGCCGTTGGAACGGCCAGCAGCCAGTTGGCCAGAGCGGCGTGAGCCGTGGCCTGATCGAGCGGTTCACGGGCAGCTTCAAGGACATTTTCGAGGTCACGGCGAGCGGCCTGTTGCTCCTCAGAAACATTGGGGCCGGCCAGGAGCTTGTGCAGATCGATGTCCGGTTGAGCGGTTGCAGCGGGGGCCGTGTTCTGAGCATTCGCCGGAAGACTCACGAAACCGGCCACGAACAGAAAGAGGGCCGGAGCGGTGTTGATGGAAAGGTATGGCTTCATGTCGGTATCGTAGCTCCCGCGTGTTCTGTCGAGTGTTTTCGCGAGCCGACCGGCGGTTTTCAACCACTGCTGACGCGACAGTGGCACCTGCCGGACTTCGCCCCGGCAGCACGGCAGTAGCGCACCGGGCCGCTTCCTGTCGGCGGATGCAGCCCAGGCCGGGGCGTTCGGCCGCTCAAGATAGTAAGCTACCACAACAATCCACGGTATTCTATTTGACGCCTCTGCAGGGTGGAAATACACTGCGAACCACACAAAGTGGTCGTATTCGCATTGCACCTGAGGTGATCTGGGGCTGCCCGCCGAGGGCAACAAGGGCCACGGACGGCATGAGCACCGATCTCAACATAACCCAGCCTGCCCGGTCGCTGGAACGGCAATCGTGGCTGCGCCGGCTCGGAAGGTCTCACGCCTTCACGATTACCCTGTCGGTTCTCCTGCACGGGGTGGTCTTTCTGGGCTTCTACCAGATGACGTTTCGTAAAACACAGCAGCCGCACAAGGTCATCATCCCGGAAGCCCGGCTTGTGCCCCGCAGCGGCGCGAACGCGGTTGAACCGGCCCAGATGCCACGGCTCAGCCCACGGCCGGCGCCGGCACGGGACCAGAAGCCGGCCGAGCCACCCAAGACCGTACCCCTGTCGGAAATGCCGCTGGTAGCGGTGAACCTGGCGAGCGGGTCGGATGCGGTCGTACCGGAGATGCCCTCGAATCGTCGAAGCGAGACGGCCCAGTCCCTGCTGGGACCAACCTACGCCAGCGGCCACACAGCCCCTCTGGGGCCGTCCACCAGTTTCTTCGGCGTGGCGGGCAACGCTTACAAAGTCGTCTACATGATCGACGTGAGCAACTCGCTGATGATGACGCTCGACCGGCAAATCGCAGCCGAGATGAAGCGCGCCATCCGCGACCTGACCGCATCCCAGCAGTTCCACATCATCCTGGCGACCCCGCTCAACGTGATCGAGTTCGGCCCTAAGCGACTGGTCTACGCCACGGGGGCCAACAAGCGTGCGGCCATGGAGTTCATCGAGGCGAACATTCGCCCGACGCAGGATCGCGGCATTCACGCGCCCGTGGAGGGCCTCCGACGAGCTTTCGATCTCCGGCCGGAGTTGGTGTACTTCCTCTCCGACGGGGACTTCTTTTTAGAGGCCGAGCGGGAAGCCCTGAAAAAGCTGGTTGCGGAGAAAAGCCCTAACGGCGAGATCAAGCTGACCACGCTGGGTTTCGGCAGCGGGGACAAGGGGCTGCTGGAGCAGCTTGCCCGGCAGACCGGCGGGAACTTCCGCTATACGGATTACCAGTGAGGCGAAATCGAAGTGACAGGCGGCGTTGCGATCAAGACAGGTGGATGGGCGGTGGGGACGGTGATAGCGCTGTGCGCGCTGGCCGGCGGCGTCGCCCGTGCAGACGTGGTGTCGGCCGAAGGTCGGCCCATCGCCGTGAACGTGCACATCACCGGGCTTCGCAACGGACAACTGTTTTACCGCCTCGCCAACGGGCAGGAGATCAGCCGGGGCATCGAGCAGATCCGCTATCTGCAGATCAGCGGCTGGGAGACGTTCAACCAGGCCGAAAGACAGCAGCGTGAGGGGCAGAACAAGCTGGCAATCAGCAGCTACGAGCAATGCAGCGCGGAACTAGTCGCCGGCGAGACGGCCTCCGAAGCGTTCGACCGCAGCCTGCTCCTGCAATGTCGACTGGCGCAGTTATACGACCGGCAGGGGCAATTCGAACAGGCTGTGGCTGCTTATCTGGCGGTAATTGAGAAAATGCCGGCGGCGGTGGAGAGCTTACGGCCGGAGCGATTGCCGAAGAACGATCCGCAATCGCTGCGCAAGGCCGCCGACCTGGTGGATGCGGCCATCGCCCGCCGTGACCGGTTCGACCCGGTGGCGGTGTCGCTGGAGAAGTGGCGTGCCACGTGGCCGGCGGTGGCAGAGGAGGCGCCCCGGCCGGAGACCGCCCCACCGGCAGGAACCACCCCCGTTCCGTTGCCGCCGACCCGCGGCCGGACAAAGGTGGATTCGGCCCGCAGTGCGGCGATGGCCGAGCTTCGGCAACTGGTCGAGGCTGGCAAGTTCGAGGCGGCAAGGGACCGTCTGGCGGCCCTCAAGGATGATCCTGCCGCCTTTTCCGAGGAACGGTATTACTGGGAGGGACGGGCGCGGCTGGGAATAGCGGGAAAACAGAAGGGAACGGAGGCCCAGGTCGAACGGCGCCGGGCCGGGCTGGCCTTCATGCGCGTGGTGATCCACTGGCCTCACAGCCCGCTGGCGGCCGAGTGTCTGTTCCGGGCCGGGGAGATCTGCCGGGAGAACGGACAGCCGGAGCGGGCGGCGGCGCTGTGGACGGAACTGACGACGACCTATCCGAACGCTTCGCCCTGGGCACAGCGGGCCCGGCAGGAACTGGGACGTGCGGGCACGCCCGCGTCGCGCCCGGCGCGATAGGACCAAGGAAACGGAAATTGGACAAAGCGAGAGTACGCCAGATGCGGAGACGAGCGGGCCTGCCCTTTTCTCCTGCCCTTGGCTCCATCTCGCAATTGGGTGACACGATATGACGATAGCCTGTTCCATACTGGCGGCACAAGAACCATCGGTCTCGATTTTCAAGCATTTCGTCGTGGCCGGCGGATGGATCACGTGGTTCGTACTGATTCCGCTTTCGGTCATTTCCCTGGGGATGATGCTGCACTACCTGCTGACCATCCGCCGGGGAACGCTGGCCCCGGTGAAGCTCGGTCGGGCACTTGTCAATGCCGCACGGCAGGGCCAACGGGAAGTGGTGGCCGAGCTCACACGTGAGGACGAGAGCCTGCTGGGGGTGGGAACGTTCGCGGCGGTCAGCCAGCTTGACCGGGGCGTGGAGGCGGCCAAGGCCGCGGCGGATGAGGCCATCGAGGAGCGCGTGACCCGGCTGTTCCGGCGGATCGAGTACCTCAACGTCATCGGCAACGTCAGCCCGATGATCGGGCTGTTCGGCACGGTGGTGGGCATGATCCAGGCGTTCAACACCATTTTCGCGGCCGGCGGCGGCATGCCCCAGCCGAGCATTCTGGCCCGAGACATCGCGGTGGCACTGGTCACGACGTTCTGGGGCCTGTTGATCGCCATCCCGGCGCTGACCGCGTTCGCGATCTTTCGCAACCGGGTGGACGCGTATGCGGCGGAGTCGATCAAGCTGTGTGACGGACTGGTGGCCAAGCTGAGCGAAGGGCCTTCCGCGGAGAAGCCGCAGGACAGCCGTGTGCCGGTGGAGGCGAAATAGACAAACCTGACGGGAGTTTCCGGATGCGTGGGCCTTCACGATATCGCCGGGCAGGACAACGCGCCTTGCGGTTCAACATGACGCCGCTCATTGACTGCACGTTCCTGCTTCTGACCTTCTTCATGCTGACCAGCCATTTCGCCTCGGCGGAGAAGCTGGAAATGAGTCTGCCCCGCCCACACGAAAGCCAGGCCACCGATCGCCGGCCGCCTGAGAAGATCATCCTCAACGTATACCTGGATGAGAACGAGCAGATGGGACTGCGGCTGGGGCCGGTGGACGTTGACTCGCTGGACGAGCTGAACACCCGGCTGGCGGCCATGAGCGAGGCGGGATCACGGGTGGAAGTGGTTTTGCGGGCCGACCGGCGGCTGGCCTACCGCGACGTGCGGCGGGTGATGGAGGTGGTGGCGGCCAACAACCTGACCCGGCTGCAGGTCGCGGCGGAGCTGAGCGCGCCGGAATGAACGAATGCCGGAAGTTTGATTGCGGAACGTGGATGCCAGGGACAGCATGACAGACAGTGACGCCACATTGAAGACGAGTGAAAGCCGGTCCGTCGCCGATGGGCACCCCCGCCGACGGCGCTACGGGCGTGCGCGCGACCGGCGGTCGCCCATGTCGCTGGCGCTCAATCTCACTCCGATGATCGACATCGTGTTTAACCTGCTGTTCTTTTTCCTGGTCTGCAGCCGGTTTGGGACCCTGGAGGGAATGCTGCCGGCGGAACTGCCGGGGCACGGCGCGGCCACGCAGATCGAGGTGCCGCGCACACCCATCCGCATCCGCCTGGTTGCCGAGGAGGCCTCGCCGGGCACGTGCCGGATCACCATCGACCGCTTCCATGAATCGCCGTTGCCCATCAGCGCATTGCGCCCCGCACTGGAGAAGATCCAGCAGGAGCCCGGCTTCGACAGCGAGACACCGGTGCACCTGCTGGCGACGGACGATGTGGCCTGGGACCATGTCGTGAATGCCTACAACGCGGCCCTGGCGGCCCGCTATGAGCGGATCTTTTTCGCGGGGGGGCCATGAGTAGGGTTCAGGGTTCAGGGTTCAGGGTTCAGGCAGTGCGGCCGGGACAAGGCCGGCGCGTTGAGGTGGCCGCGCGCCTGCACGGCATGCTGGTGCCCATTCCGCTCCAGGAGTCTCGCGCTTCGGCCCATGAGGCGGACAGGATGCCCCCCCCCCGGCAACGCCGGCCGGCTCTTCTGGGGGGCGGGCATCTTGCCCGCCTGATCCGCCGAAAAACTGGCGTACAGGAAACGGCACTAGCATTCTGCTGTTTGTTCCCGCTCATGCTCTGGCTGGAGACCGCTTGGGCGGATGCAACACCCGCCTCCCCCGCCGCGATGCAGCGGGATGTGGACGAGGCGGCTTTTCGCGAGGGGTTGCGCCAACGCGGACTCGATGACTGGCTCGACCAGCACCTGGCCGATCTGCCGCCGGTCAGCCCGGTCGATGAACAGCTTCGCCTGCGGGATAAGCTGCTGGCCGAGGCCGGGGCACGCGACACCTCCCGGCGGCTGCGCCAGCAGAAGGTGGTTGAGGCTGGCAAAATACTCTCGCAACTGTTGGCGAACCATCCCGACCACCCCGGCCGGCTGGCATGGCGGCTGGAGCTGGCCCGCGACAAGCTGGAACGCGAGGATCCGGCCGCGTTCGAGGCGGTGCTGCTGTATGAGCTTTCCGGGCGGGACCGGGCCAAGGTGGCGAGGCTTAGCGGAGAGGCAATCGCGGTTTTGCAGACTCTGCGCGAGGAAGTGGCCGGCGCGTGGCAGGCGTTCGAGGCCCTGGACGAGCGGAGCATGGCCCGGGCGGCGGAATCAGGGGCCACGCGGGCGCTGGAGTACATCGACGGCCAGTCAGTGTTCCTGCTGACGTGGGCCAACTTCTACCAGGCCATCAGCGCGGATTTAACCCCGGCCCAACGCAACGAACGGCTCACGGAACTGCTGGCCACCATCACCGAGCGCCATGGCTGGACCGCGCCGTCGCCGGGGCGCGAGGTGCAGCGGTGCGGAGCGCTGGCCATGTCCGCGGTGGCGTTGCGGCTGACCGGACGATTCGTGGAAGCCGATCGGGCCGCGCGCGAAATCGCCGAAGCGGTGGCCAGCATTCGGAATCCGGGCATCCGGGAAGGCATGCGGCGGATCGTGCTGCTGGCGGTGCTGGAGCAGGTGCGTGGACCGCGCGATGCGGGCAAGCTGGATGATGCCCGGGCGATTCTGGCGGAGGCCCGGGCGTGGGCGGATAGGACCCAGCCGGACGACTTGCAGACGCAGTTGGCCCTGGCCCTGGCCGAGCGCAGCCTGCTGGCCCGGCTGGCGAAAGCCGGAGCGGCGACCAAGGCGCCGGCCGTAGCGGGCGACCTGTTGGCATCGCCGGAGGCCCTTCTGCCGCTGCAGCGTGTGGCGGCAAGTTCACCGGCCGCCAGGGACATGGTTTATGAAGCCCTGGCCGGCGCGATGGACCGGGCGGCGCTGGGCGGCGAGCTTCCGCCTTTTGCACTGCAACTGGTGGCCGGGGCCTGCATCGCGGATGCGGTGACGGCGACAGAATCAGCAGGTACGCAGCCGGCCGGCGGTAGCCGGGAGACGGGCATCGCGGTCGCGCTGAACGCCGCGCTGGTCAGGGCGCCGGCGCCGCTGTCGGCGGAGACGCGCGGAGAGCTCTTATTCCTGCTGGCGCGGGCCCACTATCTGAGCGGCGCGCCGCTGGAGACGGTGCGTGTTTTGTGCGATCTGGTCGAGCAACATCCGCGCCATGATCGGGCCGAGCAGGCCGCCCGGCAGGCGACGGCAGTGGCCCAGGAAGCGATGCGCGCCTCGAAAGGACCGGATTTGACTGCATCGCGTGCGGCGTTCGTACGCGCCGTGCGCGTGTTGCGGCAGCACCAGCCACAGTCACGAGAGGCTCGGGAGTTGCAGTTCTTCCTCGCGGCAGCCCTGGATGAGAGCGGACAGTACGAAGAGGCGGCAGAGGAATATGCGGCCGTGGCGGCGGACGATCCGCACGCGTTGCGGGCGGCGTGGGCTCAGGCCCGGTGTCTGCGGGATGCGCTGAATGCCTCCATCACCAGCCGGCCGGCGGATGAGGCCGCCGGGGAGTTGATCGGCCGGGCCTTGACGGCCGCGCGGTCGGCGGCGAAACTGGCGGTAAAGGCGACGGCCGGGGATGCGTGCCTGGCCGCGGATATCACCCTGATCCTGGCCGGGCTGCTGAATCACCCCTCTGTCAGCCAGCATGAAGAGGCAGTGACGGCGCTGGACCGCTTCGAGGAGCGTTACGCGGGCTGCCCCGCGGCGATTGCGCCGGCGCTTCGAGAGCGGGTGTCAGCCTTACGACAACTTAAGCGCATGGGCGAGGCCCGGGCGGCGATGGAGCAGTACCTGGCGGCGGATCCTCAGAATGCGGGGCCGCTGATGGCCCGGCTGCTGGACGCGATGCGCGACGAGATCCAGCGGGCGGCGGACCGGGGGGATACGCAGGCCATGCAGTCCACGGCGGACGAGGCGGCCAAGCTGGCCGAACGGCTGCTCGCCTGGGCGAGAAGCCACCCGGAGCGAATGAGTCCCGCGGAGACGCTGACCGTAATGGTGTGGCGGGCGTGGGCATTGCTGGAAGCGGGTCAAGCCTCCCAGGCCCTGCGGCTCTACGACCAGGCGGCACAGCGGCTGGCAGAGCTCAAGAATGTTCCGGACGCCCCTGTCGGAGGGCTGCAAACGGAGGTCAGGCTTGGCAAGGCGGAGTGTCTCCTGGCGGCAAACAAGCCGGCCGAAGCGCTGCCGGCGTTCAACGAGATGCTCTCACAGGTTCCGGAGCATTCGCCGAACTGGTGGCGGGCATACGTGGGGACGCTGGAGTGCCACACCCGATTGAAAAGCGATCCCGATCAGATCCGCCGATCCATCCAGCAGCAGCGGAGGCTTTTCCCGGATTTGGGAGGGCCGAGGTGGAAGCGGGAACTGGAGCGGATGGAGAAAGTGAATCACTAGTCAGTGGTCAGCGGTTCGTTGTCAGTTGTTGGGTTCCTGGTCCTTTGGTCAGTTGTGGAAACCCTTCCCCGCACGGCTGCCTGCTCAACGCGCGTGGTGATCTCCAACAACTGACAAGAGGACTACTGACCCAACAACTGACAACTGACAACGAACAACTGACTCCTCAGGCCCTTGCCGTCACGGCACGATCCTGCAACTTCTTGAGCTGCTCCAGATGACGTTGGTGACGCTGCAGAATGCGGTTGACGATTTCAATGGCGGCGTCGGCGAGGGGCTGCCGGCCAGCCTCCTGGTAGACCTTGATCAGCGTCTCGACGCTGTGCACGACCCGTGGCAGCAGGGTCTGCAGATCGAGGTAGTTCAGGTGGCCGGTGTGCGGATCAGGCCCAACCGGATAGAGCGTGCCATGGTAGCGGTCCAGGGCTTCGACCAGCCAAGCGAGATGCTCACGTTCTTCCTCGACCATCTGCCGCAGGACGGCCACATCCGCGGCGGTGGCCCAGGAAACGAACACGCCGGTCTTGGCCAGCCACGGGAGCAGGCTGCGGCATTCGGCGGCGTAAAGTTGATTGAGGATGTCGATGGTTCGCGATTGTTGCTGGTTCATGATGATGTCTCGTTCGCCCCGCCTGTCGTCCCCTTTGCGGGCACGGATCAACGTGGGCGTTTCGCGTTCCCGGGGCTGACGCCCCTGCTGATTGATTTCCTCCCCTGTGGCGCTTTGTCAGGCCACCGCCCCGCCCTTACGAGCCTCACGCCGTCCCTTACGGGGCGGCAGTCATAATAAGGGTCACTCGAAACCACGGGTTCCGTTTCGCTTCACCCGTGGCTGCTATCTCGTCGCCCCTTCAGGGCGGAAGACCGACGTTCCCGGCGAAGATTGGACGTTGCAGTCCGCGCCCGATCAATCGCGACGCCGATCGCGACCAACTCCCCGCGCAATCACTTACTCTCATTCACCGGGGCCATCACCACTGGCTCGGCCGATGGTTCAACCGTTGCGGTGGCCGGGGCCGTGGGTTGCGTAACCAGCAGGTTGGACGCATAGTACGTCGAGTAATTCCCGAGCTTGTCAATCAGCAGCGTCCCCAGCAGCAGTAACGCCACCGCACACACATTCACCAGCACCACGCCTCCGAGCGGAGCGGGGACGGCGGATTGCCGCTCGTCCTCGCACAGGTACATCTGGCGAATCACCCGCACATAGTAATACAAGCTGATGGCCGTATTGATGACGGCCACAATCACCAGACCCCACAACCAAGGCTGGGCGGCGATGGCGGCCTTGCCCAGTGCCAGCAACAACCACCATTTAGCAGCAAAGCCCCCCAGCGGCGGCAGACCGATCAGCGAAAACAGGCACACGGCCATGGGCAAGGCCAGCGCCGGCGCCCGCCGGCCCAGGCCGGTGAAGGCCGAGATGTGATCGGTACCCGTACGCCAGGAGACCAGGGCGGTCACGCCGAACGCCCCGAGATTCATGACGAAATAGACCATCAGGTAGGCGATCACCGCGGCCAGGCCGATGCTCATGAACTGGCCCTGGCCGGCCTGGGTGAAGATTGCCGCGGCCATCATCATGTAGCCGGCATGGGCAATGGATGAGTAGGCGAGCATGCGTTTGACCGAATCCTGCCGCAGAGCCGCCAGGTTGCCCACCGTGCAGGTGACGGCCGCCACCAGCCCGATGCCCCAGGCGAAGGGCGTCAGCCAGGCCGCCCCGCCGACGGCCGTGCTGAGGGCATAGACAATCCGCAGCAGCAGGCCCAGGCCGGCCGCCTTGCTCGCGACGCTCAGCCAGGTGGTCACCTCGATGGGCGCGCCCTCAAACACGTCGGGGCACCAGAAGTGGAACGGTACGGCCGAGATCTTGAAGGCAATGCCCACGCAGAGGGCAAAGAAGCCGATGGCCGGCACCCAGCCCAACGAAACCGACTGGCCCGCCAGCTTCCCGGCAATGCCGGCGATGTCGAGCGTACCGAACGCGCCGTAGATCAGCGACAGGCCGTAGACCATGATCGACGAGGTGGCCGCCCCGAAAAGCACGTACTTGAGCGAGGCCTCCGCGCCCGGCCGGGAGCGTTTGTCGCTGCCCACAAGGGCGTAGCTGGGCAACGAGGCCATCTCGATGGCAATGACCATGACCAACAGGTTGAGCGTGCCGACCATCAGGGCCATGCCCAGAGCGCTGGACAACAGGAGCACAAAGAATTCCGGTCCGGCCGAGCCGCCGTGCACACCCGCAGCCCCCCGGCCGTTGGCCGGCCGGAGCAGCCACAACCCGATAATCAGAGCCAGGAACGCCGACAGAAACAGCTTGAAGAAGACGGAGAAGTTGTCGGCCACCAACATGGTCGCCTGTGGGTCGGGCGACAGGCCAGCATAGCCGCGTTCCACGACCTGACCGGCCACCGCCCGCCAAGTGAGCAGGAAGGTGGCCAGTGCGCCGATGAGCGAGATGAACGCCGCCGTCCGGCCGCTGCGTCCCAGGACGAGCGGCACCACCAGCACGGCCACGATGGTGGCGATCAGGGCCAGTTCGGGCGCGAACATCCGCAGGTCAAGGCCAGCGGGGATCCAGGGTGTTAACGAAAGTAACATCATCTATGTTCCATCAACTGCAAAGAGCATAGGTGCGAAGGTGAGAAGGTGGGAAAGTGCAAAAGTGGGAAAGTGCGAAAGTGAGAAGGGAGAGTGGGAAGAACACTCCTGCGCCTTCTCCTGATCGCCCGTTCACCGCTTTTGCAGGCACCCGCCTACTCCTGTTGAGGGGAGGCGTTACTCTGAGCCTCACCCGTGTTTTCCTTCCCTACATACACACACCGGCCGTCCTCCAGCCGGCGAATTCCGTGATCGGCCAGAAAGTCATCCCATGAGGCCCATGCCCGGTCCACCTCCCGGGTGAACCGCATACCGGGGATCCTGTTGGCCGTCTCGATCAGATGCTTGATGTAACCGGCCAGAAGCCTGGAAACCTCCTCGCATTTTGCCTGGAGCCACTCGAATGCCGCTTTGTCGAGCAAGCCCACGTCGTGAGCGTTGATGACCTGGCTTCGGAGCTCACCGACCGATCCTTTAGCGTAGAAGCAAAACTCGATGTTCTGTACGCGCGAGCCTCGCTCATAGCCTTCGGCGATGTTACTGGTGATGCTCACCGCGGCACGGGTCATCTGGTCAATCAACCCGGGATCGCTCTTGAGCGCCTGCGTTCGGGTTGCCCTGTAGACGCCTTTAACCAGTTCCCGCCCAGCCTGCCAGACACGCAAGTCTTCGAACCGCTGGACGGCAGATCTGGAGCGTCTCGGGCCGGACCACGACCGCTGCCGCTCATTCATCGCCGTGCTCCTTTTTATGCCTTAAACCATACCCCCCTCTTTACTTTCTCACCTTCTCACATTCACACTTTCACACATTCTCACTTTCGCACTCGGGCCGTCTTATCCACCTGTGATCATCGCAGCGAACTTCGGGCCGTTTTCGGCCACGATCCTCGTGATCTGCTCCAGCGTGCCGTTCATGAAGTTGAACGCCGTCTGCTGAGGCAGGATGCCCAGGGCGATGGCCAGGACCGCGAAGGGGGTGAGGATAAAGACCTCGCGGGCCGTGGCCTCGGGGAAGTTGGCGTACTCTTCCCGGCGCGGCCCCAGGTAAACCCGCTGGATCATCCACAGGATATAGGCGGCGCTCAGAATCACGCCGAAGGCCGCGGCGACGGCCACGGGCTTGGCCCAGGTGAACGGCGCGGAGAACGTCGCCAGCAGCACCCAAATCTCACCGATAAACCCGCACAGGCCCGGCAGGCCCAGCGAGGCGAAGAAGCCCAGCGTGGCCAGCGAGCCATAGATGGGCATGGAGAGCCACAGGCCGCCGAAGCGGTTGATCTCGCGATGATGGGCGCGGTCGTAAATCACGCCGACCAGGAAAAAGCACATGGGGCTGGAAATCCCGTGGGCGATCACCTGGAACATAGCGCCCTGGAAACCGGCCGGCGTCATGATGGCCATGCCCAACAGTACGTAACCCATATGGCTGATGGAGCTGTAGGCCACCAGCCGCTTAAAGTCGGTCTGGGCCATGGCGCACAGGGCCCCATAGATGATGTTGACCACGCCCAGCAGGGCCAGGGCATAGGCCGCCCAGACGGCCGCGCCCGGCAGAATCGGGTAGCTGATGCGGAACAGGCCGTAGGCGCCCATCTTCAGCAGGATGCCCGCCAGGATCATCGAGATCGGCGTAGGGGCCTCCACGTGGGCGTCAGGCAACCACGTGTGGAACGGGAACACCGGCACCTTCACCGCGAAAGCGATGTAGAGGAACACGAACATCACCGGGGCGAACTTCAGGCCCCACAGGAAGGTGGCCGAGCTGAAAGCGGACTGAATGGCCGGATCCTTGGCCATCTTGATCAGGTCGAAGGTACGATGGCCTTCAGGAGCGTAGAAGTAGAACGCCACCAGCGCCACCAGCATGAGCACCGAGCCGGCCAGTGTGTAGATGAAGAACTTGATGGCAGCGTATTCCTTGCGCGGACCGCCCCAGACGCCGATGAGGAAGTACATCGGCAGGAGCATGACCTCCCAGAAGACGTAGAAGAGGAAGAAATCCAGCGCGGTAAACACGCCGAGCATGCCGGTTTCCAGCAGCAAAAAGAGGGCGAAGTAGCCCTTGATGCCGCGGTTGTTCTTCCACTCCTCGATGTTCCAGCTCGCCAGGCAGGCCAGGAAGGTGACCAGCGTGGTGAGGATGACCAGCGGGAAACTCAGGCCGTCCATGCCGACGAAGTACTGGATGGCCGTATCCTTGCTGACCCAGATCCAGGGCACCTGCGACACGTACTTGAGGCCATCGCCGTAGGCGGGTCCAAAAATATCGCCCTGCCACCAGGCGAAATCCTGGAACATCGTCAGCGACAGGAGCAGCGTCACGCCCGTCGTGGCCACGGCCACCATCTTGACCAGTTGCCTGGTAGGCATGACAAGGCACAGTAACGCGCCCAGGGTCGGAAGGAAGATCACGTAATTCAGTAGGTTACTCACGCCAGTTCCTCGTCAGAAAATAGCGATCAGTGTTCAGCTCTCAGCAGTCAGCGATCAGCAATCAGCGTTCAGCTTTCAGCTTGTGTGCCACTGCTCTTGAGCAGTGGAGTGTTACCCAATCAGCTTTGTTACCTTCCCAGCCACTGCTGACCCAGCAGTGGCACACATTCACGATGCCCAGGCGCGGACGACCACCAGCAACACCACCCCCGCCCCGCAGAGGGCGAAAAGGATGTAATTGCGGATCCGGCCATCCTGGGGCGTGCGGACCACGCCGCCCAACTCAAGGGCCAATTTGCCCACGCCATTCACCGCGCCATCCACGCCGCGGGCGTCCAGCACGTTACCGGCGAAACGGGACAGCCGTTCGGTCACCGCGGCGGACAGGTTCACGATCCCGTCCACGATGTACTTGTCAAAAGCGTACAGGAGGCTCTTGATCACCAGCACGCCGCCGACGAACGCGGCCCCGTACAACTCGTCAAAGTAGAATTTGCGAACCAGCAGCGTGTGGACCGGCTGGAAGGTTCGCGCCAGCCTCTCCGCCAGGCCAAGGCCGTTCCAGTAGATGGCAATAGCCACCAGGAAGCCGACCACAAACGCCCCACCGACGATCATCGAGAGGTATTTGTGGGTGTCATGATCGATGGCCAGGCCGGCCTCGGCGTGATGGCCGCCGTCGTAGGAGGCCACCAGGGCCTGCTGCAACCCAATCTCGCTCACCGCTTCGGCCACCATGGGGCGGAAGAGGAAATAACTCGAGAACAGCGTGCCCACAGCCAGCACAATCAGCGGCACATACATGAGCTTGCTTTCGTGGGCATGGTGGTACACATGCTCGTCGCGCGGCTTGCCCATAAAGGTCAGCCACCAGGCCCGCATCATGTAGAACGGGGTCACGTAGGCGATGACCACCGGGACCAGGAACAGCAGCCAATGGCCCGGCCGGTGCGCGGGCCAAGCCGGGGTGACCTTATGGCCCTCGCCATGCTCACCGGCGGCGGCCTCGTGACCGTGGCCGGCCGGCGTGTCGCTGGCGGTCACTGCACCGTGGCCGGCGCCTTGAGCCTGGGCCCAGGGGCCGGGCATAGCCGCGGCGGCATGCTCCATTTCGTGAGCGGCGTCCACCTCGCCCTGGCCGTAGGCCCGGTGCCAGCCGACGGCCAGGATTTCATCCTTGCTGAAGAAGCCGCCCAGGCCGATCTGCGTCATGGGGATGCCCGCGCCGGCGATGGCCAGCACGCCGATGAAAAACGTCCAGCAGGTCACCGGCATCTTGTGCCGCAACCCGCCCATCTTGCGCATGTCCTGCTCGTGGTGGCAGCCTTCGATGACCTGGCCGGAGCCGAGGAACATCAGGGCCTTGAAAAACGCGTGGGTCAGGAGGTGGAACAGCGCGCCGATCCAGGCTCCAAGCCCCATGCCCAGGATCATGTAGCCAAGTTGGGAAATCGTGGAGTAGGCCAGCACCCGCTTGATATCCGTCTGGACGATGGCGATCAGGGCGGCCAGCGCCAGCGTGATGCAGCCGATGATGGCGATGAAGGTCTGGGCCTCGGGCGTGAGCAACACGAAGATCCGGGCCACCAGGTACACGCCGGCCGCGACCATGGTAGCGGCGTGGATGAGGGCGCTCACCGGGGTGGGGCCTTCCATCGCGTCCGGGAGCCACACGTGCAGGGGGAACTGGGCGCTCTTACCGATCGCCCCGCAGAACAGCAGCATGCCCATCCAAGTGGCGAGGCTCAGGCCCAGGAACGAGTGGGCGAACAGCGTGCCGTTTTCGGCATACTGGACGCGGAGGGCCTTGGCCGCCCCGTCCAGCGTCAGGTCGCCCAGGAACAGCACGACCATGCCCAGGCCGATGATAAACCCGAAATCGCCTACGCGGTTGGTGATAAAGGCCTTCATGGCCGCGTTGGACGCGCTCTTCTTGTCGAAGTAGTAGCCGATCAGCAGATACGAGCACAGGCCCACCAGCTCCCAGAAGATGAACAGGAACAGCAGGCTGCTGGCGATCACCAGCCCCAGCATGCTGAAGCAGAACAGCCCCAGGTAGGCGAAGAAGCGGTGGTACTTACTCTCGCCGTCCACCTCGTCGCTGTGGCCGGCCATGTAACCGATGGAGAAGACGTGGATCCAGGTGGCGATGAAGGTGACCATGAAGAACATGATCACCGTGAGGCTGTCGAGATTGACGCCGACTTTGAGCGGGATGGTTCCCAGGTTGGCCCAGGTGAAGACGTGCGGCTCGGGTCGGACGCCCGCGAAATGCCACTGGTAGAGCACGATCGTGGCCAGCACGCAGCTTGTCGCGATGGCGGCGGTTGCCACCCAGCCGGAAGCGGGCTTGCCCAGGCGCGCGCCGAACAGGGCCAGCAGGAGGAAGCTCACCAGCGGGACCGCCACACCCGCCACCAGCATGATTTCAAGACTGGACATTACGTTCACCACACACGGTTGATTTCACCAGGCAGACACGCGAGCACGAAGAGTTTTCAGTTTTCAGTTTTCAGTTCTCAGTTTTCAGTTCTCTCGCCGCGCCTTTGTGACTTCATGGTGAAAAAACGGTTCACCCGTTCAAACTATCTCCTCGATCCACGTCGATGGTCGCGAGGTTGTTGTAATAGTTCACGAAGATTGCGATGGCGATCGCTGCCTCGGCCGCCGCCAACACGATTACGAACAGGGCCACGATCTGGCCGTCCAGCAGGCCCGTCTTGTATCGCGAGAACGCCACCAGGTTGAGGCTGGCCGCGTTCAGAATCAGCTCAACGCCGATGAGGATCCCCACCGCGTTGCGCTTGATGGTCATGACATACAGGCCGCAGCAGAACATGAACGCGGCCAGAATGAGGTAATGAGTCAATCCAATGGTCAGCATGGTTATTCGCCTCTCTCCGGCCGGGCCAGGTAGGCCGCTCCGATCATCACCGCCAGCAGCAGGACGCTGGCCAGTTCAAAGGGCACCAGATAGGTGGTCAGCAGCGACCAGCCGATGTGGGCCACCTCGAAGCCGTCCGGGTTGGGCGTCAGCCGGCCCCAGTCCGCCCCCCACATCGCGACGGCCAGCCCGGCGAACAGGAGCCCGCACACCGCTCCGCCGGCCAGCAGCTCCACCGGCCGGGGGTTGAATTTCACCCACGGCGACTTGCTGGTCAGCATCACGCCGAAGATGATCACGATGAGCGTTCCGCCCACGTATACAATCAACTGGATGGCGCCCAGGAAGTTGGCCGCCATAAGGAAATAGAGAATCGCCACCGCGCCCAGCGTGCCGAACAGGCAGGTGGCCATGCGAACGATGTTCGTCGAGAGCACGCAGCCCAGCGCGGTCAGCGCCACCGTGCCCCCCACGATGTAGAACAGCACCGCCTCCCAAACCGAGGCGGCCTGCGCAGGCGGGTTGGCGGCCGTTTCCGTCGCCGTGGCGCCTCCATCCGCCTGGGCCAGAGCGAGTCCCGGCGCCGCCAGGACCAGCACGGCCGCACAGAGCATCGCGCCCAGCGTCAGCCGGAACACCGGCACCGGCCCCTGCCGGGAGTCTTCCATCCGAAATCCGCAATCCGACATCCGCAATCTCACCTCAAGCTCCCGGCAAAGCCTCGATTGACATGTTACCCACCAGCCGTCGCCGATGCCTGTATCCATACGCCGCGATGGCGAAGAAGCCCGCCACGAAGAACGCGCCGATCAGCGTCAACACCGCGTTGGTAATCTGTGCCACCAGCGTTCCCGGCTTCACCAGCAGCCCCCAGAAGCTGGCCCCCAGCAGCAGGACCATGGTCACCGGCAGCAGCACCTGCACGCACGCGTACATGACCTGGTCCAGCCGGATGCGCGGCAGCGTCCAGCGCAGCCACATCTGCACCCAGACCAGGAACCCCGCCTTGGCCACAAACCACAGCGGCCCGCTGAACAGGATGCCGCCCAGGGCCTTCTGCCACAGGGTCCATTGCGACCAGTCAGCCCCCCACCAGGCCTGGGCCCACGAGAAGGGCAGCGGCGAGTGCCACGCGCCCAGGAAGAGGATCGTGGCCAGTCCACTGACCACGAACATGGCCGCATACTCGGCGAAGAAGAACAAACACCAGCGGAAACCCGAATACTCCGTCAGGAAGCCCGCGACCAGCTCGCTCTCCGCCTCGGGCAGGTCAAACGGGGCCCGTTTGCAGTTGGCCAGGGAGGAGATGTAGTAGACGACCGCGGCGGCAAATACGAAGGGGTTGGAGAACACCAGCCAGGTATGGAACCCGCCGGACTGAAGCTCGCCGATGTCGGTCAGCCGCAGGGTTCCCGCGATCATCACCGGCACCAGCAGAGCCAGGCCCATGGGTATCTCGTAGGAGACCATCTGGCATGCCTCGCGCATCCCGCCGTAGACGCTCCACTTGTTGTTGGAGGCCCAGCCGGCCAGGATCACCCCCACCACTTCGATGCCCAACATGGCCAGAATGAAGATGAGCCCCACATCCAGGTTGCGGAAGATCCAGTAGGTCCCGAAAGGCAGGGTAATAAACGCGGCCAGGGCGGGCACGAAGGCCAGGTACGGGGCCAGCCGGAACAGGGGTTTGTCGGCCCCGTCCATGATGATGTCTTCTTTCTGGATCAGCTTGAGGCCGTCGGCCATCGACTGGGCCCAGCCGTGCCAGCCGCCCACCCGCATGGGGCCCAGGCGGCTCTGCATGTCGGCGGAGACTTTGCGCTCGCCCCAGATCGCGACCATGGCCACGAGCGACACGAACCCGACCACGCCGACGACCCCGATAATGTCCCGGACGAGTTGGAACTGCAACGGCCACAACAGCACCGCGGGCACGCCCCACCACCCGCCGCGGGTGGCCGGACCGCCGGTCAGATACCCCTGGATCTCCCCCACCGTCAGCGGGCCGCCGAACCAGGTGAACACCTGCCGGGCCGATTCGCTTTGCGCAGCCTCGATGCCGTCCACGTACTGGTACAGCAGGGCAATCACCCAGATAGCCACCACCAGCCCGACCACGCCGCCCAGGAAGATCGGCAGGGCCAACCGCTTAAGCAGCCCTCCGACGACCGCATGGTGGCGGATGACCATGGCCGTGCCGAACATGCCCGCGCCCGTCAGCAGCGGTCCGATCACCACCAGCAGCAGCACGAGCGGCTCGCGTCCGAAGCCCAGGAGCGACAGCGCCAGCCAACCCACCACCGCCACCGCCACGAACAGCCCGGCCAACACCAGGAACAGGCGGATCGCCCGATCCTTGTAGGCCGGATTCCAAGGGGATCTCAATGCGTCTTCTGCGGAAAACTCAGCCATAGATCTCAGCTTTCAGCGTTCAGCTTTCAGCGGTCAGCATCATGCGACCGAATCACCAATGACCAATTTCCAATGACCAATGAATGACCAGGCACGAATGACCAATGACCAGGAAGTGGTGCGGTTAGGCATTGGGGTTTGGTCATTGGGCATTGATTGATCATTGGGATTTCGTCATTGGTCATTCACGTTTACCTGTCTACCTCTCCCATCACGATATCGATGCTCCCGATGATGGCCGGGACGTCCGCCAGCAGGACTTCGCGGCATACGTGGCTGGTGATGGAGAGGTTGCAGAAACACGGCCCCCGCACCTTGACCCGGTAGGGAATGGCCGAACCATCGCCGACCACCAGGAAGCCGAGCTGGCCGCGGGCGCCCTCGCTCTCGAAGTAGACCTCGTTCGCCGGGAGCTTGAGCGTCTTGGGCAGCTTGGCCTTGACCTCGCCGGCCGGCATCTGCTCCAGGCACTGCCGGATGATCCGCACCGATTGCCGCATCTCCTGCATGCGGACGAAGTAGCGGTTCCAGCAGTCGCCGACCCGCACCTCCTTCGGGATCCCGTCCGACCCGCCGGGCAGGCCGACGGGGACCTCGAAATCAAAGCGGGAGTAAATATCGTACGGCAGGCTCTTGCGCAGGTCGAACTTCACGCCGCTGCCGCGCAGACACGGGCCGGTCAGCCCCCAGCGGATGGCATCCTCGGCGGAGATGACCCCCACGTTGGCCGCGCGCTTCACGAAAATATGGTTGTAGGTCAGGAGCTGGTTGTACTCGTCGATCTTGGGCTCGAAGTAGTCGAGAAATTCCGAGACCGTCTCGCAGAACCGCTCCGGCAGGTCCTGGGTCACGCCGCCGATGGTGATATAGCTGCAGGTGAGCCGAGCCCCGCAGGCGGCCTCGAACATGTCGAGGATCCGCTCTCGCTCGCGGAAGGCGTACAGGAACGGCGTGAAGGCGCCCAGGTCCATCCCGTAACAGCCGAACGACACCAGGTGCGAGGCGATCCGGCTCAGCTCCGCCATGATCACGCGGATGTAGCGGGCCCGCTCGGGAACCTCGATGCCGGCCAGCTTCTCGACCGCCAGGCTGAAGCCGTAGTTGTTGTTCATGGCCGCCAGGTAGTCCAGCCGGTCCGTCGTGGGGACGAACTGGAACGGCTGGAGGTTCTCGCCGATTTTCTCCGCGCAACGGTGCAGATAACCGATGTGCGGAATGGCCTCCAGCACCAGCTCGCCGTCGGTCCGCAGCACGATGCGCAACACGCCGTGCGTGCTGGGGTGCTGCGGGCCCATGTTTACCAGCATCTCCTCGGTGCGGAGATCGCAGGCCCCGCCGTCGTCCCGGTCGGACTTCTTCCAGTCGATCAGGAGGTCGGGTTGGCTTTCAAGAATCGTCTCTGCCATCGTGTGTCGCTCTTGTGAGATCCAGAATTCTCTTCTGAGATCTGAGAACTGGAGAGCTCAGATCCCAAATCGCAGATCTCAAATTTCAAATTTCAAATCCCAAATTCCAAATCCCAAATCTCAAGTCTCAGATTTCAAATCTCGAATCTCAAATGCCTAATTCAAGCCTCCAAATTGATAATCCCGAAGGCTGGAATCAGCAATCAGCGGTCAGCATTCAGCGTTCAGCTCTCAGCGGTCGGCGATCAGCACTCAGCTTTCAGTTTTCAGCGATCCGCGTTCCGCATTCCACAATTCCAATCCACACTCCCTCAATTCCAACCCACGCTTCCCCGGTTCCGATCCACACTTCGCCAATTCCAGCCCGCGTCCCCCATTCCAATTCACCTCCGCAATTCTCAATGCCTCGGGCTCTTTTGGCCGAACTCGGTGGTGCCGGGGATGCCGTGGTATTCGAGCGGGTACTCGTAGTCCTTCCGCAACGGATAACCCACCCAGTCCTCCGGACAGAGAATCCGCCGGAAGTCCGGGTGCCCGTCGAAGATCACGCCGAACATGTCGTATACTTCGCGCTCATGCCAGTCGGCCGCCGGCCATACATCCGCCACCGAGGGGATGTGCCCCCCATCGCGGGGCACGCGAACGCGGACGGCAATCACGTTCTCCGCGGGGCATAACGCATCCGGCGCGCCCGGCCGGACGGACATGAGGTCGTAGACCACCTCGATCTCGCCCTTTTCCAGCCAGTCAATGCCGCTGATGCAACGCAGAAAATTAAGCCGCAGCCGGGGATCATCGCGCAGGAAGAGCGCGACTTCGTGCCACCGCTCGGGCGACACGGTAATGGATGGGTGGCCGGTGCTCATGGCCATGTCCACCACGGCCCCGTCCATCGCCGCCTTCACTGTCTCCGCTATAACTTCGGGCGTCATGCCAGTTCTCAGTTTTCAGTTTTCAATTATCAGTTTTCACGCGCCTGCCGGCACCGGTTCGCCGACCTTCTGTTCCGCCGCCTTGGCGATGGTTTCGCGTTTGATCTTGTCCTGCAGCCGCATGATGCCTTCGATGAGCGCCTCCGGCCGGGGCGGGCAGCCGGGAACGTACACATCCACGGGAACGATGAGGTCCACACCCTTGACCACGTGATAGCCGTGCTTGAAGTACGGCCCCCCGCCGATGGTGCAGGCGCCCATAGCAATGACATACTTGGGGTCGGGCATCTGGTGGTAGAGCCGCCGGAGACGCGAGGCCATCTTGTAGGTCACCGTGCCGGCCACGATCATGAGATCCGACTGTCGCGGCGTGGCCCGGAAAGCGCCGGCGCCGAAGCGCTCCAAGTCGAACCGCGACGCCCCCAGAGCCATCATCTCGATCGCGCAGCACGCCAGGCCGAACGTCATGGGCCAGATGCTGTTCATCCGGGCCCAGTTCAGCGCCCAGTCCAGCGAAGTGACGATCAAGCCTTCTTCAAACCTGTTCTGGATCCAACTCATCTTTTCGTGCCTTCGTGACTCAGAATTCGACCACCTCGGCCATCGCCGGCGGCGGTGGCGGAGCGAGCTTCCGGCCGCTCCGGCTGCCCGTGGCCGCCCGCACCCAGTCGAGATACCCAAACCGCCAGAGGTACAGGAAACCGACCACGATCACGCCGAAGAAAAACAGCATGTCATAGAGGGCGGCCACCTTGACCTGCTGCAGTATCTCCGCGGTCATCCCCGGCTGGCCGTGATGAGCCCCACCGCCGTATACCACGGCCCATGGGTAAAACAAGGCAATCTCCACGTCGAAGATCAGGAATACGAGGGCCACCACGTAGAAGCGCAGATCGAACTGCACCCAGCTCGGCCCGAAGGCCGGCTCGCCGCACTCGTAGGCCTCGCCCTTTTCCGGGTGCGGCACGCGGGGCCGCAGGAAACGCCCGAACAGGAGAGCCCCGAATACCATGCCGGCGCCGGCAATGACAAAGATCGTCATGCCCGTCACCAGCTCCACGCCGCCGTCCGCCAGAATCGCCTGATCGATCATCATGCTCACATCCGTCAGTCGGAACGTTCTCCGACGCATCCATGCCGCACAAGGTTCCAACCCGCGGCTCGTCGCCCCTGGCTTACTCCGTCGCCGCGGCGGCAGACTCCGCCTTCTTGGCCGGCGCCGGGGGCTTCTGCTCCGTCAAGGCCTTGAGCATGGCCTCGCGCTTCGGCTGTGCCCGCTCGATCCACTCCCGCTTGCGGGCCTGGGCCCACTCGGGGGCCCGATCCTTCCGCATCCACAATGGCGTCGGGGTTTGCAGGCCCTGCTTGGCCAGCTCGGTAAATTCCACGATCATGCTCTGCCGATCGTAGCCGGACATGTCGTGGATGTTGCCCATGTGGATGCAATCGGTCGGGCACGGATCCGTACACAGGGCACAAAACATACACTTGGAATAATCAATCGCATAGCGGGTGACGGCGCCCCCCACGGCCACCCCCGTCTCCTTGTCGAGCTTGCGCGGGCCGGTCTTCTCAATATAAATACAGTCCACCGGGCAGGCCTTCGCGCACATGTCGCAGGCAATGCACTTCTCGATCTCGTAGTAGTGGAAACCCCGGAACCGGGGCTGAAGGACGGGGGCCATGTCCGGGTACTGCACGGTCACCGAATCGGCGAAACAGTACCTCAATGTGATGCGCATCCCGATCAGGATGGTTTTGAGCGTCAGGTAAATGTTTCGAAAGTATTCGCGCATACTCGGTTCCATAGCTGAGCATTCAGGGCGGGAAGGCCCTTCAGACCGAATCAGCTTCGGCTCGGATCTGGCCAGGACGGGACATTATAGTGGAACCCCTCGTTTCTGTCGTGCAAGCCCTCTGGCCGAATTGCCGCAGAGACCCTCCACCCGGTGTGGCCGAGGCGGCTGCACCCGGCCCGCGGGCCTCACCGGCAGACCGCCACACGGGCTTTCCACTCATCCGTCAACTGACAAAAACGCTCATCAACCCTCATGTCGCAGGCGTGGAGACAGATCCTGGCTGCCGGACGAAGTATACTCCCCGGGCAACAACAAGCTTGGCGGTAATTACCCCAAATCAATTAGTCGCCGCACGCCGAGGTACAATATAAATCCATTACTTTCAATTAGTTACACGATCACAAAGGCGGCCCGGCAGACCTGGCCGGCAGGCCGACGCCAGCTCGCCCGGCCGGCCCCTTATCTGGACTTGGTGGCTTGAGCTCACCTGCCCGTTGCCGGCCATTTACATTGCCCCGGCCGCCCACTATACTTTGGGGCTCAAGCGACCGACAAGCGTTTATCTGTCGAAAAGCTTGCTGTTCTTATTTGCAGGAAAGGACCAATGTCGGCATGATCAAGGTGAAGGCCCGAGGCAACGAATCCATCGAGCAGATGCTGCGCCGCTTCAAGAAGATGTGCGAGAAGGAAGGTCTCACGAAGGAAATTAAGCGCACCAGCTATTACGAGAAGCCCAGCGAGCGTCGTCGGCGGCGGATGCGCAAGGCCCTGAAGCGCGAGCAGCGGTTCACCTCGCCGGAGCCATTCCGGGCCCGCTGATCAATCCAATCCCTCTTTCCTGAATTCAGATTGACTCGACCGCCGGACAGGCCCTCTGTCGGGCGGTCTTTGCGTGCGCCGAACTGACAGGCTGAACCGCAGAACTACAAGGTTCGTCCCTGCGGTTACGGCCTCAAACGTCCGGATCCGTAAGAGGTCGACGGTAGCGGGAGGATATCCATGGGGAGTCTGTGGCGCGAGCCGTGCTTGCGGGCAGTCTGCTCATCAATCCCTCGCTCGTGCCATGGGCACCGTGAATCCCCCGCCAATTACGTCGTTGCCGGACGCCTGGACGCTTCAGGCGTGGCAATTCTTTGTGGCTGGCTGGCACGGGGTCCCGGAGAGCATGCATCTTGCACGCTTTCCAGGCAGGCAGGATGCACGCCCCCCTATGCGGCCGGCCACCTCACTATCAATCCTTTGCTGGACCCCTGCCCCTTGCCCGGGGAACTTGACAGTTGTCGGCATCTGATGCACTCTGTAGGGCTCTCATTCCAGGCTCTGGCAACATGAGGGCGTGCAAGCCGCCGGGCTGGAACAGGGAGGAACTCTCAGAGTCGGCCACACGGGAGTCGAGTCCTCAGCGTTCGCGCCGGACGCGCGACCAGAAACAGGAACCCCGATTACCAACCGCTCGAAAAGCTGATAACACACCCGTTTCTCGCGTACATGACGCGCGGTCATGCATAGGGATCGGGCTACATAGGTTCTTCTTCAGGAGACGCACAGAATGGGTAGGTTGAATCCGAGAACGCTCACCACATTGGCGCTGACGGCGCTGGCCTTGACCGCCGTCTTCAGCACCGCGCTGCCGGCCTTCGGCCAGACGGCCGTGCCGACGACCCAACCGGTCGTGGCCCAGGACGCCGCCGCGGGGGACAACCTCAAGGCCGCTACAGCCGAAGCGGATGGAGCCAAGGTTACTCGGCCAGGCATCCCCTTCATCTGGTGGTTGGCCCCCCTCGGCGCGATTGCCGCCCTCTACTTCGCCTACCGCTTCTATAACGAGGTCAAGGCCGCCGACCCCGGCGACCCGGAAATGATCGAGATCGCCAACCACGTCCGCGAGGGGGCCATGGCTTACCTCAAGCGGCAATATTCGATCGTGGCCATCGTCTTTGTCGTGCTGGCCATTCTGCTGGCCTTCATGGCCTTCTATCTCAAGGTGCAGAACGGCATCGTTCCCATCGCCTTCCTGACCGGCGGCTTCTTCAGCGGCTTGTGCGGCTACCTGGGCATGCGGACGGCCACGCTGGCCAGCAACCGCACCGCCGCTGCGGCCCGCGAGAGCCTCAACCGCGGTCTGGTGGTTGCCTTCCGCGCCGGTGCGGTTATGGGCCTGGTCGTGGTCGGCTTTGCTCTGATCGACATCACCGGCTGGTTCCTGCTTCTGTACACCTTCACCGGCATCAATCTCTCCACCATCACTGTGATCATGCTGACCTTCGGCATGGGTGCCTCCACCCAGGCGTTGTTCGCCCGTGTCGGCGGCGGCATCTACACCAAGGCGGCTGACGTCGGCGCCGACCTGGTTGGTAAGGTTGAGGCCGGCATCCCCGAGGATGACCCCCGCAACCCGGCCACCATCGCGGATAACGTCGGCGACAACGTCGGCGACGTGGCCGGCATGGGCGCCGACCTGTACGAGTCCTACGCCGGTTCGATTCTCTCCACCTGCGCCCTGGGCGTGGCCGCGGCGGTAGCCCTGTTTGGCACGGAGTTCTCCGGTAACGCCGCCAATGCGGCCATGCGCTTTCTGGCCGCTCCCATGGTCCTGGCCGGCATCGGCATCGCCCTGTCCATCGCGGGCATCTACATGGTCCGCACCCAGGAAGGGGCCACCATGGCTCAGCTCATGGGCGCCCTGGGCCGCGGCGTCAACGGCAGCAGCGTGCTCATCGCTCTGGCCGCCCTGCTGGTCTGTTACCTCCTGCTCGGTCACAATTTCCCCACCGCCCCGGACGGCTACCAGGTGAGCTGGTTCGGCATCTGGGTCGCCGTGGTCGCGGGCCTCTTCGCCGGCGTGATCATCGGCAAAGCCACCGAGTACTACACCAGCTACGACTATAAGCCCACGAAGGACATTGCCGCTCAGGGCGTAACCGGCCCGGCCACCATCATCATCGGCGGCATCGCCGAGGGCATGAAGAGCACCTGGGCCTCGCTGGCCACCATCATCGTGGCCATCATGGTCGCCTACCTGGCCGCCGGCGGCGGGACCGAGTTCATGCTCGGCCTCTACGGCGTCGGCTTTGCCGCGGTGGGCATGCTGGCTACCCTGGGCATCACCCTGGCCACCGACGCCTACGGCCCCATCGCCGACAATGCCGGCGGTAACGCCGAAATGACCGGTCAGCGGCCGGAAGTCCGCCAGCGCACCGACGCCCTCGATTCGCTGGGCAACACCACCGCCGCCACGGGCAAGGGTTTTGCCATCGGTTCGGCGGCCCTGACCGCTCTGGCCCTGCTGGCCGCCTACATCGAGGAGGTCCGCTTCGGCCAGATCTACGAGGCCCGCGACAAGGTGGCCCAGATCATCACCGCCCCCAACGAGAACGAGGCCGTGTATATGGGCTACGGCAAGTTCGGCACCCGCGTGGGTGAGGGCAACTCAAACCTCGATTTCGAGTCGTTCATGCTGCTCAACGCGGACGAACTGGGCCAGCCGGTGCTCGCCCAGCTTGAACCGCTCAAGACCCGCATCAACCTCGGGCCGCGCACGACCAAGGAGCAGTCTTTCGTCCGCGAGGCGACCTTCACGGACGAGAAGGGGCAGTCCCACACCCTGAAATTGATTAACGCCCACCGCGCCTCGCTGGCCCAGTTCATGGAGTTCTATGACGTGACGCTGATGAACCCGCGGGTACTCTGCGGCCTGTTCGCCGGCGTGATGCTGGTGTTCGTGTTCTGCGCGTTGACCATGAAGGCTGTCGGGCGGGCGGCCAACTCGATGATGCTCGAGTGCCGCCGTCAGTTCGAGAAGATCCGCCAGTCGCTCCGCGCCCAGGGCAAGGACGAAGCCTTCGTCCAGGATCCCGACAACTGGCCCAAGCGCGTCACGGTCGATGGGCACCAGTACCCCGATTACGCCAACTGCGTGGCCATCTCGACGGCCGGCGCTCAGCGGGAGATGATCCTGCCGTCGCTGCTGGCGATCATCATCCCCGTGGTGGTGGGTCTGCTGCTGGGCGTGCCCGGCGTCATGGGTCTGCTGGCCGGCGGTCTGACCAGCGGTTTCGCGGTAGCCATCTTCATGGCCAACTCCGGCGGCGCCTGGGACAACGCCAAGAAGCTGATTGAGACCTACGGCAAGATCACCGCCGACCAGGTCGTCAAGGACCCGTCGCTGGTGCAGAAGCTTCCGCAGAGCGTGCGCGATTCGGTAATGGCCCGTGCCCAACTGGCGGTCCAGTCCGGCCATCCGGGCCAGATCATGTACGGCAAGGGTTCCGACGACCACAAGGCGGGCGTCGTCGGCGACACCGTCGGCGATCCGTTCAAGGACACCTCCGGCCCCAGCCTGAACATCCTCATCAAGCTGATGAGCATGGTGTCGGTCGTGTTCGCCGGCCTGATCGTCAAGTACGCACCGGCCATCGCCGAGATGCTGGGTCTGGGCTGGTAATCCCCGGCGGGGCGGGCATCTTGCCCGCCTTCAGAACCCCCACATCACCTGCCCTGCCCCAAGAAGGCAGCAACATCCCAGCGGAGCCGCCCACCCGGCGGCTCCGCTTTCTTCTTTTTGGGGGGGGCGATGAGCCTTCACATCTCTGATATAATGCAAACAGAGCCCTTTGCTGGCGTGAACTGCTGATTCGGAGTCTGTCAACGATGAACTGGCGCGACCACATCGAACAACGGCCGGATGTTCTGGCAGGTAAGCCTGTCTTCAAGGGCACACGCCTGAGTGTCGAGATGGTCCTCGAACGACTCGGCGACGGGGCCACGGAGGCCGATCTGCTGGAAGCGTATCCGCGGCTCCGGCCGGAACACATCCGCGCGGCTCAAGCCTATGCAGCCGCAGCATTAGCCTCTGACGAGACGGTATTCACGGACACGGCCGTATGAGAATCCTGGCCGACCAGAACGTGGACGCCGCCATCGTTCAGTGGCTGCGGCTTGCCGGCCATGGTGTTTTCTGGGCATCCGAGATGGCCGTTTCCGCACCTGATCCCGAGCTGATCTCCATTGCCCGACGTGAATCTCGTATACTCATCACCGGCGACCTGGATTTCGGTGAACTCGTGTATCGACACGGGAGGGTCGCCACCGGAGTGGTCCTGCTGCGCTACAGAACCGCATCGCAACACGATCGGTTAAGGCTTTTGCAGGCCCAATGGCCGCTCATAGAAGCACGCGTGCCAGGCCACTTTATCGTCTGTCGAAATAACCGAGTGCGGATCCGGCCGATCAGCCCGGCCGGTTCGTGAGGCTGATGCGGAGCAAGGCATGGATCGCAGCAAACTGAAAATCCGCCCCATTATCGGCATGGAAATCCACGTTCAACTGGCCACGAAGACGAAGCTCTTCTGCGCCTGCCCGATTGAGTTCGGAGCTCCGCCCAACAGCCGGGTCTGCCCGGTGTGCCTGGGGATGCCCGGCGTGCTGCCGGTCCTGAACCGCACGGCCTACGAGCACGCCGTGCGCACGGCCATCGCCCTCAAGTGCGAGATCGCCCGCTTTACCAAGTGGGACCGCAAGAGCTACTACTACCCAGACCTGCCCAAAAACTACCAGATCAGCCAATACGACCTGCCCCTGGGCTTTGACGGGGCGTTCGATGTGCCGGTAGACGATGCGGCGGTGAGCAATGCACCGGCGGATGGCGCTCCGGCGGATGGTGAGCCGGAGGGCGGCAGGCCGACGGATGGTGGGTCGGCGAGTGGCAGGCCAGAGAGTGGTGTAGCGGCCGGGCTCCGTACCGGCCGTTCTCCCCGCAAAACGTCCGGCACGGAGTCCACCGGCTACCGGCGCGTGGGCATCATCCGGGCGCATCTCGAAGAGGACGCCGGCAAGAACCTGCACGAGAAGCCGGGGATTACGCAGGTGGATCTCAATCGCACCGGCACCCCCCTGCTGGAGATCGTCACCGAGCCCGATCTGGCCTCGGCGGATGAGGCCTACAACTTCTGCGTCGAGCTGCAACGGCTGGTCACCTACCTGGGCGCGAGCGAAGCGAGCATGCAGAAGGGCCAGATGCGCTTCGAGCCCAATGTGAACGTGGCCATCGAGTACGACGGACGCGAGTACCGCACGCCCATCGCCGAGGTCAAGAACCTCAACAGCTTCAAGGCCGTGCGCGATGCCATTCGCTACGAGATCGAGCGGCAAGTCAGCGAGTGGATGGCCGACCCCGATTACGTCATCAACAAGCGCCCCAAGGAGAACCGTGGCTGGGACGATGTTCGCGGCGTGACCGAGTTCCAGCGCGGCAAGGAGGAGGCCCACGATTACCGCTATTTCCCCGACCCTGACCTGGTGCCGGTGGAAGTTGACGACGCCTGGATCGAGTCGATGAAGGATTCCGTCGGCGAGCTGCCCCTGGAGCGTCAGGCCCGCATGAGTAGCGAGTACGGCCTCAGTTCCGCCGACGCCGCTACCATCCTGGCGGACCGAGCCACCGCCGACCTGTTCGAGGAAGCCGCCGAGGCCGGCCACCCGCCGACACTGGGCAAGCAGTTCATCAGCTTCTGGAGCGCCCACGCCAACGCCCGCAACACCACCATCGCCGGCCTGGGCATCGACGCCGCACGCCTGGGCGAACTCTCGAAGATCACCGCCGACGGCCTGGTCAACGCCACCGCCGCCGCGATCATCGCCGAAAAAATGCTCTCCTCCTCCGATACGCCCACGGCCATCGCCCAGCGCGAGGGCCTCATCCAAACCCGCGACGAAGGCCAGGTGCAGGCCTGGGTGGAGGAGGCCTTCACCAAAAACGAAAAGGCCGTGCAGGACGCCCTGGCCAACCCCAAGAAACAACAGCAAGCCCGCGGCTTCCTCACCGGCCAGGTAATGAAAATCTCCGGCGGCAAGGCCGACCCAAAGGTCGTGGGGAAACTGATCGAGGAGAAGCTGGCAAAGCTGTCTCAGGACTTATGACCTGTGATGAAAACGACAAGGGGACAAGGAGACAAGGGGACCAGGAGACCGACGGCCTTGTCTCCAGGTCTCCTTGTCCCCCTGTCCCCTTGTCGACCCCTCCCAGGCGGGCAGGATGCCCGCCCTCCGGAGCCTCCTGCCCCCGAACCCCGGCTCCACCCCTGAACCCTGAACCCCGAACCCTGAACCCTATATACTAAAACCATGGACACCCTCCCCCTCACTCCCCGCGTGCTTGTTGCCGCCTACTCGCAGGGCATCTTTCCCATGGACGTGGATGGCGAGATCTGCTGGTTCTCACCGGACCCGCGGACCATCATCCCGCTGGACGGCCTGCACGTCTCCCGCCGGCTCCGCCGGACCTGCCGGTCGGGCCGGTTTGAGGTCCGCATCAACACCGCTTTCCGCGAGGTCATGCTCGGCTGCGCCGACCGCGCGGAGGGCACCTGGATTTCCGACGAGATCCTGGAGGCCTACTGTGAATTGCACCGCCTGGGCCTGGCCCATTCGGTGGAGACTTGGCAGGAGGGCGAACTGGCCGGCGGGCTCTACGGCGTGGCCCTGGGCGGAGCGTTTTTCGGCGAATCCATGTTCCACTACCGCACGGACGCCTCCAAGGTGGCCCTGGTGGCGACGGTCGAGCGTCTCAACGCCCGCGGATACGTCCTTTTTGACGTCCAGTACACCACCCCCCACCTGGCCCGGTTCGGCGCCGTCGAAATCCCCCGCCGGCAGTACCTGGCCCGCCTCAAACGGGCCCTGGCCGTCCCGGCTCAGTTCACGGACTGACGGAGCACTCGGCTCTCAGTTCTCCGTTCCAGGGCGCCGGCCGGCCCTTGCTCCGGGCCGTCATCCCCCCTACCGTAATCCCATGATCAAGAACGCTCACAAGCTTCTCGTCGACCTGCTGTCCCTGCCCACCTCGCCGTTCAACGAGCAGTATGTGGCCGGTTACATCCGCCGGTGGGCCGCCGGCCGGCCGGGCTTGGAGCTTACCGGAGATGAGTTCGGCAACCTGCGTATCCGCCTTCGTCGGGGGCCGGCCGCCGCCTCGCCGCTGGTCTTCTCCGCCCACATGGACCACCCCGGCTTCGAGGCCCAGGCCATGATCCGTCCCGGCCGGTTGCGGGCCCTCTGGCGCGGGGGCGTGTTGCCGGAGTACTTCCCCGGCGCGAAGGTGCGTTTCTACTCGGACGGCGCGTGGATTCGCGGGGTGATCGAGAGTGTCAAGATCGTGCGCGACCTGCGCGGCCGTCGCCGGGTCCGGACCGCCACCATCGCGGTCAAGAAGGCCGTCGCTCCCGGCTCCATCGGCATGTGGGACTTCCCCGATCCGCTCATCCGCGGCTCGCGCCTCTACGCCCGCGGCTGCGACGACGTGGCCGGTGCAGCCGCCATCCTGGCCGCCTTCGACCAGTTATCAGAGCCCCATGCGCCAGCGTCCGGCGGGCGGGCCTCCCGCCCGCCTATTGAGCCCGAAGCGCCAGCGAGGGGACGACGGGCATCCTACCTGCCCATTGAGCCCGAAGCGCAAGCGAGGGGGGGACGGGTATCCTGCCTGCCGACTGAGCCCGAAGCGCAAGCGAGGGCAATCCGCCCCAAATCTCCCCCACCGCCGACCAAAGGCAGCCCATCAAATCCGCAATCCAGCGTTCCCCTCGACCTCTACGCCACCTTCACCCGCGCCGAGGAGGTCGGCTTTGCCGGGGCCATCGCCACCGCTGCGCACTCCAGCCTGCTCCCACACCGGGCCCGCATTGTGGCCGTCGAGACCAGTTCCGAAATCCCCGGCGTGAAGATGGGCGAGGGCCCCATCCTCCGCGTGGGCGACCGGGACGCCATCTTCACCCCTGCCCTGACCGCCTTCTGCCGGCAGGTGGCCGACGATCTGGCCCGGCAGGACAAAACCTTCAAATACCAGCGCAAACTCATGGACGGCGGCACCTGCGAGTCGGCCGCCTTCTGCGAATACGGCTACGAGGCCACCGGCCTGTGCGTCGCCCTGGGCAACTACCACAACATGGACCCGCGCCGGAAGCGCCTGGCCGCCGAGTACATCGACCTGCGCGACTGGAACGGGCTGGTCAAATGGTTCGTCGCCCTGGCCACCACTCGCCGTGAGTATCGGCCCCGGGGCAACCCCGCCTTCCGGGAAGTCCTCGACCGACTGGACAAGGAATACACGCCCCTGCTGCGCAAAACCACCGGCCGCACCCTGTCGCCGATGCCCCCGCCCGCCCCCTCCACCCCGTAGCGCCCGGGCTCCGCACCGGCCGTTCCCCTGCACCGTCCTTGTTGTACCGCCGGGTGGCCCAGGTTCTCCGAACCTGGGCTCACGATTTCTGATCGGCACGCGGCGGCAAGCATCGACAAAAGACAATCCTCTCGCGCGACCGGGGACACGATCATCCATGTAAAACACCACTCTCGCGCACCAGCGACCGGATGGCCCAGGTTCTCTGAACCTGGGTTCACGATTTCCGATCGGCACACGGCGGCAAACATCGACAAAGAGCGATCCCCTCAGCAGGTTTCAGCCCGCATGAGTCGCGCCTGGCCGTGGCCCGGCGCATCTCCGGCCGGGTGCTGACCTTCGACGTCGAACCGGAGATGATCCGGCGTACCCGCGAACGGGTCGAGCGGGCCGGCCTGCACAACGTCACCGACCGACAGCGCGATGTGCTGGCCGTGGGTTACGGCCTGCCGGAGGCGTCCTTGGACGGCTGCCTGCTCTTCAACATCCTGCACTGCGAACATCCGGGGCCATTGCTGCGCGCGTCAAGCCAGCCGGTCCGCCCCGGCGGTTGAATCTGGGCCATCCACTGGCGTCACGACCCTTCAACACCGCGCGGCCCATCCCTGTCCATCCGGCCACAGCCGGAACAGATCCGCCAATAGGCCGAAGAGCAAGGCCTGGACCCCGTCGCCCCCCGATCGACCTCCCGCCTTGGCACTACGGCTGGCGGATCAGGAAACCCGCCCCGGCTCCCCCGCACCCCCTTAGCCCCAACCACACCAGACCGAAGGAGGCAAAACGCGAGGCCGCTTCGATTCTGCCCATCAGATTCACACAGATAAACACAGATGTTTTTCTTTCTTATCTGCGTCGATCTGTGTCCATCTGTGGGCTCTTGTTGGCCTCAGTGAGACTATAAGTGCTTGTCAATGCAGCACATGACAGACTGCAAATGGTTTCGTTTGGCGCCGGCAATGAATTAAACCCTTCTTACCCACCTCCCCGTGACGGCCTCCCGTCTGCCCCTGCGGTCGTGCATGCACTTGTTAATGAGCATCAGCAGTATACTCTGCATTTGGGGAGCAGGCGGGGAGCAGTCGGGTTTTGTCAAGTATCGCGTCGTGAACGACGCAGAGCCAGGCAAAATACATATTTGCTGTATGCCGTCTTCCTACCCCGCAAGTAGCGGGAGAAAGTACCGGCTTGGTAGTGGACCCCAGCTCAATCATCTCGGATCTGCTTTTCTGCATAGTCGCAGAGGCTAGAAATTACGAGCTAACGCCCTTCGAGCGGTTGTTCGTCGCTGAGCGCTCCGGAGCTGTATCCCATGCAGGCTGGCATGCAGATCTCTATCTCAAGTGCGGCTGCCTACAAGAGGCGCTCCGTTTTTACAGGACGCAGAAGCACTATAGAAAGCTCGGGGATGTCAGCTGGGCGATGGGCGACCTCGATAGTGCATACGATTTCTATAAAATGCCTGCCCGCCTTGATAGATGTTCCTCTCGGCACGAGAAGGACTGGGATCGCCTCATCAAGCTGTCGTTCTTCAGATCGGATTGGGGTAAGGTTATTCAACATCTTCTTGATGCTCCCATAAGTCCCTCGCCAGTAAAGAAGGGTAGGATTATTCTGGGTAATTCGGAAGTAGCGGGAACTCCCTACCTGAAGATGGCCGCAATTGCCTCCACGAGGCTTGGCACGACTGCTCCCAGCGAGCTAGAGGGTCTAGTGAGAACGGCCTTCGGTTTGTCAGCCGCGGATTGGGACAACTTGGTAGCTGCATCTGCAATCATGGACTCCGTCAGTATCCAGAAGTTCCAACTACGGTCCAGGCCCATGCCCGCAACGAGGCCTTCGGTTTCTCTGGCGGTGGCTTGCGCCAAAGGCGATACGCCCCGGTCCCGAGCCGCGTTGGAATTCCTGGTTGACGCTCCCAATCATCTGAGTCGTGCGAAGAGAGATGTTAAAGCGTTTTTGAAGACTGGCCGGGAAGAGTATTTACGGAGCTTCCTCAACACTGTGCTCCTATCCGGCGTAGCCTCCATTGGCCACTCCCTCCTCTTTCAATGCCTGGAGATGGACCCCTGCGGTTTACCCGACGCCCATCCCGAACGTTTGGTGCGGCTCTACAGCTGTCACCCCATCATGAACAAGAGATACTTTGGGCGTCTTTTGGAATTGAAGTTCCGTCTGCAACTGCCGCTTTCTGCTGGCGACCTCCTTACCGGCATGTTTCAGAAAATGTCGTCCATTGAGTCCTCAATAAAAGCTGTACAAGGGGAAGAACCAAGGAGTATACTTGATTATCCGAAGCTAGTCTCATGCCACGACTGGGCCGAGATGCGTCTGAGTGACTGGCTTGCAGGGAAGGAGGGAGCGCGCAAAACCGAAATCATTGCCCAGATATGGCGTAGGCGGACTTTCAAGAAAGTGCCAGGACCGTTTTACAGTGGCACGAGAGACCCGACCTCACCGCGGGACATGACGGAATGGGGTGACCTTCTCGATGAGGCTTTCGCATGGCTGGGAGACAGGTGGAAAAGCGAGATTGGGACGAGCCCATGGATATCGGAGAATAGACTTTTTCAGTTGCTCAGACGAGCATTTGACCACGTGGAGGTGCTGCAGCACGCACAGCCCATTTGGTTGGCTCCCCAGCACTTGGACGTATTCATTCCCGAACTATGCCTGGCGATTGAGTACATGGGCGAGCAGCATTACCGGCCCGTCGGCTTCTTCGGTGGAGAAGCGGGACTTCGTCAGACCGTCGAGCGCGATCGGCGAAAGACCATCCTGTGTAAGCAGTTGGGCGTGAATCTAATTCACGTGCGTTACGATGAAGACCTGAGTGAGAGGGTCAGCCAAATTCGTGCGATGTACCCAGGGTGAGTGGCACATGCACCGAGTCCCGAAAAGTTCCAGCGCCAGGAGCAATGACGCAGATCTTAGCACCCCAGGTGAGCTTCAGTCCATAGCGCTGGCACGGGCCGTCGAGCATCACGGTGACGATCGTGCAGCACATGTCGATGTAGGGGATGCCAAGGGGCTTGCTGGTGACTGAGTGGTAGTGCCCGCTGATGCCGTTCTTGAGGGCATTGGCAGCTGCCTTGCCCGCAATCGTGGCGGCGATGTCGCGGTGGCTGTAGGCGGCGGGGCCGGTGGCGACCTGGTGATTTGGGGGAGGCCAGATGTCGAGCGAATTGGGACGGGCAAATTATTGGGACAACCTCGCCTTTTCGCCTCTGCCGCTCGTCCGCTAAACCAGTGAAGAGCCCGACACTCGTCAAGCGAAACCTGCGCGGGGCACGAGCCTTCCCCTCAGGCTGGTAATGTGGGTCCCCCCCTGGCGGGAGATGCGCCGACAGGGTCTGCACAGGCAGGAGATCTGCCGGCGGAGCAAGCCGCCGCTCGCAACAACTGACAAGAGGACAACTGACCCGGCAACTGACAACTGACTACTGACCACTGACGTCCGGCACCAGCCCCTGGGATTGCGGGCGCGGCCCGCGCCGGGTGCCCCATTGGCCAACCACCGCCGGACCGCTCCATCTGACAACCATGGCCGGGCCACTTATACTGTTGGGTATTACCGTGGAATCACAGCAGGAGCCTGTATGAACGTTCAGGGGACCATCGGGATATTGATTGCACTTATACTCGCCGCCGGCCCGCTCTGGGGAGCCGCCCCGGCGGCGCAGTGGGCGGTCGAGCCGGCACAGCGGGCGGTTGAGCTGGCACAGCAGAGGGCCACCCCGGCGCCACGCCAAGCCCAGGCCGCCCCGCGCCAGGCCGCCGCAGCGAATCGCAATACGGCCGGCCCCACCCAATCCGCTAACCGCAATCCGCAATCGGAGATCCGCCCTGCCGCCCAGCCTGTGGCCGGGCCTGCTCCCGTGGCCACCGGCCGGGCGCTTCGCCGGACGCCCATCGTGGACGTCTTCGAGCGCACCCGTGACGCCGTGGTCAGCATTCAGGCCACCCAGGAGGTCGAACGGGTGCTGCCCTTCGGCGACATCTTCGGTCGCGGCCGGACCCAGCGCTACCAGACCACCGCCATCGGCAGCGGCTTCTTCATTCACCCGTACGGCTACGTGGTCACCAATGCCCACGTGGTGGCCGAAGCCGCCGGCGTCAAGATTATCTTCGCGGATAAAACCGAATATGATGCCGACAAAGTGGCGGTGGACGAACGGCACGACCTGGCCGTGCTCCGCGTCCGGGCAAACCGCAGCTTCCCCGCCATCACCCTGGGCCGCAGCGACGACCTGCTGATCGGCGAGACGGTCATCGCCATCGGCAATCCGCTGGGCTACGACCACACCGTGACCGCCGGCATCGTCAGTGCCACCAACCGCACGCTGGAGGGCGGCGAAAACGTCTCCTACACCGGCCTCATCCAGACCGACGCCAGCATCAACCGCGGCAACTCCGGCGGGCCGCTGCTCAACGTGCTCGGCGAACTGATCGGCATCAACACCGCCATCCGCGGCGACGCCCAGAACATCGGCTTCGCCATCCCGGTGGACACGCTGCGCAGGCTTCTGCCGGAGATGCTGTCCATCGAACGCATCCGCCGGATGCAGGTCGGCCTGCGGCTCCACTGGCGCGACCGCACGTACGTGACCGAGGCCTACGGGCCAGCCGCCGCCGCGGGTATCGAGGCCGGCGACGAACTGGTCGGCATCAACGGCACGCCGGTCCGCCAGGACCTCGACTACTACATCCACCTGCTCCACCGCCGGCCGGCCGACCCGCTGACGCTGGAGCTGGTTCGCAACGGCAAGCGCTATTCCGTGCGGGTCCAGCCGCGGGCCCTCCCCGCTCCCGACGGGGCCCGGCTGCTGAGCGAGAAATTCGGCATCTCCGCCCGGCCGCTCACCGAGGAGGAAGCCGCCGAACTGCGGCTGCGGGGCGGGCTGGTCATCACCGGCGTGGCCCCGGGCAGCCCGGCACAGGAGGCCGGCCTGGTCCGCGGCCACATCATCGCCCAGATCGGCAAATACTTCCCGTCCGACCTGGAGGATGCCGGCAAGCTGCTGGAGAACGTCAGGCGGGGGGAAAAGGTGTTTTTCAGAGTCTGGGAGAACCACCCGCGCTTCGTCCGCGTGCTGGAAGGTTACCTGACCGCCCGGTGACCGTTCTTTCACCACGGGATGCCGGCGCCACACGGAGCCTTCACCGACGAGGCGTCGATGTCCCCCAGAACGGATCAAGAGGCGGGATGCACGCATCGTGTGTTGAGTTGTCTCACCATCGCGCGGGGGTCATCCAGAAACGCTGCGCCCCGGCCTCGGACCTTCCGTCCTTAGGTCGTAGGTCATTCGTTAGACATTGGTCATTAGACATTAGACATTTGCCCGGAGCAGAGTTGCACCTCACCCCACGATGCCTATAGTGAGCCCCATGCGCATCATCCTCGCCCCAGACTCCTTCAAAGAATCGCTCAGCGCCCGCGAGGTCTGCGAAGCGATCGCGCGCGGCATTCGCCGGGTCCGCCCGGATGCGATCATTGACTCCATCCCCATGGCCGACGGCGGCGAAGGAACCGTGGACGCCCTGGTCAGCGCCACGGGCGGCGCGCTTCGTCAAACCACCGTCACCGGCCCACTGGGCGAACCAGTGACGGCCACCTGGGGTCTGCTGGGCGACGGCAGCAACACCGCGGTCATCGAGATGGCCGCCGCCTCGGGCCTGGCCCTGGTCCCGTCCGACCGTCGCAACCCCCTGCTCACCACCACCTACGGCACCGGCGAGTTGATCCGGGCCGCGATCGAAAGCGGAGCCACTCGTCTCATCGTGGGCATCGGCGGCAGCGCCACCACCGACGGCGGCGCGGGCGCGGCCCAGGCCTGCGGATATCGCTTTCTCGACGCGACCGGCCGGCCCATCCCCGCCCCCATCGCCGGCGGCCAACTGGACAAGGTCGCCCAGATCGATCGGAGGGCGGGCATCTTGCCCGCCTTCGGGGGAGCGGGCATCCTGCCCGCCGCGCACCAGCGAGACGCCGGTGTCTCACATCGGAGGGCGGGCGTCTTGCCCGCCTTGCGCTCAGAAGAAGAAGGAGGGGCAGGCGGCTCGCAGGCGGAGAGCACTGCGCCGGTCTCCATCCTCGTGGCCTGCGACGTGGACAACCCCCTGTACGGCCCGCGCGGAGCGGCCGCGATCTACGGCCCGCAGAAGGGCGCCACCCCCGAGCAGGTCCAGATCCTTGACCGAAATCTCGCCCACCTGGCCGACCTGATCGAACGCGACCTGGGCAAGAACGTCCGCGATTTTCCCGGCGCGGGCGCGGCCGGCGGGCTGGGCGCGGGGATGGTCGCGTTCTTTAACGCCCGCCTCGACCGAGGCATCCGGCTGGTGATGGAAGCCGTTCACTTCGAGCAGCGCATCAAAGACGCCGACCTGATCATCACCGGCGAAGGCCGTCTCGACCGCCAGTCCATGATGGGCAAGGTCATTGCCGGCGTCGGCCAAGCCGGCAAAGCCGCCGGCGTCCCCGTCGTCGCCCTGGTCGGCTGCACCGGCGAAGGGGCCGAAGCCGCTCTGGAGGTGCTCCGCAGCTTCCACCCGATCAACCCGCCCGAGATGCCGCTTCAGGAAGCCCTTGCGAGAACGCCGGAGGCCCTGGAATCAACCGCCGCCGCGGTGCTGGCGTCTTTTTCAGAATCCTGAACCTCGAAGCCCACCAGGCGGCCAAAATGCCCGCCCTCCGACTGAACCTTCTCAGGCGGGCAAGGTGCCCGCTCCCCAAGGGCTACCCTGAACCGTGAAGGCGGGCAGGATGCCCGCCCCCCGGGGATGCCCCCCCAGCCTCCCTGAACCCTGAACCCCGAACCCTAACCCCTGAACCCTCGATCCATTGATTCCCACCCTCAGATCGTGTGTAATCACAGCCTGTTTTGGCGCTTACAATACGACAGGTTGGATCATGGATAACTTCATTTACCGGGAAGGCGAGCTGTATTGCGAGGATGTCCCTGTCCGCCGGATCGCGGACGCCGTGGGAACGCCCACTTACATCTATTCAGCGGCCACCTTCCGCGATCACTACAACAAGTTCGTTTCCGCTTTCCGCGAGCTCAATCCCACGATCTGTTATTCCATCAAGAGTTGCAGCAATCTCCACATCCTCCGGCTGCTGGTGGGGATGGGGGCGGGGATGGATGTGGTCAGCGGCGGCGAGCTCTACCGGGCCCTTAAGGCCGGGGCCGAACCCGCCAAGATCACCTACGCCGGCGTGGGCAAGACCGACGCGGAGATCAACGAGGCCATCGACGCCAGAATCGGCCTGTTCAACATCGAGTCCGAGGCCGAGCTGGCCAACCTGATCGAGCTGGCCGGGCGGAAAGGGCAAACCGTCCGTGCCGCCCTGCGGGTCAACCCGGACGTGGATCCCAAGACCCACCGCCACACCGCCACCGGCAAGCGCGAATCCAAGTTCGGCGTGGACCTCGAACGGGCCCGAAAAGTCTTCCAGGAATTTGGCCGGAGCACCCACGTGCAGCTTTGCGGCATCCACCTGCACATCGGCTCACCGGTGAATAACATTGAGGCTTACTCCGAAGCCATCACCAAGACTCTTGAACTCATCAAGGCCCTGCGCGATGAGGGCTACCAGATCGATACGCTCGACATCGGCGGCGGATTCCGGGCCAACTACGAAGGCAGCGATTCTCCACCGGCCACGGCCTATGCCGAACAGATCGTACCCCTGCTGCGCAACCAGGGCCTCAAGGTGATCCTGGAGCCGGGGCGTTCCATCGCGGCCAACGCAGGTATCCTGCTGGCCCGTACGCTCTACGTGAAGCGCGGCGGCGACAAGCACTTTGTCATCGTGGACGGCTCCATGACCGAGCTTATCCGCCCGGCCCTGTACGATGCGTATCACTTTATCTGGCCGGCGAACCCGGGCCCGGGGTTCGTTCCCTCGCAACGCTGGCGCGGTCTGAATTTCCCCGGCACCAGCGAGGTGGATATCGTCGGGCCGGTGTGCGAGTCGGGCGATTTTCTGGGTAAAGGCCGGTTGCTGCCGCCGGTGAAGCGCGGCGACCTGATTGCAGTCTTCACGGCCGGCGCGTACGGCTTCGCGATGGCCAGCCACTACAACTCCCGGCCCAACGCCGCAGAGGTGCTGGTCGAAGGCGGAGAATTCCGCACCATCCGCCGTCGGGAGACTTACAAAGACGTGATCGCCGCCGAAGAATAGGCGGCCATGGCGAAGCCCTGCAGTGCAAAGTGGGCCATTTTCTGTAGCGGCCGGGCTCCGTACCGGGCCGTTTTGCCTGTAAAACGGCCGGCACCCAGCTTTCGCCGGGTACCCGGCCCGGCCGGGGCGGGGACTTGTGCGCCGGGCACTCGCAACCACCAGTTCCGCTTCGCTCCACTGGTGGCCACTCTCACCCGGCCCCTCTCGGGGCCACTGGCGACTACCTGAGCGACAGACACTTCTCCAGCCTCAGACGCACTCCGGCTTCAGCTGGGCTTGCGGTTGATGCCGTCGGCACCCTCATCGGTTGTCCAAATCGTGAACCTACCTCTTGAAGAGGTGGGCCACACCCCCGAGTCGGGTGGCCGGCCCGAAGCCGCCTTCGGCGGAAAGCCCCATAACGGGGCTGAATATCGAACGGAGCCGAGCCTGCCGAAGCTGTCACGCCCCCCCTTCCCCCCCCGCCTGTTCCCGGTTTCAGCCCCGCCACGCTATAATTGGGCCTGTTGCGGGAGGGGGACGAGTCCCGTACGACGACCTAAGTTTCAGGTATACTGATGTTTGAAGCACTAACAGAACGTTTCGGGGATGTTTTCCGGCGCATTCGTGGCCGGGGCAGGATCACTGAAGAGAACGTGGCCGAGGCCCTGCGAGAGGTCCGCACCGCCCTGCTGGAAGCCGACGTCCACGTCAGCGTGGTCAAGCAGTTCACCGATGAGGTCATGAAAAAGGCCCTCGGCGCGGAGGTGATCAAAACCCTCCACCCCGACCAGGTGCTCATCAAAATCGTCCATGACGAGCTGGTTCAGCTCATGGGCCCGGTAGACCCGCGCATCCCCTATGTAACCCCCGGACCGACGGTCATCCTCATGGCCGGCCTGCAGGGCTCCGGCAAGACCACCACCTGCGGCAAGCTGGCCAAGCTCATCATGAGCCGCGGCAAGCGCCCGCTGATGGTCGCGGCCGACCTTAAGCGCCCGGCGGCTATCGACCAGCTTGAAGTAATCGGCGGTCAGGTTGGCGTACCCGTCTACGCCGAACGTGGCGAGCAGAACCCGGTGAAGGTCTGCCGTAACGGCGTCCTCCATGCCCGCAAGACCGACCGCGACGTGGTCATTCTGGATACGGCCGGCCGCCTGGCTATCGACGACGAGCTCATGAACGAGATCCATCAGGTCGAGCAGGCCACTCAGCCGCACCAAGTCTTCCTGGTCATCGACGCCATGACCGGCCAGGACGCGGTCAACACGGCCAAGCGCTTCAACGAACGGCTCGAGCTCGACGGCCTGATCCTCACCAAGTTCGACTCCGACACCCGCGGCGGCGCAGCCCTCTCCGCCAAGATGATCACCGGCAAGCCGATCAAGTTCATCGGTACCGGCGAGAAACTGGAAGCGCTGGAGGAATTCCACGCCGACCGCATGGCCGGTCGAATTCTCGGCATGGGCGACGTGGTCACGCTGGTCGAGAAGGCCCAGCAGCAGTTCGACGCCAAGGAAGCCGAGAAGCTTCAGAAGAAGATGGCCAGCGGCATGACGCTGGACGACTTCATGGCCCAGATGAACAAAATGAAGTCGATGGGCTCCATGAAGGACATCATGAAGCTGATCCCCGGCATGTCCACGCAGGTCGACGGCCTGGAGGTGGATGATCGCGAACTGGATCGCTTCGAGGCCATCATCCAGTCGATGACCCCCAAGGAGCGCCGCAATCCGGAGATCATCGAGGCCTCGCGCCGCCGCCGGATCGCCAAGGGCTCAGGCACCGACCCCAAGGACGTCTCCGGACTGATCAAGAGCTTCACCCAGGTCCGCGACATGATGAAGGTCATGAGCAACATGTCGATGATGGACCGGCTGCGCAGCGCCGCCCAGTTCGCGAAAATGGCCGCCGGCGGCATCATGCCCCGCCTCAAGGGCGGCAGCACCATGAGCCAGAAACGCAGGGAAACCCGCAAGGAAAAGCGCCAGCGGCGCAAGAAGCACAGGCGGTGACGATACTATACCGAAGAGACCGCTGAGGAGTGGATCGGCCGTTTCGACGCCTGGCCACAAAGCCATCCCCGTCGCGGTTCTGTCGCGGATGACAGCCGCGGGAGCATTTACGCGGCCCGCGGCGGATGAGAATCGTTCTTGACGCCAGCATTCTCCCGCGCAGCATTCAACTGAACAGTCGTGCCTACAAGGCGCCTCGCCGAAATCGGGAAGCACACAAAAACACAAAGCCGGCTTGGGAAGCTGGCATTCTCAGCAGTCCGTGGGACGAAGCCGGCTCAGTTGGGGCAGCCCCTCGAATTCGGGTACTCCTGTAGAGATCGTGGCTAAGTTGGCTCAGCGGTTCGTTGATCCCTCCACGGGATATCCCGGCCTGTACCCCCGTTCTGCAGCGTGCATATCATTCCCGTAAACCTTCGCCAGTTCGGTTGTCCAGATGCGGGCGAAATATGAACACGTGGCCATCTGCAGCCAAAGCCGTTGTGCCAGCCCGCCGGCGCGTGGCGTGGGGATGGGGAATTGCCATGATGCTGGCAGGCGGGATCTCTGCCATCATGGCCTTCAAACTGGTGCAGTCTGATTTGGCGGGCTCATCACACGAGCTCGCTTCCCCTGTGACCTCGTCATTATCTGTATTCGCGGCGACGATCCCGAACACCGCGCCACCTCCCGGCCCCGCCCCGGCGGGCATGGTGTGGATCCCCGGCGGCGAGTTTTCCATGGGCTCGGACAGCCTCTGCGAAGGGTTCTGTTCCCTGCCGGGCGTGACCCGCGACGCACAGCCCATCCGCCGCGTCTATGTTGATGGCTTCTGGATGGACGCCACCGAGGTAACCAACGGGCAATTCGACAAGTTCGTCAAAGCCACCGGCTATGTGACGATCGCTGAGCGCACGCCCACGGCCGAGGAGTTCCCCGGCGCGCCGCCGGAGAATCTGGTGGCCGGCTCGACCGTGTTCACGCCCACGCCTGCCCCGGTGCCGTTGACTGATCATTACCGCTGGTGGCGCTACCAGAAAGGGGCCGACTGGCGGCACCCGGAAGGGCCGGGCAGTTCCATTGAGGGCCGCGGCAACTACCCGGTGGTTCACATCGCCTATGACGATGCGGTGGCGTATGCGAAATGGGCCGGCAAGCGCCTGCCCACCGAGGCCGAGTGGGAATTCGCCGCGCGCGGGGGCCTGACCGGCCAGATCTTCGCCTGGGGCAATGAGTTTCGTCCCGGCGGCAAGCACATGGCCAACACGTTCCAGGGCCGGTTCCCGCTGAAAGATGAGGGCCAGGACGGCTTTGCGGGCATCGCGCCCGTGGCACAGTTCCCGCCGAATAGCTATGGCCTCTACGACATTGCAGGCAACGTGTGGGAGTGGTGCAGCGACTGGTATCGGGCCGACGCCTATGCGCAGCTCGCGTCAGCCGGCGGTGTCATCCGCAACCCACAGGGGCCGGCGGCGCCGTGGGACCCGGCCGAGCCGGGCGAGAAGAAGCGCGTGCAGCGCGGCGGCTCGTTTTTGTGCACTGACCAGTATTGCACGCGTTACATGGTCGGGACCCGGGGCAAAGGCGAGGCCAGCACGGGCAGTAACCACATCGGCTTCCGGTGCGTGAAAACCAAAGGAGGCATGGAATGATCCGACATTCCGCGCGCGTCGCCGCCGTCGTGCTGTTTGTCCCGGCTCTGGTACGGGCGCAAGATCTGCTCCCCTCGTGGAATGAAGGCCCGGCCAAGAAATCGATCGCAGACTTCGTCGCCCGCGTAACGGCCGAAGGAAGTCCGGACTTCGTGAAGCCGGCTGAACGCATCGCCGTCTTCGACAACGACGGCACGCTCTGGTGCGAACAGCCCATGTACTTCCAGTTCCTCTTCGCAGCTGATCGCATCCAAACCATGGCCCCGCGGCATCCGGACTGGAAGGAGAGGGAGCCATTTAGATCTGTTCTGGCCGGTGATCCCAAAGGGCTCATCGCCGGCGGGGAGAAGGGCCTGCTTGAGATCATGGCCGCGACACATGCCGGCATGACCGCCGACGAGTTCGAGAAGATCGTCACAGACTGGATCACAACGGCTAGGCACCCCAAGACCGGCCGGTTGTACACCCAGATGATCTATCAGCCCATGCTCGAACTGCTTGCATACCTGCGGTCCAGCGGATTCAAAACGTACATCGTCTCCGGCGGCGGGGTGGAATTCATGAGGCCATGGGTCGGCCGAGTCTACGGCATCCCGCCCGAGCAGGTAGTCGGCAGCCGCGGGAAACTCAAGTTCGAAATGCGCGAAGGCAAGCCCGTGCTGGTGAAGCTGCCTGAGGTGGACCTCATCGACGACGGCCCGGGCAAGCCGGTCGGCATTCACCAGATGATCGGCCGACGGCCGGTCATGGCTTTCGGCAATTCCGACGGCGATCTTCAGATGCTGCAGTACACGACCACCGGTGATGGCCCGCGTTTCGGGCTGATCGTGCACCATACCGACGCCGAGCGCGAGTACGCGTACGACCGCCAGTCGGATGTCGGCCGGCTCGACAAGGCACTTGACGAGGCACAGCGCCGCGGCTGGACCGTCGTTGACATGAAGAACGATTGGAAGACCGTGTTTCCCGCACGCTGACGCGGACACATACGCACGCAAAGGTAGTGGATCGGAAGTCCCGTGACACCCCCGTCACTGAGCTCATTAAAAGGAGATCGTGTGATGAAAGCACTACGCGGTTGCATGCTGGGCCTGCTGGCCGCGGCCGGCAGCTTCGTCTGCCTGGCCGACGCTGTAAAAGCTCAGCAGAAGAAGCCGAACTTCGTCATCATCTGGGGCGACGATATCGGTCAGTCGAACATCAGCGCCTATACGCGAGGCCTGATGGGCTACTGGACGCCGAATATCGACCGGCTTGCGGAGCAGGGCATGATGTTCACCGACTACTACGGCGAGCAGAGCTGCACGGCGGGCCGGGCATCGCTGATTACCGGCCAACACGGGCTGCGGACTGGTCTCACCAAGGTCGGCCTGCCGGGAGCGACGTTGGGGCTGCGCAAGGAAGACCCCACGATTGCGGAACTGCTCAAGCCGCTCGGTTATGCGACGGGTCAGATCGGCAAAAACCACCTCGGTGACCGCAACGAGTTCCTGCCTACCGTCCACGGGTTCGATGAGTTCTACGGCAATCTGTACCACCTCAATGCCGAGGAAGAGCCTGAACATCCGGACTATCCCAAGGATCCGGCTTTCCGTGCGAAGTACGGCCCCCGCGGCGTCCTGGATGCCAAAGCCACGGACAAGGTTGATGAGACAGTGGACCCACGGTTCGGAAAGATCGGCAAACAGATCATCAAAGACACCGGACCGCTCACCAGGAAGCGCATGGAGACCATCGATGACGACATCGCCGACCGCGCGGCTGACTTTATCCAACGTCAGGCCAAGGCCGGCAAGCCGTTCTTCGTCTGGGTCAACTTCACCCACATGCATGTCCGCACCCACGTCAAGCCAGAGAGCCGGGGCCAGTCCGGCCGCTGGCAGAGTGAATATCACGACGCCATGATCGACCACGACAGGAACGTCGGCACGGTGCTCAAGGCGATTGACGACGCCGGTATCGCGGACAACACGTTCGTCATGTACTCGACCGACAACGGTCCGCACATGAACACGTGGCCGGACGCGGCCATGACGCCCTTCCGCAACGAGAAGAACTCGAACTGGGAAGGCGCCTACCGGGTGCCGTGCATAGTGCGGTGGCCGGGGAAGATCAAGCCGGGCAGCGTCTCGAACGAGATCATCGCCCATCACGACTGGCTGCCCACCATCCTCGCCATGGCCGGGGACGACCAGGTCAAGGAGAAGCTGCTCAAGGGCTACCAGGTCGGGGATATGACCTACAGGGTCCACCTCGACGGGTACAGCCTCGTGCCGTACCTCACCGGGCAGGCGGAGAAACCGCCGCGGGAGTCGTTCATCTACTGCAACGACGATCAGCAGGTGACCGCCCTGCGCTTCGACAACTGGAAACTGGTGTTCATGGAACAGCGTGTGCCCGGAACGCTGCGGATCTGGGCAGAGCCGTTCGTCAACCTTCGCCTCCCGAAGATGTTCAACCTGCGCACCGACCCGTACGAGCGGGCGGACATCACGTCCAACACCTATTACGACTGGCTGCTCGACCATGCGTTCCTGCTGGTGCCGGCCCAGGACTACGTCGGGGAGTTCCTGATGACGTTCAAGGAGTACCCGCAGCGGCAGAAGGCGGCCAGTTTCAACCTTGACGAGGTGATGAACAAGCTGACGGAAGCCGTGCAATAGAACGGTCGCGTGGATCCGGAACACCCGCGCCGCCGACAGCGACAAGCCAATCGAGCTGAAATGACCGATTACTACCCGAGACGTGCGTCGGGCCTATGATGCGGCATCGGAGGAACGCAGGCCACGTGCCGGTCGAGGGGAGCTCTGCAGGCAGAAAGGTTCAATGGTCCTCGACGATGTTGGAAATCGGATTCGCGGTTGCAATCCTGCTTCTGCTGCTGGCATGCCTGGAAGCGGGATTTCGCGGAGGCCGCCGCGCCGCAACCACCGCGGGCGACGCAGCCGGCGGCAGTCAGATCGGCGCGGTTCAGGGCGCTGCGCTCGGTCTCCTCGGCCTGCTGCTCGCTTTCAGCTTTGGCGGGGCGGCTTCCAGATACATGGAACGGCAGCGCCTGATCATTCAGGAAGCCAATGCCATCGGCACGGCCTGTCTCAGGGCCGAGCTGCTGGACGAGCCCTGGCAGTCGGAATTGCGCACAGCCCTGGCGGACTACCTCACACACCGAATCCGGGTCTCAACACACCTCCGTTATGGCCTGTCGCCCGAGACGGCGGCTGAAATCAGGCTCTTCCACGAGCGGATCTGGAAAGCAGCACAAGAGGGAGTTCGCGCCAAGCCCGCAACCATGGTCGTCGTGCTTCCGCCCGTGAATGAGGTGATCGATCTTCATGCAACCAGAGTGGCGACAGAGCACGTGCACCTCCCCACCGTGGTGCTGGGGTTGCTGGTCCTCTGTTCTGCGCTGGCGATCGGAGTCATCGGCTTCGGCTGCGGTCTGACCCGCCGGAGATGCCCGACGATGACGATCTCGCTGACTGTACTGGTGACGGCTGCACTCTACACCACGATCGACTTCGACCACCCCGGGATCGGATTGATCCGCACGAGCGATTCACCCTTGATCGAATTGGAGACCGGCTTGCGACGTTAACCCGAGACGCTCGGCGCCCCCAATCGGACAAGTGCTCCCCGATCTCTTCCGGCAGGACGGTTTCGGCAAGTGGTTTCTCCAGCGCAAGCCAATCCCGGTCAATTATCAGCCCGTCATTCGCGGCATGGGCGTCGGAGAGTGTCCAGCCGCCAGTTGAAGGTTTGAAGGCGGCTCCGACCTCATACGCTATCCCGCCTTCTTTCAGCGGCCAACTCGCTTCTTGCCTCTGCGTGCCTCCTGCACGTCCTCAACGTCTTCATCCAGATACGCCTTGAGCATCCAGAGCTGCTCACAGCCCATGATCCGCCGGAAGTTCTTCTCCGGTCAGCAGCGCCAAAGCCGCCCAACGCAGCACCATCGAGCCGTTCTGCCAGTTCGTCACCCGCCGGGTGCGCAGCCGCGCGCCCGCATGGGGCAACTCGATCAGGTTGGTCGTGCACAGCCAGCGCCGCAAACCGGCCGGAAACCCCAGCCGGTTCACCGCGAACGTCTCGGCCAGCCTCTTGAGCGGGTCGTTCTCCACCCCATCGCGCGTGGAATGTCAGCATCACCTCAGATGCAGTAATCGAATTTCTCCCGGTCGTCCGCGGCCTTGTCTCTTCTGGCCAGTTCCGCGAAGGTTGCCCGATCGTAGACGGCCTCCACCGCAGCTTTGGCCTCCTCCCACAACTGGAGCAATGAACAGCGATCCTTGAGCGGGCAGTTGCACCGGTTTGATCCTTTTGTGCACCGGACTGGATCGAGCGAGCCATCCACGAGACGGATGACGCGGCCCACCGTCAGGTCTTCCGGCTTACAGGCAAGGATAAAACCGCCTTGAGCGCCTCGTCTTGCCTCCACCAAGCCGGCGGTCTTGAGTTCATTGAGAATGTTTTCCAGGAATCGCGGAGGAATGGCTTGGCGGGCGGCAATCTCGCCACTTCGCACCGGGGCCTGACCGGAACGTTTGGCAAGCTCCAACAATGCTCGAATGGCGTATTGGCACTTCTGACTGATGCTCATGGAACACCCTCTAAAGTTCACTAGCACAGTTGGGATTGTGGCAAATTGCCTGTGAATTTGCAAGCTGAATACGCCCTGGCACTTCGATATTATGTCATTATATCACATGCACTTACGATGATTGTCGCCGTATAAGAGGAAATTCTCGACTTTCTCTATTGACAATGTCGAGACAGATAGTACACTAACTCGACCGAGTTGATGATATATCGCTAGGTTAATTGATGAACGCAACGAACATCAGACATCTCCACAGCACGGCGTTCCTGCCCGAACCGGCGGGGAAGACGCTCATGCACCCCATCGCCCACATGCGGCGCGCCTGGCGTCGCAACCCTCATGTGCCCATACGGTGTCGACGCTGTTGCTGACGTAAATCCGCAAGAAGCGTTTTGACACTCGTCCCACTTGGCACGCAACCAAACAGGAAGAAGGGGATACCCGTGCGCATTTGCATTCTGTTTGCGAGTCTGGTCATTGCACTCCTGACTGACTCGTTATTTGCCGCGAATGAAGGAGGCAAGCCTGCCTCCGAGAACGCGGCCAACGGGCCGCCAACGGCAGCATCACAACCGACCACCCGGGAAAACGAGAGTCCCAGTCAGTCTGAGAACGACCGGCCGAATGAACCCATAGAGCTCGTTGTCGCGGAGAAGGAAGAGCCGCCCGCCGAAAAAGGTCCGCCGTTACCCTTCCACACCATTGAAGGCTACGGCGGCGGGGCCATCACGCCGATGGCTTATCTGGTCAATCCGCCCAGGAAGGGAAACTGGTTCGGGCTGCCGGCGGTGGCATTCTCGAACGTCATGGCCGGCCGGAAGAACCTGCAGGCCTTTACGGTCACCGAGAACCTCTTCGGCCGCATCGAACTGGGATATGCGGCAACCCGCCTCGGATTGGGTACGCTTCCCGGCGATATCAAGGATGCCACAGGCGTTGATATAGGGCGGCACGACATCTGGCTGCACAACTTCAACATTCGAGGCCTGCTGCTGGAAGAGAATTCGTTTGGCACAAAATGGTTGCCAGCTCTGACGGTCGGCACGCACTTTAAGGTCAACGACGGCATCAAAGGCATCAACAACAAGCTTGGCGGCGCTCTGTCAGACATCGGTTATGACAGGGATTGGGGCATCGACTTCACCTTAACCGCCAGCAAAACGCTGGTGGGCAACTGGACTCTGAATCGTCCGTTGATCGTGACCGGCGGCCTGAGGCTCAGCGAAGCCTCGAACCTGGGCTTCCTGGGCTTTGGCGATGAATACAAGCCCACGTTTGAAGGCAACGTCGCCTATCTGCCCACCGACTGGCTGCTGGTGGCCTACGAGTTCCGCCAGAAGGCCAACCAGTACTCCGATATCCCCGGTCTCGTCGGCCAGGAGGACAACTGGCATGCCATCGACGTGAGTTGGATCATCAACAAACATGCCACGCTCGTAGCCGGCTGGGGCTGCCTGGGCAACCTGGTCAACGGCGATGAGAACGGCGCCTGGTTCATCCAGTTCAAGTTCGAGTTCTGATGCTGGAGCGAGCCATGACATCATCTGGACCATCAGCGAGATGGCGGTCAGGGGACTTTCCGGCGCAGCCTTGTTTCGGATCGTCGGTCTCTGAACTGGACCCATAAGAGGAATTACCTAATGTCAAACATATATCAGGACATCACAGGAACAATCGGGCGAACGCCGCTGGTTCGTGTTCGCAAACTCACCGGCAACAACGCCACGGTGCTAGCCAAGCTCGAGAGCCACAATCCGCTGGCTTCGGTCAAGGATCGCATCGGCGTGGCCATGATCGATGCAGCCGAGCGGGAGGGCAAACTGAACGACAAGACCCTCATCGTCGAGCCGACCAGTGGTAATACTGGAATCGCTTTAGCACTCGTGGCGGCCGCGCGAGGGTATCGGCTGCTTCTGACCATGCCGGACTCCATGAGCCTTGAGCGCCGCAAGGTGCTCAAGGCCCTCGGGGCCGAACTGGTGTTGACGCCGGCGGCCAAGGGCATGAAGGGTGCGGTCGAGAAGGCATTGGAGATCTCAGCCTCGGACAAGAACGTTTTCGTGCCCCAGCAGTTCGAGAATCCCGCCAACCCGGAGATACATCGCCGCACGACGGCGGAGGAAATCTGGACCGATACCGACGGCAAGGTGGACATCCTCATCAGCGGCGTGGGTACGGGCGGCACGATCACAGGCATCAGCGAGGTCATCAAGGCCCGCAAGCCTTCGTTCAAGGCGATTGCCGTGGAGCCGGCCCAAAGCCCCGTTCTCACGCAGACGCTCGCAGGAGCGGAACTTAAGCCCGGACCGCACAAGATACAGGGCATCGGTGCCGGGTTCGTGCCCAAGGTGTTAAACCTGAAAATCATCGACGAGGTCGTGGCCATCGACCAGGACGAAGCTATCGATTATGCCCGCCGGGCGGCCAGGGAGGAGGGCCTGTTCGTGGGCATCTCCAGCGGCGCGGCGCTGCGGGCGGCAAGCCTCGTGGCCCAGCGGCCGGAGAACAAGGACAAGGTGATTGTCGCCATCTTGCCCAGCTTCGGCGAGCGATACCTGTCTTCGGCGCTTTTTGCCCACATTACCGTCTGAAACATTGAAAGGAATATTGAAATGACGACCGCTTATCGTACCGGAACACTCGCATTGCACGCGGGGCAAGTTGATGATCCCACGACCCACGCCCGGGCTGTGCCGATCTACGCCACCGCTTCGTACAACTTCACCAGCACCGACCATGCCGCCAACCTGTTTGCCTTGAAGGAATTCGGCAACATCTACTCGCGGCTGATGAATCCGACCAACGACGTCCTGGAGAAGCGTTTGGCCGCGTTGGACGGCGGTGCGGCCGGCCTGGCCTTCGCCTCCGGGCAGGCGGCCATTACTGCAGCCATCCTGACCATCACGCACAGTGGGCAGAACTTCATCTCCTCCAAGAGCCTCTACGGCGGAACATGGACGCTGTTTACGCAGACCTTCAAGAAGCTTGGTATCGAGGTACGTTTCTTCGACGCCGACCATCCAGAGCAGATCGCCGCCCTGGCCGACGCCAACACGCGGGCGGTTTACCTGGAGAGTTTGGGCAACCCGAAAAACGACGTGCCTGATTTCCGCGCCATCACCGATGCCGCCCACAAGGTTGGCCTGCCGGTGATCGTGGACAACACGGTCACACCGCCACCCCTGCTTCGGCCGATCGAGCACGGCGCTGACATCGTCGTGTATTCGACGACGAAGTTCCTCGGCGGCCATGGCGTCCACATTGGCGGAGCGATTGTCGACAGTGGTAAGTTCCCCTGGGCAGACAATCCCAGGAAGTGGCCGGAGTTCACCGAACCCGATCCGGCCTATCACGGCGTGGTCTTCACTGAGGCGCTCAAGCCCATTGGCAACATCGCCTACATTGTCCACATTCGCACACACTGGCTGCGGGATACTGGCGGCAGCCAGAGCCCGTTTGGGGCGTTCCTGACGTTGCTGGGCATCGAAACGCTGCATCTGCGTCTCCAGCGGCACAGCGAGAATGCCCTGGCCGTAGCCAGGTGGCTTCAGAAGCACCCGGCCATACAGTGGGTGACCTACCCCGGACTGGAAAGCCACCCGCATCACGCCAACGCGAAGAAGTATCTGCCCAACGGGCAAGGCGCGATTGTGGGCTTCGGCATCAAGGGCGGCGCGCCGGCGGCCGTGAAGTTCATCAACAACGTCAAGCTCGCCAGCCACCTGGCCAACATCGGCGACGCCAAGACGCTGGTGATCCACCCGGCCTCCACCACGCACTCGCAGCTAACCACGGAAGAACAGGCCGCCACTGGTGTAACACCGGAGTTCGTGAGGCTGTCCGTTGGCATTGAGGATGTTCAGGACATCATCGCCGACCTCGACCAGGCCCTGAAGGCATCACAAGCATAGGAGTTCCGCACCGCGATAAAAGTGGATGGTATGAAGATGACTAGCCCAAGTTACTGAGTTGCGCGACAAGAACGGCCTTGGCGAACCCCGCCAAGGCCGTTTTTCCGAAAAAGTCGTGACTACACGGCCTCAGAGACTATCAGACCCCCTTGCCACTTGCGCCAGGGCCGATTCACGGCCGAAACACTTCTGAGAATCAGCGCAGCTCAGTAACTTGGGGCAGGCGGGAGCCGTCTTTAGGGGATCAACCTTCAACCATGGCTGGGACAGTCTCCGGGCGTCGCCCAGGAACGCAACATCCCGGATCTCCGTACGAGCCTCAGAACGTCATCTGCAGCCGCAACCCGTACACCAGCGCCACGTCGCGATTCTGGAACCCGCCGGCCGGGTTCACGATGACCTGGAAATCGGGGGTGATGTGCAGCCACGGCGTGATTTCGATGTTGTAGAAGACCTCCACGCCCTGCTCGGCGTTGACGTGGAGAATGGGCGGCAGTTCGTCGCTGAAGTTCGAGTAGTAGTAGCCGACACCGTAGGTATCCCTGGGCCGGGAGTCGATCAGGCCTTTGCCGCCCAGGCCCAGGCTGTAGAAGGTATGGAACGGATTGGCCTCGCCGCTGGAGAGCCCGAACCGGCCGAACGGACCGAAGCCCTGCGTGGGGTCGCCAGGTTTTGTATAGAGGTACTGGTCGAAGTTGTAGTAGAATCCCCAGTCACCCGCGACCCGCTCCACGTCGCCCAAGTCTCTGCCTATATCTCTCGTGATTTTGAGGGCCCGTGTGGCGGCCCGCAGCGGCCCCGGAACCAGCCTGAGCCGCGGCCGGAGCAGCCGCATGGTGAGCGTGAGCGGAAGGCGAATGCGGACGTCCTGGTCGAGCAGGGTCAGGTCCTTCGTGGTGTAGAACCATCCGGCCCGCTGGTGGCCCTCCAGGCCGAACGGCTTCCAGGTGATGTCGTATTCCTGCCCGACGCTCAGCCAGTTCCGGCCGTGAAAGGCCGTGTTGAAGCCGGTGGACGTCGCCGCGCCGTCGGGATCATTGTCACAGACGAAGGAGTTGATGGTGAGCCACTTGGTCGGAAGCGCCGTGACGCTCACGGCCATCGTGGTATAAGGGGCGGCCGTGAACAACACCGGGTTGATCCGAAAGGCCGCATTCAGGAACTGCGTCTTCTCGTCATGCGCGAAGATATTCGCATCCCCGGTGGTCAGATCCAGTTTGCCGACCGCCACAATCAGCTTCTCGGACAGTGCCTGGGCGAAGTAGAACTCGGAGAGCGTGGTGATGCCGCTCTCGTCGGGAACGGGTATGAGCGCGTCGTAGTTGGGCGCCAGGATCGACCCAACTTTCGAGTTGATGCTCTGACCGAACTGGGTCTCGCCGCGGATGACGAAAAGTCCGCCGGGCCAGAGATCCATCCGCGCGGTGTCCAGCTTGATCGTGTAGTCGGCCGACCCCGAGTAGCGAATCGCGTTCCTGGTATCTTTGCCGCCATGGGCATTACCCTGCAGGACCTGCGTAACGCCCAAATCAAAGAGAATCCCGTTTTTCGCCAGGTCTGTGCGAGCACCGCCCCAGTCGCCGGTCAGAAACTCACGGTGCCAAAAGTCGCCACCATAGTTCGGCAATGCGGGGATGATGGACTTGACGGAAGGCTTCTCAGCGGTCAACTCGGCCGGTTGGGTGGCTGGACAAGTACTATCCTGGGCGGCCGCGATGCGGATCAGTCCACTGATCATCAGGATGATAACGGCGCACGACAACCGCATCAATCGGTACGTTCCCGCGTCCATGGCGTGCTCCCTTTGACTATCAGCGCCCTTCACGGCCGCGTCTGCTCCCAAAGTGGCCTCATCAGATCTCCGGGACTCCCGACAGGGCATGAAGCCTCCCCGAGCTCATTTGACAAGTCCCGTTGCGAGCTGTCATTCAAGCACTGCCACGGGGAAGTTACCGGTCTCCGATGGGTCCGTCAACGGCGTAACCCGTGAGGCTGATGAGCACATCGACGAGAGCCGCTCGCGCAAGCCCTGCCGCAAGTTCCAACCAGAAAGAAAACCAGGGGCTGGCGTGGCGTTTGGAAAGTGCGTGTATTTGCGTGTACGCCGGATTCGTTTCGAGTCAGGTATTCGGCTTGCTCTACTGAATCGGTCGATCTGGATCTACTTAGGGCGCGCAATTGACCCGTGGAACCGAATGGCTGAAAACGCGTAAAGGTCTGTTGACAAACCACTTGAGAGCAAGAAGGACCAGTTCTAAATAGAATTGCATTCTGCCAGGGTTCTCTCACCTCTTCCCCGCCGCCTTGAGCACTTCCTCCGCCCAGGCCGCATCCTCTTCCTCCAACGGTGGAGAACACGGCTGACGGTAGTCCAGCGTCGTGCCATATCGCCCGCTGCGATAGACCGTCTCCACAAGCGCCTGCAGGTCAATTTCCACCCGCGGGTCTCCTTCTCGCAACGGAATGGGCAATACGGGCAGACGTTCGCGAAGTGAAATCGGGTAGAGATAAACCGCCTCCGGGTCGGTGGCCAGCCGAACCGTCGCCCGGTAGGTGGTGCGTGCCTTCTTCGGACACACATGCGGCCGCAGCATGGCGACCCAGTTGCCGGCCCGGACCAGATCGATCTCGACAAAGTGCACGCCACCGGCCACAAGCTCGGAGCGCTTGTTTCGAAACGCCTCCAGTCCCCTTCCCCGCTTGTTGGCCGGACTGAGCACCTCGATGACGGTGATCAGCCGGTTGGCCGATGTATCAATGATCTTGATGAACCTTTCCGTCAGCGGCTCGATCGTGGCCACCAGCCGATAAGGCGCCAGGGCGGCCGCACCGCGGGTCTCGGCCTGCTCCGTGATGCGCTCTACCGCCTCAATGACCCGAACGTCCGGCGTCCAGCGATCAGGTTCGTCCTCCTCCGATTCGACCGCGATCCGCTCCTCGACCCGAGCGACCAGATCAGGCGGGAGCAGTTCGTTCAACACGCCCCGCGCTGACATGACCAGGGCCGAGTGTACGTCCGGCCAATGCCGCTCCAGGTACGGGTCCATGCCGGGAAAGGGGCTCGTCATCGTTAGCTCCTTCTACATTCGCCTGTCATTATACCGCCATCCTGCCACGGCACCTTTCGTCCCTCTACGCGGTCCTGTACCACGCGTAAACACAGTGACACCAAATGGTTACCGCCACACCCGCAACTATCAGGTATTACGCCAGCGATACGTTCTGACCATACGCGGGTTTGGGTTTGCAGCCTAAAGACTTCACAGGCCGCTCGCCGTGAGTCCAGGCCGGAGACTTGCGAAGACTCGCGCCGGCGGCAATGATCTGGTTCTTGCGACGGTGAACCTCCTCAAAATACCGCCCCCTCCCCCGCAACCGGCAGACGCTCGGATGAGCACGGTTTCACCACGCGCGGCCGGCTCAGCGCGTATAACCATGCAGAGAAGTGTAATTGGGTCCCGTCGCCTGGAGAGACCTCATGACCGGCCGGGTGCTATTAAAGCTTTTCCTGATGGCCTTCGTGCCCGCATTTTCCATCAGCGCCGGCTGCCCGGGCACATCCCCCGGCGGCGACGTCGAGAACCTCGTGACTATTGAAAACTTCATTTACACCCCCTCCCCCCTGACAATCGAGCGCGGCCAGGCCGTGCGTTGGATCAACCTCGACATCTCCGTCCACACGGTGACCTCCGGCCATCCGGGAGACCCCGACGCCGGAAGCCTGTTCGACTCCGGGGCCATGCACCGAAATGACACTTTCGAGCACACCTTCAACGAGACCGGCACCTTCGTGTACTTCTGCCGGCCGCATTCCCAGACCATGCGCGACGCCGTGGTCATCGTGCAGTAGCCCGATCCCGGAAAAAGCGGTTGACAGGACTCCGAGCCGCCAGTATACTAATTCGCTAGAACATGTAACTGCACATTTCGCTTGACTAAGTCGCCGGCACAGGCGACCTTGGAGACTCAACCTTGGCTCGTCCTCCCAGCCAGCATCCGACTGATGGTGAGCTCGAAATCCTTAATGTCCTCTGGGACGCAGGGCCCTCCGAGCTGGGCAAGATCTGCGCCGCCATCCGCCGGAATCGACCGGTGGCCACGACCACCGTCGCCACCATGCTGGGGGTCATGCTGGAGAAGGGCTTCGTCAAGCGCACCAACGGCCCGCGCGGCTATCTCTGGTCGGCTCGCCTCAGCCAAGGCACCGCCGCCAAGCGCGTGCTTCGCCGGCTGGTGGACCGCCTCTTCGAGGGCTCGGCCCAGAGCCTCGTCGTCCACCTCATCGAGAGCGGCGAGCTGAGCGAGAAGGATCGCCAGGAGATCAAACGCCTGCTCGGCGAAGAGCCCGGCCCGGACGCCTGCTGAAACCGCGCCCGCATCCACCGCCGAGGCCTCACCCTGTCCAACCCGCATACGGCACCGGCTTTCATAACTCTGCTGAAAGACCTGTTGACAGTCCTCTTTTCCTGGTGTATTCTAATTCTGTAGAATAGGAAGGCGGCCCGCCGCGTGCCGCTCTCTTGAAAAAGGAGAAACCACCATGCGGTCACTCATGCTTTCCCTGGCCTGCCTGGCTGTCCTTGCCGGCCCTGCCGCACTCGCCACCCCGCCCGCCTCCTCCTCTTTCACCCCTATCGGTGTGCTGAACCCGGCCACACCTTACAGCGAGGTCCGGGCCATCTCCCCCGACGGCCAATTCGTCGTCGGTGGCAGCCGTGCGACGACCGGCCTGACAGCGCCGTTTCTGTGGACCGGCGCCGGCAGCATGCAGGCCCTGCCCAGCCCCGGCAATATGAGCGCCTGGGCCAACGGCGTGGACGTCCGGCCGGCGGTCAACGAAATTGTCATTGCCGCTCAAGTGGGCTCCTCGGGACAGCGCTACAACGCTCCTCTTGGCGGCAGCGGGCCCCTGTCGGGCACGTGGACTTCGCTCCTGCCCGCCGGCGACTGCTGGATCGACGGCTACAACACGCTCGCCACCCACACCTCGGGAGACAAGTACTACATCGCCGGCAGTTCGCCGAACAACTGCGCGGCCGCCCTGTACCGCTACCGGGGCTCCTCCACCCAGGATGACTACTGGGGGATGAGCTCCAGACTGGGCGGTCTGACCTCGGCCGCTTCCACCGGGGCATGCGTCGGCTTCGATTACGGTGGCACGTACGCCGACACCCGCCCGATCTACGTTGTGCCGCCCAGCGGCGCCGTGGTCATCCCGTCACTCTCGCCTGAACGAACCGGCGGGATGGGCCTGGGCATCTCCAACAACGCCCAATACGCCACCGGGTATGCCTACGCCAACAGCACCGATACCCATGCGTTCAGGTGGCTGGTCGACTCTCCGACCGCCGACCACCTGATGCCGTTCTCCGGCGACATATGGAGCGCCGGCCTGGACGTGGCCGACGGCGGCACGGTGGTAGGCTGGACCTACGGCCAGCCCACCGGCCAGCGGGCCGTCCTCTGGGATACCACCGGCCTGTGGGGCTCTACGTCCGGCGCGATCCTCGTGCAGGACCGCCTGGCCGCCTTGGGCCTCGATGTGAGCCAGTGGGCGGTGCTGACAGAAGTCGTCGCGATTTCCGCCGACGGCCTGACCATTGCGGGTAACGGCATCTGGGCGGCCGACGGCAGCATCCGCGGCTGGGTGGCCACCATCCCTGAACCCACTGCCGGCCTGCTGATCCTCCTGGGCGGAAGCCTCGCCGGGGCCTGCCGGCGGAGACGACCGGCGGTCGGGATCGTCGCCGGATAAACATCACCAAGTTCGGGAGCTACAACCATGATCCTCGAAGCACCAACCCGCGAGCGCCCGGTTCGCGCTGTCACCTCGCCGGCCGCGTCGGCGCCCGCCACTCTCCCGGAAAGGATGATGAGCCAATACAAGGACCAGCGGGACCGAGCTTACCAGTTGCTGCGCAGATGGCTGCTCTCCGGTCGGGTCCAGCCTGGAGGGCGGTTACGTGAGACTGAGTGGGCCGAGCGGCTGTGCGTCAACCGTTCGGCCATTCGTGAGGCATGCGGACGACTCTGCATCGAAGGGCTGATCGTGGAGGGGCCCTGCGGCGGTTACTGCGTCGCCGAAATGACCGAGCAGGACGTGCGGGATCTTCACGAGATTCGCGCCCAGCTTGCGGCCCTGGCCGCCGAACACCTGTGCCGCCCCGGCCGTAACCGGTCCGAAGCGGTGCGGTGCCTGTGGCGGGCGTACGAGGAGTTGGAGTGGATCCTCCAAAAGGACTATCCCATCCTCTGGGCCGAGGCGGAGCTCCGCTTCTATGAGATCCTGTTCAGTGCCGCGGGCAGCCGGCACCTCACACGTCTCTACAGGTGTGTCCACGCGCCGGACCTCGGCCCTGCACTCGACGAACCCACGGCCTGGCGACAATACGCCCAGGCCACCCTCGCCGACTGCAAGGCCGCGATTGCGGCCATCGAGCGAGGAGACGCCGCCGAGGCCGCGCGGCTGCTGCAGGCCCAGCACAGGACGGAATCGGTTCAGGCAAGGGAGCGAACGCAGACCAGCCCGCGAAGGGCTCTCAAACGCTCGCAATAGCCCTGAGGCCGAAGCGTCGGCAAAGATGCCTCCCCGTAGTCCTCGCAGGTCGGCTCAGTTCCCGTAGGTCACGTCAGCAGACCCGACACGCTACAGCGCACAATCGTAGCGGCCGGGCCGGGTACCCGGCGAAAGCTGGGTGCCGGCTGTTTTACGGGCGAAACGGCCGGTACGGAGCCCGGCCGCTACAGAAAATGGCTCCCTTTGCGCTGATGACGTTTGATTCTCTAACCGGGTAATGAACAGCCTCAAGGCCCGGGACAAGGGGAAGGGCGTTAAAACGCCCTGAGGACACGGAGAAAGGGGGAACCAAGCGGAGAGGCAATGCGTTCGCCAACCAGTGTTACAAGCACTGGCCTGAAGCCGCCTTCGGCGGAAACGCCGCCAAAAGCGGCGTGACAGAAATGCTGGCATTACCCAAACAGATCCGCAAATGTCATCAGCGCAACAGCCCCTCGCCCCCCCTTCTCACTTTCGCACCTTCCCGCCTTCCCACCTTCTCACTTTCCCACCTTCCCACTTTTCCACCTTCTCACTTCCTCACCCAATCTGCCGCCCCGTCAACCGCGCCACCTCCACACAATCCTTATCCCCCCGCCCGGACAGATTCACCACAATGGTCTGATCCTTGCGCAAGGTCGGTGCGAGCTTGACCACCTGCGCGATGGCGTGCGCACTCTCCAGGGCCGGAATAATCCCCTCTGTCCTGCACAAGAGCTCAAAAGCGGCCAAGGCCTCATCGTCCGTCGCGGCCACATACTCCACCCGGTGCGTGTCCTTCCAGTACGAATGCACCGGCCCCACGCCCGGGTAATCCAGCCCTGCCGACACCGAATGCACCGGCAGGGTCTGCCCGTCCTCGTCCTGCAAGACGTACGTATACATCCCGTGGATCACCCCCGGCGAGCCTTTGCACAGCGTCGCCGAGTGCCGCATCCCGGTCAGCCCCTCGCCGGCCGCCTCGACGCCCACCAGCTTCACGCCCGCATCCGGCACGAAGGGCTGAAATATCCCCGCCGCGTTGCTGCCTCCGCCTACGCAGGCTACCACCACGTCCGGCAACCGCCCCTCCACCTGGAGGTGCTGCTCGCGGGCCTCCCGGCCGATCACTGCCTGCAGGTCGCGAACGATCATGGGGAACGGGTGCGGGCCCATCACGCTGCCGATCACGTAGTGCGTGCCGGCCACCGTGCTCATCCAGTCGCGCATGGCCTCGTTGATGGCGTCCTTGAGCGTCTTCTGCCCGCTCTCCACCGGCACCACGTGCGTGCCCAGCAGCTCCATGCGGAACACGTTGAGCTTCTGCCGGCGGACGTCCTCCGCCCCCATGTACACCACGCACTCCAGCCCCAGCATGGCTGCGGCCGTCGCCGCAGCCACCCCATGCTGTCCCGCCCCGGTCTCGGCGATGATCCGCCGTTTGCCCATGCGTACGGCCAGCAGGGCCTGCCCCAGGGCGTTATTGATCTTGTGCGACCCCGTGTGATTGAGGTCCTCGCGCTTGAGGTAAATCCTGGCCCCGCCAAGCTGCTCGGTCAGCCGCCGGGCGAAATAAAGCGGACTGGGCCGGCCCACGTAGTCTTTCAGGTACGCGTTCAGCTCCTCCCAGAAGGCCGGATCCGCCTTGGCCCGGGCATACTCCTCCTCAAGCTGCCGGATGGCCCCCATGAGGGTCTCCGGCACATACTGCCCGCCAAACGGCCCAAACCGGCCATGGGAATCAGGAACGTCGGTTAACGGAAGGGTTGTTGTGCTCATGGGTCTATTATCAGCGGAATCTAGGGCAGAGGCCAGAGCCTGAGTTCTCATCATCCTGCGGTACCCTGCAGATCCAACGAAAGCATCAGCTTAAGTCCTACCTTTAACTCACCACAACAAAAAAAGTTCAGCACATACTTGGAACCGGAACCGAGAGTCCAAAGTGGGGCCCCGGACAAGGAGCACCTGCCACCTCTTTCCTTTTGTGGTAGGTTGGCTTGGCGGTTTGGTTCTTCCTGCGCGGGTGAATACGGCAGGAGCGGATACCAAGACCACGCAGGCAATCGACACTCTGGACAATGAGCTCCACAAACGCGTCCGAGATATGGCGCGGGTCATGTGGGGCAGCTTCTACCACTGGACCTTTCTGCTCGTGGATTGCAAGCACCAGATCTCCTGGCACAACCTGTTGCCTTCGACGGGGGCTCGGATCACGAGCGCAGCTAAGTCACTCGGATGCCTAAAGATCGATCCGGTCCAACAGTTTCTGGTAATCCGTATGCGAGCCAATGAAGAACCACAAAATAACATCTCCCCGCCATCTTCCGACGGCCCTGTAGTCGTTCGTGATCCGAACCGACCAGAGGTCCGCATGCGGCGGGAGTTTCTTGAATCTCAGGCTGGGATGGTGCGGATCTGCCGTGAACAACTTGAACGCGGATCGGGCCTGCTTATGGATGGCCGGCGGCAGCAGGGCAAAGTCACGGCGAAAGTCAGCGCTCGTGCGCGAGGTCATAACCGGTCCGGATCAAGTTCTTCGCTCAAGCCTGCCTCATGCTCCGCCCAAGCCTTATCGGCCAGCTTGGACAGCTTCTCCGGCGACTTGGCAAACAATTGATCCCATCGCCGCTCGGACTCAATCTCGTCCAGCACGAGCCGGGCAATCGCATCCTGCTCCGATTCGGGCAGTTGTCTCGCCAGTTCAACAGCTTTTTCAAGAAGCTTCGTCATACACATATCTTAGCTTGACCGCCCCAAGCAGGAAACCACGATCAACAGCCCAAGCGTTCCAGCCTGCCCCCCTTCTCACGTTTTCACTTTCTCACCTTCACACCTTCCCGCTCTCCGCTGCGGCCATCCCTATTGCTGCCGCCCCAATCACCCCCGCATCCGGCCCCAGCGCCGCCGCATCCACGACAATATCCGCCGTCAGGTGCGGCATGCCCACCTCGTGCAGCCCCGCGCGGACCGCCTCCAAATACGGCTCACCGAGCCCGATAATCCCTCCCCCAACGAGCACCTTCTGCGGCGCATAAATCGGAGTCCAGGCGGCAATTCCCGCCCCCAGCCACCAGCCGCACTCGCGCACGACCTTCGCCGCCGCCGCATCGCCTTCCGCCAGCGCCTGCCCGATCTCCACACCGGTCAACCGCCCGCGCTCCTTCCGCAGCGCCGCCAGCCGCGAAGTCGGCTCCGCATCCGCCAGTTCCGCCGCCAGCCGTTCCAGCGCCCGCCCGGAGGCCCGTGCCTCCACGCAACCCTGTGCCCCGCATGCACACCGCGGCCCGCGCGCATCCACGATCACATGCCCCAGGCTCCCGGCAAGGTGGTTGAAGATCCGCGGGATCTGCCCCTCGAGCACCACGCTCCCGCCGATGCCCGTCCCCACCACCACCACGATCAGCCGTTCAACCCCGCGGCCGGCCCCGAAGCGGTACTCCGCCACCGCCGCCGCGTTGGAGTCGGCGTCGAACGTCACCGGCAGCTTCACCCCCCGGCGGATCATCCCCAGAAAATCCGTCCCGCTGAGCGTCGGCAGGTTGGCCGCCTTGGTCAGCCGGGTGCGCTCCCGGTCCATGTAGCCGGGCATGACCATGCCGATGGTCGTGGGGGTCAGTCCCGCGGCCCGAGCTTCCGCCTGGATGGCCTCAATCTCCGAGAGCATCAGCGCGGCCAGCTCCTCGACCGGCCGGCTCGCGTCGATCGGCGTCTGCCGTCGCACGCGAATCCGCCCGCTGCCGTCCACGCCGGCCAGTTTTATGCTCTGTCCGCCAAGATCCACACCGATAGTGCATGCTTCCGTTGTCATGCCGTTCATGCTATGCTCTCGTGCCGCACAGGGCAACCCGCCATGCGTGCCGCTGCTGTGTCAGCAGTGGTTTTCGTGGGAAGCACCACCTGTGTCCGGCACTGCCCACAGAGCAGTGGCACACGGCCGGTATGAAAGACCTGCGATGACCTCAACCCTGATCGCCGTCCTGCTCGCCCTGCTGCCTCTGAGTGCACCGCCGCCGGCGTCGAGGCCCGAGATCACGCTGACTGCCCAGGAGACCTCCATCGTGCTGACCGAAGAGGCGTTACGCATCCACCGTTCCGGCCTGCTGATCGACGGCCACAACGACCTGCTCTGGAAGATCCGCAGCAAGGCGGACTCTTCCTTCGACAAGATGGACATCAGCCAACCCCAGAAAACGCTTCAGACCGACATCCCCCGCCTGCGCCGGGGCGGCGTCGGCGCTCAGTTCTGGGCCGCGTATGTTCCGCCGTCGGAAGAGCACACCGGCCGTGCCGCCCAGATCGCCCTGGAGGAATTCGATCTTCTCGACCGCATGATGGCCCGCTATCCCGAGACCTTCGAACTGGCCACCAGCGCCGACGACATCGAGCGCATCCATCGCACGGGTAAAATCGCCTCTCTTCTCGGCGTCGAGGGCGGCCACACCATCGAGAAGTCGCTGGACACGCTGGCCCTCTTCTATCAGCGCGGGGCCCGCTACCTGGGCCTGACCCACTCGGCCAGCACGGACTGGGCGGACTCCTGCACGGACAAGCCGCGCCACGGCGGCCTGGCGCCTTTTGGCGAGCAGGTCATTCGCGAGATGAACCGGCTGGGCATGCTGGTGGACATCTCCCACACCTCGCACGACTGCATGCGCGACGTCCTGCGCGTGAGCCGTGCCCCGGTGATCGATTCGCACGCCGGGGCCTTCGCCGTCGCCGCCCACCCGCGCAACGTCCCCGACGACGTCCTGCGGATGCTGAAAGCCAACGGCGGCATCGTCATGGTCACCTTCTTCCCCGGCTACATCCATCCCGAGGGGGCCAAGGCCATGATGGACTTCTTCGAACAGGAGCGGATCATCAAAAGCCAGGGCCTGTCGCCCGACGAAGCCGCCCGGGCCTGGCGAGCCTGGAAGGAGGCCCATCCGATCCCGGCGGGCACGGTCCAGACGGTCGTCGATCACATCGATCACATCGTGGGCCTCATTGGCATCGACTACGTCGGCCTCGGCTCCGATTACGACGGCGTCGGCATCATGCCCGTCCAGCTTGAGGACGTCTCCGGCTTCCCCTGCATCACCCAGGAACTGCACAACCGCGGCTATACCGCCGAAGACATCCACAAGATCATGGGCAAGAACTTCCTCCGCGTGATGCGCGAAGCCGAGCGAATCGCACGGGAATTGCAGAAGCAGTGAGCAGGCAGGCGAATCGGGCCGGAAATAAGAGTCCTGATCCTTCGCTTTCTCTGGCTCTTAATTCTCTTCTTCATCGTTGTCTTCATCTTGCTCTTCAGCTTTCTGCACTCCCATGAGAAAGAGCAAGATTAAGACTAAGATAGTAAGAGTAAGAGCAGCATTAGGATTGAGGCACACCCATGACCAGCCCCACCCCGCCGTCTACCAGCTTTCGTCTTTTGCGCGACCCCGTGCACAACAAAGGCGCTGCCTTTACCCCGGCCGAACGAGAGAAGTTCAAGCTTCGCGGACTGCTCCCCTACGCCCACCTGACCATCGACCAGCAGGTTGCCCTCATCCTCGAACACATGCGGGCCAAGAGCGATGACCTCGAAAAATACATCGGCCTGGCCGCCCTGCAGGACCGCAACGAGATCCTCTTCTATCGAACTCTGGTCGAGAACCTCAAGGAACTCCTGCCCATTATCTACACCCCCACCGTCGGCCGGGCTTGCCAGCAGTTCAGCCACATCTATCGCGAGCCGCGCGGGATCTGGATCACCCCCGACGACATCGACCGCATGCCCGATCTGCTCCGCAACGCTCCCCACCAGGACATCCGCCTCATCGTGGTCACCGACAACGAGCGCATCCTGGGCCTGGGCGATCAGGGCGCCGGCGGCATGGGCATCCCGGTCGGCAAGCTGGCCCTCTACACCGCCGCGGCCGGCATCCACCCCTCGCACTGCCTGCCCATCAGCCTCGATGTGGGCACCGACAACGTCCAACTGCTCAACGACCCGCTGTACGTCGGCTATCGTCAACGCCGCCTTCGCGGCCCGGCCTACGACCAGTTCATCGAGGCCTTCGTCACCGCCGTGCAGGAGGTCTTTCCCCGCGCCTTGCTTCAGTGGGAGGATTTCCACAAGAACATCGCCATGACCCTCCTCGACCGCTACCGCCGGCGGCTCCCCAGCTTCAACGACGACATTCAGGGCACGGCCGCGGTGGCCGTCGCCGGCGTGCTGGCCGCCCTGCGAATTACCGGCCAACCTCTGCGCGAAACGCGCATGGTCTTCGCCGGCACCGGCGCCGCCGGCGTGGGCATCGCCAACCTGCTGGCCGCCGCCATGCGCGAGGAAGGCTGCGACCCCGCCTCTATCCATCGGTCGCAGGCGTTCGTGGACAGCGGCGGCCTCGTCTTCAGCGACCGAACCTTCAAGGACCCCTACAAAGCCCAACTCGCCTTCAGCCGGGACGACTTGCGCGCATACGGCTTCGAGGGCTCGGGCCCCTTCGACCTGCTGGAGGTGGTCCGCAAAGTAAAGCCATCCGTCCTGGTCGGCACCAGCGCGGTTCCCGGCCTGTTCACCGAAGCCGTGATCCGGGAAATGGCCCACCACGTGGAACGACCCATCATCCTCCCGCTGAGCAACCCGACCTCCCAGACCGAATGCACCCCGCACCAGGCCATCGCCTGGAGCGACGGCCGGGCCATCGTGGCCACCGGCAGCCCCTTTGGCCCCGTGGAATACAATGGCCGGACGATCATGGTCGGTCAGGCCAACAACGTCTTCGTGTTTCCCGGCATCGGCCTGGGCTGCATCCTCGCCGAAGCCCGCGAGATCGCCGATTCAGTTTTCCTGGTGGCCGCCCGGGCCCTGGCCGGCTGCGTGGGTCAGGACCGTTTTAATGCCGGCGCCATCTACCCGGACCAATCCTCACTCCGGCAGGTCAGCCAGTGCATCGCCTCCGCCGTGATCCGCGAGATCAATCGCCAGGGCGCCGGCCGCTTCATCCCTGACGAAGCCATCGACGCATTGGTCGCCGATTCCATGTGGTATCCCGAGTACCCGAGCTACGCTTAAAGCCAATTCCACACGGATCTTGTGCGTCGGGTTCCCCACCTCTTTTCGCCTCGGGTGCCCCGCCTCTTCAGAGGTGGGGACGCGAAGATTAAAGCAGTTGCCGGGTGCCCGCCTCTTCCCCGTGGATCGGTTGCCCTGCCTTTTCAGAGCTGGGAGCGTGTCCCCCTCATGACATGTGATGCCCCGGCTCGGTACGCCTCCTGCGGGTGGCCCGGGGCCGCGAGTTCGAGCTCCCTGCATGTGCCCGCCCTGGCCACGGGACCTTTCGCCGGCTTAGCCGATACCCCAAAGCAAAAGACCCGGCCAGGAGGAAAAAGCCGGGTCTCAGGGAGAGTATTCCTCTGGAAGAGGCTCGGATTACTTCCTTCTGCGCAGTGCCCCCAGACCCAGAAGGCCGCCCATCAGGGCCAGCGAGGCCGGCTCGGGAACCACGCCCAGGTCGTACCGGGTGACATCGCCATTGACGCCGATCTCGAACCAGTCGACGTAGCCGGTAACGCCGTTCACGTAGCTCACATAATCAGCATAGACGGGACAGTTGCCCACGTTGAATCCATGGTCCGATGCCCAACCATAGTCGGTGCGGATGTGTTCCGGCGTATCAAAGAACGCGTTCGGCAAGGCCGCCTGAAGCTCCGCCAGGCTGTTGTAGTAGGCGCCGGATTCTTCAATGAGCCACCGGCCCTCGGTAGCGGCGTCGAACTCGAACCAGGTCAAAGCCACATCACTACGGTTCACCTCGTTACCCCACGGGACCCACCGCACGGTGCGCCATTCACCACTCCCGTTATCGAGAACCCAGACGAACGTCGGGGGCTGCCAGCGCCACATGGTATCGCCACTGGCGCCGAGAACCCTGATCTTCGCACTGGTGATATTCGCCAGAGGCATACCAGCAAAATCGTTGGTGCTGATGCCGGCCCACTGCCATTTCTCATCATAGTTCGCATCCATGCCGCCCTGGGTGTAGAACTGGAAATTGCCGGTTCCGCCGTGGGCGTAATGGTTGGTCTCGGCGACGAACGCATGCGTCTGCGTCGGGTCGCCATACACGGCGGTGGCGGTCACCTTCCAGCGGTTGGCTTCCAGGTTATCCATGGTCAGGTTGACAGTCCCGGCGCCATAGGCAACGGATGCGGCCAATGCGCAGGTCACAAACGAACACACCAATCTCATTTTCCTCTCCTTTCCTTTGTCAGGAACGCGCGAGTCTCTGGAGCAAAGGCGGCCCATGCCGTCTATCTGCATGCCTGAAAGTCAGAGTCGGGAGGTGCACAAGCCGGCCCGTGACAAAAGAGCCACGGCCGCCAGGCTTATCCCCTCCCTCACACAATGCCGTTGCGCTATCGGGAACCCACTTCCGAACTTGAGGGTTTCGGAGGCAGCCCCCCTCTAATAGCCTCTCTACAATAGCGTACCGGTGCCGCCTCATTCTGTCAACAAATCTGCGTACATCCTGTCAACTAAACAGACACTCCAATCCCTGGAGTCGCGACCCCTCGCAAATCACAACTCTAACATTGGCAACAGAATACGCGAGCACAAAATGAAACCCCTGGCTTCCCACTTCAGATTTCCCCTGATCACCTCCCGCGCCCATCACCTCCGGGTTCCTTTTTGGGGTTTTTACGGTTTCCCGTCCCCAGATCTCCCCTCGGTTCCCCCTCCCGGCCTCTCCCGATTGCCGTCTTGAGGCCGGCCCCTTTGCTCGCCTCCCCCGGGATAGAGGCTGTCTTCGGATAATCCGTCCAAGTGCGACCGTACCAGTCGGAGCCCTACACTTCCCAATCACTGGCACGGCACGGACTTATTGCGGTTTGAGCAGAGTAAAAGATTGACAGCAGAGCAGAACAATAGTCAAATGTGAACGCATTTTTGTATGGCTTTGAGGTCTTCTTCCTCCGCGACGTGCTGCCGTACGTGCCGCATGCTTGAATCGACCACTGGAAGACGCAGATCGGCTATGAGATCAGCTTCACCTGGCCCTTCTACAAACCCACACCGCTGCGGGCACCGGAGGAGGTCAAGGCTGGCTCGATGGCGTTGCAGGCCGAGGCCCAAGGGCTGCTGGATGAGATCATCGCATTCTGTGGGCAAATGTTACCAGAAGCGTGAAATGAATGTTGACATCACGACATGTCGCCGTACACTCATATTAGCAGACCCGCCGGGCCTCTGCCGCAAGGCATGCTATCTCTCGGCGGGTTTTCTTTTGCGCGCGGGGGTAACACGATGACCTACACCAAGCCCCCGCTCACCTACGAAGAACAGGCTGATCTGCTCTTGGGCCGCGGGATGGTTGCTGATCGTGCGTTGCTGATCGAGCGGCTGCAACAGGTCAGCTACTATCGCCTCAGCGGCTACTGGTATCCGTTCCGCAGGTTTGACCCCAGCCGCCGTCAGCGTCTCGACGACTTCGTACCAGGCACTGACTTCGAGACCATCTGGAACCGCTATGTGTTCGATCGGCGGCTTCGCCTGATCCTGCTGGACGCGATTGAGCGGATCGAGGTTGCGGTGCGCTCGCGGCTGGCTTACCTTCACGCCCGCGAATTCGGCCCGTTCGCCTACGCGACTGACGCCAATACCCTGCCCGGCTGCAGCGGTCCCCAACGCGCCACATTTCTTCAGAATGTCCAGGCAGAGGTTAACCGCAGCAAGGACACCTTCATTGAGCATTTCAAACGCAAGTACGGCGACCAGCACAAACACCTGCCGGTCTGGATGGCGGTGGAGACCATGGCGTTCGGTTCGGTGCTCACCTTCTACCGGGGCTCGCCCAGACGGATCAAGAAGGGCATCGCCAGTATTTTCGAGATGCCCGAGCGCGTCTTCAGTTCCTGGCTGCTGACGCTCAACACGGTCCGCAATATCTGCGCCCACCACGGCAGGCTGTGGAACCGCGAGTTCGGCACGGCACCGATGATCCCCCGCCAGGATAAATATCCAGAATGGCACCAGCCACAGCCCTTCAGGAACAGCCGCACCTTCGCTGTGCTGACCATCTGCAAGTGGTGCGTCGATCGCATCGCGCCGCAGAGCCGTTGGGGTATGCGGCTACGATCCCTGCTGAGCGAATATCCGAGAATCCCGCTGGACGAGATGGGCTTCCCAGCCGATTGGGAGAGGTCCCCTATCTGGGCGCCTTCAGTGGGAGCCTGACCATGAGCGCCCAATTGCGGCCTTGTCCCGAATACGAAGCTCTATCCTAACCACCCAAAGCAGAAAAACCTGTAATCCTCGAAAACCACGGACCTTATGAGTCGCGTCGACGAGTGTTGTCACTAACTCGAGAGCAAACGATTGGCTTGTGCCGGGGTTCGCTTGGGGCCCGAAGGACGTCGAAATATGACGCCGAAGACCACCTTGTCCGGATGTGCGGATCGGTGACCATCGAGCTGGCGTTTCAATCGTTTGATTAATGTCTTCACCGAAGCGTGGTTCCAGATCGCTTCGGGAATATAAGACTCGTACTGGATGGCCTCGTAGTCCTCGTGGCTCACGCTAACCCGCTAAGCATCACCACTGTCTGTTGGTACAGTATGTTCCATGTTCCGTCTCGTACATGGTCCTCTCCCAACGTGGGCTCTCATCTCACGGCCCCAATAGCTCCGTGTGGATCACTCGGCATTCCTTCAACCAGCCAACGCGCCACTCGGCCACGGTCCGCTTGCGGTGCGCCTCATTGTTCGTGTCTGCTGAGCTAACCATATCTATGCGCTGTCAGAGCCGGCTGCCATGATGGAGCCATGAGCACGAGAGACGTTACGGCGAAGAGCTGGGGGCGAAGTGTTCCGCAACACGAAGGCCCGTAAGTCTCGCGACTTACGGGCCTTATGAATCGGGGCGACTGGATTTGAACCAGCGGCCTCTTGGTCCCGAACCAAGCGCTCTAGCCAGGCTGAGCTACGCCCCGGGTGAACTGATAATGATAGCACCTCGGCTCAATTCCGCAAGTCAGCGCCCCAAACAAGGCCGTGCGTCGCGCAAATCCATCCCCTAAATCATTAAAACAAAGGATGTTACAACGTCACATGCGTCTCTCCGCTCCCCCGGCCGGCATCGGGTTTGGCCATTCTCTGTGGCGGGGTGGCGCGGGAACCCGGAGGGCGTGTATCTTGCACGACTTTGAGGCGGGCAGGATGCCCGCCCTCCGAGGGATGCCCCCTGAGGCGGGCAGGATGCCGGCCTGTTCCCGCCGGCTTATTTCGAGTATGAATGTGTGCGACTGAAAGCCCTGTGCGGCGGTGTGGTTCCAAGTGGCCCCCGACGGTCCCGGGTGGATCCCGATGGTCCCAGGTGGACCTCGATGGCCCTGGTGGCCCCCGATGCTCCTGCCGGCGCCCCGGGCGAAATGGGAGTTGTTCATGACCCAGGATGTACCAGATGCAGTTGTTCCCTCGGCGGGCGAGTCTCCCGCCCAGGCCACCCCCGCCGCCTCCCGGCGAATCCACCGCCGGCTGTACGACTGGGTCCTCCACTGGGCCGAGACGCCCTATGCCCTGCCGGCCCTGTTTATCCTGTCCTTTGCGGAGTCGAGCTTCTTTCCCATCCCGCCGGACGTGCTGCTGATCGCCCTCGTCATGGGCGCCCGCACGCGCTGGTTCCGCTATGCGGCCGTCTGCACAGTGGCCAGCGCGCTGGGCGGCATCCTGGGCTACGCGATCGGTTACGGCCTGATGGAGTCCATCGGGCAGCGGATCATCGCCTTCTATCAGGCCGAGGAGTACTACGCGCGGGTCATGGACTGGTATAGCCGGTACGACTACTGGATCGTCTTTATCGCCGCCCTGACCCCCATCCCCTACAAGGTCTTTACCATCGCCTCGGGCGCTTTCCACATGAACCTGCTGGGCTTTACGCTCGTCTCCATCGTCGGCCGGGGGACAAGGTTTTTCGCCGTGGCGGCCCTGCTCTATGTTTTCGGGCCGCCGATGAAGCGGCTGATCGACAAGTATTTCGATCTGCTGTGCATCGTCTTTGTCCTTCTGCTGATCGGGGGCTTCGCGGTGATAAAGCTGTTCTAAAGGCGCCAGGAGGCTCCGGAGCATCATGATGGACGAAACCCGTCGCCACGCCCTGCTTGCACTCGCCCGGGACACGATTCTGGCCCACCTCTCCGGCGCCGCCCTGCCGCCGCTGCCCGACCTGGGCCCCGAGCCCCAGGAGTACGGCGGCGTGTTCGTCACCCTGCGCAACGCCCACCGGCTGCGCGGCTGCATCGGCGAATTCCGTTCCGGCCATCAGCTCGCCGACGCCGTCCAGCGCATGGCCGTCGCCGCCCTGAGCGACCCGCGCTTCACCCGGGACCCGGTCACGCTGCGGGAGGTGCCGTCGCTGTCCATCGAGATTTCCGTCCTCTCGCCCATGCAGCGGACCCACACCCCCGAATTGCTCCAGCCCGGCGTCCACGGGGTGTATCTGCGTCATCATGGCCGGGGGGGCTGTTTCCTGCCCCAGGTGGCCACCGAACAGGGTTGGGGGGCGCTCGAAATGCTCTCCTACTGCTGCACGCACAAGGCCGGTCTGGCCCCGGACGCCTGGAAAGACCCCGAAACAGAGGTCTACCTGTTCACCGCGGAAGTGCTGCAAGAGGACGAATCATCGGGCCCCGGCGGCAAAAGCTGACGCCCGGCCCGGCGCCGGGAACGGGAAGACGCCTTTGAGGCCCCGGCCGGAACGGTTGTCACTCCATCCGCCACCCGGTAGACTCAACCCCTGATGCACGCGCCCTGCGGGGGCAAACTCCACAGTCGTTTGTGAAAGGATGGACTCGCGCATGACCCGCTACAAAGTGTTCAACGCAGCAACAGGCGTCGTTCTCGCTTTCGCCGCAGTCTCGACCGCGCTGGCCGCCGACGATGGCTTCAAACCGATCTTCGACGGCAAGACGCTCAACGGCTGGGAGGGCGATCCGGCCATCTGGAGGGTTGAAGACGGCGCCATCACCGGCCAGACCACCGCCGATACCAACCTCAAGAAAAACACGTTCCTCATCTGGCGCCAGGGCGAAGTTGATGACTTCGAGTTGACGCTCGAGTACAAGATCATCGGCGGCAACAGCGGCATCCAGTATCGCAGCTTCGAGGTCCCGCAGAACGGCAAATGGGCCATCGGCGGCTACCAGGCCGACTTCGAGGCCGGCGACACCTACTCCGGCATCCTCTACGGCGAACACTATCGCGGCATCCTCGCCCAGCGCGGCCAGAAGACCGTCATTGGCGACGATCACAAGCCCAAAGTGGTCGGCGAGATCGGCGACGGCAAGGAGCTCGGCCAGCGGATCAAGAAAGAGGACTGGAACACGTACCGCATCGTCGCCCGCGGCTTCCGCTTCACCCACGAGATCAACGGCCAGCTCATGTGCGAGGTGACCGATGAGGACAAGGCCGAGCGCCGCCGGAGCGGCCTGTTGGCCCTTCAGGTCCACGTGGGGCCGCCCATGAAGGTCCAGTTCCGCAACATTCGCCTCAAGCGACTGCCCATGGAAGACACGAAAAAGATCGTCATGGTGGCCGGCAAGGCCAGCCACGGCTACATGTCCCACGAGCACTACGCCGGCTGCAAGCTGCTGGCAGACCTGCTCAACGCCCACGTCAAGGGCGTCTATGCCACCGTCTATCGCAACGGCTGGCCCCAGGACCCCACCGCTTTTGACAACGCCGACGCCATCGTCATGTACTGCGACGGCGGCCAGGGGCACATGGTCAACCCCCATCTCAAGGAGGTGGACGCCCTCGCGAAGAAAGGCGTGGGCATCGCCTGCCTGCACTACGGCGTTGAAGTGCCCAAGGGCGAGCCCGGCAACTACTTGCTGGATTGGATCGGCGGCTACTTCGAGACCCACTGGTCAGTCAATCCGCACTGGACGGCCGAATTCAAGCAGCTCCCCGAGCACCCCATCACCCGCGGCGTACGGCCCTTTGCCATCTATGACGAGTGGTACTATCACATGCGCTTCCGGGAGAACATGGAAGGCGTGACACCGATCCTGTCGGCCCTCGCGCCCAAGGAGACTCTCAGCCGTCCTGATGGTCCGCACAGCGGCAACCCGCACGTCCGCGCTGCCGTGGCGGCCGGGCAGCCCCAGCATGTCGCCTGGGCCGCCGAGCGCAAGGACGGCGGCCGGGGCTTCGGCTTCACCGGCGGCCACTTCCATTCCGAGTGGGCCCACAACGACTTCCGCAAGCTGGTCCTCAACGCCATCGTCTGGATCGCCAAGGGCGAGATTCCGCAAGAGGGGATTGTCACTCCAACCCCGTCCATAGAGGACCTCAAGAAGAACCAGGACGAGCCCGTGCCGGATAATTTCGACTTTGACGCCATCCGGAAGGACATCGAGAAGTGGAACCGGCGCCCGGCGGCAAGCTGATCAGCCTGCCGATGGGGGCCACGGCGAATGAGCCGTGCTGATCCACAATCTGAGTTATGACAAGCCAGGGGCCGCCCACTCGCCGGGGCGGCCCCTGTCGCTTTCTATCGGCATCGTCTCATGTTCATGGATGGGCCCGGGCTATCCCTACGCATTCCCGGACCGCCTCAAACAGTCTCTGTTGCAGACTTGGGTAGGTTTCCTGCCTGGTTGTTGGTCACCTTGCTGCTGATCGTTTGAATCTTCGCGCCCCTGCCTCTGATGACGTTTGGTTCTCTAACCGGGCGATGAACGGCCTCAAGGCCCGGGTCAAGGGGAAGGGCGCTAATGAGGTTTGATCCTCCAACCGGGTAATGAACGGCCGGGTGGCCCACCTCTTCCAGAGGTGGGTTCACGATTTGGACAACCGATGAGGGTGCCGACGGCATCAACCGCAAGCCCGGCCAAAGCTGGCGGAATCGGACAGAATCAGAAAAGGGCATTGAGCGCACCGCAGACCGCCACCTTCAGGTGGATACACGCCCCGCAGGGGCGGCGAGAAAGTAGCCAGGGGTGGAGCGAAGCGGAACCCCTGGTAAAGCCCGCATCTCCCTTCGATGGCCGCCCCGGCAGGGGCGGCGTGAGACCACGCACCAGCCTCTCACCCCGCCCCTGCCGGGGCGGGTACTTGTGCGCCGGGCACCTGCAACCACCAGTTCCGCTTCGCTCCACTGGTGGCTACTCTCACCTGGCCCCTCTCGGCGCCACTGGCGATTACCCAAGCGACAAACCCATCTCCAGCCTCGGACTCACTCCGGCTTCAGCCGGGCTTGCCCACCATTACCGGTTTAGTCTCTCAAACGGCGTCGTACAGTTCGTCCGTTTTGGCAGCCATCACAAAATCGTTGTGGTGCAGCCCGTGGATCGCGTGCGTCCACCAGTCCACCGTCACTTTCCCCCACTCGATCAGGATAGCGGGGTGATGCCCCTCTTCTTCGGCCGCGGCCCCCACCCGATTCGCAAACTCCAGGGCCTGGACGAAGTCCTTGAATTTGAAGACTCGCTCCAGGCGCGATACTCCGTCACGCTCGACGATACACCACTCGGGAATCTGCGCGAGGAGTTCGGTGGCCTCGGCCCCCGCCACCCGCGGCGCATCCGCCCGGCAGGCCTCGCACGTGCTTTCAGCCAATCGGCTCATGAGATACCTCCGCGTCCAAAAGTGTGTTTGCTCAAGTGGAGTGTCGGCCCCGTGGAGAATTATACGCCGCCGCGCAGCGGTCCTCGGAGCTTTTGCGATGGGATAAGAGTAATTCCTGTGTGCCACGGCTCTTGAGCCCTGTGGGACGACTGAGATGTTCCGCACTGCCGAAGAGCCGCCGCACACTCAGCGTGGCAGTGCGCCTCAACCTGTGTCGCGGGAACGCAGCGCCGCCGGCCCCTTGGGGCCATCAGCCGGCAGCGTAAACGCGGTTTCGGCCGTAATCGCGTTGCACCGGGTGCATTCCAGGCAACGGATGCACCGGGAATGATTGAGGTCCTGCGACGGCAGCACCCCATACGGGCACAGCTTTTCACACGATCCGCAATCCCGACACAACCGCTCCCGGTAGCGCAGCCCCAGCAGCGAGACACGGTTGCACAAGCCGAAAATGGCCCCCAGGGGGCACAGCAAGGAACACCACGGCCGGCGTTTGAACACCGCCGCCGCCAGCACCAGGCCCAGAATGGCCAGTTTCGCCGGGCTGGGCCACGGGATCGCGCCGCCGGCCAAGGCGGTCTTGACCATGTTGGGCACCGCCCCTTCCAGCGCCCCGGCCGGACACAGTCGGCAGAAGAACAGCGGATGCATCTCGGTGTACAGGAACGGCACCACGATCACCAGCCCGACCAGGACTGCGTAGCGCGTATATCCCGTCCACGCCGGCAGCGTAAACTTCCGCACCGGCACTTTGGCAATCAGATCCTGTAGAAACCCGAACGGGCACGCCCACCCGCAGACGAACGTCCCGAACACGCCCCCCACTACCATCAACGTGCCGATGGCCAGGAACGGAAACAGATGCAGCGCGCTGAAATTCGCAATGACGCCAATCGGGCAGGCAAACAGGGCCATCGGGCAGGAGTAACAGTGGAACACCGGCCCGCACACCGAGTGCAGGCGGAGCAGAAACGGATCCAGCCATACCAGCAAAAAGAAGACCTGGACCCACTGCCGCCGACGGGCAAGAAAGGAGACCAACCCCTTGGACCCGGTGGAGCCCATAGATTGTCGAGGCCGCTCCATGCCCGGGCCCGGCGTCATCGGCGCGGGTGACGGGGCCGGCCCCCCTTCGGCGGATGGTGCGGTCATGGCCACCATGACCCTCCTTTCAGCGTACTCAGGTCGGGCACAGCGCCGGCCCATCACCCAGTCCAATCCGCATCAACCCCTCGGGCCCCAGTTGCAGCCCGCCCACGGTCACGTCGCGCACCAGTCGCCATTCCGGGTCCAGCGTCTGCGTGCGGACGATGCGTTCCTCCGTGCGGGCCGGTTCCCCCGGCGGAGGCGGCAACCCTCGCCGCAGATTGGCGTCCACCAGCCGTGGGTCCGGCGGTTGGGGCGGGATGAGGATGGTCTGTTTCTCCTCCAGGGTGACCGTCCGCCTGGTCATCGCCCCATACGCCAGCAACGCCACTCCACCCAGGAGGGCCACACAGGCCACCACACCGCGCAGCATCGCCCCCCTCCGCCCCGCAGGCGGGCGGCTTCCTCCCGATTGACTTCCTGAAAGGCGTTGTGATCCTGCCGGCCGCATTGCACACTCCGCGTGGAACAGGCGAGAGCGTCTCTTACTTACCACCCGGTCAAGATTTCAATCACACAACTGTCCGGCATGCGAACGGTTTACTCCCGTCGCGACACACCCGGATCAGCATACCGGCTGAACGTATCAATATCCACCGCGTGTCGGGGGGGGGGCGGGCATCCTGCCCGCCTTTGCGAATCTGATCGGGGGGCGGGCATCCTGCCCGCCTTTGCGAATCTGATCGGGGGGCGGGTATCTTGCCCGCCTTCTTGAATCCGAACAAGGAGCAAGCGTTTTATCCGTGAAACGGCCGGTACGGAGCCCAACCGCAACACGGAAAACGGCCGGTACGGAGCCCGGCCGCTACGGATGTTATGGAGAACAGCAGTTGTTATGGAGAACGACCAGTCACCCAGTCTTCGGTCGGGGCCTTACAGGGGCCGGTTCAAGGCTCCGGTTTCAGGGACCGAACCTGTTCGCGCAGTTCGGCGAGCTCCGCCTCCAGCCGGGCCACGCGAGCCTCCAGCGCACTGATATCAGGGCCGGGCGGGGTGGCGGGCGTGGCCGGGGCAGTGGCAGGCCCGGCGGATGCGGGAGCCGAGGTTACGGCGGTTGGGGCGGCCGTACCCGCGTGGGGCTCGTCGTCCGGGTAGAAGGTGTGATCGAAGCGGGGGACGCTCCGGCCGGGCTGGCGCGGCAGTTCGCGAACCAGGGGCGGATCCTGGGCGGCGAAGTTGGCCAGCAGGTCGGCCACGTACTGCAACTCGGTAATGGGCGTCATGCGCGAGGCATTGGCTTTGAGCTCCCCCACCGTTTGCGGGCCGCGCAGGAGCAGTTCGGCCATGATGGCGCGCTGGCGGTTGTCCCAGCCCCAGCGTTCCTCGACGTTGTGCTTGAAGCGGTTGACCCGCGCGGTGCGATCGGGGTCGGCCTGCTTGACGATCAGCAAACGCTGGAGTTCATAGACGGCTTTGGAGACCTCCGCCTCGGTCACGTTCATCACCGGGTCACGGCAGGTGAGCTGGTTACAGCCGGTGACCAGCGCATTGAGTGACATCGGATAGCTGCCGGGCGTGGTCAGCGATTTCTCGATCAGCACGCCAAGGACGCGACGCTGAATGGCGGTGAGTGTCAGGGGCACTGGATACCTCCAAGCTGAAACCCGAATGACGAAATCCGAATGACGAATCAATGTCGAATGACGAAGCCCGAATGCCGAAGAGCCACCGGACCTCCCGTTTCGTCATTCAGGCATTCGTCATTCTTTCGTCATTCTGGTTTCGACATTCGTCATTTTTTCTTCGTCTCTATCCCCCTCGCACGGTCCCTGATCGCCAGCAGGTCCTTCATCACGTTAAACAGCGACCCGCTGTATTCGCGCGTGCCGAAGGCGTCGTGCAACTGGCGGTAGAGGCGGTAAAGCTCGTTGTAGACCGCATGGTGTCTGGGGTTGGGCGCGTAGGTTTTGGGCTTGAGGCCGGACATTTTCTTCTGGGCGGCCTCGACCGAGTCGTAGATCCCCCCTACCACGGCGGCGAAGATGGCCGAGCCTAATGCACAGGTCTGGGCCGAGCGGCTGACCCGCATGGGCCGGCCGGTGACGTCGGCGTAGATCTGCATGACCAGCGGGTTCTTCTCGGCGATGCCGCCGCAGTTGATCACCTCGCCGACCTTGACGCCGAACTCCTCGAAACGCTCCATAATCACGCGGGCGCCCATGGCGCTGCCTTCGATCAGGGCCCGATAGACCTCGGCCCGCGTCGTGTGCAGGGTCAGGCCCAGAATCGTACCCGTGAGCCGCGGATCGACCAGCACGGTGCGATTGCCGTTGTTCCAATCGAGGGCCAGCAGGCCGCTTTCACCGGGCTTGAGCTTGGCCGCCTCGGCGGAGAGCTTCGCGTGGGCCTTTTCGCCGGCATCGAAGTGGTTGACGAACCAGTTAAAGATGTCGCCGACGGCCGCCTGCCCGGCCTCCAGACCGAAATAGCCGGGCACGATGGAGCCGTTGACAATGCCGCACAGGCCGGGGATGTCGGCGAGTGGTTCGCTTGTCGGGTGGACCATCATGTCGCACGAACTGGTGCCGAGGATCTTCACCAGCGAGCCGGGCTTGACGCCCGCCCCAACGGCCCCCAAGTGGGCATCAACCGATCCGACCGCCACGGGGATGCCGGCCGGCAGTCCGAGCGTTTTCGCCCATTCGGCAGAGAGGTCACCAAACTTCTGGTCCGCGGTGAAGGTGGTGTTGAAATGCCCCCGCCGGCGGAGGTCGCCCAGGCGAGGATCGAGCGAAGCCAGGAAGGCGGCCTCCGGCCAGGTCCAGGCCTCGTTGTAGAGGCCCTTGTGGCCGGCGGCGCAGACGTTTCGCTTCCAGGTGCTCGGATCCGTATTGCCGCAGAGTTGGGCCGGGATCCAGTCGGACTGTTCCACCCAGGTGGCGGCGGCTTCGATCACTGCCGGGGCCACGCGGAGGCAGTGCAGGGCCTTGGCCCAGAACCACTCGCTGCTGTAAGTCCCGCCGCACTTGGCCAGATATTCGGGATGCTGTTTGCGGGCGGCCTCGGTAATTTCGCCGGCCTCGGCAAAAGAGGTGTGATCTTTCCACAACCAGGCCAGGGCGTTGATGTTCCCGCGAAAGCGTTTGTTCGCGGACAAGGCTCGGCCCTGGGCGTCCACGGGCATGGGGGTGCTGGCGGTGGTATCCACGCCGATGCCGGCGATGGCCTCAGGCGCAAACCCGGCCGTCTTCTTCGCTGCCCGGAGCGCGGCTCGGGTGGCCCGGGTCATGGCGGTCAGCCAGTCGTGGGGATCCTGGCGGGCGACGTTGGGGTCTTTCTTGTCCAGGATTACGCCGGCCTGGCCGCTGGGATAATCGGCGACGGCCGTTGCGATCTCCCGGCCATTGGCCGGATCCACGATCAATGCCCGCGCGGAGTTAGTGCCGAAGTCCAGTCCCAGTACATACGCCTTTTTCTTCGCCATGGTGTGCCTCGCTTGAGCGAATGAACCCGTTCCCCTGGGCCAATCCAGATCGGGGTCGGCCGCCACGCTTGGCGCTGCCGGCTCAGGTCCGGGGAAGTGCATTCATGCTAACGTCGGCGGGCCAATTAGGCTACAGGGGAGGCAACGTATGCCGCAGGCCATATGTGCCACGGCTCTTGAGCCGTGGTTGGCCTGTGCCTCTTGCTTGCTGCGCTGCGAGCAGCGCCGAACGACGGCATTGCTCCAACCGCAAGCCGCTGCTGACACAACAGTGATATCCGGCTTCAAGCTCAAGAGGCGTGCAGCGCGCGAAAGGCGGGCAAGATGCCCGCTCTCCTGAACCCCGAACCCTGAACCCTTCAAAGGCGGGCAGGATACCCGCCCTCCGGAGGGGTCAGATATTGAGCTCTTCATCAAAGGCAGCAGACCGGGCGACCGCAACCCGACGGGCCACCTCCTCCACGACCCGATCCAGCTCGATACGTTCGACCTGGCCGGAGCCGCGGGCTTTCAACTCCACCGCCCCACCGGCCAGGACCTTTTTGCCCACGGTAATCCGCAGGGGAATGCCGATCAGATCGGCGTCCTTGAATTTCACCCCGGCACGCTCGTCGCGGTTGTCGAGCAGGACGTCCACGTCCCGCAATTCGAGGTCGTCGTGCAACCGCTTGGCGGCGGTGATGACCTCATCGTCGCGGGCATCGATGGCCACGATAATGACTTCAAAGGGAGCAATGCTCATGGGCCAGGCGATGCCGTCGGTATCGTGGTGGGCTTCGATGGCGGCGGCCATGACGCGATCCAGACCGATGCCGTACGAACCCATGACCAGCTCCTGCGACCGGCCGGCGGCATCGAGAAAAGTGGCCCCCATCGGATGCGAATAACGGGTACCGAGTTTGAACATATGGCCGACCTCGATCCCGCACGTGAACCGCAACCGCGCGCCAGGCATGGCTGGCGGACTGGGGGCCAGGTCGCCCTCGACCACGTTGCGAATGTCGGCCACCACCATGGCGGCCAAGCGCTCGGGCTGGAGTTCTCGCGACCAGTTGAAGCCCCGGACGTGGTATTCGGCGCGGTTCGCGCCGGTGACGGCGTCCCGTGCCGCCCGGGCGTCGGGATCGACGACCAGATGACAAGCAATGCGGTTGACGATATGCGGCCCCACGTAGCCGATGACGAGTCCGGCCGCGGCAGCCGTTTCGAGCGGGCAGAGTCTGGGCTCGCCGCCCAGGCCTCGCTCGCGCACGAGGCGGCGCAGCTTGTGCTCATTTACATCTTGGTCGCCGCGCACGCAGGCCACGAGGAACTGAGGCGGGCGGGATGCCCGCCCCCCCGGCGGAGAGGCATCCCCGGGGGCGCGGGCATCCTTCCCACCTTCGGGCACCAACTCATACACGAGCGTTTTGATCATCTGGTCGGCGGGAACATTGAGGAAGCGGGCCACATCCTCGATACCCGGGCAGCCAGGCGTGTGGACTTCTTCGAGCGGGCGCATCTGGTCAGCCGGCGGGTCCGGGGGCAGCGGCGGCACCTGTCGGGCGGCCCGTTCCAGGTTGGCGGCGTACTGGGCATCCTCGCTGCGGGCGACGATCTCATCACCGGCGGGACTGAACACAACGAATTCATGTGAAGCCTCGCCGCCCATCGGACCGGGCTCGGCCTCCACGACCAGGAAGGGCAAACCACAGCGGGTGAAGATCCGGCTGAAGGCGGCGTACATCTTCTGATAGGTAATGTCCAGGCGCGCCTTGTCGGCCTCGAAGGAATAGGCATCCATCATGATGAATTCGCGCAGCCGCAGCAGGCCGCCGCCGGGACGCGCTTCGCCGCGGAATTTGGTCTGGATCTGGTAGAAGAGCAAGGAAAGCTGCTTGTAGCTGTTCACGTGGGCGAGAGCCAGATCGGTGAAGGCCTCTTCGTGCGTGGGGGCGAAGACCACCCCCCGTTGCCACTCACTCCCCGCCGGCCGGAGCAACATCTCCCCCCAGTCCTCAACTCGCCCGGTCTGCTGCCACCAGGCAACCGGCTGAAGCGCGGGCATGTGCAGCTCGATGGCCCCCAGGAGAGAGGTGTCCTCCATCTCCTCGCGGATGACCTTGATGATCTTCCGCAGTACCCGCCAGCCCAGCGGCAGGTAGGCGTATGACCCGGCCGTCACCTGCCGGATGAGCCCGGCCCGGACGGCAAGCTGGTGCGAAGGGACAACTGCGTCGGACGGCGTCTCTTTTGTCGTCGGGATGAAGAAACGGGACCAGAGCATGGGCACCTCGTGTGTCAGATGATGTTAAGGACCATCAGACTATAGGCTAAATGACCAATGACCAAATCCCAATGACCAATGAAGCCCTAAATCCCAATGCCTGATGACGAAACGGCTGGGGAGGGAAAGCACGAGGCGCACACAAGGGTGGTTCGATACAAGGTTTACAACCACCAGAATCTGCGAGCGTGGTTTGGGAGCCACTCGGCGAGCGTCAGCAGGAAGATCGTCGCAAGGAATGCCACCGCAACAGCCCGGGGCGAGAAGGTAACCGCCACGGGCGAAGACAGTCCGCGCGTCGTTGAAATACACCGCCCCGTACAGCACGCCGGGGCCTTCGTCGCGGGTACGACAGACCTGGACGCGGCCGGTGGCGTCGATGATCTGCGAGACGCCTGAGCTGGCGGCCCGTACGGCACAGCGACGCAACTCGATGCAGCGGAACGGGGCCATCTGGGCGTGCTGCCAACGCTCCTGCGGCGGCCACTTTTCTACGTCCATCACCGGCACGAGGAAGACTTCGGCCCCCATGCTCGCCATCCGCCGGGGCACGTCCGTGAAGAGACCGTCGTAGCAAACGTAAATGCCCAGGCAGCCGAGCTCGGTCTGAACTGCCCGCTGCCGGGTGGCCGGATTGCCGTCCTGGAAGAATGGGATGGGCACGCACTTGGCCTGCTTCGCGGCCACACGCCCATCCGGGCCAAGGAGCAGGCCGACGTTGTCGTAATCGCATCCGCCGCCGCGCTCAGGGCGTGTGTGCGCCCCGACGAGAATGTGTGCCCGGTGCTCCCGCGCCAGACCGGCCAGTGCCCGCACAGTGGCGTGTTGTCCGTCCGCCCATTCCGTGATGGTATGCTCCGGAAGCACGATGATGGCCGGGCGCGGAGCAGTCTCCAGGGCTTGGCGTGTCAGCTCTACGTATTGCACCATTCTGGTCGTCTCGGCCTGCACGCAGGCCACCGGCACGCGCGGCCTGGCCGTGTAGTCGGGCGGTTGGGAAACGAGGCCGAGGACCGCTGTTGCAAAAGCCATCGCCAGGGCCGGCAACCAGGCCCCTCGCGTCCGCCGGAGGACGCCGTAAGCGATGGCGGCGTTGCATGCCGTCAACAGGCCGGTAAGAGAATAGACTCCACCCAGTGACGCGATCTGCGCGATCCACAGGTTATTCGACTGGCTGTAGCCCAGGGCCAGGAACGAAATCCGCAACCGCGGGAGGGCTTCGCAACGGATCACCTCCTGCCCCATGAACGTCAGCGGAACGGCCCACAGCATGGCCGCGAGGCCGAAACGGCTGATCAGCAGCCAGGCCACGCGAAAAGAGAACCCCATCCAGAGGGAGAACGCCACGATAAGGATGCCAGCCAGCGGTCCACTGACCGAGAACCCCCAGTTCAGACCAATGCGGTAGAAGACCAGCCCGAGCAGCGTCCCCACCGGCCAGACCGCCCCCAGGCTCAGCCTGGGCAGCACAACCAGCCACGGGACCAGTGCCCCCCCAGGCCAGCCAGTGAAGGTTAGCCGGCCAGTAGCAGGCGGCCATCAGCCCGCCGGAGACCAGGGCCGCAGCCACCGCCGCTACCCAGACCGGCCCTCGCGGGTTGGCCTGGCTCGCACTTGATCGGATTGGCGCCGCCTTCTCCGGTTTCAACTGCAATACCATGGGGCCAACCTCCCGCTCCCCTGAGTACGACAGCACCGGAGGGCGGCGGGTTTCCGGAAACGGCAGACCATCGTGACTGACAATGCAACGCGCGGTAGGATCGTGTTATGACCACTCTTCATTTCACCACGGAAATCGCGGGCGTATCGCGGGCGGTCATGAGCACGGTGCTCGCTGCGCTGGTTGCGTGTTGTGCATCGCAGGCCACATCGGTAGCGCGGGCCAATGAGCCGGCCGCGCCCGCCGGGCAGGCACGGCCACCGAGCTTTGTCATCTTGTTCGCGGACGACCTGGGTTACGGAGACTTGGGCTGCTACGGCCATCCGACCATCCGTACTCCCCACCTGGACCGCATGGCCGGCGAAGGCATGCGGCTCACGCAGTTTTACTCGGCGGCGCCGGTCTGCACGCCCAGCCGGGCGGCGCTGCTCACCGGGCGGCTGCCCATCCGCAGCGGCATGTCCGGGGGCACGCCCCGGCGCGTGCTCTACCCGAATTCGCCGGGCGGCCTGCCCGCGTCAGAGATCACACTGGCCGAGTTGCTCAAGGAACGGGGTTACAAGACGGCCTGCATCGGCAAGTGGCACCTCGGGTGCCTGCGGGAACACCTGCCCATGCGCCACGGGTTCGATGAGTGGTTCGGCATTCCCTACAGCAACGACATGAAGCCCACGCCGCTCATGCGCGGCGAGCAGGTGCTCGAGGAGCCCGCGGTGCAGGAGACGCTGACGCGGCGCTACACGGAGGAGGCGGTGCGGTTCATCGAACAAAACCGCGCGGCGCCGTTCTTGCTATACCTGGCATACACGTTTCCACATGTGCCGCTGTTCGCGTCGGACGAGTTCCGTGGCCGGAGCCCCCGGGGGCTTTACGGCGACGTGGTCGAGGAACTGGACGCCAGCGTCGGGCGCATCCTGCAGGCGCTTCGGGATACGGGACTGGCCGACAACACGCTGGTCGTCTTCACCAGCGACAACGGTCCGTGGCTGGTCAAGAAGCTGGACGGCGGCTCGGCCGGGCTGTTGCGGGAGGGCAAGGGCAGCACCTGGGAGGGCGGGATGCGCGTGCCGGGGATTTTCTGGTGGCCGGGCAAGATCCGGCCGGCCGTGCGCCTGGACGTAGCCAGCACGCTCGACCTGCTGCCGACGCTAGCCCGGCTGGCCGGTGCCTCGGTGCCGACCGATCGCGTGCTGGACGGGATGGACATTTCCCGCCTGCTGCTGGAGGGGGCTCCGCTGGCCGACCGGCCGTTCTTCTATTATCACGAGAGCGACCTGTTCGCCGTCCGCAAGGGACCCTGGAAGATCCATACCATGACGCAGGTCACGTACCGCGAGAAGACGCCCACGCGGCACGATCCACCGTTGCTGTTCCATCTGGAACGCGATCCTTCGGAGCAGTTCAACGTCGCGGCCGACCACCCGGATGTCGTGGCCGATCTGCTTCAGGAGATGGAGCGTCATCGCCAGACGGTCGAACCGGTGCCGTGCCAGCTTGAGCCCCGGGACGACGAGGCCAGCCGGTGGTTGAGGCAGAGGTGAGAAAGTGAGAAAGGGAGAAGGGAGAAAGGGTTATACCGAAAGTCGAGAGGGGGAGGGTTCGGGGTTCAGGGTTCAGTGTGGCACCGGCGTCTCGCCGGTGTAGGGGGGCGGGCATCTTGCCCGCCTTTTGAAGCTAAACAGGGACAGGCGTTGTGGCCGGGAACCGCCTGGCACCCAACTTTTGCCAGCGCCCCGTCCGGTCGCTACGGCAAGAACGACCGGTGCGGAGTCCGGTCGCTACGCGGGAAACGACCGGCACAGAGTCCGGTCGCCACGCGGGAAACGGCCGGTACAGAGCCCGGCCGCTACAGAAGTGTGGAAGAGCGGCGGGTGCCCAGTCTTCGCCGGGGATCTGCCCGGTTGCTACAGTGAGAACGGCCGGTGCGGAGCCCGGCCGCCACAGGGGGCGTGTGGACCATCGAAGTTTTCCACACGATTCGCCTGTTCGCGACCCCGTCAGACTGCGCCTTCCCCTGTTGGCTTGTGCCCCACGCCCCCAACAACTGACAAAAGGACTACTGACCCAACAACTGACAACTGACCACTGACAACTGACATCCTGCCCAAACACCATGGGCTGCAGGCATGCCCCGCCAAGGTTTCGCCGCAAGATCTCCTATCATCAATCCGGCTTGCAACGGACCGTTGCTTCGTACTCTGAAATGGTCTGGCCGGCTTGCCAGCGGCGCTCCCCCTCAATGCAGTTGAGCGAGAGTTCATCGGTGGTCCGGCCGCGGTGGGGCTTGGTCGCCGCCTGGTAGCGGACCCGTAGCGGGGCTTCACTGGCGATGTGCAGGCATGAATCGATGTCGAGCCGGCGGGCCTGGCCGTGGAAGCGCTGGCCGGAGCAGGCGGCCACGGTTTGAGACTGCCCGTCCAAGCTCACCTTGCGTTCGCCGCGTTGATACACCCATCGGCGATCGTTGAGAATGCCAATCAGGCCGGTGGCAATCTCCGACGTAGTGACATCTTCCAGGGCGGTGAGTTGTTCGCGCATGCGCCAGGTCCCGTCGGGAAGCGAATCGAAGAACAGGCGCGCCCGCACGGCCCGGCCGTGATTCAGCACCAGTTGGGCGGAAAAGCCATCGGCCCGGTCGGCGAGTTGAATATCCACCAGCGAGACCGGCAGCGGTTTGTCCTGTCCTTTGAGCCGGATGACTCCGACCCCGCTGGCCGGCTGAGGCGAGACCAGGCGATCTTTACGCAGCGGGACGCATTGGGCCATCACGGCGGTGCCCCAGCTCAGCGAATGCACGGAGGTGGGCGTCCGGTGGAGGATGATGCGGGCGGACTCCAGTCGCCGCACGCCTCGCCGGCTGGGATTGGCCGGCCGGATACGCTCTGCGAAATGCAGGCCCAGCCAGGCCTGGGAATAGGCCTTCATTTTGTCAGACTGAGCGGAGGCGAAGAAATTCTCCTCCGGCAGGTAGATGGTCCCGCTCGGTGTGCGAGCCTGCATCTTTTCGACCACCTCCAGGCATTGGTCCGCCAGCGGCCAAGCCTCGGGATCACGGCCGAAAATCGCCATGAGCAGGTGCGGGTGGAGCCAGTCCACGTGGCGGTACAGGGTCCAGTCCTGCCCCGACGGGTACATGAACCCGCCGTCCGGCAGGGTGAACCACTTGAGGTTCTCATAAATGCCGGCCGCATTGTACCGCAGGGCCTCGGGCGGACGCCGGCCGGTGAGCACGAAATCCAGGGAGCAGCCGAGCGTCATGCTCCAGGTCGTCATGTAGTCGGGGTGAACGATGTGATGATTTTCGAGCGTGAAGTCGTCGTGGATGTTGGCGCCGGTGAACTGTTCTGAGACCGGCCGGCCGTCAACCAAGGCCGATGATCGCTCATCAGCCGGACGAAGGAAAGCCGACAGGGCCCACTTCTGAAAAGCCGCCTCCCACTGGGGACGGCGAGGGTCGTCGGGCATGAGCAGGATGGCCGCGGAGAAAATCATGCTGTTCCAGGCGTTCTCCTCGGCCTTGGTGTCGTCCTTGATCTGGTGTGGCGGATCGGCGGAGACGAATCGCCCGGCCTCATGGGCGACGACCCGACGAACCTCGGCGGCCAGATCGTCAGGCAAAGCGTCATCCAGCCACCAGGCGGCCAGGCCGAGGGCATTGGCCCAACTGGCCGACTGCCAGGCATCGCCCCACTTCTTCCCATCGCTCGTCGGCCGTGAGCCAGTCACGTGCGTGGTGGTCAGATAGCGGATCATGGGCAGAATCTTCGTCTCCAGCAGTTCCGCACGGGGCATGCCCACCTGTTTCTCGTCGTAGGGGCCGAAACGGTAGAGGAAGGCCAGCCCGGCCACCGTGCCGGTGTTGGGACGGATATGGTGCTCTCCGCTGCGGCTCTCGGTCAGAAGCAACAGCCGGGGATCCTCCTTCCAGGGATGCGCACTCTGCAGGAGATGGTGAGCCAGCCGTTGAACCGCCCTGTACAACCGATCACAGCGGTCCTGAATAGCCGGGTCTGAAACGACCGGCAGTTGCCACTTGAGCCCCTCGGCCGCAGCCGTCGGACCACCTGAAAGCGGCAAAAATACCACGGCCAGTGCGAAAACAGCGGCGAAACTTGTGCGCAACATGGCTGAAGCCCCCATCATCGAGTCCTTTCCAGAGGAAGAGAGGCTAGCTGAGACGTGAAGGCCACGCAAGAGTTTGGCATCCGGCACGATCACTGGTATCCTGTCGCCCTGGCATCCCGTTCGAGAGAACCGGACCAATACTACAGTGCAGGGTCGCAGTGTCCGGGCTCCGTACCGGCCGTATGATGGACGGACCGGCCGGACCCGGCTTTCGCCAGGGCCCCGGCCCGGCGGCTGCAAGAACAGCCGGCTTTGCGCGACACCGTTTCGCATCAACCAACGAGGCATTATGAGCCAGTTCTATTTCGGCAAACGAGTTGAAGGCCCCATCACCCCGGTCAGCGCGCCCAAGAAACAGCGTCGCTTTATCAAGGACCTGGCCGCGGGCATGACCATCGAGGATGAAGCTTTCCTGATCAGCCAGAAGGACCTGCGGACCACCACCAACGGCTCGCTCTACATCCATGCCGTGCTCTGCGACCGCACCGGGCAGATGTTAGCCCGGGTCTGGAACGCCACCGAGCAGATGTACGCCCAGCTCACCGAAGGCGGCTTTCATCGCTTCCGCGGGCGGGTGGAAAATTACAAGGGCTCGCTCCAGTTCATCATCGACGCGATGATGCCCTGCGACCCCAGCACGCTCGAGATGTCCGACTTCATGCCCCAGACGGCCGAGAACATCGACGCCATGTTCGAGCGGGTCAAGGAGATTCTCCGGGGCGTCAAGAACAAGCACCTGCTGATGCTGATCAAGCAGTTCATCACCGATGAGGCGCTCATGGTCCGCTTCCGCAGATCGCCGGCGGCCATCCAGATGCACCACGCCTTCATCGGCGGTCTGCTGGAGCACACCCGCAACGTGCTCGAACTGGCCACGCTGATCGTGCCACGCTACCCGGAGGTGAGTCTCGACCTGGTGCTCTCGGGGCTGTTCCTGCACGACATCGGCAAGACCTACGAGCTGACCTACGAGACCAACTTCCAGTATTCCAACGAAGGCCAGCTCGTCGGCCATATCGTCCAGGCAGCCATCTGGATCGATCAGAAAATCAAGGCCGTCGAGGCGGAGACCGGCGAGCCCTTCCCCGCCGACATCCGCAACGCCCTGCTGCACATCATCCTCTCGCACCACGGCCAGTACGACTTCGGCAGCCCCAAGCTGCCGGCCATGCCCGAAGCCGTCGCGGTCCACTACATCGACAACCTCGACGCCAAGCTCAACATGTACCTGACCAAGATCAACACTGACAAAGACCCGAGCAGCGACTGGACGGACTATGTGCGGTCGCTGGATGTGAAGATCTTCAAGAAAGATGTGATGGGAATACGGAAGCCGCCTGGCGGCGGAAGTGAGAAGTGAGAACTAAAGAAGTGAGAAGCGCTCGGGGGGCGGGCCTCCTGCCCGCCTTGGAGGGTTCAGGGTTCGGGGTTCAGGACGACATCTGGAGGGCGGGCATCCTGCCCGCCTCGGAAGATTCAAGGTTCAGAGGGGCATGAGGAGGGTGAGCATCCTGCCCGCCTGGGAGGGGCAGGGTGGCGCCAGCATCTCGCCGGAGGTCCGTGACAATTACGGCAGAGCGGAGAAGCACCAATTCTGAGCCCGAAGCGCAAGCGAGGGCTGGTGAAACCCACTCAGCATTCCCGCCCGGAACGTCCTTCAGCACATCGAGCGCCGACTTGGCGACCCTGCTATCGTCCAGGCTCGCGCATGGCCGTAAGCCTGGGGATACGGATCAGGATGCAATTGGCAAGGGGAACGGTAGCTATCATGATTTCCGGCAGGTGGAACAACCAGATGCCGATCAGTCAAGCCGATGTTTCCAGTAATCTGGAGCGCGGTGCAGATGCATAACTGCGAGGATTAGGATTTCCCCGCCCTCCTCCACGTAGAGCACACCATATGGAAATCGAGCGGTTTGACACCGCCTGACCTCTCCATCCAGCACAGGCCATGCCCTTGGGTGGGCAACAATACGCTCGACAGCCGCGTACACCTCGACTGCAAACTCATAGCCGAGGTTTTCCCTGCAATGCTCGTAGTAATCGATGGCTTGTAAAAACTCGACTTCCGCTTCCGGATGAAATGAATAGCTCATACGCCGAAGCGCTTCCAGATTCTGGCAAAGACCTCGTTGCCAGGGACGGATTGCACCTGACCGGAGCGCAATTCCGCCAGCCGCCGTTCGGCCGCTGCAGCCCATTTCTGGTCGATATCGGATTGAGGAGGATTGAGGCTTTTCAAGATGCAGTCGGCAATCAGTGCACGGTCCTCGACCGGCAATGAGGTCGCCTCGGCGATCAAGTCATCAGTTCTCACCAGCATGCCTCCAGACGACGGGACCCACCACACAACAGTATACGCATGCCGTTAAGCCGAGACAAACTCCGCCTCATGGCTGGATCGCTCTTTCCCTTTGTCCTGCCAATCGGACCGATCCGACGGATCCGACCGATCAGACGGATCGGGCCAGCCCGGCGGCCCCGCAACTGACAACAGGACAACGAACCCAGCAACTGACTACTGACTACTGACTACTTCAGTCCTCAGCCTTATCCAGCCCGAACGCCTCGTGCAGCACCTGCACGGCCCGCTCGCCGTCCTCCGCGGCCACGATGACGCTGATCACGATCTCGGAGGTGGTGATGTTCTGGATATTGATCTTGGCGTCGGCCAGGGCGGTGAACATCTTGGCGGCCACGCCGGTGTGGGTCTTCATACCCACGCCGACGATGCTGACCTTGGCCAGCCGGTTGTCCACCTCGTAATGCTTCACGCCGACCGTCCGCACCAGATCTTCGCAGATGGCCTCGGCCTCTTTCATATCCGGCGAGGAGACCGTGAAACCGATATTGGCCTCGCTGGCACGGTCCACGATGTTCTGGATGATGTCGTCCACCACCACGTTGTGCCGGGCGATGCGGGCAAAGATCTGCGAGGCAATGCCGGGGCGGTTGGGCACGCCCATCAGCAGCACGCGAGCCAGGTCGCGCTTGAGGGTAACGCCGCGAACGACGATATCTTCCATACCTTTGGTCTGGGCCACGATCATGGTTCCTTCCGTATCGGTGAGCGAACTGCGAACGTGAATGGGCACGTTGTACTTCTTGCCGAACTCAATGGAGCGCGAGTGCATGACCTTCGCGCCCAGACTGGCGAGTTCGAGCATCTCGTCGTAGTTGATTTCCTTCATCTTGCGGGCCTGGGGGACAACCCGCGGGTCGGTCGAATAAATGCCGTCCACATCGGTGTAGATCTCGCAGATCGCACCCAGCACCGCGGCCAGGGCAACCGCCGTCGTGTCCGAACCGCCGCGACCCAGCGTGGTCAGTGCCCCGCCCTCGGTCACGCCCTGGAAGCCGGCCACGATGACGATCTTGCCGGCGTCGAGTTCCTTCTTGATCCTGGCGGCATTGACGGAGCGGATACGGGCCTTGGTGTGAACGTCGTCGGTGACCATACCGATCTGTCCGCCGGTGAAGCTGATGGCCTTATGGCCGGCCGCCTCCAGGGCCATGGCCACGAGGGCGATGGAGACCTGCTCGCCGGTGGTGAGCAGCATGTCCATCTCGCGCTTGGGCGGGTTGGGATTGACCTCGTTGGCCAGGGCAATGAGCTTATCGGTCGTTTTGCCCATGGCCGACACGACCATCACGACCTGGTAGCCGTCCAGCTTGGCCTTAATGGCCCGGCGGGCGCAACGATGTATTTTCTCGGCATCGGCGACGCTGGAGCCGCCGAACTTCTGTACCATGATTTTGCTCATAGGGCGGGAATTGTACCGATCTACGGGGTTTGATTCCAGTCCTGCCGACGCGACTCCGTCCGCGGACCGCCACTGCCCAAAAAGCAAAGGCACACATCAAAAGCGGTGACAGACACTTTTCCGAGACGAGCCCTCGGGGGATTTTCCCCCTGCCCGGCCGTTTAATGGTTGCCCCCGCCTTCAGAAATGTCTATTCTGGCTTTCACCTCGTCAGTAGTGGGAAGGAATGAGCCGGAGAAAGCAGACACGAAAGACTTCCAAACCGCGTTCGCGCCCGTCCAAGCGGGCCTCCGGCACCCCTGCGCCAGCTCCCGTCGCGCGCCCGCCCGGAAAGAACCCTGACGGCGAAACCGCGCCTCCTGTCGAGCTGCGGGGGCAACCACCCACCCCACCGCTGGAAAGTGGAGGACCGTCTTGCCGGTCTGAGACTGCGGATTGGCGGATCTCCCCCGCCCCACCCGCTGCCGGCGATGGACCGCCCCCGCCCGTAGCCCCCATCTCCGATCCTCCAGCCGCTTCATCCTCCTCTCCATCCGCCTCCCCGACGACTACTTCCAGTAAACCGGCCTCTCGCCTCCCCGGCGAGAACAGCCAGCAGCCGGCATTCGCCAAGTACCCGGCCCGGCCACTGCAAACCTCGCGAAATTCAACCACTCCAAGCAGCGCTCGTACCGGTGATACCCCGACCTCGCTTCGCAATCCGCCATCCGCACTGCTCTCGTCCCTCGTCCCTCGCCCCTCGTCCCCCCACGTAGACGAATGGATCCCCATTCCGCTCGAGGAACTGCTCCGCCAGATGGAATCCGCGCCGCCGCCCGCCCCGCCCCCTCGCGAGCCGGCCGTGTGGATCACGGTGCCGCTGGCGGCCGTTCTGGCGGGATTGGCGGCCGGATGGCAATGGTTCGGATTCCGAATGATGGCCACGTCAGCCATGGACCCGCTGCCGGCCACAAGCCACCTGCTGGCCATCGTCGCCCTGGTGGCCACTGTCGCGGGCGCCTGGCTGCCGCTCTACGTGCTGCCCCGCCTGCGCCGCTGGGCGGCACAAAAGAATTCCGCTTCCGCGACCACCGCCCGGTGGCTGCATCGCCTCACGCACGATCGCGATGAGTCGCTGATGTGGACAACCGTTGCCATTCTGGCGTCCATTGCCGGTGGCGCGGCGCTGCTCATGCTGGCGATGGCCGGCCCGCTGACTCGTGCGTACCAGCATTTGCTCGATGGTTTCTTCTGGGTGGACGCGACCCTGGCGATTCTTGAATGGGCGGGAACGCTGGCGGTAACGGGTCCCCTGTGGCTGCTGCATGGGCTTCAGGCCACGACCATTATCCTGGCCGCGGCCCGGCGCTGGCCGTTGCCGCAGGCCGGCGCCGCTGTCGTCGGGGGCGAGGCCATCGGTTGGGCGGTGGCGACTGTCTCGCATGACTACTGGACCGCCGCCGGACTGGCCTGCGAGCAGCAGACCATGCTGGGCATTTTGCCCGTGTTCCTGCTGGCCGGCCTTGCCGTTCTCATGGCCCATGATGCCGGACGAGCCGGCACAGGCGATGAGAGCCCCGCCACCGAAGCGTCCGAAACGGGCGAGGGGAAAGGAAGGATCACTTGGTTGGCCCTGCTGATCTGGGCCCTCGGGTTGGCCCTGGCCGGCGCGGGCTGGCACTTCGGGCCGGCCTTCGCCGAAGGATCCGGCGGGCCCCATACCCAGCCAGATAACTCCACGCACGCGTTGCTGCTGGCCGGCGGATTCATTGTCGGCTGGGTGGTCTTCCGGCACCGCGGCGCGCATGGCTCCGATTGCGGTCTGGCCGTCTGGCTCACCGGTGTGAGCACGGGGGCGGCCACCACGCTTGATGCTTTGTGGCCGGGCGGTCTGTCCGGCACGGCCCAATCCTGTGTACTGGTGATACCGGCCGGCTTCGCCCTGGCCCATCTCCAGACCGCCTGGTTGGCACAGGCGGGCCGACAGCCGCAGAACCATGAAGGCCCGCCTCATGGGCCGAAATGCGAAACTCCCGGGCCGGAAAGAGCGCTGGCTTGGTTGATCACAGCGCTGCTGGGAGGCGCCGCCGCCGGGCTGTTGATCGCCAAGTGGATCACGCTGCCTCTTGCCGGTCCGATCGCAAGTATGGCGGCCGCGTCGATGGTTCTGCTGGTCGTCGGCAGCCTGATCCAGACTTTCGCCCATGGCCCCTCCAGCAGCGGCCGGCACCTGGGGTTCGGGCTGATCTTCGCATCGCTGGCCGCGGTCCTCACGATTCTGCCGTCCGACGTGAAGCGATGGCACCAGGCCTACGGCGAACAATCCCGGCCACACAGCATACGCACCGACCTGAATTGGCTCGCCTCACAGGCTCAGGGGGCAAGAAGCTTCTGCGTGATCGGACCGGCAGGCACCCGTCCGGCGGACTATCCGGCCATGCTGACGCTTCGTTTTCCCTGCCCGCCCACGCCGGCCGATCTCCAGGCCGACGGCTGGCAGAAGCTTCATGCGGATGCGGGCCGGGCGCTACGGCTGGATCACAGGGTCTATGACGTGGTCTACCAGTGCGCCGCGTTTGACGGGCCCGATGGACGGCATGCCGGATATTCACTGGAGTGGTTGAAACGGCTCGCCCATCGCCGCAGCCCCGGCGGTATGGTCATGGTGGATGTGCCGTTGGAGGGGTTAAACGGCGCGGCCACAGCCACGATTGCCTGCACGTTCGAACAAGCCATGAACGAGCCGTGCGTCTGGCGCACGGTACGCCGTGACGGCGAGGACCTGCTGCGACTTCGCACGAACGCCGGCCTGGTCGGCCCGGACGGAAGCGCCGACCCATCCTGGCAGCCGGTCACGCAACTACTGGCCGGCCGGGAGCCGGTATGGGTCCACACGCTGCGTCGCGACGCCATCAGCCGTGCTCTGCGCACGTCGGGGCCTGCGAAGGCATCGTTTCCTCCGGAGACCACGCGAAGAGCGGGCGGCACGGGCCACGAGGAGCCGGGATCGCAATCTTGAATCCGCTCATTGAGAGCTACCCTCGTGCTCAAGCGCGAGGGGCCACATCCTTCCGGAACGGTACTCAGCGGGCACGACGACTCAGGAAGCGCATCGCCAGTTCACACAGCATGCGCATTCCCACCGGCAGCGCCTCGTCGCGGAACTCAAACTGCGGGTGGTGCAGACCCGGGTAGGCCTCCGTATCCGGCGGCCACATACCCAGCCGGAACATGGCCGCGGGCACACGCTGGGCGTAGTAGGCGAAGTCCTCCGAGCCCATGCTGGGCGATTCGGTGGTAATCACCCGCTCGCGGCCCAGCAAATCACAACCGACCTCTTCCACCAGCGCGGCCATGTCACGATCGTTGAACAGCGCGGGGTAGCTTGGCCGAACGAATACTTCAGCCTGCCCGCCGTACGCCAGCGCCGTCTGCTCCGCAATCCGCCGAACACCCTCGCGCAGCATCTCGCCGAGCTCCGGACTGTAGTGGCGAATCGTGCCGCGCATGGCACACTCGGACGGAATGACGTTTCCGGCCGCGCCGCCGGTGATCTGGCCGATGGTCACCACCGCGCTCTCGAACGGGCTGACGTTGCGAGCCACCAGCGACTGCAGGCCGGTCACAATGTGGGCGGCGATCAGAATCGGATCGATGGACTTGTGCGGATACGCCCCGTGCCCGCCCTTGCCGCGGACGGTGATGCGGAGCTCATTGGTGGCGGCACAAACCGGCCCCGTGCGGACCGCGATGCTGCCCAGCGGCTGCGTGGGCCAGGCGTGCAGGCAGAACATGGCATCCACCTTGGGGTCTTCGAGCACGCCCCGCTCCACGAGCTTGCCGCCGCCGCCACCATCCTCCTCGGCCGGCTGAAAAACGAACTTCACCCGCCCGGGCAAGGCCGTGGCTATTTCCGAGAGCACCATCGCCACCCCCACCAGCGTGGCCGTATGGCCGTCATGCCCGCAGGCATGCATGAGGCCGGGCGTGGTGGACTTGTGCGGAATATCGAGTTCCTCGGTGATCGGCAGCGCGTCCATGTCCGCCCGCAGACCAATACACGGCCCGTCACGCTCAGGATTGAGGATGGCCACCACGTCGGTTTCCAGCAGGGGCGGCAGTACGCGGATATTCGGCAGGCGTCCGAGGATGTCGCGCACCTTGCGCGCGGTGTTGTATTCCTTGAAGGACAGCTCGGGATGGGCGTGCAGGTCGTGGCGGAGAGAGACAATCTCGGGGAGAACACGATCGATGGCTTGCTTGAGCGAATCGGGCATATGGTCACCTTCCAGGTAGAACCCAAGTTCAGGCTGAACGGGTGACCAGAATATCGTGATGCGGATGCAAGGCAAGCCGCCGGCGGATTCACCCCAGGCTCAACTCCCGCGGGGCGCCGGTGCAGGTGCGCCGTCCGCAGGCTCGGAGCCACCCTGGGCCAGTTCAGTTTTCTGCGCAGCAGGCGAAGCCTCGCTTGAATAAGCGGCGACCAGGCGCGGTCCGCCCACCCAGGTCGCGATGGCCATGAGCGTGGTGGCGATGGCGGCGTAGCCGATCAAATTTTTGATGCCCGGCCCAAGGAAGGAAAACGGCAGATCGAGAACGACCAACATGGCCACCAGCGGGCGTAAGGGTATGCTCAGCAGCCGGACCAGCCTGGAGGACGGCGCTTGCGGCCCGGCAGTGGGTGGCGAGGCGGGCTCGGTCGCCGCGGACCCGGTCGCCGCGGACCCGACGTCTGCCGGAACGGAAGGTTGCTCACCTTGGGGATGTCCGGCCTCATCGAGATCCAGGAACGAATGGACCTCCCGGCGAACCTCATCCCGCCCGCCTGGTTCTTTTGCGGCCGAGGCAACCGGGGGCGTGCCGGCGCCGGTGGATGGCACGGCGGGCGAGTCAGTCCTGGTCGGCGACGAAATCGGGGGTGCGTTGGTAGCCATAACCGTGCATCGGCCAATAAACCTTGCGGCTTGATTGCGGCGATCAGGGGCAAGGCCGATAATCCTTCTATGGGAACGCCACGCTTCCATGTTGAACGACTGACCGGCCCTACGCTCCGGCTGAGCGGGCCGGAGGCCGTGCATGCCGTTCGCTCCCGGCGGTTGGCGGCCGGCGAGGAGGTCGTCCTCTTTGACGGGGCCGGACATGAGGCCGCCGGACAGATTACTGCCGTGGGCCGATCTGAGCTGGAGGTGACCCTGGGCGCGTTTTTTTCCCGGCCACGTCCGACGCCGGCGTTGACGCTCGCGGTCGCCCTGCCCAAAGGCCCCCGGCAGGACGTGCTGATCGAGAAATGCACCGAGTTGGGCACGGCAGCGATTGTGCCGTTGATCAGTGCGCGGTCGATCAGCTCGGCCTCAGAGCACAAGCTGGACCGTTGGCGGCGGACAACCATCGAGGCCGCCAAGCAGTCCGGCCAGGCCTGGCTGCCTGAGTTTTTCCCCCCGGAACCACTGGCCGAGGCACTCCGGCGGATTGCGAGCCACGATCTGGCCGTGGTCGCCGCCACCGAGCAGCGCAGCGTTCCCTTTTCCTCCGCCCTTTCGCAGCATGGAACGTCGGTCGTTTCCATTCTGGCTTTTGTCGGGCCTGAGGGCGGCTGGACGCCTGAGGAACTTGATGCATTGACCGCCCACGGCTGTCAACCGATCAGCCTGGGCCCTAACATCCTGAGAATTGAAACGGCCGCTATCGCCTTGGCCGCCATCGTACACGTGGCACAAGGCGCAGCGGAGCACAAAACCGAGAATAACCCGGAGGCGAGCGAAACACCCGCCCCCCGCACCGGCGAGACACCGGTGCCACACTGAACCCTGAACCCCGAACCCTGAACCCTATGACAGAACCAACCATCCTGGGCATCGAAACTTCCTGCGACGAGACCGCCGCCGCGGTCGTTACCGGCGGGCGGCAGGTTCTCTCCAACGTGGTGGCCACACAGTTCGACGTACACGCCAAGTACGGCGGCATCGTGCCCGAACTGGCTTCGCGGGCCCACATTGAAAATCTCGACGGCGTGATTCAGGAGGCCATGGCCTCGGCCGGCGTCGGGCGGAACGATCTCGACGCCATCGCGGTCACCAACCGCCCCGGGCTGATGGGCTGTCTGCTCATCGGCGTCATGTCCGCCAAGACGCTGGCGCTGACCTGGGGCAAGCCGCTGCTGGGCGTGAACCACATCCACGCCCACGCCGCCAGCGCCGCCATTGCCCTGCCGGCGGACGCCCCGCAGCCCTGGCCGGCGGTGGCTCTGGTGGTCAGCGGCGGGCACACTTCGCTGTTTCTGGTGCGCGACCCGCTGTCGATTGAGCTGCTGGGCCGCACCATTGACGACGCGGCCGGCGAGGCTTTCGACAAAGTGGCCAGCATTCTCAATCTCGGCTTCCCCGGCGGGCCGATCGTCGACCGCGTGGCCCGCGCCGGCAACCCTTCGGCGTACGACTTCCCCCGCTCCATGCTCGACCGCGAGGCGCTGGACTTCAGCTTCAGCGGGATCAAGACGGCCGTCCTCTATCGCGTGCACGGGCCGGGCAAGAAGAACGGCTCGCTCGATCATCTCTCCGAGCAGGATATCGCCGACGTGGCCGCCAGTTTCCAGGCGGCGGTGGTGGATGTGCTGGTGGGCAAGACCCTGCAGGCGGTCGAGCAGACCGGCGTGAAGACGGTGGTGGTCGGCGGCGGCGTGGCAGCCAACCACGCCCTGCGCGAAGGGCTCAGCGCGGCCTGCAACCAGCGCGGCATCACCCTGCACCTGACCCCCATGAAATACTGCGGCGACAACGGGGCGATGGTCGCGGCGATGGGATATTATCTGCTCAAGGCCGGCCGTACGGCCGATCTGACCTTGGAACCAAAGGCCACGGCGAGAGAGTGAATCGGAGCGTCGGATCGGGAGATGGACTGCTCAACCCGCTGAATCGAATATCAGTGATTCTTCAACACGCCCACAAGTACAGAATAATGATATTGTCGGTGGTCACCTTGCGCCGCAGTTCGCAGCACTTCAACCAGAAATGGTACCATGGCCCCCAGCCACCGAGGTTACGTTTGACGATGCTGATGCCTGCCTCCGCGTGGCTGCGCTGCGGTAGCTATCCCAGTCGAAGCGATCCTCTGTCTGCCAGCCGATCTTCGGTGGTTTGATGGACCATACACCACACCCCTCTCAGGTCGGCCAGTGGGCCTCTTCCGAGTCGTACTCGGCGGCGCATGCGCTGCTCCACGGTTATCCTCAACACGGCACAAGGCAACACGCTTTCGATTTGTCGGCCCCAGATCGGGGCAGTCGCGCAGCAGTTCGTGATGCTGCGATAGTCGCAGCGCAGCCACACCTTGACGACTGACGAGGCACAGAACCGGTGCTGGATGTGCATCCTGGGACTATACCGACGCGCGTAAGGCGGCAGGGACACTTTGCTTGTTTTCCAGGGTTCTCACACCACTTTTGATGGTAACCTGCAGGCTCTTATTTGTTATTATGGGAGGCTCTGGAGGTAAGATTCGCTTACCATTGCGGGGTGCCATATGGACGCGACTCTGGTACGAAGGACGCAGCAGACCATGAGTGAGCCCAAATTGAACATCCACATCAACCTGCAGGCCGCTGAGCGTACTTTCCTGTTGGGCATGCAAGCCATTACGCAACGGGTTACTCTCGGCATGGTCGCGGTGGACCGGTGCGAAGAGCGGCCGATTGAAATGCCAGGACTATTCTTCTCAATGAGGTTCGGCAAAAACACCAGCGTCGACGAACAGGCCCGTCAGGATTTCAAGAGTTGGATCGTAGGCGTCGGATTCCGCGAAGCAATGGAGATGTTGGAACCGCTTATCGTGGACATGCGATTTGTAGCGGGTTTAGCGAAGGCCCACAAGAACGGGACGCTCGTGGCCCCGATTTCGGGTACCAGCACACAGATCCTCGAGGCGTTGAGGGTACGGGAGACGAAACAGTTCACAAAGCACGGCTGGCCCCGAAAGCTTGCCACGTTGAAGACAGAGTTCGGCATCCTGATTCCTTATACAGACGAGTTGCTGTCCATCAACGCCGCTCGTAATTGCATGACGCACCGTGCGGGAATTGTTGGCGCTATGGACGTGAACGATCCCACTCAGAGTGCATTTGTCCTTCGGTACATGACGTGCGGGGTTGCTTGCAACACGCCTGAAGGACAAAAGCTAATCATCAATGGACCCGGGATGGTTTTGCCCGCAGGCTGCTCACCTGCGCACGGCTCCCCTGTTCCACAGCAAAAGCTGTTCAAACCAGGCGAGCGACTCATTTTCACCGCTCAGGAATTTGCCCATATCGCATACACCATTTGTTCGATCGGGATAGAGATCATAAAGACGACCGGACAGTACATGGTTGACTTAGACATCTTCCCAACCGCGGCGCATTGAACCGCATGCCGGGTGCCAAACTCACCCGGTCGAGGGCGACGGCGCGCGAGTGACTCGCATTGAGCGTGGAGATGTGCGAAAGTGGGAAAGTGGTGATGCGAGAAAGTGATGCAGGAGGAACGCGTCAGAACCTGCACGAAACCAACGGAGGGTCGCCTGCGGTGCGCCTGCTGTGGCTATGATTTGCACGGAAATACCTCCGGCACATGCTCCGAGTGCGGTCACCTGGTTCTGATCCATCGCGAAGCTCCGAGATTTTACAGAACAATCGTTCGCGCCTCGGCGGTCCTGATTGCGCTCTCTTCAGCCATCTATGTTTCCAGCCTGAGGGATTGGTCCAACAGGGGCGACTTTTTCATCAACAGTCGCCCCGGGTGGCAACTACCCGAGCCGAGTAAGTTGGTCAAAGACTTTGTGGAAGGCCGTCGGTCTGATATTGTGGGCTGGGTATGGACGGAACGCACCGCTATCTTCCTTCATCTGTTCATCCCGTTTGTTCTATGCTACACCGCATGGATCGTCTGGCGGCAATACGGTGAACCGGGGAGGGTTCCCCGCTACGCGCCTTTCCTCAGCCTCCTCGCCGCGTGTGCATTGATCACGGCACTATGGCTCGGCTGGTATCATGAACGGCATCGGCTTCACCGGGGTCTCGAGCCAGAGAAGAGCAGCATCGCGCCCATCCTGCCGTTTCTTCATACGGCGTGGCTGATCTTCTGGGCCGTTGCCTTCGACCGGCCAAACAAGATGCTGGCGCAGTTGGGCCTGCAGCAATCGCCCCCTTGCTGAGAAGAGCACTGAAGCAACAGCGCATCCCGGCCTATCAGCCCGTGGCCGGGTGGCATGCCCTCACGCCCGTATTCGGGCGGGTGGGCATGCTGAGCTCACACAGCGGTAAGCATGCTCACCCGCGGCCATGAAACCAAGTGGTACACAAGGGCTGTCGGGGGCCAAAGGTGAGCATGGCACCCGGCCAATGGCGCCTGCCCGGCGCCCACGGTGTACCGGTTCTTCCACGCCGTGCAAATGTCGGCATACCACTCTGTGCAGCTCTCCTCTGCAAGGGTGGGTTCAATAGAATGCGGCGGTGCTCTCTTCCGTCCGCGGATTCAGCTATTCCATCCGCAGATCCAGCTTCCCGTCGCGCATTTGTACCACCACGTGCTTGTTGTCCAGCGCCGGGTTGGTCTCCGGGAAATCGGAACGCGCATGCACGCCGCGCGATTCCTCGCGGGCCAGCGCCGAGGTGGCCATCAGATGGGCGACGCTGAGCATGTTCTGCGTCTCCCAACCCTGGCGGTCATCGAAGAGTTTGTCCAGAATGTAGCGGCACCAGAAGCTGATGATCTCGACCGTCTCCACCAGGCGCGGGCCGCTGCGCTCGATGCCCACATTGCGCCACATCAGGCTGCGCAGCGAATTGTGCACGTCGGACAAATCGAGCATGGTACGGTTCGACCGCTCGACGTGGCTGGAGAGGGGCACGGGCTTCAGCGGGCATTTCTCCGAGGCGGCGGCTTCGCCGGCGTTCCTGCCGGCCACCGCCCCGAACACCAGCCCCTCCAGGAGGGAATTGCTGGCCAGGCGGTTGGCCCCGTGCACCCCGCTGCTGGCCGCCTCCCCGCAGGCCCACAGGCCCGGCAGGCTCGTGCGCGTCTCATGATCGACCACCACGCCCCCAATCATGTAGTGGGCGGCCGGACGAACCGGGATGCGATCGGTCTCCACGTCGATGTCAAACTCCTCGCACAGCCGGGTGATGCCGGGAAAACGCTTGCGGAATTTCTCGATATTGAGGTGCCGCACATCCAGGTACATGCAGGTGGCGTCCTGCCGGGCCATCTCGGTCAGGATCGCCCGGCTGACCACGTCGCGCGGGGCCAGCTCGGCGTCGGGATGATACTCCGGCATGAACCGCCGGCCTGACTTGTCCACCAGGTGGGCCCCGTGGCCGCGAACCGCCTCGCTGATAAGGGCCCGGCTGGCACCGGCCACGTACAGCGTCGTCGGGTGGAACTGCACCATCTCCATGTCGCGAAGGGCCACCCCGGCGCGCCAGGCCATGGCGTGCCCGTCGCCGGTGGCGATCTCCGGGTTGGTCGTTTCACGATAAAGCTGCCCGCAGCCGCCGGTGGCCAGGATGGTCTGGCGGGCCCAGAAAACCTGGTGGCCGTAGTGCCGGTGATAGGTGATGACGCCCACGCAGCGGCCCTCCGCCTCGATCAGATCGACGACGAAGCAGTCCTCAAAGATGCGCAGGTGGTTGGTCACCCGGGCCACGCGAATCAGCGCATCGGAGATCTCCCGGCCTGTGGCGTCGCCCAGGGCGTGCACGATACGCGGGGCGGAGTGCCCGCCCTCCAATCCCAGCAGGAGATTCTGGCCCCGGCGGTCAAAGATGGCCCCCCACTCGATCAGTTCGCGGATTCGCCCGGGGCCTTCGCGGACGATCCGATCCACCGCCGTCCGGTCGCACAGCCCGCAGCCCACCCGCAGGGTATCCTCCAGATGGCTCTCGACAGAGTCTCCAGGTTCCATCACCGCCGCAATGCCCCCCTGGGCCCAGGCGGTGTTGGAGTCATCCACCCGGCCCTTGGTGACCAGCAGCACGGAGCCGTAACGGGACGCCTCGATGGCCGCGCGAAGACCGGCCACCCCGCTGCCGATAACCAGAATGTCCGTGAACAGGCTGGGCAGGCGATGAACATCAAACTTGGTGAGATACCGTCGTGTGTTATAGAGCTCTGTCATTTCGGAAGATATGTTAGCCACCCCAGCCGGGCGGGTGCAACCCGGCAACTGATTTAGACCGGAAAGTAAACCGATAACTGATTTATGAGGGTTCTGGATTCAGAGAAGGGACGAGGGGCGAGGGACGAGGGACGAGGGACGGAGGGCGGCTGCGCGCTACCGTCGGCCGGTTCCGCTTCGCCTGTTGGCGTGCCCGGCCGGGTTCCCTTCGATCCGCAACCCGCAATCCGCACGTCACAAGTCGCTCGGCCCCTGCTGACCTGGACGCTGGTCCTGCTGGTCGCTCTGCTCCCGATGACTGAGGCCCGGGCCCAGACCATCCGGCCGGCAATCGCGAGCCGGCGGATCGTCAAGCATTTCGATTTCAACGAGCGGCCGTTGGGCAATTACGAAACCACGCCCATGTACTGGCAGCGGCATTCCGGACCAGGTTTTTCCCTCTATCTCGAGGGGCAATTCGACACGGACGTTTATCACAGCGCCGCCCCCAGCTTCCGACTCGATCTGAACGGCGGCTCCGTGGCCTATGACTACCTGGGCGGCGACATCGCCGTTCACCCCCGGTGCGATTACCTCATCACCGCCTGGATCCGAACCGCCGGCCTGGAGACCGCGCGGGCCTACGTGACCGCCTGCTACCTGGATCGAAAGAAGAACCCCATCGCCGGCACGGAGGTCCGCAGCACACCGCTTGGTGGGGCCTCGCAGAAAGAAGACTCCGCCTGGCGGCCGGTGAGCATTGGCCTGGCCGGCAACGTGCCGGAAGCCCGCTATATCGGCTTGGCCATCTGGCTGTGCCAGGAGCGGGTCTGGAACACCGCGCCGCGCCCGCCACATGCCATCGACTTCGAGGACGTGGCCGGTTCAGCCTGGTTCGATGACATCACCGTCTACCGCCTCCCGCGCGTGGAGTTGACAACCAGCGACGACGGCCCGGCCTTCGCGCACAACGCCGACCCCGTGCTGCTGGCCGAGGTCAGGGACTCCGACGGACTCGGCCTCTCGGCGAAGCTCACCGTTCGCTCGGCGGATGGCGTGATCGTCGATGAGCGTCCGGTGCCCCTGCAACCGCTGGATTCGCCCACGCCGCATGAGGAAACTTACCAAGGCCTGCCGACGGGGCTCTATCATGCGGAGCTGGTGGTGGTCACCGACGACCTGCCACTGATGCGAAGGACGCTTTCCTTCCTGCGCCTGCCGGAAACGGCTGGACCGCCCTCGACGGCCGGCCGGGGCTTCGGCATCACGCTTCGCGAGGCAGATGCCCAGGCCATGAAGTCTCAAGTTCAACTGCTCACCCGCCTGGGCGTGGAGTACGTGAAGGTTCCGACGTGGAATCCCAGTTCGGCCACCATGGAAGCGTCCGCCCGAAACGGGGTTCAACAATACCTGCAAGCAATCGCCCGCGCCCACATGCAGCCGATCGCACTGCTGACCGACGGACCCGCGCGCAGTCCGTCAGGCACCCATCCTCTGCTGGACATTCTCAGCAAACCGGCAGAGGCCTGGCGGCCGCTCATCGCGGGCGACTGGTCGCGCTTGGCCGGGCTGGTCCACGTCTGGCAGGTCGGCCAGGACCACGATGCGGCCCTGGGCCGAGACGAGCGGGTGGAGGGCCTGGCCGCGACGTTGCGGGCGGAAATGGGCCGGTTGATCAGCGATCCACGAGTGGCCACCGTCACCTGCGTAGGCGATCTGGACGGCCCGGAGCGGCGGGCGGATTTCACTTCCCTCCTGCTGCCGGCCCGGGTTCCGGTGGATACGATTAATGAACATCTCAAAACACTACTGGGAGATTCGCCACGACGCGCATGGGTCACCGTCGAAACGCCGACGATAGACGCTTACAGCGCCGAGATGCGTTTCGCCGACCTGGCCCGCCGGCTGGTTGAGGCCGCCTGGCAGCAGCCGGGAGGCGTGTTTCTGAGTGCGCCGTGGAAGCTGCGCCGTGAGGCGAACGCCGTTCGCACCGACATGAGCGAGGATTACCTGGTCTTCCGCACGGTGGCCGACCTGCTTGGCGAGGCCAGGCCCATCTCCCGCTTCAACCTGGACGGCCACGCCCGCTGTCTGCTTTTTGACCGCAACGGCAAGTGCGTCATGCTGGCCTGGGATCCTGAGGCGCCGCCCGAAGGCCGGGAGTATATCCTGCCGCTGGGCGAGGAAGTGAGGCATCTGGATCTCATGGGGCGTCCCATCCGCGTGGGCCGGGCCGGGCAGCAGCGCGTGCTTCGCCTGACCGCCAGCCCAACCTTCATCATCAATGCTCCCACCTGGCCCATCGAGTTCCGGCGTCACTTCGCGCTTGAGCCAGGCATCGTCGAGGCACACATCGAGCCGCGAGAGCACCAGGTGGTCTTTCGCAACACGTGGCCTCATACCATCACCGGCATGCTGCGCCTCACCGGACCTCACGGCTGGGAGATTCGCCCCTCCCGCATACCCTTCGCTCTCCAGCCGGGCGAGGAGTTCCGGCAGACCGTCTCGTTTCGATTGCCGATCCATTCGCCCGCGGACCTCACCCCGTTGCTCGGCGAATTCGAGCTGGATGCCGACCGTCGTTACAAGTTTACGGTACCCGCGTGGTTCGAGGTCGGCCTGGAAGGCATGAAACTGGATACCTTCGCCCACCGTGCCGATGGCCGCCTGCTCATCCGCCTGATGGCAACCAACCGAACGCGGAAGCCCATGCGTTTCGAGGCCCACCTGCTGGCCCCCGGCCGGGGTCGGGCGGGCGGACTTTTCACCACCTTCCTGCCTAACCAGCCGGTGACCAAGATTTTCGCCCTGGAACGGCCGGAGGAACTTTCCGGACAGCCTATCCGGCTGACCCTCAAAGATCTGGAAGGCTCGCGCTTCTGGAACTGCGTCCTCACCGTCCCATAAGCATCGCGGGCTGGCCCGGGCGCTTGCCCATCTTCACAGATATCCGCCCTGCCCCCCTTATTCTGGCAATCCAGGCAAAGTTCTTTTTGGAACAGACGCGTTTGTATTCTATCTTCGATACGGGCGATTTGGCCGGCATGTCGTGCGGCGTATGAGCGCGCAGGGCTGCGGCAACGGAACGCCCCGGGGGACACGCATCAAAGGAGGGTGTCACGTGCATACAGATTCAAGGAGATTCTCGTCACTGTCGTCACAGGCTTTGATGCTGGTTTCCCTGGGGGTAGCCGTCGTGGTGTCATTCAGCGCCCCGGCCGCCGGCCAGACAGTGGAAGACGGCACAGGCCTCACGGATCCGGTGATCCGCGTCGAGGAGGACTGGCTGCTGGTGCTCAATGAGCCCAGCGACGAAGTGGAAGCGCCGCAGTTCTATACGACCATGTCGCCCGGTGGAAACCTGGATTGGTACTACGCCGTGGTCATCTGGAACTACCGGGAATTTCCCGAGTATGCGCCCGGAGGGCTGCAGCTTCAGAGCTGGCTGGGCGACATTAGACTCAACCGGCGCAGCGTAGGCGACCGGTTGTTGAGTACCACCGCGGAAGCCATCACCTGGACGCAGGTGCTGGAGACCGACGGCATTCAGCTCACGTTCGAGATCACCAACGGCCAATCCACCACCTGGGGAGAGTTTGGCCGGGACATGAAGATTTACGAGTATGCCTTCCTGCCCAACCTCAACAAATACAGCACCGATCAGTCGGTGGAAAATGCGTGCATCACGTATGGGGCCAACCGCGTGGACGCACTGGTGCTCGTGTCGGTTCGACGCTACGGCCCCCACGGCCTGATCTCCGTAGACTCGACGCCGAGGATCATTTTTGAGGGCGTAGATCCCCTGATCGACGGCGATGACCCCGAACCGCTGGAGTGATCCGGCAGTCAAGTATGCGCGTGGGTGCTTTTTCGGCGATATCGCACAGGGGACGGGCTTCAGGAGAGAGTGTCATGCACAAGCTATTCGTGACGCGATTTTTATCCGGCAGGACCATGCGGCGCGGGGCCGCGGTCCCATTGGTGGCAGTTTCATCGGTGGTACTGATCGGGATGGCCGCCCTGGCGATCGACAGCGGCGTTCTGTACCAGGCGCGCACGGAGATGCAGGCCACAGCCGACGCGGCCGCGCTGGCCGCGGCGAGTGAACTGGTGGCCAAGCGCACGCAAGGGCATGACCTGGCCGCCGCTATCACCGCCGCCCGCGAGCGGGCCGTCAATCTCGCCGGGCGGAATCAAATCATGGGCCGGGCCCCGATCCTGGAACCCAACCTGGCCAACACGCCCGACGGTGACGTGGTGGTGGGATATCTCAGCAATCCTGACGATCTGCGCCAACCGCTGTCGTTTGCTGAAACCGACCACTACAACACGATTCTGGTCCGCGTCCGGCGCAATGAGATCCGCAACGGCCCTGTGGATCTCTTCTTCGCCAACATCTTCGGAATCGGGTCCGCCAACATGGAAGCCCAGGCGGCGGCCATCGCAGAACAAGGCGCGCTGGGCTTCAAGGCCCCGGACAGCAGCAAGGGCCAGTTGTCCCCCCTGCTGCCCTTGTCACTGCACATCGATGCCTGGCGGAATCTGCTGGCCGGATCGGTCACCAATGGCGACAACTATCGCTATGACCCGGACACGAAAAGGGTCACCAGCGGCAGCGACGGCGTCTATGAACTGAACATCTATCCCGGCTCGGGCACGGACAGCCAGAAGCTCACCCCGGGCAATTTCGGAACCGTGGACATCGGAAACCCGAACAACAGCACCGCGGACCTGTCCCGCCAGATCCGTTACGGCCCGAACGCCGCGGACTTCGCCTACTTCGGCGGCAAGCTCGAACTGGGGCCGGACGGCACCGTGCAGCTTAACGGCGACACCGGCATCAGCGCGGGCATCAAGGACGACCTTGAGGCGATCAAAGGCCAGCCGCGGATCATTCCTCTGTTCAACCGCGTAACCGGCAACGGCAACAACAGTATGTTCACCGTCGTGGGCTTCGCGGGCATCCGTATCGTGAACGTCAGACTGACCGGCTCCATGAAAACCAAGGAAGTCATGATTCAGCCGGCCTTTGTCTGCGACGAAACCGTGATCAGCGGCGGTACCCAGCAGGGCGAGAGTTTCATTTATGGGCCGGTCCGGCTGGTGAGATAACACCACAACGCAAGGTCTCGTGGTGGCCGGGCTCCGTATCGGCCGTTCTACGGGAAAAACGGCCGGTACGGAGCCCGGCCGCTACAGAAAATGGCCTACTTTGCGCTGTAGTCGATAGGCACCTTGGGAGGTTCCTTAAGACAGAGCGGCCGGCTGTGTGGCCGGCCACTCTGTTTTGGGGATCGTGGAGCGCGCCCAGGGTCTCAAAGCGGGGCTACTCGGCTTTCCGGAAGAGATCCAGGAACCGATCCTCATACTGGCTGAAGACGCCCAGACGATCGAGTTCCTGCTTGAGCTCGAAGGCCTTGGAGCGATCGTGGCGGGCCCGCTCAAAGAACGCCTCAATACGCCGCTGGGTACGAGGATCGAGAGGGGGCGCAGACTCCGACTGCTCGGCTTGTCCGCTGGAATCGGGCTCGGTTTCCTCTTCCTCTTCCTGGCTCTCCGCCTCCTCGAGGTCCTGCTTCCACTCCTCCCCGGGCTCGCCGACGGCCTCCCCGGCCGCATGACTCATGCGCTCCAGAAGCTGTTTCAGGTTCTGCTCCACCAGCTTGGCCTGACGGTCCAGTTCGGTGAAGTCGATGTCGATGCCCGCGATCTCGGTGAAGACCGACAAGACGGCCTTGGCCGCTCTTGGATTGGGAACGCCGACCGCAAAGAAGGGCAACTCGCCCAGCAGACAGACGCCGCGCATGCCGCGTTCCGCCCCCGCGGCCAGCAGGACGCCGTTCAATCCGCTGATCTGGCCTTCCTTCATGACCTCAACGTTGGCCCGCCGGGCCATCCGGAGCGTGGGCACATCGGTGGCGACGGCAAACACCTTCGGGCGGGTGCCAAGTTGAAGCTGGGTGGCCATGGCCGCGAAGGTAAAGAAATTCCGCACGCCGCGGTGTACGGCATAGTCCACCAGTTGCTGGCACAGGTCATAACCGCGGATGGCCGGCTGGGCCTCGCCGATAAACAGCAGCAGGTCGCGCTGTCCACGGGGATCGCGCCATTCGAAAAAGCGGCTCCGCGGCAGCCGGGCGGGAGCAGCCAGCCCATTGTTCACCTGCACGTCTTGAACCTCGAAAAAATCCTTGGCAGGCAGTTCCCACGCCTCCTGGGCCTCAAGCTGCTGGGCCAGGTAAGTACCGGCCAGCAGGGCCACGCTTCCCATCCCGGGCCAGACCGCTACCAACCAGGGATCCCGCAAATCATTGGTGTCCGCCATCGGTCGCACCTCCTCTCGCCGCAAGCCGCCAAGACGCCTCTAATCATAGACCTGCATTGGGCTCCGGACTGATTTTCGCAATTACTTTCCGGGTATGCCAGATTTATCGCCCAACCCCTGCTAACCTCTCCACAAGTCAACCAACAACAGGTATTTATCCGCCCCATCCGGTACCTGCCGGTACGGTGAGCGGTCCGATCCGGCCGGATCGCGTGGACGGGTCAGCCACCCGCCGCTATAGTGATGCCCCATGGATGAAGTGTCGGAAAACAAGATGGAACCTGAGCTGAACGAGAATAACTGGACCCCGCCAGCGAATGAGGACCAGGCGGAACCGGCTTCGGACACCCCTGCACTGGCGGAAACAGATACCCCTGTTAATGCGGATCCCGGCGGAGATCAGGACAACACCGCGGAGCCGGTGGACAATCTCCAGGCCGATGATGCGACAGCGGTCGCGGAAGGCGCTGACGGTAACGATTCGACGGCCTCTGTCGCAGAAGAAGAATCGACGGCCCCCGCCGTTGAAGACGAGCCTGCGGCAGCGTCCGAAGAAGACGATGGCGAGGAGGCAGAGGCCGCCGACAAGACCGCAGAGTCCGACGAGGCCGGCACGGACGAATCCGCCACATCGGACGGCCCCACCCCCGAGGTCACCACCGAACAGGTCGTTGAGGCCGTCCTGTTCGGCGCGGACACTCCGCTGACCGCCGCGAAAATTGTCTCCATCATCGGCACAGGCTCGGCCCGCGACGTGCGCAAGCACATCGAGACACTTAACAAGCGCTATGCCGAGACTGGCGCCTCGTTCCGTATCGAGAAGATTGCCGGTGGATACCAGATGCTCACCCTGCCGGCCTTCAATCCCTGGCTCAAGCGGCTCAAACAGACCCGCCAGGAATCCAAGCTCTCCCAGGCGGCCCTGGAGACGCTGGCTGTGGTGGCTTACAAACAGCCGGTGGTCCGTGCCGAGATCGAGGCCATCCGCGGGGTCTCCGCCGGAGAAATGCTTAACCGCTTGCGGGAGCTGGGGTTAATCAAGATCGTGGGCCGGGCCGAAGATGTGGGCCGCCCATTGCTCTACGGCACTACCAAGCGGTTTCTCGACGTCTTTGGCTTAGGCAGCCTGGATGATCTGCCCACGGTTGAAGAACTGAAGGCGCCGGAATAACGGCTGGCTCGCCAACGGCCTACGTGGCCCTGAACATCCGATGACTGGTGCCGCCGGGGCCCACGCGGATGTGGACCGGCCGGCCGCAACGTGGACAGTGCCCTTCGTAGGCGGTGCCGGCCTGGTTCCGATAAATACGGATATAGACGCCGCAGCACTCAAACTGCATGCCGATCCACGGCCGACCGGCGGGCTGTTCCCGCGAGTTGGAAACGTCGTCATCCGAGCCGTCAGCCAACCCGCTCACGTCCAGGATGTAGGCCTCGTCTTCAGACATGCCAGTTGAATCGGCCAGGTAAGGCGCGTGACTGAAATCCGCTGAATTCGCCCCCTCGCGTACCCCACCCCCATTCGGGCGATCACACCGGGAATTGAAACCGGGACTATTTCACCACGTACCCGACCACGGCGTCGCGGTGTGCCTTCGCGCGGGACAGCATCGCGTCAAGCTTCTCGGCAAGCTGGCGGGCTTCATTCTGGTCAGGCAGATGCGGCAGATTCCCGCGCGCCGTGATGGCCGCGGAGGCCGCCGCCGCCTCAGCCAGAATGGCGGCCACCTGCGCGTCGCTGAAAAGCATCGCGTTCATGAACCCTTTGCATTCATCAAGCCGCGCGGTCACGGCCGCGGCTACCGCCACGATTTCCATGGGTACGGCCACGGCCGTGGCCAATGTTTGCGTATAGCCATTCAGTTCCGCGGCCGAGATGAACTGCCCACGCCGGGTTGCCCCCCGACGGCCTACGTCAAAGGCCATGACGGCCATCATGTTATGAAGGTAGGAGCGCAGGCCGCTATCCGGCTCCGTGTCGGCGGCGATCAGCTCGGCCAGCAGTGTTTCCTCCGGAGCCAGGTCGGCCGGCAGAGGGCGGCCGGCGTAGCCCGCGTTCAGCAGCGCCTGTTGCCGGGCCAGGAAGGCGGCGCGCTCGGCGGGCAGGGCCGTGCCGTCGTCCAGTTGGTCATCGACCCAGCGGAAGTA